>ERZ1673695.36-NODE-36-length-230953-cov-52.144059_pt1 | contig 230953 bp, 236 predicted proteins | sample MGYA00580225_ERZ1673695 | MGnify/ENA primary metagenome ERZ1673695 (study PRJEB41218, sample SAMN15661739) | gut metagenome | host: Homo sapiens | place: Canada: London | collected 2015-08-20/2019-03-30 | study: EMG produced TPA metagenomics assembly of...
CCCGCCCATCATCCCCGCCCACTGTGACGGCGTGAGCTGCCGCGCGTGCTGGCTGACGTGGCTGACAGGCGAGCCGCCCGAAGAGAAAGGGCCGTCCGATGAACAGACGGCCCCGTGCGGAGGGTGCCCCTTACAGGGCAAAAAGCGCGAGCTTATTCAGCTCGGCAGACTTCTCAAAGAGGTCGGGGAATACGTCAACTCCTCTCCTTCTCGTACTTCGCAATCGCGGTAGCTGCAACTACCGCGATCAGCGAGAGAAGGCTCGAGGCGATCTCGGCATCCTCGGAAAACCGCTCCGGGAACCGAGCCTTCACTTCATCGACAACCTCTTTAGAGAATTTCTGCACATCAATCATAGACAACACCCCCTCCCCGGGCAGCGGCCCAGCTCCATTATACACGATCGGGAGGGCAAAGGAAAGGAGCAGCAGAATGTTCAGCACAGAAGACCTCAAGACCGCGATCGGCGCGACCGTCATCGCACGGCGAAACGCGGCGGCGCGGCTGCGGGAGGCGGGCAACCCCCGCGACCCGTTCCGGGCGCTGCCGGGGATGGAGCAGCAATTCTTTGAAGCGGCGCAGAGCGTGCGCAGCTACAACCTCGTTCTCAACTTACTTGAGAGAGAAGTGAAGCGGGAGGCGCGAAAGCGTGCGGGGCGCACGGCGCAAAGCGCGGCGGCGTTCCTTATCACGGCAGGGCTCATCCTGCTCGCGACGCTGGGCTTCGCGGCGGCGCTGCTGCTGATGCGCTGCCCCGTCCCCGCCGTGAGCGTCACCGCGTTTATAGGTGTGGCAGTCTCGCTGGGCTGGGCGGTCATTCGGAAGTAAGTCTAAGAACGATGAGAAAGGAGGGCAAGCGACGAGAGGCCCGAAGAAACGGCTGACGCCGTTCGGGAAGATGGTGGTGAAGGCGCTGGCTGACCGGGATATGAGCCGGGCGGAGCTGGCGGCCACGGTAGGCACAAGCCCGCAGTACATGAGCTACATCCTGAACGGGACACGCTCGGGTGAGAAGTACCTCCCGGCGATCATCGCCGCCCTCGCGCTCGACCCGAAGAAGGCGGAGCGGGCGATCGCGGCATGACGCACGGAAGGGAGGGAACGGAGTGCCGGACGTATTCATCACGCTGGAGGAGGCAGCGGCTTTTGAAGGTATCACTTACGAGGCCATGAAGAAGCGCGTTCAAAGAAGCCCCGAACAGCATAACGTAAAGTCACAGGCCCGGGAGGGCGGCGGCAAGGATCAGGTGTTGATCTCGACAAGCTCCCTCTCGGCAAAGGCGCGGAAGGCATGGCGAGCCGTGCAGAAGGTGGAAGGGAGTGAGGTCATCATAGACAAGAGAGCACAGGAGGCCGTGCCGTGGTACGTCACCGCCGACCTGAACCAGTACACGGAGGCGAACAAGAAGCGCTTCTATGAGGCGGTAGAGCTGGCGGCACGGGTGCAAGACTTCATCGACTATGACGGCCCTGACCGCACGGGCTACGCCGAGCGGTACGCGCTGGGGCTGGGGATCAGCCCGCAGAGCCTGTACCGCTACATGAAGAACGTGCTGGAGGCGAACGCATGGGCGCTGAAGCTGGAGAAGGAGGACGGCAAGAGCCGGGACTACTTCCGGGCGCTGGCGCTGTGCCGGAAGCCAAAGGAGACGGGTACGTTCCCGAGCTTGACGGACGAGCAGAAGGCGATCATTGAGAACATCTGGTTCGACAAGCGGTTCGCGGCGAACCTCGGCACGATCGAGATGCTCTATGAACGGTTTGAGCTGGAGGCGGAGCGGCGGGAGTGGGAGGAGTATCCCTCCATCAAGACGGTGGCCCGGTACATCAAGTTCCTCATGGGACAGCGGGGTGCGGAGTCTGCCCGGTTCCTCGCCGCCAATGGGACGCGGGAGTGGAAGAACAAGCGGATGATGAAGGGCAAGCGCGACGCGACGAGCCTTCAAGTCATGGAGTATGTCGTCGGCGACGAGCACACCTTCGACTTTTGGGTGCAGTGGACGGCCCCGAACGGCAAGATCAAGGCCGTGCGCCCGAAGCTGGTTGCGTGGCTGGATATGCGCTCCCGCGCTATCATCGGCGATGTAGCGTGCGTCAACGCCAATTCGCAGACGCTGAAGGAGTCGCTGGTCAAAATGATCTACAGCAATCCGGGTGGCGTTCCCCACATCCTGCACGTCGACAACGGCAAGGATTATACTGCCGAGGTCATGACCGGGCAGAACCGCAAGCAACGCAAACACCGCAAAATCGACCTTGACTTCGCATTTGACTCGGAAACGGTCGGCTTCTATCAGAGCATCGGCATCCAAGAGGTCGGACGCTCGCTGCCGTATCAGCCTTGGGACAAACCGATCGAACGCTTCTTCTCCACGGTCTGCTCGAAATTCTCCAAGTGGTTTGAGAGCTACACGGGCACGCTGACAGGCTCGAAGACCTACGCCAAGCGGCAGAAGGACATCGACCAGATGCTGGAGCGCGGGGAGCTGCTGACGATGGAGGAGTTCTTCGAAGTCTGGACGGAGTGGAAGAACACCAAGTATCACACCCGCAAGCATCGCGGCCTGAGCGACGCGGGCGAGAAATGGGTTACGCCAATCGAGATGTTCGAGAACGGCCCGCGCTATGAAAAGGCAGCTCCACCCCGAGAGTACGCGGCGATGCTGCTGATGAAGGCGGCGACCGCTCGCGTCACAAACCAAGGCATCAACAAGTTCGGCACACTCTACACGGACACGGAGCTCGCCTACTACGTCAATCAGAAAGTCAACATCAAGTGGGACATCGACGATGTCACCAAGCTCTATGTGTACGACATGGAGGGCAAGAAGATCTGTGAGGCGGTGTCCGCCGAGCTGCTCGCCTTCGGCCCGCATTGTTCTCAGGCGGCACTGGAGAAGCATCTGCGAGATCAGAAACGAAACGAGCGAGAGGTCAGGGAGTATCTGGAGGAGCGAGTCCGCCCTTACGAGCTGCGGCTCGAGGACGGTGCAAGGCCCTCGGATGCAGTGGGCATGATCGACCTGACCATCAAGGCCACGCCGAGCCAGAAGCTGGTCTCCCTGCCCAAGGACAGAATGTTCCGATCGGAACAGGCAAGCAAGGCGAGCCGGAAGAAGGTCACGGACGACACCTTCCTCAACGCCAAAGGCGACAAGGCACTCTCTCTTTTGAGAGCGATGAACGAATAATAATGGAGGTACATCATGGAAGTTACAGCAGCAGAGCGCACTACAATCTACACCAACATCAGCCCCCTCGCACAGCGCGTGAACAACTACATCCAGACGCAGCACTCAAGCATCGCGGCGGTCGCCAAGGACATCGGCTACAGCCGCACCACCGTCTCCCGGTATCTCACGGGCAAGTATGACAGCAACCCGAACGACCTTGAGAGCAAGCTGACGGACTTCCTCACCCGGCAGACGGGCGAGGCGGTCGACCTGACGACGCCGTTGGCGAAGTCAGAGGGCAAGACGTGGCAGACGCCCGTATTCTTTGAGAGCCGGGATGCGAAGGCCGTGCTCGGTGTATGCCAGAGCTGTCAGGAGTACATTGGCCTCGGCATCGTAGTCGCCCGCAGTGGCTACGGCAAGACCTACGCCCTGCGGCAGTACGCGAAGCTCTCCCGCGTGGCCTACATCGAGTGCGACGACACCATGAGCAGCCGCGACCTTGTGGAGGCGATCGAACGGAGCATCGGGCTCCCAAACGGCTACGGCACGATCTGGCGCAGGGTGAACGGCATCCGGGAGTTCTTCAACACGAACAAGGGATACCTGCTGATCATTGACGAGGCGGACAAGCTGGTGAGCAAGTACACACAGAAGAAAATGGAGATCCTGCGGGCGGTGTTCGATCAGAGCGACGTGGGTCTTGTGATCGCGGGCGAGCCGAAACTGGAGGCACAGATCAAGACCTACCTCGTGCGTATGGCGAACCGGGTGGACTTCTACGCCTCGCTGCGGGGCCTCTCCCCCTCGGAGGTGGAGGGCTATCTCACGGACTTCCAGATCGAGCCGGAGGCGCTGGTGGAGTTGAAAGCGCGGGCGTGCAATATGCAGACCGGGTGCTTCCGACTGCTCGACCGCACGCTCTCTAACGTCCGACGCATCCTCAAGGAGACGGGCGAGGAGACGGTGACGGTGAAGACCATAGCACAGGCGTCGTCCATGATGATGCTTTGAGGAGGGACAGCGAATATGAGAATAGAACGCATCAGCGGAGCGATCCTCATCCTGCTCTCCGGCGTGCTGCTCCTGATGGCAGCCTATGGCGGGACGCCGGAGGATCGGGACGCGACAGCGATCCTCCTGACGCTGCCGATGGGTCTTGTGGCACTGTTCACCGAGATCCCGGAGCGCGGCAAGCGCACCAAGCGAGACTACCGGGCGTAAAGCCCGCAACATTAACAAATTGAAAGGAGCCGCAAACATGGCAAGGAAACGAGTAGTCGAGGCCCCGAGCCTCCATTCATGGGAGGACGTGAACGACGCCCTCCGTCAGATCGCCGAGGCGCAGATCGCGCTGGGCGAGATCCAGAGCGATATGCAGAAGCAAATCTTAGGGGCACAGAAGGTCGCCGAGGAGCAGAGCAAGCCGCTCAACGACAATGTGGCCAAGCTGGAGCGCGAGATCAAGAGCTTCGTCACCGACCACAGGGACGAGATGGGCAAGACGAAGTCGATGGTGCTGACGTTCGGCGAGGTAGGCTTCCGGCTCTCCACATCCGTCTCGCTGCCCCGGGCGAAGGAGAAGCTGGAGGAGATCATCCGCCGTCTCAAGTCCCGCCAGATGACGGACTGCATCGTGGTGGAAGAGAAGGTCAGCAAGGAGGCTCTGAAGAAGTACGGTGAGGACACGGTGAACGCCGTGGGCGCAACGTGGAAACAGAGCGACGTGTTCGGCTATGAGGTGAACATCGCCAAGCTGGAGCAGATCAAGGCGGGCAACTGAGGAAGGGGGCTCACGGAATGACAGCAGCAAGGACTGGGCGCAAACAGCCCTCCATCCGCACGCTGTGGGCGATCGCGAAGTCGCCGGAGCTGCACCTCACGGACGAAGACCTGCACGCGGTTGTCTACCGCGAGACAGGCAAGGAGTCCATGAAGATGCTGACGCAGGGCGAGGTCAACACTGTTGCCCGCGTGCTGCAGAACATGAAGGACAGTGTGAGTCGGAGTGTGCGGGACAAGCGCACGGACACGGGCGGCGACATCCGCACCACCGCGCAGCGCCGGAAGATCTACGCGCTGTGCGAGGCGCTGGGCTGGAATGACGACCCGCGCCGCATTCAAGGCTTTGTCAAGCGCGTGGCTCATGTCGACCGCATCGAATGGCTGAACATGGCGCAATGCGAGAAGGTCATCGAAGGGCTCAAGGCAATCCTCGCACGGCAGCGCCGGAAGGAGGCGGAGCTGTGATAGAGGAACGAGCGATCCTCGCGGCGCTGGAACGCATAGCGCGGATGCAGGACAGCATCCGCAGCGGCATGGACATCTGCAGGGACACGGGGCTTGTGTTCCTGCGGGTCTACTATGAACAACTCCCTCCCAATGTTGCCCGCCGCCTGACAGAGCTACACGCAGAGGACATGGCGGAGATCCCTCGCGCAACCTCCACGGAGGGTACGGCGCAGGATCGGCAGCGTCTTGGCGAGAAGCTGGCGAGCGACGCAGCCACCGCACAGGTCATGCGGGCGATGAATGTCTACCGCGCAAGGCTCGGATACGGCCCACAGGAGGGCGGAGACGGCACGGAAGCAGTGGGAGGTGATATGTAATGCCAAAGGGGAAGAAACGCCTCACGCAGCGGGAGAAGGCCGAGCGTGCGGCGATCAAGAAGCAGCTCCAAGCGGACGGCGTTCTCCCACCTGATAAGCCCCGGCTCAACCGCAAGAAGTTCGCCCGGGAGGTGTGGGAGGATTTCAGCGAGATGGATGTCTACACCGCAGATTTCTACCTCCGCAAGGCGATCATGGCAACGGTGGGGCCAGAGCTGCACGAAGTGACATCGGAGCAGGTTGGCATCCTGAAGCTGATGAAGCTGGCGGTGGAGACCGATCGGTTCATGCAGCAACTCAAAAAAGAGGGGCGCGAGCAATACAGCATCGGGGAGTATGTCGAGAAGGTCTACAACCCGGTCATGAATTTATAGGAGGATTCACATCATGGCAAAATTGACACCAGACGCGACGAGGACGGAGCATGGCCTCGTCATCAACGAGAAGATCATCCCGTGGGGCGCGGTTTGGCCCAAGGACTCCGGCGCGTACAAGAAGGGCGCACAGTACAAGGCCGACCGTCTGCTCTCGGGCGGCACGGGCAAGGTCAAGGGCGTGACCATCCACAACACCAACGACCTGAAGAACGTGGAGGAGGACGCCGAGCAGTACACCCGTGCGACGTGGCCAAACGCCAACATGAACGACGCCCGCGTCCACTACTACGTCGACGACATCAACGCATGGCAGAACCTGAGAGAGGACGAGGTGGGCTGGCACGCGGGCGATGGCCGGAAGGCCACGGGCGGCAACGAGACGACGCTCTCCATCGAGATCATCATGGACGGCTCGGGCAGCAAGGAAGACCTCAAGGCAGAGGAGAACGGCGTGCTGCTGGCGGCACTGCTGCTGAAGAAGCACGGCTTGAGCGTGAACGAGCTGTACACGCACAACCACTGGATGGGCCACCCGGACTCCATCGTGCAGGGCGCGAGGAAGAACTGCCCGCTGTACATCCTGCCCCATTGGGCGCAGTTCAAGCAGAAGGTCGCCGCAAAGCTCACGGAGCTGAACGGCGGCGCGACCACCACGGAGGCGGGCAAGACGGAGATCATGGGCAAGGCCAAGGCGAACGCACAGCAGATGGCGCTGTTCGCCCGATCCAAGAACGCGGAGCCGCAGCTCCCGGCGTGCTCGCTGGAGCAGCTGGCGCAGTTCTTCCTCGAAGAGGGCGAGGCCGAGGGCGTGCGCGGCGACGTCGCCTTTGCGCAGAGCCTCCACGAGACGGGCTTTTTCAAGTACGGCGGCATCGTGCTCCCCACGCAGAACAACTACGCAGGCATCGGGGCGCTGAACGGCAACGCCAAAGGACAGGCGGCGACCTTCCCCGACCCGCGCACGGGTGTCCGGGCGCAGATCCAGCACCTGAAGGCATACGCCTCCAAGGAGGCGCTCGTGAACGGGTGCGTCGACCCGCGCTTCTCCCTCGTGACACGGGGCTCGGCGCAGTATGTGGAATGGCTGGGCGCAAGCGACAACCCCAACGGCAAGGGCTGGGCCGTACCGGGCAAGGGCTACGGCGGCAAGGTCGTCGCTCTGCTGGGGCAGATCATGGCGTTCGAGGTGCCCCAGCCGTCCGCACCGAGCGAGCCGGAGGAGCAGGAGCCGGAGTTCCCGGCGTATCAGTTAGAGGGGCTTGAAACGCTCGTGGAGGCTGGCGTCATCAACTCCCCCGAGTTCTGGCGGCAGAAGTTCAGCGAGCAGGTGACGGTCGGCGAGATGTTCGGTATCTTGGGGAAGCTCTTCACAAAAGTGACCGAGTAAGGACGCGGAGGGCGGGACATGGAAGACCTCGTAAAGGAACTGACGATCGACATGGTTCCTGACGGCGACAACCGCATCATCGCAGAGACGATCGGCGTCGAGAACTACTACAAGCTGTGCTCGGTCGTCGGCGGCTCGACCATCTACCTCCAGAAGCCGGAGAGTGTCCTTCGCCCTGTCCGAGACGCTCACATCAAAGCGGAGTTCAACGGCTACAACCACCCCGAGCTCGCCCGCAAGTACGGCGTGACGGAGCGGTGGGTGCGGCAGCTCTGCGGCGAGGGGAAGCTGGAGGGACAGATGAGCCTTCTCGACTACGGCGACGAGCCGGAAAACACTACGTTCTAAGACAACATTTCTAAGAAGCAGTACATATATAAGGTTCCTGAAAGGGACGGTAAAATAAGACTATGAGCATAGCTCATAGTCTTATTTTTATATCCAAAGGAGGACACCAAACATGAGCATGGAGATCATTCAGAGCGCGGCGACCGAGCTGCTGGTCAACGTTGCGCTCGCCGTGCTGGCCCTCGCCGGGGCCTACGCGGTCTACTACATCCGGCTCGGCACATCCAAGCTGAAGGCGCAGACCGCGCAGATCGAGGACGCATCCACCCGCAAGGTGCTGGACGACGCCTTGGAGGACGTTGCGAACCTCGCCACGCTGTCGGTGGGCGCAATGGAGCAGACCACGGCAAAGGCGCTGCGCGAGGCGGTCAAGGGCGGCAAGGCAAGCCGCGAGGAGCTGGTCGCGCTGGGCAAACAGGTCTTTGACGAGGTCAAGGCGTCGATCGCGCCGGAGGCGCAGCGGGTCATCACGAAGAACCTCGGCAGCTTCGACGAGTATTTGACGAAGTGCATCGAGGCCGCTGTGCTGAAGATCAAGCAGAACGAGCCGTACATCACCCTCCCGGAGAGTGCGCTCATCGAAGGCGAAGCGGAACGGTAAGGAGGGCGGCACATGGACGTCTCTCAGATCACCGCCCTCATCGGCGCGGCGGCGTCGCTGCTGTGCACCGTCGTCGTCGGGGCGCTCACCTTCTTTATGAAGAAGACGCTCACCAGTCTTGAAGAGGCGGACAAGCGGAACGCCGAGGACATCAAGACGCTGGACAAGAACCTCAACGACCTGAAGGCAGACCTCCCCCTGATCTATGTGACGCGGGAGGACTACATTCGGGTCATGAACAGGGTCGAGGACAAGCTCGACCAGATCCTCTACGGAGGCAAAGCCAAAGGAAAGGAGGAGTGACCTCATGGCAATCCTTGACGAGCTGACCGAGCAGGAGGTCAGCAAGAACAAAGCAATCCGGGGCTACATCGTCCGAGCCCTCGCAAAAGGCAGTCAGAACGCCTTGCTCGTCCGTCAGATCACAAACGCCCTCGTCGCTGACGGCCTGATCTACTCGCCGGACATTTCAAAGCCGATCGAGTATCTGCAGGAGGCGGGTTATGTGACCTTCACCGACCGATCGGTGAACGCCTACAACGCCTACCGCAAGGACTCCATCATCAAGCTCACCCGCAAGGGCGTCGATCTCGTCGAGGGCACGATCAACGACCCGGGCATCGATGTCTAAGGCGGAGCGACGGAGGACGCGGGTCAGCTCGACGATCGACAAGCTCCCGGACGATATTAAAGGGCAACTCGACGTCCGGCTTGCGGACACCTCCAACACCTATGAAGAACTGGCGGCATGGCTCAAGGCTGAAGGCTACGAGATCAGTAAGTCAGCGATCGGGCGCTATGCGATCCGCACCACACAGGCGGCGCAGCGCGTAGCGCAGACCATCCAGCGCACTCAGGCGATCGCTCAAGCGGTGGAGGCCCACCCCGACCTCGACTACACGAAGGCGGCGTCGATGGTGCTCATGGACGGGCTCATGCAGCGAGTCAGCACCGCTGAGGACGACTTTCAGGAAATGCCGCTGGATAAGGCGGGGCGACTCATCGCAAGCCTCGCCCGGAACGCCACCTACGAAAAGCGCGTCCGGCAGGACATGAAGAAAAAAGCTGAGCTTGCCTTCGAGCAGATGGAGACGGAGCTCATGGCGGCAATCAAGCAGCACCCTGAGCTTGCTGGCGAGCTTCATGACGTGCTGGAGCGTGCAAGAGAGAAGGTGCTGGCAGATGGCGAAGATTGACCTGAACGACTACCTCGAAAAGCTCACAGAGCCGGAAGACCGGGAAACGGTCGCAAACCGTGCGTATCAGCGGGAGCTGTTCGAGCAGTACGTCACAAAGGACGGCAACTTTCCCGAGCAGCGGGCGCAGCTCCTTGAGGACTTCAGGGTCGGAAAGGAACTGACCGGGCCGAAGGGACTGCGCCGGAAGCTCGGAGCCTTCGATCTTGAATACTTCGGGCGGGCCTATCTCGCGCACTACTTCGTCCGCCCGTCGCCCAAGTTCCACGGCGAGCTGGACAGGATATGGCGGGAGGGCGTGCTGAAGGGGATGAACCCGGAGGTGGACGCCAAGCGGATCAGCCGCGCGGATGGGTGCCGCCGTGCGATCGAAGCGCCTCGTGGCCACGCCAAGAGCACGACCTTCACTTTCAAGGATGACCTGCACGCCGCCGTCTACGGCTACAAGCACTACATCATCATCCTCTCTGACAGCTCGGAACAGGCCGAGGGCTTCCTCGTCGACATCAAGACGGAACTGGAGGAGAACGCTGCCCTGAAGGAAGACTTCGGCGAGCTGGAAGGCAAGGTCTGGAAGTCCTCTGTCATCCTGCTGGCCAACGGCGTCAAGATTGAGGCAATCGGCTCGGGCAAGAAGATCCGTGGCCGACGTCACAAGCAGTGGCGTCCCGACCTTATCGTCTGCGACGATCTGGAGAACGACGAGAACGTCAACACGCCGGAGCAACGCAAGAAGCTCCGCGACTGGTTCTATAAGGCGGTCTCCAAGGCGGGCGACACCTACACCGACATCGTTTACATCGGCACGCTGCTCCACTTCGATGCGCTGCTGGCCAACGTAGCGAAGAACCCGAGCTATAAGTCGGTGCGCTATCAGGGCGTCATCAGCTTCGCCACCAACGGCGAGCTGTGGGACGCATGGGAATCCATCTTCACCGATCTCTCCAACGACAACCGACAGGAGGATGCACTGGAGTTCTTCCAAGCGAACCGCGAGGCGATGCTGGAGGGCACGGCGGTCTTATGGGAGGAGAAGCTCTCCTACTACGACCTCATGGTCATCCGCATCTCCGAGGGTGAGGCGTCCTTCAACAGCGAGATCCAGAATGACCCCATCGACCCGGAGAACTGCACTTTCCAAGAAGAGTGGTTTGACTTTTGGGACGACGAGGGCAAGGCGCAGCCAGACTTCTCCGACCCGAAGTTTCTCTTCATCGGCGCGAACGACCCATCGCTGGGCAAGAACAAGAAGTCGGACACCAGCTCCATCATCGCACTGGCGAAGGACACGCAGACGGGCTACCTCTATGTCGTGATCGCGGACATTGCCAAGCGCAAGCCGGATCAGATCATTGAGGACGCCCTCGACGCGAGCCGACGCCTCCAGCGGGAGTACAAGCGGCCCTACTACAAGTTCGGCGTGGAGACGGTGCAGTTCCAGTATTACTTCGCCGAGATCATGCGGCAGCGTGCGGCAGCGGTCGGCGAGTATCTCCCTATCGAGGAGATCAACAGCACGCAGAACAAGGATGCACGCATCCAGTCCCTGCAGCCGTTCGTGAAGAATGGCTACATCAAATTCAGCAAGAAACACAAGACACTGCTAAAGCAGATGACCGAGTACCCGATGGGCAAGAACGACGATGCGCCGGACGGCCTCCAGATGGCGGTCAAGCTGGCGCTTGACGTCAAGATCGGGCGCAGAGTCGACTACAGAAGCGTCATCGCCCGCGCCCTCGACTTCCGGCGCGGAGCCTACTAAGGAGGTGAGGCGCATGATTATCCAAGAGAACACAATCATCCACGGCGACAGCCTCACCGTGCTCCGTCAGATGGAGCCGGAGAGTGTCGACGCAATCATCACAGACCCGCCCTACGGCATCAACTATGTCTCTCAGACGGGGGCGTCCATCAAGAACGACAAGAGCCCCTTTATCTGGTTCCTCTACGACGCCTTCCGCGTACTCAAGTCCGGCGAGGCTGGACGCGGCGGCCTGATCTGCTTCACCCGTTGGGACGTGGAGCAGACCTTCATCGACGCGATGAAGATCGCGGGCTTCAACGTCAAGAGTGAGGTCATTTGGGATAAGGTCTACCACGGCATGGGTGACACCAAGGCGGCGTTTGCACCGTCGCATGAGAACATCGTCTTCGCGGTTAAGGGCAAATACAGTTTCCCCGGCAGCCGCCCAAAAGACCTCGTCACATTCCCGAAGATCAACAGCTCCAAGATGGTGCACCCCACCGAGAAGCCTGTTGGTCTGCTGGCTAATCTCATCTCCTCGGTCACGAAACCGGGCGACCTCATCCTCGACCCGTTCGCCGGAAGCGGTTCCACGCTGGTCGCGGCGAAGAAGACGGGGCGTCGCTTCATTGGCATCGAGCTGGATGACGATTACTTCGTCACGGCCCAGCGGCGCATCGAGGAGGTGCGGGAATGAGCCGACTCAAGCAGCTCGTCACCCGGCTTAGACGCCCGGATATGCGGGAGGTCGCCGTGGCGCAGGTCTCCGACAAGTACAGCGAGTATCCCAGCAATGGCCTGACGCCTGTCAAGCTGGCTGAGATCCTCCGAGAGGCCGACGCGGGCGATGTTCTTCGGCAGATGGAGCTCTTTGAGGAAATGGAGGAGAAAGACCCTCACCTATTCAGTCAGCTCCAGACGCGCAAGAACGCCGTCACGGGCCTTGACTTCGAGGTGATTCCCTTCGGCGACGAACCGCTGGACAAGGAGATCGCCGACTTCATCGAAGAGCAGCTCAACGGCATCGAGAGCTTCGAGGATGTGGAGAATGACCTGCTCGACGCAATCGGCAAGGGCTTCGCCGTATCCGAGATCCTGTGGGGCTATGACGAAGGGCACGTCGTGGTGCAGGACATCAAGACGCGACACCAGAAACGCTTCTTTTGGGACACGCTGGACGATTCGTTCAAGGTGCGAACGAAGGACGTGCCGGAGGGCATCCTGCTCCCGGCGAACAAGTTCATCGTTCACAGGTACAAGGCTCGCAGCGGTCACACCTCTCGGGCTGGCATCCTCCGAGTTGTGGCGTGGATGTACCTCTTCAAGAACTACGACCTGAAGGACTGGGTCAGCTTCGCTGAGATCTACGGTCTGCCGCTCCGGCTGGGCAAGTACGCGCCGGGAGCGAGCGACAGCGACAAGGCGGCGCTCATGCGAGCCCTCATCCAGATTGGCTCCGACGCGGCGGGCATCATCCCGGATGGCACGAGCATCGACTTCATTACCACGGAGAAGACCTCCAGCTCCGACCTCTATGAACGGCTGGCTCGTTACTGCGATGAACAGATCTCCAAGGCAATCCTCGGCCAGACGCTGACTTCCGACTCGGGCGGCGGCAGTTACGCACAGAGCAAGACGCACAACGATGTCCGGCACGATCTCACCGTCGCCGACTGCAAGGCGCTGGCGTCCACCCTTCGGCGCGACCTCATCCGCCCGCTGTGCATCTTCAACTTCGGCGAGGACAAGCGCATCCCCTACATCCGCTTCGACTGCGAAGAGTCCGAGGACTTGACGCAGACGGCGACAATCCTCGGCACGCTCATCGAAAAGGTCGGGCTTCGGATACCCACGAGCTTCGTCTATAAGAAGTTCTCCATCCCCGAGCCGGAGGAAGGTGATGAGATTGCAAAGCCCACCTACGGAGGCGGCATGGGCGGCGTGCTGCCGTTCAAAAGCGATGCGCTACTCTCCCTCAAGGCGGGAGCTGACGCGCCGATCGGCACGCAGCAGCACATTGACAGGCTCGCCGCCGCCGCGCTCCACAAGGGCGTGGGCAGCTTCAAGCGCGCGTTCGAGCCGGTTCTCAAAATGATTGAGAACGCAGACAGTCTCGAACAGCTCCGCGAGCTGATGGAGGATGACACAGCCGTCGCCGAACTCTACGCCGCGATGGATGTCTCTGAGGTCGAGGAGCTGCTGCAGAAGGTTATGCTCTACGCCGATCTTGAGGGGCGGGTGGTTGAGGATGGATGAGTTCACCGCACTTTTCAGCCGCAAGGACATGACCTTTGAAGAGGCGGTCGCGTACTTCAAAGAGCGCGTCCCTGTAACCGCCTCGCGGTTCTATCAGATCGCCGCCGAGTACCGCGCCCTCGCCTTTACGGTCAGCGGCTACACGAAGGCGCAGGTGCTCAAGAAGTTCTACGACGAGCTGCTGGCCGCGCTGGAGGAGGGTAACAGCCTTGCGGAGTTTCGCGAGAACATGAACGACTTCCTCGAAGCAGAGGGCTACGAGGGCATCACGCCCTACCAAGCCGAGAATATCTTCCGCACCAACATCCAGACGGCCTACAATGTGGGCCACTACAAGCAGATGACCGAACCGGGCGTCAAGGCGCTGCGGCCCTACTGGCAGTATGACGCCGTCAACGACTCAAAGACCCGCCCGAGCCACCTTGCGATGGATGGGCGCGTGTTCATGGCGGACGATCCCATTTGGGACACATGGTTCCCGCCCAACGGCTTCAAGTGCCGCTGCACGGTCAAGACGCTCTCCAAGCGCCAGATGGAGCAGCGGGGGCTGACGGTGGAGACCGAAGCACCGAGGGCGGCGCGGCTGGAGGATGGGCGCTTCGTCAACATCCTGCCCGACCCGCAGTTCGATACCAACCCCGCCAAGGTACGCTATCAGCCAGACCTCACAGGCTACCCCGAGCCACTCAAAAAGGCGTACCAAGAGCGCGAAAAGGGGAACACTCCGCCATAAGGCCACAGAGCCCCGCTGTGCGCGTTTTGCTCTCGGCAGGGTAATTTGACGAGTGCGGCAAATAAGGGGCGTGCGCACGCGCTCTAACGCCGTTTCCGGGCGGTTCGCGGCGACACCAAAGGAGGACAGATGCAAATGGATGGTTTTTTGACCCTAAAAGGCGGCAATGTGGAGCTCGTGGGAGCGCCGGAGACGATCTTCGTCCTCCCCATCGGCCACGTTGTCAGTTCGAAGGGTGAGTTTGATGTAGACGATGAGAGCTACAAGGCGATGAAGGCGCAGATCGCCAAGCGCGGCGTGGATCTCGTCGTTGACTACGAGCATCAGACGCTCAAAGGGTGCGAGGCACCCGCAGCCGGATGGGTGAAGGAGCTGAAGCTGGAGGACGGGCAAATCAAGGCCGTCGTCGAGTGGACGCCCCGAGGGGCGCAGTACCTTGAGAACAAGGAGTACCGCTACCTTTCCCCGGTCGTGAATGTCCGCAAGGCGGACAACAAGGCGATCGGGCTCCACTCGCTGGCACTTACCAACACTCCGGCGATCGAGGGGATGAACCCCATCGTCAATTCAGACAATTTTGAAGGAGGACAACATTCTATGGACATCAAGAAGCTGGCGGAACTGCTCGGTTTGAGCGAGGACGCCACGGAGGAGCAGGTCGTGGAGGCGCTCAAGGTTTGCCTCGCCGAGAACCGCAGCCTCAAGGAAACGGAGAAGCAGCCGCCCGAGAACGTCGTGGCGAACAAGGCGGTTTGCGAGCTGCTGGGTCTGAAGGCGGGCGCTGCCGCCGAGGACGTGACCGCAAAGATCATGGAGCTCAAGAGCGGCACGGTCGACGGCGTCAACCTCGCCGAGGAGCTGAAGGCGCTCAAGCAGCAGAATGCGGAGCGCGAGGCCAATGACGCTGTCATCCTCGCCCTGAAGGCGGGTAAGATCACCCCGGCGCAGAAAGAATGGGCTAAGAGCTACGCCCTGAGCGACCCGAAGGGCTTCGGCTCCTTTGTGGAGAAGGCCCCGCAAATCGTGCCGATGGACAAGATTGAGCTGGACGACGTCAAGGCCCTCAAGAGCGACGCGCTGGACGCCGACACGCTGCTGGTCTGCAAGCAGCTCGGCATCTCGCCCGACGACGTCAAGAAGTACGGTATGAAGGAGGACTAAGATCATGGCAAAACTGACTGATGTGAGAGATACCCCTGAGATCGCCAACGGCGCAAAGGTCATCGCGGTGCCTGTGAAGGGCGGTACCACCATTTATCAGGGCGCACTCGTCGCTCTGGACGCGAGTGGCTACGCAATCCCCGGCAAGAAGGCCGAGAGCCTGACCGCTGTGGGCCGCGCCGAGGAGACGGTGACAAATACGGGCGCAGACGGCGAGTTGGTCATCCGCGTCGCTCGCGGCGTATTCGTCTTTGACAACACCGCTACCTCTGCGAATAAGATCACCGCCGCCCATGTTCTCAAGCCCTGCTACATGGAAGACGACCACACCGTCACGGCGCTCGCCACGGGCGCGTCCGTGGCTGGCACTGTCATCCGCGTGGATGACGAGGGCGTCGCCGTCGAGTGCGGAGGCTACGTTCCCGCTGCTGCCGCCGCAGGTGTGGGCGGCTAATCGAGTAAGGAGGTACATTCATTATGATCATCACCCCGCAGGCCCTTAGAGGCATCTATACCGCCTTCAACACGGTCTTTAACAAGGCGTTTGAAGGGCAGCATCCCACCTATGAAAAGGTCGCGACCGTCGTGCCCAGCACCAGCGAATCCGAGACCTACGCATGGCTCGGTGACATCCCCGGCATGAGGGAGTGGATCGGTGAGCGCGAGATCCAGAACCTCTCCGGCTCCGCCTACACCATCAAGAACAAGGACTTCGAGCTGACTGTCGGCGTAGACCGCAACGCGGTCGAGGACGACAAGATCGGCCTCTACAATCCTTCCATTCAGATGCTCGGCGAGTCCGCCGCGCTGCATCCCGACGAGCTGGTCTACGGTCTGCTGGCCAACGGCTTCACCGAGAAGTGCTACGACGGCAAGGCGTTCTTCGCTACCGACCACCCTGTCGGCAAGGACAAGGCAAGCAACAAGGGCACCGCGAAGCTGAGCATGGACGCCTACAAGACGGCGCGTACATCCATGATGAGCTTGAAGAACAGCAAGGGCCGCCCTCTGGCGCTGGTTCCCGATCTGCTGGTCGTGCCGCCCGCACTGGAAGCGGACGCCCGCGACATCCTCGTCGCCGACTTCATTAACGGCACGAAGAACACCATGCAGGGCACGGCGGAGATCCATGTGGAGCCTCGCCTCGCAAGCGACTCCGCTTGGTTCCTGCTCTGCACCAAGCGTCCCGTCAAGCCGCTGATCTACCAGCAGCGCAAGAAGGCGAAGTTCGTCTCCAAGACCAACGAGACCGACGACAACGTCTTCATGAGCAAGAAGTTCATCTACGGCGCAGACTCTCGCGGCAACGCGGGCTTCGGCTTCTGGCAGATGGCCTACGGCTCTGACGGTACCACCACCTAAACCGCCCGGGGCAGAAAGGAGGGCACGGCATGAGCTACAGCACACGCACTGAAGTGCGGGACATGGTCAAGGATGACGCACTCAACGCGATCATCGGCGACACCTTCATTGAAGATCCCGCCGAGCGTGAAGAGCTGGTCTCCCCGATCATCGATGCGGCGATCGCCGACGCGGACGCAGAGATCGACGGCTACCTCGCCAAGAGGTACGCCGTCCCTCTGGCCCCGGCCCCGAGGGTCATCAACAAGTTCTCCAAGGATATCGCGGTCTACAATCTGTTCTCCCGCATCGGCATCGACGAGGGGACGGATCAGAAGACCTACCTGAACCGCTACAACGCGGCGATCAAGTTCCTCACGCTGGTCGCGGAGGGCACGGTGTCCATCGGCACGGAGACGGAAGACCCGGCGAGCGCAGCGGCGGGTGGTTTTAAGGTCAAGTCCAACAGCCGCCTGTTTACCCGCGAGAAGATGAGGGGGATGTAACGCATGGCCATGTACAGCATCCGGCTCGACGGCGACACGCGGGCGATGCTCCGCAGGATCAGGAGCTTCTCGGAGATCGACAAGCAGGGCATCAATGCGGCACTGGCTGAGGGCGCGCGCGAGTCGACGCTGGAACGGTTCAAGCAGAGCAAAGGCCCGGACGGGCGCAGATGGAAGACCTCCATCCGCGCCGCACAGGAGGGCGGCAAGACGCTCATCCAGTCCGCGCAGCTCCGCAACTCCATCCACGCCAAGTCGGACACCTCCGGCTTCGCGCTCGGCACGAACGTCAAGTATGCGGCGACGCATCAGTTCGGAGAACCGGGCCGCACCATCCGGGCGCGGAAGAAGAAAGCCCTCCGTTTTCAGGTGGGCGGCAAGTGGGTCACGAAGAAGCAAGTCCGCATCACCATCCCGGCCCGTCCCTTCCTCGGTCTCTCAGAGGACGATATGCAGGAGATGAAGGCGACGGTCGAGGAGTTCATCCAGAAGGAGGATTGATCTCTTGCTCTACACGGAAAGCAAGCAATATCTCATCGACAAGCTGAAAGCGGCGGGCATCAAGTCCAAGCCATTTACCACAGAGAAGGCTCTGGAGAAGAGCCAGGAGTCCCACATCGGCGCGGTCTTGTTCGAACGTGAGACTTTCACCCGAAACGGTTCCAAAAAGAGATACAGAGACGAAGAGGGAACGCTGCACAAAAGGCGGAAGATCATGGAACGGGCGACCACGTTCGGCGTGATCATCGGCGGCTATACCGATGATGAAGTCGAAGAGATATTCGACCGCTTTGTGGCGAGTCTTGACCGTGGCATCTACATCGACGGCAACTTCGTCCCCATTGAGATTGAGGGAGCGGATTGGGTCGACAAGGACGACTCACTCCTAAAAGCACAGGTCGCCGTGCAGGTGATGATCACCTTCAACGGCGGCGTTTACCGCGACACGGGCTTCGCACCTCTGACCGATGTCAGAGTGACGTCCGTGGAGAAGATCACATGAAAGGAGCCTACAGATGGCGACTAAAACACAGAAGCCGGAAGGCGCTGCCGCACCGGAGCTTGTGCCGATCGACAAGCTCCGTGAGCAGCACAAGGTTGGGCGTGCCACCTACGCGGGCGTATGCGCCGCGAATGGCTGGCGGCCCGGTAAGGCGATGACGGAGGACGAGTTCCTCGCCGCCGTCGCCAAGTTCAACAACAGCCCGATGAACGGGCGTAAGAGCAAGGAGGCGAGGAAGTAATGCTTAGAGATGTACGCAGCAACGTCACGGACGGACTGCTCGGCTTCGCCACGGCAACGGGCGACGGTCTGCACATCAAGATCGGCGTCTCCCCCTCTGTCACCGAAAAGCCCATCACCATCCTCGGCAGCATGGGCGCAAGCACCATCAAGTCCAAGTTGGGCCTGTCCCCGCTGGCCGATGCGGTCATGGACGCGGTGCAGGGCGGCGCGGCCCGCGTGTTCTGCATCCCCGTCGCCGCAAGCACCGCTGGCACGATCGGCGAGGTCACGAAGACGGGCGACGGCGGCGGCAGCGTGACCGTGCAGGGCTCGCCCAACAACGCCTACGCGCTCACCGTGCGCTTCACCGCGCAGGGCGGGCTCAACACCGCAGCCTTCGTCTACTCCATCGACGGCGACAACTTCTCGGATGAGATCACCGTCCCCGTCACTGGCAGCTACGAGATCGAGGGCACGGGTCTGACGATCAAGTTCACCGAGGCGAGCTCGCCGGATCAGAAGCCCAGTTCCTTCCTCGTGCGCGACACCTACACCCTCAAGACCACTGCACCGAGCATGACGAACGGCGATGTGCTGGGCGCGATTGAGAAGATCAAGAGCTTCAACGAGGAGTTCGAGTTCGTCCACATAGTCGGCGGGAGCACGGTGGAGCTGTGGGAGGCGGTCAGTGAAGCACAGAAGGAGCTGATGACGGTCTGCCACAAGCCCTGCTTCTTCCTCATGGAGGCCGCCTATCCCGCCGACGAGGCGGATGGTGACCTGAGCGATTGGGCGCTGCAGATGGAGGCAGACCGTAAGCGGATCAAGAACTCCGACATTCAGGTCTGCGCCGCATGGGGTCGCCTTGTGCGGCTGGACGGCACCACGCAGATTGTCAACCTCGCGGGCCTCGCCTCCGGGCGCTACGCCATGACGAAGGTGAGCGTGTCCATCGGCAAGACCAAGGACGAGGACGCGCTGGGCTTCCCCAAGACGAAGCTGCTGGAGCTGGTTCCCATCGGCTACGACAGCACCGTCATTGAACTGCTGGACGTCGCGGGCTACATGACCTTCCGCGAGTACGACGGCCTTGACGACATCTTTGTCTATCACACGAAGATGATGTGCAAGGACGGCAGCGACTTCCGCTATGCCGAGGATGTGCGTGTGAAGAACAAGATCATCCGCGAGACACGCAAGAAGGCGCTGCAGTTCAAGAACGACGACATCGACCTTGAGGACATTCAGGGCGAGCTGGACGCGCGGGCGAAGTTCATCAGCGTGCCGCTTGACCGCATGGTGGAGGACAAGGAGATCAGCTCCTATGAGACCACCGTGGACGAGAGCTGCTACGATACCTTCCTCGAAGATGAGACCATGAGCGTCATCATCCGCTACCTCTCCAGAGGCTACATCCGCGAGGTCGTTATCGACATCGGGCGCTCGGCTCTGAGCAGCAACTAAGGGAGGAGGACAGGCAATGCTGAAGGTAAACGGAAAAGCCTATGATTGGGGCGACGTGGATCTGAAAATCCCCGGCCTGAACATTCAGGTGCAGGAGATCAGCTATGACGACGAGCTGGAGATGGAGGAAGTCTACGGCTCCGGCTCCAAGCCGCGCGGCTACGGCACAGGCAACTATAAGGCGTCCGGCAAGCTCTCCATGCTCCGCGACGACTACGACGATCTGCTGGCCTACTGCAAGCAGAAGGGCGTTCCCTTCTACAAGATGGAGCTGCCCTCCATCATCGTCTCCTACGCCAACGAGGGCGCACGCACGAAGATCGACGAGCTGAAGAAGGTCAAGTTCTCCAAGCGCAGCAACAAGGCAGCGCAGGGCGACAAGAGCCTCACCGTCGACGTCGACATGATGATCGTCGGCGGCGTGTATCAGGACGGCGTCGCACCCGTCTAAGGACAACATTTTTGAGAATAACAAGGAGGAAGTCACACTATGGAAAGCACCAACAACCAGACCCCCGCCCGCAGCAGCGAGGAACAGCTCAAGGCCAAGTACGGCGGCAAGCTCTACCGCGTCGGCATCACCGTCCCTGTGGATGATGAGAGCGAGAAAGAGTTCTCCTACTACTTCAAGCGCCCCACCGTCCCCAGCTATGACCGCTACATCAAGACCGCTGCGCAGGGCATCACCAAGGCAAGCAAGGCGTTCATGCTGGACGCGGTCATCGACGAGGACGCCGAGCGTCTGACGAAGGACATGGAGGAGAACCCCGGCATCGCGATCTCCATCGGCAATAAGCTGACGGAGATCCTCGGCCTGACGGGTACGGCAAATTTGAAGAAGCTCTAAGAGAACGGGTCGCGGAGGTACGGGAGAGCTTCGTGGAGCGCGGGCTCCTTGAGATCTATCGTTTTGTGCCTCCGCCTCTCTTAGAGACCTTTGACCCCGAAACGATTGACGACGTCGACGAGTTCCTCGGATGGGTCGCAAAGGCCCGCTTCATGCAGGAGCTTGAGGAGGGCATCGTCACCCGGGCGATCGTGCGAGCGTTCCCCGAGTGACGGCCTCCCGTCGCCGATCGTTTTCCGCCTCTATCTCAAACTGGAGGTGAAAGCAGAAAATGAGTTTAGAGTCCGTATTTAAGCTGTCGCTCATTATGAACATGATCGACAACCTCTCCGGGCCGATGGCGGGCGTGGCGTCCAAGGTCGGCGCAAACGTCTCCAAGCTGGACGCCGCAAGCCAGACCTTCGGCAGCATGGCAAAGGCGGGTGCGGCGATGCAGGAGACGGGCTCACAGATCGTAAACGCTGTGCTCGCCCCGGTAGAGGCGACCTTTGAAACGCGGCGTGCGCTGGGTGAGCTGGCCTCGCTGGGCGTGCAAGACCTTGAAGCGGTCGAAAACGCCGCACGCAGCTTCTCCGATCAGTGGGCGGGCACGTCGAAGGCGGACTTCATCAGCGCGGCCTACGACATCAAGAGCGGCATCGCCTCCCTCTCTGATGAGGGCGTCGCAGAGTTCACAAGCCTCGCGGCCCTGACCGCAAAGGCGACGAAGTCCACGGCGGGCGAGATGACCTCGCTGTTTGCCACAGGCTACGGCATTTATAAAGACTACTACAGCGACCTGAGCGACATGGAGTTCGGCGAGATGTTCTCGGCTGGCATCTCCGACGCCGTCCGAGCGTTCAAGACCTCCGGCTCCGGCATGGCACAGGCAATCCAGAACCTCGGCGCATCGGCGACCACGGCGCAGGTGCCGCTGGAAGAGCAGCTCTCCGTCTTGGGTATGCTGCAAGCAACGATGGGCGGCGCGGAAGCGGGCACGAAATACAAAGCCTTCCTCCGCAGCGCCACCAAGGGCGGCGAGGCGCTGGGGCTCAAGTTCACAGACGCCAACAACCAGCTCCTGAGTATGCCAGAGATCCTCGACATCCTGCGGGGCAAGTTCGGCGAGACAATGGACGCCGCCGAAAAGATGGAGCTGCAGAAAGCCTTCGGCGACACCGAGGCCGTAGCGCTCATCGACCTGATGTATAACAAGGTCGGCGACCTGCAGGACAACATCGTCAATATGTACGGCTCGCTCGGAAAGGGCGTGTCGGTCACGGAGCAGATGGCCTCCGCCATTCAGGAGACGGAGCCGGAACGCTTCGAGCGACTCAAGCAGCGCATCCACAACGTCACTGAGAGCATCGGAAACTCCCTGCTCCCCACGGTCAACGACCTGATGAGCAAGGGCGAGGGCGTGCTGACGAAGGTCGGCTCGTGGATCGAGAAGAACCAGGAGCTCGTCAAGGTCATCATGCTCATCGTTCTTGCGGTGGGCGGTTTCCTCGCTGTAGGCGGCACGCTGATCGCCCTGATCTCCGGCGTCGGCCTCGTCGTGACAAAAACGGTCAGCGCGTTCAAGATACTCAAGGGCGGCTTCGCACTGGCGCGAGGGGCGCTCACACCACTCATATCCTCGGTGTGGAGCTTCACGGCGGCGCTGCTGGCCAACCCCGTCACATGGGTCGTCATTGGCATTGTGGCCCTCATTGCGGCGCTGGTGCTACTCTACAACAAGTGTGAGTGGTTCCGCAATGCGGTCAACTCCGTCATCAACTTCTTCAAGGAAACGCTGACGGCGGTGGGCTCGGTCGCGAAGTCGGTGTTTGAGGGCATCGGGAACGTGATCGGCTCCGTCATGGACGCGGCAAAGGCGACCGTGTCCGAGAAGCTGTCCAACATCAAGACGGCCTACGAGGAACACGGCGGCGGCATTTCCGGCGTCGCAGCGGCGGCGATGGAGGCGGTCAAGGGCTGGTACACAGCGGGCTACACCTTCATCGACAACCTCACAGGCGGCAAGCTCTCGGAGATCCGTGGGAAGTTCTCGACGGCCATGAGCAACATCGTCCAAGGCATCTCACAGAAGTTCACCGACGCACGCACCGCCTTCTCCAACGGCCTGAACAACATCAAGAACGCCGTCTCCGGCGCGGTCACGTGGTTCTTCGAGTCCGGCAAACGGATCGTGTCCACCTTTGCAAACGGCATCAAGTCCGCCTTCAGCAGCGCGGTCGAGGCCGTAAAGGGCGGCTTGCAGAAGATCCGCAACCTCCTCCCGTTCTCTGACGCGAAGGAGGGGCCGCTGTCCACGCTGACCCTGTCCGGCCAACGCACCATGACTACCTACGCTCACGGCCTGACGCTTGCGGGCGACGCCCCGGCAGAGGCGATGAACAAGAGCCTCCAGCAGGTGCAGGGCGCTCTTGACCGCAAGCCGGAGAAGAAGGTCGACCTCGGCGGCGGGAAGAAGGACAAGGACGAGAGCAGCGATGAGGGCAGCTCCGGTAAGGGCAAGCAGGTCATCATCCACAAGCTGCTCGTCCCGGTCGACCTCAAGAAGATCAAAGACCTGCAGCAGCTCCTCGCTCTTTTGCAGGAGGTCGAGGACTACGCAGCGGCCAACGAGGACGGCGAACCCGGCGACGACGAGGACGCCGCTCCGGCCCCGGCATAAGGAAGGAGGACGCTATGATCTATGTAGAAGACGAGCTGATCAAGCTCAACGGCGTCGTCCTCCCCGGTCTCGTCAAAAGCATCGAGGTCATTGAGACCGCGAAGGTGGACGAGCAGGAGGTCGAGGGCAGCGCCACCAAGCCGAAACAGGCAACGGGCTACGAGGACGCCAAGGTCAACATCGAGCTGATCATCGACGACACGCCCTCGCAGACCAAGTACCAGCGATACGCAACGCTCCGGGCGATCTTCCGATCGCCCGGGCAGAGCGTGCCGCAGCCCATCCCCATCATCAGCGAGGACACCGCCGCCCACGGCGTGGAGAAGGTCATCTTCAAAAAGCTGTCCCACAAGGGCGAAAACAAGCGCGGGCAGCTTACGGCTACGCTGGAGCTGTGGGAGTACATCCCGCAGACCATCACGGCAAAGTCCGGCTCCAGTTCCGGCTCCAGTTCAGGCTCCGGCAAGTCCGGCGGCGGCGCGGCGAGCAATCTGAAGGCAGACTACAAGAGCTACCTGAGCAACGAACGGGGCAAATCCCCCGCACGGGATGACGCAGACGCCACGGCGGCGATGAACAAAGTGACCGCCATGCCGTACTAAGGAGGCCACAGTGGAAACGAAAGAACTGTACTACCCGCAGATCTCGGCACAGGCCGGTTCCTACACCTTCGAGGAAGGCGTGGAGCTTGAGATCTATTCCTCGAAGTCCTCGTATTATGATTGGGCGAAGATCCGCTTCACGAGCCAGTTCCGCCCGAAGCTCTCGCTCAAGAAGAAAGACCCCGCCACCATCCAGCTCGGCTATGACGGCACGCTGGAGGACGTGTTCACGGGCTTCGTCTCCGGCAACTACGATGGCGGGACGTATGCCAACGAGGTCGCGCTGAAGGATGAGATGCTGCTCATGGAGGAGACGATCATCAACGACACCTTCCTCGACACCACGCCGCAGGAGCTGATCTCGTACTTCCTTGCACAGGCGGGCCTGTCCAAGATGAAGCTCTCCAGCAAGACCTACCCGACGCGCAAAATGCTCCCCATTCGGAGGCAGACCGCCGTCCAAGCGATCAACGCCGTCAATGCGGCGTGGGGGCTTCGTGTTCCGTTCTTCTTCTCGGGCGGCGTCTTCTATTGGGACGAGAAGCCGGAACAGAAGAAGGTCTACACCTTCGAGCGCGGCGTGAACATCCTAAACCTGCGCCGCGCGGGCGGCGTATGGGAGCTGGAGACGGTCTCCGCGCCATTCATCAAGCACTCCCACAAAATAAACCTCATCCATCCGCAGGTGAGCGGTGAGGTCGAGGTCTCCAAGGTGGTCAGCAAGACCAACGACTCCGGCTTCATCCGCACCTACATCTATTTCTGACCCCGAAAGGAGGAAACCGACGTGCTCGAAGAAATGGTCGCGTCCGTTATGAAGAAGACGCTGGCGCAGGACTTCCCGCATTTGAAGCTCCCCGCCGCCGTATTCGCCACCATCGACTCGGCGGCAAAGAGCGACGCCTTTGACATTGAGGAACTGATCGTCCACAACGAAGTGACGGGCGAGGTGTTCAAGGCGCACATCACCTCCTACTGGTACGAGTACAAACTCACCGTCATCGACCGCTTCGGCAACCCCGACGCCAACTATCCCGCGCTTCCGGGAATTAAGTCTAAGAAACAGTTCAAGGCCGGGGCGGTCGTGGCCGTCGCGCTTCCCTACGGCGACCTCACCCCGGCGATCATCGGGGAGGTGGAGCTATGACGGGCCTGAACGATACGGACATCCGGCTCAACAGCGAGTGGCAGCTCACACAGGCCACAGACGGCGACGCGCCGCTCTGCTCGGGGCTGGAGTGTCTGTATCAGAACATCGTCCTTGAGGCGCTCACGCAGCCGGGAGATGTCTTCTATGACGCCGAGTTCGGCTGGGGCCTGTATGACTTCATCCAGTCCGAGGACACGGAGCTGACCCGTCTGGAGATCACCCAGCGGGTGCGGCTCAAGCTGCAGAAGCGGGAGGTCATCCTCCCGGAAAGCATTGAGATCAGTATTGCGTTCGAGGATGACACGGTCGTGCTGCACTGCTCCTTCCGCTTCGCGGAGGAGGACGAGCGGCGCGAGCTGGACGTCATCATCGGCGCGGTGAGCGTGGAGGTGGTATCAGAATGATCGACAAGGAAATACTGGACGCCGTGCTCCCTCTGCCTACGCTGGACGAGCTGAAGGAGCAGAAGGTCGAGGAACTGAAAGACGAGGGCTTCGTCATCAGCAACTTCCATTCGGGCGGTGTGTTCTACACGATGCTCATGATCGTGCTGCGCATCAAGGTCGAGGTCATTGAATTGCTCCGCGTCGTGCTGAACAATATGTTCGTCTCCCACGCGGGCGGCGCGTGGCTCGACCTGAAGATGGCGGACTACTCCAAAAAGCGCAAGAAGGCGCAGAAGACGCAGGGCTTCATCACCGTCAGACGCACCGACATGACGGGCGAGGCGGTCAAAATCCCCAAGGGCCACGTCTTCAAGAGCATCCTCGACATCAACGGCGAGGAGCTGCGCTTCTTTGTACTGGAGGCGGCGACGCTGCAAAAGGGCGCGTCCTCCGTGGACGTGCTGGTGGAGGCCGAGACAGAGGGCAGCCGCTACAACGTCCCCGCAGGGCAGATCGTGCGCACGCTGACCTACCTCGGCGACGTCACATTCAGCAACGCCGAGGACTGGATCGTGCGGGAAGGTAGCGACACCGAGGACGACGAGAGCGCGAGGGCGCGGACACTCCGCTCGTGGTCGGAGCTGGCGCAGCGGGCGACGGAGGACACCTTCATTGACGCGGCGGAGTCCGTCCCCGGCGTACTGTTCGCACAGGCCGACTGCAACCACCCGCGCGGGCAGGGCACGGTGGACGTCATCGTGACAGGCACGGCGGGCGAGGCAACGGAGGGACTGCTTGCGGCAGTAAGAGAAGCCGTTGACAAGATCGCTGGCCCGTATGATAATATTCTCGTGAAGTCCTCTGTGACCGTATCGCAGAATATCTCCGTCACGGTCACGACCGACACGGCGGACACGGACGAGGCGGTGGAGAACCGGGTCAAGGCGATCCTCACCGAACTGCTGGCCGTGCGCCGCAGCCGCAAGCTCAACGAGCTGACCCTGTCCGACATCAACCACGCGATCCGCAGCGGCTACAGTGGGGCCACCAACGCGGCGGTCTCCGAGCCGGAGGCGGATGTGAAGCTGGGTAAGGACAAGGTCATCACCCTCGGCGACGTCTCTGTGACGGTCGAAAGGGAGTGAGCGGATGAAGCAGTTTGAAACCTTCGGGGAATATATGTTTGATCTGCTCTTCGCTCCCTTGAAGAAGGGCCGGAAGACGGTCAACCAGCTCCGTATCTTCTTCAAGGTCATGGGGCGCGAGTTCGACGACCTGAAGGCGGCGATCTTCCGCGTGCGCAGCGAGGCGAACGTAGCAAGCTGCTCAGAGGTCATGCTCCCCGTGCATGGGCAAGACCGGGATATGCCGCGACTGGAGGGCGAGGACGCCGAAGCCTATCGGACGCGCCTGTCCATGAAGGGGATCATCTCACAGTGGAGCGGCACGCGGCGCGGCGTTCTCTACGCGCTGACCGCGCTCGGCTACGACCGCAGCCGGATTGAACTGTTCGCCGATCAGGATGCGGAGCGCTGGGCTGAGTTCATCATCTTCCTGAACAGTTCCAAGCCCAGCGGCGTCACAAATCTCTCGGTCATCGACGGGCAAGTCCGCAAGGTCAAGGAGGGCAGCAGTAAGCCCGCCTACGGTATGGAGACCATCGGCGGGCTCATTATTCAATCCTGGCTTCAGACAGGCTTCTCACGCTATCCAAGGTGCGGAGAGATCGTGTGCGGCGTGTGGCCGCATATCGTCAGTGAAGGACATCTCGTGGCCTCGACGGTCATGGCGCAAGGCGGCGCATCGGGCGGCGGCAATCCCTTCCCGAGAGCCGGCACATTTGCAGCCTCCGAGGAGTTCTATCACTTCGGCGCGTACACCATTTATCAGGGCTTCGCCTCGGACATTGAGGTGGGCTCGAAGGCGGCGCAGGGTGCAAAGGTCTACCTGAGATGCTCCACCTCTACGCGCTGCTCTACCAACGCGAAAGGAGGCGCAGCAGAATGAAAACATTGACTTCTATCGGTATCCAGAAGATCGGGCAGCGGTTCGTTGACTCGGTCGATCATGCGGACTACACGCTCAACGGCGTGCCACAGACAGCGGAGCCCTTCCGCCGCTTCGTGCAGGGCGCAAGCGCAAGGGTCTACATTTACTTCGACGATACCGTGATCGGTGACGTCGCCGAGGTGCAGCTCGTGGACAAAGACGGCGACATCATCGCGTCAGCGGGCGAACGGGTCTTCACAAAAACACCGGGCAAGGGGCTTTATATAGCCTTCAAATATAATATCTTAGAAGTGGAGGTCGAAAGCAGCAATGAAAACCTATGAAAAAATCGGGTGGCTCGATCACGTCCAAGACATTGAGACGGGAGAGGTCATTCAGGAAGGAACGCCTGTGAGTCAGGTGAATATGAACCACATGGACGAAGGCATTTTCACAAACCGTGAAGCGGTCATTCTCCATGAGGCTCAGATTGCCGACGCGCAGAAAGAGATTAAGGTGTTGAAGGATGCGACGCTGAACAACATGGTCAACAATGTCTTTCTCATCAACTTCAACACCGTGACCTCGGTCGCGATCACGTCAGGGATTTACGACTCTGTGGCGCGAAAAATCTATGTATAAGGTCGCTTGCAGCCGCAAGGAAGCAAGCTGCATCATCGGGAGCTTGCTCGTGGAGCTGGCCCCGGTATGCGAGAAGTGCGGCGGGTTGCCGGATGGCGTGCTGAACCTGCAGACGGAGGCGGGGCTGTCCCTCACAGGGGACGCCGACGTCCTCATCACAGGGCATAGCATCATCAGCGGCAAGCCTGTCAGGATCAAACTCACGGACTACGGCTTCGAATATTATGGTGATCACGCCGAGCTTGCCCGCGTTCGGGAAAAGAGGTGTGTGTATCATGGCAGAGCCGTCAGTCCTACAAAAGAAAACTGAGATATTTCTCGAAAGGGATATATACCCCTTGCTGAAAAACTTCCCCGCCTCCGAGAAGTTCTCCTTGTGCCAAGAGATCAAGCAATCCTGCTACAAGCTCATCCGAGCGGCTGTTATGGCCAACAACCTCACGAACGTCAACAGACGGCTCATGTGGCTGGATGAGGCGGACGCAGAGAAGACACTGCTACTCGTGCTTTTAGGTGTCGCCAAGAACCAGAAGTACATCACGCAGAAGAAACTCTTGGAACTGCAAGGAAAGCTCGAGGAGATCGGGCGCATCATTGGAGGACTGCAAAAGTTCTTCATCAACAACCGAAAATAGACCATCAGAAAAAGTACAGCACCTACTCAGGGTTATCTCTGTCTGGCGTCGAACCGTGCGGTTCGCGGGTACAATTCGGCCCGCAACTGGAACAACAACAATGCTACGAACTCCAATCCGAACGTCGGTTTCCGCCCCGCCTTGTAGGTTATTACGTCATCTGCGGCCACGGCTTCAGGTGCGTGTCCTTGTTATACTTCAAGGGAGAGGTAATCCTTCGCCATGTTGAGAAACGGCGTAAAAACAGTGACTGAGCTTCGCCCGCCCTCTCGTATTGGGAGGCGGAGGGAGGTCTACAATGTGGGTAGCAACCCGCGTCATGGGTGCCAAGCCGTTCTAAAAGGAAAGGATGCCACGAATGACGAAATTCCCCATTATGCTCTACAACACAAAGAACACCAAGAAGGCCCTCGTGCCGCCGATCCCTCCACCCTCCAGCTATGAGGACGCCGTGGGCTGGTCAGCGATCGAGGCGGGCTACAAGACCGCCTTGCGAGGCAGCCGCAAGTTCACGCGGGAGGCCGTGCTCTACGACCTCTATTCCGAGGTGAACAACGTGCGCCTGTGGCGCGATCTCAAGAAAATTGAGAAAACGAGACAGGCGGGCGTTAGTGAGTACACGCCGGGAAAGTATCGGCACAGGATCATCGTGGAGCCGAAGGAGCGCAGTCTTCACATCCCGCCGCTGCGGGACAAGGTCGTGCAGCTCGTCATCCATCAGGAGCTGCAGACGCTCTTCCGCCCGGTATTCGTCAACCGTTCATTTGCGTGTATGTACGGAAAAGGCCCCATCCGAGCTGCCTTCAACGTACAGCATGACATGAGGGTCGCCCGCATGAAGTGGGGCGACGAGGCGACGGTCATCAAGATCGACGTCCGCAAGTTTTTCTACAGCATCGACCGCAGCGTGCTCAAGCAGATCATCGCGAAGCGGTTCAAGAAGCTCAAGAAGAAGTACCCCGAGAAATACGAGGACTTCCTCCGTTTTTACAGGCTTCTTTGCAAAGTGATCGACAGCTCGCCGGAGGGTGAGAGAGGGATTCCGCTGGGAAATGTGAGTTCTCAGGACTTTGCCAACATCTACCTCAACGAGCTCGATCAATTCTGCATCCGCTTCCTCGGTGCGACGCTCTACACGCGCTACATGGACGATGTCGTCGTCATAGCGCCAAACAAGGAAATCGCCCGGGAGTGGTTAGCAAAGATCAAGGTGTTCCTCCAAGAGAGACTGCACCTTGAGACCAACCAGAAGACCAAGATTTTCTATGTGCGGCAGGGCGTGAACGCCTACGGCTTCAAAATCAAAGCGACGCATCTGCTTCTCCGTACCGAGTCGAAACGGCGGGAGAAGCAGCGCATCAAGCGGATGATGGAGAAGCTGCAGGAGGGCACGATCACGAAGGCGGCGATCGTCCAATCGGTCAATTCGTGGCTCGGCTTCGCCCGATGGGCTTGCGCCTACAATCTGGCGAAGAGGATCTTCGCTCCCTACCGCTTCATCAAAACGGAAGGAGAGCTACCTTATGGCGCAATATCTCGGAACCGTCAAGCTCGGCGGATTCTACAACAACGGCGCGGCGCTGGCAAGACCCACAAAGCCGTGGCGTAACGACAGTGAACCATATTCGGGCGCAGGCCTGGGCAATATCCCCTCAATGTCCGGAGGCATTTCAAACTACAGCTTCGGCAATACACCCTCGGACGACGCAAAGAAGCTCCAGTGGGTGAAGATCAAGGATGGCGACAAGACGCTGCTCATCTGCGACCGCGTCATCCTTGTCAATGTCACTTGGAACGACCTTAACAGCGCGGGCTGGATCTTCGGCAAGGAGGTCAACATTGACGGTGCGAAGTACAAGCTCCGCTCCCTGACGGGTGGCACAGGCCCCAGATCGACAAATGACTGGTACTCCGGCGGCACGCCTGCCAACAATGAGTGGGACAGGTTTGTCACCCGCGAGGAGGTCATCACGGGTCTTCCGGCTCCTGTGTCCTCCGATCTCGACAGCAGCCTCAATTCAACCGATCTCAGCAGTGCACATAATCAGCTTTGGAACTGGATGGGCGTCTATACTTGGTGCCAAGAGACGTATTCCTCGAATGCGTCGTACCGTGCGGTTCGCGGGTACTATTCGGCCCGCTACTGGAACTACGACACTGCTACGAACTCCAGTCCGTACGTCGGTTTCCGCCCCGTCCTTGAAATCCTGAACACTGACCCTCTGATCTCTGACAGTGACAGAGACCTCGGAGATAAGAACAGCAATTTCACGATCACCTACACGGTCGATGACGCCGACTCCGGCGACGTCTTGACGGCGACGGAGTCGCTCGATGGGCAAACGACGAAGTCGTTTGCCCCGACGCGAAATTCGATAAACACCATCTCTGTCGATGTCGACTCCCTAAGTCTCGGTAAACACACCGTCAAGGTCGTCGTCAGCGATGGACAGGGCGGCACAGCGACCCGGACATGGACATTCACCCGCACAAACTCCGCACCGACCATTTCCGGCAGCGACGGCAATCTCGGAGATAAGAACCTCGGCTTCACCTATGCCTACACCATTGACGATGCGGACGGCGACACACTGACCGTCGTGGAGGAACTCAACGACGAGACGATTCGCACGATCAACAATGCGCCCAAGGGCGAGGAGCTGACCGTGACGATCACCTCCGAGAAGCTCTATGCGCTGGGGCTTAATTCGGTCAACACCCTCAAGATCACCGTCACGGACGGCAAGGGCGGTACGGCCTACCGTCGCGTCACCTTCAAACGCACAAACTCCGCACCGACGATCTCCGGGCAGGACAAGGCCCTCGGTCTGAAGAACGGGAGTTTCGCAGAGAATTACACCGTGAGCGACGTTGAGGGCGACAATGTGGTCGTCACCGAGTTCGTGGATGACGTGCAGATCCGCAGCTATCAAGCAACGCTGGGACAGCAGGAAACGATCGAGCTGACCCGAGAGAAGTGGCTCTCGCTTACCAATGGACAACACCAGCTCCGCATCGAGGCGGTCGACGGCAACTTCGCCACCAGCGTCCGTGTATTCTCCTTCAGCAAGAAAGAGACCGTCATTAAGTTCGAGCTGGTCGCGCCGGAGGAGACCGATGCAGCGGCGACTAAGGTGCTCGTGACGCCGACGTGGAAGATCGAGGGCGCGGTCGCCAAGGTGGAGGCGTGCAACAACGGTTTTGACGCCGTTCCCACATGGGAGGACATCACGGCGATGGTGCAGATCAACCGTGTCTACAACTTCACCAACAAGACCAAGACCGCGAGCAAGTGGGGCGTGAATATCCGTTTCACCATCACAAAGAATGAGGGCTTCGAGGGTGAAGTCTCCATCTCGGGTTTCGGAGGTGCGTATGAATAAAGCTATGAAGTATTTGACTCCGAAAAAACCTATCTCCAAGATCGCCCGTGACCGGGCAGAGGAGATGGAAGAACGGAATGTCGACCTCTACGAGGCGATCGCTGGACTCTTTGAAGAGCTGGCTGCGCTGGAACAGTCCAACGCGGAGCTGAAAGTCCGTGTTGAAACGCTTGAAAAAGGAGGTAAGCAGAAATGAAGGTTAAGACCTATATGATCGCCGTCTATGCCGTTCTCGTCAAGAACGGCAAGCGCGAGATCGAGGAGCTTCCCGAAGCCTATATCATTCCTGTTGCTGAGTATTTGGCTACTCAGGAAGAAGCTACCAACGAATGAGATAAGCGGTGAAGCAAAAACCCCGAGGTAAAGGCAGTTTACATCTTTCCCGGGCAACCACAAAGGCTCGTCCCGCAGTACACGCAGACCACCTTGAAGGGGGCCGCGTTTGCTGTGGGACGAGCCTAAGATTTTCTTCTTAGAACGGCGCTATTTTTTCTCAATTATCCTGTCCGAATTTCTCAAAAATCGTGTCGCGCTACACCCACCAAGGCACAGGAGACCCAGTTTGTCAAAGAAAAGGAAAACGCGATACGCGATCTGGAGGACGCCTATACCAACGAGCTGAAAGAGCTGAACGACCTCCGGGGCGAGGCCGCCGCCGTGTGGCACGGGATAAACGGCGAGGTCCTGACGCAGCTGGCGGAGAAGTCCGCTGCGCTGAAAGCCGCGCTGGACGCCGGCAAGGCCAAGCTGGAGGCCTGCACCAACACGGTCGCGCTGGACGCCACCCTGCGCAGCAGTCAGGCCGCGCTGTCCGCCGTGCTGCAGGACTTCACCGTGTCCGTGGACAGCGGCGTGGCGGACAAGTGGGACGGCAGCAGCAAGGCCCAGCCCTCCGGCAGCGGCACCGCCGCTTCTCCCTATAAGCTCGGCACCGCCGCGCAACTGGCCTGGTTCGCCGACACCGTCAACAGCGGCAGCCGCTCCGCCTGCGCCGTGCTGACGGCGGACATCGACCTGAACGGGCAGGAGTGGACGCCCATCGCCAACAGCGGCGTCAACAACGGTTACACCGGCACCTTCGACGGCCAGGGCCACGTCATCCACGGCATCTGCGTGACCACCGGCGTCAGCAGCCGTCCCCAGGGCCTGTTCGGCATCATCGCCCGCACGGGCACGGTGCGGAACGTCAAGGCCGCCGGCCGCGTTCTGGTCCGCCAGAGCAGCGGCGCCGGCCTGATCGCCGGAGAGAACAACGGCGTCCTCTACAACTGCGAGGCGTCCGCCTTCCTGAAAAACAGCTATAACGCCGGCAGCACCGGCAGCAGCGTGGGCAACATCGGCGGCATCGCCGGACACATGGCCGCCGGCTACATAGAGAATTGCCGCGCCTATGGCCTGTTCCTGGCCAACCCGGAGAGCTACGACGAGGGAAATCTGGTGAACTCCTCCATGCTCTGCCAGATCGGCGGCATCGTGGGCGGCATGGGCGCCTCCCAGGAAAAGGACGGCTGCCTGGTGCGCTACTGTGAAAACCACCTGCAGATCGACTGCTACACCTTCACCTACGGAAATTCTTCCCCCTGCGGCTACGCCATCGGCGGCATTGTGGGCGGCAGCGGCATCGGCAAGGTGCGGGAGTGCGTGAACCGCGCCGCCGTCACCGGCGGGTATGACGTGGGCGGCATCGTAGGCTCGGCGACCCCCGGCGAGGGCGCGTCCTTCTCCGCCGCCTATGTGGAAAACCGCGGCACGGTTCGCTCCGGCAGCTCCACCGCCGGCGGCCGCGGTGCCGGCGGCATCCTCGGCAAGGCCGGCAGCGAAAAGACCACCGGCGGCAGCAGCCAGTATGTGGGCGATGTGTCCCTGACCCACGCCTATAACAGCGGCGCCGTCTCGGCGGCGGCCAGCGGCACCACCAACGGCATTGCCGGCGGCATCATCGGCGTATGGCTCAGCGGCACCGTCACCCACGCCCGCAGCAGCAGCGACACCTCCCTGTGGGGCATCGCGAATATGGCCACCACCGGCAGCAGCGACACCGCCAAGGTCGCCAGCTATGGCTCCCCCGTCCGCGCCGACGGCGGCACCGCGCAGAAGCTCTCCGCCACCCAGGCCCTGCTGGGTAAGCTGATCCGCTTTGACGCCAAGCGGGACGGCAGCTACGCCGTCTACGGCGACCAGAGCGCGGCCTACAACGCCGTTATCATGGACTACGTCCGCCGCATCGAGGAGGCGGCAGACAGCGCCGTGGGCGCCCTGCTGACCGAGGCCGACGCCGCGCTGTCCGCTGTGCCCACCCAGCTGCAGGCCGACAAGGCCGCGCTGCTGGCGGATATGCGGGCCTACGCCGCGGCCAACATCTACGACACGGACGAGCAGTCCGCCATGGACGCCCTGCTGGAGACCGCCGCCCAGGCCATCGACAGCGCCGCCACCGTGGCGGCCGTGGCCAAGCTGCGGCAGGTCTATATGGGCACGGAGAATATCGACGGCGAGCTGGCGGGGATCAAGACCTATCCCGCCAAGGCCGCAGACGAGCTGTATAACAAGTATATCTTCGACCGGAGCTATGCCCCGGAGGACATGGCCAAGGCCCTGCGCGCCTATGAGGGCTGGAAGCTGAAGCTGTTCAGCGCCCCGGACCTTGACGGCGTGGAGGCGGTGTACGCCGACGCCCGCAAGGCCATGGACGCTCTGACCAGGGACTTCACCACCGGCGACACCGCGCCGGACATGGACACCGCCGCCTCCGCCGCCCGGGCGCTGGCCCGGCAGGAGGTGCTGGACAGCCTGGCCATGCTGGAGCAGGGCTACATCGACGCTCTGACGGCCATCGCCGGTGACATGGACGCCCTCTCTTATGCGTGGAAGGCGCGTCTCACCGCCGTGCTGGACAGCGGCAAGGCCGCCCTTCACGCGGCGGCCACTCCGGCGTTGGAGGACATCGACGACTACGGCGTGCTGGAGGACAAGCTGGCCACCGGCAAGCAGGCTCTGTCGGACATCTTCGCCGACGTCTCTGCCCGGCTGACGGCCCTGGCCGCCTCCGCCGCCAACGAGAGCGCCTGGAACGGCACCACTGTCGAGCCCGGGAAGGACGCCAGCGGCGTCTATCAGATCGGCACCGCCGAGGAGCTGGCCTGGCTGGCCGCGGAGATCAACAATTCCTCCAACAACTCTCAGAGCTACAGCGCCGTGCTGACGGCGGACATCGACTTGGGCTACCGCCCCTGGACGCCCATCGGCTGCTATGTCGATTGGCAGAGCAACCACCCCTACCGCGGCGTCTTTGACGGCCAGGGCCACACCGTGTCCGGCCTGTACGTCACCGCGCTGAGCAACGGCTATGCCGGCCTGTTTGGCTATACCTCCGGCAGCACCACCATCAAAAACCTCACCGTCGAGGGCGAGATCCGCCTTGAGGACGTCTCCACCACCGCCAAGCACATAGGCGGCATCGTGGGCGAGGCCAACGCCAAGCTGGAGCGCTGCGTATCCCGGGTGCGCATCAGCGCCGCCGGCTTCGGCACCAGAGATACTTGCGCCGTGGGCGGCATCGCCGGCAAGCTCAGCGGCGCCATGACCGACTGCCGCTTCGAGGGCAGCATCGATATTACCTGCAAGCGCGGCGGCGCCTATATCTCCGGCGGTGTGGGCGGTCTGGCGGGCAATGCCGCCGGCGGCGCCCTGACCAGATGTGTCAATACCGGCGCCGTCACCGTGGACAAGGGCACAGGCGTGGGCGGCATCGCCGGCATCACCTCCCGCGAGGTCACCTTCACCCAGTGCGCCAACACCGGCCATATCTCCAACGACACCACCGCCGTTCTCAGTAGCGGCGAAAAGCCCAAGGGCGGTACCGGCGGCATCCTCGGCGTGGGCAAGAGCGGCAACGTGTCCATCTCCCTCTGCTACAACACCGGCACTGTCTCCGGCACCACCATCGTCGGCGGTATCCTCGGCGGCGAGGCGGGAGATTATGGCACATCTATCTCCAATGGCAACCCCTCTCTCACCGTGGAAAACTGCTATAACGCGGGACTTCTCGACGTGGGCAGCAGAACCAACCGCATCGGCTCTCTGGTGGGCTTCCCCATTGCCGGACAGTACCGTGACGGTCTTTACGTCCTCGGCAGCAGCTCCCGTCAGGCGAAGGGCTGGTTCAGCTCTCAGGGCGAGTGCATCACCGTTCTGGACACACTGACGGCGGCGGCGATAAACCGCACTGGCGACATGGTGGACAGCATCGCCCAGCTGAACAGCGGCTGCCCCCTGTTTATGTGGCAGCTGGAGGAAACGGCAAGCCGCAGCGCGGTGATCGCCTATCTCCGCAGCTACTATACCGACAACGTCCGCACAGCCGCCACACCCCCCCAGCGGGACGCGCTGGAGACCCAACTGACCGAGACGGAAGCCGTTATCAACGCTCCCGCCTCTAAAGCCCCGGCTATCGTGGAAGCCTACGAGACCATGCTCTCCGCCATGAACGCCGACACGCTGGTGCAGGCGGCGAAGGACGAAGCGAAAGCCGAGCTGAACAGGCTGAAGGAGGACAGTGCCAAGACCTACCCCGCCATCAAGGACAAGCTGAACGCCCTTCTGGACGACCGGCTTGCCGCGCTGGACAAGTGCAAGACCGGTGCCGAGGTGCAGAGCTGCGTGGACGCCTTCGCCGCCGGCGTGGTGGATCTTCTCATCGACGACGCGGCGGGTGCCAGGCTGAAGGAGCTGGAGACCAAGCTCAAGACCATCGAATCGGCATACAACGCTCTGGGCAAGACACGGCAGTCCCTTGTGACGAAATACGGCAAGCTGGCTGGTATGCAGCAGCTGTACAAGCAGTACACGGAAAACCTTGAAGCCCTGAAAAAGTGGTACGACGAGGACTGCAAGCGATACGACTACATCAAAAAGACGGTGGAAAAGCTGTACAACGGTGCTGTGACACAGCTGGGCGAGTGCACCGACAAGGCCGCCATGGACGCGGTGATGAACGGCTACGTGGTGGATATTGCGGAAGCTCTGACCGGCGACATTGCCTACAAGCCCGGCAAGACCCCCGCCTCCGCACTGAAGAATCTGGAAACGCGCATCAAGAACGCCCGCACGGCGTACAACAGCCTCACAGCGGAGCAGAAGCAGCTCTTTGACAAGGATCTGCTTGCATCACTGCAAGGCGTGGAATCGCTGCTCTCCGCCTACAACAGCGGCATCTCCTCTCTAAGCTCCCGTCTCCAGCAGGATAAGAAGGCGTACCCCGACCTGTCGGACAAGCTGGAGCGTCTGGCGAGCCGCGCCCGCAACGCCATGGACAGCAGTGTGGACACCTCCGGCATCCTTTCCGCGCTGGATCGCTACGCCGCCTCCGTGGTGGACGCGCTGATCGACGACATCGGCTACGTGCCGGACGTTATGTCCGAATCCGATGCGGCGGTGCTCCGCGGCAAGATCTCCCGGGCGCAGTCGGCGTACAACGCCCTGACCGCCGCGCAGAAAAAGCTGGTCAAGGGCGTCACCGCACTGGAAACCGCTGCGGCACGTATGGCGGCCTACGAGGAAAACTACAAGGCGGCGCAGAGGGTCGTGGAGTTCATCAAAGCCATCGGCACTGTCACCAAGGACAGCTATGACGCCATCAAGCGCGCCACCGACGCCTATAACGCGCTGACCCCCGTGCAGAAGGCTCTGGTGCCCCAGTGGGCGATCGATCTTCTGGAGGAGGCGACCGCCAAGTACAAGGAGCTGACGGCGGCGGACGATACCGCCTCGGCGGAGCAGCCTGCGGAGCTGCCTCTGGACGACCTGCGGACAGAAGAGGCTGCAAAGCCTGACCGCCCCTTCGACTGGACGATCGTCTGGATGGGCGCGGGCATTCTGGCGGCACTGGGCATCATCGTGCTGCTGTGGAAGTGGTTCTCCGCTACAAAGCAGGCCCGCCGCAGAAACGATGAATAACCTCGCCCGGAGGGGGAGACTTCTATGGTCTCTCCCTTCGAGCGGCGTTCTGAACCAAGGAGAAAATCAATGAAAAAGAGAACGATACGTCTCCTGCGCGGCGGTCTGTGGCTGCTGCTGTGCGCCGCGCTGACGCTATGCGCGCTGTCACTGCGCTCAGAGGCCCCGCCCCGCGAGGACGTGGACGCCGCTTCCCGTATGCTGGTGTCCTCCTCGGAGCTTCTATACGACGCGGACAGTACCTCCCAGATCGACAGCTCCTCTCTCAGCGGGGAAGCGGAGGAGCCGCCCCCGCCGGAGCAGCCGGAGCCGCCCCAGGAGACGCCCCCGGAGCAGACGGACGCTCCCGCTGAGGCACCGCCCCAGGACGTGCCCTCGGACGACAGCGGCATCGGCGACCTTATGGACATCGGCAGCAGCGGCGGCGGCTCCGGCGGTCAGCTGCCCGCCCGCCGCCCCGGCGAGGCACAGGGCAGTGCCGAGGTCGGCGACCCGGATCGCTACTTCGAGACCAGCATCATCGACGGCGACGTGGTGGACTACGAACGCTACACCTTCACCATCCGCCATCTGAAGCCGGAGCTTCAGGTGCTGGGGCTCACCGTCACCCTGAACGGTCAGTCCCTCGACTATAAAGCGTCCTCCTCCAGCGTGCTCCTGAAGCTCGCCGAGGGTGCCAACTCCATCGTGGTTCGCGCCTTTTACAGCGACGGCGCAAACACCGTCACTGCGTCTCAGGGCTACACGGTCTACTACGGCGCAGGCGGTGAGGTGGTCATTATCGCCGTCCGCGACAGCGACGGCGTATCCCTTGCGGATCTCCGCACCACGTCGGACAGCACCCTCTCCTTCACCGCCTACGGTCTGAAGGACGGCAGTAAGCTCCGCGCCTCCGTCCGCTTCAACGGCAAGACCGTTACCGGCAGCGGCGACCACTTCTCCGCAACGCTGGAATACGGTGTCAACACCTTCGAGATCAGTGCCGGCGGCAGAAACGACACCGTCACCGCCCGCTACACTGTCGAATACAAGGAGAACGGCTTCAAGATCACCAACAGCTTCAACGGCACCGTCATCGACAATACCACCAGCCAGCCCTCCCACATTGCCGAGGAGCTCCCCGTCTATCTGGACACTGAGTCCTTCCGCTTCCGCTTCTATCTCAATCAGGAGACGGGCAGGGAGCAGCTCCGGCAGGTGCGCTACAACAACAAGCCCCTGTCCCCCGACGGCGACGGCTGGTACACGGCGACGCTGGACACCCGGCGGCCCGCGCACCTGTCGCTGCACTATACCAACGCGGACGGTACGGACCTTGTCTACAAGTGGCTGGTGCGCTTCCACCGGAACGCAGAGGCGACGCCGGAGGAGAAAAAGCCCGTCATCAACGCCTCCATCGAGGTGGGCAGCACCGTGATCGGTCTGGAAAACGGTCTCGTTCTGAAAAGCCCGGATGTCATCACGATCATCAACTCCGTCAGCTCCGGCGGCGAGCAGCTCTACCTGAACAACTACCGCGTCTGGGTCAACGAGCAGGAGATCTACTCCCCCTGCAGCCAGACGGGCAGCTCCTTCGGCTACGAAACGTACCTCTCCAACGAGGGAGCCAACACCATCACCATCTCTGCCACGGACGCGGATGGATACGCGGTCAAGCAGAGCTGGACGGTGTACTATGAGAAGGGCGACGTGACCGTCACCATTAGCGTAGAGGCGACCACCGTAGGTCTTGGCTATCTGGTGCCCCCCACGGACGTAACGGTTCCCGGCGGCACGAATCTCCTGACCATGGTGACGCAGCTGCTGTCGGACAACGGCTTCTCCCCCTCCGTCAGCAGCAACTATCTCGCCGCCATACAGAGGCCCGGCATCTGCGACGGCTTCTACATTGACGAGGAACTGATGGAACTGATCGTGAGCGACGAAATGGACGACTTCGGCGCAGGCCTTGACCCCCAGCCCGCGTCCATGGACAGTCTGGGTGAATTTGACTTTTACCGCTGGTCGGGCTGGATGTATTCCTACAACGGACGCTATCCCGGCTACAGCATGAGTGCCTGCAAGCCGCAGGACGGCGCAGAGATACGCCTGCGCTTCACGCTGGCGTTGGGCAAGGACATCGGCGGCTTCAATGCCGACGCCGGCGTCTACGGTGCCTCCAGCGGCAACTATTATAGAGAATGGTGAGGAGAAAACAGTATGAACGCACACATTGAAAAGATATTACAGGAGGTCGGCAAGGTCATCGTGGGCAAGGAGGCGACTCTGGAGAAAATTCTGATGGCGGTGCTCTCCCGCGGACACGTGCTGCTGGACGATGTCCCCGGCACCGGCAAGACCACCACCGCGCTGGCTTTCAGCCGTGCGCTGGGTCTGCAATACGGCCGCATCCAGTTCACGCCGGACGTGCTGCCCTCGGACATCGTGGGCTTCTCCCTGTACCGCAAGGAGAGCGGTGCCTTCGTCTACCAGCCCGGCGCGGTGATGACCAACCTTCTGCTGGCAGACGAGATCAACCGCACCTCCAGCAAGACCCAGTCCGCGCTGCTGGAGGTCATGGAGGAGCGACAGGTCACCGTGGACGGTCACACCCACAAGCTGCCCGACCCCTTCGTGGTCATCGCCACCCAAAACCCCGTTGGCTCCGCCGGCACGCAACTGCTGCCCCAGGCACAGCTGGATCGCTTCATGGTGCGGCTGGAGATGGGCTACCCCGACTTCGCCAGTCAGGTGAACATCCTCCGGGATCGCCAGACCGGCGACCCGCTGCAAGCGGTGCAGACCGTCTGCTCTGCGGAGGAACTCCTGACCATGCAGGCGCAGGCGCAGCAGGTGCACATGGCGGACGCGCTGCTGGAATACGTGACGAAGCTGGCGGAGGCAAGCCGCAGCCACCCTCTCGTGGTGCTGGGCGTCAGCCCCCGCGGCGCGCTGGCGGTGTGCCGTATGTGCAAAAGCCGCGCCTTCATGGCAGGTCGCGACTACGTGCTGCCCGACGACGTGACCGACGTATTCGCGGACGTGTGCGCCCACCGCATCGTCCTCTCCCCCAAGGCGCGGATCTCCGAAACCTCCCCATCGGACGTGCTGGCGGAGGTGCTCCGGCAGGTCACCCGCCCCGACCACATCTGAGCCATGGCGAAAAACAGAGTTTTATTCGCGCTCTGGCTGCTGCTCTGGCTCTCCATCTGGCTCTGGGGCAGCGGAAACGCGGCGGGCTTCCTACTGCTGGCAAGTCTGCTGGCAGCCGCCTTGGAGATCTCCCTCTCGCTGCTGGTGCGCCGCCGCATCACGGCTTCTCTTTCCGCACCCGTCTCCTGCCGCAAGGGCGAGGACTTGACGGTGGAGCTCCGCGCCTCCAACGCCTGCTTTTTCAGCTGTGCCGGTCTCCGCGCCGTCCTCCGCTGCCGCAACCTGCTCACCGGCGAGACGGAGGACGCGGTGCTTCGTCTCTCCGTGGGCGGCAGGGGCTCGCAGCAGCTTCAGCACACTCTCCGCCCCCGCCGCTGCGGCAAGCTGACCGTGGAGTTGACCCAGCTGCACGTGTTTGACCTGTTCGGTCTCCGGGGTGCGGCGGTGCCTGTGGACTGCGGTGCCGCCACGCTGGTCATGCCCACCGTCTACCCGGTGGAGCTGACCGTCTCCGAGCGGCAACGCTCCCTCGGCGACAGCGACGAGTTCTCCATGTACCGCCCCGGCGATGACCCCAGCGAGACGTTCACCCTGCGGGAGTACCTGTCCGGCGACCGCATCCGGAGCATCCACTGGAAGCTGTCGGAAAAGATGGATCACCTCATGGTGCGCCAGCTGGGACTGCCGGTGGACGACTCCCTCCTTCTCCTGCTGGACAGCAGCGCGGATGCCGCGCCCTCGGCAGCGGAGCGGGAGGCATTGGGTGAGGCGGCGGTCTCCGTCTCCGCCGCCCTCTGCGGCGAAAGCATCCCCCACCGCCTCGCGTGGCTGGATCGCGCCTCCGGCGAGCTGACGTTCCGTGAGGTCACCTGTCTGGAGGAGCTGACCCAGTCTCTCCCCGATGTCCTGTCCTCGGAGATCCGCTGCGAGGAGCCATCCGTGCTCCATCACCTGATGGCAGCAGCCTCGGAATACGCCCATATCATTGTGGTGACGCTCCGTCCCGCGCCGCCTGCGGCGGATAGCCGCTTTTCGTTCCTGTCGGTATCACCGGAAACACTGTCCGGAGAGGAGGGTGTCTACCTTGCGCTTTAAGAATACCCCTTGGCTGTCGGCACTGCTTCTGGCGGCAGGACTGTCCGCCCTCCCGGTGCTGCTGTTTTCACTGCCGGTACCGGTGTATATCCCCCTTCTCGCCGCGTCGGCGTCGTCCCTGTCCGCCGCCCTGACCGCCGAGCGAAAGCGTTTCTGGGCTGCGCCCGCTCTCTGGATGCTCCTGTGCGCGGCAACGCTCCTTCTTGCGCGGGACGGCGTCGCCCCGCTGCTGGACAGCCTCCTTACCGCGTGGCAGCAGCTCCACCCCCGCATCTATCCCGCCTACGCCGCTGCGGACTCTGCCGCGCCGCCTGCGGCGGTGGCGGCTGCTCTGGCGTCGCTGCTGGGTCTGTGGAGTGCCGCTTACGCCCGCCGTCCCCGTCCCGTATGGTTCTGGACGGCCTCCCTTCTGCTGTCACTGCTTCTGCTGACGTTTTCACCGACAGCCTCCCCGTGGCAGCTGGTGCTGGGCGCGCTGGTGCTGCTCCTGCTGTACGCCATTCGCTTCGGCAGGCGCGGCAGCACCGCCGCCGTCCGCGTATGGTGCCGCGCCGCCCTGCTCCTTCTGGCCGCCGCCGTAGTGCTGACCGCCCTCGGCGACACGGCGCGTCCCGCGCCTCTCACGTCCCTCCAGCAGCACCTCTCCCGCACGGTGCAGGAGATACGCTGCGGCTCCAACGACGATGCCGGACTCACCGACGGCGATCTGACCTCTGCGGGAACGCGCCGCCAGAGCGAGGATGCCATGCTTCGCGTCACCATGTCCCAGCCCGGCTCCTACTACCTGCGCGGCTTCGTGGGGGAGGTCTACGACGGCAGCCGCTGGCTCCCCCAGACCAACGCCACGCTCTCCGCCAATGCGGACACCTTCTACTGGCTCCACCACGACGGCTTTTACGGGCAAGCCCAGATCGTGGGGGCGGCGCAGTCCGCCGCCCCGGAGGTGCTGCATGGTGAGAACCGCATCACCGTCACCAACGCCGCAGCGTCCTCCCGGTATCTGTACGCTCCCTATGAGACCATGCCCACCAGCCCCACTCTGGATGCCGCCGCCATCGGCGACGCGGCGCAGTACGCGCCGGGGCTGCGCGGTCAGCGGAGCTACACCGTCCTCGCGGCGAACAACATCATCGTTCAGTACCAGAGGATCGCCGCCGGCCTCACCTCGGACGCGGTGCTGCCCTCCGCCTTCCTGCAAACGGAGGGTGCCTATAACCGCTACGTCTACACTGTGGACACCGCCCTCCCCCCGGAGCTTGACAGCTTCCTGCGGGAGAAGCTGGGAGCCTACACCGTAGAGGACGGGCAACGCCACTTTGACTACCAGAAGGCGAAGCAGAACATTCTGTTCTACCTGAGCACCTACGCCACTTACAGCGAAAGCGTATCGCCGGTGCCGCCGGGCGTCGATTTTGTCCTCAGCTTTCTGGACGGTGCCCAGACGGGCTACGATGTCCACTACGCCTCGGCGGCGGCGATGATGTTCCGCTACTACGGCATCCCCGCCCGGTACGCGGAGGGCTTCCTCGTAACGAAGGACGATGCCTCCCGCCTACAGCCCGGCGAAACGCTGACGCTGAACGGCACCAGCGGCCACGCCTGGGTGGAATACTACCAGGACGGCGTGGGCTGGCTCCCCTTCGAGGTCACTCCCGGCTACCTCTCGGCGATGGAGCAGGCGGAGACATACCGCAGCATCTCCGGGCTTGTGGGACACTCCTCAAGGGCGCAGGAATCCGAGAATCTTGACGCCCCCCAGCAGGAGGACGAGGAGCCGTCCCTGCTGTCCTTCTGGCTGAAATACCGGCTGAAAATACTGCTTTTCCTGTCGGTGCTGGCGGCGGTGGTTCTCCTGTGCCTGTTCGTCCTGTGGCTGGCGTGGCAGCGCAAAAAGACGGCGCGCCGGAAGGCTGCTTTCCTCAGTGACGACATCCCCCGCGCCATCCGCACCATCTACCTCTACACCATGGACGTTCTTCTGTCTCAGGGTCTGCCCCTGCGGAACTGCTCCCCTGCGGACTACGCGCAGGACATCGACGAGGATCTCCGTCAGGAGTACCTGTCGGTGGTGTCTCTCTGGGAGGAAGCAAAATTCAGCGGTCACCCTATGGAGGAGAGCCAGCGTCAGCGCGCCCTGCGCCTGAAGGACGAGGTCTGGACGCGCACATGGCGCGTCTCCGGTCCCCTCCGCCGCATCCGTCTGAAATACGTGCTGTTTCTGTAAGCGAGGTGCACTATGAAAAGGCTCTTTACGTCTCTTGTGGCGGCCGTCGCGCTGCTTCTCTGTGCCTGCGGCGGACAGGCGCAGGAATCCCCGTGGCAGACCGCCTACCGGGAAACCGGTCAATACCTGCTATCACAGCCCGCCCCCACCACAGGCTCCATCGGCGGTGAGTGGGCGGTAATCGGTCTGCGCCGCGCCGGTCTCCTCACCGATGAGATGGCGCGCAGCTACAAGGCGGCAGCGGAGGATTATGTCCGTCAGGCCGGCTCTCCGCGCCTCCACCGCGCAAAATCCACGGACACCTCCCGCACCATCCTTGGTCTGACCGCCGCCGGATACGACGCCACGGCCGTGGCGGGCATCGACCTGACGGCGGGTCTTTCGGACATGAGCTACCTCCGCATACAGGGTCTCAACGGCCCCATCTGGGCACTGATTGCACTGGACTGCGGCGGCTACGCCATCCCGCAGGCGGCGGAGGGCGAGGAGCAGACCACCCGTGAGGGTCTGGTGTCGGAGATCCTCTCCGCCCAGTGCCCTGATGGCGGCTGGACGCTGCTGGGTGAAGCATCGGACGTAGATATGACCGCCATGGCGTTAACGTCCCTGTCCCCCTATCTGGAGAACAGGGACGTCCAAGCCGCCGTGGAGCGGGCGTTGACCTGCCTTTCCCGCGTCCAGCAGGATAACGGCGGCTTCATGAGCTGGGGTACGGTCAACAGCGAATCCTGCGCTCAGGTCATTGTGGCTCTGACGTCGCTGGGCATCGATCCGGCAGCGGACAGCCGCTTCATCAAAAACGGTGCGTCACCGCTGGACGGACTCTGTGCCTTTGCCTGCGTGGGCGGCGGCTTCCGTCACAGCGATGAGCTGCCGGAGCCTCCCGCCGTAGCACCCACGGTGACCAAGCAGACCGCACCGGTCACCGCAGCAGCCAGACAATCGCACCCAAACAGCGTGACAGCCAGTCAAGTAAACCCGGATAGGACGGCAGCCAAGCAGGTGGCGTCGGACGGTGCAATAGTCGTTCCAATAGAGCCGGACGGCATGGCGACTGAGCAGGGCTTCTACGCGCTGACCGCCTACGCCCTCTTCTGCCGGAATGCCCCCCGCCTCTTCGATCTGACCTCCCTCCTCCCTTAGCCCCCGCCTAGCGCAGAGAGAGGTACCCCGCGGAAAGCAAAAACGAAAAATCTGCCGCAGCCGTCCGCGCCACCCCCGTCATTCCGCCCCCCCGCTTCCACCAGAGCTGCCATTCCGAACCCCACGATGTTCCTGTCATTGCGAACCCGCCCCCGATGTTCCTGTCATTGCGAGCCAGTGACCGATGTCACTGGCGTGGCAATCCGCGTCCCCCGTCCCCGCGCCGCAGGCGCGGACACCCTGTTATTCCGAGCCAGTCCGCAGGCTGGCGTGGGAATCCGTTCCCTAAATTCTTCATCATTTATTGAACCCCCGCCATCCGGCGGGGGTCTTTTACGTGTTGCCTCCGGCGGGGTACTTTTGTCACCAGCGACAAAAGTACCCAAAACGCCGCTTGAAACTACGTTTCAAGACTTCCTCAGCGCGCTATGCCCTGTGTCAAACCTGCCTCATGTTCCTCGCGTAATCGGTTTTCCCGTGTACCGCTGTCGGTCAAAAGGACTGTGCCACCACAGCTTTCCGCTACCGCTTCGCTGCCGCTGCCTGTTGCCACGGTAGCAGTTTTCCCCTTTACCGCCGTACTGTGGCACTCCCACTAACGTAACTGCACTTTCCCGCTTCTTAAACACAGCGGAAAATGTGAAGTGCCTGTACTATCCATCTCTGACAGCGTGTACGGCGAAAGTGTAGATCAATATGTTTTTCCAAGAATAACACTCTTAATTCGGCAAATCGCTATGGGGTGCATAAGTGCGTTGCCGGGTGCTGGTAACCGGGTATGGATTGAATCTTACGCTGCGAGCGGGAGGTTTTATGGACGCGATCGTTTTAGCAGGCGGCTTTGGAATTCGCCTGAGCCATATAGTCAAGGATGTACCAAAACCGATGACCCCGGTGGCGGGAAAGCCGTTTTGGACGCAATAATCATAACCACCAGTAAACTGGTGGTTTGACCTGCCCCTAAAAGGGGCTATTACGACCGTAGCCCCTAAAAGGGGCGTTGAAGGTTTGACACCGCATTACCATTTCAGGCAGCCGCTTCAAGCGGCTGTCTTTTTATGCCTTCTTATTCTTGTCACCCGTAAACGGGTCTACATATTCTTTGATGCTGATCTGATCTGCGGCGTAGTCCTCCTCCAGTTGGTTTCGGATATGCTCCGCTATGATCTTTTTATTGCGTCCCACGGTATCCACATAGTATCCTCTACACCAAAAATTTCTCGACCCATACTTGTACTTCAAATTCGCATGCCTGTCGAAAATCATTAAGCTGCTCTTCCCCTTGAGAAATCCCATGAACTGTGCTACACTCAGGTACGGTGGAATACTCACCAGCATATGTATGTGGTCTACACACGCCTCTGCCTCCAGTATTTCCACATTCTTTTGCTTGCACAATGTCCGCAGTATTTCTCCTATGTCTTTTTTCAGCTGTCCATAGATTTCTTTCCTGCGGTACTTCGGTGCAAATACGATGTGATACTGACAACGGTATCTTGAATGTGATGTGCTTTTTATCTCGTTTCTTTCGTCTTTCTTTATCTGCATAAAACCTCCTATTGCTCTGGTAATGCGGTCGCCAAACCTTTACCAGTATACCGCAATAGGAGGTTTTACTCATGCTAAAGCTATTTTTCTTCCCCCGGTAGAACCGGGGGTTTATTTCCACGCCTGAAGGCACCAAAAGAAAGCCGGCACAGGAATTTCCTGCGCCGGCTTCTGCATCAGCCGCCCTTGTGCCACAATGTGTACTTACGAAAACATAGCCTCCGGGTGCTCATTTTTTGTGTGCTCAGAACTTCTTCCTGGCGGTGCAGGTCAAGCCGGTCAGGGACAGGAGTGACAGGGCGGCGTAGAGGGCTACGCCGGGGTCGGCGGTCTTGGGAGAACCCTTGGCATCGTCGGCCTTAGTATCGGGGGTAGGGTAGTAGTAATAGCCGCCGGAGGAGGCCGGGGTCCGCACGGCATACAGCGTTATCGACTCGTTTATTTCGGTATCAAAATTCCACGCTTCGGAGGTTCCCTTTGCCGCCCAGTACTTAAAGGCCTGGCCATTTACTGTGGCGGGATCATCCGGTTTCCTGGCCTTTTTATCCCCTTTCACAAAAATAAGCTGGAAGGTCCTTGTCTTGGCGACCTCGTCAATGAAATTGACGGTGTTGTAGTCCACAGCGGTGCCAGCACCATCCTTCATCTTCACCTGGATATGTCCGTCAAGCACACCGTTCTCTTTCACAACAGATTCAGCCACGCTTTTCAAGGCTTCCACGTTATAGTCATCGTCCCTGCTTTCACCATCCGGTTTCATGTTCGAAGTCTCGAAGAAAATATACACCTTCCCTTCGATGATACCGCCGGTAACGGACAGACCTGTCTCTTTCCGAACCGGCTCGTGTACGTAAATATCTCCTCTTCTGGCCTTCGGATTTTCACCGATATACGCCGTATCGGACATGGTCATATTCCCATTGTACACATATACGCCCCTGTCTCTGCACCCTGTGATGCGGCCGCCGGTCATTGTGAAGGTCCCCACATTATTATGTACGCCGAAATTTTCTCCGGTGATCGTGCCGCCGGTCATTACGAAGGTCGCACCCGTCCTGATAAAGACACTGCTGTCGCTGCTGCTCCCGGTAAGCGTGCCGCCCTCCAGCTTCAGTGTCATACCGTTCTCCAGAAATACGGCTCCCCCAAGAGTATAAGAAGTCCAACTCTCCCTCGTCCCCGTTCCGCCGGTGATGACACCGCCAGCAGGCAGGGTCTTGTCCTCATGCGATGTATCCGATCGACTGTCCGTGATGGTCAGGGTCACAGTGTCCGGACCATCCTTTTTCACATAGAGCACACTGCCGTCGCCGGTCATCTTGAGCACATGGCCATTCAGGTCGAGGGTCACATCTCTCGTTACTACCAATGTCTCGCTGATCTCGATATCCTCTGTCAGCTGGACAGTTCCGCCGTTGGATATGGCAGATTTCAGCCTGGTTGCGGCGTTGTCAGGCGGCGACGCCGCGCCGGCGGTGCACACCAAGGGATTTGTTACATCCCCCGATGTAACAAAAGCTGCCCATATGGGCAGCGCGCATACCAATACCAGGGTCATCAGGATGGGGAGCAGTCGTCTCTTCATGGCGGTTCCTCCTTCTATGGCTCACATATTTCTCTCCCGGGCCTGTGTGCCGTAAAATTTCTTGTTGGGAAAGTTTTGCGGCGCGCAGGCTCTGTTGTACGACCATCTTACCAGAAAGTGTCGCGAAAGGCAACGGGAATATCCAGATATTGGCATAACAAATCAGTGTGGGAGGCATTAGAGGAAGTTATGGCGGGTATTTTTTTGCTTGTCCGGACATAGGCTTGTCTGAAAGGCGGTGGGGCTTGTGAAATGGCGGCGGGGCGCGGCGGCGGTGTGCGGGGCGTTCGTGCTGTGGCTGGCGGCGGTGTGCGCGGGGAGCCAGGACCTGCGGGCGGCGGCACAGGCGGTGCGGGACAGCTCGCTGGCGCAGCGGCTGGTGCAGTGGGAGCTGGGGGACCTGTGGGCGGCGGACTCGCTGCCGCTGCCGGTGCTGACGGTACTGCGGCAGTCGCCGATGCTGCTGGCGGCGGAGACACAGGTGACGCAGGCAGAGACGCCCCGGAACGCGGAGGAGACGCCCTCCCCCGCCCCGGTGGAAACACCGGAGGGCCCAACAACGGAACAGACGGAGAACACCGGCGGGCAGGGGGAATCGAGGCCGCTGTCGGTGGTGGCGGCGGATGAGAACGGGTACACCCGGGTGGGGGACGTGTTCATCAAGAACAGTTCGCGGCAGACGGTGGAGGGCATCGTGTTTGACGGGACGTTCGCGGCGGCGCTGGGCGAGGACGCGCCGCAGGTGCTGATCGTCCACACCCACGGCAGCGAGGCGTACACCATGCCGCCGGGGGAGGAATACGAGGACACGGGGAGCTTTCGGACGGCGGATGCCAGCGTGAGCGTGATACGGGTGGGCGACGAGCTGGCGAGGGTGCTGTCGGGCTACGGGATATCGGTGCTGCACGACCGGGCGCTGTATGACGACCCGGAGTACAACGGGGCGTACTACCGGGCGGAGGACGCCATCGAGGCGTATATGGAGAAGTACCCCAGCATCGGGTTCATTCTGGATGTGCACCGGGACGCGCTGGAGGACAAGGCCGGGCACCAGTACAAGGTGGTAACGCGGGAGGACCCGGACTGCGCGCAGGTGAGCCTGGTAATGGGCAGCAGCTGGGAGGGCTGGCAGGAGAACCTGAAATTCGCCGTGGCGGTGCAGCAGCACCTGACGGAGCGCTATCCCACGCTGATGCGGCCGCTGACGCTGCGGAATTCGGACTACAATGAGTACTTCACGCCCGGGAGCCTGCTGGTGGAAATCGGCGCGGCGGGGAACTCGCTGGACGAGGCGCTGAAGGCCGTGCGGGTATTCGGAGAGGGATTTGCGGAGGTAGTGACGGGAAAATAGGGTTGCAATCCGGGCGTCGGTAGGGTATAATGTGGAAAACTTATCAAAAAAACGATTCCGGAGGGTATAGACTATGAAACGGAACCGCGGCTTTACATTGATGGAAATGCTGATCGTGGTGGCGATCATCGCTGTGCTGGCGGCTGTTGCCATCCCTGTGTTCAACGGCAGCCTGCACAAGGCCAAGGTGGCCGCCGACATGGCCAACGTGCGGGCGTATTACGCGGAATTGCAGACACAGTACATCACCACCGGAGAATACATAGACATCGGGGATGACCTGCATGAGAACGCGCGACGGGAAATTAAGTTTTTGGACGGCACCACAGTGCAGATGCAGGCTGGCACGGTAAGTGCGATACTGGCGAGGGAGCGTACAGACCCGACCAGCGGGCAGAAGGGTGCGCCCACTGGCTATCAGGTCTACTATTTCTGCGACAAGGGCGACCACGAGCTGCTGCTGGAATAATGATGAAAAAAGAGACGGCGTGAGCCGTCTCTTTTCTTATCGGTTTTTCTTGGCCAGCTCCATGAGTTCCGGGTACTTGGACTTGATGTAGCTGTAGCTGCCCCGACCGTGGGGCAGCAGGCAGTCGGAGCAGTCCTTGACGCCGTTTTCCAGGTACCTGAAGTTGCCGCCGCACTTGCTGCCCAGGGTATACAGCGGGCAGTAGCAGAACAGGCAGTTGAAGTCCTCCGGGTGGCTGGTCTTGTGGCAGGGGAAGAACTCGCAGGCCCTGTGCTGGGTGAAGGAGTAGGCGCACTCCTCGGGCTTTTTGGTGTAGATATCGTCCATGTCAGTCCTCCACGGTGACCAGGCCGTCGTCACCCACAGTGACGGTCATGCCGGTCTGCACATATTGCAGGAACTCGTCGCCCAGGGAGTCCACCACGGGCATTTTGCTGTCGGTCCAGACATCGCCCAGAATGGCGCCGGAGGCGGCCAGGGAGTCGATGGGCAGGGAGAAGAGCATACAGGCGGGCTGCTTGCCGTGGGAGCACACCGTGAAGAGCACCATGCCGCCGGTGGTGGAGCCGATGGTCTGGGGCAGGCAGAGGGCCTTGCCGATCATGGGCTTTTTGTAGATGTCGGGGTTATTCTGGTCGCCGCACTTGACCTGCTTGTCGCCGAACATCATGGCCATCTGGTAGCTGGCCAGGGTGTTGAAGCCGCCATGGCTGACCAGCGCTTCGGCGGTGCAGGTGCCGGGGACCACCACGCGGCCCTTGAACTGCTGCATATCAGCGTCCCTCCTTTCCGGTGAGGATGTCCAGTATCTCCGCGTCGGTATAATACCGGGCGCTGGTGTAGGTGCGGAGCTTATTGGAGTTGGTGATGACCGCCTTCTTCTTGCAGAGGGGGTTGTTCATGTACATCAGCGGGCAGATGTAACTGAGGATCACGCCCATGCTTTGCAGCTTGTAGCCCTCCACGGTGTCCTTGAAGGCGTCCAGCACCGCCGGGGCAGCGGTGAACACGGTGGGAACGGCCACCTGCAGGCGGTTCTGCGCCCGCAGGGCGTCGGTGAGCTTCGCCGTCCAGTCCTTCAGCTGCTCCAGCGTCAGGTGAGGACAGCCCACGAAGCACAGCTGCGGCGCGGCGGCAGGGTCCTTCCAGATGACGGGATAGCTGCGCTTCACGCGCTCCAGCTCGGCGTCATCGATGATGTAGGTCCGATAGCTCTCCCGCAGCAGGGCCTCGCCCTGCTGTTTTGCCTCGGGGGTCAGGTGCTCCACATGGTACAGGCCCACGGCGCCGTTGGAGGCGGTGGCCGCGCCGAAGTCCTTGAGGTAGGCGCGGTTCTCGTCGTTCAGTTCCGTGCCCAGCCACTTGTCCAGTCCCCGGACGTAGGGCACGTCCTCCATGACCTTCATGCCGATGGCGGAGCCGAGAAGCTGCGCCTCGGGCCGGCGGGTGCATTTGACCTCCACCAGCCAATGGGCCTTGCGGCCCTCGTCGGTGAGCAGGCCGAACTCCGGCACGAAGCCGGCGATGCTGCCCATGAGCTCCAGCATACCGCTGTTGCGGTTGCAGCGGGCGCCCAGGACGGAGTTGGCGTAGACCACGGCGGAGGACTCCGCCCAGCTGAGGATATCACCCTGTTTTGGGGTGTTGCCCACCTGTTCCAGATAGCAGGTACAGGTATAGGCGTTATCGGCGGTGATGCCCAGCTTTTTCAGCTGCTGCTCATACCGGTCCTGCTGGGTGTACATGATCTTGCGGAAGACGATGTCCTCCAACAGACTGGTGGGGACGTGCTTATCCAGGGGCAGGGGGTCAGCAGTGAATTTCTGACCGCTGGTAAGGCCGGACTCGATAAGACGGTCGTACAGGTCGTAGACCGGCTTCATCACCGCCAGGCCGAAGGAGATGACGGTGTGGCCGTACTCACTGGTAACGGGGACCATACGCTGGGCGCCGAAGGTATCGCCGTACATGACCAGCGTCTTGACCACCTTGGCCATGGTCTCGCCCTGGGCGCCGTCCAGCAGGGCCTGCTGCTGGGGTGTCAACTGCATAAAACCACTTCCTTTGTTTCAGAATGGTGCTGCGCTGGCTCTATTGTACCAGTCCGCCGCGGGAAAGTCAACTTGACGAAGGGGACGCGGTGGGGTATACTGCAGGAGAAAGGACGGTGGCAATATGCGGAGCGTGCTGCTGTGGAAGGATATGGATCAGGTGGCGGAGCAGATGGACGCCGCCGTATTTCAATATGTGGGTGAATTGCAGACGGAGAGCTTTGAGGCCTTTGCCGACTTCGACCTGCTGGCCTTTGACTGGTACGATGTGCGGAAGGCGGGGAAAAGCGGCAAGGTGCTGGTATACATCGACCGGGAGGACCTGTTTTTCTTCTGCCGGAACGAGGCGGCACAGCAGTATGTGCAGGGTGCGGTGGACACGCTGACCGCAGGCGGACCGCTGAATGACCAGCAGCTGCTGTACCGGTTTTTTGCGGGGCTGTTCAAGGGCGACATGGCGTATCTGGAAAAGCTGGAGGCCCAGATCAACGGCGGCGAGAGCACCATACTGGAGGGCAAGGCCAAGGACGACGCGCCCCGGCGCATCGCCGCGTGGCGGCGGGAGCTGCTGCACCTGAAGCGGTACTATGAGCAGCTGGACGCCATCTTCGATGAGATGTGCGACAACGATAACGGGCTGATCGAAGCCAACATTCTGGCGCGGCTGGAGGTGCTGGGGCGGCGGACGGGCCGGTATCTGCAAAAGGTATGCGCGCTGCAGGAGCTGGTGGCCCAGCTGCGGGAGGCCTATCAGAGCCAGCTGGCCATCCAGCAGAACGACCTGATGCGGGTATTCACCATTGTGACGGTGCTGTTCCTGCCGCTGACGCTGATCACCGGCTGGTTCGGCATGAACTTCGTAAATATGCCGGAGCTGCAGTCGGAGTGGGGCTATCCCGTGATCATCGCCGCCAGCATACTGCTGGTGGCAGGACTGCTGTGGTTCTTCAGGCACAAGAAATGGCTGTAAAAAAAGCGCCCCTCAGGCCGCCTGGCCTGAGGGGTGCTTTTCATCTGTATACCACCGCTGCGGCGGAGAGGGCGGCCAGCAGCGGCAGCAGAGTCTGTCCCCGGCGCCGCAGACGGCGGCGCAGGAGGTGCAAAGCGTTCAAGCTGCCAGGGTCTTGCCCATGGCGCGCAGGGCATCCAGGGCGGTGTCATCCGGGGCCTCGCAGCAGATCACGCTGTCGCAGACCAGGTTCACGCCGGCATCGGCGCAGTCCTTTTCCCAGGAGCGCATCCACTCGCCGTCGCCCCAGCCGTAGGAGCCGAACAGAGCCACGGCCTTGCCGCCCAGGCAGTTCTTGCAGGCGTCGAACATGGGCTGGAACTCCATCTCCTCCAGCACCTCGCTGCCCATGGCCGGGCAGCCGAAGGCAATGGCGGCATAGCCGTTCAGCTCGGCGGTGTTCACCTGGTCCACCGTCAGCAGCTTGGCGTCCGCGCCGGCGGCGGTCATGCCCTCCAGCACGGCATTGGCCATGGCCTCGGTGTTGCCGGTGCCGCTCCAATAAATCACAGCAGTCTTTTTCATTGTCGTTTCTCCTTTCGATCGTTACCCCGCCACAGCCAGCTGATCGATCGTCGCGCCGGCCTGCCAGAGCTTGCAGTATGTGTCCGTGCAGCGCTTGAACCGGGTGAAGAGCCGCCGGGCCCGGGCCTCGTCGCTGTACACCTTCCACAGCCCCGCGCACTTGTAGCTGCGGGCACGGTTGTCCACGAAGCCCTTGACGTCCTCAGGAGGGTAGCTGAGGAAGAGGCCGATCTCGTGGGGGAAGTCCGCACCCTGACGGAAGCGGCGGATCAGCGTGGCCACACAGCGGCCGCAGCTGCCGCCGTCATAGCCGGCCTCCGCCAGCAGGCGGCGGGCCAGATCGTCGCTGAGATCGCGGCGGAGAGTGGCGGGGCGGTAGAGGTACAGCAGGGCGCTGCCCTCGGTAAAGCGGAGGGGCAGCAGGCACAGGCCCTTGGGCGAGAGGCGGCGGTTCAGCTGCCGCACCTCGTCCAGCAGTGCATCCCGGTCCGTGCAGGGACAGGGAAAGAGACTTCCGGCCTTGATACCGGCCAGAGTGGGGGCGCACTGGCGCACGACCATTTCTTCGGACATAGGGGTTCCTCCTTAACCGACGTGTTTTTCCAAAATGTTCCGCAGGGCGGACAGAGAGCTGGTATGGCAGCGCTCGATACGGGTCGGCGTGCCCTTCAGCTCGCTGAGAGCGCTCTGCACCAGCTTGTGGGACATGGTGGAGGTGAAGAAGATCATCAGGTCCGGACTGCCCAGCTTGTTTTTCAGGCCGCCGGAGGGCTTGGTGAACACCTTGGCGGAGCATTTGTAGGACTGACACAGGTCCTTGTAACGACGCTCCATGCACTCGTTGCCGCCTAAGATCACGACGCTCATATCGCACTTCCTTTCTGTTCCGTGCCGCCGAATATTGCTCGACGGTATTTTTGCTCGTTTCTTACGGATGATACGCGGTTAGCTTCTTCTAACTTTGGTTAGAGTAATTTAACTATCGGTTTTCAAAAAAGCGCCGGGGGAGGGCGCTTTTTTGACGGGTCACTTTCTATGGAAGGAGAAAAGGCCCTTTTTCTCGTAGGGATGGGCGTCCACCGCCTTGACCTCGTAGCCGGTGGCGGCGATGGCATCACGCAGCGCCTGCTGGTCCAGGGGCTGCTCCGAGAGGATCACCGTCTCGCCCTTGGTGTGGGAGGACGTGACCTTCTGGACGGAGAACTTGTTTCGGACGGTGTCGTTGATGTGGTTTTCGCACATACCGCAAGCCATACCGTCCACCTTCAGGATCGTTTCTGTCATGGTGACATCTCCTTTTAGACGCAGGGGGAGGCACTGACGATGCCTCCCCCCTGCTCTATTCAGTGCTTGCAGTTCTGGCTGTGGCACTGGCCGTGCATGGCGCAGTGGGCGCAGCCGGCACCGCAGGAGGACTTTCCCGCCTTCTTCTGGCGCAGCAGGTAGCGGATGATGAGGATCACAACGACAAGTAAGGCGGCACTGATGAGGATCGTGCCCAGGTTTGCTGACAGCCATTGCAGCATGGAAGTTCACTCCTTTCTATGGGGTAAGAGGGTAATTACGGGGACAGTTTACTTCACGGACAGCTTGGTGGCTTCCTTGTAGGGCTTGCACAGCATATAGATGATGCCGGCCAGCAGGAGCACCGCCACGATGACGCCCAGGATGTTGGCATTGCCGGTGAACAGGCCGCCGAACTGGTTGATCATCAGCGCGATCACATAGGCGAACACGCACTGATAGCCGATGGCGAACCAGGTCCACTTGCGGCTGTTCATCTCGCGCTTGATGGCACCGATGGCAGCGAAGCAGGGGGCGCACAGCAGGTTGAACACCAGGAAGCTGTAAGCGGTGATACCGGTGAAAGCCGCGGCCATAGCGTCGTAGACGCTGCCGTCGCCGCCGCCGTACAGGACGCCCAGGGTGCCCACGATGTTCTCCTTGGCCACCAGGCCGGTGATGGAGGCGACGACCGCCTGCCAGTTGCCCCAGCCAAGGGGTGCGAAGATCCAGTCGATAGCGCCGCCGATGGCCGCCAGGATGGAGCAGTCGATCTGCTCATCGGACAGCATCTGGAAGGTGCCGTCCACCCAGCCGAAGTAGCTGGTGAACCAGACGAAGATGGTGGACAGCAGGATGATGGTACCGGCCTTCTTGATGAAGGACCAGCCGCGCTCCCACATGGAGCGGAGGACGTTGCCCAGAGTGGGCCAGTGGTAAGCGGGCAGCTCCATAACGAAGGGAGCTGGCTCGCCGGAGAACATCTTGGTCTTCTTCAGCATGATGCCGGAGATCACGATGGCGGCCATGCCGATGAAGTAAGCGGAGGTGGACACCCACGCGCTGCCGCCGAAGATGGCGCCGGCGATCATGGCGATGAAGGGCACCTTGGCGCCGCAGGGGATGAACGTAGTGGTCATGATGGTCATGCGGCGGTCGCGCTCGTTCTCGATGGTACGGGAGGCCATAACACCGGGGATGCCGCAGCCGGTACCGATCAGCATGGGGATGAAGGACTTGCCGGACAGGCCGAACTTACGGAAGATACGGTCCAGCACGAAGGCGATACGGGCCATGTAGCCGCAGGCCTCCAGGAACGCCAGCAGCAGGAACAGAACCAGCATCTGGGGCACGAAGCCCAGCACCGCGCCCACACCGGCCACGATACCGTCAAGGATCAGGCCGGACAGCCAGTCGGCAGCACCGGCGGACTCCAACGCGTTGCCCACTAGCACAGGAACACCGGGCACCCACACGCCGTAGTCGGCGGGGTCAGGGGCCTCAAAGCCATTTGCCTCCAGATAGGCCGCGGCGTCCACATAGGTCATCTGCACCACATCGTCCCGCTTGTCGGCATCCTGGGGCAGGGCGTCATAGTAGGCGGTCATGGTGTTGACGGCCAGGGTCTCCTCATCCTCCACATCCACGGCGGCGGTGTCGGAGGTGGGAACGAAGGACTTTATCCGGGCCAGGGCGGCGCCGGCATCGAAGTCCTCCGCCTCGGTGTCCAGCCCCAGGAAGGCGTCTACGGCCTGGGTGGCGGCGGTATATTCGTCGCTGGCCTCGGTATATGCCTTGGAGCCGATGCCGAGCAGGTGCCAGCCGTCGCCGAACAGGCCGTCGTTCGCCCAGTCGGTAGCGGCGGAGCCAACGGTGACCATGGAGATGTAGTACACCAGGAACATGACCAGAGCGAAGATGGGCAGACCCAGCCAGCGGTTGGTGACGACCCGGTCGATCTTGTCGCTGGCGGAGAGCTGACCGGCGTTTTTCTTCTTATAGCACGCCTTGATGATCTCGGCGATGTACACATAGCGCTCGTTGGTGATGATGCTCTCGGCGTCGTCGTCCAGCTCCTTCTCGGCGGCCTTGATGTCCTCCTCGATGTGGGCCATGACGGTCGGGTCGATCTTCAGCTGATCCAGCACCTTGTCATCGCGCTCGAAGATCTTGATGGCGTACCAGCGCTGCTGCTCCTCGGGCAGGTTATGTACGGCGGCCTCCTCGATGTGGGCGATGGCGTGCTCCACGGGGCCGGAGAAGGTGTGCATGGGAACGGTCTTGGTGGACTTGGCGGCCTGCACAGCGGCCTCGGCGGCCTCCATAATGCCCTCGCCCTTCAGGGCGGAGATCTCCACGATCTTGCAGCCCAGCTCACGGCTCAGCTCCTCCACGTTGATCTTATCGCCGTTCTTGCGGACCACGTCCATCATGTTGATGGCGATAACCACGGGGATGCCCAGCTCGGTCAACTGGGTGGTCAGGTACAGGTTACGCTCCAGGTTCGTACCGTCGATGATGTTCAGGATGGCGTCGGGGCGCTCGGTGATCAGGTAGTTACGGGCGACCACTTCCTCCAGGGTGTAGGGGGACAGGGAGTAGATACCGGGCAGGTCCATGATGGCCACGTCATCGTGCTTCTTCAGCTTGCCCTCTTTCTTCTCCACCGTAACGCCGGGCCAGTTGCCCACGAACTGGTTGGAGCCGGTCAGCGCGTTGAACAGGGTGGTCTTGCCAGAGTTGGGGTTACCTGCCAACGCGATCTTTATCTGTTTTTCCATAGTGTCTCTCCTTCCGGTTAATCTTGTTGAACCTATATACAGATGAATTTAAATAACGGACGTATTTCCGGCACCGGAACACGGTACTGCAGGTCATTACTCGACCTCGATCATTTCGGTGTCGGCCTTACGCAGGCTCAGCTCGTAGCCGCGGACAGTGACCTCCATGGGATCGCCCAGAGGGGCTACCTTGCGGACATAGACCTCCACGCCCTTGGTGATGCCCATATCCATGATACGGCGCTTGACGGGGCCCTCGCCGTGGAGCTTGACGACCTTGACGGTCTCGCCGATCTTGACTTCACGCAATGTTTTCATGCTTCTGCTCTCCTTCTATGTGATATTTCTGTTTCTCAAATACAATAACCGCTTGGCGCGGCTATCAGACCATGATCTTGCGGGCCATTTCCTCGCTGATGGCCACGCGGGACTCCTTGACCTTCACGATGACGTTGCCGCCCATGGCGGACACCAGCGTGACGGTGCTGCCCGGGGTGAAGCCCAGGTCCTCCAGGTGCTTTTTTACCTCCGGGCTGCCGCCCACCTTGTGGATGAGCTGCTCCGTTCCGGCGTCTGCCAGCATCAAAGGCATCATGTATATCCCTCCGTTTCACGGTTAGCTTGCGCTAACCCTGTGTCTGAAAAAAGCGGTTTTGAAAGGACTTTCCCGGTCCATAGCGGACCACGACGGTTAGCCTCCCTTAACCTATGGCACAGTTTAATACCTCAAACCCTCTTTGTCAATAGGGAGAACGAAATTTTTTTACCGCACTTGTAAGTTTGTGAAAATTGTGGTATGCTGTTAAAAGTGTATTGGGGAAAGTTGGTGATACTTTTTATGCAGATACTGCGCGCTTCCGAGGACTATTTAGAGACGATGCTGATGATGCAGCAGCAACATGGATATATTCGCTCCATCGACGTAGCCGAGCATCTGGGCGTGACAAAACCCAGCGTGACCTACGCCACCAAACGGCTGCGGGAAAACGGCTATATCACGATGGACAAGGACGGACTCATCACCCTGACGGCCAGCGGTATGGCCATCGCCGAGCGTATGCTGGACCGGCACCACACGCTGACGAAATTCCTGATGGCGTTGGGCATCGACGCCGCTACGGCAGAGACAGATGCCTGCAAGATCGAACACGATATCAGTCAGAAGACCTTTGACGCCATCTGTGCCCATGCAAAGGCGCATTTATGACAAAAAAGGCCACCCTATCGGGTGGTCTTTTTGTATGCCCGCCCGCAGAGGCGGGCATTTTCGCGTTTACGCTTCCAACGGCAGGCGGAGGGTAAAGGTGGTGCCCTCCCCCTCACGGCTGTCCAGCGTGACGGTGCCGTGGTGATAAGCCACGGCGTGCTTGACGATGGACAAGCCCAATCCGGTACCGCCGGAGGCCTTGGAGTGGCTCTTGTCCACGCGGTAAAAGCGCTCGAAGACGCGGCCCTGGTGCTCCGGCGGGATACCGATACCGGTATCGGCTACCGTGACCACGGCGTCGGGGCCGTCACGGCCCACGGCGACGGCGACGCTGCCGCCGTCCTTATTGTACTTGATGGCGTTGTCGCAGAGGTTGAAGACCGTCTCGGTCAGCAGACGGCGGACGCCAGGGACCGTAACGGCCTCGCCGGTGACGGTCATGGTGATCTGGCGCTGCTGCGCGGCGCTCTCCAGCGACTTGACCGTGTCGGTGCAGAGGGAGAGCAGCTCCACCGGCTCGGTGGGCAGGCTGCCGCCCTCGTCCAGCTCAGACAGGCGGAGGATGTCGTTGATCAGCGTCACCAGGCGCTGGGCCTCGCCGCGGATATGGCCCACGAAGCGGGGCACATCGTCAGGCCGGACCATGCCGTTCTCCAGCAGCTCGGCGCTGCCGATGATGCCCTGAAGCGGGGTCTTCAGCTCATGGGAGACGTTGGCGGTGAATTCGCGGCGGTTGCGCTCGGCGTAGGCCTGCTCGGTGACGTCGAAGGTCAGCAGCACCGCGCCCACCACCTCTCCGTCGGCCTGGATACGGGTCATGTCGAACTGGTACTCGCGGCCGTCGCGCTCCATACGGGTCTCGCCGTGGCCGGTGTCCATGGCATCGTGGAGGGCGTGGCTGACGGCGCTGCCGCGCTCCACGGTCAGCAGAGGCTGGCCCACGCAGGCCGCATCGGTGTGGAACACGGTGCAGGCGGCAGGGTTCATGCTGAGGATGGTGCCGCCGTTATCCACCAGTACCAGGCCCTCGGTCATGCTGGCGGTGATCTGTTCAAACTCCTCGGACCGGCGGCGCAGAGAACGCAGCTGATCGTCGATCTGACGCCGCTGGTGCTCCAGTCGGCGCAGCAGGGGCGAAAGCTCCTCGTAGGCGTCGTTTTCCAGGGGGTGCTCCAGGTCCAGGGTGTTCAGGGGGCGGGTGATGCGGCGGGACACGCGGCCGGCCAGAATGCCGGAGAGGATCAGGGCCACGGCGATGACCGCCAGGATGGCGGAGAGCATACTCAGAAGCAGCACGCCCATGGTGACGCGGCTGGCGGACAGGCGCAGGACCGTGCCGTCCGGCAGCCGGCGGGCGTAGTAGAGGGTCTTTTCCAGCAGGGTGGCGCTGTAACGGCTGGACTCACCGATGCCGTTGGTCAGGGCCTGACGGACCTCCTCGCGCTGGGCGTGGTTCTCCATTGCCGCAGCGTCAGCCTTCGTATCATAGAGCACCGTGCCGTCGGCGCGAAGCCAGGTGATGCGGTAATTGTCGGAGTGCAGCTTGGACAGATAGGCCTCGCCGTCGCCGGACTCCATGGCCGCAGCGGCGATGGACAGCTCATCCCTGAGCTGCTGCTCCTGGACATGGCCGAAATAGGTGTACAGTGCGCCCATGATAATGACCAGACTGGCCAGCAGCACCGCAAGCCCCACCGCCACGGTGGAGCGAAATATCTTTTTTGTCATATGGTCTCCTCCCAACGGTAGCCCACGCCGCGGACCGTGGTGATGTGTGCGCCGGCTTTGCCCAGCTTCTGGCGCAGGGTACGGATGTGCATATCCACGGTACGGCTCTCGCCGCAGTAATCCATGCCCCAGACCAGCTCCATCAGCCGGTCGCGGGTGTAGGCCGTGCCGGGATGGCTGAGGAACAGGCGCAGCAGCTCATACTCTTTATAGGTCAGGTCGACGCGTTCGCCGCCGGACAGGACGGTGTGGGCACGGGTATCCAGCGACACCTCGCCGCTGCGGAGGATGGAGCTGTCCCCCTCCGGCTGGCAGCGGCGCAGCACCGCCTTGACCCGGGAGACCAGCTCGATGACGCTGAAGGGCTTGGTCAGATAGTCGTCCGCGCCGCCGTCCAGCGCCCGGACGCGGTCATACTCCGCGCCCTTGGCGGTGGCCATAATGACCGGGATGCGGCGCAGGGACGTGGAGGCGCGCATACGGCCCAGCAGCTCCGTGCCGTCGATGCCGGGGAGCATCACGTCCAGCACCACCAGATCGGGCTTTTCGCTTTGCAGGGCCTGCCAGAAGGCGGCGCCGTCGGTAAAGCCCTCGGCCTCCAGCCCGGCGGATCGCAGGGCATACAGCTCGATATCGCGGATGCTGGCGTCATCTTCTACACACCAGATCATGTGGGGTCCCTCCTTTTGGCTCAAGTGGCCTCGGTCTTGTGCACGCCGGTGACAGAAAACATCACCCACTCGGCGATGTTGGTGGCGTGGTCGCCGATACGTTCATAATACTTGGCGATCATCAGTAAGTCAAGTGTGGCTTCACCGTCATCCACGTCCTTGGCGATACGGTCGATGAGATGGGCCTTGATCCGGTCAAAATAGCCGTCCACCTCATCGTCGGCGGCGATGACCTGCTGGGCCAGGTCCACATCCTGCCGGACATAGGCGTCCACGCTCTCGCTGACCATGCGGATGGTGGCCTGGGCCATATCCCGCAGGGTGTCGCCGGCGCTGAGAGGCCGGCCGGCGCGGCAGAGCAGGATCTCGGCAATATCGTCGGCCTGGTCGCCGATACGCTCCATGTCCGTGATCATCTTCAGGGCAGCGGAGATCTGCCGCAGGTCGCCGGCCACCGGCTGCTGCTGAAGCAGGAGCCGCAGGCAGAGGTTCTCGATGTCGCGCTCCTTGCGGTCGATCTCGTGGTCCAGGGGCGCGACCTTCTCCGCCAGGGCGGTATCGCGGTTGGTGAGGGCCTGAGAGGACAGAGCGATGACCTGCTCGCACAGGGCACCCATCTCGATGAGCTCGCGGTGGAGCTGGGCCAGCTGTTTATCGAATTGACTACGCATTATCCAAACCTCCCGGTGATGTAATCCTCGGTGCGCTTTTCGCTGGGCGTGGAGAACATGGTCTCCGTGTCGCCGTACTCCACCAGCTCGCCCAGCAGGAAGAAGGCGGTGCGGTCCGAGATACGCAGTGCCTGCTGCATATTGTGGGTGACGATGACGATGGTATAGTGCCGCTTCAGCTCCACCGCCAACTCCTCGATACGGGAGGTGGAGATGGGGTCCAGAGCCGAAGTGGGCTCATCCATCAGCAGCACGGTGGGCTCCACCGCCAGGGCACGGGCGATGCACAGACGCTGCTGCTGGCCGCCGGAGAGGCCCAGGGCATTCTTTTTCAGGCGGTCCTTCACCTCGTCCCAGATGGCGGCACGCCGCAGGGACTGCTCCACCAGCTCGTCCAGCTTGGCTTTGTTGCGGATGCCGTGGGTACGGGGGCCGTAGGCCACGTTGTCGTAGATGCTCATGGGGAAGGGATTTGGCTTTTGGAACACCATGCCCACCTCACGGCGCAGCTGGCTGACGTCCACGCCGGGGGCGTAAATATCCCGTCCCTTGTAGAGCACCTGGCCCTCCACCTTTACGCCGGGGATCAGGTCGTTCATACGGTCCAGCGTTTTAAGAAATGTGGACTTGCCGCAGCCGGAGGGGCCGATGAGGGCGGTGATGCTGTTCTCCGGCACGGATATGGTGACGTGGTGCAGCGCCTGGGTGGGACCGTACCACAGGTTCAGATCGTTTACGGTGATGATATCGCTCATAGGCTCCTCCGTTTCTTGAAGTAACGCCCGGTCAGCATAGCCGCCAGGTTGATGAGCAGGGCCAGCGCCATGAGGATGGCGGCGATGGCGAAGGCCACATCGAACTCGCCCTGCTCCTTGGCATAGACATACAGGGCCACGGACAGTGTGGCGCCGGAGCCCTCCAGCGTGGCGCGCAGGCTGTTGTACAGCGTGTGGGCAAAGCCCGCGGTGTACAGCAGGGCCGCCGTCTCGCCCAGGATACGGCCCACGGCCAGAATGCAGCCGGTGAGCACGCCGTCCACACAGCCGGGCAGCACCACCGTGCGAATGGTGCGCCACTTGCCGGCGCCCAGACCGAAGGCGCCCTCGCGGTAGGACTGGGGCACGGTCTTCAGGCTCTCCTGTGTAGTACGCATGATGGTGGGCAGGTTCATGATGACCAGGGTCATGGCGCCGGCGAGAAGAGATTTCTTCATGCCCAGGAACTGGCAGAAGAACATCTGGCCTACCAGGCCGTAGATAATGGAGGGGATACCGGACAGTGTCTCGGCGGCGTACTCGATAACGGCCACTACCCTCTTGTTGGCGGCATACTCCGTCAGGTACACGGCGGCGCAGACGCCCAGGGGCAGCACCACCAGCAGCGTGGTCAGCACCGTGCAGACGGTGGTGATGATATCCGGCAGGATACCGATGGAGCCGTCCAGATAGCTGGGCTTGGTGCTCAGCAGCTGCCAGCTCAGGTTGGGCACGCCCTTGACGAGCACATAGACGATGAGAAACACCGCCAGCGCGCAGGTAACGGCGGCGCAGAGGAGCATCAGGCCCCGCATGGTCCCGCCCCAGATACGGCGGCGGGCAGAGAATTGATGTTTGTCCATGGTCACTTCTCCTTACTTCGCTTGAGGAAGAAATTGAGCGCGGCGTTGATGAGCATGATGAACAGAAACAGCACCAGCGCGATGGAGAACAGCGCCTGACGCTGCAGACCTGCCGCCGCGTAGCCCATCTCGCTGGCCACGGCGGTGGTCAGGAACCGCACGCTCTGGAACAGGGAGGGCATATTGGGCACGTTGCCGGAGACCATCATCACGGCCATGGCCTCGCCGATGGCGCGGCCTACGCCCAGCACCACCGCGGCGGCGATGCCGCTGCGGGCGGCGGGGACAGACACCTTGAACCAGGTCTCCGTGGCGGTGGCGCCCAGCGCCAGAGAGGCGTCCTCGTACTCACGGGGCACCGCCTCCAGGGCCGTCATGGCTACGTTGATAATGGAGGGCAGGATCATGATCGCCAGCACGATGATGGCCGCCAGCAGGCCGGAGCCGTCGGGAATATGGAAGACCTGACGGATGCCCGGCACCAGCACCAGCATACCCACCAGACCGTAGACCACGGAGGGGATGCCCGCCAGCAGGCTCACCGCGGCGGAGACGGCGGTCTTCAGCTTCGGCGGGGCCATTTTGGCCAGGAACACGGCGGTCATAAAGCCCACGGGCACACCCAGCAGGATCGCGCCCGCAGTACCGTAAATACTGGTAAGGATAAAGGGCAGGATGCCGAACTGAGGCTCCGCCGCGTTGGAATTCCACACGGGGCCAAAGAGGAACTTCACAAGGCCGATCTCACGGATAGCGGGGATACCGGAGACGACAAGGTAGACGGAGATCAGCAGCACGCAGCCCACCGTCACCAGACCCATCAGCAGAAAGAAGCCATGGATGGCGTTCTCCATAAATCGTTTTGCTTTCATATATGCACCTCAGCAGATACGGGGCAAGGCGGCACCCCGCGCGGGGATGTCGCCTGTGTCCGTGCCTTACTTGTTAACCTGCGACTGCCACAGCGCCGGCCTTGGCGATGATGGAAGCTGCGTCGGAGGAAGTGGCGTAGTCAAAGAACGCCTGGGCCGCGGGAGAGAGGGCCTTGCCGTCCACAGTCACCAGCACGAAGGGACGCTGGACCTTGTAGCTGCCATCCTTGACGGTGGCTTCGCTGGGGGTGACGCCATCCACGTTCAGGGCCTTGACGGTGTCCTTGATGGAGGCCAGAGAGGCGTAGCCGATGGCATCGGGGTTCTGGCTGACGGCGGTGATCACATCACCGGTGGAGGTCAGCTCCTGACGATACCGGCACTTGTCCTTGGTGCCGGTGATGGACTCGAAGCCATCGCGGGTACCGCTGGCAGCCTCGCGGCCGATGAGGACCACCTCGGCGTCATTGCCGCCCACGTCCTTCCAGTTGGTGATCTCGCCGGTGTACAGCTTGGCGATCTGCTCAACGGACAGGTCGCTGACGGGGTTGTCGGGGTGAACGATGATGGCGATGCCGTCATAGGCCAGCACAGTCTCCTTCAGGCCGGCGGACTTCTCCTCATCCTTCAGCGCACGGGAGGACAGGCCGATGTCGCAGGTGCCCTCCTGCACGGCGGTGATGCCGGAGCCGGAGCCGGTGGGGTTGTAGTTAACGGTGACACCGCCGTTCTGCGCCATGAAGGACTCGCTCAGGGCGCCGATGACCTTCTCCATGGAGGTGGAGCCGTCGGTGGAGACGGTGCCGGTCAGCTCGGTGGAGGTCTTGTCCTCGGTCTTGTCGGCGTCGTCGGTCTTGGTCTCGCTGCCGCAGGCCACCAGGCTCAGGGCCAGCAGGGCGGTCAGGACCAGTGCAATGATCTTTTTCATATGTATTACCTCATTTCTTTCGTCGTTTTGGATAACTCCCTTGTACGGTTTTTATTGTAAGTGCCCAATGTAAAGGGAAAAATCCCGCTTGTGTAAAATCCATGTAAAATAAAAACCGGGAAAAGCTTGCGTTCAGCCGTGGAATACGGTACAATGGCCATACAGCAGGCGCAGAAAATGTGCAAAACCGCTGAAAGGAAGGGATAAGGAGTATGAAGAAAAAGCTGCTGTCTTTGCTGCTGGCCCTGGCCATGGTGTTCACCCTGGCGGCCTGCGGCGAAAAAAAGCCCGCTCCCGGCAAGGACGCCACCGCCACGGAGCCGGTGGTCATCCTGCACACCAACGATGTGCACGGCGCTGTTTCCAATTACGCCAAGGTAGCGGCGCTGGCCAGCCAGTATGAGTCTGAGGGCGCGTATGTGCTGATCCTGGACGCCGGCGACTTCAGTCAGGGCGACACCGCTGTGAGTGTGTCTGAGGGCGCAACGGCTGTGGAGCTGATGAACATGGTGGGCTACGACGCTGTGGCGCTGGGCAACCACGAGTTCGACTACGGCTTTGAGGCGCTGAAGAAGAACATGGAGAACGCCCAGTTCCCCGTGCTGGCCGCCAACGTGAAGTACAACGGCGAGCTGGCCTTTGACGATGCGGCCGTGTTCACCACCCCCGGCGGCACCAAGATCGGCGTGTTCGGTCTGGACACCCCGGAGACCGCCACCAAGGCCCACCCCGGTAAGATCCAGGGCGTGACCTTCGCCGGCGGTGAGGAGCTGTATCAGATCGCGCAGGATATGGCGAATATGCTGCGTGAGGACGAGGGCTGCAACTACGTCATCTGCCTGGGCCACCTGGGCATCGACGATGAGACCGCTGCCACCGGCAACCGCTCTATCGACCTGCTGAACAAGGTCACCGGCATCGACGTGTTCATCGACGGTCACTCCCATTCCACTGAGGAGGAGATCGTTGAGAAGACCAACACGGACCGCAAGGTAGGCGACACTATCCTGACCTCTACCGGCACGAAGCTGGAGAACATCGGCGTTGTGACCATCAAGGACAGCACCATCACCACCACGTGCTTGTCCACCGAGGACATGGGAGCGGCCGACGACGCCATCGCCGCCCGCGCCGCCGCCATCATCGCCGAGATCGAGGCCGACTACGGCACGGTGTTCGCCAAGACCGAGGTGACGCTGAACGGCGAGAAGGACCCCGGCAACCGCACGCAGGAGACAAATCTGGGCGACCTGATCACCGACGCGCTGGTGTGGGGCGCCGAACAGCAGGGCGAGACCGTTGACGCGGCCATCACCAACGGCGGCGGCATCCGCGCCACCATCGAGGCCGGCGACATCACCAAGAAGGACGTCAACACCGTGCTGCCCTTCGGCAACACCCTGAGCATCATCAAGATCACCGGTACGGAGCTGCTGGAAGTGCTGGAGGCCTCCACCTTCTGCACGCCGGAGGCCATCGGCGGCTTCCCCCAGGTATCCGGCATCGAGTTCACCGTGGACACCACCAAGGGCTATGACCAGGGCGACGAGTATCCCGGCACCACCTACTTCGCCCCCAAGACCATCAACCGTGTGACCATCAAGACCGTGGGCGGCAAGGACTTTGACCCGGCGGCCACGTACACCATCGCCACCAACGACTTTATGGCCAGCGGCGGCGACACCTACTACCGCTTTGTCAACGCCACCGCCAACTACGACCTGGGCATCCCCATGGACGAGGTGGTCATGGACTACATCACCACCGTGCTGAACGGCACCGTTGCCGCCGACAAGTACGGTGAGCCCGCGGGGCGCATCCACGTGCTCGTTTCCTGACATATCCGCACATAAAAAGGACCGCCTCACGGCGGTCCTTTTTATGTGCGAAAAAACACCCCTCGGCGTGAGCCGAAGGGTGTTTTGTGCATCTGCAATTACTTGCCCATGTTCATCTGCGCAGCGACCTCAGCGGCGAAGTCCTCCTGCTTCTTCTCGATGCCCTCGCCGGTCTGGAAGCGAACGGCATCCACGAACTTGACGCTGCCGCCCAGCTTCTTGGCGGCGTCGGCGATATACTTCTCCACGCTGCCCTGGAAGATGTCGCCGCGGACGAACTCCATCTGCAGCAGGCAGTTCTCCTCGTAGAACTTGTTCATCTTGCCCATGACGATCTTCTCCTTGACGGCCTCGGGCTTGGAGGCCATCTTGGGATCGGTGTCCATCAGGGCCAGCGCGATCTTCTTCTCCTCGGCCAGCACCTCATCGGTGACCTGGGACTTGTCCCAGAAGCGGGGGTTCAGGGCCGCGATCTGCATGGCGACGTTCTTGCCGATCTCGGTGGCGTCGATGCCGCCGTCCACAGCCAGGTTCACCAGCACGCCGATCTTGCCGCCGGCATGGACGTAGCCCACGCTGGTATTCTCGGAGAAGCGGACGAAGCGGCGGATCTGCAGGTTCTCACCGATGGACATGACCTTCTCGGGCATGGTCTCGGAAACGGTCAGGTCGGAGCCGACATACTTGCAGTTCATCAGGGCGTCCACATCGGCGGGATCCTGCTCGGCGATGACCTTGGCGATGTCCTTGACGAAGGCCACGAACAGGTCGCTCTTAGCGCAGAAGTCGGTCTCGCAGTTGACCTCGACCACGACGCCCACGCCGTTCTCGGTCAGGGCATAGGACATACCCTCGGCGGCGATGCGGCCGGCCTTCTTGGCGGCCTTGGCCAGGCCCTTCTCGCGCAGCCACTCGACAGCCTTGTCCATATCGCCGTCGCACTCGACAAGCGCCTTCTTGCAGTCCATCATACCCACGCTGGTCATCTCGCGCAGGGTCTTCACATCAGCAGCAGTAAAAGCCATTTGTATTTCCTCCTGTAAAAGTTGAATTAAAAGGGGCAGGGACACTTCCCTGCCCCGTGCGTTACGCGGTATCTATCGAGTTGGCTTACTCGGCGTCCTTGGCCTCGGCGGCCTCCTCCACCTGCTCGCCCTGACGGCCCTCGATCATGGCGTTGGCCATAACGGAGGCGATCAGCTTGATGGCGCGGATGGCGTCGTCGTTGCCGGGGATGGGGTAATCGATCTCATCGGGATCGCAGTTGGTATCGGCGATAGCCACAACAGGAATGCCCAGACGGTGCGCCTCGGCGATGGCGTTGCGCTCCTTGCGGGTGTCCACGATGAACAGGGCGCCGGGCAGCTTCTTCATTTCCTTCACACCGCCCAGGTACTTCTCCAGCTTCTCGATCTCGCCCAGGTGCTTGATGACTTCCTTCTTGGGCAGCATATCGAAGGTACCGTCAGCCTGCATGGTCTTCAGCTGGTTCAGACGGTCGATACGGGTACGCATGGTCTTGAAGTTGGTCATCATGCCGCCCAGCCAGCGGGCGTTGACGTAGTACTGGCCGCAGCGGGCAGCCTCGTCCTTGATGGCCTCCTGGGCCTGCTTCTTGGTACCCACGAACAGCAGGGTCTGGCCGTTCTCGGACAGCTGACGCACGAAAGCATAGGCCTCCTCCAGCTTCTTCACGGTCTTCTGCAGGTCGATGATATAGATGCCGTTGCGCTCCGTGTAGATATAGGGAGCCATCTTGGGGTTCCAGCGGCGGGTCTGGTGACCGAAGTGGACACCTGCCTCCAGCAGGGACTTCATGGATACGACGTTCTGATTTGCCATGTTGGTTTGTTTCTCCTTTTATTTTAGTTTGTACCTCCAGCCTCTTCCGCCCTCCGGCCAACCTTGCGGCACCGACCGAAAGTCTGAAGCTGTGCGGATTTACCGCAATATAATACCACGCGGCACGGCATAATGCAAGAAGTTTTTGCCCGTTTTCCGCAGTTTTTTACTGCTTTTCCCCGGAAATATCCGCAATCAGGGCGGCGGCCAGGCCCTCGATGGCCGCCAGCTGGGGCGCGTGGGCGGCGGAACGGACGGTCACGCTCTCCCCCACCTGCCGCCAGCCCTTCAGGGGCTCCAGCAGGGCGGCCATCTGCCGGGCGGTGACCGGCGCCCAGGTGCCGTTTTCCAGCAGGGCAAAGCCGCGGTTCTGCAGGCCGTGGGAGGCGATGTCCCGCAGGACCTCGTCCATGGTGATAAACACGCCGCCGTTATAGGTAGGTGCGGCAAACACCAGGTGACTGTACTTGAAGGCGTCGGACACCACATAGGAGCTGGGCGTTACGGACACATCGTACATCTTCACCTTTACCCCCTGCTCCACCAGACGGCAGGCCAGGATATTGGCGGCGTTCTCCGTGTTGCCGTACACGGAGGCGTAGGCGATCATCACGCCGCGGACCTCCGGCTCCCAACGGCTCCACAGGTCGTATTTGCCCAGGATATAGCCCAGGTCCTGCCGCCAGACATGGCCGTGGAGCGGCAGCAGCATACGGATATCCAGTCCGGCGGCCTTTTGCAGCACCGCCTGGACCTGTGCGCCGTACTTGCCCACGATGTTGGTATAATACCGCCGTGCCTCGTCCAGCACCTCCCGGTCGAAGTCCACCTCATCGGCGAACAGGGTACCGTTCAGCGCGCCGAAGCTGCCGAAGGCATCGGCGGACAGCAGCAGCTTGTCCGTCTCGTCATAGGTCATCAGCACCTCCGGCCAGTGGACCATGGGCGCGGCGATAAAGCGCAGGGTATGGCGGCCGGTGCATAGGGTGTCACCCTCCTTCACCACGGTGACGCGGCCGGCCAGCTCCGCGTCGAAGAACTGAGCGATCATGTTCTTGGCGGCGGCACTGCACAGGATGCCCATATCCGGGTACTGCCGGGCCAGGTCGGCCATCTCGGCAGCGTGGTCCGGCTCCATGTGGTGGACCACCAGATAGTCCGGGGCTTTGCCGTTCAGGACGTGGGCCACATTTTCACGGAAGGTGGTACGCACGGCGCTGTCCACCGTGTCGAACAGGACAGTCTTGTCGTCCATCAGGAGATAGCTGTTGAAGCTGACGCCGTCGGGCACGCCGAACACGCCCTCGAACAGGGCCAGACGGCGGCAATCCGCGCCCACCCAGGTGTAGTCGTCGTTGACTTTTCTGATGCAATACATGGTCATTCATCCTTTCCATGATCTTTTCAGGGGTATTATAGCAGTATTGTCAAGCTTTTTCCAGCACCGAAATGCGAAAAACAGCGCCCTGCCTTCGGCAGAGCGCTGTATGTGCACAAGATTTACGCCTTCTTGGCGATCTCGCACAGGGCGGCGAACGCCACGGGATCGCTGATGGCCATCTCGGACAGCATCTTGCGGTTGATCTGGATGCCGGCGACCTTCAGACCGTGCATGAAGGTGGAGTAGTTCAGACCGTTGGGCTTCACAGCGGCGGAGATACGGGTGATCCACAGCTGACGGAAGTCACGCTTCTTCAGACGGCGGCCCACATAGGCGTAGGTCAGAGACTTCATGACCTGCTCGTTGGCCATCTTGAAATGCTTGGACTTGGCGCCCCAGTAGCCCTTAGCCAGCTTCAGCGTCTTGTTTCTTCTTTTACGCGCCATCATTGCGCCTTTAACACGTGCCATATTCTAATTGCCTCCTATTCTAACGAAAACGTATCTTATTTGTAGGGGATCATCTTGCGGATGGTCGCCTCGGTGGTGCAGTCAGCATAGGTGGTGCTGCGCAGACGACGGCCACGCTTGGTGTCCTTCTTGGTCAGGATGTGGCTCTTGAACGCGTGAGCTCTCTTGACCTTGCCGGTCTTCGTCAGATTGAAGCGCTTTTTTGCGCCGCTATGGGTCTTCAGTTTAGGCATAGTTGTTTTCTCCTTCCAATATGATCCTTTGCGAATGAAATGCTTATTTGCCGACCTTGGGGGACAGGAAAATAGACATATTCCGGCCCTCCAGCTTGGCGGCTTTGTCCAGGGTGGACACCTCGGTACACAGCTCGGCGAACTTGTTGAGCAGATCGCGTCCGATCTCGGTGTGCGCCATCTCGCGGCCGCGGAAGCGGACGGAGACTTTGACGCGGTTGCCGTCGGACAGGAACTTCTGCGCGTTCTTCAGCTTGGTGTTGAAGTCGCCCACGTCGATGCCCGGAGACATACGGATCTCCTTGATCTCGACAACGTGCTGGTTCTTTCTGGCTTCCTTCTCGCGCTTGCTCTGCTCGAACTTGTACTTGCCGTAGTTCATCAGCTTGCACACCGGAGGCGTTGCCTGCGGAGAGATCTTTACCAGATCCAGGCCCTGCTCCTCTGCGGTACGCAGCGCCTCCTCGCCGGACACAATGCCCAGCTGCTCGCCATTCTCGCCGATCAGTCGGATCTCCTTGTCGGTGATCTCCTCGTTCAGTTGATGCTGTACCTTGCTAATACCGAAGCACCTCCAATCCAAAATAAAAACGCGGACGCTCCGGGCATCCGCGAAACAACACAAACAGCCCTTTCGGGCGCTTGTATGACGCTGTTGACCTCTTTGCCGTTGCTGGAGGTGAGGCGGATGCACCGACCTTCTTTGTTTTCTGGGATATTTTATACTATCCCGGCGTGTTTGTCAACGGCTTTTTCCAGAATTTTTTTACATATTTTCTGCGGCGGCGGTGAAACTATGGTTGTACCTGAGGTACAAAGGGTACAGAAAATGGAGGTATATCTCATGGATAACACGAAGAACACCAAAAACACCAAGAACACCAACACCACCGACAACACGGAAAACACCAATACCAAGAACGCCAAGAACGCGAAAAACTGCAAATAACTTCTTCATGTCTTCGTATAAAGGGAGGGGCCGGACGGCCCCTCCCTTTATATCCATCAATGCTCCGTCTTGCCCAGATACTCCTCCAGTGTGATATCCCGGTTGAAGATCTCCTGTGCCGCGTCCTTGCCCACATAGCGGTAGTGCCACGGCTCATAGATGATACCGGTGATATCGGTCTTTCCGTTGGGGTAGCGGTGGATGAAGCCGTACCGCCAGGAATTGGCCATGAGCCACTTCTGGGTCTCCGTGCTCTCCTGAGCAGAGGTCAGGTCCTGCATATTGGCGTCCACCAGGTCCACCGCCAGGCCCAGCTGATGCTCGCTGGTGCCGGGGATGGCCACGGCCTTGGCCGCCTCGGCTTTGGCCTCGTCCTCACTCATGCCGCTGCTGATGAGCCGCTGCACCTTGTTGTCGTACAGGCTCTGCTGCGTCTCCTGCGCGCGGTAGCTGGAGCAGTTGACCGGGCTGTAGCCCGCCGCCTTGCAGGCGTTGATCATCTCCATATACGCCTCATAGCAGCGGCTGTCCACCCGGTGGCCGTCATCCAGTGTCACCAGGTCCACCGTCCAGTCATCGGGCAGCGGGTTCCAGGGGTTCACCAGTGTCAGCAGCTCGTCGTCCACGATGACGTTATCCGGTGTCGTAGTGTCGCCTACATTGTCCACGGGCTGATTCGTGTTCTGGGCGTCGTCCGCCGGAGCATCGTCCTTTTTGCAGCCCTTGATGATGAATATCGCACCCACGATGATGCCGGCCAGCAACACGGCGGCGATGATGCGGTTCCGCATGGCCTCCCGGTAGCGCTTCTGCCGGCGGCGTTCTCTTTCGTAATCCATTCTGTTACCTCAATTCCTCGGGGTATACCCCCGTCTCGTGCAGTTTGATAAGCTCCCGTGCCACACGGGCCCGGTCCTCGTGATACGTCATGCCGAACCAGCGGTCCGCCGACTTCAGCACGCTGACACGCAGCTCTCCCGCCGCCAGCAGGTCGCCCACCATGGTGGGCAGCAGGCACTCGGCCTTCACCGACTGCCCCGCCTCGCTGCGGAGGAAGTCGTGGAAATACGTCTCCAACGCGTCGAAGACGGAGGGGGCAAAGCCCCAGAAGTTCATGGACACCACCGTGTCGCCGTCCAGCACCGCTCCGGTATCCTCGTCCCGGATGACGCCGTCCTGCAGCAGGGCGATCTTCAGCGTCTCGCGGATGTCGCTGAGATACCCGTCCTTCACATGGCACACACCCCGGGACACGGTGCCGTGGGCAGTGACGGTGTTCTTCAGCAGATAGCCCACCATGGCTGCAGCACCCGCCTTCGGCAGGCGCTGCAGCTCCGCATATATGGTGCGGTAAGCGTCCGCGCCGTAGAAATCGTCGGCGTTGATGACGCAGAAGGGCTCGTGGACGATATCGCGGGTACACAGCACCGCGTGGGCCGTGCCGAAGGGCTTTGTCCGCCCCGCCGGCTTTGTATACCACGCCGGCAGTGTCGTGTCGTCCTGATAGGCGTAACGGACCTCCACGGGCCGCCCGTCCGCCGTGTGCAGCCGGGACGCCATATTGCCGCACAGGCGCTCCATCAGCTCCCGCATATCCGGCTTGATGATGAACACGACCTTGTCAAAGCCCGCCCGCACCGCGTCGTACACACCGTACTCCATCAGTATCTCTCCGTGGGGCCCCACGCCGTCGGTCTGCTTGCTGCCGCCGTAGCGGGAACCGATCCCCGCCGCCATGATGACCAGCGCTGCGTGCATAGTCTTTCCTCCTTGATTTTTCATAGCTACCATCATACCACGGATGGCAAAAAAAACAAGCGCATTTCAAGCGTCTTAATAGAAAGTTAAGGCATTTGGAAGAAAATACCCGGGAACTACTGGATTTTTCCTTTTCCGCCGTGTATAATGATTTTTTGCGGCCAGCTGCCGCGTGAGATGAGAGAAATAGAGTCATAAGGAGAGAACCGCCATGTCCGCCACGCAAAAAGTCATGGGCCATGTGTACGCCATTTTCACCATTCTGGTGTGGGGCAGCTGCTTCGTGCTGACCAAGCAGATGCTCACCGCCTATACCGCTATCCAGATCATCCCCCTGCGGATGGGCCTGGCCTATATCACGCTGTGGGCGCTGCGGCCCAAGACTCTGAAGCTCCCCTGGAAGGACGAGCTGATGTTCATCCTCATCGGCGTTACCGGCGGCAGCTTCTACTTCTTCCTGCAGAATACGGCGCTGACCTACACTTTCGCCGCCAATGTCAGCATCATCATCGCCCTGTCCCCCATCCTGACGGTCATTTTGGCCCAGCTGTTCTCCCGCAATGGCGAGCGCCTGGGCAAGTTCGTGTACATCGGCGCGGTCATCGCCATCGCCGGTGTGGTGCTGGTGGTGCTCAACGGCCAGCTGACCTTCCACCTGAACCCTCTGGGCGACCTGATCGCCCTGGCCGCCGCCCTCATGTGGGCCGTGTACTCCATCCTTATCAAGAAATACACCGAGCAGTATGACAACTTCCTGGTCACCCGCCGGGTCATGCTGTGGGCCTTCATCACCGCCGTACCGCTGATGCTGCTGACGGACGGTATGCCCGACCTGCACCCCCTGTTCACCCAGACCAACGTCCTGCTGAGTTGGCTGTTCCTGGGCGTGTTCGGCAACGCCGTATGCTTCGCCATCTGGAACATCGCCTTCCAGCGGCTGGGCGTGGTCATCACCAACAACTACCTGTACGCCTCCCCCTTCGTGACGCTGGTGGTGGGCTACCTGCTGCTGGACGAGCAGATCACGGTGATGAGCGTCATCGGTGCGGTGCTGATCACCGTGGGCGTCATCGTGGCGCTGAAAAACCCCAAGGAGAGCACTTGACCTCTATATGAAAAAGTTGTGTGCCGCACAGCGTCACACAACTTTTTTCTTGCTATTTTTTCCCGTTTTTAGTATACTTACAGTAGGTACAACACCGTAAAGGAGGGCTCCCCATGCGACAGATATGTACATCCCGCAAGGTCTGGCTTCCCATTCTGCTGCTGTTCACCGCCGTACTTATTTTCGCCTGCCGGGACAGGGGCGTGGCCATCGACTTCGACGGCACCGGCCTGTACCTTGCCAGCCCGCTCGATTCTGCTATCGAGGCCGTTCCCGTTTCCTTCCACGGCCAGCTGCGCAAGAACGTTTACACCGGCAGCTGCGACATACCCGGTGTACTCCAGTGTGACGACCTCTGCGTCATCTTCCGCGGCGACGAGAGCACCGATGTCTACTGCCGCGACCAAGCCTACTCCGAACCCACGCCCATCCACAGCATCACCCTTGACCGGACACAGCGCTGCGCCGAGATCCGCCTGTGGAGCGAATATGCCGTGGAGGGTGACCGCGTCCTCGCCACCTTTGACCCGCTCATGCACCCTACCCTCACCGTCACCGAGTGAGACAGTCCCCCATAACGCACCGCATCCCCCGGCACACGCCGGGGGATGCGCTTTTTCTGTTGTTCATCTTCTCCCCAGGCGACTGAACCACCAGAAGGTCAGCGGCCAGACACACCCGGCGAACAGCACCACCAGCAGGTAGCGGATGCCCCCGGCGATGGCGGCGCTGCCGCCCAGCAGGGCGATCAGCGGCGCTTTCAGCCCGGAGCGTATGGCCAGCAGACAGCCAAAGCCCACTGCCAGCTTGATGAGCTGCGCCCACCACACCGCCTGTGTCTCGAACCGGATGTACTTCCGGTCGGCGATGTTGGACACCAGCATGCCCAGTGTGGCGCCCAGCAGCTTCCAGCCGTTCTCCAAAGCACTGAGGTAGTTGGCGGTGTCCTCAGCGGCAGCACCCGTATCGCCCCGCAGGTACAGATACCCCACGAAGGCCCCGCTGCACACCACCATAGCCAGTATGGTGTACGTCAGCACCACCGGCCGCCGGTCGGCCTCCTCCATCAGCGGATAGACCACCAGCACCAGCACCGCCGCGATCAGGAACGACACGCCCACATCCAGCGGCGTGTGAACACCCAGATACATCCGGCTGAACGCGATGAGCACCGTCAGCACGACCAGCACCACCCGCAGCCAGCCGCGGCGAGTATACCGGGCGATGCCGCCATAGGTGGCCACGGCGTTCTGTGTGTGACCGCTGGGGAAGGAATACCCCGTGGCCTCCGCCCGGGCAGACTCCACAATGGTGAAATCCGGGTCCTTTATCCACGGCCGGGGCACGCAGCAGAGTATTTTCAGGAATTGATTGATGACCGTGCCAAAGAAGCCCACGATCATCAGGTAATAGCCCTCGCGCTTGCTGACGCACCAGAACGCCGTCACGGCGATGACCATAAAAAACATCTCGCCGCCCAGCAGCGTGATGACCGACATGATCTTATCCAGCGCAGGCGTGCGGATGCTCTCCAGCGCGTACAAAACTCCCATAAAGTCTCCCTCCTTTATGTTCTTCCGCTATTCTACTACACTTTTCTCCGCCGTGCAAGTGCAAGCGTTGACGGCACCGCGGCACCGTGCTATACTGTGGAAAAATGCAAGGAGGCCCCGCCATGAAGCCTGAAGAGCTGCTCTCCGTCCTGCACACCGCCAACCGTCTGAAGGACACCACCCGCCACTGCTGGACGCCTGGGAACCGTCACGAGAGCGTGGCCGACCACAGCTGGCGGCTGGCGCTGACGGCTTTCTTTCTTCGGGACGAGTTCCCGGAGACGGATATGGACAAGGTCATTAAAATGTGCCTGATCCATGACCTGGGCGAGTGCTTTACCGGCGACATCCCCAGCTTTCTCAAGACCGACGCCGACACAGCGAAGGAGGACGCCCTCCTGATCCAATGGGTAGGGACGCTGCCCCAGCCTTACCGCACGGAGATGGCCGCCCTGTACGCGGAGATGGACGCGCTGGAGACGCCGGAGGCCAAGCTCTATAAGGCGCTGGACAAGCTAGAGGCCGTCATCGCCCACAACGAGTCCCCCATCTCCTCCTGGCTGCCCCGGGAGTACGACCTGAACCTGACCTACGCCGACGAACACGTGGCGTTCTCCCCATACCTCACGGCGCTTCGCGCCGCCATCCGGCGGGAGACGGAGGCAAAAATAGAAAAAGGCGAATAAAAAGCTTCCCGGCATTTGCCGGGAAGCTTTTTATTCACCCGCTGCCGCCAGTAGCGCATCGGACAGCCTCGCGTACTCCTCCAGGCCCAGGGCCTCGCCCCGCACGGTGGGGGACAGGCCGCAGCCGGCGACGATGGCCGCCAGCTGCTCCTTAGGCAGCTGCCAGCCGGTCTGCAGGCTGTTCACCAGCGTCTTGCGCCGCAGGGCAAAGCCCGCGCGCACCGTCCGCCAGAAGGCCTCCTCGCTCCGCACCTGTACCGGCGGGGCCTTTCTTGTAACGCAGCGCACCACGGCGGATGTCACCTTGGGCGGCGGCATGAAGCAGCTGTTGGGCACCTCGAACAGCAGTTCCGGCACGGTGTAGTACTGCATCAGCAGGGAAAACGCGCCGTAATCCGCCGTGCCCGGCTTCGCGCAGATCCGCAGGGCTACCTCTTTTTGAATGAGCACCGTCAGCTGCCGGAAACACCCGGCCCGGACACAGGCCGTGAGAAACGGTGTGGTGATGTTGTAGGGCAGGTTGGCGCACAGCACCGCCGGCAAGCCCGGAAACTTCTCCGCCGTCACCGCCGCCAGATCCAGCGCCATCACGTCGCCCTCGATCAGGGTGAAGTTGTCATAGTCCGCCATGGTCTCCGCCAGCACCGACGGCAGGCGCTTGTCCAGCTCCACCGAAACCACCTTTTCCGCCCGCCGGGCCAGCTGCACCGTCAGTGCGCCGATGCCGGGGCCTACCTCCAGCACGCCGCAGCCGGGAACGCAGCCCGCCGCGGCGATATCCTCCGCCACGTCACCCCGGATGAGAAAGTTCTGTCCCAGTGCCTTGGCAAAGTGAAAGCCGTGCCGCGCCAGCAGTGCCTGTATATCGTTCCGATCGCACAGATCCATCGTGTTTCTCCTTCACTGCATATTGCCGCCATTGTACCACCTTTTCCCCACCCGCGCAACGAAAAGCCGGAAAAAGTTTGTCTTTCTCCGTGCCGCGTCCCCTAAAACTTGACAAAATTGGAAGATAGTGCTATACTCCACGGGTATTGCTAATCGGTAACAAAAGTTACAAATTGTTTCAGTTTTTATTGTCCGCCCTGTTTGAACACCTCCCGGGGCGGCTATACTGCGAGGTACTATGGAACAAACAGTCGTCACACAACCGAAGCGCTTGCAGCCGAAAAAGCCGCGGCGCCGCATCACGCCGGCCACGGTGTGCCAGGCAATCCACGATGTGCCCTACATCGTGGCTCGGGCCCTGATCCGCGCCGTGCGCGCAGTGGGCCACTGCTTTGCCTGGACCTGGGACGCCATCGCTTCCGACGTCAGGGCCAACTGGCGCGCCTTCTGCTGCGGACGACTGGTGACCGGCTGCCGTGACGCCCTGCGTTCCCCGGCCCTGCGGGAGGTGCACCACATCATGCGCGATCATCCCTCTATCCGCGCCATCACCATGATCGCCGTCACGGCGGTGATCTTCGCCGCCGCCGTTATGGCGGAGCCGGTACGCACCATGGACGCTATCTGCATCGTGGTGGACGGCGACGGTCCCCACGTACTGGACGAGCGCAGCGAGGAGCGCACCTATGACGATCTGCTGCTGCGCCGCAGCCTGGGCGACAAGTCCATGCAGCTGCTGCTGGAGCCGGGCCGCACCGTCACCATCACCCACGGCGACGACACACACACCCTCACCACCGAGGCCGAGCGCCTGTCCTCCCTGCTGCGGCGCAGCGGCATCCGTCTGGGTGAGGACGAGATGGTGGAGCTGAATGTCGCCGGCGAGGACCCCGCCATCCGCATCAGCGATACGCTGACCTACCAGCACTATGTCACTGTGGAGACGGACTACAAGATCCTTCGCTCACCGGATCCCCTGATGGACAAGGGCACCGAGGAGATCATCCGCAAGGGTATCCCCGGCCAGATCGTGGAGACGTATGAGGACACTGTGGTCAGCGGTGAGGTAGTATCTACCAAGTATATCGGTGCCAGCCACGACACCTCACACGCGGAGCTGGTGCGCTACGGCACCCGCGTCTACGAGGTGGAGGAGGGCGACACCATCGAAAAAGACTTCCCCAACGAGGTGGGCGAGGGCGGCTACCTGCTGTTCGCCTCCGGCGACACCATGACCTATAACAAGGTGATGCTCTGCTCCTCCACCGCCTACTACAGCGGCGGCGACGGCGGCGCTGCCTGGACCACGGCGGTGGGAGCCTCCGTAGGCGTGGGCACCGTGGCCGTAGACCCCAAGGTGATCCCCTACTACACCAAAATGTTCATCCAGACCACCAACGGCCGCCGTGTCTACGGCATGGGCACCGCCCTGGACTGCGGCGGCGCCATCAAGGGCAACATCGTGGACCTGTGGTTCCCCACCAAGGCGGACTGCTACTCCTGGGGCCGCCGAAACGTCACCGTGTATATTCTGGATAAAAAGGCAAGCTAAGAGCATGGCCCCGGCGGGGCCATGCTCTTTCTTTACCCGCAGCCCCCGGTGTGAGCCGGGGGCCGCTTTTTTATTCTCCGTAGTGCACGTGCAGCAGCGCGTGACACTTTTCCTCGCCGTACTCCCTGAGTAAAGACGTGACGATGGGGTTTTTCTCCGCCCGCTTGAACATAGCGGAGGCATCGGCGGCATACAGTCCCTCGCCCCGCTTTTTCTTCACGTTGCTCAGCCCATAGGGCTGTCCCGCGCCGCCCACGCAGCCGCCCTGACAGGTCATGACCTCTATCAGGTGGTAGAAGCACTTGCCCGCTTCGATATCCGCGATCAGCTCCTTGGCGTGGATCAGCCCGTTGACCACGGCGATACGCAGCTCCTGCCCGTCCACGTTCAGTTCCACATGGCGGATGGATCCGTCTCCCCGCAGATCGGTGACACGGACGGCCCGCAGCGCATTCTTGCTCTTGTCCGGCAGGCAGTGACGCACCACCGCCTCGGCCACACCGCCGGTGACGCCGTAGATCACCGCCGCGCCGCTGCCCAAACCGAAGGGCAGGTCCGGAGACTCCAGCTCCAGCTCGTCCAGCTGCACGCCCGTCTCACGCATCATGTCCACCAGCTCCCGGGTAGTCAGCACCAGATCCACATCCGGCCGACCGTTATGGACAAACTCCGGCCGCGCCGCCTCCATCTTCTTGGCAGTGCAGGGCATAATGGCGATGTTGTAGGTAGTCCGCCCGTCGGCGGCATCTTTTTCGGCGTATTTGTCACGGATGACCGCCGCGAACATCTCCATGGGCGATTTGCAGGTGGAGATATGCTTCAGATACTTAGGGGCGTTGAACTCCAGATACCGCACCCAGGCGGGACAGCAGCTGGTGAACATGGGGAACGGCCCGCCGTTCTTCAGCCGCTGCAAAAACTCCTCCGCCTCCAGTATGGTGGTCATATCCGCGCCGAAGTTGGTGTCGTACACCTCGTCCACACCCATGAGCTTCAGCGCCGTGGTCATCTTGTCAATGACGTTCACGCCTGCCGGAATGCCAAAGGCCTCACCCACCGCCACACGGACGGCCGGCGCGATCTGCACCACCACACGCTTCTTCGGGTCGTGGATGGCTGCCCACGCGGTGCCGATCTGATCGTTGACGGTGATAGCGCCGGTGGTGCACACGGCGGCGCACTGGCCGCAGCCCACGCACTTCGTCTCGCCCAGCTTTTTGTCAAAGGCCGGCATCACCTGCAGTTCGCTGCCCCGGAAGGCAAAGTTCAGAATGCCCTGTCCCTGCAGCTCCTCGCACACCCGCACGCAGTCGCCGCACAGGATGCACTTGTTGGGGTCCCGGAACACCGCGTAGCTGGTGTAATCCTTCTCGTACCGGGGCTTATTGTTGGGGAAACGGATATGCCGCACGCCAAAGCGCTGGGCCAGCTCCTGCAATCGGCAGTTGCCGCTTTTGGCACAGGTAGTGCAGGAGCAGTCATGGGCCGCCAGCAGCAGCTCCAGTATCATCCGCCGGTGCCTCAGCAGCCGGGCGGTGTTGGTCCTGATCTCCATGCCGTCCCGGGGCTCCATGGAGCAGGAGGCGTCGATCTTCCCGGTCTTTACGTCCTCCACGATGCACATACGGCACGCGCCGTGAACGGACAGGTCGGAGTAATAGCAGAACGTGGGGATGTCGATACCCGCCTTGCGGATGACCGCCAGCACGTTGCGCTCGCCGTCAAAGGGCACCCGCTGCCCGTCGATGACCATAATTCCCTTTGCCATGGCTCACTCCTCCTCAATGGCGTCGATCGCGCCGAAGGGGCACGCGCCCCAGCAAGCGCCGCAGTGGATGCACTTCTCGTTGTCAATGACGTAGGGCATACGGGGCTGCCCGGAGATGGCCTCCATGGGACAGTTCCGTGCGCACTTGCCGCAGCCCTTGCACAGCTCCGGTTTGATCTCCAACCGGCGTTTGCGCCCGTTGCAGATGGGACAGTGGTGATCCACCACATGGCGCAGATAATCCTGCCGGAAGTTCCGCAGGGTGGACATCACCGGCTTGCAGGCCGTCTGCCCCAGGCCGCACAGGGCCGTGTCCGTGATGGTATCGCTAAGAGACTCCAGCAGATCCAGATCGGCCAGACTCCCCTCGTTATTGATGATGCGCTCCAGCGTCTCCAGCATACGCTTTGTGCCCTCCCGGCAGGGGGTGCACTTGCCGCAGCTCTCGTTCTGGGTGAAGTGCATAAAGAACCGTGCCACCTCCACCATGCAGGTGTCCTCGTCCATGACCACCAGGCCGCCGGAGCCGATAATGGCCCCCAGCTTCTTCAGCGAGTCGAAGTCCATAGGGTAGTCCAGATGCTCCTCGGTCAGACATCCGCCGGAAGGCCCGCCGATCTGCACGGCCTTGAACTTCTTTCCGTTCGGTATGCCGCCGCCGATGTCGAAGATGATCTCCCGCAGGGTGGCGCCCATAGGCACCTCCACCAGTCCCGTATTCACCACGTTGCCCGTCAGGGCGAAGGTCTTGGTACCGGCGCTGCCCTCGGTGCCGATGCTCCGGTACCACGCCGCGCCCTTGTTGATGATGTTCGGCACGTTGGCGAACGTCTCCACATTGTTCAGCACCGTAGGCTTTCCCCACAGTCCCTGGTCTACCGTCCGGGGCGGCTTTACCCGGGGCATACCCCGCTTACCCTCGATGGAGGCGGTCAGGGCGCTGCCCTCACCGCAGACGAAGGCGCCGGCGCCGCGGTTGATGTGGATATGGAAGCTGAACCCGCTGCCCATGATGTCGTCGCCCAGCAGTCCGGCCGCCGCAGCCTTGTCGATGGCCACCTGCAAACGCTTCACCGCCAGCGGATACTCGGCGCGGACGTAGATGTAGCCCTCCGTGGCCCCGGTGGCTGCGCCGGCGATCATCATGCCCTCCAGCACGGAATGGGGATCGCCCTCCATGATGGAGCGGTCCATGAACGCGCCCGGGTCGCCCTCGTCTCCGTTGCAGACAATGTACTTCACCGGTTCCTCCGTGTGCCGGCGCACGCTTTCCCACTTACGTCCGGCGGGAAACCCGCCGCCGCCCCGGCCCCGCAGACCGGAGTCGGAGATCTCCCTGCAGATCGCCGCGCCATCCATGTCGAACAGCGCCTTTTCAAAGGCGATGTACCCGCCCTTGGCAATGTATTCCTCCAGATTTTCCGCGTCACTGGCGCCGCAGCTGGCCAGCACCACCCGGTGCTGCTTCTTGTAAAAGGGGATATCCTCCTGCCGGGGATAGGACACGCCGTCCTGGTGATAGGTCAGCCGTTCGATGACCTCGCCGCCCAGCAGCGTTCTCTCCACGATCTCGCGGCAATCCTCCGGCTTCACCCGGACATACATCACACCCAGCGGCTCGATATGCACCAGCGGTCCCATCTCGCAGAAGCCGTGGCAGCCACTCATCTTGATGTGCAGGCTCTTCTCCGCGTCACCGTGGTGGGTCAGGCCCACATACACCTGCAGTCCCCGCTGGGCACACTCCTCCCGCAGGTTCTCATACACCTTCATGGACCCGCTGGCGATACAGCCCGTACCGGCACAGATCAGCACGTTCAGGGATGATCTGCTCCGTTCCAGCGCCTCCGCCGCCTGTTCGTGCATGGCGCGGAAGCCCTCCCGTGTCAGCTTGCTCATTCCACCGCCTCCTTTCCGCGAATGGCCTCCAACTCCGCCAGCGCCGTCTCCGGCGTCATCTTGGCGTACACCTCGCCGTCAACCGTCATCACCGGCGCCAGACCGCAGGCACCCAGACAGGCCACCGTCTCCAGCGTAAATACGCCGTCGGCGCTGGTCCTGCGCTTGCCGTCCAGCTTCAGGTACTCATAGATCGCGTCGTAGATAGGCCCGGACTTCCGCACATGACAGGCCGTGCCGTCACAGACCTTGATGATGTGCTTTCCTTTGGGTTCCAGCGAGAAATTCTCATAAAACGTGGCCACGCTGTACACCCGTGAGACGCTGATGTGCAGCATATCCGCCACCAGTTCCATATTCTCTTGGCTCAGGTAGTTCTCCGACGCCTGTATCTCCTGCAAAATGGCGATGAGCTTCGCGCTGTCGCAGTCGTGGGCCCGGACGATGGCCGCCGTTTTCTCCTGTTCCGATCTCATGCTCTCTCCTCCTAAAACGTGTTGAACGCCGTGTCGCTTAGCCTGTTAATTTTCTAACACTCCACCCGTACTGTACCATAGGCCCGCCCGCCTTGCAACAGCAAAAGAGGGGAAATTCTCGCCGTGCGAACTTTTCTCCACCCTGCACAAAAACGTCCCCGCTTTTTTGCCTTAAACGGCAAAAAGCAAGGAGGCATAACTTTTTTTCATGGCTTCGACAGCATAAGTGCCCCCCGCAGGCCCATGGGCCTGCGGGGGGCACTCTCTGTTTACATGATACCGGACTTTTCCTTGCTGGCAGCGATAGCCGCGTTCAGTCTTCGGGCCGGATAATATACCAGCAGGCCGAACACCGTGAACAGCGCGCACATGCCCAGCAGCACCAGCGCGCAGCGCAGGTATGTGTCGCCGTACATACCGCCCACCGTCTCCCGGATCATGTCCATGCCGTAGTGGAAGGGCATGAAGGGATACAGTGTCTGGAACAGCTGCGGCAGCACGTGCACCGGGTATGAGCCGCCGGACCCGGCCACCTGAATGACCATGATAACGACTGACAGCGCCATGCCCACGTTGTCCAGGGCATACACCAGCGCGTAGTTCATACTGGCGAAGTTCAGCGAGCACAGGCAGCAGGCCAGCACGAACAGCGCCGGCTCCGCCGTCTCCATCCCCACGAAGTACAGGCACCCGAAGGCCGTCACCAGCGCCTGGGCCATGGCCATCAGGAAGAAAGTGAGAAACCGCCCGAAATACCGCTCCACGGCCCGGCACCCGGCAAACTCCGGCTGGGTCACCGGTACCTTCAGCATCACGGCGGTCAGCAGGCTGCCCACAAACAGCGCCAGCATGACGTAGTAGGGCGACATGGCCGCGCCGTAGTCCTTGATCTCATAGATGATCTCCGTGTTCAGCTGCACCGGCGAGCTGAGGTAGTCCGCCATGCTTTCGGCATCGCTGCTCTCCATCAGCTCCGTAAAGCGCTTGAAGGCTTCGCTCTCCGTTACCCGGCGCACATCGTCCTCGATGTCCGCCAGATACGTCTCCACCGTGTTGGCCAGGGTGATACCCGCGTCCAGCGTAGGCTGTACGGTGGTCATGGCATCGGCGTAGCTGTCCAGCGTGCCGGACACCTCCCCCAGGCTGCCGCCCACGGCCCCCAGCAACTGCTGGACGGACCGCAGCGTGGTCTGGGCCTGTGCCCCGGTGGTGTGCAGGTATTCGTTGACCTCCTTATTGGTCTGCACCGCCGCCGCCAGCAGTTCCTGCCGCACCTGATGCAGCATATCCAGCACCGGTCCCTGCAGGGCCGACGGCTCCAGCGTATCCACCAGTGCGTCCAGCGCCTCCAGATCGGCGATGGCCGTCTCCAGCTGCGCCTTCACGGCCTCGTCCTCAGCGGCCGCCAGCTGGTCCTTCAGCGCGTCGATGGCCGCCTGGATCTTCCGGTGCAGGTCCGCCTTCAACGCTTCGTCGGCGGCAGAGGTATCCATACTCCGCAGGGCATCCTCGATGTCGCCCAGTACCTTATCCGTGTTGTTCAGCACCGTCAGCAGATCGCTGTACGCCGTGTCCGCCGCGCTCAGGCCCGTGCTGATAAGCTGCACCGTGCTGCCCGCCGCCGCATCGGCGTCCTCCACCGTTCCCCGTGCGTCCGCGATGGTCACGGACGCCGCGGTCAGCAGCCCGTCCGCCCCATTCATCACGTCCTTCAGCGACAGCAGCACCTTCTGCAGCTGTGCCATCTCCTGCCGCGCACCGGTCAGCTTATCCATAATGCCGTCCGCCAGCGCCTCCGAGTCCAGCCCCATGGCCTTGAAGACGGAGCCCGCCGTGGTCAGCGCTTCGGCGGCCTTGCCGATGACCGTGGTGTTGATCTGCTCCTGCACGGCGGTCTTGGCCTTACTGGTGATCTTGGGGGCGATGGCGTTCTTCTTCTCGTTCTCGTAATACTGTATCTGCGGGTGACGCAGATCGCCGGACAGGATACTCACAAAATCCTCGGTAAATTCCTCCGGCACGATCAGCGCCGCGTAGTAGTCGCCGGACTCCACCCCGTCCAGGGCCTCCGCCCGGCTGTCCACGAACACCCAGCCCATCTGGTCGTTGCTCTCCAGTCCCTGGAGCACCAGCGCGCCGATGTTCACCTCCAGACCCAGCACCTCGCAGCCCGCGTCCTCGCTGGCCACCGCCACGCTGATGCGGCTGGTGGACGCCGTGCCGTAGGGATCCCAGTTGGACAGGATGTTGAACCAGGCATACAGACACGGCACCAGGCACAATCCCAGCAGCACCACCACCGCCACCACACTGGCCGTCAGCCGCCGCCAGTCGGCGCGAAAGATATTCCAGATGTTCTTCATCGGTCCACCTGTCCTTCCCGGCTCTCCGCCGCACCGCGCCGCAGGTCATCGGACAGCCCCTGTATCGCCCGGGTCAGCGCGTCCAGATCGGACGCCAGCTTCTCCGGATCCTCCAGCAGCCGTTCCAGCACCCGCGCGCCGCTGTATACCGGCGCGGCAGGCGTCGGCGCGCTGTCTGCCTGCGGCGCTCCGCCGTGCACCTCCCGCAGTATCTCGTCCACGGAATATGCCTCCGGCTCCGGCGCTGCCGGTGCCTTTGTGACCGGTGTCTCCGGCACAGGCTCCGCGGATATGTCCTCCGCTGCCGCAGCCGTCTCCTCCGGCGCAGGTGCCGCTTCCGCCGCCGTTGCCTCCGTCTCCGGCGTCTCCTGTTCCTCCCGGGTGCCGTGACGCAGCAGCAGACCCATCCGTGGCACCTTGGGCAGCTCCGGCAGCTCCAGCAGTGTGCCCAGGCTCTCCTGCTCCATCTGGGTGATGCTCTCCAGCTTCTTTTGCAGCTCATAGTCCGCGTACTCCACGGCGATCAGATATGCCGCCACTGCGAACATGGACAGTATCCACAGCATCAGGGTGAACACCTTGTTCCCCCCCCGCCAGAAACATCAGCAGCATCAATCCCAGCGTCACCGCCAGCAGCATCCGCATACCGACGCGTATCCGCCGCCGGTTGTTCCGGTGCAGGGTGCTGACCTCCTCCAGCAGGCGGTCATACAACTCCTGATAGTCCCGTTCTTTTGTCATCGGTCAACACCTCCTTTCACAGCAGCTCCGTCTCCTCCAGCTTCTCCTCCATAAAGTGGTTCAGTCCCATGAAGGGCCGCCGCACCAGCAGGCCGATCAGCAGCGCCGCCGCGGCGAACAGCAGCAGGAAGCCGATCTGCTGCCAGTAGTAATTCCCGTACATCCCGCAGATGCACTCGCGCATAGCGTCGATGGCATAGGGGAAGGGGAAGAAGCGATAGATCTTCTGATAGATGGCCGGCAACAGCTCGATGGGAAACGTGCCGGAGGAGCCTGCGATCTGCATGACCATGATGACCACCACAATGGCCTTGCCCACATCGCCGAAGGACAGCGCCAGCGAATAGATCAGCAGGCTAAAGGTAAAGGCCGTCAGCGCGCCCGTGAGATACAGCATCCCCGGGTGCAGGCACTGGACCTTCAGTATGTACAGATCACCGGTGACGATGACCGCCGCCTGTATCTGGCTCAGCACGAAAAAGAACAAGTACCGCCCGAAGTACAGCTCCGCCGGCTTCGGGTCGATCAGGCCCTCCGTCCGGGCGTGTATCTTGATGAGGGACGACAATATCACGCCGCCCACCCAGATGGCCAGCACCGTGTAGAACGGCGTCATGGCCGAGCCGTAGTTGGCGATGGGATACACCGCATTCACGCTGGTCTGCACCATTTCCGGAAAATACTGGCCGTACACCGCCGGGTCGCCGCCCAGGATATTCACCAGCGTATCCATGTATTCGTCTGTGGTCAGCCCCTCCAGGTCGTCTATGGTGCTCTCCAGCGAGGTCAGCAGCTTCTCCGTAGCCGGCCGCAGCAGCGCCATGGTGTCGCCCACAGCGTCAGCGGTCTCCGCCAGCGCGGTCTTCATGGCCTTGGCGTCTCCAGCCAGCACAGCCATGCCCTCCATGGTGTCCGCCACCTGACCGGCCACGGTGTCCAGTTCCTTTTGCAGCGCCTTTGAAGTCACAGGGATCTTATCCACCATCGTCCGGATGGACTTCACCAGCGCGTCGCAGTCCGCCAGCAGGTCGGCAGAATCCGGACTCTCCGCCAGTGCCCGCAGCTGCTTTGCCGTTTTGCGGCACTCCGCCGCCGTCTGCCGCGCCGCCTCCGCCTGGGTCTTGCCCGCCTCTGTGCCGGAGGCCTCCAGTCCCGCCGCCCACGTTTCCAGCGCGTCGGCGGTCTTGTCCATGGTATCCGCCGCATCCAGCAGCTTCTGCTGCGTCTCCTTCTGATCCGGCGCATTCTCAATGGCGCTGTTCAGCCGATCCAGCGCCCGTTCCACCCGGGCCAGGGCCGTGTTCAGCTGCAGCTGTATCTCCGCCGCCGTCTGCTGCAGCTGTGCGCCGTCCGGCAGGTTCTTGTTGATATTGGCCACGGCCGCCTCCAGCGCCGCCGCGCTGCTCTCCGACACGCCGCTGCCGCCCGCCGCCTCAAAGGCATCCATCATCCGCCCGCAGGCGTGCAGCAGGTCCTGGGCCTGGTACAGCACGCCCTTCACAGCGGCCTCCGGATCGTCGGCGGTCAGGTCCGCCGCCAGCAGATTGCTCTGCTCCATGATGCCGTCGATGACCACCTCCAGATAGTTTTCACTGATGGAGCGCTTCAGCGTCTCCACCGCCGTGTCGGTGATCTTGGTGGCCACGGCGTTCTTCTTGGCGTTTTCGTAGTAGGTGATGGCCGGCTTTCCCGTCCAGTCCGTCAGCATCCGAAACATATTCCGGCTGAACTGCTTGTCGATGACCACCGCCGCGTAGTAGTCCCCGGACTCCACGCCGCCCTTGGCCTCCTCCTCGGTGTCCACGATGACCCAGTTGATGGACGTGGCCTCCCGCAGGTCGGCCACCACGTCGTTGCCCTTGTTCTCGTAGGTGCCGTCCTCATTGGTATAGCCCTCGTCCAGCGACGCCACCGCGATGGATATCCCCCCGGTGTTGCCGTAGGGGTCCCAGTTGGAGTAGATATTCAGCCAGGCGTACAGGCTGGGCAGCAGGGCGATGGCGACCACCACCACGCAGGCGAAAAAGCACTTGCTCAGCGTCCGTATATCGGTTTTGAATACCGTCCAGATATTACGCATACTGCCTCCTTACGCGCGGCACGCCGCGCTGTATATAAAGCTGTCGTTAACAATAGTGTATCAGTATGTATTATACAGAAAGCCGCCATGATTTGTCCACACAAAACCCGTTTTTTGCCCAAAAATACAGAAAAGAGACGGCTCCCGCCGTCTCTTTCGTTCTACTCTTTTTCTGTATCCTCCGCCACGATGCGGTAGTAGGTATTCCCCGTCAGCTTGTACACGATGGCATACAGCACCGCGAACACCGCAAAGCTCACCGCCGTTGTGCCGATCAGCAGGCCCCGGTTGTCCAGGTTGAACAGGATCAGCAGCTTGTGGATGAACGGGAACGCGAAGCACAGGTGCACGCCCGCCAGCACCAGCGGCAGATAGAACACCGTCAGCAGCTGGCTGTTGATGCTGCGCCGGATGTCGCCTTTGGTCATGCCCACCTTCTGCATAATGTCGAAGCGGGACTGATCCTCATAGCCCTCGGAGAGCTGCTTATAGTACAGGATAGCCACTGCCGCGAAGATGAACACGATACTCAGCATGATGCCCAGGAAGAACAGACCGCCGTAGGTGCCGTAGAAGTCTGCCCGATTGGCGGCCTTGGACTCCACGCTGACGCCCACGCCCCAGTCACTGCTGACGCCCGCCAGATAGCCGTTCAGCGCGTCCTCCAGATTGGGCGTTGTTCCGTCGATGTTACCCTGCTGGTTTTCCGGCAGATCGGTGTCGAAGGCGTAGTGCCACGTGGCCGTGAGATACCACCCGTATTTCTCGCTCAGCCCGTCCTCCAGCTCCTGCACGAACTGCGTGAAGTGCGGTATGACCACCATAAGGGTCGGGGTGATATCCGCCGTGAAGGGGCCGCTCAGCGGCGGAATGTCCCGATCCATGACCCGGAACGTCCATTTCCCGTCGACGGTCAGGGTGTCGTACGGGAAATCCGTCCGCAGAGCCGCCACATACACCTGCCCGTCGTTCAGCGTCAGGCTCTGCCCCGTGGCGGCGTTATAGTCCTCCAGCGGCAGGAAATGCAGCTGCGTCACACGGGTGCTGTCCGCTGCGGACGCACCGGCGTTGCCCAACCGCAGATCCCCGCCGTCCGGCAGACCGCTGACGCTGATCTCACGGTATGTCGCCACATTACTGGTCTGCCCGCCGAAGTTGAAAACGGTGCTCTCCACACCCTGACGCAGCTGCTCCGCCTCCGCCTCGTCCAGCGGATGATCGCTTCTGCCGTATACCGCCACGTCCATGTCGCGGGGATACCGGGCATTCACCGCGTCCTCCTGCCCCACATACAGGCAGGTGGTGGACGAGATCATCACCAGCACCATGGTGGCCAGAATACACACCGACGCCAGCCCCGCACCGTTGCGCTTCATGCGGTAGGCCATGGAGGACACGGACACGAAGTGCTGGGGCCGGTAGTAGTATTTTTTGTTCCTTTGCAAGCCGCGGCACAGCGTCACCGAGCCGCTGATAAACAGCAGATAGGTGGCGATGATGACCATGATGACCGCCGCAAAGAACCACGTCAGCGCCGCCAGTGGTTCCCTGATGGACACCGCCAGCCAGTAGGCCCCGGCCAGCAGCACCGCCCCCGCCGCCGTCAGCACCCACTGCGCCTTGGGCGGCTTTTCGCCCACGCTCTCGCTGCGCAGCAGCGCCACGGCGCTGACGCCGCGCAGCTGCCGCAGGCTGTTCAGCAGGATCAGCGTGTGGATGACCGCAAACAACGCCGCCGCAGCCAGCAGAGACGATACGGACACCGTCAGGGTATAGGTCACGGGCACCTGCAAAAGCCGCACCATGCCCAACTCCGCCAGCTTATACAGTACCATGCCCAGAAGCAGTCCCGTACCTGTGGTCAGGCCGTAGGTAATGGCCGTCTCCCACAGCAGGATGCGGGCGATGCTGCCCTTCCCCATGCCCAGCACATTGTACAGGCCGAACTCCCGCTCCCGGCGGCGAATGAGGAACGAGTGGGTATAGAACAAAAATATCAGCGCAAACACGGCGATGACCACCGTGCCCAGCCGCAGTATGATGGCGCTGCTGGTCCCGCCGGACATATGCCCCAGCACCGGCGAGCCGGACAGCCCCATCAGGATGTAGAACATCAGCACCATCCCGGCGCAGCTCAGCAGATACGGCAGGTACAGCCGCCTGTTTTTTCTCATGCCCGTCCAGGCCAGCCGGGCGTATAATGTCTTTTCCCTCATGCCGGTTCACCGCCCGACTGCAGCATGGTCAGCGTGTCGGAGATGCGCTGATAGAACCTGGTGTCGTCGTCCTCGCCCCGGTACAGCTGGTGGAACACCTGGCCGTCCTTGATGAACAGCACCCGGCCCGCCCGGCTGGCGGCCTTCACGGAATGGGTCACCATCAGTATGGTCTGCCCTGCCCGGTTGATGGCGGCAAACAGCCGCAGCAGCTCGTCGGTGGAGCCGCTGTCCAGCGCACCGGTAGGCTCATCCGCCAGCAGCAGCTTTGGCTCGGTGATGATGGCCCGGGCCACTGCCGCCCGCTGCTTCTGCCCGCCGGAGACCTCATAGGGGTACTTCTTCAAAAGCTCCGTCAGTCCCAGCTCCCGGGCAATAGGCAGCAGCCGCGCCCGCATATCCTCGTAAGACATTCCCATCAGCACCAGCGGCAGATAGATATTGTCCTCCAGCGTGAACGTATCCAGCAGGTTGAACTCCTGGAACACAAAACCCAGGTTGTCCCGGCGGAAGGCCGCCGCGTCCTTCTCCCGTATCTTGCCCAGCTCATGGCCGTCCAGCCGCACCGTACCCGCCGTGGGCTCGTCCAGCGCCGCCAGAATGTTCAACAGCGTGGTCTTGCCGCTGCCGGACTCACCCATGATAGCGACATACTCGCCCTGCTCCACGGTGAAGCTGACATTCCGCAGCGCCTCTACGCGGCTGCCGCCCAGCCGCGAGGTGTATACCTTCCGCAGCCCACTGACTTCCAAAATGCTCATAGCATGACCTCCTTTTCCTTCGGAAGCCTCCGGCCCATCGCCCCGTCTCCCAACACGGTCAGTATACCGCGTCCCCCGCCCCCCTTCCATCGCTTTCCCTTACCCTTCCCGAACACAATTGTCACATTTCCCACCCTTTGCAAGGGCGATAATAAAATGTCGTAGAGGCCGGCGTCCTCGACGGCCCGTTTGCAGAACCTCCCGGTGAACCATTGTAGGGGTGGACGACTCTGTCCACCCACTCCCCTCACTCCACCACGAACGCCGGGCGGCCCAGCGTCAGCCTTACCGTGGTGCCCGCACCGGGCGCGGACTCGATCCGTATCTCGTGCCGCAGATTGCGGCATATCCGCCGGCACAGGTACAGCCCGATGCGGCTGGACCGCCGGTCCAGCCGCCCGTTCTGCCCGGTATAGCCCATGTCAAACACCCGGGGCAGATCCTCCGGCGCGATGCCCATGCCGCTGTCCCGGATGCACAGATCGTCTCCCTCCCGGTAGATCCGGACGGTCCCGTCCTGCCCGGTGTACTTCAGAGCATTGCTCAGCAGCTGCTCCACCACAAAGGTCAGCCACTTGCCGTCCGTCACCGTCTCCCATTCCACCGGCGTGTAGTCCAGCGCGATGCGCCGGTCAATGAACTCCCCGGCAAACCGCCGCACAGCGGCGCGCACCACATCATCCACGGCGCACGTTCGTATCACGTAGTCGCTGCCGCCCTCCTCCAGCCGCAGATAGGTCAGCGCCATGTCCACGTACTGCTCCACCCGGCCCAGCTCCGTCATCAGCCGCCGGGCGGCCGGCGTGTCCTCACCCTGCAGGGTCAGGCGCATAGCGGCGATGGGCGTCTTGATCTGGTGCACCCATGCGGTGTAATAGGCCGTCATATCCTCCCACCGGGCGGCGCGCGCCGTCTCCTGCCGGCACAGCTCCCGCCGCAGCGTCTCCACCACGGCGGCGCAGTCCGCCCCCTCCACGGTGGTCATGGCCGGCAGGTCCAGCAGCACCGCCTCGCCCGCCTCCCGCAGACGCTTCAGCGCCTTGTGCCGCCGTGCCGCGCGGCCGTAATCCCACGCCGCAAGGCACGCCCCCAGCAGAACGCACAGCCCTGCCGGATAGCCCACCGCCGCCAGCGGCAGGCCGTACAGGGCAAAGGACACGGCAAACACCCCGACAAACAGCAGAAATGCCGCCAGCGTCAGCCGACGCTCCTTCAGATATGCTTTGAGCAGCTCCATATCTCTCACTCCACGATGTACCCCACCCCGTGCCGGGTGGCGATAAAGTCCACAAGCCCCACGCCTGCCAGCTTCCGCCGCAGGCGGTTCACATTGACGGTCAGCGTGTTCTCATCCACAAAGCTGTCCGTCTCCCATAGCCGCTGCATCAGCTTCTCCCGGCTGACCACCTTCCCGGCGCTCTCCATCAGGCAGGACAAAATACGGTACTCATTCTTGGTCAGCTCCACCGTCTGCCCCTGATAGGTCAGCTTCTGGTCGTCGGCGGACAGCTGCGCGCCCCGCCTCTCCCGCAGCACCGCCGGCGCCGCCATATCATAGCTGCGCCGCAGCATGGCCTGTACCTTGGCCATCAGAACACCGCCGTCAAAGGGCTTGGCGATAAAATCGTCCGCGCCGAAGTTCATGGCCATGATGACGTTCATGTTATCACCGGCCGAGGACAAAAACAGGATGGGCGCACTGGTCTGCTTCCGCAGCTCCCGGCACCAGTGATAGCCGTCAAAGCACGGCAGGGCGATATCCAGTATGATGAGGTGCGGCTGAAACTCCGCCGCCTCCGCCGTCACCGCCCGAAAGTCCCGGACACACCGGACCTCCAGTCCCCAGCTCTCCGCCAGATGCGCCACCGCCTGGGCGATGGTCCTGTCGTCCTCCACAATAAATATACGGTACATACGCTCACATCCTTTACGCTCTTCATTATACCCTCCCTCGCCTCTGTCCCGCAAGCCCTCTTACTCTTTCAATATTGTCACATTCGCTTACCGGATTTTTTTCAAAAACAGGGTTGACAAATCCGCGCCGCCGTGTTATAACTGTACCAACCTACCGAGTTGGTAGTTGTATTTCAGAAATGAGGCGATCACATGACCCGCACTCTTGTTCTCCTGACCGGACGATGTTGACTCCTTTTCCCTTCATTCCACACAACAACATCTGACTATAAACGATAAAGGAGATAAACACTATGTCTAACATTTACACTTCTGCTGACCAGCTGATCGGCAAGACTCCCCTGCTGGAGCTGACCCATATCGAAAAGGCCCATGACCTCAAGGCGAAGATCGTCGCCAAGCTGGAGTACTTCAACCCCGCCGGCAGCGTCAAGGACCGTATCGCCAAGGCCATGATCGACGACGCCGAGGCCAAGGGCCTGCTGAAGGCCGGCAGCGTCATCATTGAACCCACCTCCGGCAACACCGGTATCGGCCTGGCCTCCGTGGCCGCCGCCCGGGGCTACCGCATCATCATCGTCATGCCCGAGACCATGTCCGTGGAGCGCCGCCAGCTGATGAAGGCTTACGGCGCGGAGCTGGTGCTCACCGAGGGTGCCAAGGGCATGAAGGGTGCCATTGCCAAGGCCGACGAGCTGGCCAAGGAGATCCCCAACAGCTTCGTGGCAGGCCAGTTCGTCAATCCCGCCAACCCCAAGGCCCACTACGAGACCACCGGCCCCGAGATCTGGGCCGACACCGACGGCAAGGTGGACTTCTTCGTGGCCGGCGTGGGCACCGGCGGTACCATCACCGGTACCGGTAAGTTCCTGAAGGAAAAGAACCCCGCCGTCAAGGTAGTCGCCGTGGAGCCCAAGACCTCCGCCGTGCTGTCCACCGGCATCGCCGGCTCCCACAAGATCCAGGGCATCGGCGCGGGCTTCGTCCCTGACGTGCTGGACACTAAGATCTACGACGAGATCATCCCTGTGGACAACGACGACGCCTTTGCCGTAGGCAAGGAAATGGGTCACCGCGAGGGCGTGCTGGTGGGTATCTCCTCCGGCGCGGCACTGTGGGCCGCCATCGAGCTGGCCAAGCGTCCGGAGAACGCCGGCAAGACCATCGTGGTCCTGCTGCCCGACACCGGCGACCGCTATCTCTCCACCCCGCTGTTTGCGGACTGATACTGCGTTTTTCTTCCTTCCATTTTCTCCTCACAAACATGACGAACGGACCTCTTTTGAGGTCCGTTCGTCTTTTCTTCTGTTTCTTTCCACTTTCTTTCTATTCTCCTTCTATTTTCTTTCTACATTTTTTCTGCTTTTTTGAAACGTTTTTTGCTCCGCAGGTGTATGATAGATGAAAGGCCTTTCACCTCAACAAAAGGAGAACCCCTATGACGGACGAACAGTTCACCCCGCTGGCGGAACGGTATATGGACACGGTGTTCCGGGTGGCATACAGCTATCTGCGCTGCCGGGACGACGCCGACGATGTGACCCAGGACGTGCTGATACAGCTGTACAAAGAGGACAAGGCGTTCGAAAGCGACGCCCATGTGAAGAATTGGCTCATTCGCGTCACGGTCAACCGCTGCAAGAACGTGCTCCGCGCCCCGTGGCACAAGGCGGAGGACATCGCCGACTACGAGAACACGCTGGTGTTCGAGCAGCCCCAATACCGGGAGCTGTTCGACGCGGTGATGTCGCTGGACAGGCGGTACCGCCTGCCGGTGCTGCTGTACTACTACGAGGGCTACCGCCAGAGGGAGATCGCCGGACTGCTGGGCATACCGGAGGAAACGGTGCGCACCCGGCTCGCCCGCGCCAGAGACAAGCTGAAACACATTTTATCGGAGGTGCCGCAGTATGCATGACAGAGAATTATTTGAAAAAGCCTTTTCCCCGCTGCACGCCTCCCCGGACACACTGACGGAGGTTAGAAAGACCATGCGAAACGAGAAAAAAACACGCCGGGCGCTGGGCAAGAGCGCCGTGGTCGCCATTGCCGCCGCGCTGACGCTGACCATTGCCGTGGCCGGCGGCATCGTGACCCTGATCCGGGCGGACGTATCCCCCGCCGACAAGGTGGACGACACCACCCACCACGCCTTTACCGACGATTTGGATGCCACCACGCCCACCGTAGACGACGGCAAGGGTACCGCCGTGTCTGTTCCCGATATGGAGCGCATCCCCGGCGACATGGCGACCACCCAGCGGCTGGTGGGCAAATATTTGTCCAAATTGGACGCGGAAATGACGGTCGAGGGCAACACCATCCGCCTCGGCACGCTCCTCATAGATGAAAGCGGCAGCGGTATGCTGACCTACTCGGTGGAGAATCCGGACGGCGTGAAGTATACAGACGCAGGATACGGCGAAGCCGTGGATATGTCCGCTGAGCCGTCCATGTGGCTGGACAGTGCGCCCGACGCACAGGGTTACGGCGGTACCTGCATCAGCAGCAGATGCCATGTGGACGAGGATGCCAGCACCGATACCTGTTTGCAGGTGGTGCTCTATTTTGCAGCCGGCAAGACATTCCAGAAGGGCGATGATTTCTACTTCACCGTGTACGACAGTGCTAGCCAGCCTTACTCCATCTCTATCCAGCCCCAGACTTACGTGCCCGTCAAGACCATGACTGCCAAAAACGGCGAGATCGTGACGCTCTCTGCCCTGGGCATGACCATCGTAAATCCCGACCCCAGCCGCGAAATACACACTGACGAGGTGCTGGTCAATGCCAAGGACGGCAGCAGCTTCGCCGTGGAAAGCAGCAGCAAAAACCTGATGAACTGGGTCATCGGCTCCATTACAGGCGACGGTCAAGCTGCCTTTGAAAACTACACCTATGTGTTCAATCGGCTGGTAGATGTGAACGAGGTCGGGTCTGTGACGCTGACAGGCTATTACTACAACCTGGACGGCTCCGATAACGACACCGTATCCCTGACCTATCAGCCCTGAACAGGCAAAAAAGAACCGCCCGCGGGCGGTTCTTTTTCGCTTATATCACATAATTGTCCCCGGCTGGGGCGTTCATCAGATCCGCCAGCGTGATGTGGGTGAAGTAGTCCCGCGTCAGCTTGTAGTATCCCTGCCACACGCCCAACGTCCGGCACTCCCCGGCCCGCTGGCACACCGGGGCGTCCGGCTGGAGACAGGTGACGGGCGCAAGGTCGCCCTCCGCCAGCTCCAGTATCTCCCAGAGGGTGTAGTCCTCCGGCTCCCGCGTCAGGCGGTAGCCGCCGCCGATGCCGTGGACGCTCTCCACCAGGCCGGCGGCTTTCAGGGCGGGCATGAGCCGCTCGATGTATTTCAGGGAGATGTCCTGCCGGGCGGCCACCTCCTTCATGGGTATAAAGTCCCCGCTGCGGTGCTCCGCCAGATCCAGCAGAACGCGGATGGAATAGCGACCTTTCGTGGAGATCATAGGTCTTCCTCCTGTCAGAAAATACACGGGCCATAAGATGACCCGTGTATAGTATACCACCAATCCCGTAGGTTAGGCAAGTTTAATTTTTCTTTGCGTGTCGATATGCCTGCACGCCCCACACCAGCCAGGCCGCTACCACCGCCGCCAGGACGATCCAACGCACCGTCTCCAAGGGCCAGGCCACCGCGGACAGGTCGGCATAGCGGCTGATCATAACGCTTTCCGCCGTACTGACCGTGGCCGCATAGGCAGCGGCCGGCTTCCAGCACACCAGGATCCGCACGATCTCCACGGCAAAGAGCAGTCCGCAGCCGCCATACAGTGCAAAACGGAAGCTCCTATCCCGCACCAGCGGCTCTTTCAGCACCGCGCCGCCGATTACCAGCGCCACCGCCAGCAGCAGCGGCAGCAGCAGCCATACCGCCTCCTGCCGTACAGTCAGCGCTGCCCAGGAAAACTGCCGCACCACACCGCCGTGCAGCGCATAGGCGGACACCAGTAGGCGCCACACCCCCAGCAGCTGTATGGCCGCGAACAGCCACAGGGCGCACAGCGGTATCAGCAGCAGGATGCGGCGGCGCAACGTCTCTCGGCTGCGGCACACGCCCCAGCCCAGCCACAGGCACAGGGGCGACGCCAGCAGGCACAGCCACGACCAGTTGTTATAGGGGAATGCCACCCACACTGCCAACGCCATTACTGCCAGACTGTACCCGATGCGGAAGCGCAGGCTTCCCCGACGCTCCAGATAGGCCTCCACCTCCGCCGGTGTATCGGCACAGGCTCGGGGGCGCGTCTCACCGGCCAGGATGTCGTCTGCCGTCACGCCGTACAGCGCCGCCAGCGCCGGCAGCGCGGCAATGTCCGGCAACCCCGCGCCGGACTCCCATTTGCTGACAGTTTTGTTGGACACCCCTAATATATCCGCCACCTGCTGCTGTGTCATGTCCCGCCCCCTGCGGAGTGATGCCAGATAGGTGCCTGTCTTTTCCATATCCATTGTCGCGGCCTCCTTTTTTCTTGTTGTTCCCAGTATAGCATACGGCGGATTTTTGTCCATCCCCCGCCCGCTGACTTTGTCTACGGAGCGTAGACAAGACTGTTTCCACGGAAAAGTGCCCCGTTCTCCGATTTTTTTCTTGACACGGACGGTGGCCTATGGTAATATGTACAAGCTGACGATTTGAGTGGAGGGCGCACGCGGGTGTAGCACAATGGCCAGGGCACCAGCCTTCCAAGCTGGGGATGCGGGTTCGATTCCCGTCACCCGCTCCAACTTGACAGATACGCGCCAGTAGCTCAGTTGGATAGAGCAACTGCCTTCTAAGCAGTAGGCCAGGGGTTCGAGTCCCTTCTGGCGTGCCATTTCCCCTTGCGGGCGTCAGCGCTTCCCGTGCGGATGTATATGGTGGGTGTAGCTCAGTTGGTTAGAGCACCGGATTGTGGTTCCGGGTGTCGAGGGTTCGAGTCCCTTTACCCACCCCACAAAAAGAAATGAGGGATCGGGAGTGTCCCGGTCCCTCATCCCTTTCCACACAGGGGTGTCGCCAAGTGGTAAGGCAAGGGACTTTGACTCCCTCATCCGCTGGTTCGAGTCCAGCCATCCCTGCCAGGTCTTTCCGGACGACACCGTCCTTACGATAACTGCACATGCTTCGTTAGCTCAGTAGGTAGAGCACCTGCCTTTTAAGCAGGGTGTCCGGGGTTCGAATCCCCGACGAGGCACCAAAAGAGGAAGACACCTTTTGGTATCTTCCTCTTTTGCTGTCTTGCCTCCGGGGAGTCGAAGTTTATACCCCCTTCCCGCAGAAAGCGCCGCGGGGCTATTTTCTCTCCGCCGCCAGCTTCAGCAGGGTCTCTTTATCGTTAGGCGTTCCGTCCAGCACGGCGTTCAGCAGATACTGCAGCGCATCACCGACCTCTCGCCCCCGCAGCCCCAGCGCCATCAGGTCGCCGCCCTTCACCGTCAGGTCCTTCAGTGAAAAGCACTGCCGCTTCGCCAGCAGCGTGTTCAGAAGATCCTCCGCCTGCTGTATATCCGCCAGACGGCAGCGATCCTCCGGGCTTTGGGCGGCGTTGTCGGCCCGCTTCACCTCCAGCAGCTGCCGAAACGTCTCCTCTCCCAGCTGCGACACGGCGCGGGCAATAGCCTTCTCCGTCCGGGCAATATCCCGGTCGTGCCAGCGCACCAGTGTCACGATGCGTTCGGCCGTGCGGTTGTCCATCCGCAGGCGGCGGCAGATATCCGCCGCCAGGTCCGCCGAGATGGCCGGGTGACCATAAAAGTGCCCCACGCCCTGTTCATCCCGGGTAAAGCACGCCGGCTTGCCGATATCATGGAGCAGCATAGTCCAGCGCAGGACCACCTCCGCCGGGACGGCGGCCACTGCGTGGGCGCTGTGCCCCCACACGTCGTAGATATGATGGCGATTGTGCTGCTCGAAGCCCATGCAGGGCGCGATCTCCGGCAGGAACATCGCCAGCACGTCCGGCCAGTTCAGCAGCACCGGCAGCACGTGACTGCCGCACAGCAGTTTATCCATCTCTGTCAGGATACGCTCCGGCGCGATACAGCGCAGCAGCGGCGCCTTCACCCGCAGCGCCGCATCGGTCCGCGGCTCGACCGAAAATCCCAGTACGGCGGCAAAGCGCAGCGTCCGCAGGATACGCAGCGCATCCTCCTCAAAGCGTTGTTCCGGCTCTCCCACACACCGCAGGATACCCGCCTCCAGGTCCTCCCGCCCGCCATACAGATCGGTGATATGCCCGCGCAGGTCCATCGCCATGGCATTCACCGTCAGGTCACGGCGGCAGAGATCCTCCTCCAGCCTGTCGGAGAAAAACACCTGATCCGGCCGGCGATGGTCCGTATACGTCCCGTCCGCCCGGAAGGTGGTCACCTCAATGTGCATCTCCCCCGCCCGGACCGTGACCGTCCCGTGCTTCAGCCCGGTTGGGATGGCATAGCCGTCAAACAGTGTAAGCACCTGCTCCGGCCGCGCGGCGGTGGTCACGTCCCAATCTCCCGGTGTGCGGCCCAGCAGCGTGTCCCGCACGCAGCCGCCCACGGCATAGGCGGCGAAGCCCGCATCCTCCAGCCGCTCCAACACATATCGCACCGCCTGCGGCAGCATGGCTTCGCCTCCCCTCACGTTTTTTCATCCTCCGCCGCCAAATACCGGCAAAAAAGCCGGTTGCATGGGCGGAAACGTTGTATTATAATAGTACAGTAATTTTTCTGTTCCTGTCAAGGAGGCAGCAAATATGTTTCATCCTACTGAGGACTTTCACAAGTATATCCACCCCGGCAAGCGCGTACACCTTGCCGGCATCGGCGGCGTCAGTATGTGCGCGCTGGCGGAGGTATTGCAGGGCATGGGCGTGACGGTGCAGGGCTCCGACATGACGGACAGCGACACGGTGAAGCACCTGCGCTCTGTGGGGATCCCCGTGGCCATCGGCCACTCGGCGGAGAACCTGAAAAACTGCGACGCGGTCATCCGTACCGCCGCCATTCACGACAGCAATCCCGAGATCGCCGGCGCCGTGGCCCGGGGCATCCCGGTCTATGAGCGCGCCCAGGCCTGGGGCGCCATCATGCAGGGCTACCGCAACGCCCTGTGCGTCTCCGGCACCCACGGGAAGACCACCACCACCTCTATGGCCACCCACATCTTCATGGCGGCCCAGGCAGACCCCACGGTGATGATCGGCGGCACGCTGCCGCTGCTGCACTCCGGCTATCGGGTGGGCAGGGGTGACACCATTATTCTGGAGAGCTGTGAGTACTGCAACTCCTTCCTGAACTTCTTTCCCACCGTGGCAGTGATCCTTAACGTCCACGCCGATCATCTGGACTTCTTCAAGGACCTGGCCGATATCGAGCACTCCTTCCACGACTTTGCCGCCCTGGTGCCGGAGCGCGGCTTTATCATCGCCAACGCCGATGACGAGGGTGCCCGCGAGGCCGTCAAGGGCCTGACGCATCCGGTGTTCACCTTCAGTGTCAAAGATCGCAGCGCCGACTGCTATGCCGACAACGTCTCTTTCTTTGACGGCTACGGCGACTTCGACGTGGTCATCAACGGCCTGACCTACGCCCATGTGTCCCTGCACGTCCCCGGCGCCCACAATATTTCCAACGCCCTGGCGGCGGCCAGCGCCGCCTATGTTCTCGGCCTTCCCGGCGAGGCGGTAACGGCGGGTCTGGCGTCCTTCACCGGCGCCGGACGGCGCTTTGAGCACAAGGGCACCTTCCGCGGCGCGGAGGTCTATGACGACTATGCCCATCATCCCGACGAGGTGCGGGCGCTGCTGAGTGCCGCGCAGGCGCTGCCCCACAAACGGCTCATCCTGGCCTTCCAACCCCACACCTACACCCGCACCGCCGCGCTGTTCGACGACTTTGTGGAGGTACTGCGCCTGCCGGACCGCGTAGTGCTGGCGGAGATCTACGCCGCCCGGGAAAAGCACGACATCGGCATCTCCTCCCGGGACCTGGCCGCCCGCATCCCCGGCGCCATCTACTGCGCCACGCTGGAGCAGACGGCGGACGAGCTGGAAAAGCTGGCCCAGCCCGGCGATATGATCATCACCGTGGGCGCAGGCGACATCTACCGCGCCGGAGAGCTGCTGCTGAAACGAGGTGACGCGCAGTGACCATCTCCCCCGTATCCCATAACACCCGTCCGGAGAGCCAGCTGCTGCCACAGGAGGCCGCAGCCTTCGACCTGCTGGACAAGCTGGGTATCGAATACGACCGCGTCAGCCATGACGCCGCCTTCAACATGGAGCTGTGCGCCGAGGTCAGCCGCGTACTGGACGTGTCCGTATGCAAGAACCTGTTTCTGTGCAATCGGCAGAAAACCGCGTTCTATCTGCTGTGCATGCCGCCGGACAAGCCCTTCCACACTAAGGACCTCAGCGCGCAGATCGGCTCCTCCCGCCTGAGCTTCGCCCCGGAGGAGAGCCTGTGGGAGCTGCTGCGCTGCCACCCGGGCTCCGCCACCATTCTGGGGCTGGCCAACGATACGGAGCACCGTGTCCGGCTGCTCATCGACCGCGAGGTCTATGACGCGCCCTTTTTCTCCTGCCACCCGTGCATCTGCACCAGTACACTGAAGCTGAAGACCGCCGACGTGCTGGAAAAGCTGCTGCCCCATACCGGCCACACGCCTGTTATCGTTGATTTGTGAGAAATACTGCCTGCCCTTCCCAGCAGGCAGTATTTTTTCATATATATCACAAAAAGCCCTTGCGCTTGGAAACGTTTTCGGTTATACTTACCGTATTCCCACCGTCAGGCGGCACTCCACTTCATGCCGCCGGACGGCAAAAGATAAGGAGGAATACCCGCTGTGGCTGGCGGTGCGGCAGTGTGGAGACCTGTCGTAAGGCACTGAGGGCAATGCCCGTGCGAGGCCGTCTTTTGCGGAGGCAGGACGGTTACAGTCAAAAATGTATGGCAAAGGTCATTCTGAAGGACCTGAAGAAGGTCTACCCCAACACCGAGAAGAAAAAGAAGGTCAAGAAGGGCGAGGAGCCCCAGGAGAAGAAGAGCAATCTTCAGATCACCGATGAGGGCGTTGTGGCTGTCCAGCAGTTCAGTCTGGAGATCGCCGACAAGGAGTTCATCGTGCTGGTGGGCCCCTCCGGCTGCGGCAAGTCCACCACCCTGCGTATGATCGCCGGTTTGGAGGATATCACCTCCGGCGAGCTGTGGATCGGCGACAAGCTGATGAACGACGTGGAACCCAAGGATCGGGACATCGCCATGGTGTTCCAGAACTACGCCCTGTACCCCCACATGACCGTGTATGAGAACATGGCCTTCTCCCTGAAGCTGAAGAAGGTCCCCAAGGACGAGATCGACAAGAAGGTCCGTCAGGCCGCGGAAATTCTGGACATCACCCAGTATCTGGACCGCAAGCCCAAGGCCCTGTCCGGCGGCCAGCGCCAGCGTGTGGCCATCGGCCGCGCCATCGTCCGCGACCCCGCCGTGTTCCTGATGGACGAGCCTCTGTCCAACCTGGACGCCAAGCTCCGCAACCAGATGCGCGCCGAGATCATCAAGCTGCGCCAGCGGATCAACACCACGTTTATCTACGTCACCCATGACCAGACCGAGGCCATGACCCTGGGCGACCGCATCGTCATCATGAAGGATGGCTTCATCCAGCAGATCGGCACGCCCCAGGAGGTCTTTGACCACCCGGCCAATCTGTTCGTGGCCGGCTTTATCGGCACGCCCCAGATGAACCTCTTTGACGCAAAGCTGGTGAAGAACAGCGACGGCAAATACGCCGTGGCTATCGACGGCATCAACGTGGAACTGGCCGAGGATAAGCAGGCCCGGCTCAGCGCTAAAAATGTACCGGAACAGGACGTGACGCTGGGCGTTCGCCCCGATCACATCATGCTCTGCGCCGACGGCGTCAAGGGTACCGTGGATGTCAGTGAGCTGATGGGCTCCTCTGTGCATCTGCATATCTCCACCCACGACCATGACGTGGTGGTCATCGTCCCCACCAACGGCAACGCCGCCCACTTCCCCATGGGCAGCGAGGTCAACATGATCTTCGGCGGCAACGTGGCCCACGTGTTCAGCAAGGAGACGGAAAAGAATCTGGAGTGGTAACACCCTCATATAGAAGGACAGCGCCCCGCATGGGGCGCTGTCCTTTCGTTTGTAGGGGCCGGTGTCCTGCCGTGGAGCGCATGGAACAAATGCCCTTGGGGTACGACGTCCCTTCCCTGTCATTGCGAGCCAGCGCTCACGCTGGCGTGGGGCTTCGTCCCCCGACAAAAAAGAAATCCCTTTCGGGATTTCTTTTTTGCGTTCTCAAGATTTCTTCTTACTCACATATACCATCCCGGTCAGAGACAGTGCCGCACTCACGGCGTACATTCCCACGCCCGCATCTATGGTCTTGGGGGAGCCGGTCTTGCCCTCGTCCTTCGCGGTAGTCGCAGAGCTGTAGTAGTAACGCGGCGTTTCCTCTACTGTCGGATACTTGTGCTCCGGCAGAAGCGGTGTGCCATTCGGGTTGAAGCGGTAGTCGCCGCCGTTCTGGGTGAGCTTGTCGTAAAATTCCTTGGTTTTCATGAAATCGATGGATTCTGCGGTGCCAGCGATAGTACCATTGGTGGCGCAGGAATCAACGTTTGCAGTTTCGGTATAGTAGTTGTTCTTAAAAACAGGGGTGCCGGATTCAACCTTACCAACAAGTCCGCCGAGACGGTTATATGGCGGTGTGGTGACACCATAATTGGTCAAATCAATTTCACCAGCAAAATAACAGTTCTTGATAGGGGTATCACCGTGGATGTAGCCCACAATGCCGCCCGTATTACCGCCAGAAGGTTTGCCGAGAACCGTCAATTTGCCGATGGAATAGCAATTTGTTATGGACGGATTACCACTGCCCAGAGAGCCGGCAATACCGCCGATGCTGTTGGCGCGAACCTCTATGTCAGCTGTGTTGAAACAGTAGCGGATTTCAGAAGTACCACCAGCATAACCAACAATACCACCAACGTTTAGACTGGCACCGTCATTATCAGTTCGAGTGACACTAATGCTGCCTTTGCTTTGGCAGTGCTCAAAGGTGGAGTCCATAGCAAACCCACATAGGCCAATAGAACCGTAGAGATAATTGTCACTGTTAGTGAATGATATATCAGATACACAATCACGAATCGTACTCTTGATAGATGCACCGACAATGGAGCCAAAATCAGAGTATTTCCTTGAACCAGTAGCATTTACAGAGCCCTGTACAGTAAGACCGGAAATCTCGGCGTTCTCAATATATCCGAAAAAGCCATATGATTCATATTCAATCATGCCATAGGCATCGGAAAAGTCCAAATTAGAAATCGTATGTCCGTTGCCGTAAAATTTTCCGCTGAAAAAATGCGGAACGTTAGCGTCGTTGTCGGCGCTGCCAATCGGCGTCCATGTTTTTACATCCTTCAAATCCAAATCCGCTTCAAGAGATACAACCGCATCTGTTTTGTCATCATATTCGCCATTGTCCACCGCTTTTGCAAATTGTAAAAGCTGATCAACAGTTCTAATGGTTGTCTTTTGCTCTGCAAAAGCAGAAATGGGCACCATCGCCAAACACAGCACCAACGCAAAAAATATACCCACTACGCGCTTCTTCATTGTACACGCCTCCTTTTATTCTCCCATAGCATACAGGCGGCATCATTCCGTGGGTACCCACGGAATGACGGGAGCTCCCGTCGCCGCACATATCAATGCTACTGGTCGTATTATACCTGCTTTTCTGCCAAATGTAAATTCAAAATTTGTGCGCCTTTGGCGGAAAATAAAATGGGAGAGACGGCTCACAGCAGCTTCTCCAATTCGCTCTCGCCGTACATCGGGATGCCGTGGGCTTTCAGCAGCGCCGCCGTGACGCCGTCGCCGTCCGTCAGCGTTCCGGTGAACGTGCCGTCATAGATGCGCCCGCAGCCGCAGGAGGGGCTTCGCTCCTTCAGCACGGCGGCGGTACAGCCGTACAGCCGCGCCAGGCGCAGCGTCTCCTCCGCGCCCTGGCGGTACTCCGCCGTCACGTCCCGGCCATCGTTCATCACCACCCGGTCCCCCCGGCGCTCGGAGGGGTTTCGGGGCGTGGGCAATCCTCCCAGCTGCTCCGGACACACCGGCACCGCCAAGCCGCGCTTCGCCAGCTCCTGCGCCAGTGGGTTGGGCTTGCTCTGCCCGTCATACCGGCAGGCACAGCCCAGCAGGCACGCGCTCACCAGGATCATACCGCCAGCTCCTTTCCGTTCAGAGCGACATACACCAGCGTATCGCCCGCGTATTGCAGCTTCATGGAGAAAAACGGCGTGTCCGGCTCGTGGATCAGCGCCAGAAACAGCTTGTCCCCCTCCCATTGAGGCAGCGCCGCCAGCGCGTCCTTGTGCAGCCATTCCAGCACACCTTCATCGCATTCCCGCAGCGTTCCCGTCCAGCCGGTGGCGGTAAACAGGTGCATATATTCCCCCTCCCAGATATCCGACACGAAGGTGATGACGCCCCGGTACCGATAGTCGGTCAGGGTCAGGCCCGTCTCCTCCAGCGTCTCGCGGCAAACGCACTCCTCCGGGCTCTCGCCCTCCTCGCACTTGCCGCCCACGCCGATCCACTTGTCGTGGTTCAGGTCGTTCTGCTTCTTCACCCGATGCAGCATCAGGTATTCGCCCCGTTCGTTTTCGATATAGCACAGCGTGGTGTTTTTCATCTTTGCACCTCCGATTTACAAATCACTGCCAATAGTATATACTATTCGTATCGTCAACACAACTGTTACCTGTCAGGAGAGTATATAGTATGACAACGATAAAACCAGGCCGCTACCGCCACTTTAAGGGTAATGAATATGAGGTCATCGGCACCGCCCGCCACTCTGAAACACTGGAGGAACTGGTGGTCTACCGCGCCCTGTATGATAATGGCGGTCTGTGGGTGCGCCCCGCCGCCATGTGGTCCGAGATCGTGGACCGCGACAGCTACCGCGGCCCGCGTTTCATCCCGGAGGACAGCCAATGACCGACTATACCGTGATACGTTCCCGCCGCCGCACCCTGGCGCTGGAGGTCACGCGACAGGGTGCAGCCCTGGTCCGCGCCCCCCTGCGGGCCTCCGATGCGGACATCGCCCGCTTTGTAGACAACCACCGCGGCTGGCTGGAAAAACATCTGGCAGCACGGCAGGCCTATCTATCCGCCCACCCGGAGCCGTCTGCGGCACAGACGGATGCATGGCGGCAGCAGGCAAAAGAGACACTGCCGCCTCTGGTGGCCCACTGGGCCCAGCGCATGGGCGTGCAGCCCGCCGGTATCACCATCACCGCCGCCCGCACCCACTTCGGCAGCTGCTCCGGCAAAAACCGTCTCAGCTTCTCCCTCTACCTGATGGCCTATCCCGAGACCGCCATTGAATACGTGGTGGTCCATGAGCTGGCGCACATTCGCCACCACGACCACTCCCCCGCCTTCTACCGCGAGGTGGAAGCCTATCTGCCCGACTGGAGGGCGCGCCGCGCCCTTCTTCGCCGGTAATTCAGCCATTTTGCGCCGTACATTCGATACTTCGCCGCCGCCCGTTCAATCGGGCGGTGGTTTTCTTGTGATTTTCACAAGAAAACCACCGCCTTTTCTGTGCGTTTCGGCAAAAATGCAGCGAAGCAATTGACAATTGCGGCAAACACTGATAGGATAACTATGCTGAACGGAAACGTTACCGGTAATGTTTTCGCTTTCCTCTGACGATTTTCGTTCCTTTCGATCTGGTATAGTAGGAGGCACACCCAGGTATGACGATCAAGGATATAGCCAAACAGTGCAGCGTCAGCGTCAGTACCGTCTCCCGTGTGCTGAATGACCGGCCGGATGTCAGTGAGGATGTCCGGCGTAAGGTGCTTTCCGCTATCAAGAATAGCAACTACATTCCCAACAACAGTGCCCGCGATCTGGTTCGCACCAAGTCCGACGCTGTCGGTCTGGTAGTCCGCGGTGTGTCCAATCCGTTCTACACCGACATTATCCGCGCCATTGAACGCACCATCACCGATGCCGGTTTTACAATGGTCATGCAGCAGATCGGTACTTGCGACGACGAGGTCAAATGCGGTGCGGTCATGGAGCGCGAAAAGCGCCTGCAGGGCATCGTGTTCCTGGGCGGTCGGTTTGATTACACCCCCGCTGATTTGGCGATGCTGAACGTTCCCTTTGTGTGCTGTTCCTACTCCAACCGCTATGGCACGCTGATCGAGGGCGAGTATTCCTCTGTGTCCATCGCCGATGGTGACACCGCACAGCAGGCGGTGGAGGAGTTGTACCGCCACGGGCACCGGCGCATCGCCGCGCTGATCTCCCGTCCCAACGATCAGTCCATCAGCCAGCTGCGCTATGAGGGCTATGTGCAGGCGCTGGAGAGTCACGGCATCCCTGTGGACCCGGAACTGGTGATCTCCACCGGCGGATTCAGCGCGAAGGACGCCTACAGAGCCGTGCAGGAAAAAATGGCCGAAAACGTTGATTTTACAGCACTTTTCGCCATCGCGGACTCTATGGCCATCGGTGCCATGCGGGCTTTGATGGACGCCGGCAGGCGTATCCCCGAGGACTGTTCCGTTATAGCGATAGATGGGTTAGAATTGTCTGCCTATATTGAGCCGCCGCTGACAACCCTGTGCCAGCCTATGGAGGAAATGGGCCGGCGCAGCGCCGAGATTTTGCTGGACATGGTGCAGCACAAGGGCTCCCACGCCTGTGAGCTGCTGCCCACCACCCTGCGCCAGGGCCGCAGCGTGGCCGCGCCCAGGTGATACTTTTGTATATCTTTGTGATCTATTTTGTGTATCCTAAGGATCCGTTTCCTGCATCCCAATAATTTGTTTTTTGTACCCTAATAATCTGTTTTTTACATCCTTGTGATGTGAAAATAAAAACAAAAAAGGAGTAATTACCATGAAGAAGTTTCTTGCAATGCTTCTTGCTCTCGTGATGGCCCTGTCTCTGGTGGCCTGCGGTGAGAAGAAGGACGACACCAACGAGGGCGGCGACACTGCCACCGGCAGCGTGTACTATCTGAACTTTAAGCCTGAGTCCGACAACGCGTGGAAGGCTCTGGCCGCCACCTACACCGAGAAGACCGGCGTGCCCGTCAAGATCCTCACCGCCGCCTCCGGCGAGTATGAGTCCACCCTGGTGTCCGAGATGGACAAGGAAGACGCGCCCACCCTGTTCCAGTGCAACGAGGGCGGCGTGGCTACCTGGGGTGAGTTCTGCTACGACCTGAGCAGCAGCGACGTGTACAACCAGCTGACCTCCAAGGATTATGCCCTGAAGAACGCCGACGGTGAGGTCATCTCCATCGGCTACTGCCTGGAGACCTACGGTATCATCGTGAACAAGGCGCTGCTGAAGGAAGCCGGCTATGAGGTCACCGACATCACCAACTTCGAGTCCCTGAAGAAGATCGCTGACGACATCCACAGCCGCGCTGCCGAGCTGGGCTTCGACGCCTTCACCTCCGCCGGTCTGGACGGCACCTCCTCTTGGCGTTTCTCCGGCCACCTGGCCAATATGCCTCTGTTCTATGAGTTCCGCGATGAAGGCGTGACCAGCAAGCCCGCCACCATCAAGGGTACTTATCTGGACAACTACAAGGCTATCTGGGATCTGTACACCACTGACTCCGCCACCACCGGCGCCGCCCTGCTGTCCGCCACCGGCGACCAGGCTGAGGCCGAGTTTGGCGAGGGCAAGGCTGTGTTCTATCAGAACGGCACTTGGGAGTACAGCAACCTGACTGGCGAGAAGTTCGGCATGAACGCTGACGACCTGACCATGATCCCCATCTACTGCGGTATTGAGGGCGAGGAGAAGGCCGGCCTGTGCACCGGTACCGAGAACTACTGGTCCGTCAACAAGAACGCCTCCGAGGAGGACATCAAGGCCACTCTGGACTTCCTGAACTGGGTCGTTACCTCCGAGGAAGGCACTGCCATGATGGCTGAGCAGTTCGGCGCCTGCCCGTTCCAGGCCTCCAAGGCTCCCTCCAATCCGTTCAGCGCTCTGGCCAACGAGTATGTTGCCAATGGCTGCTATCCTGTCACCTGGGCCTTCAACTACACCCCCGCTGTCAATGACTGGCGTGCCGCTGTGGTCGACGCTCTGGGCAAGTATACCGCCGACGGCGGCAGCTGGGACGATGTGAAGACCGCCTTCGTGGAAGGCTGGGCTACCCAGTACAACAACGATATCGCCAACGGCTAAGCTACGGTTTCAACCACATACGCACAGGGGGCGGGCTTTTCGCCCGCCCCCTCTTTCTTACTCTGTGACGGCGTGCGCTGTCCTTCGAACGCACTTCGGAGGAGAGCTTTCGCTGTGACAAAACTACGGAGAACAGGAGTGGTCTAATGAAACGATTTCAAGCGAAACGGGACGCGGCTGCGCTGAACAGCCGACTGGTCCGACGGCCAATTCAGCGCATGGTGTGGCTGTTTCTGCTGCCCACCTTTGCCGCCTTCTGCATCGGGTTCATCTACCCGTTCCTGAAGGGCGCGTTCCTGTCCTTCTGCAAATTCAAGCTGACCAGCAAGTGGACATGGGTAGGCTTTGACAACTATCTGAAGGCCTTTGCCGACAGCAGCTTCCGCCATGCCTTCTTGTTCACGGCGCTGTTTGCCTTTGTGTCGGTGCTGTTCATCAACGCGCTGGCCTTCGCGGTGGCCTATGCGCTGACGCGGGGCATCAAGGGCTCCAATCTGTTCCGGACGGTGTTCTTCATGCCGAACCTGATCGGCGGCATCGTGCTGGGCTACATCTGGTCCATGATCTTCGACGGCTTTCTGGTCGCTTACGGCCAGTCCGTGGTACTGAACAGCCACTTCGGTTTCTGGGGGTTGATCATCCTGCTGTGCTGGCAGCAGGTGGGCTATATGATGATCATCTACATCGCCGGATTGCAGTCCGTGCCGGAGGATATGCTGGAGGCGGCCCGCATCGACGGCGCCACCAACTGGCAGACCCTGTGGAAGGTCACTATCCCCAACATGATGAGCTCCTTCACCATCTGCATTTTCCTGACGCTGACCAACGGCTTCAAGCTGTTTGACCAGAACCTGGCCCTGACCGGCGGCCGCCCCTTCCTGCAGCAGGCGGACGGCAGCGTTGTCAAGACCACGGAAATGCTGGCCCTGAACATCTACAACTCCTTCTACTCCGGCAGCGGCAACAACCGCGGCGTGGCCCAGGCCAAAGCCGTGCTGTTCTTCATACTGGTGGCGGCTATCGGACTGATCCAACTCCGGGCTACCCGTAAAAAGGAGGTGCAGCAGTAATGCAGACGAGCCTTGCCAAAAAGCATGACCGCAGCAAAATGGTGTTGACCATAGCGTTCACGGTGATCTGCATCGTGTATGTGCTGCCCATCGTCATCGTTCTGATCAACTCCTTCAAGACCAATGCCGCTGTCAATACCGATACGTTCGCCCTGCCCAATGAGGACACCTTCGTGGGCTGGCAGAACTATATCAAGGGCATGACCTTCGGCAACTATCCGTTTATCAAGGCGGTGTTCTACAGTCTGTTCATCACCCTGGTCTCCTCGGCGCTGATCCTGATCTGCACCTCTATGGCCGCGTGGTATGTGGCCCGTGTGGGCAGTCTGTTCAGCAAGATCGTGTACTACCTGTGCGTGTTCTCCATGGTGGTGCCGTTCCAGATGGTGATGTTCACCCTGTCCCGAACCGCCGAGCAGGTCAAGCTTCCCTACTTTAGCTTCACCTCTATGGCTTTTGCCAAGATCGGATTGAACACACCGTGGACAATACCTATCGTGTACCTGGGCTTCGGCGCGGGACTGGCGGTGTTCATGTTCTCCGGGTTTGTCAAGACGATTCCGCTGGAGATCGAGGAGGCTGCCGCCATTGACGGCTGCGGGCCTGTGCGTACCTTCTTCCTGGTGGTGCTGCCCATGCTGAAGCCCACGTTTATCTCCGTGGGCGTGCTGGAGATCATGTGGGTGTGGAACGACTTTCTGCTGCCGTACCTGGTGCTGGATCTGAACAAATACCGCACCATCCCCATCGTCATCCAGTATCTGAAGGGCAGCTACGGACAGGTGGATATGGGCGCCACCATGGCGCTGATCCTGCTGAGCATCGTCCCGGTCATCATCTTCTATCTCTGCTGCCAGAAGCACATCATCAAGGGCGTGGCGGCAGGCGCCGTCAAGGGCTAAACTTACAACACGCCGGGGGCGGGCTGATCGCCCGCCCCCGTATATTTTGGCCGGGACCGTCCGGCTGAAAGTCAAATCCTATCCAAGAGAGAAGTTGAGTTATGAAACGAAGCAGCGGTATTTTAATGGCGGTATCCTCCCTGCCCTCCCCCTATGGCATCGGTACCCTGGGCAAGGCGGCCTATGATTTCGCCGATTTCCTGAAAGACGCCAGCCAGTCCTACTGGCAAATGCTCCCCCTGGGCCCCACCAGCTATGGCGACTCCCCCTACCAGAGCTTTTCCGCCTACGCCGGCAACCCCTACTACATCGACCCGGATATGCTGGCGGCTGACGGACTGCTGACGGCCGCCGAGTGCGCCGCCCCCGACTGGGGCAGCGACCCGCGCCATGTGGACTACGGAAAGATCTACGAGAGCCGCTTTACCCTGCTGCACAAGGCCTACAAACGGGGCTGGGAGCGGGACGCGGAGGCCGTAGCGGCCTTTGCGCAGGACAATGCGCGGTGGCTGCCGGACTATGCCCTGTACATGGCCTGCAAGCGCCACTTCGGCATGAAGTCCTGGACGGAGTGGCCCGACGACGACCTTCGCCTGCGTAAGAACGAGGCCGTGCTGGACAAGTACCGCACACTTCTGCGGGAGGATGTGCAGTTCTTCACCTATCTGCAATTTCTGTTTTTCAGGCAGTGGACCGCTCTGCGCGACTACGTCCACCAGCAGGGTATCCGCATCATCGGCGATCTGCCCATCTACGTGGCCATGGACTCCGCCGACGTCTGGGCTGAGCCGCAGTTCTTCCAGCTGGACGACGATCTGGTGCCCAAGGCTGTGGCCGGCGTCCCGCCGGATTACTTTACCGCCGACGGCCAGCTGTGGGGCAACCCCCTCTACGACTGGGACGCCATGCGTGACGACGGCTTCGGCTGGTGGATCCGCCGGATCGACGGCGCCGGCAAGCTGTATGATGTGATCCGCATCGACCACTTCCGCGGCTTTGCCAACTACTGGGCCGTGCCCTACGGTCAGCCCACCGCCAAAAACGGCCGCTGGATTGCCGGTCCCGGCATGGACCTGATCGAACGGCTCAACGGCTGGTTCCCACAGCTGGAGTTCATCGCCGAGGATCTGGGCTACCCCACCCCGGAGGTGGCGCAGCTGCTCCGCGAGTCCGGCTGGCCCGGTATGAAGGTGCTGGAATTCGCCTTTGACTCCCGGGATTCCAGCGGGTATCTGCCCCACGCCTATACGCCGCACTGCATCTGCTATACCGGCACCCACGACAACAGCCCCCTGGCACTGTGGCGGCAGGAGGCCGCGCCGGAGGATGTGGCCCACGCGGTGGAATACCTGGCGCTGACTGAGCAGGAGGGCTTCCACTGGGGTATTATCCGCGGCGGTATGTCCAGCGTGGCGGAGCTGTTCGTGGCGCAGGTGCAGGACTATCTGGGCCTGGGCGAGGGAAACCGCATGAACATCCCCGGCACCCAGGGCGGCAACTGGACCTGGCGGCTGCTGCCCGGCGAGCTGAGCGATGCGCTCTCTGTCAGGATCGACCGCATGACCGCGCTCTACGGCCGCAAGGCATAAGCGAACATCCCCGGCAGTGCCGGGGGTGTTTTTTTGCCGTGAGCACCGCTTCCGCAACGCCGAAACCCCCATCTGCCATGTGACAGATGGGGGTTTCGATGCCGCCGAGGTAGGGGTTAGACCTCCGCGACCCGTACTGCAATATGGGCCCTGCCGGGCAGGGCAAATAAAAAACCGGCTGCAATGTATGCACCTTTGAAGCGCATCCCACTTGCAGCCGGTCGATCATGCGGTCAAATGCCGTTTAGACACCGTAGCTTTGCGTCTCGGCCTTTCAGCCGATTTGCCAACAGAACATTATTGTATTTGTAGTATATCACTTTCGTTCCGTTTCGTCAAGTCTTTTTCGCAAAAATCCGTGTTTTGTAAGGAGTAGTATTAAGTTGCAAGGTTCAAACGAGCCTTCGCAACTTATTTTTTTACCACGGAGGACCCCAAAATGGAAAAAATGACTATCCGAAAAATGCTTGAAAGAACAGTCGTCGCGACCAACAAACGCGAAGTGAAGAATATATTCCTGGTCAGCACCGACGGCGAAATCGTGAAAGCGGAATTCGCTGTGGACCTGATTCAAAAGCTGGCGAAATGGAATTTCCTGTGGGAAGTGAACGTCATTTCCGCGAAGTTCTACGACGACTATTTCACCGTGATCTATAACGCAGACATTGAACAGGTCAACGGTGATCCTGACAAGGGCGATACGTGGTTATAAGGCCGCAAACAGAAAGGAGCGTGAGAACGTGGCAGTTTATAAGTCTATCACCTTCGACAACAGAAAGAAAATCGCGGCCCTGTACGCGAAAGGAATGTCCATTTCCGACATTTCCGACGAAGTGGGCGTCGCCCTTCGAACACTGTATGTCGAACTGAAACGCGGCGCGACTGGAAAACTGGATCAGAACCAGCGACCGGCCTATGATCCGGTACTGGCACAAAGAACCTACCAGGAAAACATTCGCCGTCGCGGCAGTGGTCCGAAAAGAAAGGAGGTCAAGAAATGACACCGGACAGAGCAACCAGGCGGAAACGACGCCGAATCCGTCTGGCGATCAGAAGGACGTCAGCCCTGGCGGCGGCTATTGCCTTCTTCTTTGCCTGGGGAACGATCGGCGCCATAGAAACCGACGCGGTGTCCCTGGTAGAAGGAACGGTCAGAACCTTCGGCCTTCTGTTCATTGGAACCGGCTTCGCCTTTGTAGGTGGCGCCTTCCGAAATCCTACGGAAAGGAGGTCAAAACATGAAGTACACCGCGACACTGTCGGCCGTCCAGGTCGGACAAGCCGTCAAAAGTCTTCTTCTGCTTGGTGAACGCAAGATCACCATTGAAGAAACAGAAAAAGACCGTTTCGTCGTCACCACAACAACCGAAACGGCCCTTTCAAAAAGTCTATGAACAGTATATCACGAAAAGGAGTGAAAAACAATGGCTAAACTGAATTTTTATGACACCGACGCCGTGAAGGCGTTCGTCCTGAATATTTTAATCGAAAATGCTGAACTGAAAAGCGATCTGGACTATGAAAAGAAGTGTTCGAACGACTGGTTCGACCGCTACAAGAAAGCCGATCAGCAAGTGAAAGACCTTGAAGCGAAGGTCGCTACCCTGGAAGGAGGTTCCGAAAATGAATAACACCCTGTACGAAATCACTGACAAGTATTTGAAGGTCCTTGACAACCTGGAAATCGACGAAGAAACCGGCGAAATCCTGAACGCCGAAGAACTGGACGAACTGTCCGGAGCCTTCGAAGAAAAAAGCGAAGCTGTCGCTTGCTACATCAAGAATTCCGAAGTCTTTATCGGCGACCTGAAAGCCGAAGAAGCCAACCTGGCAAAGCGCCGCAAGCAGACCGAAAAGCGAATCGACTATTTGAAGAATGTCCTGACCGCGTGTCTGGACGCCGCCGGCCGTGACAAGGTCGAAACCACAAAGGTTCGCGTTTCCTTCCGAAAGTCTGTGGCCGTAAGCATTGACGACGAAAAAGCCCTTCCGGCTGACTTCGTTGTTGAAACCGTTACAACGAAACCGGACAAGACCGCGATCAAGAAGGCGATCCAGTCCGGCCAGGAAGTGTCCGGCGCTTCCCTTGTGGAGAACCGAAACCTTCAAATCAAATAAGGAGGAACCGCAATGAAAGAACTTTCGATTCCCCTTCTTACCGAACAAGACATTGACTGTCGCGTTCAGTCGGTCAGCAAAGCAAAGACCGGCCGCGTCGGCGCCGTCCTTCTGCTTTACAAGGACGCGCGCGTCGATATGCGAATCCTGGACCAGGTCTTCGGGCCTGGCAACTGGCAGAGAACCCACGAAGTAATCAATGGAAACCTGTTCTGTAATATCGACATCTGGGACGACGAAAAAAAGACCTGGGTCAGAAAACAGGACGTCGGAACAGAGAGCAACACCGAAAAGGAAAAAGGCCAGGCGTCCGACAGCTTCAAACGTGCCGGCTTCAACGTCGGGATCGGCCGCGAACTTTATACAGGCCCTTTCATTTATGTCGAACTGGCTGACGGTGAATTCTATCCCGAACGCCAGGGTCAGAAGGAAGTCTTCAAGTGCTACGCCAGTACGAAGTTCAAGGTATCGAAGATCGCCTATAACGAACGCCGCGAAATCTGTGACCTGGTAATCGTCGACCGGAACAATAAAGTCCGCTTCAATATGAACGGACACGCACCGGCGCCACAAGCCACACAGAGCGCCACGAACGGGCAGAACGCCCAGGGTGGACAATCTACCAACCAACAGCAAAGAACCGCACCACAACCGCAAAACAGCGCCCAGACAGGCGGCGCCGCGTGTCCCGTGTGCGGCGGCCCTATCAGCGAAGCTGAACGCCGCTATTCCATGAACAAATTCGGCCGTGAAATGTGCCGCGCCTGTCAGAAAAACGCGTGAAAGGTGGTGTCATAAATGCCCAGCCGCATTTTGAAAGAATCAATATGTACGTCGGAAAGTCTGGCGTACTTATCGGCGGAAGCCGAAGTCCTGTTCTATCGTCTGATCGTAAAAGCTGACGACTTCGGCCTGTACTACGGAAGCCCAAAAATCCTTGCTTCCCTTCTCTTTCCGCTGAACGTACCGACCGAAAAGAAGGTGTCTTCCTGGCTGGCTGAACTTGTGAACGGTGGCCTTGTGGCTACATACAGAGCCGAAGACGGTCGGCAATACCTGAAACTTCTGTCCTGGGACAAACACCAGAACAGGCGCGCAACAAAACCCAAATACCCACTACCGCAAGAATTTGATAACACTTGCAGTCAAGAGGTATCAAGTGATAATTCTGACACTTGTGCGCAAATGCAAGCAGATTCTTCCGTAAACGTAAACGAAAACGTATTCGAAAACGGAAACGAGAAACGAAAACGAGTATCGGCGCAACGCGGCGCCGGAGTGGACGACGCTTTTGACCAGTTCTGGTCAGTCTATCCACGAAAAGTCGGCAAGAAAGACGCCGTGAAGGTCTGGAATCAAATTCGCCCTAACCCAGACTTGACAAACCAGATCGTCCAGGGTGTGGAGCACTGGAAGCGTTCTGAACAGTGGACAAAGGACGACGGCCGCTTTATTCCATATCCAGCGACATTCCTTCGCGGCGAACGCTGGAACGAATATGACCGCGCCGAAGTCATACCGTCCCCGAAGCCGGCCACCGTCAAGAACTACGACGACGGCGAAGACTTCCTGGGCGGCGGTGAATAATCATGGCCGACAATATCTGGACGGCCGCTGTCGAAGGTATCGCCGCCAGAGGTAGGGCGAACAACGGCGCCGAAGGCGACTACCGTGACGAAGAAGGCTTCCTGTGCTGTGGCAAGTGCCGAACCAGGAAAGAAGGCGACATCACGATCGGCGAAAAGACGCTTCGCGTTCCGCACCTGTGCAAGTGTGAATCAGAAGCCAGTCGCCAGCGTGAAGCCGAAGAAAAGGCCGCCGAATTCCGGAAGCAATGCGAACGACTTCGCAAAGACGGAATCACTGATCCGTTGTACCTGTCCCAGAACTTCACCCAGGACGACAATCGCAACGCCAGAATTTCCGACGTGTGCCGCCGCTATGTGGAACACTGGCCGGAAATGAAGGCCGACAATATCGGAATTCTGTTTTATGGCGGCGTCGGGACCGGAAAGTCCTTTCTGGCCTGTTGCATAGCAAACGCCTTGATCGACAAACAGGTCCGCGCCAGCGTGACGAACTTCCCCCGAATCCTGAACAAACTTCAAGGCTTCGGCGAAGACAAACAGGAATTCCTGGACAAGCTGTCCCGATATGACCTTCTTGTCATTGACGACCTGGGCGTCGAAAGGGACACGTCCTATTCCGTGGAACAGGTTTTCAACGTCATAGACGCCAGGAGCCGCACCGGAAAGCCCTTGATCGTCACGACAAACCTTTCCCTGGCAGACCTTCAAAACCCGTCGTCCCTGGGATATGCCCGAATTTATGACCGAATTCTGGAAATGTGTCCGATCAGGCTGAAACTGGCCGGAGATTCCAGAAGAACCCAGAACGCACAAGAACGCCGCGACAAGGCGAAGCGCCTTCTGGGGCTTGAAAGGACGTGACAGAGTGAAACACTATAAACTGACAATCCCTGGCCTTCTGCCAGGACTGAACGAATATGTGGACGCTGAACGCGGCGCCAAAGGCAAATACAAGGCCGCCGCCATGAAGAAACAGGCTGAAAACGTAATCGGCTACATGATCAAAACCCAGCTTCGCGGCGTCCGCTTCACCCGTCCCGTGGTGATACATTACACCTGGATCGAACCGAACCGCCGGAGAGATAAAGACAATATCGCTTTCGCGAAGAAATTCATTCAGGACAGCCTTGTCCATGCCGGCGTTCTCCAAAATGACGGCTGGAAACACATTGAACACTTTACCGACGACTTCGCTGTGGACCCGAAGAACCCCCGTGTCGAAGTCATAATCGAAGAATTTGAAGGAGGAAACAAAAAATGACTGTACGCGCAAAACTGAAAGACCTTGCACCTGGAACCGTATTCAACGCCGGACCGATTGACGTCCGCGTTTTGGAACACTTCGCCGACGGAAGAACCCTTCTGATCGCCGATACCTGTATCGCAGACCGCCACTTCGCAGATCAGCCGTTCAAGACCAGACCGGAAAAGCCGGCCGCAAATCCGAACGACTGGCGCTTCTCAAATCTTAACCGTGAACTGAATACCGAATTTCTGGCTACATTCGACCAGGCCGAAGGGCCTATCCGTTCAAAGGACATCTTGACGGCCGACTGGTCCCTGGCTGACCATGAAGGCGGCGAAGGCTACGGAACCATTCAGGCGAAGATCGCCCTTCTGACGCAAACCATGTATGAGAAGTACGCTGATCAGGACCTTCTTGAACTTGACGACTGGTGGTGGTTGATCACCCCGAACGCCAGCAACGCGAACTATGCGCGCCCTGTCGGCACGGACGGCAGTCTGGGCGACTACAGCGCGTACTATGGCAGCCATGGCGTTCGGCCGGCTTTCTTCGTGGAATCTGGGATCACGTTATCCGTGGAGCCTGACCAAGTTGAACTTTCCACTTCCGCCCTGTTGGCCGAATTCACTTCGAAGCAGCTTGTCGAAGAAGTCCTTCGCAGAATCGCCGAAGGCCAGGAAGACGGTGACAACGATGAAGAAGACGACTTTTAAGCAATGCGCCGCCGGCGACGTCTTCGAACATCAAGGACAAGCCCTGATCAAAACGACGAAGCCGAACACAGCGGTCAACCTGAACAGTGGCGCTTTCGCGCACTTTCACGACGGTTCCCTGGTGGACAGAAGCGACCTTGTCCTGATCCACCAGGCGGACCTTCCGTCCGAAATGCCGGACAGCCTGAAAGGAGGCCGAAACAATGGATAACAAATCCGCCCTTCAACTGGAAGTCGAAAAAGAAATGGGCTTCGAAATCGACGAAGACCTGTTCGCATACTTAGAGCATTACGCCAGAAGAAAACTGGAAGTCGCCAACAAAAGCGCCGGCCGCGCCTGGGGCGAAGACGGCTACGGCGACGAATACCTTTCACTTCTGATCCCCGACGTGATCCGCGAAATGGCCTTTTCTGCTTACTGTGACCAACGGTCAGCGGAAAACCTGGCCGCCAGAAAGGCGGTGTCGTAATGAAAAACGAAAACGCCATAATGGACCGCATAAAAGCCAGGATCGCATATCACGCCAACGAACACCGGCACACATACGAAATCGGAAAAGGCGTCATGGACTTCCTGGCGCGCGACCTTCTGGCCGATTTTAAGGCCGCCGGCGGTTTACTTCCGCCGGTAGTCCTGGACGGTGACGTCTATGTCATATACCGCCGAAAACCTGTGAAAGCAAAGGTCATTTTTATCGGAATCAACGCCGACAGACTGTTATTCTTCAACGTGCTTCGCGGAAATATAAAGGCGAACTTCCAGACGTACCAGTTCACCGAAAACGACATAGGCCGAAGCGTATTCCTTACCCTGGAAGAAGCCGAAAAGGCGGTGGTCTGAATGAAAAAGAAGAAATCAAACCTTCCGAAGTGGAAATATGACTTTTCGTGTAAGAAATGCCGTCATATCCAATACGTCAAGGACAAGGCGAAACGCCGCGACGGCGACTATTGTATAAAATTCATAGAACGGACCGACGCCGGCCTTCCTTCCCCGATTCATGCTGACGACGATCGTGTCGTCCGCTGTGACTGCTTCGAAGCAATTCCGGAAGAAGGTGATTCCGAATGATACCGTTTCCGGAAAAGAAATATTCGGTGATATACGCCGATCCGCCGTGGAACTACGCGGCCGGTGGAAAGACACGAAACGTCGAAAGACACTATCGCACAATGAAGCCGGAAGACATCTACTCCATTCCGGTTCAGGATATAGCCGAAGACGACTGCCTTCTGTTCCTGTGGGCCACATTCCCGAACCTGGACGTCGCCCTTGAAACGATCCGGCGCTGGGGCTTTCAGTACAAAACAGCCGCCTTCGTCTGGGTGAAGCGAAACCGAAAAGCGCCTTCCTGGTTCTGGGGTCTGGGAAACTGGACACGCGCGAACGCGGAAATCTGTCTTCTGGCCACAAAAGGCAAACCGAAGCGCGCGTCAGCGTCAGTCCATAGCATAATCGACGCCCCGATCAGCCGTCACAGTGAAAAGCCGGCCGAAACCCGTGACAGGATCGCCCAGCTTGCGGGGGGGGGATCAATGATAGAACTATTTGCAAGAAAGACCGCCCCTGGCTGGGATTCCTGGGGCGACGAAGTGGAAGGCGGTGAAACCGAATGAACAAACTGAAAAGATTCAAGATCGGACTATTTACAATCACCCTGGGAATGGTCCTGGTGGGCGCGTCCTTCGCCCTGGCTGACGATAAAGCAGTCGCCGAAGGAATTATCCTACCGAAAGAATTAAACGAAACTACGGCCATTCTGACGCCGTCTGTGGTTATTGCAGAAAATGAACCAACCACACAGCCGGAAGAATGGATCGACGCCGTGGCGACGGCTTACTGTCCTTGTGAAATATGCTGTGGAATATGGGCGCTGAACCGCCCTGACGGTATCGTCTACACGGCCAGCGGAGCCATAGCCGAAGAAGGCGTCACAATCGCGGCCGACTGGTCTGTCTATTCGCCAGGTACTATCCTTTACATAGAAGGAAACGCCGTGAAACACGGATTCTGGGAACCGACCCTTCCTTTTGGAACGGCGATCGCACTGATTCACAGTGAACTTTCCGAAGCCCTGGAAGAAGAACGCAACGGGAACCCCGACATCTGGTTCGCCTGTAACGAAAGCGATAACTTTATTTGCACCCCACAAGACGAAACCGAATGTCTTATGTACGGCAAAGAAAGCCTTTGCAAGTACAGAAGCAGAAAGCCCGAAGGCGTGGCCGTCGAACTGGCTGACGCGGTGATCCGGATCGCGGACCTTTGCGGACACCTGGGAATCGACCTGGAAGAAGTAATCGAAATCAAAATGGCCTACAATGAAGGCCGCCCGTACAAACACGGAAAGAAATTCTGATCCCGAAGGGAGGAAACACAATGAATCAGTGTCAACTTATGGGGCGCCTGGTACGCGACCCCGAACTGAAATACACACCACAAGGAACAGCCGTCACGTCGTTCACCCTGGCTATTGATCGCCGCTTCAATCGTGACAAGGCTGACTATATCAATATTATCGCATGGCGCCAGACTGCCGAATTCGTCGCAAAGCACTTCGCCAAAGGCCAGCGCGTCGCGATCGTCGGAAGCATACAGACCCGATCCTGGGAAGATAACGACGGCGGCAAACACAAGGCCGTCGAAATCGTCGCCGATTCTGTCTATTTTGCGGACGCCAAAAAGGAAAGCGCCGCCGGAAGCTACGCCGAAAGCGCCATGACGTCCGAAGGCTTCGAAGTGACCGACGAAGATATTCCGTTCTGAAAATAGACTGGGGAAAGGCGGTGAAGATACATGGACAAACCCAAAGAAAGCAAAGTCAGAACAAGGGTCATGGAAATCCTTCGGAACCATGATCAGGAAGCGCGTGTCATAGAAGCACAGATCGCCGCCGAAAAGGAAGCCCTGGAAGCCGACCTGGAATGCATTCTTGAATCGGCTTACCCGTCCAGTCAGTTATCCGACGCCGGCGTCCGCGTCCAGTCTTCACCTGACCCAGACGGAAGACTGGTTCGCATGGTCGACAAGCGCGACCGAAGAAGACAAAGAGCAAACGAAGCGATCGGCAATCTGGAACGCCAGCTTCAACAGATCACAGAGGTTCAAAACCTGGTCTACACCCTGGACACCCGTTCGAAATGCGTCCTTCTTGCCCTGTACTACCCTTACAGGTCATACGACGAAGCGGCTGAATTCCTTCAAGTCGAAAGAACAACTGTCTATCGACAAAGAGAAATCGCCCTGAACAGGCTTTTCGCCAGGGCTGAACGGTCAAAAGCCTTCCACGAATAAAAATTTATGCAACTATGTGCAACTGTTTGCAACTACTTGCAACTATACGCAACTGTCAACGGGAAAAATATATGGTATAACATCATTGTGGACTTGCGCGTCCACCCTCCTATTGATATAGGGTACAGGAAGACGTTCCTTCGGGAGCGTCTTTTTTGTACCCGAATTCAAAGGAAATACCAAAAATCAGAAAGGAAGGTGTGAATCGTGGCAAAGCTAACGCCGAAACAAGCCCGTTTCTGTGAAGAATATCTGGTCGACCTGAACGCGACACAGGCCGCGATCCGCGCCGGATATTCTGTGGAATCAGCCGGAAGTATCGGAAGTGAAAACCTGACGAAACCTGAAATTCGCGCGCGCATAGAAACCGCAATGGCCGAAAGGTCCAAAAGAACCGGAATCAACGCCGACCGCGTTCTTCGTGAACTGGGACGAATCGCCTTTGTGAACCCGAAGGACATCCTTGACTTACAGACTGCGGAAGTAAAACCCGACACCAGCGACGACGATCTGGCAGTTATCGCCGGAATGAAGGTCAAATATGTCCCACATAAGGACTTCGACGAAAACGGTGATCCTGTCATTGAACAGGCAATCGAACGCGAAGTCAAGCTGTGCGACAAGCTGAAAGCGCTTGAACTTTGCGGCCGTCACCTGGGAATGTTCAAAGACAATCCCGAAGCAAATGTCCCTGTTACGGTGGTGATCAATTATGACTACGGCGGCGAAGATTGAATTCAAAGCGTCGGCACAGTTTAACCCTGTCTTCCGCCCTGTCAATGAATGGCGCGGCCGATATAGGATTTTGAAAGGTTCAGCCGGTTCTGGAAAGTCTGTGAATATCGCCCAGGACTATATCGCGAAACTGTCCGATCCGGCCTATACCGGCGCGAACCTTCTTGTCGTGCGAAAGATTGAAGAAACAAACCGCGACAGTACCTTCGCCGAATTACAGGCGGCAATATACAGAATGTTCGGCCCCTATGCTGACCGCTTCTGGAAAGTGAATCTGAATCCGCTTGCGTTGGAATGTAAGATCACCGGAAACAGAATCATTTTTCGCGGTGTCAAGGATCAGCGACAGCGCGAAAAGGTGAAGTCGATCACCTTTAAGAACGGAAAACTGGTCTGGATATGGTGCGAAGAAGCGACAGAACTTCTTTCCGAAGACGTCGACATTCTGGACGACCGTCTTCGTGGTAATCTGAACGAACTGAATCCGAATCTGTACTACCAGATAACAATGACGTTCAACCCAGTCAGCGCGACGCACTGGATCAAAGGGCGGTACTTCGACAAGGCCGATCCCGACGTCCTGGCCCACCATTCAACATATAAGACAAACCGATTCATAGACCCAGCCTATTTTCGCCGTATGGAGCGACGCAAGGAAGAAGACCCCGAAGGTTATCGCGTCTATGGCCTGGGTGAATGGGGCGAACTGGGCGGCCTAATCCTGACGAACTTCGAAGTCCACGACTTCAAGACCGGAAAGGACAACTTCGACGCCTTCTATTATGGCCAGGACTTCGGCTATAACCACGCGGACGCCATTCTGGGCGTCGGCTGGAAAGACGGCGAAGTGTATATCTGTTCCGAAATCTATGTCTTTGAAAAGGACACCGAAGAAATTATCAGTCTGGCCAAACAGAACAAAGTCGACCAACGGATCGAAATGTTCTGCGATTCCGCTGAACCGGACAGAATTAAGACCTGGTCAAAGGCTGGCTTTCGCGCTTACCCTGTGAAGAAAGAGCCTGGAAGCGTGAAAGCACAAATCGACTGGCTGAAAGGCCGGAAAATCCACATTCACCCGTCATGCGTGAATGTACTGAAAGAAGTCCAACAATGGAAATGGAAAAAGGACCCGACGTCCGGTCTTTACATAGACGAACCGGTCGAATTTATGGACGACGCTATGGCCGCCCTTCGTTATTCGGTCGAACGTCTACGTCGTGGTTCTTCTATCGAAGTATTGAAGTGAGGTGTAAAAATGGCCGAATTATCTGTTATGGACCGGATCAATATGATTCTGTCCGACCCCGAAAAAGCTACAATGACGCTGGCCCAGATCGTCAGCGAAGAAATACGTGAATTCAAGGCGTCCCCTGAATACGCGATCATGCTTGAAGCTGAATCCTATTACAGGAACCGAAGCGACGTCCAGCGAAAGACGGTTGACGTTGCGAACCGTTCAAACACGAAGATCGAACACCCGATCTTGAAGAAACTTGTCGACCAGAAAGCGAACTACCTTCTGTCGAAGCCCTGGACAGTCGACACCAAAAACAGCGCATACGGCGAAGCCTTGACGAAAGTCTTCGACCAGACCTTCCGTCGGAAGATCAAATCCCTGGGAAAAGGCGCGATCAAGTCCGGTATTGCCTGGATTCAGCCCTATTTCAGGGACGGGAAACTGGCATTTATGCGTATTCCTTCGACCGAACTTGTCCCTTTGTGGCGCGACGCTGAACGAACGGAACTGGACGCCTTTATTCGATTTTATGACCAGGTCATTTATATCGGAACCAGGAAACACATAATCACACACGCCGAATTCTGGTGGCCTGGTGGTGTGAAATGGTTCAAGACGGACGCCTTCGCCGGAACCGGCGCCGGAAACTTCTATGTCGACAAAGAACACGGCGACGAAGCGTCTGACTATACGGAACCACACTTCGTCGTTGACAATAAGCCGTACAACTGGGAAGAGTGTCCGATCGCCTGGCTGAAATACAACGAAGAAGAACTTCCCCTTTGCTATTATATTAAGGACCTGATCGACGACATCAACTGGCAGACGTCCGTCACTTCCGACGTTCTTCGCGACGTGGCGAAGTTTATCTATATTCTTCGTAACTATGGCGGACAAGACCTGGCCGAATTCTTGAAAGACCTGAAAGAACACATGGCGATCAAGGTCACGTCTGACGGTGGCGTGGATAAATTACAGGCCGATCTAAATATCGACGCTGTCATGGCCTTCCTGGACAAACAGCGCCGCGATCTGTTCGACTTTGCGGCCGCTGTCGATACAAAGGACCCTGACCTGGGGAACGCCAGCGGAACGGCGATCAATTTCCGTTATATGGACCTTGACGCTGACTGTGATTCCCTGGGAACAGAACTGAAAGACACATTCCGTCGTCTGAAACTGTTTATTGACGTTTACTTCCAGATCACCGGCCAGGGCGACTTCACAAACGAAGAATTCGATATTGTCTTCAATATGGACCTTCCGGTCAACGAAACAGACATTATCAACAACGCCGTGAACAGCAACGGTCTTCTGTCGAAACGAACGATCCTTCAAAATCACCCGTGGGTCACAGACGTCGACGAAGAACTGGCCAGAATCGACGAAGAAAAGAAAGCCGCTATGGAAGAATACGGCGACGGCCTTTTCAATCACGCTATGGGCGCCGACGACAGCCAGGAAGGCGGCGACAGCGCCGGCCTGAATGGTGGTGACGGCAATGACGAATAATGAAGCATACTGGACAGAAAGAGCCTTGAAACGCGCCGAAGAAGCCTACCTTCACGACGCGGCATTGACGGCGAAGCTGTTCCAGGAATACGAATCCGCCGCGAAGGCTATCAAGCGCGAAATCAGCGCCTTCTATTCGAAGTACGCTGGCAAGTATGGCCTTACATACGATCAGGCCGTCCGTCTTCTGAACCGGAAGGAATTCCAGGAATGGAAAGCAAGTCTGGCGGAATATGTGGACTATATCGCTACGATCCAGGACCCGAAGGTCAAGGCGCTTCTGACGGCACAACTGGACGCCCTGTCGGCGAACAGTTCTATTTCCCGACTGGAAGCCCTTCAAGGTCAAATCGACCTGATCCTGAATGACCTGTTTGACAAAGGTGTCGCACAAATGAAGAACCAGTTCGGCGACGACTTCGTCGAAGGTTATTACAAGAAATGTTATGACCTTCAATCCAGGGCCGGATTCTTCAACGAGATCGCAAAGATCGACTATGCGGCCATTGAAAACGTCGTTTCTTATCCCTGGTCCGGCGCCATGTTTTCCGATCGCCTATGGCAGAACAAACAGGCGCTTCTTTTCAACACCAGGGAAGTTCTGACCCAGGGACTTATCCAGGGAAAAAGCGTGAACGTCATGTCTTCCGCCCTGGCGGCCAAAATGGGCCAGTCCTACAAGAACGCCGAACGCCTGGTCAGGACAGAAACCGCGCATATTCACGCGGAATCAGATCGGGCCGCATACAAAGAAGCCGGCGTCGAACAATATGAATTCATGGCGACGCTGGAAGTCCGAACCTGTGACGTCTGCGGAAGCCTGGACGGGAAACACTTCAAAGTCAGCGAAGCGAAAGTCGGTGTCAATTATCCGCCGATACACCCGAATTGTCGGTGTACTACGGTAGAATATGACCCAGACGACGCCCTGGACTGGTATAATTCCGGTCAACCTATGCCGAAAGCCAAAACTTACGAAGAATGGTACGACGAACAGGTGGCCAGGAACGGTCAGGGATCGGTTGAGGTTGAGCGACAAAAGGTGTATAATAGAAAAGCAGACCTGGAACAGTTCGAAGCCTATTCCGAACGCCTGGGCGCTGACGCACCTTCTGACGTCGACACCTTCCAGCGCTTGAAATATAGCAAGCCCGACGAATGGTCCGACCTAAAAGGCCTTTATTCTTACAAAGGGCGCGTTCCGGAAGCGACGAAAGCCGACTTCCAGACGTACAAGAAGATCAAAGCTACCGGCATATATGGAACCGTCAGAGTTCCGGCCGCGAAGATTGATACTTCCGCCCTGACGCTTGACGTCGCACACATAAACGAGCGCCGCCACGGTGTCACCCAGGAAGAAGCCGTTTCATACATCAAGAACGCGGCGTTTTCCCTGAAAAGGCGCCACTGGACCGGTGAAACCTTCCTGAACTACTATTCAGAAGAAGGCGCTTCGTATGTGCGGACCAGCGACAACGTGATCCGGACTTCCTTCAAGAAGGACGAATTCGACAAAAAGACAAAATCTGCTATGGAGGTTTTGAAGAATGGAGAATAAAACTGTTTTCTGTCCTGTCCTTCAAAGACAGGTCAACGGCGACGACTGCTTCGATATTTCAATGGTCGCCGAAAAGACAACCCCCGACAGGTTCCTTCCGAAGGAGTTGAAGCCGGAAGACTTCACGGACGACAAGAAGGAAATCTGTTTGAAATGCAAATATCACCCCGAATAAGCGTCGATCGGATATTCCGACCGGCGTTTTCTTATGCGTTGAATCAGACATCACCCTTTCGGTGGTGTCTTTTTCATATACAAAAACAGCCGCACCCGTCCGGCGACCAGGCGGAACCGCAAAGCGTGTGGAAGTCACGGTAAACACAGCGGAAAAGAAAGGAGCGATCACACATGATCATTGAAGGAATCAAAAATCTTCTGGGCGAAGACCTGACGAAACAGGTTGAAACAGCGCTGAAAGGAAAAGGCAAAGACGGAAAGGACGTCGATCTGGTTATCGGAAACGACGGAAGTTTCGTTCCAGCCGAAAAGTACAACGGCGCCAATAGCGGCAAGACCAGCGCAGAAAACGCATTAAAAGCCGCCGCCGAAGCGTTGAAGGCAATCGGCGGAAGTGGCGATCCGGCCAAGATCGCCGAAGACGTGAAGACGGCCCAGACCACAATCACAACCCTTCAAACCAACCATGACGCCGAAATCAAGAAGATCAGCAAGAACGCCGCCCTTCGAATGGCCCTGAACGGAAAAGTCCACGACCCTTCGGACATTATCGGCCTTCTGGACCTTGAGAAAATCGACGTCGACGACGCCGGCAATCTGAAAACAGACCTTGACGGCCTTTTGAAGCCTATTAAGGAATCGAAAGCCTATCTGTTCACAGAACCGGCGAAACCTGGCGCCCCTGAAATCAAAGGCGCAAAGCCGGCCGAGCCTGGCGCCCCTGGCGCACCGGCCGCAAAAGCAGACGGCCCCGTTTGCTTGTAAAAACACATAAACCAAAATCAGAAAGGAATGATTTACAATGGCAAGAACAAAAGCAATCAGCCTGATCCAGTCCGGTTCTACGAAGGTAGACCTTGCCGAACTTTCCGGCCTTGTGATCAGCAACATTCAGAAGGACACCCTTTCCCAGGGCTTGAAGTCCCAGGCGTACACTGGCAATCCTGCCAGCGGTTCCGTCGAGTTTAAGCGCTTCAAGAACAGCGCTTCCCAGCCTTACGGTACGGCAAGAACTGCCGGCAAGGGCGACGCGATCACCGTTCCGCCTACTACCGTAAACCTTAACACCCACAAGGAGATCGTCGAAGAAGCCGCAAAGTTCGACCTTGACACTTTCGGCGTCGGAAACATCATGGCCAGACGTGCCGACAACCACGTCGACACTGTGGCGTCTGAATTCGATACCGCCTTCTTCGCCCAGGCAAAGGCCGAAGGTACTTCCTACACGCCGGCCAGCGACGCCGGAATCGAAGACCTTCTGGAAGGTATCATTCAGACTTTGGAAAGTGTCAAGAACGATTATGTTCGCGGCGTTCCCCGTAACATGATCCGCCTTGTCCTTGATCCTCTTACCTACGGCAAAGCCAGAAACTACCTTGACAAAAGCACCAACAACGCCAACGTGGACACGGCCGCCGAAGACTTCGCTATTTTCCACGGTGTAAGGGTATATTCTTCTATCAATCTGCCTGTGACGTCCGAAGCGACTTCCGACAGTAAGACGAAGACCACTACGGTTCACGCTATCGCCATGATCGAAGGTGCTATCGCACAGCCGGCGGTTATCTATCCTTACAAGGAGCCTGAAAAGATTCCTCTTTCCAACGACTACGGCGTGTCTATGTTCTTCGACTACGGCACGAAGGCCCTTACCCCTGACCTTATTTTCTGGTATGGAACTTCCGTCACTGCGTAAGTGGCGGAGCCTTTATAGGAGGTAGCAACATGAACACAAAATTCAAAAGTATTGTAACCGGCGCGATCCTGGAACCGAATTCCGAAATGGTCGCTGAACAGCTTCGAAAGAATCCTTCCTTCGTTGTCTATGACGGCCAGGAAGCCGCACAGGGCGACGAAAAGCCCCTGTCGAAGATGAACAAGGACGAACTTCTGAAAGTCGCCCAGGACGCCGAAATCGCGGTTCCTGACGGCGCCACAAAGGCGGAGATCGTCGAACTGATCAAAGCCGCACAGGGCGACGAATAAAGCGGAACCGCCGAAAGGTGGTGGAACTATGTTCGAACAGATTCTTTCGTCCCTGGACGGCCTGACTGATCTTGAACGTGCGGACGTCCTTCGCGTTCTTATGTCGAAGGACAGCCGCCTTTCTAAGGTCAAGGCCCTTCTGGGAATCACAACGACGGATCAGGACGACGTTCTGGAATTCGTTATTCAGACAGTCGAAGATATGATCCTGTCGTACATCAATCAGGACACCCTTCCGCCGCGTCTGGAAAACGTCTTGATCGTCATGTGTGTCAGCTATTACAAATCGGCCGGACTGGGAACCACGACGGCCGCCGTCGGTCCTGTGGCGTCTGTGAAGCGTGGTGACGTCCAGACTTCCTTCGCCACCGGTTCCGGTTCTTCCGGATCGGCGAACACCTTCAACCTGGGAACAGACAGCGGCGACTTCTTCGGGTGGAAAACTGTCCTGAACGAATATCGTGTGTTAAGGTGGTGATCCTATGGCCTTCGGAAACGCAAGCACTGAACGCGCCGCAATCGAATTGACCTACGAAGACACCGCCACCGTGAGCCGTACAACGTCACAGAGAGGGAAAAACAACATTTCAGCGTCTTTCCCTTCTGTGATTTATGACGGTATCATTTGCGCACTATCGTATACAGGTTCAGACAATAGCAGACAGACGGACGCACAGAACAACGTCGATTATGACGCTGTCATTTTCGCCAGTCCGGACCTTCTGGTCCTTCCTGGTGACACAATCGTCGTAAAACGGTTCGGACGGGACGATCCTTCCAGTGGTCTAAACCTGACCTTCGAAGTGATCGGCCGTCCTTCCGTCTATGCGACACATCAAGAAATCAAAGTAAAGGACGGTGATCTGGCGTGAGCGTGGACAATTCTGAACTTATGGCCTTCCAGAATCAGATTCAGGCATTGAAAGACGACATTCCTGAAATAATGGACAGCCTGGCCGTCGGCGAAGGACGCTATGCGCGCGACCAGGCCCGTAAAATCTGCAAGGAAGAAAATATCGTAAACACTGGCGACTATCGACGCAACTTCAAAAGCGGAACAAAGGCGATCCGCGCCGGTAATTCGTACAAAATCGACGTCTTCAACAATCTTGACTATGCGAAGCCGCTTGAATACGGCTTCCGAAGTCACTTCGTTCCTGGCCACTGGGAGGGAAATTCCTTCAAGTACCAGAGAAACGACCCTGACGGCGGAATGTACGTCGGACCGGCCGGCGGCTATGTTCGCGGTCATTTCACCCTTCGGCGCGCTATAAGACGCACGAAGACAACCCAGGCGGCACGACTGAACCGAAAAATGGACCGGATCATTCGTCAACGCATGAACGGAGGTGGCACAGAATGACGCTGAACAACTTCCTTGAAGCTGTCGCCGAAAAACTTGTCGGCCTGTGGCCCGATCGACACGTATTCGTCAATGAAATCCCGAAGGATTCTGACGGGAATTTCTTCGTCGGAATTATCGAAGCGACACAGGGAAAGAAACTGGATCGGCGCCGCCGGCGTCATGTCCAGATTGAAGTTCTTTATTTCCTGGCGTCGAAGGATAACCTTGACTTCAACGAATGGTCCGAAAAAATGCTGGACGAATTCGAATCCCTGACTGTGGTCGAAACAGAAAGCCGTTCCCGACTGGTTCGCCTGACGAACGTCACGGCCAGAAAGGACGACGACAGCCGCGTCTATCAGTTTCTTTTTGACGCGGACTTCTACTTTGTGATCACGCCGGAAGTGATTCCGACTATGTATTATCTGGACCAGGACAACACAATCAGATCGGAGGTAATCGAATAATGGCAACAAAGAAAAAGGCTGATTCCGTTGACCAGGCGGAACCTACTTTCAGCAAAGAACAACTGGTCAAATCCGAAACGCTGGGCCTTCCCAGGGACGCCGTGGCGGCAATCCTGAAAGACGGTCAGCAGTATACACGGGAACAGGCGATCCAGCTTGTGACCGAATTTCTTGAAAGGAAGGTGTAACCTATGCCTATTGGTGGTGGTACTTTCACAGTACAGAACAAAATTCTTCCTGGCGCTTACATTAACTTCGTAAGCATGGGAACCAACGCCAAAATGGGAAGCCGTGGCGTCGCCGCCCTTCCCCTTGAACTTAACTGGGGACCTGACGACAAGGTCTTCACTATGACCGCAACCGACTTCAACGCGACCAGCTTGAAAGTCTTCGGTTACGATCCTACCGACGCGAACATTCTTCTTGTCCGCGAAGCACTGAAACGCGCGAAGTCCCTTTTGATCTATCGCGTAAACGGTGGCGGCACAAAGGCCAGCGCAACCGTCGGCGGAATGACTGTCACCGCGAAATATGGTGGCACACACGGAAACGACATCATGGTCGCCGTGATCACCAACGTCGACGACGCGACAAAGGTCGACGTCGTGACCTATCTTGACGGCGTGGTTATGGATAGCCAGACCGTCGCAAAATCCGGCGGCGCCGCTTCCCTGGTAGCGAATGACTTCGTAACCTTCGGAACGGCGGCAACTCTTACGGCCGCAACTGCAACCGCCTTGACCGGTGGAACGAACGCCACTGTCAACGCCGCAAAGCACACGGCCGCCCTAAACGCCTTCGAAGTCGAATCCTTCAATGTGATCGGCTATCCTGGCGCGAATACCGACGTCAAGGCCCTTTATGGCGCCTTTGTGAAGCGTCTTCGTGACGACGAAGGAAGAAAGATCGTCGGCGTCCTTTACGACTACGACGGCGACAATATGGGCCTGATCAACGTCAAGAACGGCGTTATCCTGGCCAACGGAACCACATTGACCGGCGACAAGGCCGTCGCCTGGGTGACTGGCGCTTCCGCCGGCGCGGAAGTGAACGAATCCCTGACAAATACGGCCTACGACGACGCTGTGGACGTCGATATTAAATATACGAAGTCCCAGTTCGAAGCCGCTATCAAGGCCGGCGAATTCACATTCTACGCCGACAACGGAAAAGCCCGTGTCCTGACGGACATCAACAGTCTTGTCACAATCGGCCAGAATATGTCTTCCGACTGGACGTCGAACCGCGTTGTCCGCGTTATGGACGGCTGGGCGAATGATGTCGCCCGAATCTTCGGCGAATCCTATATCGGTCTTGTAACCAACAGCGACACCGGCCGCCAGCTTTTCAAGGCTGACCTTGTGGCGCTTGCAAATCAGTATCAGTCGATCGACGCAATCAGCAATTTCAAGTCCGACGACATCACTGTCAACCAGGGCGACGGAAAACGCGACGTCGCGGTCGACTGCGCTTTACAGCCGAACGACAGCATGGAAAAACTTTATATGACTGTCGTCGTAAACTAAGAAAGGGGTGACAGACAATGAAAACTTTGAACGCACCTGATACCATTTCCGGCAAGGAAGGCCGCGCCTATGCGAAAATCAATGGCAACAACGAAGAACTGTTCTACGCGAAGACGATCGAAGCGAACGTCGAAAAGAGCAAATCCGAAATCAAGGCGATCGGGAAGCGTATGACTGGCCACAAGACAACCGGCGCGAACGGTAGCGGTTCCATGACGCTTTACTATATGACGCCGCTTTTCCGCGAAATGCTTCGCCAGTGGAAGGAAACCGGAAAGGACGTTTACTTCGATATGGTGGTCGAGAATGACGACCAGGAATCTTCGGCTGGCAAACAGACGGTTCTTCTTATGGACTGCAATCTGGATTCCGTCGTCCTTGCGAAACTGGACGGCGATTCTGACGACGCCCTGGACGAAGACGCCGACTTCACTTTCGAAGACTTCGACATTCTGACACCGTTCACGAAGTTCTAAGCTATCAAAGGAGGAAAACAAAATGGGTAAATTACAGGAATTCCTTATGTCCAACCAGGACGACATTCAGGCAACAGCGGAAGTCGCGGTCAGCGGCTTCCCTGTCCCTTTCACGATTAAGTCTATCACCGAAGGCGAAAACAAGGCCATTCGTAAGTCTTGCCAGAAAATCACCTTCGACAAGAAGACACACCAGAAGACCACGGAAACAGATCAGGACCTTTACAACAACCGCCTTGTGATCGCGTGCTGTGTGGACCCGAACTTCAAGGACGCGGAACTTCAAGCGAAATTCGGTGTCATGGGCGCCGAATCCTTGATTGACGTCCTTTTGAAGCCTGGCCAGTTCGTCGATCTTCTTCTTGGCGTCCAGGAAGTCAACGGCTTTTCTGACGACGTGAACGACCTTCGCGAAGAAGCAAAAAACTAATCACCGGTGGAGGTGTGGACGCTGACGCGGACGGCGAAGCTGTCTACGCACATTACGCCTTACACCGGTTGAAAATCCTTCCCAGTACGCTTGTAGCCCTTCCCCTTCGGGAACGGGCTTTTATTTATGCTTCGATTGACCTTCAAATCGAAAAGGAAAAGAAAGAAGCACAAAAAGCGAAACGGAAAGGCAAGAAAGGAAGGTGATGAACCGTGGCCGGTGTCGCTACACAAATGACCATTCGCGACGGTATGACTTCGAAGCTGAACCGAATCTTTCAGGCAGTATCGAGGACAAACCGCGCCCTGGAAACCACGGACGCACTGTCGGACCAGGTGAACCCTGGGGCCAACTTTGACAGGGCGGCTTCGGCCGCCGGTCGCGCTTCCGGCCAGGTTGATAATTTCAACAATCGCCAGCGCCAGTCAGAGGAAGGCGCCCGAAAGGTCGCTTCCGCCTGGGGCCTTGTAAAAAAGGCTATTGGTTCAGCCCTGGCGGCAATCAGTGTCCAAAAGGTGATCGAACTTGCGGACAGTATGACGTCGACCAGGGCCAGACTGGACATAATGAACGACGGACTTCAAACCACGGACGAATTACAGTCTATGATTATGAAATCTGCCAACCGGTCCCGCGCCGCCTATCAGACAACGGCTGACGCCGTTTCGAAAATGGGTATCATGGCAAAGGACGCCTTTTCAAACAACGACGAATTGATCAAGTTTACAGAATTGATCAATAAACAGTTCACGATCGCCGGCACTTCGGCCGCCGGTATCGACGCGGCTATGTTACAGCTTACACAGGCCATGTCTTCCGGTGTCCTTCGTGGTGAAGAATTGAACAGCGTCTTCGAACAGGCGCCGACAATCATTCAGACGATCGCGGACTATCTTGACGTACCTATCGGCAAAATTCGCGATATGGCCGCCGACGGTCAGATCACTTCGACGATCGTCAAAAATGCCATGCTGGCGTCTGCTGACGAAATCAACGCGAAGTTTGAAGCTATGCCTATGACCTTCGCCCAGGTCTGGACAATCGCGAAAAATATCGCCCTGGAAGCCTTTACGCCTGTTATTCAGGCGATCGGTTCCGGCGCACAATGGATTTATGACAACTGGTCCACTATCGCCCCGATCTTCTGGGGCCTGGCCAGTGCCGCCCTTGCCTATGCTGTGGCGCTGGGAATCCAGACGGCCGCAACCTGGATCGCTGACGGAGCCGCGAAGGCTTTCTTTACGACGCTTTTGACGAATCCGCTTTTCTGGATCGCCCTTGCGGTCGGCGTTGTCGTCGCCGCGCTTTACAGAATGATTCAGGCTGTCGGTGGCGTGAAAAACGCCTGGGAAATCTGCAAAGCGGCCCTTGTGGTCGCCTGGGCGGCCTTGAAGGTGGCGTTCTTTGCAACCTATAACTGGATCGCGAACCTGATTGACAAGCTGAAACTATGCTGGCAAAGGGCCGGCGTGGCCATAGCCGGATATATGGGCGATATGAAAGTAAACGTCCTGACAATCCTTCAAAATATGGTCAACGGCGCGATCGACATCATAAACAAGTTTATCGGCTTACTGAACAAGATTCCTGGTGTCAGCATTGACGCGGTCGAACAAGTAACCTTCGCCACGACAGCAAAGGCAGAAAACGAAGCCGCGAAGCAAGCCAGAGCCGACGCCTTGAACAAGTACGAATCGGACATCAAGGCCGCACAGGCCCAGCGTGACGCCACCTATTCGGCGGCGAAGAAAGAACTTGCTGACGCTACGGCCGCACTGTCTAAGACCTACGCCAACGCCAAAGCGGAAGCCGCACAGGCGAAGTCTGACGTCGGCGCCACGGACTGGAATGTCGACGGGACAAACGACGTCGGGAAAGTCGATTCCGTGGGATCGGTCGGAAAAATTGACAGCGACGTAAATATCGCCGATGAAGACCTGAAATTCCTTCGCGACGTGGCCGAAATGCGCTATGTCCAGAACTTCGTCACCTTGACGCCGACTGTGGCTGTCGAAGCCCAGATCAGCGAAAAGGTCGACGTCGACGAAGTCGTCGAACGAATCGAAAGCAAGCTGGAAGACGAATTCACAGCGGCGGCGGAAGGAGTGTATAACTAATGAGCAACTACCGAATGACACTAATCGTCGGTGGACGGGAAATCAACATTCCCGTCCTTCCGGCGAAACTGAACGTGTCTTCGCCTGGGAAAAATGAGCGTGTAACAGTGCTTGACCTGGGCGAAGTCCTTCTTTTACGTAAAAAGGGCCTTCGGATTCTGTCCTGGGAAAGTTTCTTTCCGGCCGATTCCGCGCCGTACACTACCGGACAGGTTCGGGACCCTATTTCTATTATTCAGGCAATCCAGAAAGCCAGGGACAGCAAAACGCCGGTCCGCTTCCTGATAACAGGAACAGACCTGGACTGTAATATTCGAATGGGGATCGAATCCTTCGAATACGAAGAACGGTCCGGCGAACTGGGCGACCTGTACTATACGATCAAACTGTACGAATGGAAAGACACGTCGCCGAAGAAAATTGTCCTTCCAGAAAAGAAGAACACACCGGCGAAAACCCAGGAACCGGCCAGAGCCGGAAAGCCTGAAAAGAAATCAAAAACCTATACGGTCAAAAAAGGCGACTGCCTGTGGAATATCGCGAAGAAATTCTATGGCAAGGGAAGCGACTATACAAAAATCTATAATGCCAACAAGGGGACGATCGGAAAGAACCCGAATTTGATCTACCCTGGCCAGGTTTTCACAATTCCATAATGGCCATTCGTATTCAATACCAGAATAACGTCACAGGCGCGGCGTTCGATATAACGACGCTTGTCAGTGGCGCGAAATGGTCGACAAAACGGTCCGGTTCCCCCGCTTCCCTGGAACTGACCACCATTGTCAACGACGAAATACAGTGGAGCCACGGCGGAATCGTCACCTTATTAGACGATAAAACCGGACTGTTTTATGGCTACGTCGTAAAAATCAGCCAGAACGAAAAGGAACAGGTTCAGATCACGGCTTACGATCAGACCTGGTATTTGAAGAAAAACAAGGACACCTATGTTTTCAAGGGGAAACGTGCGGACCAGGTATTGAAGCAGATCGCCGAAGACTTCAAATTGAAAACCGGAAGCCTGGCAAACACCGGATATTCTATCCCGTCTATGATTGAAGACGGCCAGACGCTTTTCGACATTGTCTTGAAGGCTATCGACTACACCCTGATCAATACAGGGAAAATGTTCGTCCTGTGGGATAACTTCGGGAAACTGACCTTGACAGACGTCGAAACGGCGAAACTGGACCTTTTTGTCGGCGACGGCAGTCTGGCGACAGGCTTCACCTACGAATCAGAAATTGATTCCGAAGCCTACAACAAGATCAAACTGGTCAAGGACAACAAGAAGACCGGAAAACGTGACGTTTATATCTTCCAGGATTCTAAAAATATGACCTTGTGGGGTATTCTGCAAGACTATGAAGTGGTTGACGAAGACATGAACGAAGCCCAGATCAAGAAACGCGGCGGACAAATGCTGGAACTATACAACAGACCGAAGCGATCTTTCAGCGTCAGCGCAATCGCGGACCTGTCAGTCAGAGCCGGCCGCGCCTTGTATATCGGGATCGGCGCCGTGGGCGTGAAATCCTTCTTCATAGTCGAAGAAGTCACGCACGACCTTTTGAAAGAAACAATGTCCTTGAAATTAAAGGTGGTGTAATATGGGACTTCTTGAAACTATGAAACAAGTCGCACAAGCGACCAGCGACGCCGGTATGCCGACGGCTTTTCTGTTCGGTTCCGTGACGAAGACGTCGCCCTTGACGATCCGCGTCGACAACCGGTTCGACATATCCGGCGACGCTATTGTGGTTATGAAGGAATTCCAGGCCGGCTTCTATCCTACCCACTACCACACCGGCGTCAAGGGTAGCCCTTCCACCGAAGAAAAGTCAGGCGGAAGCGGCGACGCGTCCTTCGCGGCACATTCCCACACCTTGAAAGGCAACTACCAGACCAACACCGACGCAAAGTCCGAATATTATTACGGCCTGGCCGTCGGTGACAAAGTGGTCCTTCTGCGAAATGCTGGCGGACAGGCGTTCCTTGTCCTGGGAAGGGTGTGATTTTATGATACCGAACGCGTTAAACGTAACGATCGGCGAAGACGTGGAGGTTCAGACCGCCGCCGAAGCGCCGACAAGAACATTCAAAATCGACTTTGACGCCGGCCGCGTCGGTGGCTTCTGTGATGAAACGGAAGCCATGAAACAGGCCATTTACAAGATACTGCAAACAGAACGCTTCGAATACCTGATCTATTCCTGGAATTACGGAATTGAACTGAACGCCGTTGTCGGGAAAAGCTATCAAGTATTTGCAAGTGAAATAAAACGTGTAATTCGCGAAGCCCTTCTGGCGGACAGCCGGATCACCGACGTCACAGACTTCGAAGTGGCCCAGATTGACAAAAGAACCGCTTCCGTGAAGTTCACGGCCGAAACTATCTTCGGCGAAATACCTATTGAAAGCGAGGTGAACGCGAATGTATGAGGATATGACCTTCGAAAACATTATGGACCGCTGTCTGAATCGCGTGTCTTCTTCTATCGACAAACGCGAAGGTTCCGTCGTATATGACGCAATCGCGCCGGCGGCGGCCGAACTGGCGATCATGTATATCGAACTGGCCTACCTTATGGACCGCGCTTTTCCTGATACGGAATCCGGCGACGACCTGACAAAGAAAGTCCGCGAAAGAAGTATCTTCCGAACACCGGCAACCGCCGCAATTCGAAAGGGCTATTTTGAAGACGGAAACGGCGCCGCTATGGACGTGCCGATCGGAACGCGTTTTTCCGGTGACAATCTGAACTATACCGTCACCGAAAAGATCGCAACCGGACAGTTTCGTCTTCTGTGTGAAGCGCCAGGCGCGGCCGGCAACCAGTACCAGGGGAACCTTTTCCCGATCGACTACGTGGAAGGACTGGGCGCGGCCAGACTTGCGGACATTCTGATCAACGGCGAAGACGAAGAAAGCGACGAAGACCTTCTTGACCGCTATATGGACAGCTTACAGGCCCAGGCATACGGCGGAAATAAGGCCGACTATAAAACAAAAGTCGAACTTCTTCAAGGCGTCGGCGCCGTCAAAGTGTTCCCTGTGTGGAATGGCGGCGGAACCGTGAAGATCGTCTTTGTAAATAGCGACTGGGGAATCCCTTCTTCTGACCTTGTCAACAGCGTTCAAACGGCCGTCGATCCAGTTCAGAACCAGGGCGTCGGCGACGGTATCGCCCCGATCGGACACGTCGTCACGGTCGAAGGTGTGACCGGAACCACGATCAACGTGTCTTTCACGCTGACTTTTTCTGGTTCGGCCACTTGGTCGACCGTCGAAACGTCTGTGAAGAAAGCTATTCAGGACTACTTTGACAGTCTGGCCAAAACCTGGGACGAACAAGAAAACCTTGTCGTCCGCGTCAGCCAGATCGAAACGAAGGTCCTGAACGTCGAAGGTGTGATCGACATCACCGGAACCAAAATCAACGGCGGAACACAGAATATTTCCCTGGCTTCAAATGCGATTCCGGTCCTGGGGGTGGTGACAAATGGTTCTTAAAGAATACTGGCCGCGCTGTCTGCAAGAACTGATCGAATTTCAGCAGATCGCCAACGCGGAACGACCTGAATTTGAAAAGGTCGTCAGTGACGTAAAATCGGCCGCTGACGACTTCTTTCTGGTGTCCCTGTCCGAATATGGGTGTGAACGCTGGGAAAAGATTCTGGGGCTTTCTGTGGAGCCTGGGGACACATTACAGGACCGCCGCGACCGAATCCTGATTAAGTACCTGGATCAGCTTCCCTATACTTACAGGACCCTTTTGAAATACCTTGCAACGGTCAGCGAAGACTTCACAGTCACCCTAAACGAAAACGCCTATGATCTATATATCAGAATCCGCCTGGAAGGCTACGCCCAGCGCGACGCCCTGGCGGCGACCCTGGGACAAATGATTCCGGCGAATCTGGTTCTTCGCTTACGGACGGATATTCCGCAAGACGACCAACCGGCCAAAACGGCCGCCTGTTCCGCTATGGCTACAATGAACCGGCACAAATACACGCCGGCAACGTAAGGAGGAAAAACGAATGGCAAAATTCAAGTCTATTGTCACGGACGGCGGAAGCGAAGCCCTAACGGCCCTTATCGCGTCCGGACAAAAATTGATACTGACACGCGCGGCCGCCGGAAGCGGCGTCGCCCAGGTCAGCCCGAATACACTGACCGATCTTGTAAACGCGGAAAACGTCAGCGCCAGCCTGTCCGAAAAGGAACTGGTCGAAGGTTCCCCTTCGATCATGCAAATTCCGGTACAGGTGACAAACGAAGGTCTGGAATCGAATGTCTGGATCAGGGAAATCGGCGTCTTCGGCCTGGACATCAGCGGAAACGAAATTCTTTTTTGCTATGGCTGGCTTGACGGCGAAGACAGTGACAACGTCCTTCCGGCGACAACCTTTGAAGAGGACGCCGACACGGTCCACATTCACGACCTGGCCGTCTTTATCACCAACCAGGAAGCGGCGGCCGTGTCTGTCCAGGTGGGCGTCGGTTCCTTTGTAACAACCGCGCAAATGACCGCATACGCCGCGCCTGTGCTTCATACCCAGGCCGCGACAACGATCAACGAAACGACCGGCGAAACCACGGAACAGGTTCAGCGGCGCCAGGACAACGACATTCAGTCGATCCTTGAACAGTTGAACACCGGATTCACCGGAACAACCGTCACACACACTTTCGTTCCTGCACAGCTTCAATACTGGAAAGGCTACGACGGAACAGGAATTCCGGAAGGTATTCTGGATCAATCCCTGAACCGTCTTTATTTATGACCAGAATCGGCGCCACACCGTCGGAAACGTCTTGCCTTATATCGAACTTATTCACAGAAATTCGGCCCGTCTGTGGCCGCTGTGAGGGCGACAGCGTGGTCCTGTGTGGCGTAACCTACGAAGGACAGGAAGAAACCGTCGTCCTTCGTGATTATGGCTTCGACTATTCCGGCGATCCGGAAACCGTCGAAAATATCCGAAAGCGAAGGTGTATCTATGGGAACAAGAAGAAACTACCAGCGGACTTCGAATAAAAATGACAGTCCGCTTCACGTTCTTCCGGTGGCCGAAAAACTGATCGACTACACCCTGGACCTGACCGACAACGCGAAGCGCTTTCCGAAGCGCGTTCGTTTTTCGATCACAAACAAGATTCAGGGCCACGTCATGGCCATATACGACGGCCTACTGGAAGCAAACGAAATATTTCCGATCCGCACAGAAGCGGACCGGACAGAACGACTTCGTCTACAAAGGGCCGCCTTGACCGAGTGCAAGAAACTGCTTCACATGATCGAATTATCGAAGAAGCGAAGCTATATCGACAAGGACACCTTTGACTATTGGACAAAGTTGACCCTGGACGTTAAGTTCATGACCGCGAAATGGTACAAGGCCGAACAGGACACCGCCGAAGCGATCGCCCCGTCGGACCCTATACCGGAAAGCGTGTAATGATATTTAGGGAATGACCTGTTACCCCGAACGCCAGCAACGCGAACAATGCGCGCAATGTCAACACGGACGGCAGTCTGAACAACAACAACGCGTACAATGGCAACAATGGCGTTCGGCCGGATTTGGTGGAAAACGCGACCGAGTAAGGCGAAGAACCTGAAAACAGAGTACCCCAACAAAGGAGGTCATTTCCTTCCGAAGTGCCGGAAAGGCCACGGTAAACACAAGATTGACGACGAATGGCCTTCCTACTGTGACGGCCGGACTGTAAGCGTCAAGGAGGATTTTTATTTTGAGCGAAGACCAGACATTGATTCTTTCTGACTTCGCGAAGGTGATCGACTTTAACAGTCTATATCAATCGTATACAGAAGCGCTCAAAGGTAAACGGTGGAAATATGCGGTCTGTAAATACGAAGTGAACGTCCTGGAAAACCTTATGTTCGTTCACTTCATGTTATCGGCCCACAAATACCGCCTGTCGCCTTATAACTGCTTCATTGTGAAAGAACCGAAAGAACGGCTGATCATGTATAACAGCTTCCGCGACAAAATCGTTCAGCACAGTCTTTGCGATAATGTCCTGGAACCGTACCTTTCGAAAACTTTCATATACGACAACTACGCAAGCCAGAAAGGCAAAGGAACGCACTTCGGACTTGACCGCCTGAAATATTTCATGTCGAGGTACTACCGGCAGAACGGGGCGGACGGCTGGGTCCTGAAATGCGATATTCGAAAGTATTTTTACAGTATCAATCACGACGTTCTGAAAGAACAGCTTCGCCGGCTTATCAAAGACCGCGACGTCTTGTGGCTTCTGGATATGATCATAGATTCCACCGAAGGACCAGGAATCCCGATCGGAAACCATACTTCACAGTGGTTCGCCGTTCTGTACCTGTCCGGAATGGATCACATGATCAAGGAACGTCTGGGAATCAAAATGTACGGCCGCTACATGGACGACTTCTATTTGATTCACCCCGACAAGGACTATCTTCGTTATAGCCTGGAAGAAATCAAGAAGTATCTGGTCCCTTTAGGACTGGAATTGAATCAAAAGACGGCCATTTTCCCCTTAACCCAGGGAATCGACTTCCTGGGATTTAGGACCTATCTGACCGACACCGGAAAAGTCGTCAGAAAAGTCCGCCGTGAAAGCAAGAACCGAATTCAAAGGAAATTGAAGAAATATCGCCACCTTCTGGACGAAGGTCGGATCGACTTCGAAACGATTCTTCAATCCTATTCTTCGTGGACCGGTCACGCCGAACACGGCAACAGTTACCACTTGATCAGGAAGACGGACGATCTGTTCTTCAACCTATTCAAGAATGAATTGGAGGGATTAACCTATGGCAAAATTACTATCCGCTTTGCCCGTTGGAAGCGTCGTCAAGTCGACGAACACGAAATACAACGGGAAAGTGATCAGGTGGATCGTGGGAACCCAGGACACAGCCAACGGCCGAACGGGCCTGGTAGCCGAGAAAATGATCACCCTGAAATGCTTCGACGCGAAGGAATCTTCGAACCCGAACAGTAGCCGTCAAAGCTACGGAAACAACCGTTATTCCCAGTCTAATATCGACCAGTGGTTGAACAGCCAGGCCGCGTCCTGGTATTCCGCGCGTCACAGCTACGACGCACCGCCGAACAACGCCAACGTGTGGAGCAACTACAACGAATACGACACCGAAGCCGGATTCCTGTCCAACTTCGAAGCGGACTTCCGAAAGGCTATCCTGGACGCCGTGATCCGTGTCGCAAAGAATACCGTCACCGACGGCGGCGGTTATGAAGACATCACCCGAAAGGTCTTTCTTCTGTCAAATACCGAAGTCGGCCTGTCCAACGAAAACGGCGTAGCCGAAGGGACCCTGTGGTCCTACTTTTCCAGCGCCGCGCGCCGCCAGTGCTACCCGACCGCCGAAGCTGTCAGCAATTCGGAATACACAAGTTCCAGTCTGAACGCGTCTTCTTATTGGTGGTGGTGGCTTAGAACCCCGTACGCCAGCAACGCGAACACTGCGCGCGGTGTCAACACGGACGGCAGTCTGGGCGACCACAGCGCGTACACCGGCGGCCATGGCGTTCGGCCGGCTTTGTATTTGGAATCTGGGAATCTGGTATCCGATTCAACAGACACCGACGGGGCCTATATCTTACAGTGGAACCAGCCGCCGTCTGATCCTTCTTCTATTTCCTACGGCACACCGCAAGCCGGAAACAGCCTGGTTCTTTCGACGGGCGGTTCTACCGATCCGGAGGGCGACGCCATTTCCTACGTCTGGGAAAGGAAGATTGATTCCGGCGCTTATGTCCAGTTAGGGATCACCACGGCGAAGACCTTCACCGACACAGTTCCGACGTCCGGCACAACTTACACGGCGCGCGTGAAGGCAGTCGACGCGAACGGTCTTGAATCCGGTTACTGCACCGGATCGGCAAAAACCATTTCCTACAACACGCCGCCCGTGATCAGCGGTTCGGATCAAAACCTGGGAGCAAAAACAGCGCCGTTTACATACCAGTACACGGTCACAGACGCCCAGGCGGCCACGCAAACGATCACGGTCACGGAAAAACTGACCAACGGAACCCAGACGATCGCGCTTCGCACTTATACCGCGACCAGCGGCGCCCAGAATACCGTCGACCTGTCCAGTGTATGGCTTCCGCTTCTTTCCGGAACCCACGTCCTGACGATCACGGCCACCGACAGCGCCGGCGGAAGCGCAACGCGAAAGATTACGTTCAGCCGCACCGTCAGCCGTATCGCGGCGGCGCGCGCGTTCAATACGGACGCCCTGGTTCAGAAGGTCTTTGTTTCCCTTTATCCGGCGCCGATTCCGGCGGACGCTACCCTTCACCTGGAAGTCACGAACAACCCGTTCGACACTTCGCCGGTGTGGGTAGACATCACCGACAAGGCGAACAGATTTGTCCACGTCTTCACGAATACGACCGCCGCGAAAGGCTATGGTCTGGGCTATCGCTTCTATATCACGAAGGGAACCCATGAAATCGAAATCACCCAGGCGACGATCCGTTTCGCCTAAACGAAAGGAGGAATTCGAAATGTTTGATCCTACACAATGCGAAAGCGTGAGCATGGCCCAGGCAAAGGCCCAGGAAGAACAAAATCCTGTCAATGCCGCTTTGCGCGCGACTTCGATCGCCTTCGTCGCTTTGGCAGAATCGGGCCAGATCGACGACACAACCGCAACGGAAAACGTCAGCCAGTTCGCGTCCTGGGCTTACCCTGTGGCGTATGCTGTCGGCAATATCCGCCAGTATAACGGCGAACTTTTCCGCTGTGTTCAGGCCCACACTTCACAAGCCGACTGGACGCCTGACGCCACCGCTTCCCTTTGGAAGAAAGTCGGCGATCCGACGGAAGAATGGCCGGCCTGGTCCCAGCCGATCGGCGCACATGACGCCTACAACAGCGGCGACAAAGTGTCCCACAACGGGAAACACTGGACATCTAACGTCGACGCGAACGTCTGGGAACCTGGCGTCTATGGCTGGACGGAGGTGACAGAATGACCGAAGGAATCATTGTCGGCGTTCTGTCGCTGATCGGTACACTGGCCGGAACTTACTTCGCAAACCGAAAGAGTTCCGCCCTTATCGCTTACCGCCTGGAACTTCTTGAAAAGAAAGTCGACAAACACAATTCCGTCGTGGAAAGGACCTTCAAACTGGAAGAACAGGCGGCCGTTTTTGAAGAAAAAATAAAGGTCGCGAATCACCGTATAGAGGACCTGGAAAACAAGTGAAAACGCACAGAAAGAAGCGCGAGTTTTCTAAAATCATTATAACCATAGTCGGAGCCGTCACGCTTATAGTGTCGGCTTTTACTATGGCCGTTGTATGGAAAACAAGCGACACCGCGCCCCTGGCGTATTTGATCCCTTCGGTCTTCGGTGAACTGGCCACCGCGACCGGCTTCTATTTCAGCAAAGCGAAGGCCGAAAACCGGATCAAACTTCGAAAATTATATGGTCCTGAAATCTACAATGACACGAAGGAGGTATAAACGTGTTAAACGCATTACTTGAAAATCTGACAAATATCGGCTGGGCTATGCTGATCTTTCTGTGTGCATACCTGGCAAACGTCGCCTTTTCCCTGTGGTACAACATCAAAATCAGGAAGGAAGACTTCGAACGCGAAAAGCTGATTGCAAGCGGCTTGAAAATCCTTGTTTTCGTCGTTGGCCTGACGCTTCTGTGTACGGCCATCACTACACTTCCGATTTTTGCGAACGAAGTCGGCTGGGCTATTCCTGACGAATACACGGACATTTTCGCCGACCTGGTTATCATTGGCGCCGTTTTGCTTGTGTCCTGTAAATACATCAAGGAAGCCTTCACGAAGTTCGTTGCTATTTTGAACACCGGTTCCGCGGAAAATGTGGAAAACGTATCGGAGCCGGAAGCAACCAACGCCGGAAAGGTCCAGATCGGCTTCATGGCCGGAAATGGAGGGAACGAAAATGAGTAACAGCAAACTTGTAAACTATACGCGCATTTCCCCGAACAAGAACAGTCCCAGAAACCACAAGATCGACACAATCACGATCCACTGTGTCGTCGGCCAGTGTTCGGTCGAAACCCTGGGGAACATCTTCGCGCCCACTTCCAGACAGGCGTCTTCAAACTATGGGATCGGCTTTGACGGCAAAATCGGAATGTATGTGGAAGAAAAGGACCGTTCCTGGTGTAGTTCTTCCGCGTCCAACGATAACAGAGCGATCACGATCGAAGTCGCGTCCGATACAAAGCACCCTTACGCAGTCAATGAAAAGGCGTTCGCCGCGCTTATTGACCTGGTGACTGACATCTGCAAGCGAAACGGGATCAAACGCCTTGTGTGGTCCACCAACAAAAAGGACCGTATGAATCACCTGAACGGGTGCAATATGACCGTTCACCGCGATTATGCAAACAAGGCTTGTCCTGGCGACTACCTGTATAACCGCCACGGTGAAATCGCGGCCGAAGTCAACCGCCGCCTGGGCGCCAGTGCCGAAAAGCCGGCAGAGAATAAACCGGCCACTGGCGAAGTGATCCACACTGTCAAAGCCGGCGAAACACTGTCGAAGATCGCCCAGAAGTACGGGACGACCTATCAGAAGATCGCGGCTTATAACAGGATCGCAAACGCAAACCTGATCCGCGTCGGCCAGAAAATCAAAATTCCGGCAGACACCCAGGCCGCCCAGTCCTTCAAGAAGGGTGATAAAGTAAAGGTCCTGAAAGCTGTCACCTACACAGGGAAAGCCTTCAAGACCTATTATGACAAATATGACGTGATCGAAGCCGACGGCGACCGTGTGGTCATTGGTATCGGAAAGACAGTCACAGCGGCCGTCAATGCGGCAAACCTGAAAAAAGCATAACGGCAAAAGGAAAGCGGCCAGGGATATTCCCTGACCGCCTTTTTTATTTTCCGGTGACCATTGAAAGAGCCGACACGAAAAGGTCCTGTCGCGCGACTGAAAACTGATATGTCTTCGATCCGGCCTGAACGACGACAGAGCCGCCGACAGGTGTCACCGCTGTCAATGCTGAAATCTTACATTCGAAACCGGCCTGGTTATGAATGAAGACGATCCGCCTATTCGTTAAAACGATAGCGCCTGAATAGGTTTCTGTCACTTCGCCGTAAACCGTCCGACTGGAACCGCCGCCAGTGCTTACCGACACGCCCTTCGCAACGCGGACACGGACGCCAGCGCCGCTTCCGGTTCGGCCGACAGCCTTGTTCTTCGTGACAATCTTCGTCGCCGGCGCGTAATAGTGGGCGACTTCGCCTTCTTCCAAAAGAACCGGCGTCCCCGTTACAACAGGAAGTTCGCCCTGTGCGATCGCTGAAATCGCGTTTTCTTCCATGAACGGCGTATTTCTGGCCACTTGTGCCGCCTGTCTGGCTTCCTTCTGTTTCTTGACCTTGTTCGCACTGAAAAACAGTCCAACGGTGACAATGGTCAAGACGACGATCCAGCCCCACAATGATACTTCCGGAACCGCGATCGACACAATCACCAGGATCAGATCGACAATCGCGGCCAGGATTCCGAATATAATAGCGATTATTCGCATTATATCCCCCCTTCCTACTTGTAAACTTTATAAGGTTCTGACCTTTAACACAATTATACGTGAAAAATGTGTTAAAAACAAGAATGACGCTGAACATTAACACAAAATTTTCGGGAAGGAGGTCACAACTTGAAAATATATGACTATAAAGGCCGGAAGAACATCAGCGGAAACAGAATCCGCGAAGCACGATTGAAGAAGCGGCTGTCACAGGCCGACTTCGCCGCCAGACTGCAAATAGCCGGAATCACTATGGAACGCGACAGCGTCAGCAGAATCGAAATCGGAACGCGCTTCGTCGCCGACTATGAACTTATGATAATAGCTGAAATCCTGGACGTAACCGTCGACTGGTTACTGTCCGAAGACCGCGAATAACACAACGGACCACTGGCGAACTTTCGAACCGCCAGGGTCTTTTATTTTTTTGGTTTCCCCTTGACAATATAATACCGGTATTATATAATATTCGACAGAAAGAGGTGACTACACTATGGCACAAGCGCAGATCGAAGCGAACAAACGCTTCCGCAAGAAATCCTATGACCGAATCGAAATAACAGTTCCAAAAGGCGACAGAGAAAAGATCGTTCAAGCCGCCAGCGCGGCCGGTATGAGTGTAAACGCTTTTATCAAAGAAGCACTGGCCGAATATATCGCCCACACAACCAAAAAGTAAAACGAAAGCCCTGTCCACGAACGGACGGGGCTTTTTTGCATATCAGGAGGAATCAAAATGAAAAAGCGCAGATTCAAACACCTGTCCTGGACTGACAGGCTGAAAATAGAAACAATGTTAAAGGACAAACGTCACAAACAGGAAATCGCTGACGAAATCGGCGTTCACCTGAAAACGATCTACAACGAAATCAAGCGCGGCCGATATATTCATACGAATTCCGACCTGACCGAAGAAGAACGATATAGTCCGGAAATGGCCGAAGCGGCTTACCGTGAACACCTGGCCGCAAAAGGCCCGGACTTGAAAATCGGAAACGACCACGAACTGGCCCAACATATCGAAAAGAAAATCGCCGAAGACGGTTATTCGCCGGCCGCTGTCCTGGGTGAAATTAAGGAACAGGGCCTTGAATTCAAAACGTCAATCTGTGAATCGACCTTGTATTCTTATATCGACAAGGGCGTCTTTCTGACTATCACGAACAAGAACCTTCCTGTCAAAGGCCAAAAGAAACGCCAGTATAACAAAGTCAAGAGGGCGAAGCGTCCGCCGGCTGGAACCAGTATCGAAAACCGCCCGAAGGAAATCGACGATCGCGCTGTCGTTGGTGACTGGGAAATGGACTGTGTCGAAGGCAAAAAGAAAACAAAGAAAACCCTTCTGGTTCTGACAGAAAGAAAGTCCAGACGTGAAATCATTCGTCCTATGCGCGACCAGACCGCCCGAAGCGTGGTCCGCGTCCTGGATAGCCTTGAACGTGAATACGGCGCAAATTTCAGCAAAATCTTTCGAACGATAACTGTCGACAACGGTTCCGAATTCTCTGACTGTGCCGGAATGGAAAAGTCCTGTCGCCGCAAAGGCAACAGGACAAAGATATACTATTGTCACCCCTATTCGTCATACGAAAGAGGATCAAACGAAAATGTAAATAAAATGATCCGCCGCTGGTTCCCGAAAGGAACAGACTTCCGAAAAGTTACCGCGAAAGCGATCCAGAAAGTCGAAGACTGGATCAATAACTATCCCCGTGAAATACTGGGCTTCCGGACTGCCGAAGCCGTTTTCCAGGAAGGCGTCGCGTGTCTTATTTGAAATTTTTTATGAATTTTTGCAATTTAGTCTTGACTTTTTCAAAAAATCCGTGTTTTCTACGCGTCCGTCTCTAAATCTCCGATCGCCGCGCACGCCTCACGGTATGCCGCGGCCGTCTCCGGATACAGCGCCGACGCGCTTTGCATATCGCTGCCGCGCAGGGCCTCCGTCAGGGCGGAGGCTGCCTGCCCCAGCTGCACCAGCCCCAGGTTGGCTGCCAGGCCCTTCAGCGTGTGCGCCGCCCGGAACGCCCGTTGGACGTCTCCGGCGCTCATGGCCGCCTCCAGCATGGCGAAGGTGTCGTCTCCGGCGAACATCCGCAGGAAACGCTCCACCGCAGCTATACTGCCCAACCGGCGCACGGCGTCCGCCATGTCGCCGCCCATCTCTTGATAAAGCTTCTCTAAATTCATTGTTTCTTCCTCTCCAGCCACTCGGCGATCGTTCTTATCATCTGCCCAGCCTCCAACGGCTTGGGGATATGCGCGTCCATGCCCGCTGCCAGGCAGGCCGCCACGTCCTCGTCAAACAGGTTGGCGGTCATGGCGATGATCGGCAGCTGCGCGTCCGGCCTGTCCATCCCGCGGATGGCGCGGGTGGCGGAAAGGCCGTCCAGCTCCGGCATCATCACGTCCATCAGCACCGCGTCGTAGGTACCGGGCGCCGACGCGGCGAACATCTCCACCGCCTCCTTGCCGTCGGCGGCCTGGTCCACCACGGCGCCGGCCTCCTGCAGCAGGTACACCGCGATCTCCCGGTTCAGCTCGTTGTCCTCCGCCACCAGCAAGCGCCGGCCGGCGATGGAAGCCGCCGCACCGGGGAGCGCGGCTTCCGGTTCGGCCTCACTGGGCATCATGGGCAGCACCACGCGGAAGCGCGTTCCCTGTCCGCGTGCACTGTCCACCTGAATGGTACCGCCTCTTTCGTCCACCAGCTTTTTCACCACGGCCAGACCCAGGCCCACGCCGCCGGAAAGGCTGCCCCTATCGCTGTTTTCCTGGGCAAATGCCTCGAACATATGGCGCTGGAACGTCTCGCTCATGCCTGCGCCGTTATCCTCGCATATAAATTCCAGCCGGCACACGCCGTCCGCATAACGGGACTCGCGGAAGCTGCAGCGCACCCATCCGCCGGGGTGATTGTATTTGATGGCGTTGCCGATGATGTTCTGGCAGATCTGCCGCATATACAGCGGGTCGCCTGTGAATTGTTCATGCTCCAGCGTCAGGTCCATCACCGTCAGCGCAACGCCTGCGCTCTCCGCCTGGGCGCGCGAAATATCCAGCATCTCGTGCAGCTCGCTTGTCAAACAATAGGGGGTCTTTCCCAGCGCCTCCTGCTTCGGGCGATTCAGCGTCAGCACGTCGTTTACCAACGCCAGCAGATAGCGCGCCGCGGTCTGCGCCTTCTCCCGGCAGGACTGCACCAGCGTCACATTCTCCGGGTTCCGCCCGATGATCTCCAGCATACCCATGATGATGTTGATGGGTGTGCGTATATCATGGCTCATGCTGCGAAGGAAGTGCGTCTTGGCCTGGTCCGCCGCTGTGGCACGCTCTACTTCCTTTTCCAACTGCTTCTGGTACGCCAGCTCCCGCCGTTTGCGGTCCTGGCCGAGCCTGACCAACAGCAGTGCCGCCACCACCGCCGCCATCGCGTACACGCCGAAGGCGGAGATCAGCATATTCTTTGTCTGCGCGAACACAAAGTCTGCCGGCAGGAACACATACAGGCTGTACTGCTGGTATCGCTCCCGTGCACCGAAGAACGTGCCGTCCGTGCGGAGCTGGGTCAGCTTGCTGCCCGGGGAGGGGGAGGACTCCAGCGCACGGATGAGGGGCACCTCGTCCACCGGCAGGTTCCACTGCTCCGCCGCGCTGCTGCCCACCACGCGCTCGCCGTCGGTGATGTAGGTGTAGACCTTGTCATTGAGCAGCGTCTCGTAGCCCGCCAGCAGGCTCTCGATGGACGCACGGTAGGAGGCGATGATCGTGTTCGACTGGAGGCGGACGCAGAAGACGACGCCGGGATTTTCGACGCGCGCCACGGCTGCTATGTCGTATACCGCGCCGTCACGGGTCAGGCGGCGGGCGAAGATCTTCTCCGGGTAGTCCATAACGGAGCGGATCGCCTCATTGGTGTAGTAATCGCTCCAGTCCATGTCCGCACCGGAGCTGAACTCGATCTCCAGATCCTTGTCCAGCACCAGCACGCAGGTTACGCGCTGATGCTGGGCGTACCGCGCCAGCTCCTCGTTGGAGCGGTTCTGCCCCACCATACCCTCGCGCTCCGCCACCTCCTGCGCCTGCTCCGTCAGCCGCACGAGGCTCTTTAGCCGGTCGGCGGCGACGATGTCGCGGTAGCTGATGCACTGGTTTTGCAGATATTGCAGCGTCCGCTGGGCGGTCTGCTGGGCGTTGCGGATGCTGCTGTTGCCGCCGATGAGAGCCGTGACCGCCATCACAAAGACGCCCAGCACCAGCATGAGCACCCAGATATATTTGTTGGAAAACTTATTGCCCATGGATCAACCCCGCTAAAGCCGCCTGTGCGTCCACGCCGTAGCTCTCCAGAATGGCGGCCACGGTGCCGTCCGCCACCAGCTCGTGCAGCATTTCGTTCAGAGCCTCCGCTCTGCCGCTGCCGTCGTCCTTATAGAACGCCGCGCCCAGACCTGCCCGCAGCAGCCCCGGCTCCAGCACCCGGTATTCCCCGGCGCGCCCGGCGATGAAGGTGAGGTACGCCGTCTCGTGTCCGGCGCAGGCGTCCACGTAGCTTTTGTCCAGCGCGGCGAACACGTCCACCGTGTCGGCGAAGCAGTACACGCTGTCCACCTGCTCCACGCCGGGCACCTGATGCTTCAGAAACAGCTCCTCCGGCTTAGTGGATATCTGCACGGAAATACGCTTATCATTCAGGTCGGCCAGTGTACGGATATCGCTGTCAGCCTGCACGATGACCACCTGACGGCTGTACATATACGGCCCTGCCCAGCGGTAGCAGTCCTCTCTGCCGTTCATGGAGAAGCTGCCCCAGAGGCAGTCCACGTCGCCTCGCTCCAGTAGGGCGTCCTTCTCCTGCCAGTTGATTTTTTGGAAGCTCGCCGTCCAGCCCAATCTCTCGCAGGCGGCGGTGGCGATCTCCACGTCGATACCCGCATAGGCGCCATTCTCATCCAGATAGAAATACGGCTCATAGTCGTCGCTGCCAATGACCAGCACCGGCAGTTCTTCCGTTTCCGTCTCCCGCTGTCCGCAGCCGCACAGCAACGCGCCGCACAGCGCCAGCAGCACCGCCAGCAATCTTTTTGTCCTGCTCATTCCTTACCTCTCATGCCGTATACCTCACGGCACAACGCACTCTGTATGTCCTCCAGACAGTCCACCAGCAGCGGATCGAACGCGCCGCACTCGCCGCGCCGTATCATAGCCAACGCCTCCGCATGGGTATACGCCGGCTTGTACACCCGCTGGCTCACCAGTGCGTCATAGGCGTCCGCCAGGCCCACCGCCTGCACGGTCATCGGTATCTCGTCGCCCTTCAGCCCGTCGGGATAGCCTCTGCCGTCCACCCGCTCGTGGTGCCAGCGGCAGATCTCCGCCGCAGCCTCCACCAACGGCTCGCTTTCCATCTCCTTCATGCCCCGCATCAGTTCCTCGCCGATCAGGGTATGCTTCTTGATCTCGTCAAACTCCTCCGGCGTCAGGGGACCGGGCTTTCGCAGCAGGGCATCCGGCACGCCCATCTTTCCGATGTCGTGGAACATAGCCGCGGCGGCGGCCCGCCGGCAGTCCTGCAGGGTCAGGCCGTATTTATCCGTGCGTTCCAGCATTCTCTGCAGCAGCCGCTGCGTGATCTGCTCCACGTGCCGCCCGTGGTCCGCGCCCTCGCCGTTGCGGTAGCCCATCACCCGCGACAGGATATCCGCCACGATGCCCATCATATGCTCCTGCCGCCGCAGCTGCTGCATCATCACCGCTGCCAGCCGCCGCTGCCGCGCGTACAGCTTCACGGTGTTCATCACCCGCTGCCGCACGATACGGATATCAAAGGGCCGTTCTATGTAGTCCGCCACGCCCATGTCATAGGCCTGCCGCACCTTTTCTTCTGACCCGTCCGCCGTGATGATAATGACCGGGATATCCTCGATAAACCCCCGATTATTCATCTCCTCCAGCACCTGCAGGCCGTCCATCTCCGGCATGATCATGTCCAGCAGCACCAGTGAGATATCCGCGCCGTAGGTCTCCAGCTGCGCCATACACTCCCGGCCGTCCTCCGCCTCCAGCACGTTGAAATCCTCCGCCAGCATCTCCCGCAGTATCGCGCGGTTCATAGCCGCATCGTCCACCACAAGAATATGCGGCTTGATCTCCTCCCCCTCCACGGGGGTATCCTCGGTGACCACGGCGTTCTTTCTCCGCTTGGCCCGGTACATCAGCCGGTCCGCCCGCTGCACCGCCTGGGCGATCGTCTCCTGCTGCGCCATGACGCAGCCCACGCTGATGGTGATATGCTGGCCGCCCTCGCAGCCCGGTATGCTCACTGTCCGCAGCCGCCGCTGAATGTCTCTCAGCACGGTGGTAAAGGCCGCCTGCTCCACGCCCGGCAGCAGCAGCAAAAACTCGTCGCCGCCGTAGCGCACCAGTGAACCGCTGCGGCCCACTACCTCATAGATGGTATCAGCCAGCGCCCGCAGCGCGTTGTCGCCCACCTGATGGCCATTCATGTCGTTATACAGCTTCAGATCGTCCATATCGATGAGCGCTACACCGCCGCGGTATACCTCATTGCTCATCTCCCGCTGGTAATGGTTGCGGCTCAGCGCGCCGGTCAGCGCGTCTATCTCCTGCTCCTGTGTATCCCGTCCGGAGATGACCAGCACATAGTCGTTGATCCGGTCGATGCGGATGTCATACTGCCGGCAGCCTACGCCGCCCTGCCGGAACCGCAGGCGAAAGCTCTCGTTTCGCTCCTTTTCGTAGAAAAAGCTCCGCAGGTTTTCGCTGCTGAGATAGCGCATCCACACGCTTTTTTCCGCCGACACTCCGCCGTTGTCCCGGAAGATGTCCCGCAGCTCCTCTACGGTGTACCATTTGTCCTCCAGCCCACTGGCCAGACTGGTTTTCCGGACCCGCAGCTTTCCCCGGGCCCTGTCATATTCACATACGGTGTCGCAGATCGGCAGCAGTGCCGCGATAAAGGCTTCCTTCTCGATCATGGCTGAGATCTCCGTTCCTATCATATCAGCCTTATTATAGCATCTTAATGCCGTATTGCAACGGCCTCCCCCCTGAAACGCCGAATTTTTCGCCTGTTTTGCAGGCGGCGCGCCGGGGTGCGCTGTCGGTGAACGGCCCTGACCCGCACAGGGCAAAATAAAACCGCCCGGACGGGCGGTTTTGTTTTGCCTTTTTGCGATCTAACTGCGGCGGCGGCGGAGGGCTAAAACGGTCAGTGCCGAAATGGAAGCACCAACAATAAGCCATGCCCACGGACCGGCGGAGGACGCGGCGGCCGGCAGAGGCTGCCAGGCGGCATACAGCGTCATATCCGCCGTGACCGGCGCATTGAAATCCCAGGGGCGGGTCAGGTCGTAGTCACTGTACCAGCCGGTGAAGCGATAGCCCGAGCGGGTGGGCGCCTGCGGCGGCGCCAGGGGCGTTCCACGGAGCACCTCCGCCGGCGCTACGTCGCTGCCGCCGTTACTTTGGAAGGTCACGCGGCACTGCTCTGACACCACCACCGTGACGTCCCGGGCAGCGGCGGCGTAGCGGCCCATGCCGTCCTCGGTGGACACCAGGTAATGGCTGCCGGTTATGGCGGACGCACCGCCGTCGGCCAGGACCTTCAGCTGAAAGGAGCCGACGACCGTCTCATCCGCCCAGTCCGCGCCGCCGCCAAAGTCTACGCAATTCATGTAGACCGCCTGACGGCCATCACGCAGCGTGACCAGCGTCGTCTTGACGCCCTCGCGGAGCAGGGTGCCATCAGGCTGATAGGCGAAGAAGGCAGGATCGAAGCATATCTCGTCCTGCATGGCGAACATCGGTCCTGTGCCGGTGGTCCGGCACAGGGTAAGCGATACCGTTACGGTATCGCCGGCGGCGGCATGGTACGTCGCCTCTCCGTTGGCGGCAAGGCGGAATTCATAGTGCCGGCTGTCGTCGCCCCAGGCCAGGGACGGCGCCAGCAGCAGCACCGCCAGCAGCGCCAGAACTACCCGCTTCATGGTCCGCCTCAGTTCAGGAAGTCCTTGAGCTTCTTGCTGCGGGAGGGGTGCCGCAGCTTACGCAGGGCCTTGGCCTCGATCTGGCGGATACGCTCACGGGTGACGTTGAACTCCTTGCCTACCTCTTCCAGCGTGCGGGTACGGCCGTCCTCGATACCGAAGCGCAGCTTCAGCACCTTCTCCTCCCGGGGCGTCAGGGTACCCAGCACGTCCACCAGCTGCTCCTTCAGCAGCGTGAAGCTGGCGGCCTCGCTGGGCTCGGATGCGGCCTCGTCGGGGATGAAGTCGCCCAGATGGCTGTCCTCCTCCTCGCCGATGGGCGTCTCCAACGACACGGGCTCCTGGGCGATCTTCAATATCTCGCGGACCTTGTCCACGGGCATATTCATCTCGGCGCTGATCTCCTCGGGGCTGGGGTCGTGGCCCAACTCCTGCAGCAGCTGGCGGGACACACGGATGACCTTGTTGATGGTCTCCACCATGTGGACGGGGATGCGGATGGTACGCGCCTGATCGGCGATGGCGCGGGTGATGGCCTGACGGATCCACCAGGTGGCGTAGGTGGAGAACTTATAGCCCTTGGTGTAGTCGAACTTCTCCACGGCCTTGATCAGGCCCAGATTGCCCTCCTGGATCAGGTCCAGGAACAGCATACCGCGGCCCACATAGCGCTTGGCGATGGACACCACCAGACGCAGATTGGCCTCGGCCAGCTGCTGCTTGGCCTTCTCGCCGGCCTTGATCTGCTTTTTCAGCTCGGCCATCTCCGCCTCAGGGATGGTCTCGCCGTCCGCCTCGGCCTGCGCCACACGCGCCTCGGCCTCGCGGCCGGCGGACATAACGGTGGCCAGCTCCACCTCCTGATCGGCGGTCAGCAGGGGCACCTTGCCGATCTCCTTCAGGTACATACGCACGGGATCGTCAATGTTGAAGCTGTCCACCAGCGTGTTGGGGTCGACCAGCTCCTCCTCCTCGATCTCGGCGATCTCATCCATAGCGGGCTCGCCATCCTCATCGGGCAGGTCGGCCAGGAAATCCTCGCTGCCTACCTCGATGCCCAACTGCTCCAGAGAGTCGTAGATGGAGTCCATCTGCTCGCTCTCCAGGTCCAGCTCGTCCAGCACGTCGGACAACTCACCGGCATCCAGCTTGCCCTTCTTCTTACCCTTGGTAAACAGGTCGCGCAGCTTCTCGTTGCCGTTCAGCAGCGCGGCCGCCGGCAGGGACGCGATGGTCTTTTCGTCCAGGCCGCCCTTGGCGGGCTTGTCCTGCGCCGGCGCGGCCTCCTGCAAAAGCTGGTCCGCCATCTGCTCCAACTGCTCCGCGGTGTACTTTTCTTCGGTCATGTTCGCTTTCCTCCGTAACCTTTTTTATCTTTATACGTCTCCATCGCCGCCGCCAGCGGATCCGTGCCGCCGGTGCGCTTGGTGTGTTCTTCCCGAATGATGCGTATGTAATCCGCCAGCGCCTGCGGCGCGTTGGCTGCGGATTCCGGTTTTTGCAGCAGCGCCGTTAGGTGGTTCATCTCCTCCGGCGTCAGCACCGCGGCCAGCGCCGCCATGCTCGCGTGCCCCCGCCGCTGCCACAGCTCGCCGTAGATGCGGCCCAGCAGCGGCGAAGAGAATTCCTCCGGCCGCACCGGCATTTCCGGCGGGAACAGGCTCTCGTCCTGCATCAGCAGACGGATAACGCCCTCCTCCGCCAGCGCGCTGCGTACATTCTGATAACGGATGCTGCGGTCCGCGGGCTGCAGGGCCGATATCGGGTTCATCTCCTGACGCTCCTGCGCCTTCCGTGCCTTGGCCTGCACCCGCTTGGCGGCCCGCTGGACCTCCATCCGCATGGCCTCTACCGGCAGGGACGCCGCCTCGGCGGCCCGGGTGGTATATACCTCCCGTCCCACAGGATCATTTAATTTACATAATGTTTCAGCAATCTCCCCCGCGTAGGCGATGCGGCCCTTGTCGTCCTTCAGGTCATACTTGGCCGCGATCTCAGACATCGTGAATTCAATGCCGTTTGCGCTGCCGGAAAGCAGCTGCTCAAACGCGTCCCTACCCTGGTATTTGATAAAGTCATCGGCATCCTGCTTTACATAATGCCCATCCACCAATCGCTGCGGCAGACGCAGGACCTTCACGGTGAACTCGCTGTTCTGCAGCAGCTCCAGCGCCCGGTCCGTGGCCATCTGGCCCGCGCCATCGTTGTCATAGCACAGCACCAGCTCCTTGGTGAAGCGGCTCAGCAGACGTATCTGCTCCTGGGTCAGCGCCGTGCCCATGCAGGCCACCGCGTTGTCGAACCCCGCCTGATGCAGCGTCACCACGTCCAGGTTGCCCTCGCACAGGATCATGTTGGGCCGCTTGGTCTTTTTGGCCAGGTTCAGGCCGTAGAGCACCCGGCGCTTGCTGTAGGCCACCGTTTCGGTGGTGTTCATATATTTCGGCTCCGACTTGTCGATCACGCGGCTGCCGAAGCCCACCACGTCGCCCCGCACATCGATGACCGGCAGCATCAGCCGGTTGCGGAACTTATCGTACAGCCCGCCGTTTTTCCCGTTGACCACCAGCCCGGAGGCCAGCAGCTCCTGCTTGGTGAAGCCCTTGTCCGTCATGGCGCGGAGCAGCGCGTCCCACTGGTCCAACGAAGCGCCCATGCCGAAGCGCACCGCGATGCCGCGCCGTATCTGCCGCTTGTCCAGATACGCCTGCACCGCCGCACCCTGCGGAAGCTGCAGCTGGTCATAGTACCACCGCGCCGCCGCGCGGTTCAGCTCCAGCACCCGCCGCCGCAGCCGGTCAGCATTGCTGCGGGACTCGTCCTCCGCCGGCAGCGGGATGTTGGCCCGCTTGGCCAGGAACTCCACCGCCTCCGGGAACGACAGGCCCTCGATCTCCATAATAAAATTGATGACGCCGCCGCCCTTTTTGCAGCCGAAGCAGTGGTAGATCTGCTTGTCCGGCGCTACGGAAAATGAGGGCGTTTTCTCGTTGTGGAAGGGGCACAGGCCGAACAGGTTGCCGCCCTTGCGTGTCAGCGTCACGTAGCTGGATACCACATCCGCGATGTCGTTCCGCGCCACCACTTCGTCCAGAAACTGGTCGCTGAAATGCACGAAAAGCCCTCCTTTCCCCCGCCGAACCGCGGTGCAAAATAAATCTGACAATATACTATACCAAAAAACTTCCTCAAATCCTCTTTTTTCGCAAAAGTTTTTAGCCGTGACGGATGAGGTGCCATAAAAAAAGAAAAGCCCCGTAGGAACGCAGCATTTACTATTCCTCCCGCGGCAGCGGGAGGGATAATTAAACACAAAAAAAGAAAGGCCCGCTGGGCCTTTCTCTTTTTTGAGTTTAATTAGAACTCCTTTTTCTTGCCGATGACGACGGCGGAGCCGGCGACGGAGGTCAGAGCCATACCGACGTACATAGCGATACCAGCGTCAAAGGTCTTGGGGCTGGAAGTGCCATCAGCGGGCTTGGTGTCAGCGGTCTTGTCAGCGACAACCCACACACCAGCGGCCAACTCAGCGGTAGCACCGGAGGGAACCTCAGTGTAGTACTCATAAGCCTTACCAGTAGCGCCGCATGCAGAGCACTTAGCAGTCAGCTTCTCCAGGTCCACAACCCAAGTGTGAGGAACCAGCAGTTCATCGAGGGTCTTCTCATCGTCAACACGCTCAACAGCGGTCATGACACCGTTGACCATCAGATACTCGGTATTATCGTCAATATCATCAGTAGCAACCTTCACAAACAGATAGGTCTCATCGTCCGCCTCATCAACAGCGGTGAAGAACTTATCAGTCTTGGTGTAGTTAGCAGCCTTGTAGTCAAACTGGCCGCACTTGGTGCCCAGATTGGTGTAAGCAGTACCCTCGCCATTGTAGATAACGCTAACAACCTCAGTCAGATACATAGCGACAGTGGTCTTGCCAGCATACTTCAGAACATAAGTGGCGTCAGCGGCCTTGTCAGCTTTCACGAAATACTTGCCTTCAAACTGGTTGACAGTAGTGCCTTCGTTCTCACCCGCGATCATCTTAGTCAGGGTGTAATAGGCAATCTGATTGGCATCCTTGTCAGCCTTCTCATAGGTCAGAGTGACCTCTGTGGCTACTTCAGCAGAACTATTCTTGCCGAAGACGTCGTACTTCTGCTCCGCCGCGAAAGCGGTGGTGCACAGTGCCAGAGCCATGACCATGGCCAGCACAGTTGCAATGATCTTCTTCATGTTTGTTTCCTCCATAAAAATTTGTTTGTGTCCGGTTCGGCTTTGTCACTCGGACCACCGTTTACAACGTAAACATCATTATGTTGTAAAAATTTTTACAGATTTTATTACCAGTTATTTCCATTTTTGAGGGAGTGACACCGCACCGTTAAAAATCGCCCGGAAATGGAAATAATTTCCATTTCTTCCATAATTTACCAGTAATTTACGCAATTTCTCTGAGCGCCTGTAAAGCGTAATTCTTGTGTAACGCAGCATTTATGCAATTCAAGTCGAGATTTTCAAAAAACGCAACAACTTAGCTGGAAAAATTTTCCAGCTAAAATCGAAAAGCCATTATGTAAACTACTTTGACGCTGATAGCGGCCAAAAGCCGTTCATAATTCGGTTACAATTTATTCGGCGAAAGCGTTGTCTGCGTTTTTGTGCATAAAAGGAGGTGTGCCCCCGGGCGCGGGGGTACATCTGTGAATGTTCCGTTAAGATGCCGTTAAGAAATCGCCAATTTTCTTGAAAACCAGATTTCAGAGTGCTACCATGAAACAACGTAGGGGGCGCGAGGTACAGGCCTCGCGCGACAGGAGGGGAGCTCCCGGGCGGCAGATATCATCTGTTGCCCGGGAGCCTTGTTTTGCTGTGCAGAGAAAAAAGCCGCCCGAGGGCGGCTTTTTATCCGTGAAGAAATACGTACAAAGCAGAAAGCCCCGGCAGAGCCGGGGCTTTCTGCCCTATGACCGGTTTCAGTTCTCCTCTTCCGCGCGCAGGTAGATCGTCAACAGAGACAACAGCTCTGAAACAGAAGGCTTCTCCGTCAAGTGTCGATGTGCGAGCTCTGACAGCTTCTCCGGCGCCGTGTTCCAGGCAACGTTTGCGGCGCGGCGCAGGCCGCGCTCCACGCACTTCCAGTTTGTGTCAATGCAGCGCGCCACGTCCGGATACACGTGCTTTGTGACCAGCAGAAGCCTGTCCGGCTCCCGCAGCGACAGCCGAAGCGCCTCTGCCATATAAAAATAGCAGACGCTGCTCGGCAACAACCCCAAGCCGCACAATGTGCGGCTCACATCCCCCTTATCCATGGATGCTACGCCACCTCTTTACCGTCTAATTTTTCTGTAATTTTGCGAAAGTCGTTCAGAAGCTCTGCCACCTCATCTTCCTTCAGTATGAGGAGCAGGGCCATCAATGCCGGGGCGGAAAAGCAGAATTTTCCACGTTCCAGGTCGCCGTAGGCCCGCGCCGTGATGCGAAGCTTTTCGGCCATTTCTTCCTGTGTAAGCCCACGGCGCTGCCGCAGTTGGCACACATAGCTTGACAGATGCTCCCGCACCGCGTCCTTATACTCCTGCATGGCAAATACCTCCGTTTCCGCTTTATAAGAAGATGATAGCGCAGCGGGAAGTTTACTTCCACGAAGCATACTTCCATTTATTGGCTTTTTTGTCATGAAATAGCGAAAGCGGTACACGGTGCAGCGGGACAACGCAGGGTAAAAAGGGCAAAAACAGGCTGACAAAACTATTGCATTTTTGGAGAAATCGTTGTAAAATACAGATGACAATCCAAGATTGGTAGCTGTAAGGAAGTGCTTCGCGCACGGGCTGAAACTATCACTCGGCGGACGCTTGAGTGTTTCAAACCCTCGGAAACAGGGTTTGGGGCACTTTTTGTTTACCGGGGAGTAGAGCCATATTGGGGAGAACACACGAACACTATCGGAAACAAAGGAGGAATACACATGGTTCTGGTAACAAATGGACGGCTCATTACCCGCGACAGTGAGGGCAAGGGCTACTATGAGCACGGCGCGGTGGCCTACGAGGGCGCCAAGATCGTGGAGGTAGGTGAGGAAGCCGCTCTGCGGGCAAAATATGCCGATGCCGAGATCGTTGACGCCAAGGGCGGCGTCATCATGCCTGCCTTCATCAACGCACACACCCACATCTACTCCGCACTGGCCCGCGGCCTGAGCATCGTGGGCAACAACCCCACCAACTTCTACGAGGTGCTGGACGGCACCTGGTGGGCCATCGACCGCCACCTGATGATGGACGGTACCCGCGCTTCCGCCACCGCGCTGTACATCGACAGCATCAAGCAGGGCGTGACCACCATCTTTGACCACCACGCCAGCTATGGTGAGATCCCCGGTACCCTGTTTACCATCAGCGAGGAGAGCCGCCGCCTGGGTCTGCGCTCCTGCCTGTGCTACGAGGTCAGCGACCGCGACGGCGAGGAGAAGTGCCTGCAGGCCATCAAGGAGAACGCGGACTTCATCACCTACTGCCAGAAGCAGAACGATCCCATGCTGGCGGCCATGTTCGGCGGCCACGCGCTGTTCACCATCAGCGACAAGACCTTTGATCGCATGGTGGAGGCCAACAACGGCCGCACCGGTTATCACATCCACGTGTCCGAGGGTATGAACGACGTGTACGACAGCCTGCAGAACTATGGCCGCCGTCCGGTGCAGCGCCTGCAGGACCACGGCATCCTGGGTGAAAAGACCATTCTGGGCCACTGTATCCATGTGAATACCGCCGAGATGGATATCATCCGCGAGACCAACACCATGGTGGTCAACAACCCCGAGTCCAACATGGGCAACGCCATCGGCATCTGCCCGGTGCTGCAGCTGTACAAGCGGGGCATCCTGCTGGGCATGGGCACCGATGCCTATACCAACGATATGCTGGAGTCTCTCAAGGTGGCCCTGTGCTCCCAGCGGAGCCAGAACTGCCTGCCTAACGTGGGCTGGTGCGAGGTCACGGATATGCTGTTCAAGAACAACGCCAAGATCGGCGCACGGTACTTCCCGGACCAGCTGGGTGTGCTGAAGGCCGGCGCGGCGGCGGATATCATCGTCATGGACTACAAACCGTTCACCCCGTTCAGCGACGAGAACATCGACGGCCACATGATCTTCGGCATGACCGGCCGCCAGTGCCAGACCACCATCGCCGCCGGCAAGGTCCTGATGAAGGACCGCGTGCTGGTGAACATCGACGAGGAGGCGGAGAACGCCCACATTCTCGAGGCCGCCAAGAAGCTGTGGGGCGACCTGAACCACCGGGTGTATTGATAAAATCAACGACAAGGAGGAAGACCCATGTCTGAAAAAATGTATCCGATCCCCTTTAAGTCCCTGATGAACTGGGTGGTCACCGAATATGCCAACTCCGGCGAGATCTTCGGCGTCCGCAAGGCGTACCACGCCACGGGCAAGAGCCTGCCCATCTTCGGCGAGCGCATCGAGACACCCTTTGGCCCCGCCGCCGGCCCCAACAGCCAGCTGGCCCAGAACATCATCGCCGCCTACATGGCCGGCGCACGCTTCTTCGAGGTCAAGACCGTCCAGAAGATGGACGGCGAGGAGCTGGCCGCCTGCGTGCCCCGCCCCTGCATTCTGGCCAACGACGAGGGCTATAACCAGGAGTGGTCCACCGAGCTGACCGTGCCCCAGGCTATGGACGAGTACATCAAGGCGTGGTGTGCGCTGAAGGTCCTCAGCAAGGTCTACGGTCTGGGCGATCCCAATGGCTTCGTGTTCAATATGTCCGTGGGCTACGATCTGGAGGGCATCAAGGGCGACAAGGTCAACACCTATATCGAGGGCATGAAGGACGCCACCAAGACCGCCATCTTCGGCGAGTGCAAGGCCGTTCTCAAGGAGCTGTTCCCCGCCGAGAGCGACTATATCGACGCCATTGATCCCCGCGTCAGCCGCAGCGTCACCGTATCCACCCTGCACGGCTGTCCCCCGGATGAGATCGAGCGCATCGCCAGCTATCTCATCACCGAGAAGCACCTGCACACCTTCGTCAAGTGCAACCCCACCATCCTGGGCTATGAGACGGCCCGCCGTATTCTCGACGGCATGGGCTATGACTATATTGTATTCGACGACCACCACTTCCGCGAGGATCTGCAGTGGGCCGACGCAGTGCCCATGTTCGAGCGTCTGCAGGCGCTGGCCGACAGCAAGGGGCTGGAGTTCGGCCTGAAGCTCTCCAACACCTTCCCGGTGGACACCACCCGCGGTGAGCTGCCCAACAACGAGATGTATATGTCCGGCCGCAGCCTGTTCCCCCTGACCATCGAGATGTGCCACCGCATTTCCCGCCAGTTCAAGGGTAAGATGCGTATCTCCTTCGCCGGCGGCGCGGAGTATTTCAACTGCGACAAGCTGTTCGCGGCGGGCATCTGGCCCATCACCGTTGCGACCACCATCCTCAAGCCCGGCGGCTACAACCGCCTGCTCCAGATGGTGGAGAAGGTAGAGCCCATGCCCTACAAGCCCTTTGACGGCACCGACACCCAGGCCATCTGCGACATGAGCACCGCCTCTCACACCGACGTGCACCACGTCAAGCCTATCAAGCCCCTGCCCAGCCGCAAGAGTGAGAAGAACGTGCCCTGGATCGACTGCTTCACCGCGCCCTGCAAGGGCGGCTGCCCCATCGCGCAGGACATCCCCGAGTACATGGAGCTGTGCAATAAGGGCCTGTACGGTCCGGCGCTGAAGCTGATCACCGAGAAAAACCCCCTGCCGTTCCTGACCGGCACCATCTGCGCCCATCGCTGTCAGACCAAGTGCTCCCGCAACTTCTATGACGAGTCCGTCCGCATCCGCGACACCAAGCTGCTGGCTGCCCAGAAGGGCTACAACGCCCTGATGGCCTCCATCAAGCTGCCGGAGCGCGTGGCGGGCAAGAAGGTCGCCATCATCGGCGGCGGCCCCACCGGCATTGCTGCCGCCTATTTCTGCGGCCGCGCCGGTATCGAGACCACCATCTTCGAGCGCGAGAGCTGCCTGGGCGGCGTGCCCCGTCACGTGATCCCCAGCTTCCGTATCGCCAACGAGGCCATTGAGAAGGATATCGCCCTCATGGAGAAGTACGGCGTGGAGGTCAAGTGCGGTGCGCCCGCCCCCTCTGTGGACGAGCTGAAAAAGCAGGGCTACACCCACATTCTGCTGGCCGTGGGTGCCTGGAAGCCCGGCAAGCTGGACATCGCCGGCGATGTGGCCGGCGCCATCCAGTGGATGAAGGGTGTCAAGGCCGGCAACATCGCTGTGGCCGGCAATATCGTGGTCGTGGGCGGCGGCAACACCGCCATGGACGCGGCCCGTCTGGCCAAGCGCAGCGGCGCCGAGAGCGTGACCCTCGTGTACCGCCGTACCCGCAAGTATATGCCCGCCGACGAGCACGAGCTGGCGCTGGCGCTGGCCGACGGCGTGACCTTCGCCGAGCTGGCTGCCCCCGTCAAGCAGGCCGACGGTGTGCTGAAGTGTGAGAAGATGGTGCTGGGCGAGGCCGATGCCTCCGGCCGCCGCAGCCCCGTGGGCAGCGGTGAGTTCTTCACCGTCCCCTGCGACCTGGTGATCTCCGCTGTGGGTGAGCAGGTGGACGACGCACTCATGGCCGCCAACGGCATTGAGTTGGACAAGAAGGGCCGTCCCGCCTTCCAGACCAACGTGGATGGCGTCTACGCCGCCGGCGACGCCAAGCGCGGCCCCGCCACTGTTGTCGAAGGCATCGCCGACGCCGCGGCCTTTGCCGAGGCAGTTATCGGCAAGCCCTATACCTATGACATCCCCGAGCAGGCCTATGTCACTAAGGCGGACGCCGAGGCTAAGAAGGGTATTCTGAAGATGAGCGCGTGCATCTGCTGCGAGGGCGACCGCTGTCTGCAGTGCGCCACCGTCTGCGAAAACTGCGTGGACTCCTGCCCCAACCGCGCCAATGTGGCCATCCGCATGGCCGATGGCAGCCACCAGATCGTCCACGTGGACAAGATGTGCAACGAGTGCGGCAACTGCACCCAGTTCTGCCCGTACAGCTCCGAGCCCTGCCACGACAAGTTCACCCTGTTCCAGACCGCCGAGGACATGGTGGACAGCCACAATGCCGGTGTCCTGTTCCTGGGCGGCGACAAGGTCCGCGTCCGTACCTTCGGCGAGCCGAAGGACTATGACCTGTCCGGCAAAAACGACCTGCCCGCCGATCTGGAGAAGCTGATCGTCACCCTGCGCGACAAGTACAGCTACCTGTATCTGTAACGTATATCCGCCCCGGTGTCAACCGCAAAAAAGAACCGCCGCCCGGCGGTTCTTTTTTGCGGTTGTCTACCCCGGGGGAGGGCTGATTAAGCACAAAAAAGAAGCCCCCGCAGAAAAGCAATCTTTACTATTCCTCCCGCGGCAGCGGGAGGGTTATATATTTATCTCACCCCGTCAGGGGTGAGATATTATCTATTCCTGGCCGTCAGGCCAGGGATAATTAAGCGCAAAAAAAGAAAGGCCCAGCGGGCAAGCAATCTTTATTCACCCCACCCCCGCCAGGGGGTGGGATAATTAAAGTCAAAAAAAGAAAGGCCCGTAGGAAAGCAATCTTTACTATTCCTCCCGCGACAGCGGGAGGTATAATTAAAGGCAAAAAAGAAGCACCCGGTAGGGTGCTTCTCTTTTTTGAGTTTAATTAGAACTCCTTTTTCTTGCCGATGACGACGGCGGAGCCGGCGACGGAGGTCAGAGCCATACCGACGTACATAGCGATGCCAGCGTCAAAGGTCTTGGGGGAAGTGGTGGTGTTGGTGGTGTTAGTGGCGGTGCCATCAACGGCCTTATCCAGATAGTAGTACTTGACGCCATTGATCTCAACGGACTTGTAGGTGTCAACGGACGTGGCGGGAACACTCTTCACAACAGGAACGTACTTCTCGCAGATCGTGCAGTAGACGGCAGTGACAGTACCCTTGTCGGAAGTGACCTTGGTGTTGTCCAGCTCGTGAGCCTCAGCATCAACAGGGGTGTTGATGTAAGCAACAACCTTGCCGTTCAGCAGAGCATACTTGGTGTTCTGCTCAGCAGTACCAGCCGCATAGACCTTGCCATTAACGGTGTAGAAAGTCTTGTCCTCACCATCATACTGACCGCACTTGGCATCCTTAACGCCCTTGATGGTGGCGGTAACAGTGTCAGAAGTGGAAACAACATCACCGGTCTTCAAAGCCATGGCAACGATCTTGCCATCCTTCACGATCTTGGTGTCAGCGCAGGAATCGTCAACCACAACATACTTGTCGGTGTCGTTGAACAGATAATAAGCGGGAGTAATTTTGGTAGTGGTCTTGCCATCCACGGTGCTGGTGGACTTCTCCTCGGCATAGAACACCAGAGTGTCGTTATCACCAAAAGTGGTAGCAGCATTAGTCTCCTTGTCCAGAACCTTGTAGTCCTTGGCGGTCAGAGTGGTGGTGGCCGCCGCGAAAGCGGTGGTGCACAGTGCCAGAGCCATGACCATGGCCAGCACAGTTGCAATGATCTTCTTCATGTTTGTTTCCTCCATAAAAATTTGTTTGTGTCGGACTTGACCTCGCCACTCTCGCCAGCGGTTTACAACGTAAACATCATTATGTTGTAAAAATTTTTACGGATTTTATTACTAGTTATTTCCATTTTTGAGGTAGTGATACCGCGCCGTTAAAAATTGCCCGAAATTGGAAATAATTTCCATTTCTTCCATAATTTACCAGTAGTTTACGCAATTTATCTGAGCGCCTGTAAAGCGTAATTCTCGTGTAACGCAGCATTTATGCAATTCAAACGGAGATTTTCAAAAAACGCAACAACTTAGCTGGAAAAATTTTCCAGCTAAAATCGAAAAGCCATTATGTAAACTACTTTGACGCTGATAGCGGCCAAAAGCCGTTCATAATTCGGTTACAATTTATTCGGCGAAAGCGTTATCTGTGTTTTTGTGCGTAAAAAGAGCTTCGCCGCCCCGGCGGCGCGGAGGCTTACGCGGCCGCTTGCCCCAGCCACGGTAGGGCGTTTTCTTCTCCCGGGCGGGCGATCATCAAATCGCGCCAAAGCCGCCCTTTGGGCGGCTTTGGGAGGTGGCGGTTCCGCCGCCGGTGAAAGCTTTTATCCATGGAGTTTCGTGGTAATTTTTGGAAAAATGTTTGGAAATAGATGGAAAACAATTCCTGCGCCGGAAAAATTATTTAAAAAAAGCAGAATTTCCTCTTGAAAAAACGAGCGTGTTGTGCTATTTTTATCTGTAGTAAAGCCATTTACTGAGGGGGATGCGAAGCGTGGGGTGCGCTTTGCACGACAGGGAGGGCTCCCGGGAGGCGGATATCTCCGCGTCCCGGGAGCTTTTTCATTATATAGTTAAAGCCGCCCTGATGGGCGGCTTCGGTTTGCGATAACAAAATTATGGTCAACTGTTCGGTGCATCATCGCCGCGATATCTATCCAGTGCCTGCCGGCAGTGTTCGGTGAAATCACGGCGCACATGGTCGGGCGCAAGAAGCTCGGCCTGACCGCCGAACTGGAACAGCCAGCCGTAAAATGTAGGACCTACCTCCACCGGGGCGGTAACTGCGATACGGTCTCCATCTGGGCGGATATGCGCATCAGCGCCGAAGCGGTCCATGACTACATTGATGAGGGCCCGGTCAAAGCGCAGCTGCACCGTTTCGGTGCGGCCATTGTACATATCGAAAATCGTTTTGACGTATTTACCCAGGTCGAACTGTTCCGGCAGCGGATCGCGGGGTGTGTCGGTAACGGTCAGGGACTCCATACGGTCCACACGGTAGTGGCGATAGTCCTGAATGGCCGGGTCGTAAGCCACCAGATAGTAATGCTTATCCACGCAGAGGGCCACCGGGTTCGTCTCATAGGGCATGCCGCCGCGGCGGTAGGCCTTGCCGCCATCAGGTGTCCAGTCGAAGTAGCGAAACGTGACCTTGCGGTCATCGTTGATGGCGGTATTCAGACCGTCGATGGCGTAATAGAGCTTCTCATTGTGGGTGCGGACCCGGTCCATGACATAGACCTGACGGCGCAGCTGGCGGGCATTGGGGCGGCTGGTGAGCTGCTCCAGCTTGGCGATAAGCTCCATGCTCTTGCTCTGTGTGAGAAAGGGCGACGCCTGTACCACATCAATGAGCAGCTTCAGCTCCGGCAGCTGGAACTCCCGTTCGCCAAGAAAATAGCCGTAGGTCTTGCCCCGGACAGCCTGCACATCCATGCCGTACAGCTCCAGCAGCTCCAGGTCGTCATAGATGCTTTTGCGCTCGGCGGAAATACCCTGGCGTTCCAAATAAGCGATCATATCCTGAACGGTCCTGGGGTGGCGCTCGTCTGTTTCCTCCCGCAGATACCGCGCCAGATACAGCAGCTTCAGCTTTTTATTGGCCATGGCGCACCCTCCCTTCGTTTGTCCCATTGTACCAGATACGGGCAGGAAAGAAAACCAGTTTTTACCGGCGTTCGACTTTACATACACGTATTTTTAGGCTATAATAAAGTGCTATGCTATCGACGAAAGGAAGTGCGGCGTTGCAAGTGAACCAAATACGGGCAGGCGCCGCGCTGAGCTATGTGTCCATGGCGCTGAGCACCGTTATCTCGCTGGTCTACACGCCCATCATGCTCCGACAGCTGGGCGACAGCGAGTTCGGCGTGTACCAGGCGGTGCTGCCGATCATCTCCTATCTGAATTTACTGAGTTTCGGCCTGGGCAGCGCCTATGTGCGGTATTACTCCCGCTTCCGTGCCGCCGGCGACAAGAAGGGCTGCGCCAAGCTGAACGGTATGTTCCTGATAACGTACCTCATCCTGGGTGCGCTGGTGCTGGCCATCGGCTTCGGGCTGTCCTACTGCGATGTGGTGTTCGGCAAGAAGCTGACAGCGGAGGAGATCGACCTTGCCCAGCGGCTGCTGCGTATCATGTCGGTCAATGCTGCGCTGACGTTCCCCATCAGCGTGTTCGAGAGCCATGTGACCATCAACGAGAGGTATCTGTTCCAGAAGATCGTAGCCATGGGCAAGCAGGTGCTGAACCCCCTCATTATGATCCCCCTGCTGCTGATAGGCTACCGGTCCGTGACGCTGACCATCGTCTCGCTGATCTTCACGGTGCTCAGCGGCGTGATCAACATCACCTACTGCCTGACACGGCTGAAAATGCCCTTCGCCTTCCGGCACTACGACTTCGCGCTGCTGCGTGAGATGTTCGGCTTTACGCTGTACGTGTTCATCGGCATTGTGGTGGACAACATCAACTGGTCCATCGACCGGCAGCTGCTGACGTGGTTCCACGGCTCCGCCGCGGTGACGGTCTACGTCATCGCCTCGCAGCTGAACAACTATTTCCTGCTGTTCGGCAACGCCATCTCCAACGTGATGACGCCCCGCGTCCACCGTCTGGTGGCGGAGAACGCCCCCATGCGGACGCTGGACGCCCTGTTCACCAAGGTGGGGCGGCTGCAGTTCATCCTGCTGGGCGGCATATTCCTGGGCTTCGTGGCTATCGGCCAGTCCTTCGTGGTGCTGTGGGGCGGCGGCGAGCAGTTCCGCATCGACTATTGGACCGCGCTGCTGCTGTTCTTTGCCTGCCTGTGGACCAACATTCAGACCGTGGGCATCGAGATACAGCGTGCCAAGAATATGCACAAATACCGTTCGCTGGTCTATCTGGGCGTACTGGTGGGCAACATCGTGATCTCCATCCCCCTGTGCATGAAGTGGCAGGGGCTGGGCGCGGCCATCGGCACGGCGGTCGCCACGCTGGTGGGCAACGTGTTCCTGATGAACCGCTACTACTACAAGCACATCGGCCTGAACATCCCCGGCTTCTGGCGGCACATCAGCCATCTGCTGCCGGCCATGGTGCTGCCCACCACCGTGGCGGTGCTGCTGGCGGTGTTTGTCCATCCCGCTACCTACTGGCAGCTGATCCCGCCGGGACTGTTGTTTGTGGCGGTGTACGCCGCCAGTATGTGGCTGTTCGGCATGAACCGCTATGAGCGCGGACTGGTGACCGGACCGCTGCGGCGGATACTGCATCGGCAATGATCTGTCTCCCCGCCCCTGTGCGGCGGAAAGAGAAAAGGGAGGTACTCTGTTATGGGAAGAAAACTTGCGACCTTTTTTCGCCAGCTGAAGCATCTCAGCTTCGCGCGGATGAAGCTGCACATCAACGCCGTCCATGAGGAGACAGGCAAAAACCGCCTGGCCATTTTCTGCGACATGGTATGGTGCGAGGTGCGCTACGGCATCGGCTATCTGGACTACCATGTGTTCGGCTTTGCGAACCGCCGCGGCGCGGTGCGGAAGACCTATATGACCGCCGTGCAGAACCAGGCCCTGACCCGGCAGATGAACGATCCGGCGTATTTCTATCAACTCAACGACAAGATCGAGTTCGACACCATCTTCTCCGACCTGCTGAAGCGCCGCTTTCTGGACCTGCGTAAGACGGACGCCGCGGGCCTGCGGGAATTCTGCGCCGGCACGGAGGCCATCTTCTGCAAGCCCGCAGGGCTATGCGGCGGCGAGGGCATCCAGCGCCTTGCCACGGCGGATATCGACGATTACGACGCTTTGTATGACCGACTGGTCAAGGGCGGCCAGTTGCTGATCGAGGAGCCCATCCGCCAGCATCCGGACATGAATAAGCTGTGCCCCGACTCGGTGAACACCGTCCGTATCGTCACGCTGGTAACGGCGCAGGGCGCGCAGATGGTCTATGCCCTGGTCCGCATGGGCATGGGCGGCGTGTGCGTGGACAACGTCTCCTCCGGCGGTATGTACGCCCCGGTGAACGAGCATGGCCAGCTGTACCGCCCCGCCTTCTGCGACAAGACCGGCAAATATTACGAGCGCCACCCCGTCACCGGTACAGAGATCACGGGCTTTCAGATCCCCCTGTTCGACCAGGCGCTGGAGCTGTGCCGCACCGCGTCCAGGCGGGTGGAGGCGCACCTGAAATATATCGGCTGGGACGTGGCCATCACGCCGGACGGCCCCGTGCTGGTGGAGGGCAACAACCTGCCCGGCTACGATATGTGCCAGAACGCCGGCCATGTGGACGAGGGTATGCTGCCCCGGTTCGAGAAGCTGCTGGGCCGCCCCATTATGTGATGAAACCGTATGCTGCGCCCCGCGGGGCGAAACAGAGATAAGGAGGACAGACCATGCATCCTATGCGCAGAAAAGACAAGGAACGTGACGCCGCCTTTGCCTGGCAGGTGCTGCGTGACACCACCTATGCCGCCCTGGCCATGACCGACAGTGACGGCGCCCCCTATTGTGTGCCCGTGAACCATGTGGCCGACGAGCAGGGCAATGCGGTGTATTTTCATTGCGCCGGCGCCGGCCGCAAGTGGGACATCCTGACGAAGGAGCCGCCCGTGTGCCTGTCCGCCGTGTCCAAGGCGGAGCTGATCCCCGGCGAGCTGACCACCGCCTACAAGTCCGCCCTCGTGCAGGGCCGGGCCGTGCTGGTACAGGACCCGGAGGAGAAGCTGTATGCCCTGAAGCTGCTGGTGCAGGCGCTGGACCCCGTTTCCATGTCCCGGGCCGTCCTCTGTGCCGAGCACTCCATGCAGCGCACCATGCTGGTAAAGATCGTCCCCGAGATCATCACCGGCAAGGAGTCCTTCGGAGACTGAACAAACAGCTTTCTGCGTGAAGAGAACCGCAAAAGAACCGCCCTCCGGCGGTTCTTTTGCGGTTGTCTACCCCCTGGGGGTGGTTTCAAAAGGAGGGGGCCGGAGCCCCCTCCTTTGTCGCTTCAAGGGGATAGGATTCTTAAGGAAAGGGGGAAATTCGAAATCCCCCTTTCCTTAAGTGGCGTTCTTTGGCTGCTTTCTTTCGACACGGAAAGAAAGCAGCTTGCGCCCGCAGGCGCAACACCCTCCCTGCCGCAGGCAAAAAAGAAGCACCCGCTGGGCCGGAAGCATTTATATTCCCCGCGGCAGCGTGGGATATTTATTTCGTCCGCGCCGACAGGCGCGGGCTGATTAAGCGCAAAAAGAAGCCCCCGTAGGAAAGCAATCTTTACTATTCCTCCCGCGGCAGCGGGAGGAATAATTAAGCACAAAAAAAGAAGCACCCCAAAAAGAAAAATCATCTATACTATCCCTGGCCGTTAGGCCAGGGATAATTAAGCGCAAAAAAAGAAAGGCCCAATGGGCCTTTCTCTTTTTTGAGTTTAATTAGAACTCCTTTTTCTTGCCGATGACGACGGCGGAGCCGGCGACGGAGGTCAGAGCCATACCGACGTACATAGCGATACCAGCGTCAAAGGTCTTGGGGGACTTGTTGGTCTCAGTGGTGGGGTCAGCGGTCTTGTCAGCAACAACCCACACACCAGCGACCTGCTCAGCGGTAGCGCCGGAGGGAACCTCGGTGTAATTCTCATAGACCTTAGCGGTGGCGCCGCAAGCGGAGCACTTAGCGGTCAGCTTCTCGCTATCGATAACCCAAGTGTGAGGAACGACTTTATCGGACAGCTTACCAACCTCAGTCAGAACGAGGACTTCGCCGCCAACCAGCAGCTTGCTGTTGCCACCAGTAACATCGGAGAACAGAATCACATCGTCGTTATCATTGGTAGCGGTATAGAACTTGGTCTTCTTGTCGGCACCAGCGATATCCTTGTAGTTGACCTGACCGCACTTGCTACCCAGATTAGTATATGCAGCCGCCTCGCCATCGGTATACTTGACTTCTTTAACTTCTTTGAGGTACATGGCAACAGTAGTCTTGCCAGTATACTTCAGAACCAAGCTAGCATCGGAAGCCTTAGTGACCTTGACGTAATATTCGTCCTTGAATTGGTCGCCACTCAGCGCATAGTAAGCAATGGTGTTTTCATCAGCGTCAGCCTTGTGGTAGGTTACGGTGACTTCCTCGGCGAGAGCGACATCGCTATCCTTACCGAAGACATCATAGGTCTGAGCCGCCGCGAACGCGGTGGTGCACAGTGCCAGAGCCATGACCATGGCCAGCACAGTTGCAATGATCTTCTTCATGTTTGTTTCCTCCATAAAAATTTGTTTGTGTCGGACTTGACCTCGCCACTCTCGCCAGCGGTTTACAACGTAAACATCATTATGTTGTAAAAATTTTTACGGTTTTTATTGCCAGTTATTTCCATTTTTGAGACAGCGCCGCCGCGCCGTCAAAAATCGCCAGAAATTGGAAATAATTTCCATTTCTTCCATAATTTACCAGTAATTTACGCAATTTATCTGAGCGCCTGTAAAGCGTAATTCTTGTGTAACGCAGCATTTATGCAATTCAAATCGAGATTTTCAAAAAATGCAACAACTTAGCTGGAAAAATTTTCCAGTCAAAATCGAAAAGTCATTATGTAAACTATTCGGCCTGAAATACGCCCCAAATCCCGTTCATAATTCGGTTACAATTTATTCGGCGAAAGTGTTGTCTGTGTTTTTGTGCGTAAAAGGAAGTTTCGCCGTCCCGGCGGCGAGTGACTTTCTTTTGTTGTCAAAAGAAAGTTACCAAAGAAAACCACTTAGACCTACGGTCTAAGGATCCCTTGGCGCGCTATGGAGCGTACAAATTCAGTGGCGCATACTCGCGAATAGAGTGCAGTGGGTAACGTTGTCGGTTCCGGGGACTGCTTGTACCTCTTGCGACGCTGCCGCTGATACGGTGCGAGGGTAGGAGTTGGTGCGCTGGACGAATGGGCGATTATCAAATCGCGCCAAAGCCGCCCGGAGGGCGGCTTTGGGTGGTGCGCCCCCGGGCGCGGGAGTACATCTGCGAATGTTTCGTTAAGATGCCGTTAAGAAATCGCCAATTTTCTTGAAAACCAGATTTCAGAGTGCTACCATGAAACAACGTAGGGGGCGCGAGGTACAGGCCTCGCGCGACAGGAGGGGAGCTCCCGGGCGGCAGATATCATCTGTTGCCCGGGAGCCTTGCTTTGCCTGCAGAAAAACCCCACCGGCCGCGTTTTTACGCAGCCGGTGGGGTTTACCATAATATATGTTATTGTTAACTCACAGATGCTTTTCCGGGGCCTGCATGTCCCTGCTGATCTGCTTGGCGTAGCGGTCCTCCTCGCTGAAGACGCAGCCGCAGTACTTCTGCATATACAGCCCCAGCTCGCGGGCCTCCTGCTGTCCCTGGCGGAAGCCGGGGCGGAAGTCGCGGTACAGAAACGTAACACCGTACTGCGCGGACACCTCCTCGGCGGTTTGACGCAGCAACTCATGGTTCTGGTATGGGCTGACAAATAGGGTGCTGGAAAAGCTCTCAAATCCGTGTTCAGCCGCATAGCGGGCGGTCTGCTCCAGCCGCAGGCGATAGCAATGGCCGCAGCGGCGGTCGATGTTCTCTGCCACGGCGCGGCAAAAATCCCGCAGGCCGTAGTCCTCCTGCACGATCAGTTCCACACCCACAGACGGCGCATAGGCCATCAGCGTGTCGCGGCGGGCCTTGTACTCCTGGTAGGGGTGGATGTTGGGGTTATACCAATAGGACACCGGCTCGATACCCTCGGCCCGGAGCAGCTGGATACAGGCCACGGAGCAGGGCGCACAGCAGGTGTGCAGCAGCGTTTTCGTCATTTCTGTTTCCTCTTTCCAAAGGGCAGGCGGACGTTGCCCAGCAGTTCCTTCAGCGGTTTTCCGGCGGCCTCGCGGGGCTGCAGGGCGGACAGGAACCGGGCGCAGACCTGGCGGAAAGGCTCCTGCTCCAGCGCGTCGAAGAACCGGGAGCGATCCACGGATACCGGCGTAGGTGAGCGCAGCGCACGGTCGGCGGCCACAGCCTCGGCCAGGCCGCAGCGTCGGCGGTGAAGCGGCAGACTGTCGAACACCTGGGCGCCCTTGGCGGTATTGATGAGCAGCAGCGATACGCCCAGACGCTTCTCCTCCGGGGTGATGGCGCCGCCGGTCATGTCGCACAGCGTCAGGTCACCGGTACGGTCCGTGCTGGTATAGCCGCAGGTGTGGCAGGCGGGTCGCAGGAATATACCCCGCGCCAGCCCGCGTCCCACCTCAGACCGCAGCAGCGGCGCGTCGTACTGCCCGCCGTTTTCAAAGGTCACGTGGAAGCGGCGCGTGCTCTCACCGTTCAGCTTGCCGCGAAAGTCCACGGACAGGGGCTTCTGCTGCTTGATGTACGCCATGGAGCGCACGAATTTTTCCCACACGCCGGGACTGCCCACGCCGCTGCAGGCCACGTCACAGGTGATGAGCCGTTCCGGGTGCTCGCCCAGATAGCGGTACAGGCCGTCCACCTGACAGGGCGTGCCGGAAAACAGTACCTGCCGGCCCTGATCCAGATACAGCCGTACCTGCTGATAGCTCTCGCCAACGTCGCTCTGCACCGGCTTGCTCCCCCGCAGTCGGGGCAGATCGTGCCGGTTTTTCACGGCGATGTGGCTGACCCGCAGGCCGCTGTCCAGTGCCGCGCCGAACACCACGCCGCCGCCCTCCAGCACGTATTCCGCCAGGGCGGAGAACGCGCCGCCGGCGGTGGAGTTACGCCGCACGGCCTCGTCGCCGTTCCAGACGATAAACGCTGCCGGCTCGGTGCGCGGCTCCCGCTGCTTCAGCACCGGGCAGATATGCGTGCAGTGGCCGCACTGGACGCAGCCGTCGGTCACCTGCGGGTACAGAAAGCCCTCCCGGTCCGGCACCATGCGGATAGCACCCTTGGGACAGCCATTGCAGCACGCGGCGCAGCCGGTGCAGCGCTCCCGCGGGGCCAGCTGCGGCGCGGTATTCATCTCGGTCATGGCGGCCACCTCCTGGCTCGATTTCTCCCACACATTGTACCACACGCCGGCAAAAAGCACAAGTGCGCCGAAGAACTGTCCGTTTTTTCGGACAGCAAACTTGGTAAGATGGGTACAGTCAAAGGAAGAACACTGAATTCATGATATTGGAGGTGCCGTATGCACAAGTTTTTTGACTATCTCGCGCCCGACCTGCCGGTGAAGACCATCGGCGAGCTGGCGGGCTACATCCGGCGCTTTGCAGCGCTGTTCAGCGGCGGCGTGCCGGTGGAGGGCCATATGGGCGGCGTGGCGTTCTGCGCCACGGAGCAGCCCGGCGGCGGTGTCCGCGTCCATTGGGTCCAGGTAGACCGCCAGCGAATCCCGGTGGACGCCACCGTCTGACGCGCTTTTCTTCGGGGCAGCTGCACGGCAGGGAAACAGGGAGACGCCATAGGCGTCTCCCTGTTTCCCTTGCGTTTCCGACAGCATGGGAGTATAATATATCTAATATGACTTTTTCCGCAAGGAGGTAAGACGGCGTGATCGTGTTGGATCTGGAATGGAACCAGCCCTTTGGCGGGCGGCGCATGGAGGAGATCATTCAGATCGGCGCGGTGCGGCTGGCGCGCCCCGGCGGCCCCGTGGTAGACGCATTCAACGCCCACATCCGGCCGTCCATCTACCGAAAGCTGTCGCCTGTGGCGAAAAAGTTGCCGGAATCCGCCCAGGCGCTGACGTCTGAGCTGGACTTCCCCGCGGCGTATCAGGCGTTTCTGGACTGGTGCGGCGAGGATACCCTGTGGGCCGAGTGGGGTGCCCAGGACCACGACGTACTGGCTGCCAACGCCGCCTATTGGAAGCTGCCCGCGCCGCCGGTCACGGCGTGCATCGACCTGCAGGCTGCCTTCTGCCGGACGCTGGAGATCGGCCTGGGTAGGCGTATAGCGTTGGAGCAGGCGGCGGAGTACTGCGGCCTGCCGCTGATTTATGAGTTCCACAACGCCCTGCACGATGCGCTGTACGCGGCGCTGATCACCGCGTGGCTGACGGAGAGCTCTCTGCTGCCCACCGCGCCCCGGGCTGAAGCCAAGCATAAGCGCCGCCGCGGCGTTAAGTTCAGCCGTGAGACGTACCCCAAGCAGCCCCGTCAGAAGATCACACCGCTGCCGGAGCGTGAGCAGCTGCTCAACAGCCGTCAGGCGCGCATCGTGCCCTGTCCCCTGTGCCGCCAGCCCGGGGCCGTGGAGTCGTGGTATCCGCAGGGCGACGTGTATTACGGCGTGTTCCGCTGTGAAAATCACGGCCTGTTCCCCGTGCGGATGTCCGTGGTGCACCGTGAGGACGGTAGCTGGCAGGGTCGCCGCGTGGTGCCGCCCCTGACCGACCCGGAGCGAGCCGCCTTTGCCGCCGCCCGGGAGAACGAGCCCTTCCACTGCACCCGCGAAAAAGCCAAGCGCCGCCGCAGGCACAGAAAAGCGAAGTGAACGAGAGAAGCCTTCCCCTGTCAGGGAGAAACGCAAAAGAACCGCCGCCCGGCGGTTCTTTTTTGCGGTTGTCTGCCCCGGGGGTGGGATAATTAAACACAAAAAAAGAAAGGCCCCGCGGGCAAGCAATCTTTATTCACCCCACCCCCGCCAGGGGGTGGGATAATTAAGCGCAAAAAAAAGAAAGGCCCAGCGGGCAAACAATCTTTACTCACCCCACCCCCGCCAGGGGGTGGGATAATTAAAGGCAAAAAAAGAAAGGCCCAATGGGCCTTTCTCTTTTTTGAGTTTAATTAGAACTCCTTTTTCTTGCCGATGACGACGGCGGAGCCGGCGACGGAGGTCAGAGCCATACCGACGTACATAGCGATACCAGCGTCAAAGGTCTTGGGGGACTTGTTGGTGGAATCAGCGGGCTTAGTCGTGCCATCAGTCCAAGCCAGGAAGATGCTGTTGCCTTCATCATCGACATAGGCCTCAATATTCTTCAGGCCGGAAGCCTTAGCAGCATCCTTAGTCTTGTAGATAGCAGCAGTCTGACCGCAGTCAGAGCACTTGTAAGAAACGACCTTGCCGTCCTTCTCAACAGCAACCCAAGTGTGGCCAACCAGTTCAGCATTATCCAGAGCCTCAACGGAAACCAGCTTGCCATTCACCAGCACATTGGTCTGGCCCTCATCCTCAAGCTGAACGAAGTAGACCTCGCCGGCATCCTTGGTGGTGCCACCAACGGTGTACTTGCTGGTGCTCACATAGTACACGCGATCGGTATCCTCATCCAGCATACCGCACTTATTGCCGATCTTAGTGAAAGCCTCAGCCTTTGCAACATAGTTAGCAGAGACAACTTCCTTCAGGTACAGAGTAGCAGCGCCACTCTTGGTCAGCTTCAGATCAAAGTCGGTCTTGTCAGCCTTGACATAGGTGCCGTATTCGGTAGCAACATCATTAGCCACGGTGTACACCTTGTAGTGAGCCACGTTACCAGCGCCAGTAGCCTTGGTGAAAGTGGCAGCAACAGCCTCGTAGCCGTAAACGGTACCCGCGGTAATTTCGTTACCAGCCTTGTTGTAGCCGGCGTAACCGTTACCATCGAGGTCAGCGACGGCCACCGCGAAAGCGGTGGTGCACAGTGCCAGAGCCATGACCATGGCCAGCACAGTTGCAATGATCTTCTTCATGTTTGTTTCCTCCATAAAAATTTGTTTGTGTCCGGTTCGGCTTTGTCACTCGGACCACCGTTTACAACGTAAACATCATTATGTTGTAAAAATTTTTACGGTTTATATTACCAGTTATTTCCATTTTTGAGATAGTGACACCGCGCCGTTAAAAATCACCCGGAATTGGAAATAATTTCCATTTCTTCCATAATTTACCAGTAATTTACGCAATTTATCTGAGCGCCTGTAAAGCGTAATTCTTGTGTAACGCAGCATTTATGCAATTCAAATCGAGATTTTCAAAAAATGCAACAACTTAGCTGGAAAAATTTTCCAGTCAAAATCGAAAAGTCATTATGTAAACTATTCGGCCCGAAATACGCCCCAAATCCCGTTCATAATTCGGTTACAATTCATTCGGTGAAAGCGTTGTCTGTGTTTTTGTGCGTAAAAGGAGCTTCGCCGCCCCGGCGGCGCGGAGGCTTACGCGGCCACTTGCCCCAGCCACGGTAGGGACGTTTTCTTCTCCCGGGCGGGCGATTATCAAATCGCGCCTATTGCCTGCACTTTTCTGAACACACCGGCGTAGAGGCGTTGAACAGCGCGAAAAATTGGCTAAAAACGCGAATTATCCTTGAAAAACAGTTTGTGAAGTGGTATCGTACTATTTGGCCTTGCAGGGGGCTGCGGCATAGGGGTACGCCGCACGGCAGGGGGGATCAACAAGGGGACACGAAGCCGAGGGGGGCTCACTGCGCGGGAGAATGTACAGTGCACGAGCGCGCTTCGCAGGGGGCAAAGGCTCCCGGGAGACGGATATCCGTCCCCCGGGAGCTTTTTTCTGTGCAGCTTTTCGGTTCTCTTAAAAATTTCCTGCGGTTTTCTTGCTTTTATCGAAAAATATGGTATACTGATAGCACTTGTATTGCGCCGTATGGACCGAGCGCTGTCTGGACACACTATGTTTGGCGCTTTTGACGCCGGCACAGCGCCGCCGCATACAAGCACCGATGACTTGAAAAGAGGGAAATTGCCTTGAATAAATACATGATCCGCGGCGGACGAGAGCTTTTTGGTGAAGTGACCGTCAGCGGTGCGAAAAACGCCGCTGTAGCTATCATCCCTGCCGCCCTGCTGGTGGATGGCGTATGCCGTATCGAGAACATCCCCCAGATCAGCGATGTGACCCTGTTCTTCTCTATTCTGGAGGAGCTGGGCGCAAAGGTGCGCGTGCTGAACCAGCACGCCATTGAGATCGACTGCCACGCCATCCACTCCACCCGCCCGTCCTACGACCTGGCGCGGCGTATCCGCGCCAGTTACTACCTGCTGGGTGCGCTGCTGGGCCGCTTCGGCCAGGCCACCGTGGCCATGCCCGGCGGCTGCAACTTCGGCGTCCGGCCCATCGACCAGCATATCAAGGGCTTCACCACCATGGGCGCTGAGGTGTCCGTGGAGGGCGGCTTCATCCACACCGCGGCCAGAAACGGCCGTCTGGTGGGTGCGCCGGTATATCTGGACGTGGTGAGCGTGGGGGCCACCATGAATATTATGATGGCCGCGGCACTGGCCGAGGGTACCACCACGATCGAAAACGCCGCCAAGGAACCGCACATCGTGGATCTGGCCAACTTCCTGAACTCCATGGGCGCCGACATCAAAGGCGCGGGCACGGATTCCATCAAGATCCGCGGCGTGAAGCGCCTGACCGGCGGCTCTTACGGCATTATTCCCGACCAAATCGAGGCCGGCACCTATATGGCCGCCGTGGCGGCCACCGGCGGCCAGCTGCTGCTGAAGAACGTCATCCCCAAGCACATGGAGTGCATCAGCGCCAAGCTGATGGAAATGGGCGTATCCGTCACAGAAGATGACGACTCTTTGCTGGTACGGCGCAGCGGTCCGCTGACAAAGACCAACGTCAAAACGCTGCCCTATCCCGGCTTCCCCACGGATATGCAGCCCCAGATCACCGCGGTGCTGGCACTGGCAGCGGGGACAAGCCTGGTGACCGAGGGCGTATACGGTGCCAACCGCTTCAAGTATGTGGATGAACTGAAGCGCCTGGGTGCACACATTCAGGTGGACGGCAAGGTGGCGGTTGTAGAGGGCGTGAAACAGCTGGTGGGTGCCCCCATTCAGGCCTGCGATCTTCGCGCCGGCGCAGCACTGGTCATTGCCGGTCTTGCGGCGCAGGGCACCACCGAGCTGAGCCACATCAACTATATCGAGCGCGGCTACGAGGATCTGGTGGGCAAGCTCCGTGCGGTGGGCGCGGATATCTCCCTGGTGGACGTGCCCGATGAGGCTGACACCGAGACCCACGCAGGATAACACGAAGCCATCCAGCGCCCGCTGCGAGAGGCCGCAGCCAACTGCGGCTTGCCGCGGCGGGCGTTTTCGTTCAGAGAGGACATAGACTATTGTTGACCGTACATATCTTAGCCAGTGGGTCGGAGGGAAACTGCCTGCTGGTCAGCGCCGGCGGGACCCACCTTCTGGTGGACGCCGGTATCTCCGCGCGGCGAATATGCGGCGCCCTGCAGGCGCTTGCCCTGTCCCCGGCGGATATCTCCGGCGTTTTGCTGACCCATGAGCACACGGACCACATTTGCGGCGTGGCGACGCTGACAAAGCAGCACCGCCTGCCGCTGTACGCCAGCCGTGGAACGGCGGAAGCCCTGTACCGCAAGAGTTCCTGCGTGTCGGATGTACTGCGTGTCATTCCGAGGGCAGGCGCTTTCGACATCGGGAACACCCGGATCACCGTATTCCCCACCAGCCATGACGCCACGGAAAGCATCGATTTTCGTGTGGATCACGACGGGGCGAGCATCGGGATACTCACGGATACGGGCGTTGTCACGCCGGAGGCCGAGCAGGCGCTACAGGGCGTGGGACTGCTGGTGCTGGAGAGCAACCACGACGAGGAATGGCTGCTCTCCGGGCCGTATCCCTATTACCTGAAGCAGCGTATTCTGGGCACGCGGGGCCACCTGTCCAACGCCGCAGCCGGCGCGTTTGCCCGGCGGCTGGCAGAAGGTGGGACGCGGCAGTTCGTGCTGGCCCATCTGAGCCGGGAAAACAATACCCCGGAGCGGGCACGGCAGACACTGGAACGGGCGTTGGCGGGACTGGACGCCGCCGTGACCGTGGCGCCGCGGTCGGAGCTCAGCGGGCCGTACACGGCGGAGGTATACGTATGCAGCGAGTGACTGTATTGTGCGTAGGCAAGCTGAAAGAGAAGTTCTACATCGACGCGGCGGCGGAGTACGTCAAACGGCTGCAGCGATCCTGCAAGCTGGACGTCGTGGAGCTGCCGGAATACCGCCTGCCGGAGGAGCCCTCCCCGGCGGAGATACAGAAGGCCCTGCAGGCCGAGGGCGCGGCCATCCGGGAGCGTCTGCCCAAGGGCGGCGCGGTGGTGGCCCTGTGCATCGAGGGCAAGCCCTGCTCCAGCGAGGAGCTGAGCCGCCGGATGGCGGACTTCGGCGTGCAGGGAAAGACGCAGATCACCTTTCTCATCGGCGGCAGCGTGGGACTCAGCGAGGACGTGAAAAAGCTGGCCGACTGGCGGCTGTCCATGTCCCCCATGACCTTCCCGCACCACATGGCCCGCATTATGCTGCTGGAGCAGCTCTACCGGGCATACCAGATCGCCGCCGGGACAAAATACCACAAATAGGAGGCAGACTATGGACAACTGGAATTTCACCGGAAAGCCGGACGTCCCCGCGTGGCCCAAGGACCCGCAGGGGCAGGACGAGAAGGCCGTGCTGCTGATGCAGACCTTCGATTCTCCCGCCGACACGGACATGATCATCTCCCTGCTGGCGGCCTACGGCATCCCCTGCTTCAAGTATTACGATCTGGATGGCGGCGCGGGAAAGGTCATCAACGGCTTTTCCGGCTACGGCGCCAGCCTGTATGTGCCCGAAGCGCAGCTGGAGGAGGCAAAGGACCTGCTGGCCTCCCGGCCGGTGGAGGACGAGGAAACGAAAGAACACGCCTGAAAGGAGTTTTTGAATATGCTGGACTATAAGAGGGAATACGAGCGTTGGCTGGCCAGCGACGCTCTGAACGCCGACGAAAAGGCCGAACTGCAGGCCATCGCCGGGGACGAGAAGGAGATCGAGAGCCGGTTCTACGGCCCGCTGGAATTCGGTACCGCCGGACTGCGGGGCACCATGAAGGTGGGCCTGCACCAGATGAACGTACACGTCATTCGCTGGGCCACACAGGGCTTTGCCGACGTTATCGCCGCCGAGGGCGACGAGGCCAAACAAAAGGGCGTGGCCATCTGCATGGACTGCCGCGTGAACAGCATGGCCTTTGCCCGCGCCGCAGCGGAGGTCTGCGCCGCCAATGGCATCCGCGTGCGTATTTTCGAGTCCCTGCGCCCCACGCCGGAGCTGAGCTTCGCCGTGCGGTACTATGGCTGCCAGGCGGGCATCAACGTCACCGCCAGCCACAACCCCAAGGAATACAACGGTTACAAGGTCTACTGGGCCGACGGTGCGCAGCTGCCGCCCCAGCACGCCGCCGCCATCGCCGCCCGTCTGGAGCAGATCGACATCTTCACCGGCGTGAAGCGCATGGCCTTTGACGACGCGGTGAAGGCCGGTCTTATCACCCTGCTGGGTGAGGAGACGGACAAGATGTTCATGTCCAACGTCATGGCTATGATCAATGACCGTGCCTCCGTCGCCCAGGTAGCCGACAGCTTCAAGGTGGTATACACCCCCTTCCACGGCTGCGGCTGGAAGCTGGTGCCGGAGGCTCTGCGCGGCCTGGGTGTGAAGAACCTGTACTGCGTAGAGCAGCAGATGGTGCTGGATGGCACGTTCCCCACGGTGGCCTCCCCCAATCCGGAGAACCCGGAGGGCTTCTATCTGGCCATCGAGCTGGCCGACAAGGTGGGTGCGGACTTCATTCTGGGCACCGACCCGGACAGCGATCGTGTGGGCATTATGGTCCGCGGCGCGGACGGCAAGTTCATCGCCGTCACCGGCAACCAGACCGGTGTGCTGCTGCTGGATTACCTGATCGGCGCCATGCGCCGGGCGGGTAAGATGCCGGAGCATCCCTATTTCCTCAAGACCATCGTCACCACCGAGATGGCCCGCAAGGTGGCCGAGAGCAACGGCGTCACCTGCTGCGACACGTTCACCGGTTTCAAGTTCATGGCCGAGAAGAAGAACGCGCTGGAGGCCGCCGGCGAGGGTCACGTCATCATGTCCTATGAGGAGAGCTACGGCTATATGCTGGGCGACTACGTGCGGGATAAGGACGCCGTCACCGCGTCCCTGCTGATCACGGAGATGGCCGCTTGGTACGCCGCCAAGGGCATGACGCTGTATGACGCCCTGCAGGCACTGTACAAGAAGTACGGCTGGTACGGCGAAAAGACCCATAACCTGGTCATGCCCGGTCTGGATGGCCTGGAAAAGATGGCGGCTCTGATGAAGCGCCTGCGTACCGCGCCCCCGGCCAACATCGCCGGTGTGGATGTGGTGGTCCGCAAGGATTATCAGGACGGCAGCACCGTGGACTGCGCCACCGGGAATGTCGGTAAAATGGAGCTGTCCGGCAGCAACGTCCTGCGCTTCGAGCTGGCCGACGGCACCACGATCCTGGTGCGGCCCTCTGGTACCGAGCCGAAGATCAAGGTGTATATCCTCACCAAGGGCGTCGACGCTGCTGAACGCGACGCCAATATCGAGAAGTATTCCGCCTGGGTCAAAACCCTGACAGAGTAAAACTATCTTTACTATCCCTCCCGCGGCAGCGGGAGGGATAATTAAGCACAAAAAAAGAAAGGCCCAATGGGCCTTTCTTTTTTTGTGTTTAATTAGAACTCCTTTTTCTTGCCGATGACGACGGCGGAGCCGGCGACGGAGGTCAGAGCCATACCGACGTACATAGCGATACCAGCGTCAAAGGTCTTGGGGGACTTGTTGGTGTTGGGGGTGGTAGAAGCAGCCTTCTCGGTCAGAACATAGTAGTAACCATCAGCGGCAGCCAGGTTCACGTCCTTGCCAGCAGCGTTCAGCAGCTTAGCAGCATCAGCGGGCTTGCTGTAGTAGATCTTGGACAGCTTGCCAACAGCGTCCTTGTCCTTGCCGGTCCAATCGGTGTCGGAAACCAGAGCGTAGGTAGCAGTACCGGCCAGGTTGGTGTAGACAGGAGCCTTGTTGGCACCGAAAGTCTCAGAGGTCTTGTACAGAACAGTGGTAGCCTCAGCAGTCTTCAGGCTGTCATTCTTGCTAAACTGATAGTAAGCAACAGCGCTGCCCAGATCCTTGCCGAAGTAGAAAATCTTGGCAGAAGTACCGTCCTTGGTAGCAACATTGGCCTTGTTGGTGTTGTTGGCCTTGTCGTAGGCATCAACAACAGCCGCCTGGGCGTAATACATGCCATCCTCAGCCTGATACACATCAAACAGATAACCAGCATCGGTCATCTTCGCCAGAGTGTCCTTGCTAAAACCGCCAGCCTTGATAACAGCGGCTTCGGCATCGGTAGCGACGCGGACGGTCTTGGTGCCAGTCTGGATATAATACTGGCCATCAGAACCATCACCCTTAATGAAAACCTTTTCCAGAGTCAAGGTACCAGTCGGGCTCACCTTATTGTACTCGACACCATCAATGGTGAGATCCGCCGCGAACGCGGTGGTGCACAGTGCCAGAGCCATGACCATGGCCAGCACAGTTGCAATGATCTTCTTCATGTTTGTTTCCTCCATAAAAATTTGTTTGTGTCGGACTTGACCTCGCCACTCTCGCCAGCGGTTTACAACGTAAACATCATTATGTTGTAAAAATTTTTACGGTTTTTATTGCCAGTTATTTCCATTTTTGAGACAGCGCCGCCGCGCCGTCAAAAATCGCCAGAAATTGGAAATAATTTCCATTTCTTCCATAATTTACCAGTAATTTACGCAATTTATCTGAGCGCCTGTAAAGCGTAATTCTTGTGTAACGCAGCATTTATGCAATTCAAATCGAGATTTTCAAAAAATGCAACAACTTAGCTGGAAAAATTTTCCAGCCAAAATCGAAAAGTCATTATGTAAACTATTCGGCACGAAATGCGCCCTAAATCCCGTTCATAATTCGGTTACAATTTATTCGGCGAAAGCGCTACCTGCATTTTGGTGCATAAAAGGAGCTTCGCCGTCCCGGCGGCGCGGAGGCTACCGCTGATACGGTGCGAGGGTAAGAGTTGGTGCGCTGGACGAATGGGCGATTATCAAATCGCGCCAAAGCCGCCCGGAGGGCGGCTTTGGGTGGTGCGCCCCCGGGCGCGGGAGTACATCTGCGAATGTTTCGTTAAGATGCCGTTAAGAAATCGCCAATTTTCTTGAAAACCAGATTTCAGAGTGCTACCATGAAACAACGTAGGGGGCGCGAGGTACAGGCCTCGCGCGACAGGAGGGGAGCTCCCGGGCGGCAGATATCATCTGTTGCCCGGGAGCCTTGTTTTGCCTGCTAAATACCCCGGCTGCGCTTTTCGCACAGCCGGGGTATCGGTCAATTTATTTGCTGTCCGGCAAGATGCCCAGCAGCACCAATGGCGCATCTCTGGTGTTATCAATGCCGTGGGTGTGGCCCTCGGGACAGTAGTGGGTCATGCCGGCGGTCAGGGGTACGTCCATCCCATCGTCGTGGCATACGCCGCAGCCGGACAGCACGTGAATGATCTCACAGTTGCCAGTGTGGGTATGCAGGCCGATGGAGGACCCCGCGGGCAGGGTCAATGTCAGGATACGGCCCATGCCGTCGGCAACGGCGGTGCGGACGTGGGCTTCGCCGGCGCCGCCCTTGAAATGCGGCACAACAGTCGGCTCGACAGCGTTAAAATCCAGCGTCATTTGCGTTCCTCCTTATTTCGATTTCCGTATGCGCTCGGTGATGGCCTGCCCGGTGGGCGTAACGGCCAGACCGCCCAGCGCCGTCTCGCGGAATTCCACGGGCATACGGCGGCCCACCTCGCCCATGGCGTCGATGACCTCGTCCACGGGAATGCGGCTGGTGATGCCCGCCATGGCCATGTCCGCCACGCTGACGGCGTTCACCGCGCCGATGACGTTGCGCTTGACGCAGGGAACCTCCACCAGGCCCGCCACGGGATCGCAGATCAGGCCCATCAGGTTTTTCAGCGCCATGGCCACCGCGTGGCCGATCTGCTCGCCGCTGCCGCCCCGCAGGGCCACCAGCGCCCCCGCCGCCATGGCGGAGGCCGTGCCGATCTCCGCCTGACAGCCGCCGGAAGCGCCGGCGATACACGCCCGGTAGGCGATGACCGCGCCGATACCGCTGGCCACATACAGGGCCTCCAGCAGCTGGTGCTGGCTCAGCTCCTCGTACCTACACAGGGGCAGCAGCACCGCCGGCAGCACGCCGCAGGCGCCCGCCGTAGGCGCCGCCACGATGCGGCACATACAGGCGTTGGACTCCGCCATGGACAGCGCCTCGGCGATGACCTCGCTGACGTAGCCGCCAGACATGGCCTCGCCCCGCAGGCAGTACTGCCGCATTTTCATGCCGTCGCCGCCCACCAGGCCGCTGACGCTCTTGCGCCGGCCGGTGTAGCTGTCCGCCGCGTCGGCCATGGCCTGCCAGGTGATGAGCATCTTCGCCATGGACTGGTTTCGCGTTACCTGGCGCTCGTCCATATCCGTCTCCAGCACGATCTCCCAGAAGGGCTTGCCCTCCTGCTCCATGCGGTCAAATATTTCCTTCATCGAATCCAGAGCCATCGTCATCCTCCTCCTTGTCGTAGTAGGTCATGGACAGCACGCCCGGCAGCTCGGACAGAAACGCCACCTGGCTGGGCTTGAGGTGCTGATCCAACTCGATGACCATCAGCGCGTCGCCGCCCCGCTTGTGGCGGTACAGACTCATGTTGGCCACGTTGACGCGCAGCTGGCTTAGTATGCTGGTGATGGCCGCTACGGTGCCGCTGGCGTCCTGGTTGCGGATGACCAGCGTGTTGAACATACCGTTGAAGTTCACGTCGATGCCGTCCAGCTTGTTCACCATGATGCGGCCGCCGCCAATGGACGATGCCTGCATGGTCAGCGTCCTGCCGTCGGCGCTCTTGGCCTCGATGACGGCGGTGTTGGGGTGGGCATCCCGCAGCTTGATCTCGTCGATGGTGTAGGTCAACCCGGCCTTTTCCGCCTCGGCAAAGGCGTCCGGCAGGCGGGGATCGTCCGGCTTCATGCCCAGCAGACCGCCTACCAGCGCACGGTCCGTGCCGTGGCCGGCGCCCGTCTCGGCAAAGGAGCCGTAGAGGTGGATGGCGGCCTTGACCGGCGGCGCACCCAGCAGTGTGCGGGCCATGGCGCCGATCTTGGCGGCGCCGGCGGTGTGGGAGCTGGAGGGACCGATCATCACCGGACCCAGTATTTCAAAGATATCCAGCATAGAAAAACTCCTTTCAGAGTGTGTCGAGGGTATTGTACCACATAATGCGGCGCGGGACAATGGCTTTGTGGGTGGTTGTCGGCACGTCAGATTGACAAAAACCGGCAAACGGCTTATAATGTACGCCAAGGACGCTGCAATAAACGGCAGGCGGTTAGTCACAGCCCCGAGAGGGGGTGACATACATGTTTTGGACGCTTACATTCCATATCGCAGGCTATTCAGTCTCGATCAGAATTCAGAAGCTGAAAAGACGAAACCGCCACTCTGCCAAGTGACGGTTTCTTTTGGGGTGTAAAACCCTGATGCAAATCTTTACTTGATGGGGCTGACCGCTTGTCGCAGCGTCCCCTTCTGTTTATTATTATACCCATTCCGCTGGATTTGTCAAGGGGCAGTCCCCGCCCCACAAATTGCGGCAAAAAAAGAAGCACCCGCTGGGCCGGAAGCATTTATATCCCCCGCGGCAGCGGGGGATATTTATTTTGTCCGCGCCGACAGGCGCGGGCTAATTAAGCGCAAAAAAGAAAGGCCCGTAGGAAAGCAGCATTTACTATCCCTCCCGCGGCAGCGGGAGGGATAATTAAGCGCAAAAAAAGAAAGGCCCAGCGGGCCTTTCTCTTTTTTGAGTTTAATTAGAACTCCTTTTTCTTGCCGATGACGACGGCGGAGCCGGCGACGGAGGTCAGAGCCATACCGACGTACATAGCGATACCAGCGTCAAAGGTCTTGGGGGACTTGTTGGTACCATCAGCGGGCTTGGCGGAAGTCTTATCAACAACCAGGAACAGGCCGCCAGCAACGTTCTCGTAGGTAGCACCAGCGGGAACCTCGGAAGCCTTCTCATACAGCTTGGCAGTGGTGCCGCAAGAGGAGCACTTAGCGGTCATCTTGGTACGGTCAATAACCCAAGTGTGCTGCTCGACAACTGCGCTCAGCTCGCCCAGATCCTTAACCTCGACAACAACGCCATCAACCAGCAGGAAGGTGCCACCGGCGGTCTGAGCCGCAAACAGCTTCACGGTATCCTTCTTGTCAACAACCGCAGTATAGAACTTTACGGTATCAGCATAGACGTTAGTGTCCTTGTTGTACTGGCCGCAGTTCTTGCCAAAATCAGTGTACAGCTTGCCTTCGTAGTTGTAGGTGCCGTTGGTCTTAGCCATATACATGGCAATCTTGTCGGTGCCAGCATACTTTACGATGTAATCAGCATCGGCAGCCGCACACTCAACCAGCTTGCTGGTGACACTCGTGCTGTCCTTGACGGTGTAGTAAGCGATGGAACGCGTACCAGTAGTCACAGCCTTGTTATACACCAGAACAGCACTCGCGGCCAGACCGTCATTCTTGCCGGTCTCAGCATCATAGAAATCGTAGGTCTGCTCCGCCGCGAACGCGGTGGTGCACAGTGCCAGAGCCATGACCATGGCCAGCACAGTTGCAATGATCTTCTTCATGTTTGTTTCCTCCATAAAAATTTGTTTGTGTCGGACTTGACCTCGCCACTCTCGCCAGCGGTTTACAACGTAAACATCATTATGTTGTAAAAATTTTTACGGCGCATTTCTTCCATAATTTTCCAAAACTGAAATACGCTCCCCACCCCTGCAGGGGCGGAGAGCGTTCAGCTTTCCGGAAATCTCCCGGTTTTCCTCACCAATTTCGTGTCCGGCAGGGCCACCACATTTCTCGCCTATCCCGTTCGCGATTTGTTTACAATTTATTTCGCTAAAGAGAGCTCCTGCATTCTGACCTAAAGTGCCTTCACTTGTTTTTACCCCCCGGCGGCCGTATTCTGCGCGTGCTCTTCGGTGGGAGACAGGCCATCCCGGCGCGGAGGAAGCTCACTTCCACATTTTCGCCCAGTATTTTCCAAAAAACGCTTACAAAACAGCGCGCAGGCCTTATAATACACCCATTATATATATTGGAGGCCCGCCATGACCATCACAACCGACCAGCTGACGCAGTTTCGCGCCCTGCTGAAAAACGAGGAAAAATCCGCCGCCACCCTGAACAAATACCTCCGCGACATCCAGCGCTTCGCCCTGTGGTTGGGCGACACGCCGCTGGAGCGCGACGCCATGCTGGACTACAAGGCCGACCTTATGCGCCACTACGCCGCCGGCAGCGTCAACTCCATCCTGGCCGCGCTGAACCGTTTTCTCCGCATGATCGCCCGCGAGGACTGCCGCGTTCACCGCCTGCGGATCCAGTACCAGGCGTACAGCCCCGAGGAACGCGAGATCACCGCCCAGGAGTACGCCGATCTGGTCCGTACCGCCCGGGAGACAGGCCGCGCCCGCCTGGCGCTGGTGCTGCAGACCATCTGCGCCACCGGCATCCGCGTCAGCGAGCTGCCCGCCATCACCGCCGAGGCTGCCCGCCGCGGCGTAGCCGTGGTGCGGTGCAAGGGCAAATCCCGCCGCGTGCTCATCCCCACCCGCCTGCAAAAGAAGCTTCTGCGCTATATGAAGCAGCACCGCATCGCCTTCGGCCCGGTGTTCGTCACCCGCAGCGGCGCACCCCTGGACCGCAGCAACATCTGGCGCGAGATGAAGGCCCTGTGCCGCGCCGCCGGCGTCTCCGACAAAAAAGTGTTTCCCCACAACTTCCGCCACCTGTTCGCCCGCACGTTCTACCGGCTGAACAAGGACCTGGCCAAGCTGGCCGACCTGCTGGGCCACAGCAGCATCAACACCACCCGTATCTACATCCGCACCACCAGCGCCGAGCACCGCCGCTGTCTCGAGCGTATGCGCCTGGTGCTGTAAACCGCGCCTCCCGCCCTTATTGTCCCCCTTGGCGGAAAAGATGCACCTTGACAACTGAATTTGACAAAAAATCGCCCACCATATATAATACAGCACAAGGACGCTGCATACATAGGCGGGCGGTTAGTCACGACCCCGAAAGGGGGTGACGCAATGTTTTTTGTGTTTACGTTCCATATTCTGGGCCACTCGGTCTCGATACGGATACAGAAACTCAAAAGCAAAAACCGCCACCCTGCACGGTGACGGTTTTTGTGAGCCATAGCGCTCTATAAAATTCCCAAACCCAAGGGGTCAACCGCCTGTCGCAGCGTCCCCTTTTCATCTCCTATTATATCCTATCCCCGCGATTTGTCAAGCGCCGCAAAACAACCCCAACCCCTTTACATTCTGCAAAACCATGCACACGTCCGCAAAACGCGCACAAATTGTGAACAAATGTCCGCCTTGCGCGCTTTCGCGTCTCAAAGTTTTCCCATTTTTTCCCAGCGTATTTGCGCTGCAACGCACATACACGCAAGCAAAACACCGAATATCGCATACAAAGCGCGTTTTTTCGTGTTTTACGCACCCCCGGACGCTGAACCAGAACAGTCATAAAAGTTCCGAAAATGTGCTGTTTTTCATAGAAATCGCAACGTTTCTGAAAATGTAAATCTTTTTTAATAATTTTTTACGAGTTTTTTTGCAAATCCCCGGCCAAAACGCCTTGATTTATCTGCGGGATGTGGTATACTTACAACCGTGAAAGGTGAAGCCGAGTTGTTCGGGCCTGCGGTCTACAACATAATGATGTTTACGTTGTAAACGGTGGTCCGAGTGACAAAGCCGAACCGGACGCAAACAAATTTTTATGGAGGAAACAAACATGAAGAAGATCATTGCAACTGTGCTGGCCATGGTCATGGCTCTGGCACTGTGCACCACCGCTTTCGCGGCACCTGTTGCTGGTTATACCGGCTATACCAGAGGCGGCGAAAAGCTGATGAAGGACGCCACGAATGCTGAAAGCTTTTCTGTGGAAGCTCACGAGGCTACGTTCGACAAAGCCACCGGCGCTGGTAATGTTGCTTACTACAGCGTAGATGGTGCCACGGCTGCAAACACTAGCTACAACGGTGATTACACCAAGGCAGACAAGACTGATTTCGATCTGCAGCTCACCAAGTCCGGTGCTTCCACACTGTACCTGAAGCACGTTAATGATGATGCTGAGTATGTTGCCAAGGTTGAGGCTTTCACCAAGATTGGCGATAAGTGCGGCCAGCTTGATGTTGATGCCGATGGCACTTACTATGTGAACACCAGCAAATATACCTCTAATGGTGTCACCAAGGACGCTGGTGAGGTGTACTTTATGGCCAGCGATGCGGATGAGGCTGTGTATGTCCTGCTGAACGGCAAGCTGGTTTCCGTGACGCTGGCTGGTGAGCAGACTCTGGTTGGCCACACTTGGGTTGCTGTCGAGAAGGATGGCAAGGTCGTTTCTTACAAGTGCTCTGACTGCGGCACTGTTGCTTCCATCTACAAGACCTATGCTGCCGCTAAGGCTTCCGGTCTGAAGAATGTTGAGGCGTTTGTGAACGATGATGGCGAGACCATCTACCTGGCCTACACCGATGGCAAGACCGACACCACCAAGCCCACCGACACCAACAAGTCCCCCAAGACCTTTGACGCTGGTATCGCTATGTACGTCGGTATGGCTCTGACCTCCGTCGCCGGCTCCGCCGTCGTCATCGGCAAGAAAAAGGAGTTCTAATTAAACTCAAAAAAGAGAAAGGCCCATTGGGCCTTTCTTTTTTTGCTTAATTATTCCTCCCGCTGCCGCGAAAGATTGCTTTCCTACGGGCCTTTCTTTTTTGACTTTAATTATCCCACCCCCTGGCGGGGGTGGGGTGAATAGAGACTGCTTGCCCGCTGGGCCTTTCTTTTTTGTGCTTAATCAGCCCGCGCCTGTCGGCGCGGACGAAATAAATATCCCCCGCTGCCGCGGGGGATATTTATATAACCCTCCCGCTAACGCGAGAGGGTTATAAGAGCTTCTTTTTACCCCTCATCCGTCAGCTTCGCTGACACCTTCCCCCCAGGGGGAAGGCTTGGGAGTGTGCGCCCGCAAGGGGAAGGGTTTTGGGTCCTCAAAACGGGATGGTGCCGCCGGTCGCCACGGTACACGGGGTAAATATGCCGCCGGCGGGGGGCAAAATGGTCAGCAGGATATAGGCCACACTCAGGGCGGCAGTCAGCAGGTACCAGGGCAGCGCGTCACCGGAGACGCGCCGCCACAGGGCGGCGTACAGGGCCAGCGCCGCCGTGATAGCCAGCACGGCCACCGCCGCCGGCGCCAGCGGCGTCCAGGCCAGCGCCAGGGCCAGTGCCGCGCCGGACAGGGCCATCAGGCACAGTCCGCCCCGGCTGCCGCCCTTTTGCAGCACCCACAGCGTCGGTGCCGCCGCCAGCAGGGGAAAGAACGCGGCTTTGCCCATCTCCCATGGGCTGTTCCATACGGGGGAGAGCGTGTTGGTCAGCGGGCCGGGGAACTTTTCCTGCAACGCCCAGAGCAGGATCGCCGCGGCCAGGGCGGCGTGGAATGCCAGCACATACGGCAGGAGCTTTTTCATACGATCACCTCGCGGGAGTATATGCGCCGCGCCATAAGAAAATCCGTGGCCTTTCGGCCACGGATTTTATAGTTCGTTCACATATTTCCCTCGGAAATGCTATACAATAGCCCTGTTGATCACGGCTGGGGCGGTGTCTGCTCCGCGGCCAGCACATCCTCGGCATCTGCGCCGCACAGGCGTATCAGCTTCTCCGCCAATATCTTGGAAAACCCGGCGATCAGCGCACTTTCGATGACCAGCAGCTCCACGGCGTTATTGCCGTTCTGTTCGTTGGCGCTGCGGATGCCCTCCGACCCGGACTGCACCTGCTGGTTGAAAAACAGCCCCACCCGGCGGAATTTCAGCGAGTAATCCTCATACACCGCGCGGACGTCCGTCTCGTTGCTGTCAGCGGGCAGGATCTTCTGCACATCGCTGATGCTCAGGCTCTGCTTCATGGTCAGGATCATGATGAGGTACGCGATGTGGATGCGGTGGTATTTCCGCTTCTCTGGCGCGGGCATGATCTTCAGCCGAACGTAGTTGTTGATGGTGGAGGACGTGACAAAGCGCTCCTTGCCGCCCACCGGCGCGGGAATGAAGCTGAGATACTGCTCCAGCAGTACGATGACCTGGTCCATATACAGGCCGAAATCCGGTATCGTCTCCCAGTCCGGCAGATGATAATCCGTGATGAACTTGTCCCACCGCTGCAGCTTGTGGGCGATCAATTCCTTGTCATATTCCATAGCGACACCCCTGTATCCGAATTACTACATAGTATACCACATACGGGCACATCATGCAAGAAATCCAGCAGAAAAATCTGTTGACGCGCGTGTGCTAATATGCTATATTAGATAAAAACCACATGGGGAGGCAGTCCTATGGAACGTGCTTTTATCTACGGTGATTCTCTGCTGAAGGCCACCATGCCCGACGCGGATATGCGCTACCACTTCCATCTGCCGGAGGTGATGGCCCAGTATCCCAGCGACCGGCTGGAGGTGGTGAACCGCGCCAAGATGGGCGCCACAGTGACCAAGGGCCTGGCGTTGGTGGAGCACGATGTGCAGCGGGGCATGGATGCCCGCTGGGCGCTGGTGGCTTACGGCGGCAACGACAGCGACTTCGACTGGGAGGCCGTCGCCGCCGCGCCGGAGCAGGACCACCTGCCCCGCACGACCCTGCCGGAGTTTACGGAGAAGCTGCACTGCGCCGTCACGGCGCTGAAGTCCGCCGGCGTACAGCCGGTGCTGATGACGCTGCCGCCCATTGACGGACAGCGGTATTTCCGATTTATCTCCCAAAAGACGGACGGCGGCAGCGTGCTGCGCTGGCTGGGAGATGTGGGACGCATTTACCGCCACCAGGAGCTGTACTCCGACGCGGTGGCGGCTCTGGCCTTTGCCGAGGGCGTGCCCCTTATCGATGTGCGGCGGCAGTTCCTGCCCCAGCGCGATCTGTCCGGTCTTATCGCCGCCGACGGCATCCATCTGACCATGTCCGGCTATCGTTGCCTGTTCGACACGCTGGCCGACTGGGTGCGCGCACGGCTGTAATATACGTATCTATCCTCAAAGGAGACGCATTATGATCAAAGTAATGACTGACAACGCGGCCAATCTGCCGCCGGAGCTGCGGGCGCAGTACGCCATCACGGAGCTGTGCCTGACCTATACCATCGACGGTGAGCCGGTGGACATATCCAAGCCCTTTGACGGCCACGCCTTTTACGAGGCTATGCGTAAGGGTGCGGAGGTGAAAACCTCTATGATCACGCCTCTGGCCGCCCGCGAGGCCATGGAGCCTGTGCTGGACCGGGGCGATGATGTGCTGTATGTGGGGCTGTCCGGCGGTGTCAGCGGCACCTGCTGGGGCGTCAGCGTGGTGGCGCAGGAGCTGCGTGAGCGCTACCCCGACCGTGACATACGCGTGCTGGATAGCCGCGGCGCTTCCCTGGGCGAGGGGCTCATCGTGCTGGAAGCCGCCGATATGGCGCAGAAGGGCGCAGATATGGAGACGATCGTGGCCCGCGCCAACCAGCTTATCGGCAAGATGCGCCAGCACTTCATGGTGGACGATCTGAAATTCCTTCGCAAGGGCGGCCGGCTGTCCGGCGCCGCGGCCTTTGCCGGCACACTGCTGCAGATCAAACCCATCCTACAGGGTGATCCGGAGGGCAAAATCGTGGTGCTCAGCAAGGAGCGCGGCCGTAAAAAGGCTATGGATACGCTGATCCAGCTGTATGAAGAAATGGTGGAGGATAAGTCCGCGCCGGTGGGTATCTCTCACGCCGCCGCCCCGGCGGAGGCGCTGCACCTGGCCACCGCCCTGCGGCAGGCCGGCTGCACCGGCGAGATACTCTCCGTCTGTCACGAGCCCGTCACCGGCGCCCATGTGGGACCCGGAATGCTGGCCCTGTACTTTTACAGTCAGACCTGGCGATAAGTTAACAATAATGTTTGTTATGGTAAACTCCACCGGCTGCGTAAGAACGCGGCCGGTGGGGTTTTCCTGCAGGCAAAGCAAGGCTCCCGTACACCACCCAAAGCCGCCCGGAGGGCGGCTTTGGCGCGATTTGATAATCGCCCGCCCGGGAGAAGAAAACACCCTACCGTGGCTGGGGCAAGCGGCCGCGCCAGCCTCCGCGCCAGCCTCCGCGCCAGCCTCCGCGCCAGCCTCCGCGCCAGCCTCCGCGCTGCCGGGACGGCGAAGCTCCTTTTACGCACAAAAACACAGACAACACTTTTACCGAATAAATTGTAACCGAATTATGAACGGGATTTGGGGCGTATTTTGGGCCAAATAGTTTACATAATGACTTTTCGATTTTGACTGGAAAATTTTTCCAGTGAAGTTGTTGCATTTTTTGAAAATCTCGATTTGAATTGCATAAATGCTGCGTTACACAAGAATTACGCTTTACAGGCGCTCATATAAATTGCGTAAATTACTGGTAAATTATGGAAGAAATGGAAATTACTTCCAATTTCAGGCGATTTTTAACGGCGTGGTGTCACTATGTCAAAAATGGAAATAACTGGTAATAAAAACCGTAAAAATTTTTACAACATAATGATGTTTACGTTGTAAACACTGTCTCGAGTGATGAAGCCGAGTCCGACGCAAACAAATTTTTATGGAGGAAACAAACATGAAGAAGATCATTGCAACTGTGCTGGCCATGGTCATGGCTCTGGCACTGTGCACCACCGCGTTCGCGGACACTAAGACCGCCTTTGGCGATGGCAGTAACATCCCCGCCTATGATAGCGATTATTCCTATGAGCTGAAAGCCGCCGCTGCTGCTTACGACAAGAACGTTGGAACCTTCCAGGTTTTCAAGACCACGGTTGCTACCAAGGCTGTCGCTCCCATTGATGGCCTGTTTGTCAAGGTTACCAAGGATCAGGCTGAGAAGACCTTGGTCATCGGTAATACCATCACCTATCTGAAGGCTACTTCTGCTGATTTTACTACGAAGTATGATCTGAAGGCTGTTGCTGCCACTACCGTTGACACTCTGAAAAACTGCGGTGATGTTAAGGCTAAAGACGGTGTGACTCTGTACAATGTTGACGGCAAGCTGTATAAGGCTGACGCTACTGCCACTGGCGCTGATAAGAAGGTTTTGCTGGTTGGCGAAACTTTGGTAATTGCCAAAGCCGCACAGGTTAAAGATGAAAACCACACTAGCGATTTTGACTTCGAGGCCAAGCCTCACGCCTACAAGGCTGATACTACCAGCGTTGCTGGTACTCGTACCGTAACTAAGGTTTACTGCGACACCTGCAAGAAGTCCTTTGAGTTTGTTGTTGGCACCGCTACTGATGCTGCCGCTAAGTTTGGTATTGATGGCTATGAACTGATTGTTGCTGAAGGTTATGAAAACACTGCTAGCAAGTCCATCTATATCAAGGTCGGCTCTGGCTCTGCTGATAACACCACCAACACCACCAAGCCCTCCCCCAAGACCTTTGACGCTGGTATCGCTATGTACGTCGGTATGGCTCTGACCTCCGTCGCCGGCTCCGCCGTCGTCATCGGCAAGAAAAAGGAGTTCTAATTAAACTCAAAAAAGAGAAAGGCCCACTGGGCCTTTCTTTTTTTGCCTTTAATTATCCCTGGCCTGTCGGCGCGGACAAAATAAATATCCCCCGCTGCCGCGGGAGATAAATATATTCCTCCCGCTGCCGCGGGAGATAAATATATTCCTCCCGCTGCCGCGGGAGGAATAGTAAAGATTGCTTTCCTACGGGCCTTTCTTTTTTGACTTTAATTATCCCTCCCCCTGGCGAGGGTGGGGTGAATAAAGATCGTTTGACCGTGGGGCCTTTCTTTTTTACGCTTAATTATCCCTGGCCTGACGGCCGGGGATAGATAATATCTCACCTCTGACGGGGTGAGATAAATATATAACCCTCCCGCTAACGCGGGAGGGTTATAAGAGCTTCTTTTTACCCCTCATCCGTCAGCTTCGCTGACACCTTCAGCTGTGCACACCCCAGTGTGCGCACTGGGGCGCCCTCAAGGGGAAGGCTTGAGGGACTGCCCCGCGCCACCTGTCTCCCTGCGGGTCGGTCGGTCCACGGGTCTGACACGCCACCGGCGTGTCATTCAACACTGCGGACCCCTCGAGGGGAAGGCTAATGAGGGAGCGCCCCCAAGGGGAAGGCTTGGGGACGTTTTTATTGTGCTTTACACAGTGGGGCGAAAAGTGGTATAATACCGACAGAAATCAACACAAACGAGGAGGTCTTGTGATGAGATTGCTGTTCAAGGGCGGTACCGTGGTCACCGGCAAGGGTCCCCGCCGGGCCGATATCCTGGTGGAGGGCGAGAAGATCCTCGATGTCTGCCGCGACATTCCCGCCATCGGCGCGCAGGTGGTGGACGTAACCGGGATGCTGCTGTTTCCCGGTTTCATCGATGCCCACACCCATTTCGATCTGGACGTGTGCAACACCACCACGGCGGATGACTTTGCCAGCGGCTCCCGGGCGGCGCTGCGGGGCGGCACCACCACCATCATCGACTTTGCCTGCCCCAACAAGGGCGAGACGCTGCACGACGGCCTGCGGCTCTGGCACGAGAAGGCCGACGGCAAGTGCGCCTGCGACTACGGCTTCCACATGACCATCGACGACTGGAACGAGACCATCGAGCGCGAGATCGACGATATGTACGCCGAGGGTATCTCCTCTTTCAAGATGTACATGACCTACCCTGCCATGATGATCGGTGACGAGGCCATGTACAAGGCGCTGAAAAAGCTGAAGGAAAAGGGCGGCATCTGCGGCGTCCACTGCGAAAACGCCGGGGTCATCGACGCGCTGATCGCCGAAAAGAAGGCCGCCGGCGAGAACGGCGTCCACTGCCACCCGGAGACCCGGCCCGACATCATGGAGGCCGAGGCCGTGGGCCGTCTGCTCCGCATCGCCGAACAGGTAGACGTCCCTGTGGTCATCGTCCACACCACCAACATCGAGGCGCTGGACGAGATCGCCAACGCCCGCTGGCGGGGCCAGAAGGTCTTTGTGGAAACGTGCCCCCAGTATCTGATATTGGACGACAGCGTGTATTACAACGAGGACTGGCTGCAGGCAGCCAAATACGTCTGCTCGCCTCCTATTCGGAAACCGGCTGACCGTGAGGCGCTGTGGCGCGCCATCCGCCGCGGCGAGGTGCAGACGGTCTCCACCGACCACTGCAGCTTCACCACGCAGCAGAAGCTGGCGGGCCGCGACGATTTTACCGCTATTCCCGGCGGCATCCCCGGCGTGGAGACCCGCGGCGAGCTGATCTACACCTTCGGCGTGGCCAAGAAGAAGATCGGCCTGGGCGCCATGTGCCGTGTGCTGGCAGAGAACCCCGCCAAGCTGTATGGCCTGTTCCCGCGCAAAGGCGTACTGGCCCCCGGCTCCGACGCCGATATCGTGGTCTACGACCCCAACGCCGACCACGTCATCCGCGCCGAGGATATGGTGGGCGCGGCGGACTACAACCCCTACGAGGGCGTGGTCACCAAGGGCTCCATCCGCCAGGTGTGGCTCCGCGGCAAGCCCGCGGTGTCCTCCGGCAAGGTGCTGGCCGGGCCGGACGGCAAATACCTGCCCCGGGGCAAGTGCCAGCTGTAAGGAGGCGAGGCCATGTTGGACAAGACGTTGGGCTATATCCTCTGCTGCCAGTCCCCGGCGCTGTTTCTGGCCGCGCTGGCGCTGCTGGTGGCGTATCTGGCCGGGCGCAAGCACAAGGTCCGGGCCTTCTTCCGCCTGCTGCTGTGCATTTTGTGTGCCGCCGGCGGCGTGGCGCTGTATTTCCTGGGGATCTACAAGGAGTATTTCACCATCCGGGACTTTTTCCTGATCCGCACTGCGGGCTGGATCGGCCTGGCCATCGCGGCGTTCTTCGTGCTGCTGGCGCTGGTGCGGGCGTTCTTCGCTGCCGCTGATGCCCGCCGCGAGCAGAAGGCCGCCATCCGCGAGGAAAACGAGCGCCTGGCCCGTGAGGCCCAGGAGGCCGCTGAAGCCGCGCAGGTGGAACCGGCCCCGCAAGTCCCTGCTGTGCCAGAGGCTTCCCCGCAGGAGTCGGTACCCGAGGCGGTTCCGGAGCCCGCTGCCGTTTCCACCGTCGAGACTCCGGTGCCAGAAAGCGAGCAGCCGCAGGACTAAGTTGACAATAATACAAATTATGGTAAACCCATCGGCCGCATTTTTGTGCGGCCGATGGGTTTTTTGTAGACAAAGCAAGGCGCCCGGGGACGGATATCCGTCTCCCGGGCGCTCCCCTCCTGTCGCGCGAGGCCTGTACCTCACGCCCCCTACGTTGTTTTATGGTAGCACTCTATGATTGTAGTTTCAAGAAAATCGGTGATTTCTTAACGCAGTTTTAACGGAACGCTAACAGGGGCGCGAAAAATTCCTCCCCCTGGGGGAAGGTTTTTGCCCATTTTCATGGGCTTTATCGTCATTCTGCACAACAATCCCCCTAAAATTTCTGCCTATTGCGAATTGAATTGTTCGGTGACCGGTGATAAATTTAGGTTAGTATTTACCGAAAAGTGGTGAAACGGAGGGGTTTTTAAGATGAAACGATGGTTTTCCGGGCTTTTAGCGGCGGTTATGGTACTGCTTTTGCTGCCGGCGTCCGCCAGCGGCACAGAGAGCTTTTACGCTTATCTGTATAGCAATCCAACCACCGCAGTCGGAGAAACCGCATTGGTTGGACTATACTTAGGTCAAAATTCCACATCGCGGGAGTACAACACCTATTTCTTCCAAATCGACTATGATGCGGAAAAACTCATATTCGCAAGCGCAACCATCGGCAGCAAAGTTCCTGATGTCATTGATCACTCTGTTCCTGGTCGTTTGACCATAGGCGGCTACGGAGAACCGCGCTCCGACAGTTCTATCATGCTGAATTTCACCGTAAAGGCTGCCGGTGAGGCCACTGTGAAATTGGTCAAGGCACAGATGGACGTCCGCGCCAACGCGGCAAAGGACGCCCAAACTGCCAGTGTACCGGCCGGCCAAAGCAACACGGTGACGATCCTGTGCGGCGGCTTCCCTGTTGTGCTTCCGGATTGTGCCACCGGTGACGCTTACGTGACCGCAAACGGCGACTACACCTTCACCGCCGATCCCGGCTATAACTACGGCTTTTCGGCCACTGTGAATAATGAAAAAGTTGACATCATCAACAACGACGACGACAGCTATACGATCAAAAATGTTACCGGCAAGCTGGTCATCAGCGCCAACAGCACACCCACTGTCAAAACCTACGCGGTGACCGTCGAGGGCGACGGCTACGGTGACGTCAGCGCCCTCACTTCCGCAACGCATGGGCAGAATTATACCTTTACGGTCACGCAGGCGGCCAACTACGACTATGCGGTGGCCGTAACGGTAAACTGCCTGCCGGTGACGTGCACTGTCAGCAGCAGCGGCAGCCGCTATACCTATACGATCTCGGCGGCGTCTGTCACCGGCCCGGTGGTCATTACGGTGAAGAAAACTCTTCCATCCGGTACGACTATGATCACCTTCAACGGCAATGGTGCCAGCGATGAATGGCAAAAGGGTGTATCGCGAGTAATAAGTAATGGATCCGACTTTGACTTTTACACCGATCAACATGATGGCTTTGATTACAGTATTAGTGCGGCTGGACAAAGTGGCATCATTCCCGTTTCCGAGACAGGCAAGACCGGGGAAATCGGTGTAAAATACACCATTTCTGGTCAATATATTACCGGTGGCATTATCACGATAACGATCAACAAAGCACAGCACTTTGATTGGAACGTAATCGTTTCCCCTTATGTGAATACTGACGGATCCACCATTTGGCTGATTACTGCCTCCCCTGATCCGAAGCCCGAGGAGACCAAGTCCCTCTATTACGGGGGGAAACCTATGTTTTGGTCAGAGAAATACAAATCTTACGCCTGGCTGTTGCTGAGCAGCAAATCGCAGGATACTGTGAAGGCTGATGCAGAAGCCGCCATCACTATCAAAGAAAACGCCGTCACATCTATCGAATACAGCGGCGACGTCAATGGCACGGGCCATATCGACATCAACGACGCCCAGTATGTCTATGACCTCTATAACGCCAAGCATTCCACACTTGACATGGAGAAGTTTCTCCGCTGCGATGTCAACGGCAACCGCGAAGTAAGCGTCGATGACGTTCAGGCTGTTGTCAGCCTGCTGCTGCGCTGATAAGTCAAAAGAGAAGCGCCCTTCAGGCGCTTCTCTTTTTCAGGCCAGTCAAAAAGCTTGCGAAATCCGTTATGCAAGGCTCCACGGCGAAAGCCACGGGGCTTTCTGTCAGGACTCCATGTGTTTGCCCAGAAAGGACGCCACGGTCTGGGCCAGCTTACACTCCGTCTCCCCCGCCGGCTTGCCGTCGGGAGAGAGAAAGAGCACCGCGCCCAGCACGTCACCGCCGCAGAGAATAGGTGCCGCCACAGCGGCCCGGAACTGCTCGTTCTCATCGCTGATGGCCACACCCTCGCCGCAGTAGAGGCCACGCTGGTCCATGACCTGCTCCAGCGCAGGGGAGACAGGCTTTCCCAGCAGTTCCTTCTTTCCCGCCCCGGCGATGGCGATGACCGCATCGCGGTCGGTAACAGCGGCGGAAAAGTCCGTGCTGCGGCTGAGGGTATCGCAGAACTGCGCGGCGAACTCCTCCAACCCGCCGATAAGGGAATACTTCTTGAAAATGACCTCACCGTCGCGGGTGGTGTAGATCTCCAACGGGTCGCCCTCGCGGATACGCATAGTGCGGCGGATCTCCTTGGGGATGACCACGCGGCCCAGGTCGTCGATGCGGCGCACGATGCCTGTTGCTTTCATATATGAAATTCCTCCAGTCAAAGCAGATTTTACATCCGTAGTCTTTGTCCGGTGTCGGAGGAATATACATCCGCCGCACATGGTGCTTCATTACACAGAACAGCCCGCTTTGCAAAAAACAGACCCGCCCTCAGGCGGATCTGTTTTTTACCGTGTGCCGCACAGCGCTGAACAGCTGTTCAGCAAAATTTCACGGCAGCTCGCGTCGGACGCTATTCCGGCTCGGACTACGTCGGGAACGCCCGGTCTTCTCCCTCGATCCTGTCGATGAGCCGCTGGATATAGGGGGGCAGGCGGCGGGACGTTTGATACAGTATCACATCGCAACCCTGGATTGGCTCCGCGCCGCAGGGGCGCTCCACCAGACCGTAAGCATCCTTCAGCACCCGGGCCAGGGGCGTGATGTTTCGCCTTTCCGCGGCGCACACCAGCCGGGCGGTTGTCTCCGCCTCGATGGGGCTGTGCTCATTGTCCAGAATGACAAAATCCAGCCCCGCACAGCCCAGACATTCCACCACGGCAGCACTGCCGGTACCCACGAATGTGCCCAGCGGCTTCTCGCCTCTGGCCAGCTTTTCCTTCAATATGTTCCGCATCTCTTGTTCTCCTGCGTTGTTTTCTATTTGTCAACCGCGGCAGCTCAATAATCCGCGTTCAGCCAGGGCTTCTGGACACAGTACAGCAGCTGCGCCAACTGCCGCGCCTTTTCGGCGTCATCTGCGGACGCCGCACCCAGCCGCAGCAGCGCCGTCAGGCCGCAGGACCCCATCAGCAGCGCCGCCAGATCCCCCTGCCGGCAGATCACCGTCACGTCCGCGGTCCCCTCTGCCACGGCCCAGCGGCCATCGGCAAAGCCGATACGCAGCTCCTCCTCCCGGTCCGCCATCTCATCCCGATAGCGGAAGGCCGCCGTCAGCGTCCCCGCCGGGAAATTCCGATAGCCGGTCCGCCGCACGAAGTCCGCCCCGTCCGTCAGCTTGAACATGGTCCCCACGGCGGAAACATTGGTCTGCAAAAAGCCGTAGTCGATGTAGTTTCCGGACACGTCCTGCGGATCGTCCAGCAGATGGTGGAAATCCTCCTCCCCTGTCCGCAGTATCACTGTCTGTGCCAGATCCTCCTGCATCCGCAGGCCGCCCAGCAGCGCCCGCAGCACTGTGCCGTTCTCATACACCAGTTCCTCCACGCTGAGCCGGTTTTGGGTATAGTTGCACGCACTGGCGCTTTCAAACCGATAGGCCGCGTAGCCTAACAGGCGTCCGCCGTCGTAATAACCCATACGGCGCACCTGAATATCCCCCCGGGCTCCGCGCAGCTCCTCGTCGAACTTCTCCACCATGCCATGGTTTCGGGCGGCAAAGCGCCGCTGGCAGTCCATCGCCTGGTCAAACTCCTCCGGCTGCAGCAGGCGCAGGTGCGCCCGCACCTCTCCGTCCAACCGCGGCAGTGCCCCGGTTGGCAGGTGGTATTCATATAACTTCCCGCCAAAGCCGTAGCCCATCCGACGGTAAAAGCCGATGTTGAACGGCAGCAGCATGGTCAGCAGCGCGCCGTTTTCCCGTGCATAGCGCTCGGCATACCGTATCATATACAGCGCCGCGCCCTTCTTCTTGTGCAGGGGGTGTACCTCCAGCGCCATCACACCGCAGGCAGGCTGCATGACCCCAAAGAAGTTCATGGAGAACAGGATCAGCTTCATGGTGGCGATCAGTGTGCCGCCCTCAAACAGGCCCATCGTCCGAGTCTGGGTGTCCTCCCGCAGCTCCGTAAGATGCTTGCTCCGGTAGTGTGCCCGGCATTCCTCGTCCAGCGTCTTGTACGCCGGATAGGAATTGAGATAGATGTCCAGATACGCCTCTATGTCCGCCTCCGTCACCGGATGGACATCCCATGCGCGGTCCGCTGTCACATTACCCATAGGTTTCTCCTTTCTCGCCGTTCCGCAGTATGTTCTCCTTAGATTATACCTTTCCCCGGCCCGTTTCGCAACAGGCAGTTGAAAGCCCTCCGGCAGCTGCCGGAGGGCTCATTTCGTTGTCCGTATACACGTATCCCTCAGATACTCTTTTACAGCAGGGTCAGAAAGTGCCCGGCGTGTACGCCTGGTCCACGGCCGCCGGCCTTATACCAACTTTTCCAGGGCGTCCAGATCGCCGGCCTGCAGCAGTGGGATAGCCCGCCGCACCTGCGCCTCCGGCCAGTCCCACCACCGCAGCTTCTCCAGCCGCGCGGCGGTCTCCTCGTCATACCGCCTGCGGATGGGCTTGGCCGGCAGGCCGCCCACGATGGTGTAGGGCGGCACATCCTTTGTCACCACGGCGCGGCTGCCGATGATGGCGCCGTCGCCGATGGTAACGCCCGCCAGGATCACGGCCTCATAGCCGATCCATACGTCATTGCCCACCACGATGTCCCCGTGGTTATCCCAGGCGGCGGCAATGTCCTCACACGCCGTCCCCAGGTCCCACTCCTCGAACATGATGGGGAACGGGTAAGTAGACAGGCTGTTCAGCGTATGGTTGGCCGCATTGAAGATAAACTTCGCCCCGCAGGCGATGGAGCTGTACTTTCCGATGATCAGCCGGTCATGGTTGCACTCGGGATAGTGGTACAGCACGTTGTTCCGCTGGAAGTCCCGGGGGTCATTGACAAAATCGTCATAGATGGTGTACGCCCCCACCTGTATGGCGGGATCTGTGACCACGTTCTGCAGGTACACGGTACTGTGTCCCTGAGAACGGGGATATATTTTCCATTCGGGTATCATAGACTCTCCTTTATTTTACAAAAGCTTCTCCCACCGGGGCGTTCCCCATCCGGCGGTATCGAAGCACGCCCGCACAGCGCGGCACATCCACGTCAGCTTCTGCCGTATGGCGTCTGACTGGATCAGCAGCCCCGCCTCGTCCTCATGTACCATGAAATACTCCATGATCCGCGCACGGTCCTCCTGTGCCGCCAGCTTGGCGTAACTGTCCACAAAGTACACGCCCTCGCCGTTGTCGAACATTGTCCAGCGGGCGTCGTACCGGTCATAGTCACCGCTGTCGTTCCAATAGGTAAAGCCCGCCGGGTTCAGCGCATTCCAGTCATCCCAGTTGAAGGTGGTGTAATCGCGTGAGAGTATCTCGTTCTCCGTAGCGTGCCAGATCTCGTGGCAGACAGTGCCCTCCCGCATATAGTCGGCCTGCACGTCCAGTGCGATATACTGCCAGTCCGCCGAATCGTAGGTGCAGCCTACCACGCCATAGTCGCTGTCGATGTGAGCCCCCAGCAGGAAGCACAGCCCGCCCTCACCGGCGCGGTTGCGGAACTGCGCCAGAAAGCCCTCCGGATACAGGGCAAAGCTGCGGTCCATCGCCGCCAGCACGGCGCGGACGCCGTTCAGCTCTGCTTCCGTGTCCATGGTGTCCGACAGAGTGATGGGATAGCTGCTCAGTTCTGCCGCCTCCCGGCACTGGGAGGACAGCAGTATCCGCACGCCGTATCGCTGTTCCAACACATCCGCCTGCTGCCGCGCCTCCTGTAAGCTCTCTGCCACCGGCAGGCCGTTCAGTGCACTCCAATAGGCCTGCAGCAGTGTCTCATTCACCGTCAGCGGCGACGGGACGGACACCGTTGACGCTACCGGCTCGAAGGTCAGCTGCGCCGGGTCTATAACGTACAGCCGGAAGGCGCCGTTTTCATACATGCCGCCCACCAGCAGGCCTGCCTCCGGCAGAACGCAGCAGTCGTACATCTCTCCGGCGATACCGTTAGCCGTCAGGTCGCAGGCCGTGATGCTCTCCCCCACGTTATACAGCGTCGTGCGGCCCGTTCCCACACCGATCAGCTCCTCCGCATCGCCGACGGCGTACAGCGCGCCTCCCGCGTCCAGAAACAGCGAAGCATCGGCGAACCAGAACGTATCGCCGCTGCCGCACAGGGCGGAATATCCCATTTTGTCGTTGTCAAAAGCCAGCAGGCTCATGCCGCCCGCCGGCGCCAACATCACCTGATACCGCTGCTCCTGCAGCAGGCTGATCGCCCCCGTCTCCGGGTCAAAGACCGCCGTACCGCAGACGCTGCCGTAGGGTGACAGGAGGAACAGGGCCGCCATCCGCCCGCTTGCCGCATCATAGGCCGTCAATTCCGCGAACCGCAGCTGTGACAGCGCTGTTACCGGCTGTGCCTCTCCTCCGGCTACGTTCTGACAATGCAGCACCCCGTCCCGCAGGAAGTAATAGCTCTCCCCGTCATATGAGAAAAAGCCATCCACGTTCTCCGCATCAAAGCTGCCTGTCTCCGTCAGCACATCGTCCAGGAGCTTCCAACGATTCGTCTCCCGGTCGCACAGCGCAAATCCATGCGCCAGGGCCTGCCGCTTCGTATCCCAAACCCCATCCAGCGTGACCTCACGCTTCACGGTGTCCGCTTCCACATCCACCAGCTGCACAGTGGTCCTGCCGCTCTCATAGTCCGCCCAGCTGATCAGCACCACGCTGCCGCCCGCCGGATACAGCCCGGACAGGGATGCCGGGCGGGTACATTCCAGTGCCTGCACCGGCTCGCGATCCACCTTCTCCCCTAGGCTGCACCCGGGCAGCAGCACCAAAAAACACAGCGCTGCCAGCAGAGCCGCCGTATACGACAGCAGACTCACCAGACCCAGCAGACACAGCTTCTGTGCCAATGTCTTATTTGTTTTCACTTCAACACCTTCTTCCCACCGGAGGAGTATACCGCCATTATCCCATGGCAGCCATTGCTTTTCCTTACATTTCCTGCGATTTTCTTACAATTTTGCAAGACGGCCTCTTAGCGGAATAATTGATGCACTGCATTCTCCCTCTCTGCAAATTCCGGCAGCTTCTTCGGCGGACCGTAATACGCCGCCAATGCACGGAACTCCCGTCGAAAGGCTTCCCGAAGCTCCGTCTCTGTCAGCGCCAGATGCCCGGTGTTGGCGAGGATGGCTAGTCCGTAGGAATAATACGTCATATCCCGGTGAAAGGCCCGGGCCGTGACCTCGTCATAGCCGAATTCGTCCATGACGGTCCGGATGATCTCCGGCTCCAGCACGTCCTCCTGCTGGCGGCCCGGCTGGTTGTCCTCCAGGTACAGCCAGCGGAACAGCTGCTTTTCCTGAGCAGCGAACTGTACAAAGCCCATGCCGTAGCTGCTGTACCGACTATCGCGCCCCTCATGCGCCCGCAGAGATTCCCGTACCCGCTGGGTATGCTGCTCGATGGCCCGCTGGGTCAGCGCGGACTTCAACTCCTCCATATTACGGAATGACAGATAGATAGGCTGGGTGGAGCACCCCAGCGCCTTCGCCACACTGCGGGCGTTGATCGCCTCAAACCCGCCGGTGCGGAGCACCGCCGCCGCGGCATCGATGATGGCCTCTTTGGATATTCGTTTTGCTGCTGGCATTGTGCTCACCTCAATAATCACTATATGTTATCAATAACAATACGTTATTATATGCCGCTGCGCTTTCCTTGTCAAGCACAAAAACAGCGCCCCCGCACGCAGGCGGGGCGCTGTCATCCTTCTAATCCGGTTTGTTCAGCAGTACAGACACGCTGAAGCGCCCGTTTTTCGCCAGTGTCCGCAGGCATAAACACGCATGATCTGACCGCCCTCCGGCATCACCAGAGGGTGGTTTTGCGCCGCTTGGGCTGTACAGCTATTTGTGAGAAAACGGTTGAGTTTTCCGTTAAAAACGTGCTATACTGAGCACACTACGCACAAAGGAGACCACACCATGCGAAAGCTTGAATGTCGCCGAGAGGCGCTGTTTCAATACCGGGGCCTGCCACCTGTTGGCATGGCCGTATCCATGGCGCTGCAGCACCTGGTGGCTATGATCGTGGGCTGCGCGACCCCAGCCATCATCATTGCCAACGTGGCCGGACTGGCGCATGACCAGCGGGTCCTGCTGATACAGGCATCGCTGGTCATGTCCGCCGTTACCACGCTGCTGCAGCTGTTTCCCATCGGTGGGCGCTTCGGCGCGGGGCTGCCGGTGATCTTCGGTGTCAGCTTCGCTTATCTGCCCAGTATGCAGGCCATCGTCTCCGGCAGCGGCGGGTTGGCCGCTGTGTCGGGCGCTATGATCGTGGGCGGCGCAGTGGCAGCACTGGTGGGTATCTTCATCAAGCCTATCCGCAGGCTGTTCCCGCCGGTCATTACCGGTACGGTAGTGTTCACCATCGGTCTGTCTCTGTACCCCACGGCCATCAACTATATGGCCGGCGGCACCGGCAACACATATGAAAGCGTTGTGGTGCAGCGGGGCCTGCCGGAAGCGCTGGTGTACGGATCCTGGCAGAACTGGGCTATTGCGGCATTTACACTAGCGGTGGTGCTGGTGCTGACCAATCGCGGCAGGGGCATTTTTAAGCTGGCGTCCATTTTACTGGGTATTCTGGCGGGCTACGCCGTCGCTTTTGGGGCCGGGATGGTGGATCTGTCCGGCATCGCGGGGGCCGGGTGGTTCTCTCTGCCGGAATTTCTGCCCTTTGGCGTGACATTTGAACCCTCGGCGTGCGTCGCACTGGGGCTGTTGTTCGCCATCAACGCCATTCAGGCTATCGGCGACCTGACGGCCACCACCGTGGGCGGCATGGATCGGGAGCCCACCACGCAGGAGCTGCGGGGCAGCATCGCAGCCTATGGCGTCAGCAACATTCTGACAGCGCTGCTGGGCGGTCTTCCCACGGCGACATACTCCCAGAATGTGGGAATTGTAGCCACAAATAAAGTTGTAAATCGCAACGTTTTTGCGCTGACCGGCGCGTTTTTACTGTTTGCCGGTATCATTCCGAAATTTTCCGCCGTACTCACCACCATCCCGCAATGCGTGCTGGGCGGGGCCACGGCGGCGGTGTTTTCCACCATCGCCATGACCGGCATGAAGCTCATCGCCGCCGAGGGGCTGACCGCCCGAAACACCACGATCGTCGGGCTTTCCGCCGCACTGGGTGTGGGCATTTCCCAGGCGGCAGAGGCCCTGGCACAGTTCCCGGAGGCGGTGACGACCATCTTCGGAAAGTCCCCGGTGGTGGTGGCCACACTGATGGCCGTACTGCTCAATCTGGTGCTGCCGCGGGAGGAAAAAAGCGAGAAATAGTGCTTTCTTTTGATACATTTGCTTTACTTTTTCTGTACCCGCCCTGTACTCTTTGGTTCCCTTTTTGTGCTTTTTTGTAAGCAAAATGCAGCAAAAATGAAGTGACGGCCCCCGGCTGACGCCGGGGGCCGCTGAATGCCTTTTTTGCTCATCCGATCATCCCCCCCGGCTGACGCCGGGGGCCGATGAATGTCTTTTTCGTTCGCTCGATCATCCTCCCCGGCTGGTGCCGGGGCCGTCACCTCCACCGTCTGGTCGGCATCGGCCGACACCGGGGCGGAATTCTGTACGGGGTCATTGGCGGATCAGCTGCACGGCGGAGATGTCCGCCGGCAGGGCGGCGGCGAAGGCCGCGCCGTCCGTCCTCTCCCCCACGATACAGCCGTAGTGGGTGGGGACGGCGATCTGCGGGCGGAGGGCGGCCGCCAGACCGGCGGCCTGGGCGGCGGTCATGGTGTAGGTGCCGCCCACCGGCAGGAAGGCGACGTCACACGACACGGACCGGGCGTCGGGGGTATCGTCGGTATCGCCGGCCACATAGACCCGCTGGCCCTCCAGCGTGACCACATAGCCCACCCAGCGGTTCCCGCGGGGGTGGAAGGGCTTGCCGAGGTTATAGGCGGGCACGGCGGTGAAGGACAGGTCCTTCACGGTGTACGCCTCTCCGGGCCGCACCGGCAGCAGCTGCGCCGAGGCAAAGCCGGCCCGCAGCGCCGCCGCCACACACGTCTCCGGCAGCACCAGCACCGCGCCGGGCTTCATCACCCGGTGGATATCCTCCGGGGAGAAGTGGTCATAGTGGTCGTGGGTGACGAAGACCACGTCCGCATCGCAGGGCGCGTCCGCCACGCGGAAGGGGTCGAACCACACCGTCATCGCGCCGGCATAGCGGATGCTGCTGTGGCAGTTGATGGAAAAACGGCTCAAAATGTCATCCATGGAGCACCTCCCTTTTCTGTATCGCTTTCAGTATAGCACAGGCGGCGGAAAAGGGCAAGAAAGCCGGGGCGAGCCCTTGCGTTTCCGGCCAAAATATGGTAAGGTAACAGCCGTTGAGTCGTATCGTGCGGAGGTGCATACATACATGAAAGTTCTCCAGTGGTGCCGCGCCAACGCTATGCCGGTGATCGCGGTGCTGGCGGCGGCCGTTACCGCCGTGTTCGTGCCGCCGGACAGCGCCTATCTCGGGTACTACGACGTGAAGACGCTCTCATGCCTGTTCTGCATACTGGCGGTGGTGTGCGCCCTGCGGGGCGCGGGACTGTTCCCCCTGCTGGCACAGCGGCTGGTGCGGGCGTTTCACACGGCCCGCAGCGCCGTGACGGCGCTGGTGGTCGTTACGCTGATCGACTCCATGCTGCTGACCAACGACACGGCGCTGCTGACGTTTCTGCCCCTGAGCTGGTTCGTGCTGGAGGGCACGGGGCAGACGAAGCACACGGCGCTGACGTTCATATTGCAGAACTGCGCCGCCAATCTGGGCGGGATGCTGACGCCCTTCGGCAATCCGCAGAACCTATACCTATTTAATCATTATACGATCCCCAATGGGGAGTTCCTGACCATCATGCTGCCGCCGTTCCTGCTGTCCACGGCGCTGATCCTGGCGTGCTGCCTGCTGATCCCCCGGGAGACGCTGACGGTACCGGCGCAGGAGACGCCGGTGGACAAGCGCCGGTGCATTGTGTACGGCGTACTGTTCTGCACGGCTGCGGCCATGGTGCTGCGCGGCATACCGTATTGGCTGGGGCTGGCCGCCATCACGGCGGCGCTGCTGGTGCTGGACCGCCGGGCGCTGCTGGGCGTGGACTGGGGGCTGCTGGTGACGTTCGCGGCGTTTTTCACCTTCTCGGGCAACATGGCCCGGATGGAGCCGGTGCGGACACTGTTCCGGCAGCTGCTGGCCCACGGGACCATGCCGGTGGCGGCGCTGACCAGTCAGGTCATCAGCAATGTGCCCGCGGCCATACTGCTCAGCCAGTTTACCGACGATTACCCGGCGCTGCTGGTGGGGGTGAACATCGGCGGGGCGGGGACGCTGGTGGCGTCGCTGGCCAGCCTGATCACCTTTCGGGAGTATACGAAGCACGTCAAGGGACAGACTGGACGGTTCCTGGCACTGTTCTCCGCCGTCAGCTTCGGCTTTTTGGCCGTGCTGCTGGCAGCCATGACGTTTTTGACGCAATAGACCGTGCGCCGGGGCTGCACGGGGGAAAGGAGGCCGATGGGTCATGCTCAGCAATCTGCAAGTCTGCTTTAACGCCGTGATGCCCCTGTTTCTTATTATGGGACTGGGCTACGGGGTCAAGTGTCTGGGCGGTATCCGGGTGGAGGACGTGCCCGGATTGAACAAGATGGCGTTCCGGTTCTTCATGCCGGTGATGCTGTTCTGGAACCTGTACACCTCCTCCATCGACCAGGCGTTACAGCCGAAGCTGCTGCTGTTCGCCGTGGGGGCCACGCTGGGGATGTACGGCCTGTCCCTGGCCATCGTACTGCCCACGGAGAAGGACTACGAAAAGCAGGGCGTGAAGATACAGGGTATGTACCGCAGCAACCTGGCCATTATCGGCCTGCCGCTGGCCACGGTGCTGGTGCCCGGGGCGGACATGGGGCCGGTGGCCATGCTGGCGGCCATCATCGTGCCGCTGTTCAACGTACTGGCGGTCATCACCCTGACGGCGTTCCGGGGCGAGAGGCTGCCCGCCGGAAGGCTCATCAAAATGGTGGCCACCAATCCGCTGATCCTGGGCTCCGCCGTGGGGCTGGTGTTCCTGGGCACCGGCTGGAGGCTGCCTACGGCGCTGGAGTCGGCGGTGCACCAGGTGGCCGCCATGACCAGCCCGTTCATGCTGTTCCTGCTGGGGGCCTTCTTCCGGTTCAGCGGCCTGCGCCGGTACCGGAGGGACCTGATCGAGGTGTGTCTGGTGCGGCTGTTCCTGATGCCGGCGCTGCTGCTGACGGCGGCGTTTCTGATCGGCATACGGGGCGTGGGCTTCGCGGGGCTGATCAGCGTGTTCGCCAGCGCCACGGCCATCGCCTCCTTCACCATGACACAGCAGATGGGCGGCGACGCGGAGCTGGCCGGGGACATCGTGGTGTCCACCAGCGCGCTGTGCATCGTGACCATGTTCGCCTGGTCGGTGCTGTTCAAGGCGCTGGGCGCGTTCTGAGGCTGAAAAAGATACAAGACCGACGGCTCAGCCGTCGGTCTTTGTGTTATCCGGTTTTTGTCCGTGCCGACGGCAGACGGCGCGGTAGATCACATAGCCCACACCCGCCACAGCGAGGGCGAGAGCGAAGGCAATGACCGCCGCCCGGTAGTTCTGCTCCCCCAGGGCGCTGCCGCCCACGGTGGAGGTGACGATGGAGGGCAGGCGGCCCACTGTGGCGATCAGCAGCCAGGTCCCCCACGGCAGGTCCGTCAGGCCCGCGAAGTAGCACAGCAGGTCCTTGGGCGTACCGGGAACGGTGAAGATCAGCCAGAACAGGGCGGTGCGCTTGGGGGAGGTATGGAGGAGAAAATGGAGCTTTTCCAGCTTGTCCGCCGGGAAGAACACCTCCACCAGACCGCGGCCCCAGCGGCGGACCAGGGCAAAGACGGTCACGCTGCCCAGCACGGCACCGAGCAGGCACAGGGCCGTGCCCGCCCAGGCGCCGAAGGCGTAGCCCCCGGCGATCTCCAGCGGCTCGCCGGGGATAATGGCCACCAGCACCTGCAGAAACACCATGGCCGCGTAGGCCAGCGGCCCCCAGGCGCCGTGGCCGTCTACCCAGGCGCGGAACTGTTCCGGCTGGCGGGCAAAGCGGACCATGGGCCGGCCCACGAACCAGGCCAGCGCCGCCGACAGCAGAACGAATATGACGATGGCCAGTACGGACAGCGTTTTTTTCTGTTGTTCGGTCAGCGTGCGCTTCACGGGCGATACCTCTTTTTCTTGTACTACCCGCAGGATACCACGATTTTCGGAAAATCATGTGAACGAAACGTTAAGATTTGCTTATAAAAATGTCAGCCCCCGGGTTCCCGGGGGCTGCATTTTACTCATGAGTATGCACATTGATAAACTCCGCCTTCAGCTTGGAGTAGAGGATGGTCTGGCTGCTGTAGAGCCCGCAATAGCCGGAGAGCAGATAGCTGAGGGCGCAGGCGGCGGCGAAATAGACCAGACCGCCGGAGCCGAAGAGCTCAATGCTGAGGATGACGGAGGCGATGGGGCAGTTCACCGCGCCGCAGAACACGGACACCAGGCCGATGGCGGCGGCAAAGGCGGGCGGCAGGCCCAGCAGTCCGCCGAACACACAGCCGAAGGTCGCGCCCACGAAGAACGACGGCACCACCTCGCCTCCCTTGAAGCCGCAGCCGATGGTGACGGCGGTGAAGGCCAGCTTCAACAGCCAGGCCCAGGGGTCCGCCTGGCCGGACAGGGCGCGCGCCACCACATCCATGCCCGCGCCGTTATAGTCCGTAGTACCCAGCAGCAGCGTGGCGGCTACGATCACGCAGCCGCCCGCGGCGGCACGGAGGAAGGGATCCTTCAGGACACGGGCGGCCAGGTGCTCGGTGATGTGCAGGCCGCGGCAGAAGAGGATACTCACCAGAGCGCAGCCCACAGCCAGCACCGCCACAAGGCCCAGGGTGGGCCAGGCCAGCGCCGGCATGGCCACGGTGAAGCGGGTGGGCTCCACGCCCATGAGGAGAGCAATGTAGTAGCCGGTCAGAGAGGCGGTGATGCAGGGCAGCAGCCCGGCGTAGTACAGCACGCCCACGCTGATGACCTCCAGAGCGAAGATGGTGGCCGTCAGGGGCGTGCCGAAGAGGGCGGAGAACACGCCCGCCATGCCGCAGAGGGTGGCCAGGGGCAGGTCCTTCTCCCCCAGGCGCAGCAGCGTGCCGGTGCGGTAGCCGATACCTCCGCCGATCTGGAGCGCCGCGCCCTCACGGCCGGCGCTGCCGCCGCACAGGTGGGTGATGACCGTGGAGACGAAGATCAGCGGCACCAGAAGGGTGGGTATTTTTTTGCCGAAGTGGACGGACTCGATGACGGCGTTGGTGCCCGCGCCCTCCAGCCGGCACAGCCTGTACAGCAGGGCGATGACCACGCCGCCCAGGGGCAGCAGGTACAAAATCCAAGGGTGGGCCAGGCGGACGTTGGTGGCACAGTCGACGCCCAGGTGGAACAGCGCGCCCACGAAGCCGCCCACGCCGCCCACCAGTGCGCCCACCGCCAGCCATTTCAGCAGGGCAGTGACGTACAGACTGTAGTGTGTGATGCGCTCCTTTACCTTCTCCATGGCCGTGCCGCCTCCTGTAACGTTCTCTTTGCAGACGATTATTCTACCATCTATGCGGGAGTGTGTCAAACCCTGTCGGATAAACTTTCAGCAGGGCTGAAAAATTTTCAGTTTATCTGACTTTTTTTCATTTTCCCTGTTGATTATGCCGCGGTGTTGCCGTATACTATATATTACCAAACGCAAAAGGCACAAGGAAGACCCAACAATATACAAATAGGAGGAAAACCACATGAAATACGGTCGTACTTTTAATTTCTCCGCCGGTCCCGCCATGATGCCGGAGCCCGTGCTGGAGGAGATCCGCGACGAGATGATGAACTACCGCGGCAGCGGTATGTGCGTCATGGAGATGAGCCATCGCTCCAAGGTGTTCCAGCAGATCATCGACGAGGCCGAGGCCGATCTGCGCGAGCTGATGAACATCCCCGACAACTACAAGGTGCTGTTCATCCAGGGCGGCGCTACCCTGCAGTTCGCCGCTGTGGCGTGGAACCTGATGAAGAACGGCAAGGCCGTGTACATCGAGACCGGCGCATGGTCCAAGAAGGCCATTGCCGAGGCCAAGAAATACGGCGAGGTCATCGTAGCCGCCTCCTCCAAGGATAAGAATTACAGCTATATCCCCGACTGCTCCGATCTGGATATCCCCGAGGATACCGACTACGTGTACATCTGTGAGAACGAGACCATCCACGGCGTGACCTGGAACAAGCTGCCCAACACCAAGGGCCACGTACTGGTGTCCGACCAGTCCTCCATGTTCCTGAGCAAGCCCTGCAACGTGTCCGACTACGGCATGATCTACGCCGGCGTGCAGAAGAACGTGGGCCCCGCCGGCATGGTGGTGGTCATCATCCGCGAGGATCTGATCCGCGAGGACATCGACCCCAAGATGCCCGTCTACATGAGCTACAAGACCCATGCCGACAACGGCTCCATGTACAACACCCCCAACTGCTGGGCGATCTACTGCTGCGGCAAGGTGTTCAAGTATCTCAAGAGCATCGGCGGCCTGGAGGAGATGCACAAGCGCAACATCGCCAAGGCCAAGGTCATCTATGACTTCCTGGATCAGTCCAAGATGTTCAAGGGCACCGTGGAGCCGGAGTTCCGCAGCCTGATGAATATCCCCTTCGTCACCGAAAGCGCCGAGCTGGACGCCGAGGTGGTGGCCGCCACCAAGGCCGCCGGCTACGACAACCTGAAGGGCCACAAGTCCGTGGGCGGCCTGCGCGCCAGCGTGTACAACGCCATGCCCATCGAGGGCGCCCAAGCGCTGGTGGAGTTCCTGAAGAAGTTTGAGGCCGAGCACACGAAGTAACGTACAAGGGGGATAACATCCCCCTTGTATATCCCCCTCACCAGCTGACATCGGTCACTGGTGAACGCCGCCCAAGGCGGCTGGGCCGTGGTATTTTTGCCACGTACACGCCGCGGCAAAAATGATCGCATTCCCCTCTTGGTCGGCAAATTCCGACAACAAAACGTATTTTAAAAGGAGAGTATTACCATGCGTATTCTGGTTACTGACGGTATGGATAAGACCGCGATGGCGGAGCTGCGTGAGATGGGTCACGAGGTCGTGGAGCAGTTCTATGAGCCCGATCAGCTGGGCAAGGCGCTGCGTGATTTCGACGTGGTGGTGGTCCGTTCCAAGACCAAGGTCCGCGCCAACCACATCGACGAGGCCAAGGGCAGCCAGCTGAAGCTGATCATCCGCGGCGGCGTGGGCGTGGACAACATCGACGTGGACTACGCCAAGGCCAACGGCATCGACGTAAAGAACACCCCCAAGGCCTCCTCCCAGTCCGTGGCCGAGCTGGCTATGGGCCATATGTTCTCCTGCGCCCGCTACATCTCCATCGCCGGCCACACCATGCGTGAGGACAAGTGGGAGAAGAAGGCCTACGGCAAGGGCATCGAGCTGCAGGGCAAGACCCTGGGTATCGTGGGCTTCGGCCGCATCGGCCAGCACTTGGGTGTGATGGCCAAGGCCATCGGCATGAAGGTCGTGGCGTTCGACATCTTCCACATCCCCGGCATCGAGGAGCAGCTGGGCATCCCCTATGTGGAGATGGATGAGCTGCTGGCCATGTCCGACTTCGTGTCCGTGCACGCCCCCGCTGTGAACGGCGGCGCTCTGATCTCCGCCGAGAACATCGCCAAGATGAAGGACGGCGTGGTGATCATCAACACCTCCCGCGGCACCAACGTGGATGAGGCCGCCCTGCTGGCCGCCCTGGAGTCCGGCAAGGTGCGCGCCGCCGGTCTGGACGTGTACGCCGACGAGCCCGCCACCAACAAGGCGCTGTACAGCCATCCCATGGTGTCCTGCACGCCCCACATCGGCGCTGCCACCAACGAGGCCCAGAAGCGCATCGGCGCGGAGATCGTGGACATTATCAAGGCCATGTGACCTGCTGAAAAGCATATAAAAAAGAGACTGCTTTCGCAGTCTCTTTTTTTGCGCTTTTCTTTTGGCGGGCTGTGTCTCCGGGTGGGACACAGTGTTCTTTTCTTTGTACACCCCTTAGATGCGCGCAGGGCAAAAAAGGTTCCATGGCTTTTGAAAGAATTTTTCTGTCCGTTTTTTCGGACAGTAGCCTTGCTATGATGGGGAAAACACAGCAAGGAGGACGTTTTTATGACAGCCATCACGATGATCTGCACGGTGTGCGGGGCGGCGGCGCTGAGCCGGGGCATACTGCGGCTGCTGGACGTTATCGACGGACAGGCGCGCTGACGCAAGTAGACGTTGACAAGTTTTCTATCTGCCTATATAATATTTTCATTCAAAAAAAGCGATATCAGCTTGTTAAGTTCCCGTTAATGCTAATATTCTATATCAGATAGAGAGGTCTTGTATGGATATCTTTGAGAAGTGCTTTGCGCCGTCCCTGGCGGGGGAATTGAAGGAAAAGGGCGTGTACCCCTACTTTCACGCCCTGCAGTCCCGGCAGGATGTGGAGGTGCAGATGGAGGGCAAGCGCCGCATCATGCTGGGCTCCAACAACTATCTGGGACTGACTACGGACCCGGAGGTCATCGAGGCCGGCATCCGGGCGCTGGAGCAGTACGGCACCGGGTGCTCCGGGTCGCGGTTCCTCAACGGCACGCTGGAGATGCATCTGGAGCTGGAGGCGGAGCTGGCGAGGTTCCTGCGGAAGCCGGGGGTGGTGACCTTCGGCACCGGGTTCCAGTCCAACGTGGGCATTATCTCCGCGCTGGTGGGGCGGCACGACTACGTGATCTGTGACCGGGAGAACCATGCCAGCATCTACGCCGGGTGCCAGCTGTCCTACGGCAAAATGCTGCGCTATCGCCACAGCGACATGGCGGAGCTGGAAAAGTGCCTGCAGAAGGTGCCGGAGACGGTCGGAGCGCTGATCGTCACCGACGGTGTGTTCTCCATGGGCGGCGACATCGCCAAGCTGCCGGAGATCTGCGCCCTGGCGAAGCAGTACGGCGCGCGGGTCATGGTGGACGACGCCCATGGCCTGGGCGTACTGGGCGAGGGCGGCCGGGGCACGGCCAGCTACTTTGGCCTGGAGGACCAGGTGGACGTGTACATGGGGACCTTCTCCAAGTCGCTGGCGTCCCTGGGCGGCTATATGGCCGCCAGCACGGAGGTGGCGGATTTCGTGCGGCACGCATCGCGGCCGTTCATCTTCTCGGCGTCCATCCCGCCGGCCAACTGCGCCACGGCGCTCTCGGCCCTGCGGAAGCTGGAGGCGCATCCGGAGCTGCCGGAGCGCCTGCGCGCCCTGAGTCTGTATGCCCGGAAGGGGCTGACGGACCGAGGACTGACCATCCGGCCCTCGGCGCTGGAGGCGCCTACGCCTATCATCCCCATCTACACCTATGAGACGTACCGGACGCTGCGGGTAGCGGCGGAGATCTACGACCGGGGCGTATATGTGAACCCCACGCTGCCGCCGGCCACACCGGAGGGTGAGGCGCTGCTGCGGACCAGCTATATGGCCACCCACACGGAGGCCCTGCTGGACGAGGCCATGGACATCATCGGGGAGGTGATGGCCCGTGAGTAAGGTCGCTGTCGTCACCGGCGGCACCTCCGGCATCGGGCGGGCTACCGCCCTGGCGCTGAAGGACGCGGGCTATACCGTGTATGAGCTGTCCCGCCGGGCGGAGGGCGTGGAGGGTCTGCACCACATCTCCGCCGATGTGACGGACCAGCAGGCAGTCAACGACGCCGTGGCGCAGATCATGGAAGCGGAGGGGCGCATCGACGTACTGGTGAACAACGCGGGCTTCGGCATCTCCGGGGCTATCGAGTTCACGGAGACGGCGGAGGCCAAGGCGCTGTTCGATGTCAACTTCTTCGGCATGGTGAACATGAACCGGGCCGTGGTGCCCCTGATGCGGCAGGCGGGCCGGGGAAGGATCGTGAACCTGAGCTCCGTGGCCGCACCGGTGCCAATCCCCTTCCAGGCCTATTACTCCGCCACCAAGGCGGCTGTCAACGCCTACACCATGGCGCTGGCCAACGAGCTGCGGCCCTTCGGCGTGACGGTATGCGCCGTGATGCCGGGGGATATCCACACGGGCTTCACCGCCGCGCGGCGGAAGGTCAGTGCGGGAGACGACATCTATCAGGGACGCATCTCCCGGTCCGTGAAGCGCATGGAGCACGATGAGGAGACGGGCATGGACCCGGCCAAGGCCGGGGCGTACATCGCCAGCGTAGCCATGCGGGAGGGACACCACCACCCGCTGTACGCCATACGCTTCGACTACAAGTTCTTCACCTTCCTGGCCAAGGTGCTGCCGGCACGGTTTTTAAACTGGCTCATCTACTGCCTGTACGGAAAATAAGGACAAAGGCCCTCCCCGGTGGGGAGGGCCTTCCTTTACACGGTACGCCGCCCCCGGCTGAGCCGGGGGCGGCGTGGTTCACTTCTTCAGCTGAAGGGTCTTTTCGTAGGCGGCGATGACAGCGTTCATGGCGGCGGCGCGGAGGCCGCCCTCCTCCAGCGCGCGGACACCGGCAATGGTGGTGCCGCCGGGGGAACATATCTCGTCCTTCATCTGCCCGAAGGGCTTGCCGCTTTCCAGGGCCAGCCGGGCCGCGCCCAGCAGCATCTGGGCCGCGAAGGTATTGGCCTTGTCACGGGGCAGGCCGCAGGTGACGGCACCGTCGGCCAGGCCCTCCATAAACAGGCAGGCAAAGGCACCGCCGCAGCCGGCCACGGCGCTGCCCGCGTCGATCAGGGGCTCCGGCAACGCCTCCAGCCGTCCGGAGGCGGCCATGTCCGCCAGGAAGGCGTCCAGCTGTGGTTTCGTCAGCAGGGCGTTGGCATCGTACAGCGTCAGCCCCGCCCCCACGGCGCAGGCGGTGTTGGGCATGATACGCAAGATGGGGCAGCCGGGAGCAGCCTGCTCCAGCGCGGCGATGGTGACGCCGGCGGCCATGGACACCAGCACGGGCTTGTCCGTCCGCTGCGCCAGCGTGGGGGCCAGCTGGGCCAGCACGCCGGCGATGAGGTTGGGCTTGACGCCCAGGAAGATATAGTCACAGGCAGCGGCGATGTGGGCAGCGGTGTCCGCCCGGGCCCCCAGCTCTGCTGCCAGGGCCTCCGCCTTGGCGGGAGTGCGGTTGTTGAGATACACATCTAAGGGAGAGACTTCCCTGACCAGGGCGCGGGCCAGCGCCCCACCCATGTTGCCGGTGCCGATAAAGCCATAGGTCATGGTGATACACCTCGTTCCTGATTTTTTGTCCATTATAATGCAGCGCGAGACGGAGTGCAACAAATAAATTCCCGCGGCGGGAGTTTCGCCGCCGCGGTGAGGACGAGGGCCCCCTCAACCGGCGCTGCGCGCCACCTGTCTCCCTGCGGGTCGGTCGGTCCGCGGGTCTGACACGCCACCGGCGTGTCATTCAGCACCGCGGACCCCCCCAGGGGGAAGGCGAATGGGGGCGTCCTTCAGGGGTGCCTGTCTTCCCCGCTGATCCTCAGATGAAGGCTTGGGGTAGGTGCAAAAAAGGACCGCCGGAAGGGAGAGGTTTCGTAAGGAAGTCCTCTCCCTTCGGCTTTTGTAATCAGCCGGAATGATTGAATTGTAGGTAAATCAATCATATTGGAGGATTACAAAATGGAGAAGTACATCTACAACGAACAGAACGGGCTTTGGTATGAGCTGCAAGGGGACTACTATCTACCCTGTCTGAAACTGCCGGAGGAACCGGAGGTGCACATCGGTATCTGGGGGCAGCGGCACCGGCGTTATCTGAAAAGCCACCGCAGGGCATTGTATACCTCCCTGCTCACCAGCGGCAAGTTGAACAGTTACCTTGCTGACATTGACCAGCAAGCGAAAGAAATGTTTTTACGGCTCGTAAAACAGTTTTCAGAATATGACGGCGTTACCGAATGCCTGAAGGCGGATAATCAAATGGAGTGGGTCGCTCGGATAAATTGCATCCGTAGTAGAGCCACAGAAATCGTAAACAATGATTTGATCTATAACTAAGCGAAATAGGCGGCAAGGGAAAATCCTTGCCGCCTTAACTTATAAATCAAAAATAGCCATACCACAAAAATATGCGAAAGTCAATAGGCAAAATTAAAATTTGGAGAAAATCCGTTGAAAAGCGTCGTGCCATATGGTAAAATACTTTTGAGTAATTATGTTCAGGCGAAGGCGAGGTCAAACCTATGAATCCAGTTTTAAAATATCGTGGCGGAAAATCTCGTGAAATTCCCCGCTTTCTTCAATATATACCAGACGACTTCAACAGATACATCGAGCCGTTTTTTGGCGGCGGCGCAGTTTATTTCTATCTCGAACCCGAAAATGCTATTATCAATGATGCAAACGAGCGATTGATGATGTTTTATGCTCAGCTGCGAGACCAGTATCCGCTTATGCGCCAGCAGTTGGATAACATTCAGCGTGTGTACGAATTGAATCAGGCAGAATATAAGAAGAAGAAGGCATTAACACCCGATGATAGAATTCCTAATGCAAACGAAGAATTCTATTACCGCATGAGGAACCTGTTTAATCATCCTGATAATACATATTTAGATGGGGTCCTGTATTTCTTTATCAATAAAACCGCCTATTCCGGAATGATTAGATACAACAATAATGGCGAGTACAATGTTCCATTTGGCAGATACCCAAATCTTAATACTCGGCTTGTAACACAACAGCATAGCGAACTTCTGCAAACCGCAGAATTATATAACCTCGATTATAGCCGTATTTTTGATATGGCTCAAGAAGATGATTTTATCTTTTTGGATCCTCCATATGATTGCGTTTTTAACGACTACGGAAATATTGATATGATGAATGGCTTTGATGAATCTGAACATAGGCGTTTAGCTGCTGATTTCAGAAATCTACCCTGTAGAGCGTTAATGATTATCGGAAAAACCCCTCTAACCGAAGAATTGTATGGTGATTTCATTTTTGATGAGTATTACAAGAACTACGCTGTAAATATTCGAAATCGTTTCAAGAACGATAAGATGCATATCGTAGTAAAAAACTATTGAGGTGGCAGGTATGGCAAGACTGGACAATAAAGTTTTGTTTTTTACAACTTCACCACGAACTCCAGCAAAGATGATTCCTGAGATTGAATTACTTTGCGACAAATTCCAAGGGAGACCATGGAATAGAACTACGCAAGAACAGTTTATCGATGAACTTGCTGAAAGCAGTTTTTTTGAAGGAACGGGGTCTCCCTCTGATAAAGCATTTAGCGCACGTGATAGAATAAATCGTGCTCCGAAAGCTTTAGGGTTCGTTGACCTAAAACCCAATATTGCATTAACCGATGCTGGGCATGCTTTGATTTTTGGGAAAAGGCCGCAAGAGATTTTTCTACGCCAGCTACTCAAGTTTCAGCTACCTTCTCCCTATCACACAGAGAACGTTAAAATAAGAGGTACATTCTATGTGCGTCCATACTTGGAAGTATTGCGGTTAATCAATGATCTTGAATACCTAACATTTGACGAGTTGAAAATCTTTGCTGTTCAAATTACAGACTATCACAAGTACAATGAGGTAAAAGACAAAATATTGAATTTTAGAAAAGATAAAGAATTGTGCCGTGGACAGTATAAGCGATTCGTAAATGATGTATGGGAAAATGCCATCTTAGAAATTCATAATGATAGAATTGCTGAAGGCAGGACAAGAACAAGGGAGACCAGAGATGCGAGTATAAACACCTTTGTGAAAACGCAAAAAGGCAACATGCGTGATTATGCTGATGCGTGTTTTAGATATTTGAGATTTACTGGTCTTGTATCTATTGCACACAAAAGCAGAACCATATCTATTTTTGATGACAAAAAGCGAGATGTTGAGTTTATCCTCACTAATGTTAATCGCAACCCTGTTTTTGTGGATGACGAAGACGGTTATAAAGCACATTTATTTAATGCCACAACACCTGAGCTATATACTGATAATGTTGAAAATATTATCGATGTTATTCTTCGCATGAGTGAGTTGACACGGCGTGATTTAGCGGGTTATGACATTGAGGCATTAAAAGATTTGCGGGATGACATTGTGTCCCAGCACAAAGAAAATGTTATTCACGAGCAAGTTGCCGAAATCAAGTCATATGCACTTTATTCTGAGATTATTGATACGTTTAACGAAATTGTTTCCGATGAATATTATGATGCCCCACTTATGTTTGAGTATAATACTTGGCGAGCAATGACTATGCTTGACGGTGGCAATATTAAAGGCAATTTCAAATTCGATGATATTGGGCAGCCTTTGTCTACTGCATCGGGGAATATGCCAGATATTGAGTGTGATTATGATGATTTTTCACTAGCTGTAGAAGTTACACTACAGTCTGGGCAGCGTCAGTATGAAGCTGAAGGAGAACCTGTGGCACGTCATTATGGCCAGTTAAAGAAAAAATCAGGTAAAGACACTTATTGTTTGTTCATTGCTCCAACGATTAATGCAGCGACATTGGCTCATTTCTATGGACTGAACCATTTGTCAATTGCGCTTTATGGTGGAAAATCTAAGATAATTCCACTTGAATTGGATCAGTTTATGAAGCTTGTGGAGAATTCCTATAGCTATAAAACTCAACCCACACCGACCGACATCCGTCATTTTCTCGATTGTGCTTTGAACCTATGTGAAAAAGCCATTGATGAGAATAATTGGCGTTGCGGTATTCAAGCTTGTGTTGATATGTGGTTAGCATCGTGATATTGGAGAAATTCCTAACGGGACTATGCTGAATCAGATCAATAACATTTTTATAAATTAGAGGGACAGTTAAAAGTTTGTGCAAAATTCTTGATTTCCAGCGAGATTTATGGTACGATTAATTTGCTCTCATAGCAGAGTCCACAACTAAATATCTGAAATGAAACACAAGGCAGCCGCCGAAAGAGATTGCGGCTGTGCCGCTCCTATCGCTGAGTCTGCCAGCGGAGTGGAAAAAGCAGACATTGAAGGTTTCTGAATACCAGAGCCGGTACATAGTTTCATCAAAGATATAGCGAGAGATCATCTCCCGCTGATTTGATGTGCTGTGTACCGGCTCTTTTTGTCGTTGTAGCCACCGTTCACAAAAAGTTTACAAAAATTCTTTCGTGCAAACGGCAAAAAAGTTCCCAGTTGATTATTGAGGGGGTTAATTTACAGCCCTTCTCGCTGCCTACCAATTGAGGGGCAAATTGAAAACTGAATGACCCGTCCGAATGGGATATGACCTTGCGATGACCCCTCCGGCAGGGAGTAAGCAAGGCAACGCTGCGGTGAAACTCTGGGGTAGGGATAGAAAAACGACATTCGGAGAAAGCGGCAAACAATCTGCAAATTTTTCAAGAAACAGTTCCGTTTTACACCCGTGATTTCTCCTATTTGTGGGGAAAGCTACTTTACGGTCAAGACCGCGGATTTTCGCAGAGTTCCTTTTGCAGAAACGCTGGACGGCCCTCCGCATCGTCCGCAGCGTTTCTATTAGAAAATCCGTGAATTCTGCCGGTCTTGAACGGGGCTTTTTCCGGCAAAAACAGGCCTTTTACAAATGCGATCCGAAATGAGGTGAAATTTAAAATGATTACAGGAATCAAGAAGAAAAACAAGCTGACCGAGATATGGTTCGACGAAACCGGCAGCGCAGTCAACATCCGTACTTACAACACCGACCTGAAAAATCGTCTGACGGCCTATGCGGCAAAATATCCCGCCCACTGCCGCCTGACGGACGATGACGAGTGCGGCTGCCTGACCTTTGAGGTAGACCGCCAACGATTCTCCGTCCGGCTGACCGCTCCCTATTCCGAGGACAGGCGAAGCAAAGCCAAGGAGACGATGACCGCCGTTAATCAACGGAGACAAAATGACAATTTCAAGAAGCCGCTATGACCGAGAGGCGCTGTCCACAGGAATAACGAGCATCGGATTGTGACCCCCACAATCCAAATCCGCAGCCTTACGGTCTGCGGACTTCACTCAGGGGCACGCCCCTGAATACCCCTACTAAAGAATGGAGATGACCAAATGAAAGAAGAAAAAGTGTGTATCAGAGTACGCCTGACCGAAGAAGAAAAAGAGAAATTAGAACGAAATAGCGCCCTGTGCGGACTGACCCAAAGTGAATATGTCCGCCAGCTTTGCCAGGATGTTCACCCGAAGCCAAAACCGCCGGATGTATTCTGGGAGCTGATGGAGGAGCTATATAAGGCCCATTCCGATTTGAAAGAGTGTGCCAAATATGAGCCGTCCGCCCTTGAACTCTGTGCCGAGATCGAACGGCTGGTGCTGGACTTGCAGGAGGTGATTTAATGGCAACGACATCTCTTTGGCACATTAAAGGCCGCTTGAAAGACCTCATCGACTATGTGGAGAATCCGGAAAAGACGTCGGCAAAAACATCGGAGCTGCAAGACCTCTACAATGTGTTCTCCTATGTCCAGCGCCCGGAGGCCACACAGGAGGGCGAGTATGTCACCGCCATCAACTGTCTGAAGGAAACGGCGCTGCGGCAGATGATCCTCACCAAGAAGCGTTACGGCAAGACGGACGGCTATATCGCTTGGCACGGGTATCAGAGCTTCAAGCCGGAGGAGGTCACACCGCAGCTTGCCCACGAGATCGGCGTGAAGCTGGCAAAGGAGATGTGGGGCGACCGTTTTGAGATCATCGTCACCACTCATCTAGACAAAGAACATCTACACTGCCACTTCTGCTTTAATTCCGTGTCCTTCCGAGACGGCGGCAAGTACAATTATTCCAAAACAGAGCAACAGCGTCTGCGAGAAGCCTCAGACCGACTTTGCCGGGAATACGGGCTGTCCGTCATTGAGAATCCTCACAAAGCACCTTCTCGCCCCGTGTGGCTGGACGAGAAAAGCGGCAAGCCCACCCGTTACAATGTCTACCGTGCCGATGTTCGGGAGGCAATGGACTTCAGCCGCACGCCCTACTATATGGAGGACTATCTCCGGCGCAAGGGGTATATCACCGACTTCACCGGCAAGCACTGGAAGATACGCTTGCCCCAGTACGAGCACTTCACAAGGCTGGACACGCTGGACGAGCGGTGGACGCCGGAGAATATTCGCCTCGGACGATATGCCTCCTTCGGCAATCGCCGGGCATATATCAGCTACCCGCCCCAAATGCCGCAGGAGCTTTCGGATTGGTTCCGCCCGTTCCATAAGACCAGCCACATTTACAAGCAGTATCTGCACTACAGCTATCTGCTTGGGTGCTTACCGAAGCATACCGACTATAAGCCCACCAGCCCGTATCTGAAGGAGGACTTGCGGAAGCTGGACGAGCTGTCCCAGCAGGTACGGTATATGAGTAAATACGGCATTGAAACCTTTGACGATCTGTACGCAGACCGGGAGAAAATCCAGCGGAATATGGATGCCCTCATTACCCGCCGCACCAAGCTGCAAAACAGGATACGCCGTGCCGTACCTGCTGAAAAGGAAACACTGCGGCAGGAAAAGGCAGGCGTGACAGATCAGATCACCGCCCTGCGAAAGCAGCTAAAGCTGAATAAGGCCATTGAGGTGCGTTCCGCCAAAATACAGGAAAAGACGGATCTGCTCTATGCCAACGAATACCGTGCCAAGGAAGAACATAGGCAAAAGAAATCACAGAGAAGGGAGCGTGACGCACGATGAGGACTGATAACGAAATTTATACACAGCTTGACCACATTACAGACCACCTTGCGACAATGACCAAGCAAGAGCGCATAGCGTGGTTCCGCAGAAGTGCCTATGTACAGCCGCTGAATTTCCTTCGGGAGATCGACGGCACCACCTACGCCGTAAGAGCCTTTTTCAGCGAGAACGCACGGGAGAACATCACCGAAAAGGTACAGCGCATCATCCTGAAAAGCGATGATAATAGCAGCGAACATTAAAACTATCACATTAAAGCGTTGAAGTTTACGGCTGGATATGGTAGAATGGGCTCACCTACAAATTCGATCATATCCGGCTGTGGAAAGGAGAACTATGACAAAACAACCGGATAAAATCACAGCCCTGTACTGCCGCCTGTCCCGTGACGATGAGCAGGATGGTTTGTCAGGTTCCATCAAAAATCAGCAGACCATCCTCGAAAAGTACGCACAGGAAAACGGCTTCAAAAACACCCGTGTGTTCATTGACGACGGCTGGTCAGGTACGAACTTCGCAAGACCGGCGTTCACGGAAATTATGGAACTGGCGGAAAAGGGCCTTATCGGCACCTTGATCGTCAAGGATCACTCCCGCTTGGGGCGGAATCGCCTGATCGTTGGACAGCTTCTGGAAGAGGGCTTCGACAGCCTCGGCGTCCGCTACATCGCCATTATGGACAACATCGACACCGCCAAGGGCATCAGCGACCTTGTCCCGATGCAAGACCTGTTCAACGAGTGGCACGCTAAGAACACCAGCCAGAAGGTACGCAATGTGTTCAAGAGCAAGGGAATGTCCGGCGCACCGCTGACCACCAACCCGCCCTTTGGGTACCTAAAAGACCCGGAGAGCAGGAACGGGTGGATCGTGGACGAAGAAGCGTCAAAGACTGTGCGGCAGATTTTCGCTTGGTGCATAGACGGCCTCGGCCCCACACAAATCGCCAAACGGCTGAAAGCTGCCAAGGTGCCGACGCCTACGGAGCATTGGGGCAATATCGGCCGGAATTGCAGCAAGCCGCCCGCTGTGCCCTACAACTGGTGCTCGGCCACTGTGGCGGACATCCTCGGCAAACAGGAATACTGCGGCGATACGGTGAACTTCCGCAGCACCACCAAGTCCTTCAAGAACAAGAAGAAAATCGAGCGTCCGCCGGAGGAATGGCAAATCTTCAAGGATACCCATCCTGCCATTATCGACCGGGAAACCTTCGCCTTGGTGCAGGAGCTTCGCAGGCACCGCCGCAGACCCACGAAAAGCGGCATCGTCAGCCCCTTTTCGGGCCTACTCTACTGCGCCGACTGTGGAGAGAAGCTGTATTACAGTGTCACAGGCAGCTACAAACGGGAGCAGGCGTATTTCTTCTGTTCCTCCTATCGCAAGAACTCCGAGGTCTGCTCTGCCCACTATATCCGTGAGAAGGTGGTGGAGCAAATCGTCTTGGAGAGTATGCAGCGCATTCTCTTAAATGTGCAGGTGTTCGAAAAGGAGTTCGCCCGCAAGCAGATGGACTGCTACACGGAGGACAAGAAGAAGCTGCTTGCCGCCAAGCGCCGGGAGTTGAGAAAGGCAAAGAAGCGCATGGCGGAGATTGACACCCTGATCCAGAAAATCTACGAGGACAACGCCAGCGGAAAGCTATCTGACGAGCGCTACGCCACTCTGTCCCTGTCCTATGAGGAGGAGCAGAAAACGCTGAAAGCTGCTGTCCCGGAGATGCAGGCCTATTTGGAAACCGAAACGGATAAGACCGAGAGCTTGCAGAGGTTCATTCAGAAGGTGAAGCAAATCACGGAGCTGAAAGCACTGACCCCGGAGCTGATCCACGAGTTCGTGGACAAAATCGTGGTGTATGCGCCCAGATACCTTGACGGCAAGCGGGTGCAGCTTTTGGACATCTATTACAGCGGCGTGGGCATTCTCCACGAGCTGACCCCGGAGGAGATGGAAGAAGCCTTCCAGCAGCACCTTACCGAGCGTAACAAAGAGAAAACGGCATAGCCACAAGGGTTACACCGTTTCCGAAAACTTATTAACCTGAGATACAAGAG
>ERZ1673695.39-NODE-39-length-224843-cov-20.878334_pt1 | contig 224843 bp, 222 predicted proteins | sample MGYA00580225_ERZ1673695 | MGnify/ENA primary metagenome ERZ1673695 (study PRJEB41218, sample SAMN15661739) | gut metagenome | host: Homo sapiens | place: Canada: London | collected 2015-08-20/2019-03-30 | study: EMG produced TPA metagenomics assembly of...
AAAGTAGACACCCACACTTTTGTGAGTGTCTACTTTCAGTTTACAGGTGCACCCCCGGCATCACCGGTGCACGGCGGCTTTTTTATGCAAAAACGCAGAGGTTCATTCTTCCTGCCCCAGCACCTCGGCCACCAGATGGCCCAGCTGCTGCATCATCTCGATGCCCTCGGCGGGAGGCTCGTCCTGGGTGCCGTAGCTGGTGAACACCGACAGGATGTAGGGCCGCTCGGAGTAGACGATGCCCATGTCGTGGAAGGCGCTGTCCCAGCTGCCGTACTTTTTGGCTGCGGGCGCCGGGAACCACAGGTAATCGTGCTGGGCGTCCAAGAAGGCCTGCTTGAGCTGCCGGGCGTTCTCGGTGTCGGTCTCGAAGTACTCGTAGAGGGCCAGCATGGAGAGGCCGCCGTCCCGGGCGGTGGTCCAGCCGTGGATACCCTCCTCCTTGGTGATCTCGCAGCCTTCGGGAGCAGCGAAGCCCAGCTGGGCCAAAAAGTCCTGGAAGCCGGTGTCGGCGGTGGCGGGCCACATGCCCGCAAGGCCGTGGGCCGCGTCGTTGGAGCTCACCGAGATCATGGTGTAGATGCGGTCCCAGCCGGTGGAGCCGTTCCACTCCGTATCCAGGTCGATCTCCCCCGCCTCGTCCCGCTGGGCCAGCCACAGGGCGTAGGGGGCTTTCAGGGTGCTGGCGCAGTAAAAGCCGGAGGACTCGTTGTAGGTGTATGTATCGCCGGTGGTCAGGTCCTGCAGCCAGACCGACACGGTGCTGGGCTGGGCGTCCAGAAAAGCGTCCAGCGTGGCGGCCGCCTCGTCGGTGAGCATCACCTCGGGCAGCGGAGTGGGCTCCGGGCTGGGCGTGGGGGCCGGGGTGGCCTCCGGCACGTCCGCGGGCTGGGACGCCGAGGCAGGCGCTCCCTCCGCGTCCTCGCCGTTCACCGGCAGCGCGCTCTCGCTCCAGTACCACAGCGCCGCCAGCATGGCGAACACCGCCAGCACCAGCAGGATGAGCGTGGGCACGGGGCTGCCCTTTTTTCTGTGTGTGGTTTGTCTGCTTCCTGACATTTCGAAGGTCACTCTCTTTCCTGCCCGGCTGCCGCCCCCGGCGGCGCGGGCATACACCTATTATAGACCCCTTTCGACGGTTTTCCAGACCCAGCTGCAAATTTTTCCATTTTTTCACGAGTATTTTTACAACTTTGAAACAGCGCTCCTCCCGGTCAAAAAAGGGGCCGGGCCGCCCAAAACAGGCAGCCCGGCCCCGCCGGTCGATGGGCCTTACCAGAGGTTCATCACCTGCTGGTACATGTCGATGTAGGAGTGAGCGGAGACGTTCCAGCTGAAGTCGCAGCACATGGCGCGGTGCACCAGCACGGGCCAGCCGTCCTTGTGCCAGTAGCCTTCCTTGGCGCGCCAGCAGGCCTCGTAGAGGTCGTGGGCGTTGTACTGCTGGAAGGTGAAGCCGTTGCCCCAGCCGTCGCCGGAGTCGTGGATGGAATCCTTCAGGCCGCCGGTCTCACGCACCACGGGGATGGTGCCGTAGCGGCAGGCCACCATCTGGGCCAGACCGCAGGGCTCCGACTTGGAGGGCATCAGGAAGATGTCCGCGCCGGCGTAGATCTGCCGCGCCAGCGGGGGCACAAAGCCGATGTACACGCCCACACGGCCCGGATGACGGCCCGCCAGATCGTTGAAGAAGGCTTCGTAGGCGTGCTCGCCGTTGCCCAAAATCACCAGTTCGATGCCCTGGTCGATGAGGCCCTCGGCCACGTCCCGCACCAGGTCCACGCCCTTGTGGCCCACCAGACGGGTGACCATGGCCATCACGGGGCTGCCGTCCTGGGCAAGGCCGAACTGCTCCTGCAGGCGGCGCTTGCACTCCGCCTTGCCCTCGGCGAAGGTGTCGGCGTTGTAGTGGGCGGGGATGTTGGGGTCGGTCTCGGGGTTGTAGCTGTCCACGTCGATGCCGTTGAGGATGCCGCACAGCTTGTACTGCTTCTGGCGCAGCAGGCCGTCCAGCCCGTGGCTGAACCAGGGGTCGAGAATTTCACCGGCGTAGGTGGGGCTCACGGTGCTCACCTTGTCGCTGGTCTCGATGGCGCCCTTCATAAAGTTGGCGCAGCCGTCGTACTCCACGATGTGGGCATCCCGCCGGCCGATGCCGCAGGTGTCCTCCAGGATGTCCAGGCCGTATTTGCCCTGGTACTGGATGTTGTGGATGGTGAACACGGTCTTGATGTGGCTGTATTTGTCCAGATGGCGGTAGTAGAGGTTCAGATACACCGGCACCAGGGCGGTCTGCCAGTCGTTGGCGTTGATCACGTCGGGGGTGAAGTCGGTGTAGAACAGCATCTCCAGCACCGCGCGGCTGAAGAAGGCGAAGCGCTCGCCGTCGTCATAAAAGCCGTAGAGGCCGGTGCGCTTGAAGTAATACTCGTTGTCCAGGAAATAGAAGGTCACGCCGTCCCGCTTGGCGCTGAACAGCCCGCAATACTGGCTGCGCCAGCCCACAGGCACGCTGAAGTTGGTGATGTATTCCAGTTCGTCCCGGTATTTCAGATCGCCGTAGAGCGGCATGACCACACGGCAGTCCACACCGTTTTGCACCAGCGCCTTGGGCAGGCTGCCGGCCACGTCGCCAAGACCGCCGGAGGCGGCCCAGGGGTTGGCCTCGCTCGCGCAGAATAAAACGTTCATAAGGTTCCTCCTTGTTTTATGGGGAGGGGGCGGGGGCCCTGTGCAGGGCCCCCGCCCCTGGGGAGAGAGTCAGAGGGCTTGCGCCCTCTTTTGGCGTTATACGGTGCGGTTCTTCGCAACATACACCGGGAAGGTGTCACTGCCGGCCAGAGCCTTGTCGGTGGTGATCTTCACGTTTTTGTCGGTGACCACATACTCCACATGGGCGCCGGGCTCCACGATGGTGTTCTGCATCAGCACGCAGTTCTTCACCTTGGCGCCCTTCTTCACCTTCACGCCGCGGAACAGCACGCAGTTCTCCACGTCGCCCTCGATGATGCAGCCGTCGGCCACCACGCTGTTCTTCACGTGGCTGTCCATGGCGTAGCGGGTGGGGGCGTTGTCGTGCACCTTGGTGTAGACCGGCAGCTCGGCGGGGAACAGCGCGTCCAGGTTCGCGGGGTCCAGCAGGCGCATGTTCTCCTCGAAGTAAGTACGGCAGTCGGCGATGCGGGCGGTGTAGCCGGTGTATTCGTAGCCCTGCACGTTCAGCAGCTCCAGGTTGCGGGCCAGGATGTCCTTCTCAAAGTAGACCAGGCCGCGGATGGTGGCGTCCTTCACCATGGTGATGAGGGCCTCACGCTGGATGACGTAAACGTTCATGGACAGGTTCTGCACGCCGGGGCGGTAGTCGTTGCAGAGCAGCTCGGTGACGCGGCCGTCCTGGATGCGCAGGGTGTAGTTGTCATCCTTGAGGCCGGCGGGGATCTCCCGCTTTTCGTACATCACGGTCACGTCCGCGCCGGTGGCCACGTGGGCCTCGATGAGCTTGTTCAGATCGAAGTTATAAGCGATGTTGGAATCGCTCATCACCACGTATTCCTCTTTCTGGTCCGCCAGAAAATCCACGATGCTGGCCAGGGCCTCCACGCGGCCGCGGTACATCTTGACGTTGGCCTCGGCGTAGGGGGGCACCAGATTCAGGCCGCCCCGCTTGCGGGTGAGGTCCCACTCACGGCCGGAGCCCAGATGGTCCATCAGGGAATGGTAGTTCTGCTTGACGATGATGGAGACGTTGCTGATGCCCGCGTTGGCGAAGCTGGACAGCACGAAGTCGATCATGCGGTAGCGCCCGCCGAAGGGGATGGACGCCATCGTGCGCTGGGTCACCATCTCGGGGATCAGGCTGTCATATGCATTGGGGAAAATGATGCCCAGGGCATCCGTGTTGGACTTTACCATTGCTCCTCACCATCCTTTACGTCTTTGACCACCATGGCCTTGGGACCCACCTTGGCGTTCACACCGATGGTGACGCCTTCGCCCACAACGGCGACGCCCCAGTTGTCCAGGTTGTCCATGTCCTCGGGGCGCTCGCCAACCATCGCGCCGCTCTTGACGGTCACGTTTTCGGCAATGATGGAATAGCGCACCTTGGCGCCCGGCTCGACCACCGCGCCGGGCATGATGATGGAGTCCTCCACCACGGCGCCCTCGCCCACCTTGACGCCGGCGAACAGCACACTCTGCACCAGCTTGCCTTCCACCTTGCAGCCTTCGGTGATCATGGAGTTATCGATCTCGGCGGTTTCGCCCACCCACTGGCCGGGCATGCCGGAGTTGCGGGAGTAGATCTTCCACTCGTCGCTCCAGACGTCCAGCGGCATCTTGGGGTTCAAGAGGTCCATGTTGGCCTCCCACAGGCTGTCGATGGTGCCCACGTCCTTCCAGTAGCCCTCGAAGGGATAGGCCACCATCTTTTCCTTGCTGGCCAGCATGTTGGGGATGATGTTCTTGCCAAAGTCGTTGTCGGAGGCGGGGTTGGCCTCGTCTTCGATGAGGAACTTGCGCAGTTTGTCCCAGGAGAAGACGTAGATGCCCATGGAGGCCAGATTGCTCTTGGGCTCCTTGGGTTTCTCCTCGAACTTGGTGATGGTGCCCTCCTCGTCGGCGGTCATGATGCCGAAGCGGCTGGCCTCTTCCCAGGGCACCTCCATCACGGCGATGGTGCAGTCGGCGCCTTTCGCCTTGTGGAAGTCCAGCATTTTGGAGTAGTCCATCTTGTAAATGTGATCGCCGGAGAGGATGACCACATACTTGGGCTCATAGCGGTCGATGAAATTGATGTTCTGATAGATGGCGTTGGCGGTGCCCTTGTACCAGTCCGAGCCGGTGGCCGTCTGGTAGGGGGGCAGCACATGGACGCCGCCGTACAGACGGTCCAGGTCCCAGGGCTGGCCGTTGCCGATGTACTCGTTGAGCACCAGCGGCTGGTACTGGGTCAGGATGCCCACCGTGTCGATCCCCGAGTTGACGCAGTTGGACAGCGGAAAGTCGATGATGCGATACTTTCCGCCGAAGGGAACTGCGGGTTTTGCCAGCCGTTGTGTGAGGGCATACAGGCGTGAGCCCTGCCCGCCGGCCAGCAGCATAGCGATACATTCTTTCATACTACTTCTCCCCTTATCGGCGGCCAGAGGCCGCCGTTAGTGCATTTTGCGATTCCCCGAAGCGGTCTTCAGGCCTTTTCGGCGTCCTTGGCGGGCTTGGCCGCCTTTTTCGCCGTGGGCCTTTTGGCCGCAGGTTTTTTTCCCGCCGTCTTTTTGGCGGGCTTTTTTGCCGCAGGCTTCGCCTCTTTGGGCTGCGGCACCGAGAAATAAACGGTGCTCAGCGGCGGCAAGGTAACGCTGATGCTCTGGTCAAAGCCGTGCATCGGCTTTTTGTGGCTGCGCAGAGGCTTGTTGTGCACGCCGCTGCCGCCGTAGGCCTCGTCGTCGCTGGAGAGCAGCTCCTTGTAGGTGCCGGCCACCGGCACGCCCATCTGATAGCCCTCCCGCAGGACGGGATTGAAGTTGCAGACCACCAAGGTGGTGTGGCCCGCCGCATCGCGCCGCAAAAACGCGATGACCGACTGGGCGTTGTCGTCCGGCACCACCCACTGGAAGCCCTCCCAGCTGTAGTCCACCTGCCAGAAGTCCGGCAGGTCGTGGTACAGGCGGTTCAGGTCCTTCACATACTGGCGCAGTTGGCGATGGCGGTCGTAGTCCAGCAGCATCCAGTCCAGCGCCTTGGCCTCGTTCCACTCGATGAACTGGCCGAACTCCTGGCCCATGAACAGCAGCTTTTTGCCCGGATGGGCCATCATGTAACCGTAGAAGGTGCGCAGGTTGGCGAACTTTGCCTCGTAGTCGCCGGGCATCTTGTTGATGAGGCTGCACTTGCCGTGCACCACCTCGTCGTGGCTGATGGGCAGGATGAAGTTCTCGCTGAAAGCGTAGAAGAAGCTGAAGGTGACCTTGTTGTGGTTGCCCGAGCGGAAGAGCGGGTCGGTGCTCATGTAGCTGAGCATGTCGTTCATCCAGCCCATGTTCCACTTGAAGTTGAAGCCAAGGCCGCCGTCCTCCGCGGGCTTGGAGACCATCGGCCACGCGGTGGACTCCTCGGCGATCATCAGCTTGTGGGGGTGGCGGCCCAGCACGGTGCTGTTCAGCTTGCGCAAAAAGGCGATGGCCTCCAGGTTCTCCTTGCCGCCATAGCGGTTGGGCTCCCACTCGCCGTCGCGGCGGTTGTAGTCGAGATAGAGCATGCTGGCCACCGCGTCCACCCGCAGGCCGTCCACGTGGAACTGCTCCACCCAGTACAGCGCGCTGGACACAAGGAAGCTCTCCACCTCGGGCATGCCGTAGTTGAACACCATGGTGCCCCACTCTTTGTGCTCGCCCCGGCGGGGGTTGGGGTCCTCATAGCAGGGCTCGCCGTCGAACATGTACAGGCCGAAGCCGTCCTTCGGGAAGTGGGCGGGCACCCAGTCCATGATGACGCCCAGGCCCGCCTGATGGCACTTGTCCACAAAGTTCATGAAGTCCTTGGGGGTGCCGTAGCGGCTGGTGGGGGCGAAGTAACCGGTGACCTGATAGCCCCAGCTTCCGTCGTAGGGGTATTCGGTGATGGGCAGCAGCTCCACGTGGGTGTAGTGCATGTCCAGTAAGTACGGGATGAGCTCGTCCGCCAGCTCGGAGTAGTTATAGGGGTCGCCGTTCTCCTTGAGCCGCCAGCTGCCTGCGTGCAGCTCGTAGATGTTCATGGGGGCGGTGAGGGGGTCGCGCTTTTTCTGCTGCGCCTCCCATTCGCCGTCGTTCCACTCATAGCCCTCCAGCCGGTAGACCTTGCTGGCGTTGGAAGGCCGGGTCTCGGCATGGAAGGCGTAGGGGTCCGCCTTGAACAGCAGCTCGTCCTGCCGGGTGGTCAGGCAGAACTTGTACACATCGTACTCGCGGATGCCGGGGATGAACGCCTCCCAGACGCCCTCGTCCAGCTTGGCCATCGGGTGGGAACCCGGCACCCAGCTGTTGAAATCGCCCACCACGCTGACGGCTTTGGCGTGGGGCGCCCAGACGCGGAACACCACGCCTTCGTCCCCGCCCCGGCAGTCGAAATGAGCGCCGAAGAACCGATATGCCTCAAAATTGTTGCCCTGCTTGAACAGGTATATGGGCAGATCGGCCGGATTATTCTGTTTTTTCACGGTGTCTCCCTCCCTGTGGGCCTTACGCCTCACTTTCACATATAATCTTACTCATTTTTGGGGTGCTTTTCAAGGGTTTTCTGTCATATACTGCTAAAAAAGCAATTTTGTTTTTCCTTGTTTTATGCAGTTTTAACAGTGTTGTTGAATAATCCTTGGGTATTCACAATAGTTTTGGAAAAGCGCCGGTTTTTTTGCCGAATTTTAACATTCGGCCGCGGCGATGGGCACAAAAATGCCCGGGCGCGCAGGCGCCCGGGCGAAAGGCTCATTTGGCCTGCATGAAGCAGGCGCGGTTCTGCCACAGATAGATGCCGCCGCTGAACACGGTGGCCAGCGCCACCAGCCAGCACAAAGCGCTGCTGATGAGCGACACCGCCATCACGTCGGTGGGCCCGGCCAGGGCCGCGGCAAAGAAGTAGAACAGGATGGTGAGCATCTGCAGCACGGTCTTGACCTTGCCCCACATGTTGGCGGCGATGACGGTGTTGGAAGAAGCCGCCAGCATCCGCACGCCGGACACCGCGAACTCCCGGGCCAAGATCAGCGTCACCACCCACAGGCTGCAAACGCCGTCCCGCATCATGTACAGAAAGGCCACGGTGGTGAGCAGCTTGTCGGCCAGAGGGTCGGCGAACTTGCCGAAGTCGGTGACCATCTTCCACTTGCGGGCCAGATACCCATCCAGGAAATCGGTGAAGCTGGCCAGGGCGAACACCACCCCCGCCGCCAGATACCAGCCGGCCTGATAGTCCGCCGCGCCGTACCGGGTCATGCCGGCCAGCACCATGAACACCGGCACCAGCAGGATGCGCAAAAGGGTGAGCTTATTGGGCAGATTCATCCTCGTTCTCCTCCACTACATAGCCGAACAGGTCGTACATGTCGCTCTCGTCGATCTTCACCCGGTAGAATTCGCCGGGGTAAAGGGGCGTGTCGCTGGCAACGCAGATGTTGCCGTCGATCTCCGGCGCGTCGGCGGCGGAGCGGCAGAGGTACAGGCCGCTCTCCTCGTCCACCCCGTCGCAGATGACGGTCTGCACGCTGCCCACCTTCTTTTCCAGCAGCTGGGCGCTGATGCGGGCCTGCAGGTCCATGATGACGCCGGCCCGGCGCTGTTTTTCCTCCTCGGGCAGCTGGCCCTCCATCCGGGCCGCGGGGGTGCCCTCCTCGGGGCTGAAGGCAAAGCAGCCCAGCCGCTCGAAGCGGGTGTCCTTGACGAACTCGCACAGCTGCTCGAACTCCGCCTCGGTCTCGCCGGGGTAGCCGGCGATGAGGGTGGTGCGCAGGGTGATGTCCGGCATGGCCGCGCGCAGGCGGCGGATGGCGCTCTTCACCACTTCCTCGTCGCCCCGGCGGTTCATGGCCTTGAGGATGCGGGTGTTGCAGTGCTGGATGGGCAGGTCGAGATACCGCACCACCTTCTCGTTGCGCTGCATGGCGGCGATGAACTCGTCGGTGATGCGCTCGGGGTAGGCGTAGAGGATGCGGATCCAGCGGATGCCCTCCACGGCGTTCAGCTCATCCAGCAGCTGGCAGATGCTGTTTTTGCCCCAGTCCTCGCCGTAGGCGGTGGGGTCCTGGGCCACCACCACCAGCTCCTTCACGCCCTCGCCGGCCAGCCAGCGGGCCTCGGCCACGCAGTCTTCCAGCGGGCGGCTGCGCAGCGGGCCCCGGATGAGGGGGATGGCGCAGTAGTGGCAGCGGTTGTTGCAGCCCTCGGCGATTTTTAAGTAGGCATAGTGGGCGGGGGTGCTGATGACCCGCTTGCCGCCCAGGGCAAGATCGGTCTTGGGGCCGAAATCCTCTTCGGGGGCGGCATCCGGGGCGGCAAGGCGCTCCAGGATGGCGGGCAGGGCGGCGTTGCAGCCGATGCCCACCACCGCGTCCACCTCGGGCATCTCCTTGCGGATCTCCTGGCGGTAGCGCTCGGCCAGACAGCCGGTGACGATGACCTTGAGGCCGGGCTTGCGCTCCTTGAGGGCGCAGGCGTCCAGGATGTTCTCGATGGCCTCGGTCTTGGCGCTCTCGATGAAGCCGCAGGTGTTCACGATGATGGCGTCCGCCTCGGCGGGGTCGGCCGTGGTGGTGTGGCCCGCGCTGATGAGGCTGTGGCAGAATACGTCGGCGTCCACCTGATTTTTGGGGCAGCCCAGAGAGATGATGGCGATCTTCAAATGCGTTCTCCTTTTGTTTGCCGTGCCGGCTTCACAGTTCCTCGTCCCCGTCGGCGGGGTGCTCTTCCAGCCAGAGCTCCACCGCCCGGCGGGCGTCGCCGGAAGAAAAGCCCCGGCGGGCCAGCGCCGCCAGCACGTTCTGTTTTTTGCCCGCCGCCAGTTTTGCGGCGTACTGTTTTTCCACAAGACGCAGCGCGGCCGCGCCGTCTGGCCCAAGGCCCTCCGGCGCGTCCGCCTGGCGTTCTTCGTACACTTCTTCCAGCGCCTGCCGGGCAAGTTCCCGGTCCACCCCGCGGCCGTCCATCCAGCGCAGTATCTCGCTGCGGGACTTGTTTTTGCTCAGCAGCCATTCGGCGGCCCGGCGGGCGAAGGCTTCGTCGTTCAGAAGGCCCAGTTCGTCCATCTTGGCCACCGCCGCGGCGGCGGTGTGCTCGTCAAAATCCCGGCAGAGCTTCTGGAACAATTCGCCGGAGGCATGCTCCCGGGCAGACAGATAGCCGAAGGCCTTGTCCTTGGCGCGCTGGGCGTCGCTTTTGCGCAGCAGTTCGTCCAGCTGGCCGTCGTCCAGGGTCAGCCCCTCCGCCAGATGCTCGGTGAAGAAGGTCTCCTCGTCCACGCTGAAGAGGAAACCGGCGTCGCAGAACAGGGCAAAACGCCCTTTTCTGGTGCCGCTGATGCGGGTGATGGTGGTCTCCATGGGGCGGCTTTAGTCCTCCACCATGATGTCCAGGTCCTCCTCGCTGACCTTTGCAGCAGCAGCGGCAGGGGCGGCGGGCGCCGTCACCGGGGTGATGCCGCCCTTCACCGGCTTTTTGCCGGCGGCCAGCAGCTTGTCGGCGTTGGCGCGCACCAGCGCCTCGATTTCCGCCATGATGGCGGGGTTTTCTTTCAGGAAGGTCTTGGCGTTGTCGCGCCCCTGCCCGAGGCGGGTCTCGCCGTAGTTGAACCAGGCGCCGCTCTTCTGCACAACGCCCAGCTTGGCGCCCAGGTCCAGCACCTCGCCCACCTTGCTGATGCCCTCGCCGAACATGATGTCGAACTCGGCCTCACGGAAGGGCGGGGCCACCTTGTTCTTGACCACCTTGGCGCGGGTGCGGTTGCCGATGAACTGGCCGGAGGAATCCTTCAGGCCCTCGATGCGGCGCACGTCGATGCGCACGCTGGAGTAGTATTTCAGCGCGCGGCCGCCGGCGGTGACCTCGGGGTTGCCGTAGACCACGCCCACCTTCTCGCGCAGCTGGTTGATGAAGATGGCAACGGTGTTGGTCTTGCCGATGACGCCGGTGAGCTTGCGCAGGGCCTGGCTCATCAGGCGGGCCTGCAGGCCCACGTGGGAGTCGCCCATCTCGCCCTCGATCTCGGCGCGGGGCACCATGGCGGCCACCGAGTCGATGACGATGGCGTCGATGGCGCCGCTGCGCACCAGGGCCTCGCAAATTTCCAGGGCCTGCTCGCCGGTGTCCGGCTGGCTGACCAGCAGGCTGTCGATGTCCACGCCCAGGGCCTGGGCATAGACGGGGTCAAGGGCGTGCTCCACGTCGATGAAGGCCACTTCGCCGCCCTGCTTCTGGGCCTCGGCCAGCACGTGCAGGGCCAGGGTGGTCTTGCCGCTGGACTCGGGGCCGTAGACCTCCACCACGCGCCCGCGGGGCACGCCGCCCACGCCCAGGGCGATGTCCAGCGAGAGGCTGCCGGTGCTGATGGCGTCCACCTTCATGGCCACGTTGGCGCCCAGCTTCATCACCGCGCCTTTGCCGAACTGCTTTTCGATCTGGGCCAGCGCCGTTTCCAGCGCGTCCTTCTTGCTGGCCGCGCTCTTTTTCTCCGGGGAGGCCAATGCCGCCTTCTTCTCTGCCATATCTTCAAAACTCCTTGTTCCCGCGCCCGCCGGGCTTTTTTTGCCCCGCGGCGCGCTTTGTTCTAACGTCTGTGCTTATTATACACGATGCCCCCGGCCTTTACAACCATCAGTTGTAAAATGTCGAGAAATCATCCTTTTTATGTCTCGTTTTCAGGTTTCCGGCCCGTCACGACCCGGTCCCGGCCCTCCAGGTCCGGGATGCAGGCCACGTCTTCGTAGCCTGCCGCCCGGAACACGGCCTGCACCGCCGCGCCCTGCCGCCAGCCTATCTCCACCGCCAGCCAGCCGCCGGGCCGCAGGGCTGGCAGGTAGGCCGGGGCGATGTGCTCATAGAAGGCGAGGCCCTCATGGTCCGCCCGCAGGGCCATGGCCGGCTCCCGGCGCACTTCCGGGGCCAGCTGCTCCATCTCCCCGTCGGTGACATAGGGCGGGTTGGAGAGGACGAGGTCCAGGCTTTCCGGGGCCAGCTGCCGCTGGTAGCCGAACACGTCCCCCTGCACACAAGTAACGGCGGGGCGGGTCTCGTCAAAGCCCGGCAGGGCCGACGCGGCGTTCTGCTCAAGGTAGCGGAAGGCCTCGGGGCTTTTTTCCAGGCAGGTGACCCGCGCGGCGGGGCACAGGCGCTTGACGCCCAGCCCCACGCAGCCGCTGCCGGCGCAGAGGTCCAGCACCGCCGGGCTGCTTTTGCCCGCCAGCCGCTTCGCGCCTTCCTCCACCAGCAGCTCGGTGTCCGCCCGGGGGCAGAGCACGCCGGGGCCCACCGCCAGTTCAAAGTCCAGGAAGGGCCAGCGGCCCAGGATGTACTGCAAAGGCTCCCGCGCCGCGCGGCGGGCGGTCAGTTCCTCCAGCCGGTCCAGGGCGGCCTCGTCCAGCGCCGGGTCCTGCCAGCGCCAGCCCTCCCCTGCCTGCGTTTGGACCAGCGCCGCCGCGTCGAAGGCGGCGTCCTCCACGCCCGCGGCCTCCAGCCGCCGGCGGGCCTCGTCAAAAGCCTGCCGCGCCCTCACCACTTGGCCTCGTCCGGGTGGTCGGGCAGAACGGGGGTCACGGCGGCGATGGCCACCTCGATCATGGAGTCGTCCGGCTCGAAGGTGGTCAGCCGCTGGAGCCACAGGCCCGGCGCGCTGATGATGCGGGTGAAAATGTTGTCGTAGCGGCCCGCCAGCTTGATGAGTTCGTAGCTGACGCCCATCACCACCGGCAAGAGCAGGAGCTTGAGGAGCACCCGCAGGCCGGTGCTGCCCCAGGGCAGCACGCTGAACAGCAGGATGCTGACGATGAGCACCAAAATCATAAAGCTGGTGCCGCACCGGGGGTGGAACCGCCGGTGATGGCGCACGTTCTCCACGGTGAGCTCCTCCCCCGCCTCGTAGCAGGCGATGGTCTTGTGCTCGGCGCCGTGGTACTCGAACACCCGGTGAATTTCCTTCATGCGGGTGCAGAGGAAGAGGTAGCCCACAAAAAGGGCGATCTTGAGCACGCCCTCCAGCACCACCTTGCCCCAGCCCAGGGGCAGGAAGCGGTCGATGAGGCCCACGATGGCGGTGGGCAGCACCATGAACAGCACGATGGCCAGAAGGCCGCCGCACACCGCCGCCAGCGCCATGAAGAAGTTCTGCACGCCGGGGCCCGCGTGTTCGCCCAGCCACTTTTCAAAGCGGCCCGGCTCCTCCTCGGCCTCCTCGGGCATGCTCACCTCGGCGGAGTGCATCAGATAGCGGTAGCCCAGCACCAGATTCTCGATCATCGCCGCCGCGCCCCGCACCAGGGGGATCTTCTGCCAGCGGTGGTGCTTCACGTCTTCGTAGGTCATGTCCAGCGTGCCGTCGGGCCTGCGCACCGCCACACAAATTTTTTCGGGGCCGCGCATCATGATGCCCTCCATCAGGGCCTGCCCGCCCACGCTGGTCTTAAAACATTCCTTGGGTTTTTCCATGTTTCTCCTTTTGCCGGGCCCGTCGGCCCGGGGCTTTTTGCGTTTTGTCCGCCCGGTCAGCGGGCCGGGGCGGCCAGTTCTTTTTCAAACACGAGGCTGCCGTCCGCCTCCATGCGGTAGAGGCAGTTCGCCCGCAGCGGCGCGCCGGTGGTGTCGGTGAGGGCCAGGGCGTCCGCCACGGTCTGCCCGTTCCAGCTGCAGAACACAAATTTGTACGGCCAGCCGCCGGCGGCCCACCACGCGTACTTTTCGGCCATGTTGTCGCCGAACTCCATGGGATTCAGCGAAAGGGTACTGCCCGGTGCCAGCTCAAACTTGTACAGCCGGCAGTCGTGGGCCCACTGGGGCCCCTCGGTGAGCACCAGCGTGGAGGCGTCCCGGCTGTACATCTCCGGCACGAAGCTGTCGAACACCGGCTGCATCTCGGTCTGCTCCCGCGCCCAGTTGGCCTCCTCCACGTTGGGGGCCCGGTGCTGCAAGAACCACCCGGGCACAAGCTCGGTGGCCGCCGTCCAGTTGACGCCGAAGGCGAAGGCCGCCGCCGCGCAGGCAAGGGCCAGCCCCCGGCGTTTGGGCGTGTTCAGCCGCGCCGCGAAGGGAGCCAGCGCCCCCAGCGCCAGATAGAGCATGGCGATGGGCAGCGGCGCGATGTAGCGGTGGTAGGCCGCCAGCTGCTGGGCCTCGTCCGGGTCGAAGAGATAAAGGTAAGAGTAGCAGAGCATCACCGCGTAGGCCAAAAACACCACGGTGAGCCCCGCCCCCGCCACAGTGAGCGCCCGCCGCTGCGAGGGCACAAGGCGGCGCAGCGCCAGCACCAGCGCCCAGAAGAGCAGCAGCGCCCCCAGCGCCGACAGGCCGCCGGTGCGGTTGAGGGGCTCGAAGCAGAAGAACTGCAGGTAGTGGGGGATGACCTCGCCCGCCTGCCCCCCGCCGGTGAAGAATTCCAGCAGGTTGGCGGGGCCGAAGGCCCCGGCGGACACGTCCTGGGTGAAGTAGGAGCTGGTGCCCTTAAGGCGGCAGAGCACCTGCCAGGTGAGCCAGAAGGCGGGCACCGCCGCGGTGGCTGCCAGCGCCGTGAGGCGCGGCCACAGGCTGCCCCGGCGCACCGTTTCCCGCAGCGGGCCGGCCCACAGCACCATCACCGCCGCCAGCCCTGCCAGGGCGTAGAGGATGCCGGTGCTCTTGGAGATGGCCAGCAGCGAGAGCGCGCCGCTCACCGCCGCCAGGTCCCACAGGCCGGGGCGGGGGCTGCGCCATGCGGTGAGCAGGGCCCAGCCCAGCAGCAGAGTCATCACCGGTTCCACCACAAGGCTCATCTGGTGATACTTGGTGTAGAAGGCGGGGAACACCAGTAAAAAGGCGGCCTCGCCCCCCACCAGCAGCAGGTTCGACCACCAGCGCCTGCGCCAGCCGAAGTCCGCCAGCAGGGGCAGCGTCAGGCCCATGTACCAGAGCATCTGGGTGTCGATCATCGCCGCCACGGTGACCCGCGGGGTGTAAAGATGCAGGAAGGCCGTGAGCATCTGCAGCCCCGGCGGATAGTCGCTGAAGGTGGAGGCGCTCTGGGCCGCGGTGGGGAACTGGTCCATGCCGCAGATCTGGCGGGTGAACAGGCCCCAGTGGGCCACATCGTCAAAGACGGTGAGCTGTATCTGGCCGCTGAGGGCCATGGTCAGGCCCATGGCCAGCAGCAGGGCAAAAAAAGGCGGCCCCAGCCGCAGCGGCCCCGCGCCCCTGCGCAGGGCGAAGAAGGCCGCCGCCGCGGCGGCGGGCAGCACAAAGAGGGGCAGCCACTCCTTCTCCCCCGCCCCGGTGAACAGATAGGTCACCAGCGAGATGCCGGTGAGCACCAGGGGCAGGGTCTGGGCAAAGGGCGCACGGATGGCCCGGGTGAGCAGGCCCGCCAGGCACGCCAGCAGGCACAGCAGCGCAAGGTACATCAGCATAGAGTTCCGTTCGGCGCGCAGCTCTTTCCCGCGCCGCTTCCTTTCTTTATGAACGTTCTTTTTCCTCGCCGTGGCCCGGCCGGTAGAGCGGCAGCCGCAGGGTCACGGTGGTGCCCACACCGGGCTGGGAGTCGATGTCCGCCGAGCCGTCCAGGGCGGTCATGATCTCGTCCACCACCGCGAGGCCGATGCCGCTGCCCCGCACCGCGCCCTTGCCCTTGAAGAACTTGAGCTTGACGTTTTCCAGGTCCTCGGGCAGGATGCCCCGGCCCTGGTCGGCAATGGTGACATAGGCGTTTTCGCCCTCCTGCAAAAGGTCGATGGTGATGGCCCCGCCCCGGCAGGAGTATTTGACGGCGTTGTCCAGCACGTTGACGAAGACCTGCCGCAGCCGCGCCGGGTCCGCCCAGATGGGCAGGGGCAGCTCCGGCTCCTCGTAAACGAGGCGCAGGCCCTCTTTTTCGATGCGGGGCTGCATGAACAGCGCCGCGTCGGTGACCTCCGCCACCAGGTCCAGGGGCTGGCACTCCAGCTTGACGCCGCTCTGCAGCCGGGAGAAGCTGAGCAGCTCCTCCACCATGGTGTAGAGGCGGTCGGTCTCCTGGCCGATGATGGACAGGCCCTTGCGGTAGTTTTCGTCGTCGGGGTCGCGGATGGCGGCGATGGTCTCCACCCAGCCCCGGATGCTGGTGAGGGGGGTGCGCAGCTCATGGCTCACCGAGCTGATGAACTCATTCTGCATCCGCTCGGTCTTACTCAGTTCCCCGGCCATTTCGTTGATGCGCTGGCACAGCCGGCCTATCTCGTCGTCATAGGGGGTGTCGGGCAGGCGCACCGAAAGGTCGCCCCGGGCGATGGCGGTGGCGGCCTCCTCGATCTGGTGCACCGGCTTGACGATGCTGCCCACGAAGAACAGGCCACTCCAGATGGTGAACACCAAAATCAGCGCGCCCACGCCCAGCGCCAGCAGCACCTGCCGGGTCAGCGCCTCGTCCACCAGCGAAAGGCTGGTGAGCATGCGCATGGCGGCGGCGTCCTCGCAGGCGTAGGGCACCAGCACGGTGATGGCCATCACCCGGTGGCCGCCCGAATCGGTGTAGATCATCTCGCCCTGGCCGCTGGCGCTGGAAAGGGCCTGGGTGAAGTCCGCCGGGGCCTCGTCGTAGCGGATGAGCGCGCCGGAGGAGGTGATGAGCGGCTGGCCGGAGGAATCCAGCAGCATGAACTCGAATTTGTCCTTCTCGTCGAACTGCTCCACCGCCCGGTGCAGCAGCTGGCTGCGGCTGGAGGCGGTGAGGGCGGGGTTCGCGCCGGTGACGATGTTCAGCTGACCGCTGATGCTGGAGATGCGGCTGAGGATGGCCTGCCGCGCGCCGTTGTAATAACCGGACCAGGTGGCGTAGATGAAGAGACCTTCCGCCAGCGCTACCAGCAGCAGGGTCACAAGCAGGCTGCCCCGCAGCCAGCGTCGGGTGATACTGCTCACAGCCTGCCTCCTTTCTGCGCAGATGGGGATGCGGTCTTCAGCCGTTCCAGCGGTAGCCGTAGCCCCAGACGGTGAGGATGTGCTTGGGGCTGGAGGGCTCGTCCTCTATCTTCATGCGCAGACGGCGGATGTTCACGTCCACGATCTTCACGTCGCCGTAATAGTTTTCGCCCCACACGCCTTCCAGGATCTTTTCCCGCACCAGGGCGGTGCCGGGGTTCTGGAAGAACAGTTCCATGATCTGGAACTCCACCTGGGTCAGGTCGATGGGCTCGCCCTTTTTGTAGAGCACGCGGCTCTTCTGGTCCAGCACGAACTGGCCGCTCACAAGGCGGGAGTCGTCGGCTTCGGCGGCGGTCTGGCCGGTGCGCTGCACACGGCGGCAGAGCGCGTCGATGCGGGCCAGCAGCTCCGACACGCTGAAGGGCTTGGTCATATAGTCGTCCGCCCCGATGGACAGGCCGCGAATTTTGTCCTGCTCCATGCTCTTGGCGCTGAGGATGATGATGCCGATGTTGGCGTCGTCCCGGCGGATGGCCTCGCACAGAGAAAAGCCGTTCATGCCGGGCAGCATCACATCCAGCACCGCGGCGTCGCAGCGGCCCTCGCTGCCCAGCAGCGCCAGCGCCTTTTCGGCGCTCTCCGCCTCCAGCACCTCGTAATCCGCCATGCGCAGGTTGAGGGCGATGAGCTCGCGGATGCTGTCCTCGTCTTCCACTACCAGAACTCTTCTCATGGTTTGACCTCCTTTTGAACAGGGCCCAAGGGGCCCGTCACGTCTTTTTTGGGGCGCTCACAGCAGCCGGAAGCCCCGGATCAGGTCGCCGGACTGGGCGTGCGGCTCCGCGCCGCCCAGCCGCGCCTGCACCTTCTGCGCGCCCAGGTTGCCCAGCAGGAAGTAGCCGCCGCCCTGGGAGGCGTTGGGGCTGACCACCCGCACGGTGAGCAGCAGACCCTCGCCGTCGGCGGTGCGCACCTGCCAGCTGTCCGGCTCGTCGCCGTCGGTGAGCATGATCTGGCCCTGCCACTCGCTGGGCAGTTCCAGATAATAGCCGTATTCCAGGTCGGCCACACCGAAGCTCTTCACCTGCTCGTACTCGGTGGTGTAGTCCATCCAGGCCACGAAGCTCAGCCGGTTCACCGCCAGATTCTCCATGCCCTCGCCGTCCAGCTGGGTGGGGATCTCCACCGCGCCGTCGGAATCGATGTCCTGGCTTTTGAGCAGGCTGGAATACCGCTGGGTGGCGGTGAACAAATCGTCCACTGTGATGGGGTGATAGGTCACCAGCTGCTGCTGGCGCGCGTCGTAGTAAAGGATCATGCTAGCCAGACTGTTGGCGTTGCCGGTCTGGCCGTCCAAAATCAGGTAATAGCTGCCGTCGTCGCCCTTGCTGGTGTAGAGCCCTTCACAGCTGGTGAACTGGTTGCCCACCGCCAGCGGGGGCATCACCGGGATGAACTGGCCGTCCTGGGCGGTGAGCATCTGCAATTGCAGGCCGCTCTCCGACTCGGGGCCGATGATGACCAAATCGTTGCCGCCGCTGCCGCTGATGTCCCGCAGTTCATACTGGGAATAGGACTGGTGGAACACCTCGCTCAGGGTCTCGTTCTGGTAGGAGTAGACCGCCAGATACTTCTCCCCCGAGGCGGCGGCGTAGCCCACCAGCAGCTGGGTGCCCTCGGCCCCCCGCAGGCTGGCGGTCTCGATGCTCTCCACCGAGGTGGAAAGGCCCTCCCGCTCCTGGGTGACCACCCACTCGCCGTTCACCGATTCCAGCACCGCCAGATGGACGTTCTGGCCCTTGGCGGTGCTCACATAAAGAGCGGCCGCGTCGGTGGCGCCGTCGCCGTCCCAGTCGTCGAACACAAAGGGGGAAAGATTCTCGCCGGTGGTGGGGTACTTCATCTGGGGCGTTTCGCCCAGATAGGCGATGAGCGCCTTTTCCACCTCGTTCTGCTGGCCGTCCAGCTGGGGCGCGCGCAGCAGGTCCTCCACGCCGGCGGGCGTGGCGCTGCACCCGGCCAGCAGGCACGCCGCCGCCAGCGCCGCGGCTCCTTTGAACCATCGCACAGCTGCCACCCCCCTTTTGTATATACGAAGTTTATTATATCACGAAAGCAGGGCGATTCCAAGGGTCATCGCCAAAAGGCCCGCGCCGAAACCCGCCGCCGTCATCTCTTTTCTGCCCAGGGAAAGGCCGGTGGGCAGAAGCTCGGCCACGCTCACCCAGCACATCACCCCGCACACCAGCGCCGCCATGCCGGTGACGAGGCTGGCGGTGATGCGCCCGCCCAGCACCCCGAAGGCCAGCAGCGCCCCCGCCGGTTCCGCAAGGCCGGAGGCCAGCGCCGCCAGGAAGGCCCGGCCCCGGCTTTTGGTGGCGTAAAGCACCGGCAGCGCCACCGCCAGCCCTTCCGGCAGGTTGTGCAGGCCGATGGCCACCGCCAGCCGCAGCCCCACCGCCGGGTCGTCCAGCGAGGCGAACAGGGTCATCGCCCCTTCCGGCAGGTTGTGGCCCACCAGCGCCAGCGCGGTGACCAGGGCGCTGCGCAGCACCCGGCCCTCCTCGCCGCCGGCGGAAAAAGCCGCCTCCTCCGGCAGCGCCCGCTCCAGCAGCCAGCCCGCCGCCAGCCCCAGCAGCACAAGGCTGGCCGCCATCGCCCCCGCCCGCAGGGGCGCAAAGGCCGCCAGATACCGCCCCAGGGCCCCCGGCAGCATATCCATCAGGCTGACCGCCAGCATCACCCCCGCCCCGAAGCCCATGGCGAAGGCCATGCCCTGCCGCCCCGGTCGGCGCAGCGCGCCCAGCGCCCCGCCCAGAGCGGTGGCAAGGCCCGCCAGCGTGGTGGCCGCCATCGCGTACAGCATACAAAAACGCCTCCCATACCCTTTTTTACAAGGATATGGGAGGCGTTCTTTGCTTATGAACCGGCGGTCAATAGCCCTCGCCGGAAAGGCCCTGCACCAGCTTCACCATGCGGCTGGTGCCCAGACGGTCGGCGCCCAGCTCGATGAAGCGCACCGCGTCGTCCAGGGTGGAGATGCCGCCCGCGGCCTTGATCTTGCAGCGGCCCGCGCAGCAGCGGGCGAACAGCTCGATGTCCGCGAAGGTGGCCCCGGCGGTGGAAAAGCCGGTGCTGGTCTTGATGAAGTCGGCCCCGGCGTCGATGACGGCCTGGCACATGGTCTCTTTTTCTGCGTCGGTGAGCAGGCAGGTCTCGATGATGACCTTCAGCACATGGTCGCCCACCGCCTTCTTGATGGCGGCGATCTCCTCGGTGACATAGGCCACGTCGCCCGCCTTCAAACGGCCGATGTTGATGACCATATCCACCTCGGAAGCGCCGTTCTCGATGGCGGTCTTTGCCTCGAACACCTTGGTGGCGGTGTCGGTGGCGCCCAGGGGGAAGCCGATCACCGTGCACACGGGCACGGCGCCCTTCATGTACTCGGCGGCCTGCTTGACGAAGCAGGGGTTGATGCACACCGAAGCGGTGTGATACTCCATCGCCTCGTCGCAGATCTTCTGAATGTCGGCCCAGGTGGCCTCAGGTTTCAGCAGGGTGTGGTCCACCTTTGCCATGATCGCGGCGATGTCCATCATTTCACGCCGCCTCCCAGTTTGCACTGTTTGCACTGGCGGGCCTTGCTCATGCCCACGGCGCTGAGCACGATGGCCACCACCGCGGCCACGGACGCCACGATGCCCAAAATCAGCCCGGCCAGACGAAACGCGGAACCTTTCATAGTCAGAACCTCCTGTCCCGCCGCCAAACGGCGGCGCGGTTTGTCTTTTTTTCAGTATACCATACCGCCCGCCGTTTGCACACCCCTTTTTGTTCCGGGGTTCAGCGGCCGGGCGCGGCCGCGCGCCTTTCCTCGGGCAGCAGGCCGAACATCGCCCGGTCCGGCGTCCATTCCAGGCCGTTTTTCAGCGCTGTGGCGTAGTCCCAAAACTGGTCCCTGCGGTGGCGGTGGACGGCGGTGTACTCCGGGCACTCGTACAGATAGGTGCCGCTGGCAATGGCTCTTTGCTGCTGTTCTTCCGTTTCCACCCGCACCCACCAGGTGCTGTTCTCCCTGTCCATGTTGGGCTGGGAAAAGCACTCGGCCGCGCCTGCCGCATCGCCCCGGTCCAGAAAGGCCAGCCCCGCCAGCCGGGGCATGGTCTCCCGGTTGGCGATGTAGTAGCCGTCCAGGTCGCCGTAAGTCTCTTCCACCATGGTCAGGAACTCGGCGCAGTAGTCCTGCAAAAAGTCCAGCAGGTCCTCGCAGAGGCCCGGCATGGCCGCGTCGGTGCCGTCGAAGTCGAAGTGGCGGATCATCCGGGGGAAGGAGGCATCGCACAGCATGCCGCTGTTGGCCCGCAGCTTGTCGGTGAAGTTGGGCTCCTGGTCCGGGCGCAGGATGCCGTATTGCAGCTCGTCGAAGCGGTGGTACTTCACCGTGATGTCCAAACTCATGCCGATGCGGCCGCTGGCGAACTCCTCCGGCCACCAGAAGGCGTGGTAAAAATAGGGGCTCTCCTTTTTGTAGAGGTCATGCTGGGCGGAGAGCTTTATCTTCCGCGCCCTGGCGGCGGATTTCATGGTCTGATACAGCGCCTTGTGCTGCCGGCTGTTCATCCTCGTTCCCATCTGTGCTGCCTCCTTTCGCGGCCCGCCCGGCGCGGGGCTTCTCCGCCCGCCCGGGGGATACAAGAAAACACCGCCTGCCATGGGCAGACGGTGTTTTGATAAGCAGAGATTACTCGGCGTCCTCGGCCTCGTCGTTCAGCAGGGCCTTCATGGACAGGCTGATGCGCTTCTTGTCGAAGTCGACATCCAGCAGCTTGACCTTGACCTCGTCGCCCACCTTCAGCACGTCGCTGACCTTCTCGACGCGCTCGTTGCTGATCTCACTGATGTGGACCAGACCGTCGATGCCGGGCAGGATGCGCACGAAGGCGCCGAACTTGGTGATGCTCACCACGGGAGCGGTGAACACGCTGCCGATGGGATACTCGTTCTGCAGCTTGACCCAGGGGTTGTCCTCGGCCTTCTTGTAGCCCAGGGAGACCTTGTGGTTCTCGGTGTCCAGAGCCTTGACGTACACCTCGATGGTGTCGCCCACGTTCACGACCTCGCTGGGGTGCTTGATGCGGTTCCAGCTCAGCTCGCTGATGTGGCACAGGCCGTCCACGCCGCCCACGTCCACGAAGGCGCCGTAAGCGGTGAGGCTCTTGACCACGCCGGTGTAGGTGTTGCCCACCTCAACGGTGGACCAGAAGGCCTCGCGCTTGGCGGCATTGGCCTCGGCGGTGACCTTGTTGATGGAACCCACGATCTTGCGGCCGGCGCACTCGGTGATGACCAGCTTGACGTTCTGCTTCACCAGAGCGTTGATGTCCTCATCGCGGCGCATGGTGGCCTGGCTGCGGGGCACGAACACCTTCACGCCCTTGACCAGAACGATCACGCCGCCCTTGTTGGTCTCGGTGACCACGCCCTCCATGACGGTGCCTTCCTCGGCGGCCTTGCGGACCTCCTCCAGACCCTTCATGGCTTCCAGGCGCTTGCGGGACAGGTAGGCAACGCCTTCCTGATCGTTGACTTTTTCGACGACGAGGTCCAGCTTGTCCCCAACCTTGACCAGATCCTCCGCCTTGGCGTTGGGATCGTCGGTCAGCTCGCTGACCTTCACAAAGCCGGTGTGCTTGGTGCCGATGTCCACCTGCACCTCGTTGGGCGTAATGCTGGTAACAGTGCCCTCCACTACCTTGCCTGCGAACACAGGCTTGAGATTCGCTTCGCTCTCGGCAAACATCTCAGCAAAGCTCATCTCGTCACGGATTTCTTCACTCATACTGTTAAGTACCTCCTCAATAATAGACGATGGCGTGGAAGCCCCGGCTGTAACACCCACCGTTTGCACCCCGGAAAACCAGGCCGGATCCAGCTCCTTGGCCATCTCCACCGTAACACACCGGGTGTGCTTTGCGGCGACTGCTGCCAGCTTCTGGGTGTTGGAAGAATGATGACCACCAATGACGACCATCAGGTCGCATTTCTGGCTGAGGTCTTCCGCTTCCTGTTGCCTCGTCCACGTCGCACTACATATTGTATCAAATATTTTGGCGTTTGTATACCCTTTTTTTATAAACGCGGCGCATTCTTGCCATTTTGTTACCTGAAACGTGGTCTGCGCCACCATAAAAACGGGCGTTTCGGGGGTTTTGGGGCCTTTCCAGCCTTGCAGCTGGGAAAGATCGGAGAAAACGAACACCTCTTTGTCGGTGTGGCCCACGATGCCCTGCACCTCCGGATGGGCCGCGTCCCCCGCCACCAGCAGCACCGCGCCCTCGTCGCTGGCCTTGCGGGCGATGCGGTGGATCTTGGCCACGAAGGGGCAGGTGGCGTCGTGGCAGACGATGCCCGCCGCCTCGATCTGGTCGTAGACCGACTGGGGCACCCCGTGGCTGCGGATGACCAGCTCATAGCCCTCGGGCACATCCGCCAGGCTGGTGGCGGTGACCACGCCCAGCTTTTCCAGCTCGGCCACGCACTGGGGGTTGTGGATGAGCGGCCCCAGGGTGGCCACCTTGCGGCCGCTTTGGGCCAGCTCGGTGGTGAGCTTCACCGCCCGGTCCACCCCGAAGCAGAAGCCGGCGGTCTTTGCCTTGATGATCTCCATGGACCCCTCCTCATTCAAAGCGGTTCTCATCGTAAAGCTTCTGCCACGCGTCCAGCAGCAGCTGCTTGTTCTCCCGCAGCTTGGCGGCGCTCTTGTGCTCGCCCAGATACAGCGTCTCGGCGGGGATGGGCTCGCCGAAGCACACCCGCACCCGGCTGAACAGCCGCATGTGACCGTGGCGGTAGATGATGCGGCAGGGGATCATGTCCACCCCGGCGGCGCTGGCGATGACGAAGGCGCCGCTCTTCAGCTTGCCGGGCTCGCCGGTCTTGGAGCGGGTGCCTTCGGGGAAGATGAGCAGCCCCTGGCCGGCCCGCACCTTTTCGATGGCGTCCTCCACGGCGGTGGTGTCGCCCCGGCCGCGGGTGACGCCGAACACCCCCACCTGATGGAAGAACCAGGTGAAGAAGGGGTTCACGTGCATGACCTCTTCCTTGGCCATCACCAGCATCTTTTTGCCCCAGAAGCGGGCCAGCACCACGAACACCGGGTCGATGGCGGAGAGGTGGTTGGGCGCCAGCACGAAGCCCCGGCCGTCCTTGGGCAGGTTCTCCCGGCCCACCACCTTGATGGCAAAGCCCAGATGCCAGATGACCCACGCAAGGGGCACAATGATCGCGTAAAACATTGCCTGTCTCCCTTCGCTTAGTGCCCCACCCGGCTGAGGATGAGGTTTTTGAGGGCCGCGAAGCTCTCTTCAAAGTCCAGGTCGCTGGTGTCCACCAGCACCGCGTCCTCCGCCTGCTTCAAAGGCGCCGTTTCCCGGTGGGTGTCCTGCCAGTCCCGCTGGCGGATGTCCTCCAGCACGGTCTCGTAGTCCGCGGGCTGGCCCTTCTGCTGCAATTCCAGCATCCGGCGCTTTGCCCGGGCCTCGGGAGAGGCGGTGAGGAAAATTTTGACGGTGGCGTTGGGCAGGATGACGGTGCCGATGTCCCGCCCGTCCATCAGCAGGTCGTGGGTGAGGGCCATGTTCCGCTGGGTGTCCAGCAAGAACCGGCGCACCGCCGGGTGAGCGGACACGTCGCTGGCCGCCATGCCGATCTCCTCGGCGCGGATGGCCTCGCTCACGTCCTCGCCGCACAGCAGCACCCGCTGGGCGCCGTCCACATATTTCAGTTCCAGCCGGATGGAGGGCAGAAGGGCCTCCACCGCGGCGGCGTCCTTGGTGTCCGCCCCGGCGCGCTTGGCGTACAGGCCGATGGAACGGTACATGGCGCCGGTGTCCACATAGAGATAGCCCAGCTCCTTGGCGAGGCGCTTCGCCAGGCTGGATTTGCCGGCCCCGGAGGGGCCGTCGATGGCCACAGAGATCATTGTTCCGATGCTCCTTGTCGTGTGTTTATTTCAAAAGGCCCGCGCCGCCGCCTGGGCGGTGCAGAAGGCAATTTGCAGGTTATAGCCCCCGGTGTAGGCGTCCACGTCCAGCACCTCGCCGGCAAAATACAGCCCCGGGCAGAGTTTGGAGGCCATGGTGCGGGGGTCCACTTCCTTCACGTTCACCCCGCCGCTGGTGATGACCGCGTGGGCAAGGTCGCCCCGGGCGGTGACGGGCACCGTCCAGTGCTTCATCAGCTTCACAAGACGGCGGCGGCTCTCCTTGTCGATCTGGCTGGCTTTCAGCGCCGGGTCCACGCCCCAGCGCTCCACCATCACCGGCTGCATGCTGGCGGGCAGCAGCTTTGCCAGCGCGCCCTGGGCGCTTTTGGCACCCAGCAGCTGGAAGTCCCGGCCCACCCGGGCGTAGAGCTGGTCCTCGTCCAGGGCGGGCTTCAGGTCGATTTCCGCCGTCCAGCGGTGCTTTTCCATCTCCCGGATGTAGCTGGAGGCGGAGAGGGTCAGCGGCCCGGAGATGCCGAAGTGGGTGAACAGCATCTCCCCCAGCTCGCTGAACACGGGCTTGTCGTCCCGCAGCAGAGTCAGGGTGACGTTGCGCAGCGAAAGGCCCATCATCTTTTTGCAGGCCGGGTCCGGGCTGACCAGACTGCACAGGCTGGGCACCGGCTCCACGATGGAGTGGCCCGCCTGCTTTGCCAGTTTGTAGCCGTCGCCGGTGGAGCCGGTGCCGGGGTAGGACACACCGCCGGTGGCCACCAGCACGCCGTCCGCCAAAAGGCGGCGGCCGCCCTTGGTGACCACGCCCGCGCAGCGCCCCTCTTCCAGCACGAGGCTCTTTGCGCCGTCCATCACGATGTTGGCGCCGGCGGCGTACCGCATCAGCGCGGCGCGGATGTCCTCGGCCTTATCGCTCACCGGGAACACCCGGCGGCCCCGCTCGGTCTTGAGGGGCACGCCCAGCTCCTGGAACAGCTCCATGGTGGCCGAGGGCGGGAAGGCGTGGATGGAGGAGAACAAGAACCGGGGGTTGGTGCGCACGTTCTGCAAAAAGGTATTTTCGTCGCAGTCGTTGGTGACGTTGCACCGCCCCTTGCCGGTGACCAGGATTTTCTTGCCGGGCATCTCGCTGTGTTCCAGCACGGTGACCCGGTGGCCCAGCCGGCAGGCCGCGCCCGCCGCCATCAGCCCGGCGGCGCCCGCGCCCACCACGATCAGTTCTGCCATGAGACGTTCTCCTTCCAGAGGGTGAGGATGCCCGCCGCGCTGAACAGGAGCAGCAGCGGGTGCACGGTGGAGAGATACATCGCGTAGGTGCCGATGTTGAAGCTGGCCACCTCCACGAAGGCGATCATAAAGCAGCGCAGCAGCGCCATGGCGAAAAGGCCCGCCAGCAGCAGCGCCAGCATCCCACGCCCGGGGACGATGGGCCGCTTTTTGCGCGCGTCGCCCAGCAGCGCCGCCGCATTCTTCACCTGCAGCGCCACCGCCGCGGCGAAGGCCACGGGCAGCGCCACGGCGTAGACGGCGCGCAGCACCTCCAGGCCGAGATAGACCAGCCGCTGCACCGGGCTGTAATAGGGCAGCGCCGTGCCCGCCTGGGCGGCGGAGTTGGTGCGCTGGCCAAGGTAATTTTCCCAGACTTCCAGGTCCTCGGTGGGGCCGATGGAGAGGTTCTCCGCGTCGTAGGGCTCGCACCCGCCGAAGGTCAGCGAGTACCACAGGCTGTGCAGGCCCTCTTTCAGCACCGGGCCCACATACTCCGCCCGGATGGGGGGCGTGGTGCCGGTGCGCCTGGGGCCGTTCGAGGGCAGCTCGCCCGCGTCGCACAGTTCGTTGATGGCGTCCGCCACGCCCTGCCAGTACGCTTCGGCCTTCTGGGCATCATCGTAAACGCCCTCGTAATACGCCGCCTTGCGGATAGCCCAGTAGAAGCTGCCGGACTGGTAGTCGTCCAGCTCCGGGTTGCGGAAGCTGTTTTGCAGGTCCTCGTCCTCTTCCAGCCACTTTTCCAGGGGGGCCAGGGCGGGCACCTTTTCATAGAGCAGCTGCCGGGCCTCGGCGTTCACGCTCACCAGCGGCTGCCACTGGCCCGCTTCCACCCGCATCATCGCGCCCATGGCGGCGGAAAAGCCGCCGGAGGAAAAATCGCTCACGGTGAACACGCTGTAATAGGCGTAGTTCACGGCGCTGAAGGCCAGGATGCCCACCGCCAGCAGGGCGAAGGGTACGGCCAGCGCGGCGCACCGGGCCAGCTTTTGGGCCAGGGGCATTGCCGCCCGCAGGGCGGTGACGAGCAGGATGAGGCTGCCCGCGGCGGCAAAGGGCAGCAGCCACATGCCGTCCTCCCGGGTGAGCCAGGCCAGGGCGAGGCCGAGGCCGGACATGCCCAGCCAGGGCAGGCCCTTTGCCAGCGGCCCGCGCCAGCGCAGCGCCCAGCCGCAGAGCCCCGCGAAGAAGAACATGCACAGGGCCGGGAAGATGTTGTCCCGGTAAACGCGCAGGGTGAAGCTGGCGCTCACCGCCGGGTTGAAGGCCAGCAGGGCGAACACCAGAAAACGGCTTTTATACCGCCGCAGCACCGGGGCGAAGGCCAGCGCCGAGGCCAGCGCCCCGCCGCAGGCCAGCAGCTGGCCCGCCGCGAGGTACGGGATGTGCAGCGCGTTGCAAAGCGCCAGCCACACCGCGAAGAACATGTGCTTCGAGAGGGTGAGCCAGTCGTACTCCCCCAGCCAGGCCCCGGCGGAGATGCTCTGGGCGGCCCGGAACATCAGCTCGTCGTCGATGGGTGCGCCGTCCACCCAGACCCAGATCATCTGGAACCGGCTGACGGCCAGCTTTGCCAGCACCACCAGCACCACGGCGATCCAGAAGGCGCGGCGGCTCATGTCCTTTTTGAAAATATCCTTTTGAAAGAAACCTTTCATGCAAACGGGTCCTTTTTCTTATTTTTGCAGTTTCTCCACGCCCTCGATGAGGTAGCTCTGCTTTTTAAAGGTGAGGCGCACCAGCAGGTTCAGATACTTCACCGCGATGGTGAGGATGAAGAACAGGCCGGAGAGCCCCGCCGAAAGCACCAGCATGGTGGTGGTCCAGCCGGCGATGGGCTGCCCCAGGCAGAACACCGCCACCGTGTAGACCAGGGCCACCATCGTGAGCACCATCATCCCCATGCTGATGCCAAGGCTCAGCTTGTAGCCCGCGTCGGTGTAGAGGGCGAGGCTGTCCACCGCTTTGTCCAGGCGGGGCTCGTCGTCCTTCGCCGCCGTGCCCTCAAAGGTCAGGCTGGCGCAGGCAAGGCCGCTGGCGGCATAGGCCGCCTTGCGGTAGGCCAGATCGTCGCTGATGGCCTTCACCCGGTTGACGGCCCGGCGGCTCACCAGCCGGAACGCGTCGGTGGAGAGCTTGTAGGGGCTGTTGCTGAACTTGTTGAACACCCGGTAGAAGGCCCTGCTCGTCAGCCGCTGGCGGCTGGGGCAGACGGTGACCACGTCAAAGCCGGTGAGGGCTTTCTGATAGGCCTGCCAGATGAGGTCCGGGTCGTAGCCCATCGCCGGGCGGTCGAACTCGAACACAAAGTCGCCGATGGCGGCGTCGAGGCCGGCGTTCATCGCCTTTTCCACGCCCTGGCGCAGGCTCATGTTCACCACCGTCAGGGGCGCTTCCAGGTGTTCGGCGGCCCAGGCTTTCAGGGCGGGCACCGTGTCGTCGGTGCAGCCGTCGTTCACCGCGATGAGTTCATAGTGGGCGAAGTGCTGTGCCAGCACCCCGTCCAGGGCGGCGAAGAAATCCGCCGCGGCGCGCCCCGCGTCGTGCTGGCAGACCACCGCCGAGACGAAATTGCTCTCTTTATTATTGTTCTGAGCCATCTTGCAGCACCTCGTCCAAATCGTATACCGTGTTGATCTTGCCGGAAAGCACGCTCACGAAGGCCGGCGCGTCGGAATACCGGCGCACCACCGTGGGGCGGGAGTCGTCGATCTCGCTGGCCTTCAGAATGGGCTTCATGCTGAACAGGCTGCCGGCGTATTCAAAGCCGTATTCCTCTTTCAGATACTTGCGGGCCAGCTGGCTCATCTGAGGCCAGGCGCTGGCGGGCTTTGCCGGGCAATCGTTGCAGTTGTAAAGGTCGCCGGGGCGGCAGCGCCCCCCGCTCTTCGCCTGGCAGGCAAAGCTGGGCAGGCTGTCGTAGCTGGTCACGTGGGGGGTAAAAGTAACGCTGGTCAGGCTGTGGTAGCCCGTGCGCCCGAAGGGCATGATGGAGAAGAAGGGGCCGTCCATCACCGTGATGCCGGTGTCCTTGAGTTTTTCGTTCACCGTGCAGAGGATGATCTCGCACAGCTCGTACTTTATTTTAAAAGGCTCAAAGCCCAGCATGGCGTGCACTTCGTTCACCCCGGCGTAGGTGGCGTTGAGCAAAAAGGGCGCTTCGGCCCTCACGTCCCCCGCCTTCACCTGCCACACGCCGCCCGCCTGCTTGATGGCCTCGGGCTTGTGGGAATAGAGCACCGTGACGTTCTCCATGGCGGAAATGCGCTTCAAAAAGCGCTCTTTCAAAATGTTCGCGTCGTAGGTGTACTCGGTGGTAAGGAAGGCCCCGTCGCACTGGCCGGGGTTGAAGTATTTCGAGGGGGCCACGTCGTCGCAGCGGATGTTCGCCGCCGCGCAGAAGCGCCGGAATTCCTCGGCGTTGGTCCAGGAGAAGTGGGCGCTGGTGGCGTAGACCTGGTCGAACTCCCGCAGAAGGCAGAAGTCATAGTCCCGGCAGAAGCGCTCGAAGTAGTGGGCGCTCTTGATGGCCGTGGAATAACTGCGGGGGTAGTGGTAGCCCATGTGCACCCGGGCCTGATTGATGTAGGTGGCCCTCCGGAAGGGGGTGGGGTCCTTTTCCAGCACCAGCACCCGCTGGCCCGCCGCGCCGCACTTTTCGGCGGCGTAGAGGCCGTAGAGCCCCGCGCCCAGAATGATCTTGTCGTAGGTCATGCCTTGCCTCCCTTATTGCGGGTCGTACTTGCCTGCCAGCGCAGCAAACAGTATCTTCAAAAGGTTCGAATTGCCCTTGAAGCCCTTGATCTTGGTGGGGGCGGGCTCGTTTTTGGGGTAGGCCCGCTCCACCGGCACTTCGCAGGCTTTCAGGCCCAGCTGGGTGGCCCGCACGCTCAGGTAGGCCAGCAGCTCATAGCCGGGGAAGATGTCCCGCAAGGGCTGCACCGCCGGGTGGGTCAGATAGGCGCGGCTGTAAGCCCGGTAGGCGTTGGTGGTGTCGGTGAACCAGTGGCGCGCCGCCAGACTGATGACCGGCGCGTGGATGAAGCGCACCGCCAGCCAGCGGGAGAGCGGGGTGTTCACCGCTTTGCCGCCCTTGATGAAGCGGCTGCCCTGCACCAGGTCGTAGCCCTCGCTGAGCTTTTCGATAAAAAGGGGCACGCTCTCGATGGAGTCCTTGTTGTTGCCGTCGATGGTCAAAATGCCCTCGTAGCCCCGCTCCAGCGCGAAGTGCAGCCCCATGCGAAGCTGCGCGCCCTGTTTGCCGGGGCCGGTCTTGGTGAGCAGGCAGTTCACCCCCCGGCTCTTCAATCCGGGAAGCTCCATGCTGCCGTCGGTGCTGCCGCCGTCGCACAGGATGATGTCCACCAGCCCGCACACGCCCGCGGCCTTGGCCCGGTCCAGCTCTTTCAGGATGCGCCCGCCCTCGTTGATGATGGGGATGAGCAGGCAGTAGTCGCTGCGCTTTTCCGCCAGCATTTCCACGGTATAGTCCGGCACGCCGGGGATGTTTCTGCGCTCTTCCATGGTTTTAACCGAACACCTCCGCCACATACTCCAGGCTGCGGGTCAGTTCCTCTTCGCCCGCGGCCTTCATCTCCAGCGACACAAAGCCCTGGTAGCCCACGCCCTTGAGCAGCAGCGCCAGCTCCCGGTGCAGCGGCCGCGGCCGGATGGGCGCAAGGCCCGGCTCGCTGATGTGCACATGACTCACCCGGTGCAGATGGGCGGCCACGTCCGCCGCCGTCTCGCCGCCGGCCACCATGGCCCCCACGTCCAGATTGACGGCGAGGCCCGGCCGGTCCAGCCGCCCCGCCAGGGCGAACACCTCTTTGTGGGTGTTGAGGAAGTTGGTGTTGTACATCGGGGGATTGGCCTCCAGCGCGATCACCGCGCCCCGGCGCTGGGCAAGATAGGCCAGCTGCTCGAAAAAGCCGTCCGCCTCGGCGGCGGTGTGCCCCTCGGGGATGCTGCGGTTGCGGGGGCAGCCGAACACAAGGCTGGGGCAGTGGCAGGCGTAGGCGAACTCCAGCGCCTGGGCGGTGTAGTCCGCCAGGGCCGCGGCCTCGTCCGGCTCAAAAATGCTGCCGGTCTGACCGTACCAGATGCTCTGCATGCTGGGGATGGAAAAACCGTATTTCTGCCACATCACCCCGGCGAACAGCGCCGCGCCGGGCAGGTTGTCGTAGGGGCGCTCCGGGAAGACGCGGGTGGGTGCGATCTCCAGGCCGGTGTAGCCCAGCTGCTTCATTTTTTCCCAGACCCGCTCGTCTTCGGCGGCGCTCCAGCCGATGTTGGAGGCGGAAAGTCTCATGCCTCTTCCTCCCATTTCTTCATGAAGCGGCGGATGCCCGCCAGCTCCTCTTCTTCGGTGCAGATGTAGCCGCCCGCGCCGCCGAAAAGGCCGGCGTGTTCGGTGCGCATGTCGTAGTCAAAGGGCGCGCCGGGCAGCTCGTTTTTGAACCCGCCCCCGGTCACCGCCCGATACACCGCGGCGGCGCTCACCGGCGGGGTGGCCAGATTCAGCACCCGCAGCCCGGCACAAAGGGCGGTCTCGATGTGGCCCCACAGGCCCGCCAGGTCGTAGAACTGGTAGACCGAGCGGCTGTCGGTGAAGTTGAGGGCGTTCCAGTCGTTCTGCAAAAACCACGCCCGCAAAGCCCCCGCGTCCACCGCGCCGGTCAGCTTGTAAAAGCCGTTGCCGCCGTCGGCGTACCCGGCGGCCACAAGGCCGCTCTTTGCCGCCAGCTCTTCGTACTTTGCCGGGCGCAGCAGCGCCGGGGTGACGGTGTGCAGGTCGTAGAGGAAGTTCTTTTTCAGCCCCTTGCCGTAAAGGGCAGGCAGCCGCACGATGAGGGCGCTGTCGAAGTCCTCCCTCACCCACTGCTCCAGCTGCAGGCGGTTGGCCCCGTAGGGGGCGAGGGCCGCGCCCTCGGGCTCGTCCGACTCGGTCTTTCCCCGGCTGTCGGCATAGACGCACACCGAGGAGATGAGCACGGCCTGCTTCGGGGCGAGGCGGCGCAGGTTCTCCCGCGCGGCGCGCATCACCGCGAGGTCGGCCTCCGGGTCCTGGTTGGCCAGATACATGGCCGCCGGCACCCCGGCATAGACCACCAGATCGTTGTCTTTTCCGAACTGGCCGGCCACGTCGGTGGAGTGGCAGGCCGCGTCAAAGGCGTGGCTCGCCAAGAGGTTGCCCCCCACAAAGCCGGTGCTGCCCACGAGAACGGTGCGCCCCATCTTCTCTTCCCCTTTCAAACAGTCATAGCAATACAGAATACATTATACACAAAAAGCCCCCGGCATACAAGGCCAGGGGCTTTTTGCGCTCCTTTAAGAAATTTGTAAGAAAAAGGGCGGGCGCGTCGTAAGAATTACAGGATATACTGGCATACGGTTGGCAAGGTCTTTGCCATCGCGTACAATAAAGGCAAAGACGGAAAGGGGGGCGCTGCGGCATGGAGCAGCTTTGCATCCTTGTGGCAGACGACGACGCGGACATTGTGAACGCCGTGCGGCTGTATCTTGAAAAGGAGGGCTTTGCGGTGTTCGGCGCGGCCAACGGGCTGGAGGCGCTGGACATTCTGGAAAAGGAGACGGTGCATCTCATCCTGATGGACGTGATGATGCCCCGGCTGGACGGGTTTTCGGCCATCATGCGCACCCGGCAAAAGCGCAACCTGCCCATTCTGGTGATGAGCACCAAGACCGAGGACTCGGACAAGGTGCTGGGCCTCTCCATCGGGGCGGACGACTACATCACCAAGCCCTTCAGCGCCATCGAGCTGGTGGCGCGGGTGAAAAGCCACCTGCGCCGGTATCTGGAACTGGGCGGCGCGGGGGCCGGCGGCTCGGTGCGCCGGGTGGGGCGGCTGGAATATGACTTTGACGCCCACAGCCTGCTGGCAGACGGCGCGCCGGTGAAGCTCACCCCCACCGAGACGCGCATCATGGAACTGTTCATGAAAAATCCCGGGCGCATCTTTTCCGCCGAGGAGATTTACGCCCGGGTGTGGAACGAGGCCGCGGCCTACGCGCCGGAGAACACGGTGATGGTGCACATCCGGCGCATCCGCGAAAAGATCGAACTGAATCCGAAGGAACCGGAATATTTGAAGGTGGTGTGGGGTCTTGGGTACCGATTGGAAAAAAAGTAAGCTTGCCGCCCGCATCCTGTGCGGCTGGCTGGGGATGATGAGCCTGCTGGCGGCGGCGCTGTGCCTGCTGGCCTGCGGGCCCGCCATGCTGGGCGGCAGCTCCGTGGGCATGGGCGACCTGCTGGCCGGTCAGCTCAGCGGCTCGGTGTACTATCAGGAGAAGATGGCGGAGCTTTTCTACAACTGCTCGCTGCTGGCGGGCGGCGCCGCCGGCGACGGCACGCCCCTGACGGCGGGCCAGAACACCCAGCTGCGCAGTCAGGCGCGGGACGCGCTGAACAACGACAGCGGGGCGCTGTCTTCCGGGCAGGTGCTCTTTGCCGTTCTGCCCGACAGCGAGAGCGGCGTGAGTTACAGCAACACCGACTTCGCCCTCTGGGAGGACGGCCGGGTGGCCGCGCCCCTGGGCTATTCGGTGGCGCTGGCCTCCACCAGCGGCTCGTCCTGGGGCAACCGGGCGCTGCTGGCGGCCTACAGCAGGCTTTTGACCAGCCAGACGGTACACCCCAGCGCCGAAGGGCTGGAAAACGCCGTGGTGGTGCTGGCGGTGCAGGACGGCGCGGGCCCCTGGCTGCCGGGCTTTGTCGGCGAAGGCCTGCGGCAGGTGGAAACGCTGCGCCCCCACCTCATCCTCTTCCTCTCCGGCTGCGCCCTCGCCCTTGCGTGCGGCGTTGTGTGCCTTGCATGGCGGCGGCGCGCCCTGCCCGCCCGGGCCTGGGCCGCTTCCCTCACCGGCCGGATTTGGCTGGAAGTAAAACTTCTCATCTGGGTGGTGGGGCTGTTCTGCCTCTGGGTCTGGCAGGCCGCCTATGTGCCCGACGCTCTGTGGACGGTGCTGCCCGCTCTGCTCTGGCCGCTGGTGTGGCTGACCGCCGTTGACCTGCGCTTCAACGGGGCGGGCGTGTTCCGCTGCAGCCTTCTGGCCCGGCTGGCGGGCCTTGCGCGGGGCTCCTGGCGGGCCCAGCCCTGGCAGCGCCGGGTGGCCGGGCCGGCGGTGCTGTGCTGGCTGGTGCCGGTGGTGATGGTGCCGATGCTGTGGCTGATGTTCTTCACCTGCTACTGGGCGGCCCCGGGGCTTGTGCTGTTCGCCCTTGTGCTGGGCCATCTGGCGGCGCTGGCCATTTTGCTGGCGGGTCTTGCGCTGCAGCTGCGCTTTTGCCGGGACGCGGGCCGTCTCACCGGCACGCTGCACACCCTGCGCAGTGAGGGCGCGGCCCAGCCCCTGCACTTCAAACCGAGCGCCCCGCTGCACGACGCCGCCGAGGACCTGAACGCCCTGCGGGAGGGCATCGACGCGGCGGTGGAGCAGCAGCGCCGGGCGGACCGGATGAAGATGGAGCTGCTCACCAACGTATCCCACGATCTGAAAACGCCTCTGACCAGCATCATCAACTACGCCGACCTGCTCTGCGCAGAGCCCCTGGAGGGCGCGGCGGCGGACTACGCCAAGGTCATCCAGCGCAAGGCGGACCGCTTAAAGCACATGGTGCAGGACGTGTTCGACCTGTCCAAGGCGGCCAGCGGCAGCCTGCCCCTGTCGCCCGAGGCCATCGACCTTTCCAAACTCATCCGCCAGACCCTGGCGGACATGGACGAGGCCATCGCCGCCAGTCCCCTCACCTTCCGCACCACGCTGGCCCCCGAGGCCTGGGTGCTGGCGGACGGCGAGCGGATGTACCGGGTGTTCCAGAACCTGTTCTCCAACGCCCTGCGCTACTCGCTGGCGGGCAGCCGGGTGTATGTGGACCTGAGCGCCGAAAACGGGCAGGCCGTCGCCCGGGTGAAGAACGTGGCGGGCTATGAGATGGAGTTCGACCCCGCCGAGATCACCGAGCGCTTTGTGCGGGGGGACCCCTCCCGCACCGGCGAGGGAAGCGGGCTGGGCCTGTCCATCGCCAAGAGCTTCACCGAGGCCTGCGGCGGCACGCTGGAGGTGCGGGTGGACGCCGACCTGTTCTGTGTGCAGGTGGCGCTGCCCCTCACCGAAAAGCCCGCGCCCGCCGGGGCCGCCGGCGAGGCCGAACCGTCCGAAGCGTGCGCCGCGGCCCTGTGAGCCGCCGCGCCCATCCCCCTGTTTTTACGAGGTTATTCCCATGTCCAGTTTTTCCCATCTGTTTTCATCCAATGAACCGGCCCGCGCCCCCGAGGGGGCCGAGCTGATGCTGCTGGGCCGCCGCCGGGGCTTTTTCGGCGAGGAGAACCTGCTGCGGCTGGTCACCTTTGTGACCCTTCTCTTGCAGGCCATCAGCTTCGTCACCACCCTGCAGGGCGCCACGGTGTTCCTGGGCGGCATCTTTGTGCTGGCCCCCCTCTTCTTCGCCCTGGCGGTGCAGGCCACCGCCTGGTTTCTGGCGGGCAGCCTGCGGGTGCGCATCACCCCGCTGCGCTGCGTCGCCCTTGGCATGGCGCTGTGCTGCTCCACCTATTATTCCTATGTGGGCATTTACAACACCGTGAACCCGCCCGCCATGTACCTCTCGGCGGAGTATGCCCAGGTGCGCAGCGAACTGGACAGCACCTATGCCGCCCGCCGCACCCAGGCCTTCCGCACCGCCCAGGACCAGATCAACGCCATGGTGAGCGATCTGGCCGGGCAGTACAGCCTGCTGGAGCAGGAGAGCGCCCGCCTCGCCGCCTGCGCGAAAGAGCTGGAGGAAGTGAGCGCCGAGTATTCCGGCGGCCTGCGGGCCCCCAGCCGCTCCAGTTACGCGAACTACGAGGACTATGTAGCGGCCTACAACGCCTACCTTGCCAGCGTCACCGAGAATTCCTCCGCCGAGCAGGCCTCGGCCCGGCAGGCCATCCTGACCCGCTACGGCTTCGACAGCGAGAGCGCCCTGGCCGAGGCCACGGCGCAGAATGCCTCGGACCTCTCCGCCTTCGAGGCGGCCGCCGCGGAACTTGGCGGCGAGGGCGAGACGGTGGCGGCGCAGCTGGAAAGCTCCCGCGCCTTTCTGCTGGACGCCCTCACCGCCGCCGAGACGGAGGGCTCCCTCTCCTCCGACGCCCGCTCCGCCCTGGGCCGGCTGGTGCAGCTGGCGGCGGCCCAGACGGGCAGCTCCCTCTCCACCGACGACCTGCTGCGCCCGGTGGACGCGGCCCTCACCGGCTCCGGCGAGGGGCTGATGGCCTCCTTCGATGAGCTGGCTGCCCAACTGGAAGGCGGGCGGGTCACCCGGGCCAACGCCCAGGAGATGAAGACCCTGCTCACCTCCGAAATTCTGAACGCGGTGCTGCGGGTGAACGAGGTGGCGGACGAGGAAGTGCTGCAAGCCGACGACCCGGCTTTGCAGATCACCGACCTGCACCTGAAGCCGCTGCTGGCCCTCACGGTGCCCACCCAGCGGGGCATGGCCCTGTTCTGCCTGTTCCTGGCGGCGCTGATGGACGGCCTGACGCTGGTGTTCAGCATCGCCTGCCGCCGCAAGCCCACCCTGCTGAAGGCCCGCAGCCCCCGCCGCCTGCTGGCGGAGAACGGCGACGCGCTGGCGGCTCAGGTTTGCGCCTGCCTGCCCGCCGGGCGGGACCCGATGGACGAGCTGGAGCTGTTTTTGAGCCGCTTTTCCGCCAGCCCGGACACCCTGGCCGAGGGTTACAGCCTGGCCGCGCCCCGGGCGGACCTGGCCGTTTATGAGCGGCTGTGCGCCCTGCTGTGTCAGGCGGGCCTCGCCTCCATCCGCCCGGCCCAAGGGAACGAAGCGGCGGGCGAGACGGTGCTGCTGCGCTCGGATTTCCTGCTCTATGCCAACGAGCTGCTCACCACCCGCAGCCGGGGCAAACTTGCCAGCGACCTTGCCGCCGAAGCTGCGGCAGGCCGCCGGGCCGCGGCGCTGGGCCAGACGGTCTGACCGCCTTAAAACAAAAGAAAAGGGCCTCCGCCGAAAAGCGGGGACCCTGCTGTTTTTATCCGAAATAGTGTTCCGGGTCCACCCGGTTGCCGCCCTTGAGCACCTCCAGGTGCAGGTGGGGGCCGCTTGCGGTCTCGGCCATCACTTCGCCCACATTGCCCAGGGTCTGGCCGGCGCTCACCCCGTCGCCCACCGATACCTGCACGCTGTCCGCGGCAAGGCCGGCGTAGCGCCAGGTCAGCTCGTCCGCCTCCACCTCCACGATGCGGCCCCACATGCCGTCGTCGTAGATGTTGCAGACGGTGCCCGCCACCGCGCTCTTCACCTGGGCGTTCTCGGCGCAGGCGATGTCCACGCCGTTGTGGGTGCGCCAGTCCTGCAGGGTCTCGTTGTAGACCAGCTCATCCCCGGAGTAGACCTGTGTGATCTGCCCATCGACCGGCTGCACAAAGGAGGGTGCGGGCGCAGCGGCAGCCTCGCCAGAGTCCCCAGCCGGTGCGGATGCTTCGCCAGAGCCAGACGCCGAGGACGACGGCTGTGAGGGTTTTGCCGATGGCACGGGCACATCGTTCACCTTCTGCTCCACCTGTACGTCGGGCAAGTCCCATTCCTGCGTCCCCTCCTGTTCCAGACTGCTGTCGGCGTTCGGCCCGAACCGCTGCATCACGTTGCGGATGGCCCAGAAGCTGCTGGCCGCCGCAGCCAGGATGCAAAGGGCCAGGGCCAGATAAAAGCCCTTGCCTTTGAAAAACGAGATGATCCTGTTCATGCTATCGCTCCTTGTTTTTTTCTGCTGCCGGCCGCGCAGGGCCGACAAAGGGCCGGGGCGGCGGGTCATCGCTTTGCCCTTAGTTTGCAGCGGGCCGGCGGGTTTTATTCATCCGCCGCCGCAATTTGCCGCCCGCCCGAAGCCGGGGCGGGCGGCAAATTTTACATGTATCCCCTTGTAATCCGGGGGGCAGATGTAGTAAAATGATATTTTCCAAATGGATGTTTTTTTCGGGAGGTGTTTTCTTGGGCCAAAGCTATGTGGCGGGCATCGGCGGAGCCAATGTGGACATCCACGGCCAGAGCCTTGCCCCCCTCATCATGCGGGATTCCAACCCCGGCCGGCTGCACGTGTCGGTGGGCGGCGTGACCCGCAACATTCTGGACAATCTCACCCGCCTGGGCGAGCGGTGCGAACTGGTGAGCGCCGTGGGCGGCGACGTCTACGGCCGCATGCTGCTGGATTCCTGCGCTGAGCTGGGCGTGGGCACCCGGGGGCTGCTGGTGCGCCGGGGCCACCCCTCCTCCAGCTATATCTCCATCATGGACTCGGAGGGCGACATGCTGGTGGCCATGAGCGACATGCGCGTGCTCTCGGCCATCGACGCGGACTTCGTGGCCCAGCGGATGGACCTTTTGAACGCCGCGCCGGTGGTGGTGTGCGACGGCAACCTGCCCGCCGACGCGCTGGAATATCTGGCCGCCCACTGCACCGCGCCCCTCTACATCGACCCGGTGAGCACCACCTGGGCCAAAAAGCTTTTGCCGGTGCTGGGCCGGTTCGACACCATCAAGCCCAACCGGCTGGAGATGGAGGTGCTGGCAGGCATGTCCATCGCCACCGACGCCGACCTGGAAGAGGCCTGCACCCGGGTGCTGGCCGCGGGCGTGCGGCGGGTGTTCGTCAGCCTTGGGGCGGACGGCATCTACTACAAGGGCCCGGAGGGCAGCGTGCACCGGCGCAGCCGCGCCTTTGACAAGCTGGTGAACGCCACCGGCGCGGGCGACGCCACCATGGCGGGCATCGTGCACGCCACGCTGGCGGGCAAAAGCGAGAGCGAAGTGCTGGACTTCGCCCTTGGCGCGGGCCTTGTGGCCATCGCCGCGCCGGACACCATCAGCGAAGAGATGAGTGAGCAAGCCGTTCACACTATGATAAAGGAGTATGTACAATGAACCTGAAGAACTATCTGGACATCGCGCCCGAAGTCAAATCCGCCGTGGAGGCGGGCAAGCCTGTTGTGGCTCTGGAGAGCACCATCCTCTCCCACGGCATGCCCTACCCCGAGAATCTGACCTTCGCCGCTGAGGTGGAGCGCATCATCCGCGCCGAGGGCGCCATTCCCGCCACCATGGCCATCATCGACGGCCGGATGAAGGTGGGCCTGTCCGCCGGGGAGCTGGAGCTGATGTGCAAGGGCGAGAACGTGGCCAAGGTGAGCCGCCGCGACCTGCCCATCCTGCTGGCCACCGGCGGCACCGGCGCCACCACCGTGGCCTCCACCATGATCCTGGCAAGCCTTGCCGGCATCCCGGTGTTCGCCACCGGCGGTATCGGCGGCGTGCACCGCGGCGCCACCACCACCATGGACATCAGCGCCGACCTGCAGGAGCTGGCCCACACCCCCGTTGCGGTGGTGTGCGCGGGCGCCAAGATGATTCTGGACATCGGCCTGACCCTGGAATATCTCGAGACCATGGGCGTGCCGGTGCTGGGCTACAACACCGACCAGTTCCCCGCCTTCTACTGCCGCAAGAGCGGCTTCGGCGTGGACTACACCGCCAAGAGCCCCGCCGAGATCGCCAAGATCGCCCGCACCAAGTGGGACCTGGGTCTGGCCGGCGGCATGCTGATCGGCAACCCTGTGCCCGAGGAGTACGCCCTGGACTTCGACGAGATGAGCGCCGTCATCGACAAGGCCCTGGCCGCCGCCGAAAAGGACCATGTGCACGGCAAGAACATCACCCCCTACCTGCTGGCCCACATCGTGGAGTACACCGGCGGCAAGAGCCTTGCCACCAACATCCAGCTGGCCTACAACAACGCCCGCCTGGCCGCCAAGGTGGCCGTGGAGCTGGCGAAGCTGTAAAGCCGCCTGTCTGGAAGGAGGCTCCGTCATGGACCGCTGCGGCTGGTGCGGCAAAAAACTGCCGCAAGGGCAGCGCTTTTGCAGCGATGACTGCAGGGAGCGCTGTGAGCGCACCCTCGCCTGGGACCAGCGCTGTATCAAGTGGTTCCTTCTCCTGCTGGCTGTGGGCGTGCTGGCGCTGTTTGCCGGTGCGCTCTGTGCGCAAAACGCTCTGGTCGGCGGCGGCATGCTGCTGATCGGGTCGGACATTTTGCTCTTTCCTCTGGTCACACCCCAGACCACCGCCCTGCTGGGCATGCGCACCGCCCGCCGGGCGGGGCGCGCTCTGGGCGCGGTGACCATGGCCGCCGGAGTCTGGATCGGCTGGTTTTGAGCCATCGTTTTTCTGAATACGGCACAGCAAAGCCGGGCCTCCCCCGTTCGGGGAGGCCCGGCTTTTTCTTCGGCTGTTTTGCTGTTGTTTTTGCCTGCCAACAGGGCGCCGGGGCGAACGCTTGCGGTAGTATGACTTCTTTCGGCATTCTGCCCAAAGCCGGGGCACTTCAGGACGTTTTCTTGCAACTTTTCCCATTTTACACGGTTTTAACAACCATTTTTCTACACAATTCACAGTTGAAATGTGTCGTATCTTTGAGTATGATATTAAAGGTGTGCCGGAGACGCGGTCACGCGGCCCCGCCGCGCCGTTCCATTTGGTTTCGACAGGTCAGCTGTCCGTCCCCCGCACCCGCCCCCCGGCGGCCTGCGCGCGGGCAGCCCTGTGCAATTCAATGTGGTGGGGGTATCGATCATGAAAAAGACCAAATCTTCTCGTTCGCTGGCTGCAAGAATGGGCGTCGCGTTACTGCTTGGCTGTATCGCGGGCCTTTTTTTTATGTGGCTGCGCGAAACACTGAACGCCACCGGCAACGCGGCGCTCTGGGGCACGATCAATAACATCCTGTTCCAGGACATCACCGCAGAAGGGGCCGCAAACGCCATCGGCCTTTTCTACATCATCGGCCAGATGTTCATCCGGGCGCTGCAGCTGGTCATCGTTCCGATGGTGTTCACCTCCATCGCACTGGCCATCGGCGCCATCTCCGACACCCGCACCCTGGGCCGCATCTCCTTCAAGACCCTGTGCTGGTTCCTGCTCTGCTCCTTCTTCGCGCTGCTGCTGGCCGCAACCGTCGGGCTTTTGCTGTTCAAGGCCGGCCTGTTCACCACCTCCATCGGTTCGATGCAGGCGAGCACCGGCGCCTCCGGCTCGAACCCCCTGAACGTGATCCTGGACATCGTGCCCTCCAACATCACCACCGCCTTCAGCAGCAACACCGCCGTGCTGGCCGTCGTGTTCATCGCCGCCGCGGTGGGCCTGTGCATCACTGCTGTGGGCGAGGACCGCTGCCTGACGCTGACCAAGCTGTTCAACGAGGTGAACAACCTCTGCGTGGTGTTCCTGAACTTCGTGGTCTCCAAGGTGGGCCCGCTGGCCATCTTCGTGCTGCTGACCCGCACCTTCGCCACCTATGGCATCGACTACCTGCGCCCGGCTGCCTTCTACATGCTCACCACCGTCGCGCTGCTGCTGGTGTATCTGGTGTTCGGCTATGCGCTGATCATCCGCCTCGGCGCCAAGCTGGACCCCATCCCCTTCATCAAAAAGATCTCCAAGGTGGCGCTGTTCGGCTTCTCCACCTCCTCCAGCGCCGCGGCCCTGCCGCTGAACATGGAGACCACCTCCCAGGAACTGGGTGTGGACGAATCCGTCGCCTCCTTCGTGCTGCCCCTGGGCATGACCGTGAACATGAACGGCACCGCCATCATGCAGGTCGTCGCCACCCTGTTCGTGGCGGGCTGCGGCGGCTATGACGTCACCCCGCTCTCCCTGCTGGTCATCATGGCTCTGGCGCTCATCGCTTCGGCGGGCACCCCCGCCGCCCCCGGCGCCGGTGCGATCATCCTGTTCACCATCCTGTCCGGCGTGGGCATGACCAACGACAGCGCCCTGATGGCCTACAGCCTGATCCTGGCCATCAACCGCCCCATCGAGATGCTGTGCACCTCGCTGAACGTGGTGGGCGACTCCTGCACCTGCCTGTATGTGGCCAAGTCCGAGAACCTGCTGAACGAGGAAGTCTACAACGCCAATCTGCACGAGCTGGCTGCCCCCGCCACCGCCGAGACCGCGTGAGACTCATCTGATAATAAAAAGGCTGCCGCTCAAAGCGCTTGAGCGGCAGCCTTTTTTTACTCATTCCCCCAGCAGGTCGAACATCCGCTTGACGGTGTCGCCGCTGACGGTGCCGCCGTCCGGGGGCGCGGGCACGGCGTTCACCTCAAGATACAGGTCCTTCGCGTCCAGGAGCGTCCGGTCGCAGAAGACGCCCAGCTGGAAAGTGACGCTCTCGCCGTCCTTGATGATGTAGCAGAAAGCCTGATGCTGGCTGTCCAGCTTGGCGTCGCCCTCCTTGGGGCGCAGACTGAAATAGCCCAGCACGGGGAAGGCGGGCTCGCTACCTTCTTCCAGCCGGTCCATCTGGATCATGGGGGTCAGGTCGTTCGCGTCCGCGATGACCTCCCCTTCCCCGCCGGCGGGTGCGGTGTAGTCCGCTTTCAGCTCCACCAGCACAAAGGGCAGGCCGAGGATGTCCTCGCTGTCCACCGTGCAGCCGTACATGTCCACCCCGGCGTCTTTGATGGAATCGAACACCTGCACCCCCTCCAGGGTGTAGGTCAGGCCCTCCACGCCCCGCTGGATGGCGCTTTCGGTGTCGTCCTCGTAGTGGATGGTGAAGCTTTTATAGCCCGAAATGCTCTCGCCCGTGCCCTTGATCTCTGTTTCGCCCGCGGCGGAGGGCTCCGGGGCGGGGTCTGTTTCGCTGCCGGGGGCGGCGCTTTCCGGCGCGGCGGACGACGGCTGGGTCGGCAGGCTCTGGGCCGGGGCGGACGAAGGGCTGCCCCCGCAGGCGGCGAGCGCCGCCGCCAAAACGAACGAGGCCGCCAGGGCGGCAAGTTTCATCTTCATGGTGTTCTACTCTCCTTTTATCCTGCTTTGCGGCGCTTCGCCGCAGGAAAAGTATCCCACCGGGCGGGGCAACAAGTCCCCAGCAAGACGTATCGTTCTTGTAAAATATTGCGCACAAAAAAGCCCGCCGGGAAGCAGCTGCTTCCCGGCGGGCTTATGTCGTTTATTTCTGGCGGCTGCGGGCTCCCGCGCCCCAGCGCAGGGGGATGGCTACCACCACCGCCACGCCCAGCGCAAGGCCCACGGCGATCTTCAGGGTCTCCGCGCCCTTGGCGGCGGCCGCCGCCGAATCGCCCATGATGAAGCTGTAGGCGGTGTAGTAGATGCCCGCGCCGGGCACCAGCGGAAAGATGCCCGGGATGAGGAACAGGGTGACCGGGGCCTTGCGCAGGATGGCGCAGGCCCGGGCGGAAACGGCCATGGGGATGACCGCCAGAAAGCTGGCCACCACCGTGTCCGGCTGGTACTGCATGCTCAGCCAGTAGACCAGCCACCCGGCCATGCCGCAGATGCCGCAGCACCACAGATGCCGCGGCGGAACGTGGAACAAAATCGCAAAGCAGACGGTGCCGCAGAAGGCCGCCGCCAGCTGGATCAGAAGCGGACCGGTCACAGCGCCACCCCCTCGATGAGATTTGCCAGGGCCAGCACAAGGCCCGCGCCCAAGGCGATGCAGACGGCGGTGAGCAGCGCGTTCAGCATGCGGATGACGCCGGAGAGGAAGTCCGAGTCGATGAGGTCCCGGATGCCCAGGGTCAGCGCCATGCCGGGCACCAGGGGCATCAGCGCGCCGATGATGGCCTTGTCGCTGTTGACGCCGATGCCGGTGGCAAAGATGAGCAGGGTGAACAGCGCGACGAACGCCGCGCCCAAAAAGCAGGTGAACAGCTTGCCAGCGCCCCAGCGGTCCAGCCCCAGCAGCACCAGCTGCAGGCCAAGGCCCACCGCAAGGGCCACCACGCCGTCCTGCCAGACGCCGCCGAACAGGATGGCAAAGCAGGCGCTGCCAAAGCCGCAGGCCAGCACCTGGCCCAGCGCGGGGGCGCAGGGCATCTTTCGGATGCGCTCCAGCTCGGCATAGGCTTCGTCCAGCCCCACCTCGCCCGCGGCGATGCGCCGGGACAGCTGGTTCACCGCCTCCACCCGGCCCAGATGCACCGTGCTGGCGGGCACGCTGCGCACCTGGGCGGGCATGTTGTTCTCCGGGCCGACACTGGTGAAGATGCCGTTGGTGAGCACATAGCCGTGGAAATCCGACACGCCAAGGCTCTTTGCCATGATCTCCATGGTCTGCTGGGTGCGGCTGACCTCCGCGCCGTTTTTGAGCAGCAGCTCACCGGCTTCGGTGACCAGCTCCAGCACCCTCTGGGGTTCGTTCATGCGTCTTTTCCTCCCTTGCCGCGCCGCTTTTCCGCCGCGAACCACACGATGGCTGCCGCCGCCGACACGGCGCTCACCGCCGCGCCCGCCGCAGCGCCCGGATGATGGTAGCGCAGCTGAATGACGTTTTCGCCCTCTTCCAGCTTCACGCCCATCATGCCCTCAAAGACCTGCTCCACCGGCACTTCCTCGCCGTTACGCACGGCGGTCCAGCGGCCGCCGTCCTCATAGGCGAAGGGCAGCACCAGCAGCTCGCGCCCCTCGCCGCCCTCGATCACAAGGTCGATGGCGCCGCCCTCCCGGATGGAGAGCCCGGTGGCCGCGCCCGCTTTCAGGGTGTCGGCCGCCTCGGTGAGCACATCGGTGTCCAGGCTGTAGATCTGAATTTTGTCCCGGTATTCGGGCGTGTCCTCCACGCCCAGTTCAAAATACACCCGCTGGCCCGCTTCAAAGCTGCCCAGGGGGAACACGCCACCCAGGGAGTCTCCCTGGAAGTATTCGCCCAGCAGCTCGCCGTCCACCTTCACGTCGGCGGGCAGCAGGTTGCCGGTGTCCGGCACGTCCAGATAGCAGGGCCCGCTCACCGGCGCGGTGAACCACAGGCCGATGCCGCTGGCCTCCTCGTCAAATTCCACATCCTCCGCGGCCAGAAGGGCGTCCGGCGTGCCGGGCACCAGCGCCGAGAGCATCTCGTTTTGCAGCCGGAAGGTGTTGGAGCTCGCCTCCACGTCCACCGCCAGCGCCTCGTCGCCGCCGGCCCAGGCCAAGGGCAGTGCCCAGGGGTTTTCCGCCGCCGTCAGGGTGGTGCCCGTCTCCAGCGGCTGATAGCCGGCGGGCAGCGGGCGGCTGCCGTCGGAGTAGACATACTTGATGCCCAAAAGGCTGTCCGCCACGGCGGTGGAGCCCCAGCCGTAGATGGTGTAGTTCACATAGCCCAGCTGCTCCAGCATGGGCTTTGCGGTGCTGGCCTTGGTGGATGAGTAGTGGCTGATGCCCCAGTAGTCCAGCAGCATGGGGTCGTTCAGGGTGCGCATGAAGTTCTTTTCGATGCGGTAATACCCGTCATCCCGCGCGCGCAGGGCGTCCACCACGGCGGTGTTCTCGTCGTAAAAGCTCTCAAAGCCGCTTTTGGTGTAGGTCTCGAACTTGCGCAGGGCCAGCGTGCTGTTCGCGGTCATGTCGCCGCAGGCGAGCACACAGAGCCCCGCCGCGCCCAGCAGCGCGCCGGTCCTTTTTGCGCCCAGCAGCCACAGGCAGGCCAGCGTGCCGTACCAGACCCCGGCGCAGGCGGCCAGCTTGAGCACCGAGAAGGTCTCGCCGGCCGAGGCATGATAGCCCGCCAGCCACACCGCGCCCAGCGCCGCGGCCGCGCCCAGCGCCCAGAGCCGGGGCCGTGCGTCCAGCAGCGCCCGCGCCGCCAGCACAAGAAGGAAGAGGCTGAACAAAAAGCTGTAACGGTAAGGGAACCACACCGGCTCCTTGAAGCCGTGCCAGACCAGGTCGATGCCGTTCACCCAGAAGCTGAGCACCAGCGCCGCCAGCATCCCGGCGCTTGCCAGCTTTTCCCGACGGGACACCTTGCCCGAGAGGAAGAACAGCACCGCCAGCACGGCGCAGAACACGCCGCAGTAGATGTTGGGCAGGCCGTTCGTCACGTCCTCCCAGAAGAAGTTGCCGAAGAAGAACTGATACAGAAGCTGCGGCAGGGAGAAGTTGGTCCCGAGGGTGAAGTCCATGCCGAACAAAGCGCCCTTGGATTCCTCGATCTCCACCAGCGCCGGGTACAAGAGGGCCATGGCAAGCCCCGCCGCCAGCACGCCCGTGGCCGCGAAGGCGCCAAGGCGGCGGCCCAGCAGCCGGCGGCTGCGCCCGGCGAGGCGGGGGCTGGCGGCCCAGTACCAGAAGAAGTAGAGCACGCTGAACAGGCACACCTCCCAGGCGGTGTAGAAGTTCAGCAGGATGCAGGCGAACACCAGCCAGAACAGCGGCCAGTGGCGGCCGGTGTCCACCAGCTGTTCCAGCGCCCACAGCACCAGCGGCGCCAGCATCACCACGTCCATCCAGATGATGTTCTGGCTGTACACCACGCAATAGGCGCACAGGGCGTAGCCCTGGCTCAGAACGGGCAGAAGGGGGCTGGCGCTGTCATAGTGCTTTTGCACAAAGAAGCAGAAGGCCGCGCCGGTGCAGGCGGTGCGCAGAAGGAACATCAGCTGCACCATCTGGGGGATCATGCGGGTGGGGGCCAGCAGTATCAGCAGATTGAAGGGGCTGGCCATATAGTAGGCGAACAGGCCCAGGGTACTGCCGCCGCAGAGTTTTGAAAAGCTGTAAAAGAAGCCGCCCTCCGTCAGGCGGTGCTTCAGGTCGGTGAGGTAGGCCACATACAGACCGTTGAGGTCGCCGGTGAGCATGGTGCCGTCACCGAAGGGCCAGAAGCCCAGTACAAAATAGATGCACAGCACCAGCGCGGCGCCGAGCCCGAAGCTCAAGGCCACGTTGCGGCGCTGGGCGCCGGTGAAAGGATCTCGCGTTTTTATCATGCCTTTTTATACTTTCCCTTGTTGGTTTGCCGGGTTTTGGATGCGATGCTTTTTCAGCCGCGGATGGCCGCCTGCACCTGGGCGAAGGGCTCCAGCGTGGCGTAAAGGTGCGCGCCGATGACCTCCATCAACTTGAAGTCCTCTTCGCTGTCGATGTCCAGGATGCCGGTGTCCATCATCAGGCTGGCGCCGATCTTGCCGTCCCACAGAATGCCGGTGGTGTTGCCGGCCAAAAAGGCCCGGCGGTAAACATAGATGCTGGCGTTCACGTCGTAGAACTCCGGGGCCATCTGCCGGGCGGTGAAGGCCGGGGTGCCGGGGGCGTTCTCGATGCCCTTTTCCACGTGGTCGCCGCAGCGGCGCACCATGTTGAAGTAGGGGTTGCGGCGGCTCTCGGTGACGCTGAACACCAGGTCCAGGTCCTCCCGGCTCTCCGCCAGCTCAAAGGCGTTTTTGATGTCCTGGGCCGTGCGCAGGGGGCTGGTGATGTCCAGGTCCATCACATAGTCATAGGCGCCGTTTTTCTCTTCCATGCGGGCGAAGCTGTCCTGAATGACGGCCATCTTGGGCACCCGGTCGCCGCCCAGCTCCTCGCAGCGGGGCAGATAGACCACTTCGGGGTACTGTTCCGCCACCAGCTTTGCCAGGGCTTCGCTGTCGGTGTTGAGGCAGATGTCCACCTGCACGTCGGGGCGGCTTGCCTGGAACAGGCCCGCCGCCGCAAGGCTGTAATAGACCAGCGGACGGCCGCAGAAGGTCTTGAGGTTCTTGTTCTTGAAGCCCTTGCTGCCGGCCCGCCCGCAGATGGTGATGAGCAGTTTTTTCATGATGCGTCTCCTTTTCGCCGTCGTTTGGGGCGGCTCTCACATGGTTTCGCCCAGCGTCAGGCCCAGCACCTTCTGAGCCATGGCGGGGCTGTTGATGCTCTCGCCTTCGCCCTTGCAGGCGTAGTCGAGGAAGTAGGCCATCTCCCGCAGATAGCGCTGGTTCACCGGCTCCTCGCAGTGGATGACCTCGCCGTTTTCCAGCGTGAGGGTGCCCGCGCCGAAGTCGGCGGTGACGGTGCCCTCCTTGCAGAACAGCTCGATGGTGCGCCGGTAGGTGCGGCCGAAGTAGTCCAGATGCACCTCCGCCAACAGGCTGGGGTAGCGGGCGATGTAGACCGAAAGGTCGTCCGAGTCGATCTCCAGATGGGAGTAGGTGCCCTTGAAGTTATAAGCCTCCAGCGGCGCGCCGAACAGGTCCACCAGATAGTCCCACTCGTGGATGAGGTCGATGGTCACGCCGCCGCCCATCTCCTTGTGGGCGGAGTAGACGGTGCGGTAGTCCACCCCGGGCCGCCAGTCCGGCAGGTAGGAGGAACAGATGACCCGCACCGAATAGGGCTTGAGGTCCGGCATGCGCTCCTTGAGGGCCAGGAAAGTGCCGCACCAGCGCATGGGCGCGGCCACATAGGCCTTCTGGTCCGCCCCGAGGCCCAGCTGCGCCAGGTCGTAGCCGGTGCCCTCAAAGATGGGCTTTTCGATGAAAAAGCAGTCCACCTTGCCCGCCAGCTCCGCCAGGGTGTGGGCGTGCAGGTGGGTGGGGTTGGTGATGAAGGCCGCGTCGTAATGGCCCAGCTGGTCGTAGCTGATGTACTGGGCCCGCAGAAGGCCCTCCACATTCCCGGCCAGCGGCCGCATGGAGGAGCGCAGGGCGTCCGCCTGCACATCGATGCCCTTTTCCTTTGCCACCTCAAAGAGGTTGCGCAGATGGCGGGTGCCGATGGACCCAAGGCCCACGAACAATACTTCCATGTTTATGCCTCCTCGCTTTTTGCCACAGACCGGCGGCGGTCATCCACCATGAAGCCCGCCCCGCCGGGCAGGGCCCGCAGCTTTTCCTCCAGCGCCTCGGCGCCGTGGTCCAGCTTGAACTGCATCTCTTCCGGGTGCACCGGCACCACGATGTAGAGCATCAGCCGCCGCCCCGCGCCCAGCTTCACCGCGTCCAGGGGTTTGGGGCCGTTCTTTTCGCCGGGCAAAAACAGCACCGCCCCGGTGAAGGGGCAGCCCTCCGCATAGGGGTGGGGCGGCGCGCCGTTGGGAATGGAGTGCCCCGCCCCCAGCCAGGTGTCGCCCTTGCGGGGCAGCTGGGCCAGCAGCCGCAACAGGCGCAGCGGCCAGGCGGCGGGCTTGTCCTCCGGGTCGTTCAGGTGCTCAGGCCAGCGGCTCTCGTCCACCGGCCAGTCCCCGGGCAGGAACATCACCAGCTCCGCCCAGCGCAGCCACTCGTACTGGCGGTTTTTGGGCATGTCGTCCAGGTTCATGGGCTCGGCGCTCATGCCGATGGTGTAGGCCACATAAAAGGGCTCGGCGGCGGTGGGCTTCATCACCGCCAGCTCGATGCCGGTGGTCTCGTCGTCCCAGAGAAGGGTCTCGCGGCCGGGAAACGCCGCATCAAAATGGGCCAGCAGCCGGTCCTTGTAGGCGGTGCGGAAGTGGCGCACCGTCACGCCGCTGGGCAGCGTGTCCCGTTTGGGACTGCCCAGCAGCCCGTCCAGAAATCCCATGTCTCACGCCTCCTCGATGGCCTCGATCAGCCGGATGGTCTCCAGGTCCTTTTCGAAGCTGTAACGGGCTTCTTCCCTGCCCGCCAGCACGCCGAGGAAGTTCTGCAGCTCGTCCACGTAGGCGTTTTCCACGATGTTATCGCTGTAACGGGAGTCGTGCTCCACGCTGGCGTAGGTGTTCACCGCCTTCTTCTCGCCGCTGGCGTGGTCGAAGTCGTAAAGGCTCTTGGGGTTGCCCTCCCAGAAGAGGTGCAGCCCTTCGCCGAAGCACTCGAAGTTGCGCACCGCCTTGGGGCTCACCACGTCCACCGCCAGCATGCCCTTGGTGCCGTTTTCGTGGCGCAGGGTCACAAAGACGCTGTCCGGGTAGGAAATTTCCAGCTCGCTGAGCTTGTCCTTTTCCGCGTGCAGGCTCTTCACCGGGCCGAAGGTGTCCAGCAGCCAGGGCAGGTCGATGCCGAAAATTTCCCGCACGCCGCCGGTGCGCGCATCGCCCACGAAGAAGTTCTTGTAGTTCTCCCAGGGGTGCCAGTCGGGCAGGTACTGGCCGATGTGGTAGATGTAGTTCACCGGCTTTTCAAAAGCGTCCACCCGGCTCTTGATGTACTGGGTCTCGCCCCGGTAGAGCATGGTGGAAGAAAGGAACAGGGGCAAGCCCTTTTCCTTTGCCAGCGCCATGTCCTCGGCGTAGCCGTCGCTGACCAGATTCAGCTCGGTGAACACCGGCAGGTCCGCTTCCAGCAGCTGCCGGATGATGGCCGCGTGGGAGAGGGGCGCGGTGCACACCAGCGCGCCGTCGAATTTTTTTGCCGCCAGCGCCGCGTCGATGCTCTCGAAGCCTTCCACCCCGAGAGCCGCGGCCTCCTCCCGGCGGGAGGGGCTGGGGTCCACCCCAAAGAGGGCGATGCTTTTGTCGATGCCCTTCAAAAGCCGGGCGCGGCGCTTGCCCATGCTGCCCAGGCCCACGATGAGAAGTTCCATAGGTTCCACCTCGTTCGTATTGTTTGCGGCCTTACCGGCCGTCGTAAAACACTTTCGGCGCGCCGAAACCGGGCCGGCGCACCTGTTCCAGCAGGATGTCCACGATCTTGCCGCTGGTGTCTCCCCCATTATAGGGGCTTTTCGCGCCCTTTGCAACGGCGGCGAACTCCGGGCTGACGGCCTTGCGCACCGCCGCGACGACGGCCTCTTTTTCCGCCGGGCAGCAGATCACGTTTTCGCACAGGGGGCGGCCCTCCTGCCGCCCGCCCACGTTCACCGCGGGCACCCCGAAGGTGGGGGTCTCCACCACGCCGCTGGAGGAATTGCCCAGCACCAGCGCCGCGGCGGCCATGGCGGAGAGATACCGCTTGACCCCAAGGCTTGCGCGCACCGCCGCTGTGTCCGGGTGCTGTTCGCCCCATTCGTCCCACATGGCGTTGATGGCAAGGCCGCCCGCGTCCGCGTTGGACTTGGTCACCAGCCACACAAGGCCCTCGGTGCGGGTAAGTTCGTCCATCGCGTCCAGCAGAGCGCGCATCTGGGCGGTCACGTCCACGCCGCCCGCCGTCTGGGGATGGAAGGTGACAAGGCCGAAGGGCCGCATCAGGTCAAAGCCCACGCTCTCACTCAAAGCGGCGGGGTCCAGCTTTTCCATGGTGCGGATGTTCTCGTCCCCCAGGCCCCCCACGTTGAACACGGTGGCGGGCGCTTCGCCCATGCGGATGACCCGGGCGGCGGACTCCTCGCAGCTGGGGAAGTGCAGGTGGGCTATCTTCGTCAGGCAGTGGCGGTACCAGTCGTCCTGGGCCCCCAGGGTCACGTCGCCGCCGCTGATGTGGGCCACCGGCACCCCGGCAAAGGCCGCAGCCTCGGCGGCGGCCAGTATCTCATAGCGGTCGCCCAGCACAAGGCAGCAGGCGGGCCTGTTTTCAGCGAACCACTCCGAGAAGCCCCGGATGGCTCTTTCCACCGCCCGCGCGGTGGAAAGCGGCCCCTCGTCCTCCTCGAACAGGATGGGGATGCGCGCCGCGATGGGCATGCCGTCCGCTTCTATCTCGCTCACAGTGGCCCCGTGCCGCTGAGACAGATGCGCGCCGGTGACCAGCAGGGCCAGCTTCGCGTCCGGCCGGGCGGCCAGCTTTTGCAAAACGGGGCGCAGCAGGCCGTACTCCGCCCGGGTGCCGGTGACAACGGCGATGAGAGGCTGTTCCATGGCCCTCTCCTCCTTTTGTTACAGTTCGATGGGCTCGTCCTCGGCAAAGTCCCGCTTTGCTTCAAGGCCCAGCACCTCGTGCCAGCGCATGGGGGAAACGCCGTCGCCCGGGCGCTTGGTGGTGAGGTTTTCGGCGGTGAAAATTTCGCCCTTTTTGATGGCCTTGGCGGCCACGATGCTCTTGCGGGCGATGGGCTTGTTCTTGGCCTCGCTGGCGGTCACCGCCTTGCGGCCGGTGCCGAGGGCGGCCTGGGTGTGGCGCACCGCTTTTATCATGGCGGTGAGCTCGGGCACGTCCAGGCTGGCCTTGTGGTCGGGGCCGGGGAGGGTCTTGTCCAGCGTGAAGTGCTTTTCAATGACCACCGCGCCCAGGGCCGCCGCGGCCACGTCGCACTCCCAGCCGGGGGTGTGGTCCGAAAGGCCCACCGGCACGCCGAACTGGTCCGCCAGTTCCAGCATGGCCAGCAGGTTCGCGTCCTCATAGGGGGTGGGGTACTCGGTGTTGCAGTGGAGCAGCGTCACCCCGGGGCAGCCGCCGTCCTCCAGAACGGAGAGCGCGTCCTCGATTTCCGGCAGGGTGCTCATGCCGGTGGAGAGCACCACCGGCTTTTGGGCCGCCGCCACCGCCTCAAGGTAGGGCAGGTTGGTGATCTCGCCGCTGGGAATTTTGAAGAAAGGCAGGTCCAGCTCCTTCAAAAACTCCACGCTGGGCAGGTCGAAGGCCGCCGAGAGGTACTGGATGCCGATGGAATCGCAGTACTCCTTCAGCTGGCGGTGGCCCTCAAAATCAAAGTGCAGCCGCCGGATCATCTCCAGCTGGCTCTCGCCGTCCCCCGTCTGGGCCTTCTGATACTCGGCTTTGGGCGCGAATTTCGAAACCACCAGCTCCGGCACGGCGGTCTGGTATTTCACCACGTCCGCCCCGGCGTTTTTGGCCGCCAGCGCCATCTGCTTTGCCATCTCCAGGCTGCCGTTGTGGTTGACGCCCGCCTCGGCAATGATGAGAACGTCCTGCATATTGTTATCGCTCCTTACCGTTTGTTTTCTTCTGCCAGAATGCCAGCGCCGCGAGGCCCAGGGCCCCCGCCAGCGTCAGGCCAAGGCCCGCCGCCGCGCCCGGCTGGGTGTAGGTGAGCGTGAGGGTGTGGCTGCCCGCGGGCAGTTCCACCGCCATCAGCGCTCCCGCCGCCTTTTGCACTTCAGCGGGTGCGCCGTCCACTTCGGCCCGCCAGTTGTCGTCGTAGGGCACCGTGAGCACCGCAAGGCCCTCCGTCTGTGCGCTGGTTTCCAGCTGGATGGCTCCGTCCGCCCAGCTTGTCACCGCGGGCGCGGCCGGGCGCAGTTCCTCACAGGCGGCGGCAAGGGCTTCCCCGTCCAGCACCGCGAAGCGTGCGGAATCCACCGACGCGCCCAAAGCGACGTTCACGGTCTGCCCTGCCTCAAACCGGCCCAGGTCCACCGCGGCGTCCGCCGAACGGTCAATGGAAAGGACAGTCCCCTTCTCCTGGCCGTTCACCGCCAGGGGCACGTCCGCCCCCGCGCCGGAAAAGATGGCGTAGAGGATGCCGTCTTCGGGCATCGTCAGGTCGAATTCCGCGCCGCTCCCGGCGCTCTCCACCGGGGCGAACAAGGCCGTTTCCCCGCCCAGCAGGGCGGTGTAAAGGGTCTCGGCCGCCTCAAAGGCGTCGAGGCCGTCGGCCAGTTCGAAGGCCGCCGCGTCCGAGGGCGACCAGAGCGCCCGGGGCAGAGCATTGGGGTTTTGGTACACCTGCCAGGGGGCGGCGACATCGGTCACTTCAAAGTGGGAGGGCACCGCGTCCCCTTCCTGCGCCAGGAACCACCCCACCGACAAGAGGCTGTCGGCGGCGGCGGTGCTGCCGGAAAGGTAGCCGTAGCTGGAGCCGTAGTTGCGGTAGCCCAGGGCCATCAGCAGAATGGAGGAGGCCCCGTCCTGCACGCTGCTGAAATGGGTCAAGCCGTCGTAGCCCAGCAGCATGGGGTCGTTGAGGGTGCGGAAGGAGGTCTTTTCCACCCGGAAGTCTTCTGTGTTCTCTTTTTCCACCGCCTGCACGGTGGCCCGCCCGGCCCGCACAAAGCCGGCGTAATCCGCCACGGGGTAGGCTTCAAAAAGGCGCAGCGCCCAGTACCCGTTCAGCGCCAGCTCCCCGGCGGTGAGGGCCGCCAGCGCCAGGGCGGCCAGCTGTTTTTTGCCGCCTTTGAGGCGGCCCCACAGCCAGACGAGGCCGATGCCCGCCGCCAGCAGGCAGCAGGCCAGCAGCCAGCGCCGCCGGCCGTAGGTCTCGGCGCGGAAGAAATAGACCAGCACTCCCAGCGCCGCCGCAAGCGCACCGGCGGCAAGACCCCTTTTCAGGCTCAGCGGCCCGGTGAGGGCCCCCGCGCCCAGGGTGAGCAGCAGGAACACCAGCAGAAAACTCTCCCGATAGGGGAACCAGTTGGGGGCGGCAAAGCCGTGCCACGCAAGGTCCAGCGGCCGCCACCAGAGGCTGACCAGCAGCAGGGCGGCGAACAGCCCATAGACCAGCTTTTCCCGCCGAGGCCGGGCGGAGAAGAAATAGAGCAGCGCCGCCCCGAGGCCCAGCATGCCGCAGTAGACGGGAGGCAGGCCGTTCTGCACGTCCGCCCAGACGAAGTTTCCGGTGAAGAACTTTTGGATGAGTTCCAGCGGCGAAAACTGCCCGCCGCCGGAGAGGTCGAGGCCGGTGCTCTTGACCTGCAATATCTCGGTCACCGCGGGCAGCAGCACCACACCGGCCAGCGCCGCCGCCGTGATGCCCGCCGCCGCGAAGCGGCCAAAGGCCGAAAGCGCCGCCTTTCCGCCGGGGTGGGGCGAGCCCGCCGCAAGGCTAGCGACGAAATACAAAACGGAGAATATGCACAGCATATACCCCATGTAAAAGTTCGTGAAGATGGCCGCGGCCAGCGCCAGACAGAAGCCCACGGCCCCTTTGCCCGCCAGCAGCCGGTCGATGCCGGCGCAGACCAGCGGCAGCAGGATGACCGCGTCCAGCCAGAGGACGTTCTGGGCGTAGGCCACCGCGTAGCCCATCAGGCCGTAGCACCAGCACAGGGGCAGCCAGAGGGCTTTTCCGTTTTCGCCGCCCCAGCGCCGCTCAAGGTAAAAGCAGAAGGCCGCCGCCGCCAGAATGACCTTGGCCGCGTAGACGATGCAGCACAGCTGGCCGTAGAATTCCGGCGCGGCGATAAGGTAGAGCCAGGCGAAGGGGCTGGCGAAATAGTAGGCGAAGAGGGCGAAGGCTCCGCCGCCCAGGCCCAGATCGTCGGCATAGAAAAGGCTGCCGCCTTCGCGCACCGCGTCATAGAAGTGGGCGTAGAAGGGAATATACTGGCTGTTCAGGTCCCCGGTCATCACCGAGTTCGGCCCGAAGGGCCAGAAGCCGCAGGCGGCATAGACGGCGCAGACGATGAGCGCCATGCCCCCCGCCGCCATGAAAAGACGGCCCCGGCGGCCCTGTAAAAAGCGTTTTGCTCGTTCCATTCCAAACCTCTCGCGGCGGGGCGCTCAGCCCCGCTTTTTCAAAAGCCGCCCTTTCCAGAAAAGGCCCAGGTCGGCCAGCACCGCCGCAGCGGCGGGCAGCACGGCCAGCGCCAGCGCCTGCCCCGCCCGGGGCACGAAGTACCGCCAGAAGGCCACCGGCGCGTTCACGGTGAGGGCGGCGTTTTCGCCCTCGGCCAGCACCACGCCCGCCCCGGCGGCGGGGTCGATGCGCAGGGTGTCCGCCGCTTCGGGGAACACCAGCAGCACGCCGCTGCCGGTCTCCCCGGCCCAGACGCGGCGGCGCAGGCTGAAGTCCTGCCCCGCGCCGGCCCAGTAGCCCTCAAAGCCGGAGGCCGGCGCGTCGGTGGCAAACAGCACGCTGCGCACCGGCTGGTCCAGCTCCAGGTGGAACTGGGGGTCGGCCCCGGTGGTGACCCAGAGGCCCTCGTCGGTGAGGGCGGCGTCCTGGCTTTGCAGCGAGGAAAGGGGCACCTCCACCGTGGTCAGCCGCCCGGTGGCAAAGCCAAGGGCGTCCCACCCGGCGTTTCCTAAGGCCCACAGCACCCACAGCGCCAGGGCCAGGAGATAGCAGGCGGCCACCAGATGGGCCGCCGCCCATGCAAACACTCGTTTCATCCTTCGGCCCCCACATTGCAGACAAAGTCAAACTGCCCTTCGGTCTCGTTCCAGACATACACCGCCGACTGCTCCCCGCAGCCCGCCAGCCCGTCGCTGAACAGAGCCGCGTAGCCGTCGGCAAAGAGGTCGTCGCTGCGCTCCACGAACACATAGTCGCAGCCGCGGTCACGGATGCACTCCAGCAGTTCCCCGGCGGTGTAGGGGTGGTAGTAGAGGGTGTCCTCTTCCAGCGCCCCGGGCAGCGCAAAGGTGCCGCCGCCGCCCTGGCCGTCGTTGCCGCTGTAGTCCAGATACCAGGGGTAGAGCTCGTAGGAATAGAGGAACCAGCGGCTGCCGTCGTCCCCCTGGCTGACAAAGAAGATGTGGGCATCCTCGGGCACCGCCGCCTGCACCTCCATTGCCTCGTCCCGGGTGGCCCAGCGCTCGGCGTATGCCGCGTTGCCCCCGCCGAACACGGTGAGGCTGAAGGGCAGCCGCAGCCACACCAGCGCCGCCAGCGCCAGCGTCATCACCGCGAAGCCGGTCTGCAACAGGCCCTGGATGCGCTCGGAGCCCATGGCCCGCAGCACCAGCGCCGCCGATGCCAGCAGCCAGCCCAGCAGATAGGGGTACATATACCGCTCAAAGCCCACCAGCCCGTCGGACACTTCGTCCCGGAAGACGTACACATAGGTCAGGCCGATGAAGAAGAAATAGGCCGCGAAGCCCGCCGTGCCCAGCAGGGCAAAGAGGCCCGCCTGCCGGCGCAGGGCCTTGTCTTTCGTGAGGATGGCCGCCCCCACTGCCATGGCCGCCGCCAGGGCGATGACCACCGCGAAGGGGCCCACCATGGTGGTTTTGGAGGTGAAAAGCGCCCGCACAAGGCCGCCCATGATGGTGGTGAACTCCTCGGTGCGGCCGATGCCCAACAGTTCCTTCACGCCGGTGATGACCATCTCGGCCATGCCCATCTCCTCGGTGCCGCCCACGTTGGAGGTGTCCGCCACACTGGCCACCGCGAGGTATTTCTGCCAGCTCCAGAAGGAAAGGCCGCAGGTGACGAAGAGCCCGGCCCAGCCCGCCGCGGGCTTTGCCCAGCGGCGCAGGGGGGCTTTTTCCATCAGCAGGGCGAAGGCCCCGTCGGCGGCGATGAGGCCCGCCGCCACCAGCGCCAGGGCAAAGCCGGTGTCCTTTTCCAGGCACAGGGCGGCCAGCGCCAGGGCACTGGGCCACAGCGCCTTCTTTTCATTGATATAATAGACCGCCAGCGCGCCGCCGAAGGTCAGGCCCAGGGGGATGTCCGAGAGGGCCGAGGCGTAAAGGTCGGTGGGGCGGGTGACGCTGCCGTAGAGGGTGATGACGAAGGGCAGCAGAAAGCCGAAGCCCAGCGCCGGCACCCACTGCCGGGGCTTGCCCTTTTCGCAGCCGGCGGTGAGGGCGGCAAAGATGGAAAGAAGCAGGATGTCGTAGGCCGCCAGCACCCGCCACTCGGCGTATTCGCCGAAGAACTGGAAGAACCAGCCCAGCACCACCAGCGCCGGGCGGTGGGTGCCCACCCAGGCCCAGCCGATGTCGGCGTTCACATAGAGCCCGCCGCTGGTCTTGACGATCTTGGCGGCGGTGCCCCAGAAGGAGAATTCATCCCAGGTGGAGAACATGGGCTGCCGCCAGGCGAAGAAGGCCAGCAGCGCCGCCGACAGCACAAAAAAGGCGGCAAAACCGGGGGCTTTCAGCGCGGAGGCAGGCTGTTTTGCCCCCGGCCGGAAAGCGAGCACCCAGGCCGCCGCCGCCAGCACAAAATAGAGCCACCCGGCCGCCGCCAGCACGCCCAGCATGCCCGCGGCGCTGAACCACACCATGGTGGCGCACAGCGCCGCAAAGGGCGCAAGCGGCGCGGGCAGCTTTGTGCGCCGCGCCATGAGCACGGCAAAGCCCGCCAGCGCCGCCAGCGACAGATAGCTGTAAAAAAGTTCCATACGCAAAGCTCCCCGCGCGCGTCAGGCCTGCTGTTCCAGGCGGCGGCGCATCTTTTCCAGTTCTTCCATCTGGCCCATGTCCATCCAGGCGGACTCGTTGATGGGATACACCCCCACCGGCAGGCCCTTTTGGCGGTATTCGTCGATCACATCGGGGAAGCCCACCTTGCGGCCTTCCTCCATCTCCTCCACCACCTGGGGCTCCACAACATAAACGCCGGTGTTGGTGAGGAAGTTCAGCTCCGGCTTTTCCCGCATGGCGGCAATGGCGCCGTTCTCCCCCATCTCCACCACGCCGTAGGGCACGGTGTAGTGCTTGTAGGCGCAGATCATGGTGATGAGGTTGCCGTGCTTTTTGTGGTACTGATACACGTCGCCGTAGTCCACGTCCAGAAGGGTGTCGCAGTTGGAGAAGAAGAAGGTGCTGTCCAGCTTGCCCTTGAGCAGGCTCAGGCCGCCGCCGGTGCCCAGAAACTCCGTCTCGTCCACATACTCCACCTGATAGCGCAGGTCCTCCAGGTCGTTGAAGTAGGACTTTATCATATTCTTTTTGTAGTTTACCACCAAAAGCATGCGGCGGCAACCGAAATCAGAGAAGCGCTCCAGGATGAGCTCGCAGATGGGTTTCTCCCCCACCGGGATCAGGGGCTTGGGCAGGATCTTCGTGTAAGGGTAAAGCCGGGTGCCAAGGCCGCCCGCCATCACCACCACCGGGATGTTCGCCTGCTTGCGGTTGTCCACGTCAAGGCCGGTGGCGAACACCACGTCCGCCACCTTGCCGTCCCGGTCCAGAAGGGGCAGCGCGTCGATATAATACCGCTCCAGCATGGACTTGGCCCGCCCCCGCTCTTCCAGCGGCAGGCTCTTGGGGCTGTAGTTCGCCGCAAGGCGCACCGGGTCCTCCAGCTTGCCGCCCCGCAACAGGAACTTGCGCAGGTCGCCGTCGGTGAGCACCGCTTGCAGCCTGCCCTCCGGCGCGATGAAGAGGATGCGCTGGCCGGTCTCGTCCAGCTGCTTCATGGTCTCCAGGATGGTGGCGTCCTCCCGGATGAACAGTTCTTCCAGTTTCAATCGTCTTCCCCCTTTTCCCGTTTCAGCGTCAGCGCGCACCCGGCAAGGCCGGGCAGCACCGCCAGCCAGAACAGCTGCCATGCCGACGGGATGAAGTATTCCTGCCAGGGCTGGCGCTCGTTGAGCACGATGGCAGTGAGTTCCACCGCCACGCCGGCGGTGTCCGCCAGGTCCAGCCGCAGCCCCTGCCCGGCGAACCGGGGCAGGGTGTAGAGCCAGCTGCCGTCCGGCTGCGCCGTGGGCCACACCCGCAGGCGGGAGGTGTAGCCAAAGCCCGGCAGGTGATAATAAAGGTCCTTTTCGGCGGAGGCCTCCCCCTCGTACCGCGCCACAAGGCGCAGCCGCCGCACCAGCGTGCCGGGATTCAGCAGCAGTTGGGCGTCGCCGGTGGTGCTGGTGAGCACGCCGCCGTTGTTTTCCATGTTCACGAGGGTGTACTGCCCGGTGTTTTCCAGCGTGACGGTCTTTTCTTTCAAAAGGCCGGCGGCATAGAGCAGCTGGTCCAGGGCGAAATTGCCCACGAGAGTCAGCGCCAGCAGGCAGGCCCCCAGGGCGTAAAGCGCCCGGAAGGGCCGGCGGCGCGCCGCCGCCCAAAGTTTTTTCAGCCGCTTCATCCCGTCACCTCCCCGGCAAGGGACGCGGCGGGCGTCCAGCCCGCTTCTCCCTTTTCATAGAGGGCGGGGCCCGCCTTCGCGGCGGCCAGCCCGTCGGTGAAGAGGTCGGCGTAACTCTCTTCAAAAATGTCGTCCACCCGGCTCACCAGAAGCAGGTCCACCTGCTCCTTTTCCAGCAGGGCGGCAAACTCCTCTTTTGTATAGGGCGCGCCGTAGGCCATGCCCTCCACCAGCGCCGGTTCGCCGTAGGTGGCGCCGCCCTCGCCGTAGACAAGAGCGGGGCACAGCTGCTGATTGAACAAAAACCAGGAAAAGCCCTCGTCGCCCTGGCGGATAAGGAACACTTTCCTGCCCGGTTCGATGGCCTCTTTCGCGGCCTTCGCCACCGCCACTTCCCCGCGCACCGCGGCATACTCGCCGCCGCCCACCCCCAGCAGGGTGAACTGGGGCTCGGTGCCCACCGCCAGCGCCGCGGCGAACACCGCGCCCACGGCCAGCGCCGCCGCCCGGCCAAACACCGGGCGCTTTGCAGCGGCGCAGCTGACCGCCAGCACCGCCAGCGCCAGCAGCAGCCAGCCGGTGTAATAGGAAGCGAGATACCGGGGATAGCTGGCGAGGCTCTCCGGGGTGGAGTCTTTTAACAGGAAGGCGTAGCTCAGCCAGAGCATCAGCCAGTAGCCGGCAAAGCACACGCCGCTGCCCGCGGCGAAGAGGGCGGCCCGCAGCCGCGCCCGTTTATCCGGGGCCAGCAGCACGGCGGCCAAAAACACCGCCAGCGTCAGCGCCGCCACCGCCGCGCCGGTGCCGAACACCGACACCTTGCGGTGCCAGAACGCGTCGGTCATGGCGCTGCCGTACTGCCAGAAGAGGTCGCTGCGGGCCTCGAAGTAGCTTTCCACCGGCAGGCCCAGCAGCAGCTTGACGCCATTGGCCACCACCGCGGGCAGGCTGGCGGAGGCGGTGTCGCCCATGCCGCCGGCGGCGGCATTCTGCCGCACAAGGCCCGCGATGTAGTTGTTCCAGAGAAGGTACTGGGCGGTGGGGGCGGCAAGGCAGGCCGCGCCGAAGCCCAGCCGGACGGCCAGACCTTTTGCCCCCCGCTTTCCGCCGGGGGCAAACAGCACCGCGTCCAGCGCTACAAGGCCCGCCGCGGCAAGGCCCAGCACAAAGGTATTGCTTTTCACGTTCGCCGCCAGCATCAGCACCGGCAGGGTGAGCCACCGGGCCGCGGGGCCCTCGTCTCTCACCGCCAGCCAGAAGGCCGCGGCCCCGCCGAAGAGCATGCCGGCGGGCAGATCGCCCAGAAACTCCAGCCACGCGGTGTTCAAAAGGGCGGTGTGGCCCGCCACCGTGACCAGCGTGGGCAGGCTCAGGCCCGCCAGAAAGAGCGGGCAGGCCAGCCGGGCGCGCTTTGCGCAGCCCACGGCGGCAGCCACCGCCGCCAGCATCAGCAGGTCGGCGGCGAAGATGGACCGCCAGGGCGCGAAAGCGCCGAACAGCTGGAAGAAATAGCTTGCCAGCGGCAGGGCGGCCAGCTCGGTCATCTGCCAGGGCAGGCCGGTGTCGCAGACGGTGTAAAGGGCGTCGTTTTCGCAGGTGAGCTTCGCGGCGGTGCCCCAGAAGGAGTATTCGTCAAAATTGAGGAACTCCGGCCGCAGCAGCCAAAGGCCCACGGCCAGCGCCAGCGCCAAAGCCCAGAACAGCTTTGCGGCGGGGCTTTCCAGCGCCGCAGCAAAGGGGCAGGCCGCGCCTTTTTTCTTTGCCAGCGCGGCCTCGAGGCCGCCGCCCAAAAGGCCCAGCGCCGCCAGCGCAAGGCCCGCCGGGCGCAGAACGCCCAGGAGCCCCGATGCCAGCAGCACCAGTTCCGCCAGGGCCAGCGCCGCCAGCGGCGCGGCGGCGCTTCCCACGCCGGCGCGGCGGGCGAGCACCGCGCTCATGCCGAAGAGGGCCGCCAGCATCACCAGCAGGCCGAACAGTTCGCCCCAGGCCACGGCAGGCCCTCCCTTCTGTTTTGTGGTTTCTTTACAGGGCCAGAACGGCCTCGATCACCCGGGCGCACTGGGCCTCGGTGAGATCAGTAGAGCAGGGGATGTTCACGATGCGGCGGCGGTACTCCCGGGCGACGTCCATGGCGTGGGTCTCGCAGGAGCCGTAGTCGCACTGCTCGTTGATGAGAGACCAGACCGGGCGGGTCTGGATGCCCTGGGCCTGCAGGCGGGCGATCACGTCGTCCCGCTCCAGGCGGTCGGGCAGCAGCAGACTGTAGAACCAGTGGTTCGAGCGGGTGCCCGCCCGGAAGGGCAGCATGGAAAAGCCCTTCACGCCGTCCAGCGCGGCCTTGTACTGCTCGTAGCGGGCGGTCTTGTGCTCAATGAAGCCCTCCAGCAGTTCCATCTGAGCAAGGCCCAGGCAGGCGTCGATGTTGGTCATGCGGTAGTTGTAGCCCACCTCGTCGTGCTTGAACTGCAAAAGGTCGGTCTTGGCCTGGGTGGACAGATGCTTTGCCCGCTCGGTCCACTCCGGGTGGTTGGAGACCAGGGTGCCGCCGGTGCCGGTGGTGATGATCTTGTTGCCGTTGAAGCTGTAAGCGCCCACGTCGCCCATGGTGCCGGCGAACTTGCCCGCCAGCGGCCCTTCGGTGTACTTGGTGCCCAGGGCCTCGGCCGCGTCCTCGATGAGGGTGAGCTTATAGTCCTTCGCGATGCGCAGAAAACGGGGCATGTCCGCCATGTTGCCGAACACGTGCACCAGCACCAGCGCCGAGACCCTGGCCCCGGTGCGCTTGTTGTAAAGGCCGTCCGCCTTCAGCTCGCACTGGTTCGCGCAGAAGTCCTCCACCGCATCCGGGTCCATGGTGGCGGTCTCGTCGCAGCCGAAGAACACCGGCTGAGCGCCCACGTACCGGGTGGTGGGGTTCACGGAGGCGATAAAGGTCAGCGCGGGCACGATCACCTCGTCGCCCGGCTTCACGCCCGCCGTCAGCGCCGCCAGATGCAGGGCGGCGGAGCCGGAAGCGCAGCACACAGCCTGGGGCATGCCCACATACTTCGCGATACACTCTTCCATCTCGCCCACCTTGGCGCCGCTGGTGGACACCCACGCGCCCTCCAGCGCCTCGTCCACATATTTGCGCTCGTTGCCGCAGAAGTTGGGCACCGAAAGGGGAATGAACTCACTCATTGTTATGACCTCGCTTTTAGTTGGATTGATCGTCTTTTTTCAAAAGAGCGCCCAGCGCCCGGCGCAGCTGGCAGAACACCGCCAGCGCCAGCGGGGGCACGAACAGCAGAAGCATCCCTTCGCCCGCGCCGGGCAGGAAGGCCGCCAGCGGGGAGAGGTCCGGATTGAACACAACGCCGTCCAGCCGGGTGACCACGCCGCCCTGGCTGTCCGGGTCGATGCGTACCTCGCTCACCTTCACGCCGCCCAGATCGAAGGAGTAGACGCCGGGGGCGGTCTGGACCCCGTAGACCGACTGGCGGGGGGAGAAGTCCGTCTGGCCCGGCGTTTTCCAGTAGAGCATCACCGCCTGGGGCGGGCTTTCGTGCTCCACAAAGAGCCACACGGTGTCAAGATAGGCTTCGCCCTGCCACAAAAGCTGGGGGTCGCCGTCGGTGGAGATGTACCACGGGCCCTCCTCCCCCGCGTCGTAGGGCTGGATGCCCACCGGGGTGAAGTCCTCGGCGGTAAGGCTTTGGGTGGTGGCCAGCCCCTGCCCGGCGTACCAGGCGGTTTTGGCAAGGCTCACGCAGCCCAGCAAAAGCCAGAGGGCCAGCCCCGCGGCCCAGGCGATGAGGAGCGGTCGTAATTTTTTCATGCCGCGCCTCCTTCCACCCGGGTCCAGCGCACGGTGTCGCCGTCGTACTCGATGGCCAGCAGCACCGGCTCGTCGGGCTTGTCGTCCGGCAGGCCCTCGCAGCCGAAGGCGGGGCCGATCACGTCGGCGATGTAATCATCGCTGGCGTCCACCAGCACGTGGGTGTATTTTTTGTCCAGCAGGAACAGCCGCAAATCGTCGGCGTCCGCCACCGTCTGGTAGCTGTAGACCTCCGGCACGCCCTCCCCCGCCGCCTCGGGCGAGACGAGGTTCATGTGGGTGGTGTCCCAGTTGTAGTCGCCCTCGTGGCCGTAGCCGAAGCCGCCGAAGCCCCGGGCGAGGGTGGCGTTCAGCTCAAAGCCGTAGTAGTTCCAGCGGATGGCGGTGTCGCCCTGGCTGATGAGCAGCACCGTGTCATCCCAGTCCAGCAGGCCGTTCACCGTCTCCGCCCGCTCCTTCACGTCCTGGCGCACGGAGTACACCGAGTGAGGGTAGTTCCAGAAGCCGGCGGTGGGCATGCCCCGCCAGACGATGAGCGCGCAGAAGCCCAGCAGCACCCCGGCGGGCACCGCGCCCGCCAGCTTTGCCGCCCGGCTTTCGGCGGCGGCATACCGGGCCAGAAGGCCCAGCGCCATCAGGAAAAAGCCCATGTAATAGGGGCCGATGTAGCGGATGTAGTCCTGCAGGTTGGCCGCGTCGGTCTCGCGGAAGTTGTAGACATAGAGGAACAGGTGGAAGATGAGGAAGGCCCCCAGCGCCAGGGTGCCGAACACGCCCAGGCACACCGGGCGCAGGCGTTCGCCCTTCGGCGCGGCCAGCGCCGCCGCGGCCAACACCAGCCAGATGAGGGTCAGGGCCAGCGCGCCGCCGCCCAGAAGGCACACCGGGATGGTGAAGGGGCTGGCAAACATGGCGTCCCGCACCTGGGCAAACTTTTCGGAGGGCTCCATGAAGCCCAGAAGCTGGGCCACGCCCTCGGCCATGGCCTGCCCCTGGGTGACCTCGTGGATCTCGCTGCCCACGGTGGTCTTGCCAAGGCCCGTCACCGCCGCCACATAGCGGCTCCAGCCAAGATAGGCAATGCCGCCGGGCAGGATGGTGAGCAGAGCCAGCAAGGCGTCTTTCAGGCGGCGGGGGACTTTGCGCTTCGGCCCGCAGAAAAGCCGGTCAGCGCAGACGAGGCCCACCACGATGCACCCGTAGGCAAGGCCCACGTCCTTGGTGAGCACCAGAAAGGCCGCCAGAAGGGCCGTAAGAGCGAGGGCCGCGGCGGGCCGCTCACGCAGGGAGAAACAGACGCACACCGCCGCCCCGAACACAAAGCCCAGGGGCAGATCGCCCATGAAGGAGAGATAGACGTTGGAGATGCCGCCGAGACTCGGCGCGCTGAAAAAGTACGGCACCAGAAAGCCGCAGGCGGCAACCACCGCCGCCCCCGCTTTGGAGCGGCGGGGCAGGCTGGCCACAGCGGCCACGGCGGCGGCCAGCAGGGCGTCCAGCGCGAAATAGGCCGACCACTCGGAGAAGCCCTCGCCGAAGAACTGGAAGAGATAGCTCACCAGCATCAGCGCCGGGGTAGCGGTGCGGGCCAGAAGGTTGCCCGGCGCGCCGGGGTGCAGCATGTCGTGGAGCTTGGTCAGCTTTGCCGCCGAGCCCCAGAGGCTGAACTCGTCGGTCTGGGTGAACATGGGCTGGGTGACGGCGAACACGGCCAGGAAAAGGGCCGCCGCCGCAAGAAACACCATGAAGCCGGGGGTGAGGAGCTCTTTGAGCGTTTCGGCAAGTTCTTTTTTGAAGATGAGCCACGCCGCCAGCGCCGCGGCGGCCAGATAAAAGGCCCAGCCGCCCGCCTTGAGCAGCCCGGCCATGCCCCAAAGGCACAGCCAGACGGCCCCGCCGGCGATCACCGGCAGAGCCAGCAGGCCCGCGTCCAGCTTGAAGCGGCGGGCCAGCACGGCGCTGTAAAGGCTGATGGCCAAAAGCGCCAGTATCCCACTGAGCAGCGGCAAGCGCGCCGCCCCCTTTCGTTTTGGTTTTCAGCTGATGACGTACACCGGGCCGATGAAGTAGTGCTGGAACAAGAGCACCGCTCCAAAGGCCCCGAACGCCGCCGAGACCCCCAGCGCCACCCGCTGGGCTTTCGCCTGCCCCGAGGCGAGCCGGGGCTCCAGCACATGGCTCAAGAGGGCCGCCACCAGCACGAAGAGCATCAAAAAGGCGGGCAGGAAATACCGCGCCTGCAGCCCGATGATGCGGATCATGCCCACCGGGGTGCTGGTGATGTACATGGCGGTGGCGGCGCCGGCCATGTAGACGATGCTGAGCGCCCCCAGGCCAAAGGCGGGCATGGGCTTGAGGCTGCTCTTCTCGTGCACCGAGAGCGCCGCCGCGAAGAGCAGCACCAGCGGGCTGACGAGGCTGATGAAGGGCACTTCCAGGTCCAGCGCGCCGAAAACGCCCAGCTGGCCCAGGAAGAAGTCGTTTTCATAGAAGGTGCCCAGCAGCACCGCCGCGTAGCGGAAGGGATTGGCCAGGATGCCCAGCAGCTGGGGCACCTCCGCCGCGCCCTCGATCTGGCGGCCCACATAGGGGTAGTTGAAGCGGAATGCGGTGCCGTACCAGTCGAACAGCTTGCCCAGGGCAAGGCCGCCCACAAGGCAGCCCACCGCCAGCTGCCACTTTTTGACCCGGGTCTTCCAGGCCGGGCGGGGCAGCACCAGCGGCAGCACCACCCACAAAAGGCTGATGTAGGGCTTGGCCAGATTCATCATCAGAAACGCCACGATGAACACGGCGATGTCCCTGTCCAGAATTTCGTCCTTGCAGTAGAAGCTGGCCACCAGATAGTAAAAGCCCAGCAAGGTCGCGTCGTAGCTCACCGAGGCGGCCATGTAAAGGCTCAGCGGCAGCAGCATGAAGGCGGTGAACACCGGCTTGTAGCGCCGGCAATTCTTCAGCGCCAGCCAGCACAGCGCCGCATAGGCCGCCAAATTCGCAAGCCGCGCGGCGTAAAGGCAGCCCAGCGCCTTGAAGCCCAGGATGCGGGCCGCCAGGATGCCCAGCGCCTGGGGCAGCATGGAGAGGGTCATGAAGAAATAGGGCTCGCCCACCGCCTCTTTGGCGGGCTCGCCGTCAAAATAGGCGGCGAAGCCGTCGGCGATGCTCTCCACCCGGCCGTTCTCCCCCCGCTGCTTGAGGGCATAGCCCGCGGTGGTGTAGCTGCGCTCCTCGCCCTCCTCGGTGTAGGTGAGGCCCTGGCTGGTGTGGTCGGCCACCCACGCGCCGGGGAAACTCTCCACCAGCTTTGCCACATCGTCGGGATAAAGGCGGTCGTGGTCGAAGGTGAGGCGGCCCTGGCTCAAAGAATAGCTGCGCAGAAAGTGGGCGGCCTCGTCCGGCACCTGCAAAGGCGGGTTCGCAAAGCAGAACAGCGCCCCGCACAGCACGATGGCCAGCGCGGCCTTTGCGTCAAAGCTGCGCAGTTTTGAGCCGGCCCAGACCGCCAGCGCCGCGGCCAGCACGAACACCGCCGCCGCGCCGTAGAGCAAAAGGGCGGGCACGCCCCGGTTGTCGAGATAATACACCACCCGCCAGTAGTACATGAAGCCCACGGCGGCGGCAAGAGCGGCCACGAGACCCAGGGCGATGAGCACCGGGCGGGGCGGCCGCCGGAAATGTTTTGAAAGCACGTTTTGCACGGAATGACCTCGTTCGCTCGATTTGCGGCCCCCTTTGCAAAGGGCCCTTTAAAAACGGCACAAGCCGGGCCGCCCCTCCAGCGAGGGCCCGCCCGGCAGCCGGAACAGCCCGGCGGCAGCCGGGCCTTTTTTACAGATTGTAGACGTCGGGTTTGTAGCGCTCCATGTTGCCGCGCAGAAACTCGATGGTGGCGGCCAAACCCTGCTCAAAGGTGTAGGCAGGCTTCCAGCCGGTGAGGGCGCGCATCTTGGAGGCGTCGCCCAGCAGACGGTTGACCTCGCTGTTCTCCGGGCGCAGGCGCTGCTCGTCGCAGACGATCTTCGCCTCGGGGTTGATCTGGCGGATCAGCTCGTTCGCAAGGTCGCCGATGGAGTGCTCCTCGCCGGTGGCGATGTTGACCTCCTGGCCGATGGCGGCCTCGCAGTCGCCCAGGGCCATGAAGCCGGCGGCGGTGTCCTTGACGTAGTTGAAGTCGCGGGTGGGGGTCAGGCTGCCCAGCTTGATCTCGGTCTTGCCCGCCAGCAGCTGGGTGATGATGGTGGGGATGACCGCCCGGGCGCTCTGGCGGGGGCCGTAGGTGTTGAAGGGCCGCACGATGGTGACCGGCAGCTCAAAGCTGCGCCAGAAGCTCTCGGCCAGCCGGTCCGCGCCGATCTTGGTGGCGGAATAGGGGCTCTGGCCCTGGTAGGGGTGCTTTTCGTCGATGGGCACATACTGGGCGGTGCCGTAGACCTCGCTGGTGGAGGTGACCAGCAGATGCTGGGTGCCCACCTGACGGGCGGCGTTCAGCACGTTCAGGGTGCCTTTGATGTTGGTGTCCACATAGCTGTCGGGGCTGTGGTAGCTGAAGGGGATGGCGATGAGGGCCGCCAGATGATAGACGATCTCCTGGCCCTCCATGGCGTGGCGCACGCCGTTGGGGTCGCGCACGTCGCCCATGAACACTTCGATCTCGTTCTTGATCTCGGGGGGCAGGGTGTCCAGCCAGCCCCAGGTGCCGAAGGAGTTATACAGGCAGAAGGCCTTGACCTTTTCGCCCTTTTTGACCAGTTCCTCGGTGAGATGGCTGCCGATGAAGCCGTCGGCGCCGGTGACCATGACGGTATGTGCCATACTTGCGCTCCTTTTTTGATGACGGGCTCTGGGCCCGGTTTTTCACAAAATCACACAAAAACAGTATACCCCATTTACGGCCGGATTTCAACCGCCTGCGCCCTTTACACCGCCGCGCAAAACAGATATAATAATTTAGATATTGCCCGCATTCGCGCTGAAAGGAGGCCGCCGGGGTGAGTTTTCAGAGTTTTTCCTACTTTGCGTTCCTGCCCGTGGCGGCCTTTTTGTATCTGAAGGTCTGCCCGGCCCGGTTCCAGAACGGCCTGCTCCTGGCGGCAAGCGTTTTGTTCTACTGGGCGAACCGCCCCACCGGGGCGGACTGGCCCGCCGCGTGGCCGCTGGTGCCGCTGGCGGTGCTGGCGGCGGTGTGCCTCTTCGTCTGGCGGGCGGCCCTCGCCCTTGCCCGCAGGGAAAAAGGCCAGAGGGGCCGGCTGCTGGCTGCCGCCGTCGTGGCCCTTCTGGCGGTGCTGGCGGTGTTCAAATACTTCAACTTCCTTTTGCCGGTGCTGCCCCTGGCCCCCGGCGTTCTCCACGCCCTGCCCTTCCCCCTGGGCATCAGCTTCTACACCTTCGCCGCCGTGAGCTATCTGGTGGACGTGGCCCGGGGCGACATGGAGCCGGAAGAAAACTTTGTGAACCTCGCGGCCTTCCTCTGCTTTTTCGGCACCATCACCGCCGGCCCCATCTGCCGCGCAAGGCAGGTGCTGCCCCAGCTGCGGGCCGAGCACCGCTTTGACGCCTCCCGCACCGTGCGGGGTTTGCAGCTGTTTGCCCTGGGTCTTTTCAAAAAGGTGGCGGTGGCGGATGTCATCATGATGTACGTCCAGCCCATCTACTCCGACGCCGCTGGCCACGGCGGCCCGGCCCTTGTGGCGGCCACGGTGGGCTACACCCTTTATCTCTATTTCGACTTCGCGGGCTATTCCGAGATGGCCCGGGCCAGCGCCCTTTTGCTGGGGCTGGACATCCCCGAAAACTTCAAGACCCCCTTCTTCGCCGCCAACTTCTCCGGCTTCTGGAGCCGCTGGCACATCAGCCTTTCCAGCTGGCTGCAGGACTATCTCTTCACCCCCCTCGTCTGGGCGGACGCCTCCAGGCTGCCCCTCATCGGGCGGCGTGTGAGCCGCCTTTCGCCGGTGGTGTGCGTGTTCATCGTGTTCTTCGTCTCCGGCTTCTGGCACGGCAGCACCCTGCCCTTCGTGGTCTGGGGCTTTTTGCAGGGCGCTTACCGCGCCGGGGAGGAGCTCATCCACCAGAGATTCGGCAAGCCCAAGAAAAAAGCTCCCGCCCGCGTCCTCTGGGCCAAGCGGGCCGGCGTATTCCTTTTGTGGGCCTTCGGCATGGTGTTCTTTGCCGCCGGCTCCAATGTGGGCGGCAGCGGACTGGGGCAGGCCTTTTCCGTTCTGGCAGGCTTTTTCCGTGACTGGAGCCCCGCCCGCTTTGCCGCCGAGAGCTGGCAGGCGGTGCTGGACGGCTTCTACGCCCAGAACATGATGGCTGCGGCGTGGTGTGCTTTTCTGGCCTTCACCCTGGCGCTGGCGGTCTGGCTGGACTGGCAGCGGGCCTTCCGCTTCAAGAACAAGAGCGCCGAACTGGTGCTGCAAAGCCAGAAGACGGCGGTGCGCTGGGCGCTCTACTACGCGCTGGTGCTGGCCATCTTCGGCGGCCTGCTCATGGCCAGCGGCGGCTTTGGCGGCGCAAGTTTCGCCTATGGCGGTTTTTAAGCGGCGCCCGGCGGCATCGGGCCGCGGCGTGCTGACGAAGGAAAGAAAGGAGGCGCGGGAATGCGCGACATTCTGAAAAAGCTGGCGCTGCTGGCTCTGCCGGTGGCGGCGTATTTCTGCGTCTTTGCCGCCTTCGAGCCCAACAACTACTTCGGCCTCAAGGCCTCTACCTCCAGCGAGGCCCCGGTGGCCCGGCTGAAAAGCTACGCCGCCGACCCCGGCGAGCGCATCATCGTGGGGGACTCCCGCCTCGCCCACTTCGACATGGAGCAGGTGGAAGCCGTCAGCGGCCGCACCTGGCAGAATCTGGCCTTCGGCGGGGCCTCCCTGCGGGAGGGCGTGGACGTGGTGAACTGGGCACTGGAGCAGAACCCGGACCTTGAGGAAGTGGTGTTCGGCCTCTCCTTCTACACCGTCACCGAGACCTACGACGCCAACCGCATGAGCACCCTGGAAAAGACGCTGAACAATCCCCTGGCCTACATGTTCAACCTGGAATACAACGTGAACATGCTCACCGCCCTCTCCGAGCGGCTTCGGGGCATCCCCAGCGGCAGCGCCGAGGAGACCGGCGACTGGGTGTATCCCCAGGACTACACCGGCCCCGACGGCACGGTGTATGAGCTGCACACCCGCCTTGCCACCTACCCCGAAGCCCTTGTGCCCCGGTGCAAGGGCTGGACGCTCAACGAAGAACAGCTGGCCCGCTTTTGCGAGATGGCCGCCGCCTGCCGGGACAAGGGCGTTGAGCTCACGGTGGTGCTGCCCCCCATGGCGGACATCGTGCTCACCGACGCCTGCATGCCCTATGGCATCGACGAGGCCATGGCCACTGATTTTCTTCCTCAGCTGGCCGAGTGGGCCGAGGAATACGGCTTTTCCGTGCTGGATTACGAATGGGCTGACCGCCCGGACTTTGACGACGACAAACAGTTCTTCGACGGGTTCCATCTGGACACCCGCTACGGCCTGCCCCAGTGGGTGGACCGGCTGTTCACCGACATCGGATAAACACAGGAGGGACCGGGAATGGGTCTTGACTTTTTGATCCTCTATGAGCACACGGTGCGGGAGTACGAGAGCGACCTTTTGCTGAAGCTGGAGCTGGAGCGCCGGGGCTACACCGCCGAGATCCGCCAGCTGCTGGACCGCAAGAAGCTGAAATACTTCACCTGGAAAAAGCCGAAGGTGCTCATTTCCAGCTGCATGTACGACAACGAGGCCATCAACAGCCACGTCTACAACAACATCGGCCGGTGCGACAAGATCGTGAACCTCCACTGGGAGCAGATGCTCAGCGACACCCAGGAGGCGGGCGACTGGTTCAACATGAACGGCAACGCCAAAAAGTGCGTGCAGACCTGCTGGGGCCGCCGCACCGCCGACCGGCTCATCGCCCACGGCATGGAGGAAAAGAACACCCCCGTCACCGGCGCGGTGATGATGGACTTTCTGCGCCCGGAGTTCGCGGGCTACTTCAAATCGAAGGAGCAGCTTTGCGCCGAGCACGGCCTGGACCCCGCAAAGAAACTGCACCTTTACATCTCCAGCTTCGGCTACGCCAGCATGACCGACGCCGAAGTCAAGGAGCTCAGCGAGATGGCGGGCACCGATTTTTCCGGCTTTGCCGCCACCAACCGGATGAGCATGGCCGAGACCCTCGACTGGTTCGACCGGTATCTGGCCGACCACCCGGAGGTGGAGCTGGTCTACCGCCGCCACCCCAGCGAGTGGAACAGCCCCGCGCTGGCCGACCTTGCGAAAAAGCGGCCCAACTTCCACGTCATCTTCTCCGACAGCGTGAAGCAGTGGATCGTGGCGGCGGACTCCATCTCCATCTGGATGAGCACCGCCATCGCCGAGGTGTACATGGCGGGCAAGAGCTGCCACATCCTGCGGCCGGTGCCCATCGAGCACGAGTACGACCCGGTGATCTACGCCGGGGCGAAGTACGTCACCAATTACGAGGATTTCGCCGCCGCCATGGCCGAGGATGAGCCCCCCTTCCCCATCGCGAAGGAGGTCATCGAGGGCTACTTTGACCCCAGCCCCATCCCCGCCTACAAGCGGATGGCGGACCTGCTGGAGCAGGTGTACAAAGAGCCGCCGCAGGATGCGCCCATGGGCGAGGGCTTCACGCCTCACTTCAACTGGCTCAAGTTCTTCGCTCTCTGGGGCGTGCACATCCTGTTCGCTCTGCGCCTGCCCCCGAAAAAGGTGTTTTTCTTCCACAAGGGGCTGGCGGATTTTGCCCAGCGCATCTACGGCTATGTGGAGAAGGCATACGTCCCGAAGGCCGACGTGAAGGCCATGGAGGCGCGCATCGCGCCCTTTGTGAAGTAAAGGAGGCGGCGCTTTGAACCCCCAGCTGCGCAAGAATCTTTTGTTCAACACGGCGGGCAGCCTGCTGTTCTATCTGTGTCAAGCGGCGCTGAACCTGCTGGTCACGGCGCTGGCGGGCGTTGCCGCCAACGGCATGCTGGCCACCGCCATGACCATCGCCAACGTCTGCCTCTCGGTGGCAAGCTTTGGCATGCGCACCTTCCAGGTGTCCGACCTTGCGGGCAAATACGCCGACCGCACCTATCTCGCCAGCCGCTACGTCACCCTGACGGCGGCGGGCGCGGGCTGCCTTGTGTTCGCCTTCATCAACAGCTACTCCGCCGAGCAGCGCTGGGTCATCGCCCTCTACACCGCCTACCGCCTCATCGAGAGCTGGTCCGACGTGTGGCACGGCTATCTGCAAAAGGCCGAGCGGCTGGACGTGGTGGGCATCAGCTTCGGCGTGCGCGGCCTTGTCACCGCCGGCACGGTGACCCTGGGCCTTGTGCTCACCGGCAACCTTGTGCTCACCCTGGCGGCGCTGTTCGCGCTGAACGCTGTCTATGTGCTGGCGGTGGACCTGCCCCTGGCCCGCAGATACGCCGACCTTGCAAACCGGGAGGGCGGCAGCGTGTGGGCGCTGCTGGCCGAGTGCGCGCCGCTGGCGGTGTATGCCGCGGTAAACACCGCCATCCCCTCTGTGCCCCGCTATTTCTGCGAGCGGGTGCTGGGCACCGTGAAGATGAGCTATTTCAACAACGTGTTTCTGCCGGTGCTCATTCTGCAGGTGGCGGTGATCTATCTCTTCGTGCCCTTCATCACCACCTTTGCCCGGCTTTGGAACAAAAAGGACAAAGCGGGCTATTTCCGAGGCCTTGTGCTGCTGGCGGCAGCTCTCGCCGCCATGTGGGCCGCCGGGGCCGCCGGTGTGGCGCTGCTGGGGCGGTGGGGCCTTTCCATCCTCTATCCCACCAGCCCGGAAATTCTGGACTACGCGCCCCTTTTGCAGCCGCTGGTAGTCGCCACCGTCTGCACTGTGGCCTCCACCGTGCTGTGCCACCTGCTCACCATCGCCCGGGACATGCGCGGCCTCATCCTGGGCAATCTGGCGGGCCTTGCCGCCGCCGGGTTGGTGAGCGTGCCGCTGCTCTCCGCCTTTGACATCTACGGCGCGGCCTACGCCACCATCGCCGGCATCGGCGTGCAGGGACTGTGCCTGCTGGGCTTTTTGCTGGCGAAGTGCCGCAAACAGTTTGGCTGATACGGATTTGTAATCTGCCACCCGCCGTGGTATAATAACGCCGTTGGAACCATTTGATTTTTTTACAGGGAGGTACCCACCCGTGAAATACTGCAAAAAATGCACCATGCCCGACACCCGGCCCGGCATCACCTTCGACGCTGAAGGGGTGTGCAGCGCCTGCCGCCACTACGAGAGCCGCTCCAAGGTGGACTGGGACGCCCGCTGGAAGGAATTCGAAGCCCTGTGCGACAAATACCGCGGCATGAACGGCCCCGGCGGCTACGACTGCGCCGTGGCGGTGAGCGGCGGCAAGGACAGCCACTTCCAGGTCTACATCCTGAAAGAGGTCATGAAGATGAACCCCATCCTCTTCAGCGTGGAGGACAACTTCCCCATGACCGAGGCGGGCAAGCACAACCTGAAGAACATCTCCGAGGCCTTCGGCTGCACCATCATCAGCTGCAAGCCCAACATCAAGGCCCAGAAGACCCTGATGCGGGCCTTCTTTGAGAAGTACGGCAAGCCCACCTGGTATGTGGACCGCCTCATCTACACCTTCCCCCTGCACATGGCCCTCAAGTTCAACACGCCTCTGCTGTGCTACGGCGAGAACGTGAGCTTTGAGTACGGCGGCAACGCCGACGAGGAGACCTACTCCGCCCGCGGCCAGATCGAGAACGGCGTGGCGGTGGGCTTCCCCACCGAGGAGCTGCTGAGCTACGGCGTGAGCGAGAACGACCTTGCCCTGACCAAGGCCCCCACCGCCGAAGAGCTGGCAAAGCTGGACCCCTTCTATCTGAGTTACTTCCTGCCCTGGAACAGCTACAAGAACTATCAGCTGGCCAAGAGCCGCGGCTTCCACGACCTGACCCACGAGTGGGACCGCACCCACCACGCCGAGAACTTCGACCAGATCGACAGCCGCGCGTATCTGGTGCACAGCTGGCTGAAGTACCCCAAGTTCGGCCACGCCGCCGCCACCGACTACACCGCCCGCTACATCCGCTACGGCATGATGACCCGCGAGGAGGCCATCCCCATCATCAAGGAGCGGGACGGCGCGCTGGACCCGCTGAGCGTGCGGGATTTCTGCGAGTTCTGCGGTTACAGCGAGGCGGAGTTCTGGGCCGTCATCGACAAGTTCTACAACCGGGACATCTTCTACAAGGACGAGTTCGGCCGCTGGATGCTGAAGGAGCCCATCTGGGAAGAGAAATAAATCGCTGCTCTTTGCGGGCGCTCCCTTTCGGGGGAGCGCCCGTTTTTCTTGTGACAAAGCCGTTACAAAAGGCCGCGAGAGGCTGTTTTTCCCGCTCCGCCGTGCTATGATGTGGGCAGAAAAGGAGGCGTGACCCATGCTGAAATAGAGACTGCTTTCCCTGCTGGTTTGTTTTGTGCTGGCGCTGGCGGTGCCCTTCGCCGCCTTCGCGGACATGGGGCCCAAGCCCGCCGTGGAGGTGCAGACCGCGGGCCTCTCGCAGGAGTGCTGGGTCACCCTGCTGGCGGAGCAGACCTCCATCGGCCCCTGGAACCTGCCCGGCAGCGAGCCGCTGGATTGGTTCGCCGCCGAGGAGCACCCCGCCTGGGAGGCCTTCGCCGCTTTTGAGGACGGGGACGGCTACCACTTTCTGCAATGGCAGGCCCAGGTGAAGGACGACGCGCCCGCCACCTGGAGCTACATGGCCCCGAAGCACTTCAAGATTCTGTTCTGGTTCTCCGAGAGCGGCGGCTACGCCGTGACCGAAACGCTGGACCGCTACGCCTATTCCGCCGTCTACCGGGTGGACCTTTCCGGCGTTGACCCGGCGGCGGGCGAAGTGCAGGCCGTCACCGCCCAAAAGAACTACGACTACGCCGGCGAGGCGCTGGGCCTTGCCGTCCGCTTTGTGCTCACGCTGGCGGTGGAATTGCTCATCGCCCTGCCCTTCGGCTACCTCAAGCGCAGTCACCTGCGGGTGCTGCTCATCACCAATCTGGCCACCCAGCTGGCGCTGAACCTTGCCCTCAATCTCACCGCCTATTATTCCGGGTCGCTTGCCATGTGGGTGTTCTATCCTCTCTTTGAGCTGGCGGTGTTCATCGTGGAGGCGGTGGTGTTCCGGCTGGCGTTCAAGCCGCAGGCGGGCAAGGGCCACCCGGTGCTCTACGCCTTTGTGGCCAACGCCGCTTCCTACGCCCTCGGGCTGTGGCTGGGCAATCTGGTGCCGGCGCTGTTCTGAAAAAAGTGCTTGACAAACCCCGCCGCTGTGGGTATCATAATGCATATACGCAAAGACGTTGACGAGAAGAGTAGATTTTCGGCATCGGCCTTTTCCAGAGAGCCCGGTCAGGTGGAAGCGGGCAAGGCACAGGAAATCGAACATGGCCTCTGAGTCGCGCGGGTGAGGGGCAGGAGCCTTAAATCTGCGACGGGTGCGCCCGTTAAAGCGCCAGGCTGTAACCGGCATCTGCCGCCGCAGCTGCAAAGGCTGTTTTCCGCGAGGGAAACGGCGAACCAAGGTGGTACCACGAAGCTTTTTATAAGCTCTCGTCCTTGCTGTCATGCAGGGACGGGGGCTTTTTTGTTTGCCCTTTGGGCCAATACCGGGTTGGAGTGAGAAGAAAAAACATGATCGAGATCAAGAACTTAGGCAAAGTATTCACCGAAAAAAGCGGCAAGGTGGTGGCGCTGCGCAATGCCTCGGCCACCATCAACGACGGCGACATCTTCGGCGTCATCGGCATGAGCGGCGCGGGCAAAAGCACCCTTTTGCGCTGCCTGTGCCTGCTGGAAAAGCCCTCGGAAGGGCAGATCTTGCTCAACGGGCGGGACCTGGCGGCCCTCTCCGGCGCGGACCTGCGCATGGCCCGCCGGCAGATGGGCGTGGTGTTCCAGGGCTACAACCTGCTGATGCAGAAGACCGTGGCCGAGAACGTGGCCTTCCCCCTGAAGCTGGACAAATACGACAAAGCCGCGGTGGACGCCCGGGTGAAGGAGCTGCTGGAGCTTGTGGGCCTTGCGGACCGGGCGGGCAGCTATCCCAGCCAGCTTTCCGGCGGGCAGAAGCAGCGGGTGGCCCTGGCGCGGGCCCTGGCCAGCAAGCCGCAGGTGCTGCTGTGCGACGAGCCCACCAGCGCCCTGGACCCCCTGACCACCAAGAGCGTGCTGGAACTTTTGAAAGACATCAACCAGAAGCTGGGCGTCACCATCATCATCATCACCCACGAGCTGGCGGTGGTGCGCAGCATCTGCAATCGGATGGTGGTCATCGACAACGGCCTGTTCGTGGAGCAGGGCGAGACTGCCGAGATTTTTGAGGATCCCCAGAGCGAAGTGGCCCGGCTGCTGCTGGGCAAAGAGGAGGTGTGAGCACCATGGCACAGTTCTTTGCAGAATACGGCGACCTTCTTTGGGAGGGCACGCTGGAGACCCTTTACATGACCTTCGTGCCCACCCTGGCGGCCTACCTCATCGGCCTGCCCATGGGCGTGCTGCTCACCACCACCAAGGCCGGCGGCATCATGGCCGCCCCCACCTTCAACGCGGTGTTCGGCTGGCTGGTGAACCTCTTCCGCAGCATCCCCTTCATGATTTTGATTTTCTTCGTCCTGCCGCTCACCCGGCTCATCGTGGGCACCTCCATCGGCGCCACCGCCGCCAACGTGCCCCTGGCCATCGCCGCGGCGCCCTTCGTGGCCCGCATGGTGGAGCAGAGCCTGGAAGAGATCGACCAGGGTGTGGTGGAAGCCGCCCGCTGCATGGGCGCCACCAACTGGCAGATCATCACCCGGGTGCTGCTGGTGGAAAGCGTGCCCAGCCTGCTGCGGGGCCTTTCCATCACCATCATCACCATCTTCGGCTACACCGCCGTCACCGGCGCGGTGGGCGCGGGCGGCCTTGGCAACATCGCCTTCCGCTTCGGCTACCAGCGGTATCAGACCGACGTGATGTACGCCACCGTGGTGCTGGTGGTCATCCTGGTCTGCATCATCCAGAGCGTGTGCAGCTTTCTGGCCCGCAAGTCGGACAAGCGCAACCGCTGAACCTTCGTTTTAAGGCTGCCCGGCGCAGAGGGGTGCCGGACGCTTTAAGAGATACACTCAACAGAAAAAGGAGAGAGAAGAACATGAAAAAAATCGTTGCACTGGCTCTGACCCTGTGCCTGGCGCTGGGTCTGGCCGCCTGCGGCTCCTCCGGCGAGCAGCTGCAGATCGGCATCCCCGCCGACGCCACCAACGGCGCTCGCGCCCTGCTGCTTTTGCAGGACCTGGGCATCATCACCCTGAACGACGGTGTGGGCCTGGAGGCCACCGAGCGTGACGTGAAGGACAATCCCTACAACGTGAAGATCGTGGCCATGGAGGCCGCCAACCTGCCCAGCAGCCTGCCTGACCTGGACTTCGCGGTCATCAACGGCAACTACGCCTCCGGCGCGGGCATCGGCGACACCGTTCTGGTGACCGAGGACGCCGAGAGCGTGGCCGCCCAGACCTACGGCAACGTGCTGTGCGTCAAGGAAGGCCGCGAGGAGGAGCCCGCCGTGCAGGCTCTGCTGGCCGCCCTGATGAGCGAGGACACCCAGAACTGGATCGCCGAGAACTACAACGGCGTGGTCATGCCCATGGGCGCGCAGGAGCTGGAGTTCCCCGAGATCGCCGAGCCCGTCACCCTGAAGGTGGGCGCTTCCCCCAGCCCCCATGCGGAGATCCTGGAGCATGTGGCCCCCATCCTGGCCGAGCAGAACGTCACCCTGGACATCGTGGAGTTTGACGACTATGTGATGCCCAACACCGGCGTGGAAGACGGCAGTCTGGACGCCAACTACTTCCAGCATCAGCCCTACCTGGACGACTTCAACGCCGAGAACGGCACCCACATCGTGAGCGTGGGCGTTGTGCACTACGAGCCCATGGGCCTGTACCCCGGCAAGACCTCCAGCCTGGACGTGTTCAACAAATAAACGCCTCAAAAAAGGAGCCTGCGCTGTGCGCAGGCTCCTTTTTCTTTTTATTTTCACGCCGCGGCGGGCAGCGGGCGGCGCCGGTCCGCCCAGGCCAGCGGCCCCCGGTAGACCACCCGGAAGCCCGGCATGCGGGCAAAATCCTCCGGGCGGATGAGGCTGGGGTGGCAGGGCAGGGTGAGCGCCCCGGTGCGCTCCAGCACATCCGCCACGAACTGGCTGCAAAAATATTTGCCCGGCCGCACGTGGGGGATGCCCAGCCCCGCCAGCGCAAGGCCCAGCACGTCGTAGTCCCAGCAGGAACCGGCGGAGGCCATCACCGTCATCTGCCGCTCGATGGCCTCGTAGGTGGCGCGGCTCACCGGCAGCTCCAGCAGAAGGCTGTCCGCCCCGCCGCAGCGGCCGAACACCCCGGCGTGGATGTTCTCCCGGATGAAGCCGCCGGGCAGCATGAAGGGCTCGTAGCGCCGGGCAAAGCTGTACATCCGCCCGAGGTCCCGGTCCAGCGCCAGACTGGCATGGGTGTACCGATTGCCGCCCATGCCGTGAAGCAGCCGGGCGAACAGGGTGTCGGTGCGGGTGAGAAGGATGTAAACACAGGGCATGGGGGTCTCTCCTTTGAGGCAGCGCTTGCCGGTTTTGACGTCTTGTTTATAAAACGAGGCAGACCCCCCGATTTTTTCAAACCCCGCCGCCGGATTTGACAAGGCTTTTCGCCGCCACTATAATGGAGGAAATCTCGCACCGAAGGGAGAGGCCTTGCCATGCGCCATCTGGGCACCGTTCCCCTGCTCACGCCCCGCCTCTCGCTGGCACCGCTGCGCGCGGTGGACGCGGAGGAGATGTTCCAAAACTGGGCGGGCGACGAGGCCGTGGCCCGGTTCATGCGCTGGCCCGCCCACAAAAACAGCCTGGAGACCTTTCAGCTGCTGGCCGCCTGGGAGTGCCTGTATCAAAGCGCCGACTACTACAACTGGGGCATCCGCCGCCGCGCGGACGGCGCGCTGATGGGCACCATCGGCTTTGTTTTGGGCGAGGAGCAGGGCCCGGAAGCCTGGCGCGCGCCGGGGCTGGATTTTTCCGCCGGGGCGTGGGAGCCGGGCTACTGCCTGGGCCGTGCCTTCTGGGGGCAGGGCTATGCCACCGAAGCGCTGGCCGCCGTGCGGGACTTCTGGTTCGACGAGGTGGGCGGAGCCTGGCTGGGCTGCTGCCACGCGGTGGAAAACCCCGCCAGCGGCCGGGTGATGGAAAAGGCGGGCTGGCGCTTTGACCACGCCGCCACCTGTCACAAAGCCGACGGCACGCCCATGGCCTGCCGTTCATACTGTCTGAAAAAGGAAGAAAGGCAAAAACGCCTTTGAGGTGAAACAATGAGCGAACAGATCACACAAAACACCCCGCCGGTGAAGGTGCTGCTGCTGGGGCTGGACATGGGCCAGTTCGACGCCGAGCGCAGCATGGACGAACTGGCGGCGCTGTGCGAAGCGAACAACATGGAGGCGGTGGCCAGCCTCATCCAGAAAAAGGATGCCCCCGAGGCGGGCACCGTGCTGGGCGAGGGCAAGCTGGCGGAGGCGCGCCTCACCTGCGAAAATCTCGGCGCCGAGGCCGCCGTGTTCGACGGCGAACTCACCGGCAGCCAGCTGCGCAACATCTCCGACGCGCTGGGGGTGGAGGTCATCGACCGCACCATGCTCATCCTGGAAATTTTCCGCAGCCGGGCGGTCACCGGCGAGGGCAAGGTGCAGACGGAACTTGCCCTTCTGCGCTACCGCCTGCCGCGCCTTGCGGGCCTGGGCGAATCCCTGAGCCGCCAGGGCGGCGGCGGCGGGGGCGGCGGGGGCGCGCGGCGCGGCGCCGGCGAGAGCAAGCTGGAATACGACCGCCGCCATGTGCGCCGTCGCATCGAGGCGCTGGAACAAAAGCTGGCGGAACTGGAAAAGCGCCGGGGCGAGAACCGCCGCGCCCGTCAGCGGGCGGGCACCCCGGTGGTGAGTCTGGTGGGCTACACCAACGTGGGCAAATCCAGTCTTTTGAACGCTCTGTGCGGCTCCGACGCGCTGGAGGCGGATATGCTCTTCGCCACCCTGGACCCCACCGCCCGCAAGCTGACCCTGCCCAGCGGCCTGAACGTCATCGCGGTGGACACGGTGGGCTTTGTGAGCCGGCTGCCCCACAAGCTGGTGGAGGCCTTCAAGAGCACCTTGGAGGAGGCCGCCTATTCCGACGTGATCGTGAAGGTGGCGGACGCCGCCGACGACGAGCGGGAGGCCCAGCTGGAAGTGACCGACCAGGTGCTGGCGGAGCTGGGCTGCGGCGACATCCCCCAGATCACCGTCTACAACAAGTGCGACAAGGCGGGGGCGGTGCCCTTCCAGCCGGGGGTGCTGCTCACCAGCGCCCGCACCGGCCGCGGGCTGGACGCGCTGCTGCAAAAGCTGGACGAGGCCCTGGCCGACCGGGTGCGCGCGGTGAAGATGCTGCTGCCCTACGACAAGCTCTCCCTGGCCGAGGCCATGCGCAGCCGGGGCAGCGTCACGGTGGAGGACTACCGGGAGAACGGCGTGTGGTTCGAGGGCTTTGTCAAAAGCACCGACCTGCACCTCTATCTGCCCTATCTGGAAAAATAAACGAAAGGGACCGCGGCATGGCCGCGGTCCCGCTTTTCTTTATAATGCAACAGGACCCGCCTTGCGGCGGGTCCTGTTGCATAGAGGGGTGGGAAAGTATAAATAAGGTGAGAAAGCATTTTAATGAACACCCATCGGGTGCTGTGTTTATTATTATACGGGTTTTGCTTTATATGTCAAATCGAAAACCGGGGATTCTCTTTTTCATCCTTCTTTACAATTCCATTTTTTGTTTATATAATTAAGCCAACCCCAAAATCTCTGCCCGGTTTTTTATTTTGTTAATTTTTACAGGCAAAACCCTTTAATTTATCAGTTTTTTATCACTATTGCCACTATGTCGTCGGGAGGGAGACACTATGGACAAACTGGACAAAAAGATACTCGGCCTTTTGGCACAAAATGCAAGAATGTCGGTGAAAGAGATCGCCGAGCACGTCTCGCTCACCAGCCCGGCGGTGTCCAGCCGCATCCACCGGATGGAAAAAGAGGGCATCATCGGCGGCTACACGGTGCTGCTGAAAAGCCCCGAGAGCCAGCAGACGGTGAACGCCCTCATCAGCGTGTCGGTGGCCCCCGCCGACCGGGAGGAGTTTCTGGCGGCGGTGCACGCCGAGCGGCAGGTGACCCAGTGCTTCCACGTCACCGGCAGCCACAGCTACATCGTCAAGGTGGCCTGCGACACCATGCAGTCGCTGGAGCACCTCATCACCCGGTGCCAGCGCTCCGGCCCCACCAGCACCCAGATCATCCTGTCCACCCCGGTGGACCGCCAGCCCGACCCCATGGGCAGCCCGGTGCAATAATCGGCCCCGCAGCCGCGTTTATGTATCAAAGCCCCTTTCGGGGGGCACAGTATCCAAAAAGGAGATTTTTATCATGAAACGTATTTTCAGCCTGATGGCTGTCTGCCTGCTTGCCCTGGGCCTTGCCGCCTGCGGCTCCTCCCCCGCCTCCTCCGGCGAGCCGAAGGACTACGTGACCATCCTCACCGACGCCCGCCCCGCCGAGGACAATGAGAATCTGGTCATCTTCCACCTGAAGGACGGCGTTTACACCGCCACCGGCGGCTACGCCGCCGACCTGACCGAGGAGGACATTGCCAGCCAGGGCGCCATGTGCCTGCAGGTGCTGGGCCTCACCGAAGAGGACGTGGAAGAGGCTGCCTTCAGCGTGAGCATGATGAACGTGCAGTCCTACGGCCTCGCCATCGTCAAGCCCGCCGACGGCAAGGAGGCCGCCGTGACCGAGGGCCTGCAGACCTTCATCGACGGCCAGAAGGCCGCCCAGGAGAACTATCTGGCCGATCAGTACGCCATCGCCAAGGCCGCCAAGCTGGACACCGTGAAGTCCGGCGAGGTGGTGCTGGTGATGTGCGAGGAGCAGGACACCGTGTTCTCCTCCATCAAGAACGCGCTGGCGTAACGCCGGCCTGCGCCGCCCGGGCGTTGCCCCGGGCGGCTTTTTTTGGTATAATGGGGCGGGCGGGGCCTGCCCCGCCGAACTTCTGCAACGAAAGGCGGCGCGCCATGAAAGCCACCGTTGTGATCCCCAACCTGAACGGCGCGGGCTGGCTGCGGGACTCCATTGAGTCCGTCTGGGCCCAGACCGAGCGGGATTTTGAACTCATCGTGGTGGACAACGGCTCCACCGACGAGAGCCTTGCCATCGCGCGAAGCTATGTGGGCCGGGCAAATTACACCCTCATCGAAAACGCCGAAAACACCGGCTTCTCCTACGCGGTGAACCAGGGCATCCAGGCCGCGAAGGGCGAGTTCGTGGCGCTGTTCAACAACGACGCCTTCGCCGAGCCGGACTGGCTGGCGAATCTGCTGGCGGCGGCCGAACAGGACGAGCGCATCTTCGCGGTGAGCAGTTTGATGATCCGCCATTTTGAGCGGGATCTGGCCGACGACGCAGGCGACTACGTCACCATCCTGGGCTTTGCCTGCAAGCGGGGCGACGGCATGAAGGTCAGCCGCTATCAAAAGCCGGGCCGGGTGTTCTCCGCCTGCGGCGGCGCGGCGCTTTACCGCAAGAGCATCCTGGACAAGATCGGCCTCTTTGACGAGCACTTCTTCGCCTACTTCGAGGACGTGGACATCAGCTGGCGGGCCAACAGCCTGGGCTACAAAAACGTCTACTGCCCCACCGCCCGGTGCTACCACATCTGCGGCGCCACCACCGGCGCGGTGCGCTACAACCCCTTCAAGAGCGTGCAGAGCGGGCGCAACAGCATCCTGCTGCCTTATAAAAACATGCCCATTCTGATGTTTTTGCTCAACCTGCCCTTTTTGGCGTTGGGCTATCTGATGAAGGCGGTGATGTTCCGGCTGCGGGGCTACGGCCCAGCCTACTTCCAGGGCTTCAAGGAGGCGCTGAAGGTCATGGGCAAGCTGGAAAAGCCCAGATTCCGCCTGAAAAACCTGCCCAACTACGTCCTCATCCAGCTTTGGCTGGCGGTGGACACCGTGCGTTACTTCATCTACCGTGCCCAGCGCGCTTTGCACATCACCTGAATTTTTCCCCTGCCCTTTCTCGGGCGGGGGATTTTTTTTGCCCCCGCCAGACTTTATTCCCTTCCGCCGCCTTTTTCCCCTTCCCCGGCGCTTCCGAACATTTTGACAAAAAAAGTCGTCAAAACCTATTGACAAAGAAAGTTGTCATGCTATACTGGTATTGACAATGATACTTGTCAATTTGACAATCATCTTTTGCAAACAATGAAAGGAGGCAGCCTATGCCGCTGGCAAACCGCGTGAAGGAGTTGCGGGCTGCGAAGGGGCTGAACCAGCAGGAGCTGGGCGCGCTGGTGGGGGCGTCCCGCCAGACGGTGAGCCTGATCGAGCGGGGGGACTACAACCCTTCCGTGACGCTGGCGCTGCGCATCGCCCGGGTGTTTTCGGTGCCCGTGGAAGAGGTATTCACATTGACCGGGGAGGAAACGGAATGAACAAGCAGGCCAAAACGCCCAAAACGAGCAGGGGCGTCTACATCAAATTCACCCTTATCATGATCGCCAGCGCCCTGACGGGCGCGTTCATCAGCATCTTCCTGTTTGGCCGGGAGGACGGGCTGCTGCAGCTGACCCGGCGGGTCAGCGACGAGCTCATCCTGGCCGGCCCCTGGCTGATGGCGCTGGGCCTTGCGCCCTGCGCCGCGGCTCACGGGCTGTACCTGGCCGGCCAAAAGGCCGCCGCCCGGGCCGGCGAGGACGACGAAGCCTTTGAGGCGGCGAACCGGCGGCTGAGCCTTTCCATGGTCTTTTCGGCGGCGGCGATGCCCTGGGTGATGCTCACCTCCTGCCTTGCGGTGCCCGCCGTGACCCTGTGGGAAAGCGCCATTCCCGCCCTGGCGGTGGTGCCGCTTATGATCGCCGAACTGGCCTGGAGCTACGGGCTGCAGGCGGCGGTGGTGCGGGCCGAGCAGCGCCTTGCGCCGGAAAAGCGGGGCAACGTGTTCGACCTGCGCTTTCAAAAAGACTGGTACGACAGCTGCGACGAGGCCGAGCGCCAGCGCATCGGCGAGTGCGGCTACCACACCTACACCGTCATGAGCAAAATCTACCCCTTCGCCATGCTGGCGGCGCTGCTGGCGGTGATGTACGGCGGCGCCAGCGTGCTGTGGGCAGTGATGCTGGGCGGGCTGTGGCTCACCCAGACCCTGACCTACCTTTTGCGGGCCCATGCGCTGGATAGCGGCCGGGCCAAAACCGAATGAAACAGGAGGAACCAGACGATGAAATGGACCCAAACGGAAAAACGGCAGCTTGCCATCTTTTTTGCGGTGGCCTTCGGCGTGCCCTATCTGATGGGCGTGGCGATGGCCCTGGTGCACAGCATGGGCGGCAGCACCTCGGTGTTTGCCAGCACCCAGATGTTCTACCCTGCCGCCGGCGCGATGCTGGCGCTGCTCATCACCCGCCGGGGCGACAAGCTCCTGCCCCGCCGCTTTTTCGTCGGCTTTCTCGCCCTCACGGCGGTGATGGCGGTCATCTCCCTGACCACCTTCATGCAGCCGGGGCTGGCACTGATGCTCTCCAACTACGCCATCATTCTGGGCAGCCTGGTGTGCCTTGTGCTCTATTTTGTGGACGGCAAGGCCCGCCGCACCGCCGGCGGCCTGCGCCTTGGCGGCGCCGGCGGCGGCAGGGCCATCGTGCTCACGGTGCTGCTGTTCCTGGCTTTGTATCTGGGGCGCTATGCCATCCTCATCGCCGCCTCCAAGCTGGCCGACCCCTCCGCCACCCTGGCGGACATGGGCTTTACCACCGACTGGCTCTATCTGGGCATCAATCTGGCTGTCCTGCCGCTGAATTTCTTTCTGGTCTACACCCCCTTCTTGGGCGAGGAATACGGCTGGCGCGCCTTTTTGCAACCGCTGCTGCAAAAGCGGTTCGGCCCCCGGCGGGGCGTGCTGGCGCTGGGCGTTTTGTGGGGGGTGTGGCACCTGCCGCTGAACATCTTTTTCTACAGCCCCAGCACCTGGCTGCAGAGCCTTGTCAACCAGATCGTGCTCTGCGTGTGCCTGGCGGCCTTCTTCGGCTATGCCCAGCACAAGACCCGCACCGTGTGGGTGCCGGTGGTGCTGCACTATCTGAACAACAATCTCATCGCCGTGTTTGCCGGCACCACCTCCGTCATCGAGAACCAGGTCATCGGCTGGGCCGACGTGGCGGTGGGCGCCGTGCTGCTGGCGGTGCTCTATCTGCCCAGCCTTGCCAGCCGCTTCTGGAAAGAGCCGCTGCCCTGCCTGCCGCTGGACATTCCCGCGGAGCCCGCGGCCCCCGCCGCCCCCTCTGATGTTCCCGCCGGGGACAAACAGCCGCCCCAGTACGGGCCCCTGAACTGAACGCAAAAAAAGAACGCCCCCGCGGGGGCGTTCTTTTTTTGCTTTTTATTCGCCGTCTTTCAGGATGCAGGCGTCCCGGTCAGGGCCCACCGAGATGTAGCGGATGGGGCGGCCCACCGCCTTTTCGATGTAGCGCACGTAGTTCTGCGCGGCCTGGGGCAGCTCCTCCCAGCGGCGGCAGCCGCTGATGTCGCAGTGCCAGCCGGGCAGGGTCCTGACCACGGGCTTCGCGTTGTCCAGCTGGGTGCCCATGGGGAAGCGGTCGGTCTCCACGCCGTCCACCAGATACTTCTCCACCACCGGCACCTCGTCCATATAGCCCAGCACGTCCAGCAGGGTCAGGGCCAGCTCGTCCGCGCCCTGGCAGGCGGCGCCATAGCGGCTGGCCACCACGTCGAAGGGGCCCACCCGCCGGGGCCGGCCGGTGGCCGCGCCGTACTCGTGGCCCGCCTCACGCAGCAGGTGCTTTTCCTCCTCGGTCATGGCCAGCTCGGCGGTGAAGGGGCCCTCGCCCACGCAGGAGGAATAGGCCTTCATGATGCCGATGCTCTTGTCCAGCTTGTGGCCGGGCAGGCCCGCGCCGATGGGGGCGTAGGCGCCGATGACGTTGGAGGAGCTGGTGTAGGGGTAGATGCCGAAGTCGATGTCCCGCAGCGCGCCCAGCTGGGCCTCGAACATGATCTTCTTGCCCGCGTCGTCCGCCTCGGCCAGATACGCGCCGGTGTCGCAGACGTAGTCCCGGAACATCTCGCCGTACTTCTGGCACCAGGCCCAGGCCTCTTCCAAGTCGATGGGTTTTGCGCCGTAGACCCGCTCCAGCGTCAGGTTCTTCCACTCCACGATGGTGGCCAGGTGACGCTTGCGGCCTTCGTCCAGGTGCACCAGGTCGCCCATGCGCAGGGTCTTTTTCATGTACTTGTCACCGTAGGCGTAGGCGATGCCCCGCCGGGTGGAGCCGAACTGGCTGCCGCTGGCGGAGAGCCGGTCCTCCTCCAGGCCGTCCTCGGCCACATGCCAGGGCATGCAGACGGTGGCCCGGTCGCTGATCTTCAGGTTCGCGGGGGTGATCTCCACGCCCTTCTCCCGCAGGGAGGCCAGTTCCTTCTCCAGGTGGGCCGGGTCGATGACCATGCCGCCGCCCATCACGCAGACCACGCCGGGCCGCAGGATGCCCGAGGGCAGCAGGTTCAAAATGAACTTGCCCCGCTCGTTCTTCACGGTGTGCCCCGCGTTGTTGCCGCCCTGATACCGGGCCACGATGTCATAGTCGCGGCTGAGCAGGTCCACCATGCGGCCCTTGCCCTCGTCGCCCCAGTTTACGCCAGTGATCGCTGTCAACATGCCTTATTCCCCTTTTCCCCGTTTTGAATGTAGTATGGCCAAAAAAAGATGCAGCGGCTGCCGGATCGTGAGATCCGGCAGCCGCTGCATACCCTTTTTCACGCAGATTAGAATACCACCCCGCGCGGCGGATGTCAACCGCTTTTTTGTTTTTTCACATTCCCGGGCGCGGCAGGCTCAGTCGCTGCAGAGTTTCTGCATGGCCTCCAGGTCGGTAACGATGAAGTACTTTCCCTCCCGGGTGAGAAGACCCTGGTCGATGAACATGTTGAACACATTGCCCACCGTGACCCGGCTGGCGTTGACGATGCCGGAGATGTCCTGCTGGGTGAAGTGGATGGAGATGCGCACGCCCTTTTCATGCTCCTTGCCGTACTGGTGGCAGAGGTTCACCAGCTGGCTGGCGATGCGGTGGGTGGCCTGCTTGAAGGACAGGTCCAATATCTGCCGGTAGAACACGTCGTTTTTGCGGCACAGCAGGGAGATCACCCGCTGGGTGAGCTGCCAGTCGTGCTCCATCGCCTCCCGCAGTTCCGCCGCCGGCACCTTCCAGACCAGGCTGTCCACGATGGCAACCGCCGAGAATTGATGCGCCGCGCCGGTCAGGCAGGAGGACTCGCCCACCATCGCCCCCTTTTCGGCGATGTAAAGCTGCTTTTCCGCCCCGTCCTCCTGGTAGGAGGTGATGCGAAGCCGGCCGGACTTCACGATAAACACTGCGTCCGCCGCGTCCTCCTGGTGGTAAAGGATCGCCTTTTTCCGGTACTGCACCGGGGCGCGGCCCTCGGTCAGGGGCGCCCAGCCCTCCAGTTCCAGAGGGATCCAGGGAGAATCCTTCCATTCTCTGCTCTCGTACATATTTCTCGACCTGCCTTTCCGCAACAGCGACTGAGACAAAACCTGATACCACTTCATGATACTTTTTCCCTTCTTTCATGTCAAGACAAGTATTTTACATATCTTCCGGGCGTTTTATGCACAGCGCACGAAACTTTTTATCAAAATGTCAAATGCTTTATAGAACTTGACACGCATTAGAGGGTATCATGGAGCCAGAGGTCAAACAGGAGGTGACAGGAGAAAATGACAGTGGAAACAAAGCTGGAACAGCTTGGCCTGACGCTGCCCGCGGTGCCCGCGCCGGTGGCCGCCTATGTGCCGGGCGCGGCGGACGGAACGCTGGTGTTCACCAGCGGCCAGCTGCCCACGGAAAACGGCGTGCTGCGCAAGGGCAAGCTGGGCGAGGACATGACCGTAGAAGAGGGCTATGAAGCCGCCCGCATCGCGGCGCTGAACTGCCTGGCGGTGGTCAAGAGCCTGGCGGGCAGCCTGGACCGGGTGGAGCGCGTGGTCAAGGTGGTGGGGTTCGTGAACTGCACCCCCGATTTTGAAGCGCAGCCCAAGGTCATCAACGGCGCTTCGGAATTGCTGGGCCAGGTTTTCGGCGACGCCGGCCTGCATGCCCGCAGCGCGGTGGGCGTGAGCAGCCTGCCGCTGGGCGCGTGCTGCGAAGTGGAGCTCATCGTTCGTCTGAAGCCTTGATGGAGAAGGCTTGCAATACATCATACAATAAAAAACGGAGGTAAGCTGCAATGAGTTACGATTGGGAGAAACTGAGAAAAGAAGAATGGCCCGTTCTGGAAACCATGACCTTTTTGGACGCCGCCTGCGTCAGCTTTGCGCCCCAGCGCACCGTGCGCGCCGTCAAGGAGTTTGCCGACATGACCGCCCGCCAGGACGAGGCCAACTCCAGCGCCCACCACATCGCGCTGGACGACAAGCGCCACAAGGCTTATGTGGAGGCCGCAAAGCTGCTGAACGCCGACCTCGATGAGATCGCCCTCGTGGAGAGCACCTCCCACGGCCTGAACATCGCCGCCCAGGGCATCGAGCTGAACGACGGCGACAACATCGTGACCACCAACCTGGAGTTCATCCAGGTGGCCCTGCCCTGGTGCGTCATCCGCAAGGAGAAGAACATCGACATCCGCGTGTGCAAGCCCGCCGACGAGCGCTTCACCGCCGCCGCCTTCGAGCCCCTGGTGGACGACAAGACCCGCGTGCTGGTGATGTCCACCCTGGAGTGGTGCAACGGCTGGCAGAGCGACATGAAGGAGATCGGCGACTTCTGCAAGGAGCGCGGCATCTACCTGGTGGTGGACGCGGTGCAGCAGCTGGGCGTGACCAAGATCGACACCAAGGCCTGCCACATCGACATCCTCACCGCCGGCGGCCACAAATGGCTGAACTCCCCCTACGGCACCGGCGTGCTGTATGTGAACAAGGAGACCCTGCCCAAGCTCAAGCAGAGCTACGCCGGCTACCTGAACACCACCGTCCCCGAGGGCGGCTGGGGCGCCTACTGGGAGAATCCCGCCGCGCCGTCCGTGCACGACTGGACCTTCCCCATGACCGCCCGGCGCTTTGAGATCGGCGGCACCTCCAACTACACCGGCGCCATCGCCCTGGGCGAGAGCCTGGGCCTGGTGAACGAGATCGGCATCGAGAACATCGAAGCCCATGTGCGCGAGCTGGCCAGCTACTGCATGGACCGCATCGAAGAGATCGGCGGCACCCTGATCACCCATCGTGACCCCGGCCATTTCGGCGGCATCGTCATCGCCCGCCTGTATGACGATCTGGACACCGACCGCATGATCCTCAAGAAGCTGCACGCCCGCAAGATCTTCATTGCCCAGCGCTTCACCGACTATGTGGGCGGCTTCCGCATCTCCTGCCAGTACTTCAACAACAAGAAAGACATCGACACCATGATCGAGGGCATGAAGGACCTCATCAAAGAGATCGGCCGCGAGCCCGATTACAAGGGCTGAGCGGGCCTTCGCAAAGGACACGCGTTGAACGTTTCATAGCGCATTTCAGCCCTGCATAAGCGCAGCACAGATGCTTCGGGGCGCCGCCCCGGGGCATCTGCTTTCTTTTTTGCGCCCTTTTTCCCCGGCCGCGCTTTGCGGCGCAAGCGGAGGGAGCCCGTCCACACCCTGGCAGGTTTTGCCTTATTGCGGACAGGGACGGTCCCGTTCCCCCGGCCCGTCGGCAGGCGCTTCCGGGTCAAAAAGCCCGCACAAATCCATTTATGAGGAGGGTACCTATGTTCACTGCGTCTGAGAAAGACACACAGATCCAATTTCGCGGCGGTATGTTCGGCCTGCTCGTTCCGTTCATTGTTCTGTTTGCGGGCATCATCCTTCTGTCTGTAAGCGGCCAGGCGCTGCCCATGGCCTTCTGGGCCCCCACCCTGGCGGCGGTGCTGGTGGCGCTCATCATGGCCAAAAAGCCCACCCAATGCGCAGACCTGCTGATTCAGGGCATGTCCTCCGAGATGGTCTCCATCATGCTGATGGCCTGGTTTTTAGCCGGCATCGTGGCCCAGCTGATGAAGGAGACCGGCCTGATCGAAGGTCTGATCTGGCTGAGCATCAACATCAATCTCAGCGGCCGCTTCTTCCCGCTGATTGCCTTCATCTGCGGCAGCCTGCTGTCCACCGCCACCGGCACCGCGCTGGGCACGGTCATCGCGCTGGCACCCATCCTCTACCCGGTGGGCGTGGCCCTGGGCGCCAATCCCCCGGTGATGGCCGCGGCCATCGTCAGCGCCGCCTATTTCGGCGATAACATCGCCCCTGTCTCCGACACCACCATCGCCTCCGCCTACACCCAGGGCGTGGACGTGTCCGATGTGGTGCGCTCCCGTCTGAAATACGCCTTTGCCGCCGCAGCCATAGCCGCCGTCGGTTTCTTCATCTTTGGCGGTGGCGGTTCCGGCGACGGCGATCTGTCCTTCGTGGGCGAGCTCTCCCCCAAGGGCCTCATCATGCTGGCCGTTCCCGCGCTGCTCATCATCCTGATGTACCGGGGCGTGCACCTGATCGTGGCGCTGATGGGCGCGGGCAGCGTGGGCATCGCGCTGGGCCTGGTCACCGGCCTGCTGCCCTTCTCCCGCCTGCTGGTGGTGGACATGGACAACTTCGTGGTGAGCGGCGTGCTGGTAGAAGGCATCCAGAGCCTCATCGACATTGCCATCTTCGCCATGCTGCTGATGGGTCTGGTGAACCTTTTGGACAAGGGCGGTTTCTTTGAATGGCTCATCAACGCCTGCGCCAACTACACCAAGGACGCCCGCTCCTCCGAGCTGATGGTGGCCCTCATCGACATCATCCTCTGCCTGCTCACCGTGGCCAACAGCGTGGTCATCGTGATGGAGGGGCCCATCGCCAAGCGCCTGCTGGTGGAAAAGCACCACATCACCCCGGACCGCAGCGCCAACATCCTGGACGCCGTGTCCTGCGCGGCAATGTGCCTGATTCCCTACGGCTTCGCCCCGCTGCTCACCTTCATGTTCGCGGGCGGCTCCGGCGCGCCGGTGAACTTCTCGGTGAACGAGATGGTGCTGTACTCCTTCCACGGCTGGGGCCTGGCCGTCGTCATGCTGTTCAGCATGATCACCGGCTGGGGCCGCACCTTCTCCACCCCCGCCCAGGAGGAAGCCCAGGCGTAACGGCCTTGCAACACAAGATCCATCCCCCTTGCCGGCCCCGCCGGCAAGGGAGCCCCGAAAATGCCCGCGCAATGCCGCCGGGCATTTTCTCCATCCGGCCGGGCGGCGTGCCCGGCCATGACTGCTGAAAGGAGATGTGTCTTATGTTCCCCACCGGTCACCCCTTCTACGGCCAGGATGTGGGCATCCTGGTGTTCTCCACCGTCACGCCCCGCGCCCCCGGCGACGCGGGCAACGCCGCGAGCTTCTCCTATCCCGTGCGCTATGAGGTCGTGCAGGGGGGCTTTGCCGACCTGGTGGAGGGCGGGCCCGCCATCAAGGCGAACCTGCTGGCCGCCGGGCAGAACCTGGTGAAGGCAGGCATCAAGGCCATCGTGGGCGACTGCGGCATGATGAGCCTTTATCAGGACTGCCTGGGCGCCGAGCTGGGCATTCCCTTCGCCGGGTCCTCCCTGTGCCAGATCCCCATGATCTGGCAGCTCATCGGCCGCAGCGGCAGCATCGGCGTCATCACCGGCCACTCCGGCCTGCTGAAGGAGACCCATCTGCGGGCCTCCGGCTGGACGGAGGACATCCGCCTCTCCATCCAGGGCATGCAGGACGAAGCCCATTTCGACGAGATCGTCATCCGGGGCGGCCTGGCGCTGGACGTAGACCGCATGCGCGGCGACGTGCTGGCCGCAGGCGAAAAGCTGCGGGCGAAGACCCCTGACCTGCGGGCAGTCATCTTTGAGTGCAGCAATCTGGCCACCTACTCGGCGGACCTGGCCGAGGTGCTGGGCGTGCCCGTGTTCGACACTCTTTCCGCCGCAAATCTGCTGGCCTATGCCGTACATCCGCCGCGGTATCTGTGAAGCGGCACGCCCGCCAATGCACAAACAGGAGGGACAATGATGGATTTTTCATTTTACACCTTTGACCAACTGGACGCCGCGACCTTGTATGAGATCATCGCCCACCGCATGGAGGTGTTCGTGCTGGGCCAGGGCAACATCTACCGCGACCTGGACGGCTTTGACCAGAAAGCCACCCACCTGCTGGCCCGGGACGAGACCGGGGCGTTGGTGGGGTATGTGCGGCTGCTGCCCGCCGCGCTGCACTACGACGGCCACGACCACAACAGCTTCGGGCGGCTTTCGGTGAAGGACGCCGCCCGGGGCAGAGGCCTCGGGGCCGAGCTGGTGCGCCGGGCCTGCGGCAAGCTGGCGCAGGATTCCGGCGACCCGGTGGTGGAGATCTCCGCCATGGCCTATCTGGAAGATTTTTACCGCCGCCTGGGCTTTGAGCGCATTTCCGAAGAGTATGCCATCGCCGGCGTGCCCCATGTGAACATGCTTTTCCGCGGCTGACCGGCGCAAAGTTCCTACCCGGCGCGTGCCTTCCTTTTCCGAAGGCCCGCGCCTTTTCATTTTTGGCGCATCGGGTCTTGAAAACACATCTTTCACAATAATTTTTTTCAGTTTAGCAAAAAATGTATAACGATTTACATATTTTTTTCGCATTTTCCTGTAAGATGATAGTCACAAGGGTACCCGAAAAGAAATCACTTTTGCCGAGCGCAACGTCTTCCGCCAGTGCCGCGGAAAGGCATTGTTTTGTTGCGGCCTGCACCCTGTCCACCCTTTTGTTTCCGGACCGCCGGTCCGCTCCGCCGCGCCTGGCTACGGCTGGTGCCCAAAGGGCGGTGGACTTCCTCGGGGCCGCCTCTGCGCTGTAGAAATTCGCTTTTGGGAGGGAAATCAATTGAGCAATCAGGCCGAAACCAAAAAACTGGGCATGATGACGCGCTTTTTGAACGCCGTCGAGCGTGTCGGCAACAAGATGTGCGACCCCGTTACCCTGTTCGTCTGCATCTGCGTCATCATTGTGGTCGCGTCCGCCATTTTCAGCGGCGCCACGGTGCAGAACCCCGCCACCGGCGAGGACATCACCATCACCAGCCTTGCCACCTTCGACAACTTTGTGTGGATGCTCTCCAGCTTCACCAGCAACGTGGCCAACTTCCCCACCCTGATCCTCGGCCTTGTGGTCGTGCTGGGCGTTGGGCTGTTTGAATCCACGGGCCTTGCCTCCGCGCTGATGCGCGTGTCGGTGATGAAGGCCCCCAAGGCGCTAATCGTGCCGCTGCTGCTTCTGATCAGCGTCAACTCCAACATCGCGGGCGACGCGGGCTTCCTGGTCATGCCCATGATCGGCGCGCTGGTGTTTATGTCCATCGGTGAAAACCCCATCGCCGGCATGGCGCTGTGTTATGCCGGTGTGGCGGGCGGCTTTTCCGCCAACTTCTTGGTCGGCTCCACCGACGCGCTGCTGATCGGCTACACCGGCCCCGCCGCGCAGATCATCGACCCCAACTACCAGGCCAACATCATGTGCAACTGGTACTTCATGGCCGCTTCCGCGGTGTTCCTGACCTTCGTGGGCACCGTTGTGCATCACTTTTTCGTGAAGCCCCGCGTGGGCGCTTACCACGGCGAGCTTGAGCAGCACAGCACCACCCTGACCCCCGAAGAGAGCAAGGGCCTGAAAGTGGCCGGCATCGCGCTGCTGGTGCTGGTGGCCGTGCTGGTTGCCGCGTGCATCCCCGCCGACTCCCCCATGCGTGACGAGACCGGCGATCTGCTGGGATATTCCGGCGGCCTGATCTCCGGCATCGTGCCCATCATCATGCTGGTGTTCTTCGTGCCCAGCGTGGCCTACGGCTTTGCCACCGGCAAATACAAAAACGACAAAGACCTGGTCAAAGGCCTGACCAGCGCCGTGGGCAGCATGTCCGGTTATGTGACATTCTGCATCGTGGCCGCCCAGATGATCGCCTACTTCAACAAGAGCAACATCGGCAGCTTCATCGCGATCTCCGGCGCCAACTTCCTGAGCAGCATCGGCCTGACCGGCATCCCCCTGATGATCCTGTTCATCCTGCTGGTCTGCCTGGTCAACCTGCTGGTCGCCTCGGCCAGCGCCAAGTGGGCCTTCCTGGCCCCGGTGTTCGTGCCCATGTTCATGCTGCTGGGCTACGATCCCTCCTTCACCCAGGTGCTGTACCGCATCGGCGACTCCATCACCAACCCCATCACCCCCATGTTCGCATACTTCGCAATGCTGGTGGGCACGGCCGAAAAGTACGACAAGAAGGCCGGCATCGGCAGCCTGATGAGCTGCCTGCTGCCCTATTCGCTGGCGTTCTTCGTGATGTGGGCTTTCTTCATTATCGTCTGGATCACCCTCGGCATTCCCCTCGGGCCCGGCGGCGCGGTATATCTTGCCTGACAGGGCGTCCGTTCATTCTGTTTGTTCGATAAGAAATGGCACCCTTCGGCGCGCTCGGAGGGTGCCATTTCAAAATCGGGCCAAGTGCAAAGGAGGCGCATGATGCGCACAAGGATCGACGATCTCATTTTATACGACGGCAAGGGCGGACGGCTGGAATCCGCCAGTGTTCTGTTCGACGAAAACGGCATCGTGGCCGCAGGCAGCGGTCTGAAAGACGCCCAGGCCGAAACCGTGATCGACGGCAAAGGTCTGACCTGCACCCCCGGCTGGGTGCAGGGCCATACCCACATCGCCGTGGACGGCCTGCCCAACATGCAGGCCCAGGTGATGCGGGACGACACCGAGGCCGCCGTGATGGCCAGCGCCGCCCGCAACAGCCTGCGCTGTTTGAAAAGCGGCCTTGTGGCCGTGCGGGACATGGGCACCAACTTCGATGTGTCCATCAAGCTGCGGGACGCCATCAACGCCGGCAAGCTGCTGGGGCCGCGGGTCTACGCCAGCGGCCGGGTGCTGTGCATGACCGGCGGCCACGGCTACTATTTCGGCATCGAGGTGGACGGCGCCGACGAGGCCCGCAAAGCCGCCCGCGCCCAGATCAAGCGCGGGGCCGACCTGCTCAAGATCATGGCCACCGGCGGCGGCCAGTCCAAAGGCATGAAGGCCGGCGTGCCCCAGTTGAGTTATGAGGAGATCCGTGCTATCGTAGAGGAAGCGCATCACGCGGGCATTCACACGGCGGCCCACGCCCAGGGCAAGGAGGGCGTGATGAACTGCCTGCGGGCCGGGGTGGACAGCATCGAGCACGGCGTGACCCTGGACGACGAGCAGATCGAACTGATGCTCAAGCAGGGCACCTACTTCTGCCCCACTCTGATGGCACTGTGGTATGTCATCGAAAAGGGCGAGGCCTCCGGCATCCCGCCCTACGTGGTGGAAAAGTGCAAGATCCAGGCCATCACCCACTTCGACGGCTTTACCGCCGCCTACAAAGCGGGCGTGAAAGTGATCGCGGGCACCGACGCGGGCACTCCCTTCAATTACCAGGACGACATGGCCAGCGAGTTCATCAAGATGCACGAGCTGGGCATGAGCGTGAAGGACGTGATCGTCTCCGCCACCCGCACTCCCGCCGAGGCCTTTGGCGTGGCCGACCGCACCGGCACCATCGAACCGGGCAAGTGGGCCGACCTGACTCTCATCGAAGGCGATCCGGAGGCCGACCTGGAAGCCTTCCGCCGGGTGAAGATGGTGTTCAAGGGCGGTCAGCTGGTTTACAGCAACGAAAACGGCAAAGACGTGTTCCTGCCGGTACTTTGAAAACGAGGTGAATGAAACATGGCGACCATTCTGCAGCACGGCATGCTCATCGACGGTCTGGCAAAGGAGCCTGTGGCCGACGGCATGCTGATCTATGAAGGCAAAGAGATCCTCTACGCCGGCCCCTTCTGCCCTGAAGCGGCGGCTCAGTATCCCGGCGCGCAGGTGCTGGACGTCCGGGGCCAGGCCATCATGCCCGGCCTCATCGACGCTCACGTACACCTGACCATGTACGGCAAGCCCTCCAGCGTGATGGACTTTTTGATGGACAGCGCCACCTACACCGCCCTCAAGGCGGCCGACTGCGCCAAGAAGCTGCTCTATGCCGGTTTCACCACCGTGCGCAGCATGGGCGACAAGGCCTCGGCAGACTACGCTGTGAAGCGGGCCATCAACGAGGGGATGATCGAGGGCCCGCGGCTGCTGACCAGCGGCAAGGCCATCTCCATCACCGGCGGTCACGGCGATTTCGTGCCCGGGGACGTGGAGCTGGACTCCATCGGCGAGACCTGCGACGGCGTGGACGAAGTGCGCCGCGCCGCCCGCGACCGGCTGAAAAACGGGGCCGACAACATCAAACTGATGGCCACCGGCGGCGGCAACTCTCCCGGGCCGGGCACCGTGTCCCAACTCACCGAAGAGGAGATGCGGGTCGCTGTGGAAGAGGCCGCCAACCGAAACGCCCTCACCGCCGCCCACGCCATCGGCGCCGACGGCATCAAACGCGCCCTGCGGGCCGGTGTGCGCACCATCGAGCACGGCAGCTTTCTGGACGATGAGGGCATCGAACTGCTGCTGAAGGGCGACCACTATCTGGTTCCCACCCTGTGCGCCTTCCGCACCATCAAATACGGCCCGGAGGGCGGCGTGCCCGACTATGTGCTGGAGAAGATCCACTACTTTGCCACCGCCCACTACGCAGGGCTGGAAAAGGCCTACAAAGCGGGCGTGAAGATCGTCTGCGGCACCGACACCGGCACCCCCTTCAACTGCCACGGCGACGGCGCGGAGGAGCTGGAGATGTATACCAAGCTCTGCATGAGCCCCATGGAAGCCATCAAGACCGCTACCAGCATGGCGGCTCAGGCCCTGCGCCAGCCGGACATCGGCGTGCTGGCCGCGGGCAAGACCGCCGACGTGCTGGTGGTGAAGGGCGACGTGCTTGCCAACATTGCCCTGCTGCAAAACAAGGCTGACCTCACCATCATCCACAACGGCAAACTTGTGACCGGAACGCTGTGACCTCCTTTCGCGCTCCTTCTCTCTCCCGGAAAAGGCCGGGCAGGCTGTGCCTGCCCGGCCTCTTCATATCCCGCCCGGCCGGCGCATATACATTCTGCGTGAGAACTCATCACGGGGAGTGACGCTGTGTGAAAGGGAACATCGACGAGCGCGCCTTGCAGCTGGCGCTGTACATCACCGAACACCGTGCCACCGTGCGCAGCGCCGCCGGCGCTTTTGGCGTCAGCAAGTCCACGGTGCACAAGGATGTGACCTGCCGGCTCAAGCGGCTGAACCCGCAGCTGTACCGCCAGGTGCAGCAGGTGCTGGGGGCCAACAAGGCCGAGCGGCACCTGCGGGGCGGAGCCGCCACCCGGCTGAAATATTCCCGCGGGTGAACGCCCCTGCGCTTCACAGGAAAAGGAGGAGGGCCCGGTCGATGCCGACCGGGCCCTCCTCCGCTTTTTTACTGTTCAAATTCCCGCGCGGCCAGCGCCAGCAGCTTCCGGATGGGCAGCTTCTGGGGGCAGGCCTTTTCGCAGGCGCCGCAGCCCACGCAGGCCGAGGCCTCGCCGCCGGGCACGGCGGCGTATCGGGCGGCGGCGTCTGTCTCGCCCCGCAGGCGGGCGTTGTAGGCCGCGAAGCGGTCCGGGATGCGGATGGCCGCCGGGCAGCCGGAGGTGCAGTAGCCGCAGGCGGTGCACTGCACCAGCTGCTGGGCGGTGAGGATGCGCCGCAGCGGTTCCGCCGCCGCCCGCTCCGCGCCGGTAAGGGGCGCGGGGGCGCTCATCACCCGCAGGTTCTCCTCCATCTGATCGAGGCTGCCCATGCCCGAAAGCACCATCTTCACCCCTTCAAAATCGGCGGCAAATCGCAGGGCAAAGCCCGCCGGGCTGCTGTCGCTCACCTTTGCCAGCAGCGCCCGGGCCTCGTCCGGCAGCTGGGCCAGCCGCCCGCCCCGCACCGGCTCCATCACCACCACCGGCTTTTGGTGGCGGCGGCAGACCTCGTAGCAGGCACGGCTCTGCACCTGGGGGTCCTCGTAGTCCAGATAGTTGAACTGCAGCTGCACGAAGTCCAGCTGGGGATACTCGGTGAGGATGCGCTCCAGCACCGTGGCGGTGTCGTGGAAGGAGATGCCCACATGGCGCACCCGGCCCTCCGCCTTCAGGGCGAAGGCCGTCTCGTAGGCGCGGCAGCTTTTATAGAACTCGAAGCGCCCGGAGCTCTGGGCGTGCATCAGATACATGTCGAAGTACTCCACGCCGCAGGCCTCCAGCTGCTGTTCGAGCAGGGGCCGAATGTCTGCCTCCTTCTCAAAGAAGGGGGGCGAGAGCTTGTCCGCCAGAATGTACTTCTCCCGGGGGTACCGGCTGGTGAGGGCGGCTTTCAGCGCCGCCTCGCTCTGACCGTCGTGGTAGCCGTGGGCGGTGTCGAAGTAGCAAAAGCCCGCCGCCAAAAATTCGTCCACCATGCGGCAGGTGGTTTCGATGTCCACCTCCTCCCCTTTCATGGGCAGGCGCATGAAGCCAAAGCCCAGTTTTTTATCCGCAGGTCCGAACACAGGGCATCCCTCCTCTGGTCTTTTCTTTATTATACCTGCCTGCGCGCCGGTTGGCAACGCGGGGCCCTTTGTGATAAAATTACGGTAAACAGGGCCTCGCTGCCCTATACTGAATACGACGAACAACGGGCAAGGAGGCGCGTTTTTATGAGTGAAGCCATGTTGGACTGCGCGGTGGTGGGCGGCGGGCCCGCCGGGCTTTCGGCGGCCATCAACCTGCACCAGCGGGGCAAGAGCGTCCGGGTGCTGGGCGCGGGGGCGGGCCTTCTGGCCAAGGCCGAGCGGGTGGACAACTACCTGGGTCTGCCGGGGCTTTCCGGCAGCGAGATGCTGGCGGCCTTTGCCGACCATGCCAGATCGCTGGGCATCGTCCCGGAGGCGGGCCGGGTGGCCAACGTGCTGCCCATGGGCGACCGCTTCATGCTGAACTTCGACGGCAACATTCTGGAGGCCCGCACAGTCATTCTGGCCGGCGGCGTGGCCAAGGCCAAGCCCATCGAGGGCGAGAGCGAGTTTCTGGGCCGGGGCGTGTCCTACTGCGCCACCTGTGACGGCATGCTCTACCGCGGCCGGGAGGTGGCGGTGTGGGGCCTTTCCCCCGAAGCGGCGGGCGAGGCGAACTTCCTGGCCTCCATCGGCTGCAAGGTGCGGTTCGTCTCCCCCAGGCGCCCGGCGGAGCTCAGCGATGCCATCGAGCATCTGCCCGGCGCGGTGCAGGCAGTGGGAGGCGGCCAGACGGTGGAATGGATGCGGGTGGCGGGCCAGGAGCTGCCCATCCAGGGGCTGTTCATCCTGCGCAGCGCCATCGCGCCGGACACCCTGCTGCCCGGCCTTGCCATCGAGGACGGCTTTGTGAAGGTGGACCGGCACATGGCCACCAACATCGAGGGCGCCTTTGCCGCCGGGGACATCGCCGGCGCGCCGCTGCAGGTGGCGAAGGCGGTGGGCGAGGGTCTCATCGCGGGGCTTTCCGCCGCGGAATATCTGGACAAGCTGTGAACTCACGCAAAAAAAGGGCAGCCCCGCGGGGCCGCCCCTTTTTTCTTTTGAGCAAAGCCGCGTCTTGGCTCCATTTTGTATTTACTCTTTGGCCGTTCCATGCTATATTCAAATCAAGGAACACCCCTTTAAAAAGGAAAAGGAGGCCCCGCTCATGAACGTCCGCATCCCGAAACTTTTTCTGGCATTCCTGGCGCTGGCTCTGGCCCTGTGCGCCTGTTCCGCCAAGGAAGCGACCTTCCAGACGGCAGAGGAGGCCGGCGAGGCATTTCTGACGGAATTCTTCACCGCCAACGCCGACGGCCGCTACGATGCCTTCTCCCAGACTTCTGTCATAGACGAGGCCGCCGTCACGGACTATTATGAAGGGCTTGCCCCCTGTGTCAGCCCGGAAGCACTGGACGTGCTCGTCGCCAACCGCACCCTGAGCCGGTACGACGAGTTTTACGCGGGCAGGCAGGTGGAGGTGGCAGAAGTTCAGCTGGAAGGCACAGGCGACGACAACTTTGATTTCACCGTCAGCCTGACCGTGGACGGCGAGCCGGAGGAATACACAGGCCAGCTCTCGGCCGGGCCGCTGGACGGCAGTTATGCCGTGACCCGTTTTTACTGCGGCGGGATGTGACCTTTTTCCTGCCAGACCAACGCACACAAAAAGAGGGGCCGCCCCGCGTGGCGGCCCCTCTTTCTTTTGATTGGTCCTGAACGCCTTACATCAGGCTGCGGTAGAGCGCGGCGATCTCCTCCACGCTGGTGTCGCGGGGGTTGCCGGGGCGGCAGGCGTCGGCATAGGCGCTCTCGGAGAGGAACTGCACGTCCTCCTCCTTCACGATGGCCTTCAGGTCGGCGGGGATGCCCACGTCCTGGCTCAGCTGCTTCACGGCGGCGCAGGCGGCCTTGCGGGCCTCGTCCAGGGTCATGGCGTCCACGCCTTCCACGCCCATGGCCTTGGCGATGTCGCGGTACTTCTCGCCGGTGGCGGGAGCGTTGTACTCCATCACGGTGGGCAGCAGGATGGCGTTGGCCACGCCGTGGGGGGTGTCGTAGACAGCGCCCAGGCTGTGGGCCATGGAGTGCACGATGCCGAGACCCACGTTGGAGAAGCCCTGGCCGGCGATGTACTGAGCCAGCGCCATGCCCTCGCGGCCTTCCGGCTCGCCGGCGACGGCGCCCCGCAGGTGTTTCGCGATGAGCTCGATGGCCTTGAGATGGAACATGTCGGTCATCTCCCAGGCGGCCTTGGTGATGTAGCCCTCGATGGCGTGGGTCAGCGCGTCCATGCCGGTGGCGGCGGTGAGGCCCTTGGGCATGGTGGACATCATGTCCGGGTCCACCACGGCAACTTCGGGGATGTCGTTGGTGTCCACGCAGACGAACTTGCGCTTCTTCTCCACGTCGGTGATGACGTAGTTGATGGTCACCTCGGCGGCGGTGCCGGCGGTGGTGGGCACGGCAATGGTGAACACCGCGTGCTTCTTGGTGGGGGCAACACCCTCCAGGCTGCGCACGTCGGCAAACTCGGGGTTCGTGGCGATGATGCCGATGGCCTTGGCGGTGTCCATGGAGGAGCCGCCGCCGATGGTCACGATGCAGTCCGCACCGCTGGTCTTGAAGGCCTCCACGCCGTGCTGCACGTTCTCGATGGTGGGGTTGGGCTTGATGTCGCTGTAAACTTCATAGGCAAAGCCCGCCGCCTCCAGCAGGTCGGTGACCTTCTTGGTCACGCCGAACTTCAAAAGGTCGGGGTCAGAGCAGACAAAAGCTTTTTTGTAGCCGCGGGCGGTCAGCTCGGGAACGATGTTCTCGATGGCGCCCTTGCCATGATAGGAAATGGTGTTCAGAACGATGCGGTTAGCCATTGGTATCCTCTCCTTTTCAGGTCAAACAAAACGTTTGCTTGGCGGAGTTTCTCCGTCTGTTACAAGTATAACAATCTATTCCCCGCAGGGCAAGGGAGCGTTTCGCATGAAAAACGCAAAAAAATTTTAGTCGCTTTGCAATATTTTCCTCATCCCAGGTGTTTACTCTGTGCCGGCGGGGAACACTAACCCCAAACCGGCCGCACATTTCTTTAAAATTAAGGAGTCACACACATGAAAAAACTCGCTTTGACCCTCGCCCTCATCATGGCTGTTGCCGCCTTTGCCGGCTGCTCTTCCGCCCCCTCTTCTTCTGCGCCTTCCTCCGCGCCCAGCAGCAGCGCCCCGGCTTCCGAGCCCGCCTCTGAGCCTGCTTCTGAGCCCGCTTCCGAGCCTGCCAGCGAAGCCGAGCCCGGCAGCCTGGAGGCCCTGATGGACCAGGTGCTGGCCGCGGGCGACGCGGAGCAGATCCCCATGCTGATGCCCGCCGACCTGAACGGCGGCGCCAAGTACACCCCGCTCACCGAGGAGAACTCCGAGTACAACCTGGGCGTGACCCGTGACCGCTATGCCGACGGCATCGCCGCCGAGGCCGCCATGACCTCCGTGCCCTTCTCCGTCTGCCTGGTGAAGGCGAACAGCGCCGAGGAGGCCGAACAGCTGGCCGCCGACATCGAGGCCAATGCCGACCCCCGCAAGTGGATCTGCGTGGAAGCCGAGAGCAAGATCGTGGACTTCTCCGGCGACACCGTCATCCTCATCATGACCAGCGCCGATCTGGCTGAGCAGCTGCACAGCGGCTTCACCGCCGCCATGGCTGAGTAAGCCGTGAAACGCAAACTCGCATTCGCAGCCGCGGGGCTTTGCTTCGCGGCTGCCGCTGTTGTCATTGCGGTGGCAATGGGCCTGTTCGACCGCGGCATGCGCCCGGACGAGAACGGCATGTACACCGCCCACGGCCACTGGGTCGAGGCGCTGGAGGGACCCGACGTGGACAGTGCGGTGCGCTTTGGCGAAAAGCTGGAAAAGCTGAAGGCGGACCTGCTCACCGAGGAGAACCGCGCCTTTTACGCCATCGTGCCGGACAAGGGCTATTACCTGACCGACGAGGTGAGGCCCGCCACCGACTATCAGGCTCTGTTCTCCACGGTGGACAGCCAGCTGATGGGCAGCGGCATCGAAAAGATCGACCTGACCGGAGCGCTGACCCTGGAGGACTACTATTTCACCGACAGCCACTGGCGGCAGGAGCGGCTGGGCGGCGTGGTGGACGCGCTGGGCGCGGCCATGGGCTTTTCGGTGGACATGGACGGCTTTGACCCGGTGACGGTGGAAGGCTTCATCGGCGCCTACGGCAAGTACGGCGCGGACAAGCCGGAAGAACTGACCTATCTGGTCAGCGACGCCACCGTGGCCGCCGTGTGCGACAACTACCAGTACCCCGATTCCACCGCTGTCTACGACCTCGAACGCCTTGACACCGACGTGCCCTACGACGTGTTTTTGAGCGGGGCCAGCCCCCTCATCACCGTCGAGAGGCCCCTGGCGGCCACCGACAAGGAGCTGGTGGTGTTCCGGGATTCCTATGCCAGCAGCCTTGTTCCGCTGCTGCTGGGCCAGTACCGCAAGGTGACCCTGGTGGACATCCGCTACATGGTCAGCGGCCTTGTGCCCCAGTATGTGGAGTTCAACGACCAGGACGTGCTGTTTTTGTACAGCACCTATATCGTGAACCAGAGCGCCATGCTGCGCTGAAGGCCCTGCGCGTTTTGACAAAGACCGGCGTTTTGCCCCGCATCTTTCGGGGCAAAACGCCGAACTTTTTTTGCCGGGGCTTGCAAACGCCGCCGGGCTGTGCAATACTTGTGTGTAATATAAAAGGAGGTTGGTCAGATGGGCTGCGCCCGGTGTGATGTGCATAGATTCGGCGGCAGGCCTTTGGCCTGCCGCCTTTCGCTTTATCATGGCACTGTCGTGCAGTGCATCGAGGGGAGGGTTCGCCCGTGAAAGGCTTCATTCTGCCCGCACGGGGAAAAAACATTCTGCTGGTGCTGCTGGGCAACGCGCTGTACGCCCTGGCGGTGGACATGTTCGTGCTGCCCTGCGGGCTCATCACCGGCGGCACAACGGGTCTGGCGCTGGCCACCCTCTACTGGCTGGACGTGCCGGTGGCCGGGTTCGTGCTGGTGTCCAACATCATCATGTTCGTGGTGGGCGCGGTGGCCATGGGCCGGTGGTTCGCCTTCAACACGGCGCTGTCCACCTTCTGCTATCCGCTGTTCCTGGACCTGTTCGCCCGCATCCCGGGCATCGACGGCTTCACCCGTGACCCCATGCTGGGCACCATCTTCGCCGGCGTGCTCATCGGCGTGGCCATCGGGCTGGTGATCGGCGCGGGGGCCTCCAGCGGCGGCATGGACATCCCCCCCATCGTGCTGAACAAATACTTCGGCCTGCCGGTGGGCGCGGTGATGTACCTGCTGGATTTTCTCATCCTCATCGGCCAGATGGTCTTTGCCGACAAGGAGCAGATCCTCTACGGCATCCTGCTGGTGCTGCTCTACACCGTCATTCTGGAAAAGGTGTCGGTGATGGGCCACGCCAAGATCCAGGTGAAGATCCTCAGCGAAAAGAACGACGAGATCCGCCGCATCATCCTGCGGGTGCTGGACCGGGGCTGCACGGTGCTGCACGCCCGGACCGGCTACACCCAGACCGAGCGGGACATGCTGCTGACGGTGGTGACCAACCGGGAGCTGGCAAAGCTGAACCATCTGGTGCTGGAAACGGACCCCCAGGCCTTCATCGTCATCAGCTCGGTGAACGAGGTGCACGGCCGGGGCTTCACCCTTCAGAAAATCTACAAATGACGGCGCGGTGTGCGGAATTTGCCGCGCCGGCAAGAGGTGTGTATCGTGAGAATGGAGAATGACCTGGGGCGCGACCCCATCCGCCAGCTGGTGCTGCGCATCGCCATCCCCAGCATGCTGGCGCAGTTCGTGAGCGTTTTATACAGCGTTGTGGACCGCATGTACATCGGCAACATCCCCGAGGTGGGCAATCTGGCCCTGGCGGGCGCGGGCGTGTGCGGCCCCATCGTGACCATGATCGGCTCGGTGGCCTTTCTGGTGGGCGTGGGCGGCTCGCCCCTGGTGAGCATCCGCATGGGCGCGGGCGACAACGAGGGCGCAAAGCGCATCCTTGCCAACTGCTTTGTGCTGCTGGTGGGGCTGGCGGCGGCCCTGATGGCCCTGGCCTACGCCACCCAGCGGCCTGTGCTGATGCTCTTCGGCGCCAGCGAGGCCAGCCTGCCCTATGCCGAGACCTACTATTCGGTGTATCTGACGGGCACCGTGTTCGCCCTGCTCTCCACCGGCATGAACCAGTTCATCATCTGCCAGGGCTTTGCCAAAAAGGGCATGCTCTCGGTGATGCTGGGCGCGGTGCTGAACATCGTGCTGGACCCGGTGTTCATCTTCGTGCTGGACATGGGCGTGGCCGGCGCGGCGGTGGCCACCGTGCTCAGCCAGCTGGCCAGCTGCATCTTTGTGCTGGTGTTCCTGTTCGGGCGCCAGCCCCCCATCCGCATCACCTTCGGGGGTTACAGCGCCCGCATCATGGGCCGGGTGATGGCCACCGGCTTCACCCCCTTCATCATCATCGCCTTCGACAACGTGATGATCATTGCCCTCAACTCCCTGTTGCAGAAATACGGCGGCGCGGGCCAGGGCGACCTGCTGGTGGCGGCGGCCACCATCGCCCAGAGCTTCATGCTGGTGGTCACCATGCCGCTGGGCGGCATCACCGGCGGCACCGGGTCCATCCTGGGCTATAACTACGGGGCCGGCCAGCCAAAGCGCATCCTGGAGGCCCAGAAGTTCATCCTTCTGCTCTGCCTTGGCTACACCACCCTTTTGTTCCTCATCGGCCAGGGCGTGCCCGGGCTCTTCGTGTCCATCTTTTCCAGCGACCCGCAGGTGGGCGAGCTGGCGGTGCGGGCCATCCGCATCTACACCCTGGGCGTCATCCCGCTGGCGGTGCAGTATACCGTCATCGACGGCTTCACCGGCATGGGCATGATGCAGTACTCCCTGCCCCTCTCCTTCTTCCGCAAGGCCATCTATTTCATCCCCCTGTTCGTTCTGCCCATGTATTTCGGCGCCATGTCCACCTTCGTGGCCGAGCCCATCTCCGACTTCGTGGCCCCGGTGGTGTCCGCCTTCGTCTACTGGCGGCGCATCCGCTATGTGGTGGGTCTCAAACCGAAAAAAACGCAGTGAACCGCCTTTGCCGCGGGCCGTCCCCCTTTTCCGGGACGGCCCGCTTTTTTGCTTCTTGACAGGGCGCGGTTTATATGCAACAATAGTTACATAACATTTGCCGCATATAAAGGAGGCGAGGGCCATGCCCCCCACGGCAAAGGTCACCCGGGAGATGATTTTATCGGCGGCGCTGGACATCACCCGCCGCGAGGGTTTTGACGCGGTAAACGCCCGCAGTCTGGCGGCCCGGCTGGGCTGCTCCACCCGGCCCATCTTCACCTGCTATGAGAACATGGAGGCCGTGAAGGCGGACTTTCTGGAATACGCCTTCGCCTTTTACGAACAGCGTGCCACTGCCTGGGGCGAGGGAGAGGACCCCTTCCTTGCCCTGCCCCTCACCTACCTGCGCTTTGCCCGGGAGGAGCCGCTGCTGTTCCGGGCGCTGTTCATCCGGGAGATGGCGCTGGACATGCGCCGGGCCGAGGACTTTTACCGGGAGCCGGGCAACGGGCGCAAGGCGGAGGCCTTTGCCCGCCAGCTGGGGGTGGACCCCCAGGCCGGGCGGGAAATTTTTCTGGACCTGTTCCTCTGGGCCCACGGCGCGGCGGTGCTCGCCGCCACCGGCAAACTGGACCTGGAGGAAGAAGAGGCCCGGCGGCGGGCCAAAGCGTTGGTGGCAGCGCTGGCGGCCCCCCACCGGCCCTGAACGAGGAGGCGCATCATGGAAACACGCTACATCCGCGAATTCTACGACCACTTCGACGAGGACGGGCGGCTGGCCTCCCGCCACGGCTCGGTGGAATTTCTCACCACCATGCACTACATCCACCGCTACCTGCGCCCCGGCGCGAAGGTGCTGGAGATCGGCGCGGGCACCGGGCGCTACTCCCATGCCCTGGCACGGGAGGGCTGCCGGGTGGACGCGGTGGAGCTGGTGGAGCACAACATCGAAATTTTTCGTCAAAACACCCTGCCCGGCGAAGCGGTGACCGTCACCCGGGGCAACGCCCTGGACCTGACCGGCTTTGAAAGCGACTCCTATGACGTCGTTCTTCTGCAGGGGCCGCTCTATCACCTCTACACCCCGGCGGACAAACGCCGGGCGCTGGAGGAGGCCATCCGGGTGACCCGGCCGGGCGGCGTGGTCTTTGCCGCCTACGTCATCTCCGACGGCTGCCTGCTGGACGAGGGGTTCCGCCACCAGAACATCGACGTGGGCCAGTATCTGCGGGAAGGCCTGCTGGACCCGGAGACCTTCGCCGCCTTTTCCCAGCCGAAGGACCTGTTCGAGCTGGTGCGCAAGGAGGACGTGGACGCGCTGATGGCTCCCTTCCCCGTGACCCGGCTGCACTACGTGGCTGCCGACGGCTGCGCCCTGCTGCTGCGGGAGGAGCTGGACCGCATGGACGACGAGCAGTTCCGGCTGTTCATGCGCTACCATCTTGCCACCTGCGAGCGGCCCGACCTGTTGGGCGTGACCAGCCACGCGCTGGACATTTTCCGCAAGTGACCTTTTGCCCCGCGCCCTGCGGGGCTTTTTCTTTGTCCAGTCCGCGCTTATTGTGCAAATTCCGTGGAAAATATCACAATCTTTTCGCCTGCCGAGCGGCAGAATTTCGTGAATAGCGCCATATTTACCAATTCGTCCGCGATTTTTGTATTTTCAAGTTGTTATTTTGCCTCTGATTTCATATAATGAGTGATAGCAGAATCATTGGAAGGGAGCGTGCGCTATGACTTTTTGCCGCACCGAAGAACTGTTCGATCTCTCCCACACCCTGGCCGCCCCCCTGTTCGAGGGCAAGGAGTGGCCCTGGCAGGTGCTGGACGAGCTGAAAGATTTTATCGTGAAGCTGGGCGAGAGCCTGTCCGCCGCTGAATACGACCAGCCCCAGCCGGGGGTTTGGGTGGCAAAGACCGCCAAGGTGGCCCCCACCGCTCTGCTGGGCGCGCCCTGTATCATCGGCCCCGAGGCCGAGGTGCGCCACTGCGCCTTCATCCGGGGCAGCGCGCTGGTGGGCGCGGGGGCCGTTGTGGGCAACAGCGTGGAACTGAAAAACTGCATCCTGTTCGACGGGGCGCAGGTGCCCCACTTCAATTATGTGGGCGATTCCATCCTGGGCTGCAAGGCCCACATGGGGGCCGGCGCTGTGACCAGCAACCTGAAAAGCGACAAGAGCCTCGTGGTGGTGAAAAACGGCGAGGAAAAGATCGCCACCGGCCGCAAAAAGCTGGGCGCCCTGGTGGGCGACGGGGCCGAGGTGGGCTGCAACAGCGTGCTGTGCCCCGGCGCGGTGCTGGGCCGCGGCTGCCAGGTGTATCCCACCAGCTGCGTGCGGGGCACCGTTCCCGCCGGGCACATCTACAAAGGGCCGGGCAATCTGGCCAAGCGGGTGTGACCCGCTGAACGCTGAAAGGAGACAATACACATGGGTAGATTATTCGGCACCGACGGCGTGCGCGGCATTGCCGGCGAGGATATGACTTGTGAGCTTGCCATGAACATCGGCCGCGCGGCGGCCACCGTGCTCACCTACGGGCGGCGTCGCCGCCCCCTGGTGGTGCTGGGCAAGGACACCCGCATCTCCAGCGACATGCTGGGCGCGGCGCTGGCGGCGGGCCTGTGCAGCGTGGGGGCGGACGTCATCGACCTGGGCGTGGTGCCCACCCCCGCCGTGGCCTACCTTGTGATGAAGTACAAGGCGGACGCGGGCGTGATGATCAGCGCCAGCCACAACCCCTACCCCTTCAACGGCATCAAAATCTTCGGCGGCGAGGGCTTCAAGCTGCCGGACGACCTGGAGGACCAGATCGAGACCCTCATCGAGCAGAACCGCTTCACCCTGGCCACCGGCGACGGCCTGGGCCAGATCAGCCACTCGGCCACCGCCGTGCGGGACTATGTGGAGCATCTGAAAAGCACCATTCCCACCTCGCTGGAGGGCATGAAGATCGTGGTGGACTGCGCCAACGGCTCCGCCTCGGCCACCGCCGGGCAGCTGTTCAGCCAGCTGGGGGCGGACGCCGCCATCCTTTCCGCCTCGCCGGACGGGGTGAACATCAACGAGAACTGCGGTTCCACCCACATGGAGGCTCTGTGCGAAGCAGTGCGCTCCACCCCCGACGCGGTGGCGGGCGTGGCCTTTGACGGCGACGCCGACCGCTGCCTCTTCGTGGACGAAACCGGCAATGTGGTGGACGGCGACTTCATCATGGCCATCTGCGGCCTGGACATGCAGCAGCGGGGCAAGCTGCGCCGCAGCACCATCGTGGGCACCGTGCTCACCAACCTGGGCTTCGCCCGCTTCTGCGAGGCCAACGGCATGCACTTCGCCGCCACCAAGGTGGGCGACCGCTACGTGCTGGAGGAGATGGAGCAGGAGGGCTACACCCTGGGCGGCGAGCAGAGCGGCCACGTCATCTTCCGTGACTACGCCACCACCGGCGACGGCCAGCTCACCGCCCTGCAGCTGCTGTGCCTGCTGAAGCGCTGCGGCGAGCCCCTCTCCAAGCTGGCAAAGGTGATGACCCGCCTGCCCCAGGTGATGGAGAACGTGAAGGTGAGCGCCGCCGGCAAGCTGGAATTCTACAACAACGACGCCATCAAGACCGCCATCCGCGAAAAGAAGGAGCTTCTGGGCGACACCGGCCGGGTGCTGGTGCGGGTGAGCGGCACCGAGCCTCTCATCCGGGTAATGGTGGAGGGCCAGGACGAGGCCCTCATCCAGTCCGTCGCCGCCGAGCTGGCCGAGCTGGTGCGCAGCGAACTGGCCTGAACATTTGTCGTTCTCTTCCATAGCAGAAGGCCCCCGGCCGTGCTCAAAAAGCACGACCGGGGGTCTTCCTTCGCTTTGTTCTCATTCTTCGGGGCGCATCTCAAACGCGCGCAGGCTGGGGGTGCATCCGTTCTTTTCGTAGAACGGCTCCGCCTGGGGCTGGGCCCCGAAATAGAGCAGGGTGGGCGTGGTCTGCTTTGCCAGCCGGAGCAGCGCCGAGCCGATGCCCTGCCGCTGATACCGGGGCAGCACCAGCACCTCGGGGATGGTGCCGAAAAAGCAGCCGTCGGTGAGGATGCGCAGGCAGCCCACCAGTTCCGTGCCGTCCCAGGCAGTGATGTTGATGGTGCGTTCGAGGGCGCGGCGGGTCTTTTCCGGGTCGTAATCCCCCGGCCAGACCTGCTGCGCAAGTTCGATGAACTGCTGCGCGCAAAGCGTTTTGTCATCCACCTTGTATTCCAGCATTCCGTTTTCCTCCGCTGCGGGACGTCCGCTTTACTCCGCCCGGCTCTCGAACTCCAGGCGCTTTTGCAGATACACCTTGCTGGCCACGGCGCGGGTGGCGTGGATGACCACCAGCCGGTCGTCGTCCGCCTCCGGGGCCACCGGCGTGCCCTGGGCCGCCTGCTGCAGCGCCTCCTCCAGCTGGCCGCAGAAGTAGTCGTAGGCCCGCTGCACCTCGCACACCTGGGCCTGCATGCGGATGAGCTGGGCCACCTCCTGGATGCTCAGCACCTGCTTGAGGGCGCAGATCACCAGCAGCTGGGCCACATGGGTGCGGCCGTATTTTTTGTTGGTGGGCGGGGCCATCACCTTCTGCTTGACGTAGTTGTTCACCATGGCCTTGGTGAGCAGCTTTTCCTCCCCCGGCGGGCACAGCGGGGCGAACACCTCGTTCAGATACCCGGTGACCTGGTCCATATACAGCGCGATGCCGGGCAGCTGCTCCCACCGGGGGCAGCGGAACTGCATCATCTGCGCCGCCTGCTCGCTGTTTTGAAAGCCCGCTTTCATCGTGTCGGCCTCCCCTCTTGTTGGTTTTCCATACGATGTACCCATTATACCACGATTTTGGCAATTTGAAAGAGCCGGGCTTGACGAAGCCGCGGGATGTGATATGATAGGAAAGGTTTTGCTTTTGAGAGGGGTATGTACAATGCAATTGAAACATCTGCTGCGGCAGGAGTGGGAGATGGGCCCGGGGCCCTACACCCGCACCTTTTTGATGTGGATGGTGTGCGCGGGCATTGCGGGCCTTGCCTGCGGCGCGGTGGGCGCCGTGTTTTTCCATCTGGTCAACTGGGCCACCGGCATGCGTCAGGCGGACCCCTGGCTTTTGTATCTTCTGCCGGTGGGCGGCCTGGTCATCGTGTTCGTTTACAGGGCCTGCCGCATGGGCACCGAGCGGGGCACCAATGCGGTGCTGGAGAGCGCCCAGCAGGGCAAACGGGCCCCCCTGCGGCTGACGCCGCTCATCATCATGGCCACCTTCATCACCCATCTGCTGGGCGGCAGCGCGGGCCGCGAGGGCGCGGCGCTGCAGATCGGCGGCAGCATGGGCGGCTGGCTGGGCGAAAAGATGCGGCTGGACCGCAACAGCCAGCGGGTGATGGTGCTGGCGGGCATGAGCGCGGTGTTCGCCGCCTTGTTCGGCACCCCGCTGACGGCGGCGGTGTTCAGCATGGAGGTCATCTGCGTGGGCGTCATCTATCACTCCGCGCTGCTGCCCTGCGCGTTGGCCAGCCTCATCTCCTACGGCACCGCGGTGCTGCTGGGCACCAAGCCGGAGCGCTTTGTGGTGCACGGCGCGGCCGCTTTGAGCTTTGACAACGCATGGCGGGCCATGCTGCTGGCGGTGGGCTGCGCGGTGCTGGGCATCCTGTTCTGCGTGACCATGCACACTGCCAGCCACCTTTACCAGACCAGGCTGAAAAACCAGTACCTGCGCATCCTGGTGGGCAGCGCCCTCATCATCCTGTTCACCCTGGCGGTGGGCACCCGGGCCTACAACGGCGCGGGCATGGACGTGGTGGAGCACGCCATCACCGAGGGCGAGCTGGTGCATCCGGCAGCCTTCATCCTCAAGCTGCTGCTCACCGCCATCACCCTGGGATGCGGTTTCCGGGGCGGCGAGATCGTGCCCACCTTCTTTGTGGGCTCCACCTTCGGCTGCCTTGTGGGGCCGCTGCTGGGGCTGGACCCGGGCCTTGCCGCGGCGCTGGCCCTGGTGGCCACCTTCTGCGCGGTGACCAACTGCCCCATCGCCAGCATCCTGCTGGGGGTGGAGCTGTTCGGCGCCAAGCCGCTGCTGCTCTATCTGCTGGTGTGCGCTGTGAGCTACCTGCTCAGCGGCCACTACAGCCTCTATTCCAGCCAGATGACCCTGGGCCCCAAGCTCACCAATCCCCCGCCGGAAAAGCCGGTGGAGAGCTTCTGCCACTGACCGCAATAAAAAAGAGTCTTCCTTTCGGAAGGCTCTTTTTGCTTTGTTCAAAGGCCAAGTTCTTTGCCGCAATAGGGGCAGTATTTGCCGTATACTCTGTACAGATAGCGCCGGCAATGGGGGCAGCGGTAAAAAACCGCCTTGGAAGCAAGCACAGCGGAAGAAGCCCCTAGGCACAGATACAACAATATTTGCGTTTTAAAGAGCAGCCACAGCAAAAGAAACAGCAGGGCAAGCGCCGCGCACACCCGTGTGATGCGAAGGGCAGTTTTCAGCTTCATCGTGTGCTTCCTCCTCCCCTCACTGGGCAGCAGGCTCCAGCGTTTGCAGAATGTGGTCCTTCACCTGGTCCTTGGGCATGTCCAGCGCCAGAGACAGCTCCTCGTAGAGCAGCTCCTCCGCCCGCTTCATGAACTGCTGGTCGGTCTTGCCCAGCTTTTTGCCCTTTGCGGCGGCCTGCTGGGCCTTGAGATAGACGGCCTTGATGATCTTAACCAGCGACTCGCACTGGTAGGTGTGGAGCAGGCCCCGGTAGTGCTCCGACAAGGCACGCTGGTCGGTGCCGCTGCAGCAGCAGGGCTCGATCTCGGGCATGCGGCGGATGAGGTCCTTCGCCTCCTCCCCGGTGATGACCGGGCGCATGAACACCTTGGTGTCCACGGGGGTGTACACGGTGCCGCTGCCGAACAGGGGGGTGAGGGTGTAGTACATGGCCTGCCCGCCGCCGCCCAGCTGCTGTTTCATGGAGACGCCCTCCACCCGGCAGATGCCGGAATTGCCATACACGATCAGACTTCCTGTTTCAAACATTTCCTGTCCTCCATCTTCCGCCGGGCGCCGCGGCGCCGCTTCCGCCTCTTTCGACCAAACCGAACTTCTTTCGCTGACCCGAGCGCCTCGGGGTCTCATCGTGGATACCATGATACTATTATAGCACGTTTTCCGCCCGCGCGTAAGCCCGACAAAGGGCGGTTTTGCGCCGTTTCGGCGCAAAAAAGGGCCTCTGCCGGGCGGCAGAGGCCTCTTTTCAGTTTTGGTTCAGGTGGGCTGTTCGCCGGGATGGTTTTTCCGCCAGGCGAGGAAGCTGTCCAGAATGACGGAGGCGCTCACCGCGTCCAGCTTGCCCTTGCGCTTTTTGCCAAAGGTGCCCGCGTCCGTGAGCTGCGCCGCGGCGGTGACGGTGGTGCGGCGCTCGTCCCAAAAGACGATGGGCACCTGCACGCCCAGCTCCACCAGCTTTGCCAGCTTGCGGGTCTTTTCCGCCCGGCCGCCCTCGGTGCCGTCCATGTTTTTGGGCAGGCCGATGACGATCATCCCCACGTCGATTTCCCGGCTGGCGTAGATGATCTTCTCCGCCACCTTGGCCATGCTCTTTTCCTCGATCTGGCCCACGGGGCTGGCCAGAAATTCCGTGCGGTCGCACACGGCCATGCCCGTGCGGGCGTCGCCGTAGTCCACTGCCATGATCTTCATAGTCGTTCGTTCCTCTCTTTTCCGCGGCGGGGCCGCTCGGCTCTATTGTATCCTACCCGCGCGCCCTTTGCAAGGGCGGCTCACTGCCCGGCAAGATAGGCTTTCAGCGCGGGCAGGGCCGCCTGCCCGTCCGCGAGGCCCAGGTCGTAGACCTGCTGGAGTTTCTCCGGGTCGGTCTCGATGCGGCTGATGGGCGTTTTGACCGAGGGGCGTATCACGAAGGCCCGGCCCTCGGCCTGCCAGCGCTCCAGCTCCTCCAGCGCCCGGTTGTAGTCGTTGTGGCGGGCGGCCAGCCGCCGGGCGATGGCGGGATATTTGCGCCGCAGCAGCCGCAGCAGCGCCCCCTTCATGGGCGTTTTGCGGTAGCCCTCTTCCCTTGTGAGCACCACGATGAGCCTGTCGCAGCCCCGGGCGGCCATCCATCGGAAGGGGATGCTGTCGGAAACGCCGCCGTCCAGATACCGCCGCCCCTGCCACTCCACCGGGCGGGAAACGAAGGGCATGGAGCCGGAGGCCCGCAGCACATCCATCTGCTCAAAGACGCTTTTCACCTGCATGTACTGCGCCTCGCCGGTGTCCACGTCGGTGACCACGGCGTAAAAGGGCACGCCGCTGTTTTGAAAGGCTTCGTCGTCGAAGGGGTCCAGCTTGCGGGGCACCAAGTCATAAGCATAGGAAGTGCTGAACAGGTTGCCCTCTTTCAGCAGCGGCCGCAGGCCCATATAGTTCTTGTCGCCGTTGTAGCGCTTGTTGTAGCGCACCGCACGGCCCGTCTGGCCGGAGAGATAGTTCACGCCGAACAGCGCCCCGGCGGAAACGCCCACCACCTCGTCGGCCCTCACGCCGGCGGCGAGGAAGGCGTCCAGCACGCCGGCGGTGAACATGCCCCGCATGGCCCCGCCTTCCAGCACAAGGCCTGTTTTCATGGTCCGTTCGCCTCTTTCCCTTTTGCAGAAAAGGGCGCCCCGATCGCTCAGGACGCCCTTTCGTTTGTTCTTAGTAGAGCTTCGCGCCCGCGGGGATGTGGGGGTCCACCATCAGCAGGTGCAGGCCCTCGTGGCCGTCCTCCTGATGGACGGCGCTGATGAGCATGCCGCAGGAGTCGATGCCCATCATCTTGCGGGGAGGCAGGTTGACGATGGCGATGGCCGTCTTGCCCACCAGCTCCTCCGGCTCATAATACTCGTGGATGCCGCTGAGGATGACCCGGTCGGTGCCGGTGCCGTCGTCCAGCACGAACTTGAGCAGCTTCTTGCTCTTGGGCACCGCGGTGCACTCCTTGATCTTCACCGCCCGGAAGTCGGACTTGGAGAAGGTATCGAAGTCCACGAACTCGGTGAACAGCGGCTCGATCTCCACCTTGGAGAAGTCGATGGGGCCGCTCTCCGCCGCAGGCACGGCGTCGTTCACGGCGGCGGCAGGGGCCGCAGCAGCCGCGGCGGGCTTCTGGGCCGCCTGGGGCTTGTCGATGGGCTTCATGGTGGGGAAGTCTTTTACATTCATTTTATAACACTCCTTAAGTTCTTATATCCTACCAAATCCACCATCCAAAATCAACCCATTTTTCATAACCTGTTATAAGTTCTTATATCCATTGTTCTGTTTGATGTAGAATTTGATGTAAGTGATGTAAGATTCTTCACTGTTGGGCTAACCGGGATGTCTCTTATTGTCCTTGCATAAAGTACATATCCAGACCGGCAAATTCTTTCTTCTTGAGTTCTCTTGTCACATCGGCATAGATGTTTAAGGTAGTAGAAATGTCCTGATGTCCAAGGGCATCCTGAATGACTTTAACATTCACTCCTGCTTCGCACATTCTTGTCGTAAAGGTATGGCGAAGCGAATGGCAGCTAAAGTGCGGCAAGAGGACTGCCGGGTTTTCATCTTTTAGAAACTCTTCATCGTTGCAATCCCTGATGATACGGCGGATCGCTTTGTTGAGGTTCGCCAGATTTTGTGCTTCTCCAAACCGATTGACAAAAATGAAGTCTGTGTAGCCGTCAATCGTTACTTCGCACTTAATCCCCATCGCCTCTTGATATTCACGCTCCATGATAAAGGCTTCTTTCACGAAATCCAGCATTGGCACCTGCCGTGTACTCGCCTTTGTCTTTGGCGTGTTCACATTATAATAGCAGCCATGCTTATGGACCTCATCTCTGTGGGCGTAATATACAAGTGTGTGGTTGACATCAATAATGCCTTCTTCCAAATCTATGTCACACCAGCGCAAGCCCGTTATTTCACCCACACGGAGTCCGCTTCCTACCATAATCGCAAAAATCGGATACCAATGGGAATAGGTGTGATTGCGCTTCAGGAAATCAAGGAAAAGGTCTTGCTCCGGTTTCGTAAGTCCACGCCTTTTCTCGGTTTCAAAGCAATGAGACTGTTTCAATTCCCGCAGGACATTGGACGACGGGTTCGATCTGAGATAATCATCGTCAACCGCCATATCCAGAACCTGATGCAAAACCGTATGAATAGAATCAATCGTAGAAGGCTGCAAGCCGCGGTCATCTGCCAGACGATTATAAAAGCGTTTCACATCAGACTTTTTCAAAGAGCTGATTCGTGTCTTTCCAAATTCCGGCCTGACGAAAGTATCATACATATATTTGTAGTTCTCAAAGGTGTTGTTTTTCAATCCACGCTTAAGTTGCTTCCACAGATCGAACAGGTCGTTTATCGTGGTATATTTTGCCTCAGCTTTGATGCCATCGGACTTATCCTTTTCGATCTCTGCTTCCTTATCCCGAAGTTCTTCCAAAGTTTTTGCGTAAACGAAGTGACGCTTTCCCTTGCCATCCGTCCAGCAATAATGATATGTACCGTTTGCGCGCTGCACTTCTCCTTTGCGGAGTACCACTCTTGATTTATCCTTTCTTTTGGGCTGTGCCATAATAATTTCCTCCTTATAATATGTATAGGCGTTGCTTCGGTATAAGCCTATCAAAGCAGCGCCTCTTTGCCAAAGGTGCGAACCGCTACCGTTGCACACTTGATTAAGTCAGATAGAGTACATACGCCCCGTGTACTCGTCCAGTTCTCTCCGTTTGATTAGTCTCTTATTGCCAACCCACAGTACAAACGGACATTTTTCATTATCGGAAAGTTGCCGGAGCTTATTGCGTCCAATGCCGGAATACTCTGCCGCTTCCTCTATCGTCAAATTACTTTTCTGCCAAATTGGTACTTTCGATTTACTTTTCTCGTTTTCATTATCCATAAGCACCCTCCTTATTTCCGTGAAATCACTTTATAATCAAACCCTCTACGCTGATTGCAGTAGGTACAGGTTTCTTTCTCTGTTTTGTATGGATCGACTCTTTTCAAATAATAAGCACCCGTGCTGAAGAAATTCTCAGCACAGGTGGGACAAAGGCAGAGTGTCATCGTTTTGGGCTTCGGGTCGGTCAGACCCACGCTGACTGCCAGCGCATGGTTCATCTCCTTGATTTGTTTCGGAGACAGCTTTCCGATTTTCTTTTCCAATCGGTGCTTGTCAATGGTGCGAATCTGTTCAAGCAAGACCAATGAGGGTGCTTTCAGGCCATGCTCAGCTCCGATTTCATAATGGGTGGGCAGTTTCCGCTTGCCTGCTGTTTTAGTTGTTATGGCCGCTACAATGACCGTAGGACTATGTTTATTGCCGACATTGTTCTGTATGATAACAACCGGGCGGCGACCCTCCTGTTCGGAGCCAACGCCATGCCCCAGATCGGCGTAATACATCTCGCCGCGCTGATATGTTCTTTTCAATTATTATGACCTCCCTGAATTATTGAGGCGATATGTACCGCCTATGTAGAGAGATTCCATTTGTCCCCGACACCCCGAATCTCTGTGGGCATCCATCGAACGGCTGACAGCGTATCAGCTCCACGGGCCTTTCACCCCCGGCAGGATCTCTGCTTTTCGGCTGCCCCCATTGCCTGCGACGGCTTCGCGCTGAGAACGCTTATCACGCTCGGACTGTGGCTGGACAGGAGTATCATTATCCCTATTGCCTGTCATCGCCATACCGGGAGCTGCCCGGTACTTATAGCCGACTGTTATCGCTCCGTATCAGACAGGACAGACCTCGAACCGTACAATCAATCAGGTGGCGTTCCTGCTGTCGTTTACCTGGTACATCATGGCGCAATCGCTAACGTGGCTTATGCTCATCACAAAAGCAATAGGAAAGTATTCGATGAATGGGTATTCGGTTTTCAAGGAACATCAGAGTCATAACAGAAAGACCCCTCACTCTATTTGCCGTTGAGTGAGGGGTCTGATAACCGCTAAAACTTAGTTTTCAAGAAAAAGTTTCAGCTTTTTGAGTATTTTATTTTTCTGCTTATGGACAGCCGGCTGGGAAATACCAAGGGAGTGAGCAACTTCGCGCTCTGTCATTTCCTCAAAGAAAAGAGCTTCTATCAACTTTCTTTCCTTTTCAGTAAGTCTATCAAGCGCTTTATACAGCCGCTCAATGGAAATTCTGCGTAACACCATGTCCTCGACACTTTCGTGCCGGTCTGCGAACTGCTCTGCATTATCATCCATGAGCCTGTCCAAAGAATCCTCCCGGCTGGGAATGACCTGCCTGATCTGTCCGTTTTCATCCATAAGGAACCTTTCTGTTTTCAGGTCACTCTCAAAGTAGCGCATTTTCCGATCACCTTTCATGTAGGCATCGTAAACTTCATCCGTTACCTCGATGAATTGACCGCTGACCCATAATCTTTTTTTGTCAGCATCCACGTTATGTACCTCCAATCAATCTGATTTTTTTGAAAATCCAGATTGACCGGAGGACTTCGGCAACGCGGTGGAAATGAGCTTACACACGAAAAAATGCGCCCATTACACACTGCAGGGCAGTGCATAAAAAGCGCATTGCTAATATTTATTTCATATTTATACTGAAATGATAGTTCAGTATATGTGCCTACTTGTCCAGATGGAGGATGTGGGCTTTTTTTGACCGTATACCACTAGTACATTTGGGGCTTATCGGATAAACGCATAATCGCTGCATGAAATCAGCAGCGAAGCGCAGGCAAAGCTCCAGCGCATAAAAATCCCCCCAATCCAAACTCGGAATTGGGGGGCATGAGGAATCAGCCCCGCCAAAACCTCGTTTTTTTTATTGGTGGGGCTATATACTTAGTTCACATTTTTGAGAACCACCAGACCACCTATAATTGAATTGCTATGCCATTATAAACATGGCATAAATCTGTAGAATAATAGGTGGAGGTGAACTGAAAGTGCATAATCAACCTGAAACGCTCGGCAGTATCCTCAAAGCAGCGCGGGAAAAATCGGGTATCACCATTGAAGCGCTGGCTGAAAGGGCTGAAATCACTGAGCGATACCTATATCGAATTGAAAACGAAGGCAAAAAGCCAAGTTTCGATGTTCTCTATAAATTGATCCGTGAATTGTCCATTTCTGCGGATTCGATTTTCTACCCCGAGAAGCCGTCCAAAGATTCCGAGGTAGAAAATCTCCTCCGTATGCTTTCAGCTTGCGATGAGCGTTCTCTGGAAGTCGTCAAAGCAACTGTAAAAGCCTTAATTGATACCACACTTGAAAAGTAGCCGTAAGGCTGCTTTTTTATTTCAGTGACAGACAGTAATCCGTTGTTTCAACTGATTGTGTGTGCCACAGTATCGGTATGTCTCTATTTCGTTCTATTCGTAATAATGCCACCGATCTTTTCCACCAGTATCGTACCGTAACGTAGGGTTGGCTCGGTCACAATGGCGAAGAGCACAAACAGCATGACACACTCCATCGACATATGCTCAATACCGAATACATCTCCCAGCCATATGCTGCAAACCAGAAGCCCAACAATACATCCTACCCAAACACACCATCGTAACGGATTTAAGGGTTTACTGATATGATAGAGGATCATAAACCCAACAATCGCCAGCAGCATAGTACATGCGGTCGAAATATCAGTTTCGTTCACACCAAAGACACTGCCAAATACGACAAGAGCGCCTACAACAAGAAAATCTGTCAGACCAGCGGGTAAAGCTTTAATAAGAACATTTGATAAAAACCGGCCATGTATGATATCTCCGTTGGGCTGCAGGGCAAGGAAAAAGCCGGGAATTCCTATGGTAAACATGCTGATCAGGGACACCTGTGACGGCTCCAATGGATAGGTGCTTCGGAAGCATACCGAGAACACTGCCATGAGGAATGAGAATATATTCTTGACCAGAAACAGGCTTGCAGAGCGTTCAATGTTATTGACCACCCGCCGGCCTTCCATCACCACAGATGGCATCGCGGCGAAGTCCGATTCCAGAAGGACCAGCTGGGAGACCTGTGCGGCAGCATCGCATCCGGATGCCATAGCAACAGAGCAATCCGCATCCTTCAGTGCAAGAACATCGTTGACGCCGTCTCCTGTCATACCGACCGTATGCCCAGCACTCTGTAAGGCATGAACCAACTGTCTTTTCTGTACCGGCGTGACGCGTCCAAATACGGTATATTGGGTTGCAGCTTCGCGTATATCATCCTCTGTATGGAGAGTAGACATATCGATGTATTTTGCCGCATCTGCAATGCCTGCCTCCAGGGCAACCTGCGAGACAGTCACGGGATTATCGCCGGATATTACTTTGATCGCTACACCCTGTTCCGCAAAATACCGGAAGGTCTCCGGAGCATCCTTGCGAATAGGATTTGCGAGGAGAATTAACCCCAGTGGTGTAACGGCTTCCGTCAGTTCCTTCCCATCTGGAACGCCGCTGTATCTGCCAAATACAAGCACACGATAACCGTCAGAACTGTAATTTTCAATCAGTACTTTGAATTTCTCGTAGTCCTCCCGGAGAACAAACTCCGGTGCGCCAAGGACGTATGCGTCACCAGAAAATGCAGCTCCACAATACTTATATGTCGATGAAAACGGAATCACCACGTCAGCCTTTTTATCTGATGGTGTCTTAAAGAATCGTTTCAGTGCTTGCATTGTTATGTTGCCATCTGGCATTGATACTACAAGATCACTGATCATTGTTTTCAGCCCAGATCCAGTCGAGGGGTTGTACCCCTCCATTGGAATAGTGCTGATCACTTGCATATTATTTTCTGTAATGGTCCCCGTCTTGTCCACACACAGAACATCGACCCGGGCAAGCGTCTCGATGCATTTCATATCATGAACGAGAACTTTTTGGGATGAAAGGCGTATGACACTGATTGCCAAGGCCACACTTGCCAGCAGATACAGTCCTTCCGGAATCATTCCAATCACGGCTGCAACCATAGAGACGATGCTGCTGCTGAAAGAGGCTTTTGAAACGAAAAACTGTTGTCCAAAAAGCAGGAGTCCAAGCGGGATGATCAGGATTCCCACTACTCCCACCAGCTTATCGAGGACGCGTATCATTTCAGATTGTTCTTTACGGTTCATGGCTTTGGCTTCGAGCGTCAGCTGAGAGATATAGGAATCTGCGCCAACCTTCTCCAACCTGGCGCAGCATTCTCCAGATACTACGAAGCTACCGGACATCAATGTATCTCCCGGTTTCTTGAATATCTCATCTGTTTCGCCAGTTAATAGTGACTCATTGACTGCGACTTCTCCGTCTACCACAATGGCATTACATGTTTAAATTGATTTACGCGCTGTTACTATTTTTGCAACACTAAATATACCTGACCCGCAAAGTAGATTATCAATTGATTTTCATCAACATCAATATCAAACTCCGCACTGATATCATCCTGCGTTATGCAGATAGTATCTGTGTAACTGAAATGATAAGAAGCATTGCCATGATATAAACCTGCTTCAGGAATATCATTGTACAGTATTAGGGCTTCACTGTCTTGAACTGTAATTACATTTTCTGAACTGCTGTTTTTCCATGTGCCAATAATATTTTTTTCGTTTTGAGCAAGTTTTATTTTCTTGGCGCATACTACAACCAGAACAATCAGAATAACAGCCAAAATTATTGTCATAAATACTTTCAACCTGCCATGAGTAAAATGCTTTTTGCCCATTTCTTTCCTTTCATTTTACGGAATGTGCTTAATTCCCAATTGTCTTGAACTACATGCTCCCGGTTTTCAATTCTTTCACAATTTCAACCTTTTCAATACTTTGCAAAGAAAATAGCATTGCCATTACTACTACAAGTGCAACCATAATAACAGCGATTCCGTATGCTCCCCAATTGATATAAAACATAAATGGGGTCATTCCTTTCGAAATCATGGAATACATAACATAATGAATGATTAAGCTGATCGGTATTGCAAATACGAGCGACTTCATGCCATATAATACAGATTCCAAAAGTAACATTTTCTTTAAACCACCAGATGTCATACCAACAGATCGCAATACTGCAAACTCATTTCTACGGACATCTATGGTATTTGAAATCGTATTGCATACATTTAGTCCAATAATCATTGTCATTAAAACCGTGAAGATGCAAACCATCATTTTGAGAAGCATATATGTTTGGCGGGAATTTTCCGTTGTCTTTGCCACATCGACGACTTGAAAAAATCCCGTATCCGCTAAACATTCCGTAACTTCTTCGTGCTGTGCTGTGTTAATAGCAAGTTCAATAGAGGTATCATCATTCAGTAGCCACTCAAAAAAAGACATTGGAACAATCAAAACAGCTCTATCTTGAACAAATTGTGATTGAATACTCGCATTATTGCCATTAACAATATCTTGAACAATGACCGTTTTATTTGTATCGCTGCCGTATTCCAGTTCAATTTCATACCCATTTTCAAGCACAAACGGAGAACCAACTACAACACGATTAGGAGATGTACCATAATTCCCGGTTGCACTATTGAATAGTATTCCATGATTTGGCTTGCCATCATATACTGCATAATTCAAGTCATTTTCTTCACAAATAGCGCGAAAATGTTCTTCATCAATACCCACAACATATAATTCTGCATAGTTGCCATTTATAAAGTATCCCGCCATATCTGAATTGATATTTTCTTCCTCAAATGTAGCTGTCATATATCGGGAAATACGATAGGATATGTCTGCTGAAATACCCTCATCAGAAATTGCTTTCGCAGCAGTTGCTAAATCTCTATACTGAACAGCAGCTTGAACATCTGTATAACTTGAACCATCTTCTTTCATATCCATAGATGTCTGGAAAAGCATAAAATCCGAAAAACTATACAAGGACAACCCAAGGACCACAGCTAAAAAAATAGAAAGCGTTATAGCACGAAAGCGTTTCGGATTCCGATGAATATTTTTTGAAGCTAACGATCCGTATATTCCAAAAAATATTGACATTAGTTTTCCACGCGTTATCCATTTTTGCTTTACTTGATAAATGTTGGTTTGCTTCAAGGTATCGATTACTGTAACCTTTGAAGCGATTTTTCCCGGAGTTTTACAAGCAAAAAACAAAGAACCAATACCTGAAATTGCTCCCAAGAAAAAAGGGAGCCAATGAATATGAGTTTTTAGCTCAATCATTCCAAAAGCAAAAGTGTCTTTAAAGGAAATCCGTATCATTGCCAGAACAACAACCGTTAAACCCAAACCAAATAACAGGCCCAATGGAATACCAATTAAACCAAGTAGAAAGGCTTCTATGGTAACGCTGGCTTTCTTCTGTTTACTTGTTGCACCGATACTCGCAAGCATACCAAGCTGCTTAATACGTTCCTGCAGAGAAATTGTAAGGACATTGCTAATCATGGCAGAGCAAGCAGCCATTAGCAACAAAATAACTATAGCAACAGCCGCAATCATCTTTGCAGCTCCCTTACCCGCAGTCACGCCATGATACATGAGCAAATCAGAATGGAATGTTGACACAAGACCACCAACTGTTTTTGCATTTTCTTCCGCTTCGGAGTATATAGACTTAGAAATATCCTTGCACTTTACAAATGCCGATAAATTAGTTCCATTATCGCTAATTCCGATGTAAGCGTTAAAGTCACTGGCTATTTTAGACCCACGCATTTCAGATACAATGCCAACAATGGTATATGTCCGCTCCGTAGTATCTGGGTGAAAACTTTCCCTGTCTCCCAGAAAATTTACTAATCCATATAATTCTGTGTCGATTTCGTCCCACACTCGCGTACCAAGTAAAAGTTGTATCGTATCCCCAACAGAGAATGTAAGCCCGTTATCGTCAATAAAATCTTGCGTCAAGACAATTTCATTTTCATTTAACGGGTAACGGCCTTCCAGTAAATATTGTTCCAGATAGAAACTTTCGACAAATGCATCGTTGATCTCTGCGACGGCAAGCAAATTTTTATTAGATGGTTCTCCGTAAAAACTACTTCCAGCGAAACGAAGCAACGACACATCTTCTACATTCTTGCATTGCATAAGAGTTTCCGCTTGATGTTGCGAGGTTATTTCGATACTATACGCATAATCTCCACCGTACACTGTTTCTTTCTCTTGCAAAAAACGAAGCATTGACCAGCCACTACACAAAACGGCAGTCAACATACCTACTGCAAGAATGATAGTGAAAATTGTAAGAATTGTACGCTTTTTGTTTTGTTGCAGCGTCCTTAATGTAAGGGTAAATATTGATTCCATTAGCGAATCACCTCATCTCTGACAAGCTGACCATCCTGGATTTCCAAAATACGATCTGCTTGTAACGCGATTTCACGGTCATGGGTAATCAGGATAATCGTTTGATTATAGACTTTATTAGATGTTTTCAAAAGCTGCATGATTTCTTGTGTGTTTTGCGTATCCAGGTTTCCCGTAGGTTCATCAGCTAGGAGAATTGCAGGAGCATTCATAAGCGCACGACCAATGGACACACGTTGTTGCTGCCCACCTGAAAGCTGACTTGGCAAATGCTTTCTACGCTTTGTTAAGCCAAGTACCTCTAACAATTCTGCTAAACGCTTCTTGTTTATTTTTCGCCCATCCAGCTTGATGGGCAAGGTAATATTTTCCTCTACATTCAAGACCGGAATCAAGTTATAGAACTGGTAAATCAGTCCTACTTGGCGTCTGCGAAACACGGCAAGTTGATCTTCCGTTTGTTCATACACGCTTTGACCATCTACAAATACTTCGCCTGATGTGGGACGATCAATACCGCCGAGGATATGTAGCAAAGTGGATTTACCAGAGCCAGATGCACCAATAATTGCAACAAATTCTCCTTTTTGTACTGAAAATGAAATATCGGTCAAGGCATTAACTGTGGTTTCACCTGTGTGGTATGTTTTGCAAACATTTTCAACTCTTAATATTTCCATTATTCTTTCCTCCTACTGCAAGTAATTCCCTATAACAATGAAATCATAGCAAATTTAAATGACTCTATCATTACTCTTTCATTACAAAAATGTCACTTTGCAAAAAAAGGATTGCCTTTAAGCAACCCCTTTGTAAAAGAAAATCGTAAATTTTGCCCCGCATGGCATTATGTTTTCAGCGGTAATCATTCCGTTCTGCTGCGTGATAATCGTTTTCGCTAAGGCTAAGCCAATCCCGGCCCCGTTTTTGCCGGAGTTTTTACCTCGATAGAACCGCTCAAATAAGTGTGGAATATCTTCCTTCGCTATACCTGTTCCGCTATCGATAACACACAATTTCACATACATGGCATTTTCTTCAGCGCTGATTTTTACTTGTCCTCCATCGGGGGTACATTCAATACAATTTTTTACTACATTGGACAAGGCTTCTGCAAGCCACTTTATATCACCGTATAGTTGAATTCCCTCTATATCTGAAATATCCATTTTGATGTTTTTAATATCCAGCATTATATCAAATGGCGCTGTTGCCTGCTGGACTAATTTTTCCACAGAAAAGGGCTTGTTTTCAAATTTGATTGTCCCTGCATCAAGACGCGACAGCTTTAGTAAAACGTCAATCAGCCATTCCATGCGTGACAACAACAACGACTGTTCATGCAATAGTGCGGATTGCTGTTCGGCATCAATACCTTCTTGTGAAAGAGCAGCATTCAATATTTCTAGAGAAGTCAGTGGTGTCTTTAATTGGTGAGAAATATCCGCCAAAGAATCCGCTAAATAATTTTTGTCTTTTTGCAACTGTTCTGATTGTGCTAAAAGCCGTAATGTCATTTTTGAGATCTCGTTTTCCAGAACAGCTAACTCTCCCTCACCATAATCGCCAAAACGAATACTTTCTTCACCATGTAATAGTCTATCAATATCCTGACTTAAAGAAGAAATCTTTATATAGCGTTGATATGTGAGTATAAGGGAAATAACGGTGATGGTGCAACCAGTTAAGAATGTAATCCAATAGAACTTCATGCAAAAGAAATAACTTAGAACACTACCAATCACCGTCACACCAATACAGAGCATTATTTGTAATCGAACTTCCTTGTTTCGTAAAAAATCCATGTTATTCACCAGCCTTGTACCCAAGCCCACGAACAGTAAAAAGAATTTCCGGCTCTTGTGGATTCGTTTCAATTTTATCTCGCAATCTTTTAATATAGACAGTCAATGTATTGTCATTAATAAATTCACCTGTAACATCCCAAATCATTTCAAGTAGTTTTTTCCTTGAAAATACAACACCCGGATTCTGCAAAAACACCAACAACAAACGGTATTCTAATGCCGAAAGGAATAGCTCTGTATTTCCTTTTCGGACAACCGCCTTTTGAACATCAACTGTAATATCTTTACAAGATAGAAATTCACTTTTTCCATTTTTTCTACGCAACACAGTGTTGATTCTTGCCAATAATTCTCTTGGGCGGAACGGCTTGCAAATATAATCATCTGCACCCAATTCCAAACCGCTAACAACACTAAATTCATCATCATCTGCGGTCAGAAAGATAATGGGAATGTCTTTTTGGCTCTTAATTGCTGAACAAATGCTAAAACCATTTCCGTCATTCAACGAAATATCTAAAAGGATAATATCGTATTGTTCCTGAGCTATTTGCTGTAAAGCAGTTTGTTGCCCATTTGCACTATCAACCAGATAGCCTTCATTTTTCATAAATATAGTGAGGGAGGACACTATATTGTGGTCATCCTCAACCAGCAGTATTCTTTTCATGCTTATCTCCCTTTCCTTTTTTTGTCCGACCATCAATCGGCTTTTTCGAAGTTTTGGGAATCAGCCAGATTGTCGCCACTTTCATAGCGCCGGGGATGCGTCCCGCAGCGCAGTAATAATTTATCCACCGAGGGGTCACGCCCCATTTCTCGCTTGCCTCTTTCAATGTCATATAATCCATATCGCATACCTCCACAGGCTACATTATAATTCCTTTGCTCGAAGAAAACAACAAGCAAATTATGAATTATGAAGTTTAATAAAAACGAATATTGCAACATTCCACAGGCAGACTATGAAATATAGAATGTAAGTGGGTGATGCAATATGGCGAAAGTCGAAGATTGCCCCGGATTTGAAACTTTCGGTGCAGACGTTAAGACAGCGCGGAAAGCAAAGCATCTCACACGAAAAGACTTAGCGGAAAAGGTAAATATCGAATCCCGGTATCTTGCCAATATCGAGAACGAGGGGACGATCCCCAGCCTTCCCGTTGTGATACAGCTTATCAAGATTTGCGGCCTGCCCGTGGAACACTACTTCAATCCAGAAGTCATGCGGGAGGAAAGCGAAGATCGGAAACGTGTCAGCCACAAGCTGAAACTTTGCCCGGAGCAGTATCTACCAATCGTGGAGGGTGCCATTGACGGGGCCTTGAAAATCAAACAGCCAGAAGAAGAAACGGAGGGTGAGTAAAAACATCCTCTGTTTTCTTTTTTATGGGGACGCGCAAGCGCCCTCTATTTTTTGCGCTTTTTTCTGTCCAGAGGTCGATTTTGCAGGTAGTTTTGGAACCTGGGAACGTCCTGTAACCGTAGAAACAGTTGAGATAAAGCATCGACTTTATTTGTTTATTCAAGAACTTAAATTACCAATAGACAGAAATAATATCTCCATATACGAGAAATTGTACCTCGTTTAATAAGCACTTTAATTTCTGTAGAATATATGTGGATTTTAAATAACAAGGTGGTGAGCTTATGAGCGAAGTAACAGGTACTTTTGACTTTATGCCGATTGGACAGGCAATAAAAAAAGCCCGTGAACGAAGTGGGATAACAAGGGAGCAATTAGCTGAACAGCTTGACATTACTCCAAGACATCTCCAGTCTATTTAAAACGAGGGGCAACATCCAAGCTTTCAGTTATTTGTTCAGCTTATCACGATGTTTAGTATATCGGCTGACCAATACATATTTTCTGATAAGCAGGCTAATAAAACCTCTCTCCGTAGACAGGTTGATGTCATCCTTGACACATTCGATGATAAAGAACTGACAGTCATAGAGGGCACTGCCAAAGGTATATGTATGGCAAAAGAGCCAGAGGAATAAGCCTCTGGTTTTCTTTTGCTCTTTTTTAATAAGAAGGGATACCATAGCCAAGGATTTCATAATATCCCACCGGATACTGTCTCTGTCGGCAGCTATCGCCGGAATTGCCCTCGACGGTATAGACAATACCGTTCTCGCATTTCTCCACGATGCCCACATGGTCGGACTGTCCGTCCTGGGGGCCAGAGGAACCGTTCGGGGAATCCCAATCAAAGAAAATAATCATGCCCGGTGTCGGCTCAATGCTGTTGTCCGCCCATTGTCCACGATCTTTGAACCACTGGACACCGTTTACACAGCCTGCGAATTTTGGAATGATGCCGTTTTCGATATAGCCGCACTCGTTGGCGCACCAGCTCACAAAGCAGGCACACCATTCCACACGGCCCTCAAAGCCGTACCATGACCAATACGGCTGTCCGCCGATGTTACCCACCTGCGACAATGCCACGGCCACAATCGCATCGTCACTGACCCCGATTCCGTACAGCACCGCCGCCCACAGGGAATTGTTTTCGTCTGCCAACAGCTCTGCAAGCTGCTCCCGCTGGTCGGCATCGAAATCAAACTGGTCAGCCATTTCCTCTGCGGTTTTATGGCTGACCGTGATATACAGTGTGGTTCGGGTAACGGTAGTTGTGGTTTCCACGATGTTGCCGTTGCCGTCGTCCGATTCCTCGATCACCGTTTCAGTGTTGGTTTCTGTCCGGGAGGTGATTTCATTCATCTGCCAGAAGATATCCTTCAGGATGGCCTTTCGGGAATCATCTACTGTGGCCACATCCATAGCATTGTCCGGGTCGGTGGTGGTCTTGACCGCATAGACGGACAGCACCTCCGGCCAGACGGCACGGGAGCCGGACATTTCCAGCACATCATAGGAGATATTGGCCTTGATGGTGTCAAGCTGGTTTTCGTAGTCCTCGTTGATCTCCCGCACCACCGTCTGCATGGTCTGCCCGGTGCCAGTGTCCTCTCCGGAGAAGAAAATCCCAAAGCAGGAACCAACCATCAGTCCGATCAGGCAGATAATGACGATTATAACAACAGCAACCCAGCCACCTGTAGCAATCGCGGCAACCAGTGCTTTGGTTGCCGCGATAATTGCCTTTACTGCCGCAGCAGTCGCTTTTGCCGCCGCCTTAATACCGGCTGCGGTTGCCTTTGCCGCTTCACGGGCTGCCTGAGCCGCCCGGTGGGATGCCTTTGCCGCCGCCTGGGCGGATTTCTGCGCCGCCTTTGCCGTGGCCTGACTGGTCTTGATGGTCGTTCTGGCCGTCTGCTCGGCAGTCTTAATGGATTTTTGCGTAGTCTTGACCGTAGCCTTTCCAGTGGATCTGGCCGACTGCTTGATGGTCTTTTCACCACGCTCCACCGTCTTAATAGCCTGAACCTCCCGGTCAGCGGTTTTCACGGACTGGTGGGCAGTATCCGCAGAGCGACGGCGGACACGATCCGCCGCTTTTTCACGGGCCTGCTTTTTCGGCAGGTCAGCTTTGCGCTGCTCCATTACCGCCCCATGCTGCTCAGCGTTTGGGCTGTGCTGTCCTGCTCCTACATTTGGCTGCTCTGCATCAGCTTTGCGCTGCTCAAAATGCTCCTTTGCCTTGGAAATGTTCTCCCTGGTCGCCTGAACACCTTTACGGCCCTGCTTGTCAAACTGGTGGGCGGCTTCATAAGTGACTGTTTCCGTGCCGCCCGAAAAGCGGTCAGCCGCATATTCCTCCGGGGAGCTTTCCGCAGAATATACGCCATGCTCGGCCTTTTCCTTGGTTCGCACATAGGCTTCTTTCATGCGTTCCCCGGCAACCGCCGCTTTATCCAGCGTTTTAATCGTACCCTTGACAGTATCCCTCGTTTTAATGTCCGGCATCTGCGTCCACCTCCTCAGCGGACGGCACTACCAGCTTTGCAACAATGACCATTCTGCCATTTGTGCGGCTGTATTCACAGGTGGAAAGGGTTATCAGCTTATCACCGTACTCAGCGGATACGCCTGTGTCATACAGAGCGAGGGATTTGCATTCTGCGATAAACTCGTCAAAGGCTGCTTCATCCTCCGCATTGACGAAATGATAATACTTGAACCCCTCCTGAGAGTAGGCAACCGTCTTGAAAGCTGCAACGATTTCATACTCGCCAAAGTCTGCCAGTGTATCAAAGTGGACGTTCTTATGCGCCTGGTAGAAATCCTCGCTCTCATACTTGCACAGGTCAGAGAACATGGAGCCGTTTTTCATGTGGTGTCCGTAAATCACCACATTATCAGACTGTTCCAGATCGCAGTTCTCCTGCACATAGGGCACGCCATAATCGCTGTACGACTTGTCAAAGGCGTGCTTCAGATAAAAGTCGGGATTGCCCGGTGTCTGCATGACCGGGTAATTGATATTGGTGCCATCAATAGAAATCCAGCCCACAAAATCAGGGTTCTGCTCATAAACGGCGGCATATTTTTCGTAGGCAGTTAAGGCAGGCGGGGCTACCGTTTCGCCGGGTTCTTCCGGCTGTTCAGCAGCATCCGGCTCCGTTTCGTCCACAACCATATCTGCGATATGGTCAAAGGCTTCGGCGCTCTGTTTCTGATCGGAAAACTGACGCTGCAGCATAATAGCAGAGAAAAGAAAAAGGACGGCAAACGCAGCCGCCCCACAAAGCAAAAGTTTCTGTTTCATAAAGTACCTCCGTTTCTGATTACCGCGCATAATCAGGCTGATTTTTTGATGCAGAAATATCCCGGCAGTATTCGGGGTATCTGATTTTGATGCCCTCCATAAAATAAGGGGCGAACTCACAGCAAAACAGGTCATTAGGCGTAAATTCATCGCCCTGCCTTTCTCCGCTGTACCCATTCCAGAGATTAAAGGCAAGCTGACACACGCGGACGGTCCCGCTGGTCTGCCAGCCGCCGTGCATACCCTCCGGTATGATCCAGTCATTTTTGAAGTCAAACATCCGATTGATATTGGCCCTCGTTTCCGACGCAATCCCCATCACATAGAAGAAAGCCCGGTGATAGGTGTCATTTTTCCGGCACTTGCCCATCATTTCCACAAAGAAATCCCGGTGTGCCTTGGAACTGAATCTGATCTCTGCCATATTACGCTGTTACCTCCTTTCCTTCACCGCCGAACACGCCCTCGCCCGGTTTGGTGGTCATCAGCTTATAGAGCTGGGTATCCTTCGGGAACCGGTTGACAAACGGCACCAAAGCGGAACCGTACTTGATCAGACCGCACCCGGCGTCGGCGTTGGTGACATAGCTCATCTGCTCATTGGAGATATTCAAAAGCCGTGCCAGCTTCTCCCTGTCAGAGGCCGCCTGATTGAGCATGACGATAAACTCAGAGTTGGAAAGCATGGTGCTGGCCTGCACGGAATCCAGCAGATATTCCACGTTCTGCGTGATGGCCGTTGGGTAGGCGTTCCTCTTTCTAAACTGCCGCCATGCGCTGTTGAAGAAGTTGCCGCTGTACTCATTTTCAAAGACCACATGGAACTCATCAATGAATACATGGGTGCGCTTACCGCGCTTCCAGTTCAGCGTAACGCGGTTGAGCATGGTGTCGGTAATAACCAATAGGCCGGTTGGCTTGAGCTGCTCGCCCAGGTCATGGATGTTGAATACCACCACACGCTTATCCAGATCCACATTGCTGCCATGACCGAAAATATCCAGGGAACCGGTGGTGAACAGCTCCAGCGACAGGGCAATCTCCCTGGCCTTTTCCTCCGGCTGTTCCATCAGTTTTTCGCGCAGGGTGCAGAGGGTCGGGATAATGCCGGTTTCCTCCGCTTCCTGATATACCAAAGCCGTGCAGCGGTCAATGATGGACTTGTGCTGCGGGCCGACACCGTGCTTGTCGATCTGCTCCACCAGCGACATGATAAACTGCGACTTCTCCACAATCGGATTGTTCTCGCCGTAACCCTCCACCATATACATGGCGTTCAAACGGTCTTTGCCGCCTGCGGCTACACTGATGACTGTGCCGATGTCGCTGCCCATCGCCTCCACCAGCGGGGCAAACTCACCCTCCGGGTCACAGATAAGAATATCATCTTCGGTATTCAGCATGAGGAAGGCAATCAATTCCTTTGCGGAGAAGGACTTGCCGGAACCGGGAACACCCAGCAGGAATGCTGACTGGTTGAGAAGGTTCGCCTTGTTACACATAATCAGGTTGTGGGAAATGGCGTTTTCCCCGAAGTAGATACCGCCCTTGTCCTGGATCTCCTGCACCTTAAAGGGCATGAACACCGCAAGGCTCTCCGTAGTCAGGGTACGGAACGCATTGATCTTCCTGGTACCGATGGGCAGCACCGTATTCAGGCCGTCAAGCTGCTGGAATTTCAGCACCGCCATCTGGCACATTTTCTGGCGTGACAGAGAAAGCACGGCATCGGTATCGGCATCAAGCTGTTCCTTGGTATCGGCGGTGAGAACCATCGTCAGCACGGCCATCATCATGCGCTGGTCACGGGCGGTCAGGTCGTCCAGAAATTCCTTGCTTTCCTTTCTCTGCTGCTCCATATCATAGGGAATGGTGGCAGAGAAATTGTTGTTGGCATTCTGGCGGCGCTGCCAGTTGGTGATGTTCGTTTCCACACCCAGCAGACGGTTTTCCACTTCCCGCACGGCTTCGTCCATGGGGATCGGAACCACATCAATAGACAGCATCAGGTTCCGGTTCATATCGGTCAGCTCCGTCACAAAGCTGTCCTTGATATAGTTGGCGTAGTCCTTCAAAAAAAGAACCCGGCAGAAGGTTCCGCCGAGTACCAGGTAATCGCTGTGCTTTTCAATCCCGTCCGGGCAGATATAATCCCGGAAGTCATGGCCTTTCTTCATCATATCCCGCGCATTGAAATGGAAATCGGCTTCCTCTCCCTGACGGTAGAAGTCATGGAGAATCCGCAGCCGTTCCGTAGCGTCCAGCTCCACGCATTTGGAACCGAGAGCTGCAAAGTGGGCTGTCAGATCGGCGCCCACACGGGCAAAGTAAGTTCGCGCGTCCTCGATGTTCTTTTTCCCCACCGTGATGGTGATATATTTCTCCTGCATAATGCCGTTGGCACCGGTCGCCTTATCCAGCAGCATCTGGTTATACTCCCTGCGGTACACATCCCGGCTGTCACCGCGCAGGGGCATGAGAATAGATTGCTCAAAATTAGCCCGGTTCAGGCGGCGGTTGTTAATGGTGATCTTGGTGGTGGCCCCGGAGTCCAGACTGTTCAGCAGCTCCGAATAGTCCAGGAACATGACCTTTTTGTCCTCCAGACTGGCTACCTGGTAGTTGATGTCCGAAAACTGATAGCTTTTGGAGAACTTGCTTCCAACCTGAAAAATACCGTCGCTCCACATACGCCGGATGGGGATCACATCCTGCACCTTGCGGGGAACTTTGTATTTCTCCTTATCCTGCTTTAGCAGATTGCTCAGGGTTTTAATCATGGGATTTTGATACCTCCTTTTCATGGGCTTCCATTGTGCCTCTGAGGGCTTCGTAATAGTAATTGACCGGCTCAAACCTGATCTCTCTCGGTTCCAGCATTTCAGATCGGAACCACGCCCACAAAAACTGCTCGGCGGTCATGCCGTGGTAGGACACGAAGCCCAGCGCCGCAAAGGGGGCTGCCCCCAGCACACACATCCAGGACACGGTTTCGGTTCCCACATAAGGCCGAAGCAGAAAGTACAACCCCACGGCAACACCGACTGCCAGCAAAGAAAAAACGAACTGCCGCATGGTCAGTCCGAAAAACATAGATTCCGTATAGTTACGGATTTCACGGTTGATTTTAACCTCCATTTGTAATCGCTCCTTTCCTAAATTACAGGCCCATCATTTCCCGCACCACGCGGTCAGCCATTTTCACAGCGCCCACAAGAACCAGCATATTAAAGACCAGTTCTCCGATATAGCTCCATACCATCGAAACTGCCGCCGCATTGGGGTCGATGGTTGGCGGGGATGCCGCAAACAGCGAGAAGATGATGCAGGCCAGCACGATAATCGCGCCCTCCAGACACACGGCAGCATAGGACTTGATAAAGCTCTTGCCCACATTCTGGCTCGGCTCCCCGGCAAAACTGGAGAGGGGAATGGGTGCTATCGCCGTATAGAGGTACAGCTTAAAGAAACGGCCATAGACCGTCATGATCATAATGAAAGACAGTACCGTAATGAACAGTCCGCCGATGAGCGTTACCGCCCACAGCGGGATACTTTCAAAGAAACCACACTCCTCCACGGCGGTGACGATCTCGCTGGGCAAGACCGTCTGCTGCGCTGTACCAAAGCCTGCCGCCTGCATGATGGTTGAGATAACGCCCTGGGCAATATTGAACAGGGCCAGCATCAGTTCCATGCCATAGGTGACGGCGCCCTTAGCAAGCGCAAATCGGATAAACAGCTTCAGGGCGTGTTCCGGCCTTTTGACTTCCGCAAAGGAGCCGCAGGTTTTCATCACGCCCACGACAAAAAACAACACCAGCAGTGCAAGGCCAATGGCCTGCAATGCGCCGTGGATATCTACAATGACGCCCCAAATGGTACCGCCCTTGAATTGCTGCGGGCTTTGGGTGATGAGCTGCCAGATCTCCGCCAGCTTTTCATTCCAGGTGTTCAGGGCGTTTTCAAGATTTTGTACGACCCAGTTATCACTCAATGTTTCTTCCTCCTTTCAGCGAAACATCGGCAGGACGGTTTCCCGCCCTGCCGCATATCCCGCAGATCTTATTTGGTGATAACCGCTTAGCCTGTGATCAGAGTCAGAATCTCCTTGGCGAAGGTGATGACAATACCGCCTGCCAGGGTCAGGAAACCGTTGGAACGCTGGGAAGGGTCATGGCTCTGGAGAGAAAGACCCACCTGGACGATACCCCAGCCCAGCAGAATGAGGCCCACGGCGCGGATCAGGCCGAAGATGAAATCAGAAAGGTTGTTGACCACCGTGATGGGGTCGCCGGCAGCGTGGGCAGTAACGGCCATGCCCAGCACAAGGGTCATAGACAGGACAGTCACTGCGTAGAAGCGGAAGCCCTTCTTGACTTTGCGCTCCAGCTTGGTGTTGTGGTTGACAGGCTTCTCGGTCTTGTGAAACAGGTTTTTCATGGTTTTGTTCCTCCTTTAGATTAAATGAAAAAGAGCCTCTATCTCCTCATTGGACAGAAGCTCCATGGTATCATCCACGGCGGTTTCCGGTTCCGGCGGTTCGGATTCGGTCACAGTGCCGATAGAGATTGTTGCGGTCACATGGTCAGTCTTGCCATGCTCATAGGTTGGTGCGCCGCCCAATGCGGTCAGAGCCACATTGGGGTGCTTCAGCGGATTGTACTTTTCGTCCATGACCGGGCGCTCACCACGGATAAACAGCAGCGCATAACGATTGTCCATCATGCGTACCTCGTCCGGCGTCATCAGCTCACGCCCGGTGATCTGGTAGTTGGTGCTGTAATTGCCGCTGCGCCCGCTGGACTTACCGTAGGTGTTGGTGTCAATCGTGGATTTTCCGAGGTAGGATTCTGAGATCAGCTTGTGCGTGCTGGTCTCGTTTCCTCCAAGATAAAGCATCTCGTCACAGTTGCCCAGAATACTCTCCCACTGCTTTTCAAACAGCGCCTTAAGCTGGGCGATGTTTTGCAGGATAATGGTCACGCTCACATTCCGGGAGCGCATGGTCGCCAGTATCTTATCGAAGTCATCGGGCAGGCTCACATTGGCAAACTCGTCCATCAGGAAGTGGACGGGAACCGGCAGGCTCCCACCGTACTTGTGGTCTGCCAGCCAGAATAGCTGCTGAAAGATCTGCGTATAAAGGATAGACACAAGGAAATTGAACGAAGTGTCATTGTCCGGGATCAGTGCAAACAGCGCCACTTTCTTTTCACCCAGAGAGGGAAGCTCCAACTCGTCCGTAGCAGTCAGCGCCGCCAGAGAGGAAAGGTTGAATTTTTCCAGTCTCGCGGCAAGGGTGATCTGAATGGATTTCAGGGTCTTGGCGCTGCCGGAATGATAGTCCTTGTAATACTTGACCGCGATGTGGTCGGGATTCTTCATCTCCAGCCGTTCAAACAGCTCGTCAAGCGGTGACTGATAGCAGTCATCATCCTCCCGGACTTCTGCGGCCCGCAGCATTTCCATGACCATCGGGAAGTTCTGCTCGTCCTCCGGCGCTTCATACTTCAAGTAGAAAATGAGCGCCAACAAAAGCATACTGGCCGCCGTATCCCAAAAGGGGTCTTGTGACTGGCTGCCTTTTGGGGTAGTGGACTTAAACAGGTTGGTGACGAGCCTTTGCACATCGTTGTCATCCCGAAGGTAGACAAAGGGGTTGTAACAGAAGCTCTTTTCCATGTTCAGAAGATCCAGCACCCGGACTTCATACCCTTTCTGCTCCAGCAGATGCCCGGTATCCCGCACCAGTTCACCCTTTGGGTCAAGCACCACGAATGAGGTGTTGGCCTGCATCAGATTGGGTTTGGCAAGGTTGAAGCTCTTGCCCGCACCACTGCCTCCGATGACTACCGTGTTGAGATTTCGCCGGTGCTTTCTTCCGTCCAGACCCATGCGCACATTTTGCGTAAACAGCTTGTTTTGCTCCGGTCTTTTATCCCGGTATTTCTTGTCCACAGCTCTGGCGTCGCCCCACTTGGCAGAGCCGTGTTCCTCGCCCTTGCGGTAGTTGCGCCGGGTGGAGAAATAGATGCCGATGCCCATTCCATAGGCGCATAAAGCAATGAGGACAGTTTTCAGGCTGTCCTCACAAAGCACAATATGAAAGGGGTCATTCATCGCTGCCGGAAACGCTGTGATGATCTCCGGCAATCCGCCCGATACAGCCGGGGCTATGAGAAGCCCCAGCCATGCCACAGGGAGAATACCGAACAGGCAGAGAATAAGCTGCGTCTGGCGGTTATCTTGCTTCATCTCGTCCTCGCAAACTGCGCTGCTCTCGCTTCGCCCCTTCGGGGCAAAGGCTCTCGCGCTCCGTTGCTCGTCCTCCTCCCAAAAAGTCTTGCGACTTTTCGGGAACCCTGATTACTTTGACCTTCTTCGTCGGGGCGTCGATGGCTTTTAACAGCACCTCGTCCACGATGTCCGTGGAGCGCTGTTCTTCCAGAAGGTCGTTACGCATTTCATTGAGGGCGTTTACCACAACGCCATGCTCATATTTGTCCAGCGTGAGGACACGTTTTTCTTCTTTCCCCATAACTTAGCGCTCCTGTTCTTTGGATTTAGGCTGGCGGTTCTGCTCCAGCGCACGGTTCATGCGGCTGGAGATATTACCGGCAGTATCCCGGATTTCCGACAGCACGGCCCGGATGCTCTGAGCATCACTCTCCCGGAAGCTGTCAGGCAGGCGGCTGAAATCATACCCGCTGGCATCAATGCCGTATTCCCTGCAGAGCATATAGGAAACGCTGTATGCGGCAAAGGCTGCACCCTCACGGGTGTAGTCCTTGGTCACAGCGGCGATCTCTGCATGGGCCAGCTCCTTGGAAACGCTGCGGAAAATATCGGCGGCGTCCATACCCCGGCGCACGAAAACCACCTGCTGGTCATGGTCGTACAGTGCGCCCATGTGGTTCGGCAGGTCGTCTACCATCTGTATCGGCACGGTAGGACGGGAGATCAGGGCTTTCAAAAGCAGCCGGTCATCCATACTGACAGAGGGCTGCGCCTTGGCCCGCGCGGTGGTCTGGGAAATATCAAAGACCCGTTTCACATTGTAGGAGGTTCCGATAGAACCGTCCTCACGCTCATATTCCTCGCCGGGTTCCAGAATGGAAATGCCTTTCTGCTGACGTTTGATGGAAGCACCGGCATCTTTCCAGCCGTCAAAGTCTTTCAGTTGGGTTGCGTCCGGCTTCTGTGCCAGGATCAGCAGCACATTGGTGGCAGAATAACGGCTGAACCGGGTCTGCACATCCAGATACGCCTGGAATTTACTGCCGTCCGCGCTGACAGCTTCTGCCGTGGAGTCTGCAAGATCGTAGACCGCCTGACGCTCGGCCTGCTTTTTCTCAGCCCATGCCTCCTTGTCAAAGGGCTGATTGGTCTGGCCTTTCCGGGGGGCATTGCCTTCAAAAATATCATCGAAATTACTCATGGCTTATCTCTCCTTTGCTTTCTTCTTTTTACGGGGCGGCTGTTGATGCTGGGTGGATTTGGACGCCGGTTTCTTTGTGCGCTCCGGCTCTTTGACCGGAGCTGCCGCTTCTTCCTGCCTGCGCTGCGCCTGAATATCCCTCAGTTCCTTGCGGACGGAAGGACGCTGCTCTGCGCTTTTAGCAGCACCCTCGGCGGCTTTGCTGGGCGGCTCTGAGGTAGGCGCGGACGGAGGGGATTTTTCCGTCCTCGCCGCAGAGGGGTTTACCGGTGCAGGCTCCTCCTTCCTTGTGGGTGCACCCAGCATCTCGTCCAGCAGCTTGTCCTCATCGCTCTTTTCGGGCTGGCCCTTTTGGGGAACATCGGGAGCCTCCTTTTTCTCCCCGGCACCTTTCTCAGCCCGTGTCTTTTCGATTTCATGCTTGATGGACGCCGTATCCACCGTAGCAAGGTGGAACCTCTCCACAATGCGATTGATTTTCGATGCGTCCTCGGCCCGCACCATCACATCCACCATACCGTCTGCGGATTTCTCTTTGCCCCGCAGGGCGCAATAGACAACGCCGTACCGCTTGGCTTCGGTGGCAAACTGTTTCAGATGTTCCTCGCTGATTGTAAACACCTTTAATTCCTTGCCGCTTTTCAGCATGGCGGTGAGACGCTGGCGGCCCTTGATTTTGTTCTTATCCCGGTTTTTCAGCACTGCATAGATGGCGGCGGCAATGTTTTTGGCAGCGGAGCCGGTGAGCTTTAGGGCAACCTCTGTTCCCTCTAAACTAAGCCTGACGACCTGTTCCGCTGCGTCGCCTGAATTGTTCATCGCGTTTGTTCTCCTTTCCCTGAGATTGTTCGTCCTCCCGGACGGCTCTGATTTTTTCTTTGATTACGCCGGAGCGTATGGCAATATCCTCACATAATCTCACCTCCTTTCTCAGCACCGACAGCTCATTGGAAATAGCTGTGATCTGCTCCTTGACCCTGGCCAGAGCGTCATCATCGGTCTTTACCGATACGGTACGCTGCTTTCGGTACAGAGCCTTGCGGTCGGCGGTCAGCGATTCAATTTTTGCCTCCAATCCTTCCTTATAAGAAGAAAGCTGCTCGACGGTATCAATGCGATTCCGCACCAGCAGCTTTGTTTCTTCCGATATGGCATCCAGCTTCGCTAAATCCTCCCGGAGAAGGAAGTGGAGGCGTTTGTTGTGTTTTGGTTGATTTTTTGGAAAGATACCCAGCAGATAGCAGTAATGAAAATACAGCGCCCGAAAGCCTGTGACTTTCTTTGTGTTTTTGAAGTCACCCCGCAGTCTGGCACGGCGTACCTTGCGCTCCGGCTCAGGCAGTGGGCGCTCCCTTTTGAATTGTGCCAGTATCCGCTTTCGGATACCGTCATAGGAATAGTCCTCACCAAAGTTTCGTTCCAGACGCACAAAACGCTCCTTACCCGGTGGCCGCACGGAAATATCCTTCCCCACCTTGACCTCATAGCCACGCTTTCGGAGGTTATCGAAAAACTGGCGCTCGGTCATGGACTGGCGGATCACCTCGTCGATCTCGGCGCGAATCAGGCCCCGCCATGTGGGGCGGCCCTCCTGCTCGGCCCGCCATTCGCCGTACTGTTTGGACTTTCCGCGCTGAGGATTTTCAATGACCGAAAGGTTATACTCCCGGCACAGGGCATCGGAGGCTTTCTGCATTTCGTAGTAGTCCTTTTCCGTGCGGTGGTATTTGAGGCCGTCCAGAAAAGACACCGTATTGACCACAAAATGATTGTGCAGGTGGCTGTCCTTGTCCAGATGGGTGGCAACGATGACCTGGTACTTATCGCCCCAAAGCTGCTGTGCCAGCTTTGCCCCAATCTCATGGGCCATTTCCGGGGTGGCTTCTCCGGGGGCAAAGGACTGGTAGCCGTGGTAGGCCACGGTGCCGTCCTCTTTACCAAACCGCTTTTTGACGGCGATCATTTCTTCACGGGCGGTGGCCGGGTGGCAGTTGACGCCGGAAACAAATTGCTGCATGACCTCGGTGGCTTCATCTGTAACCTTGGTTTTCTCGCTGCTCACGGCGTAGTCAATGACATCGGAAAGGCCCTGGGTCTGCCGATCTGTCATCTCCTGCTTTTCATAAAAAGCAGGATTCTCCGTCTTGTCCGGGTTCTCTACATAAATGACCACCTTGCCCAGCCAGCCCTTGACCCGCCAGATGGATGTGGTAGCCATATCGTCACACCGCACTGCGCTTACCGCTTTTGCCGCAAGCGTCAAAATGCTCATCGCTCCGTGGGTGTTCCTCTCCCCACAAAGCCTTACGGCTTTGCGGGGTCCCCGTATGCTCCATCGGCTTGGGCAGGACAACCGCCTCTGTGATTTTCTTGATGGCAGCTTCCACCTGACGGGCGCAGGTATCATACCGCTGCACATCCACCACATTCAGGGTGTGGGCTTTCTGCGCGATCTGATTCAGGTTATTGGCAACACCGTGCAGCTCCCGCATCATGGAAAAATAGTCCGGGGGCGGAGCGTCCTGCGGCACCACGCCGTCGATCAGATGGCGCAGATACGCTTCACGGGAAAGGCCGCTGCGGCGGACTTTCTTATCCAGTGCCTCGGCTTCCTTACGGTTCAGCCAGAATTGAATGTGGACATTTCTTTTCCTCATTTGTCTTTTTCCTCCTTTCCGTTCAGGCGGTTAATCTGCAACAGGCACATAAAGACAATGCCGAACAGCGCGCCGATGAGGAAGCCAATCGCAAAAAACAATGCGTTGTGCATAATCAAATTTCTCCTTTCCAATTAGGGGTTTCAGGGGCTTCCCCCTGACAAGCGGCCTTTGTGGTATCACAAAGGCGATGCTTGCTGGTATATTGCAGACCTGTTCTCCCTGCGGGGTCGAACATTCTTTGAAACCAGCCGAAAACAGAGTCAGTCGTCCTCACTGTCTGCCATACAGCCGCCGCAGGCCGGACAGCGGTGTTCACATTCCCTGTCAGGGTAGGGGCAGTCCGGCTCCAGATCGGTGCAGTCGCCGCAGTTCTCACAGGCACGACTGCAGATATCGCAGACGCCGCCGCACTGTTCCTCGCAGGTCATGTCCATGCTGTCCACATCCTCGTCGGAGAAGTTCAGCAGGTCGCTATTCTCCAAAATGGCCTCCGCCAGCAGAAAGGCATCCTCATGGGAATCGGCCCTGAGCTTGAATGTCTTTTTGGAAACAGCGGTCAATGTAACTTCAAATTCTTTCATGTTATCATCCTCCATATCATCGTTCTTTGTTTTTCTCTTTGCTCCGGGTAACGGGAATACCCAGGTGCATACACAGACAGTCGTTGTAATCCTTGCCCCTGGACGGCAAGCTCGTGGTAACGGTATAGTCCTTTGGCAGAACCGCCGTCAGAGCCTTTGCCGCCATAAGTCCGGCCCTGTCATTGTCCAGCCGAAGCACGATCAATTTGATCTCCGGGTGGTCGCTCAGATATTTGGTCAGAGCCAGCGGCACGGCGCTCTCCTCGATTTTCTCCCTGGGCTGATACACGCCTGCCAGCGACAGCAGATGATCTTTTCTCCACTCCATGCCGTTCAATTTTCGAATGGTGGCAAAAGAAAGCAAGTCAATGGCGCTTTCAAAGAGATGGAGTATCTTACTGTTTTCCGCTGGGATGTTGAAAGAAAACCTCTTATCGCTGCCGTTGCACTCGCCCTTAAAGTCTGAGCCAATGCCCCGGAGGTTGGCATACCGTGCTTTTCCATATTGGTCATGGCCCACAAAGACCACGTTGTGGTATCTTCCTTCGCTTTCATAGAGCCGCCCGGTGGCAAGACAAAAGTCAATTACCTCGCGGTCAATGCCGCGCCCGGAGAGATAACTGACCGCATGGGTGGCACAGCGGCTGGCCGGGGGAAGGAGCAGAACCTTGGGCGTGTCTTTTTTCGGGACGGGCGCATAGGTCGGCGGCTGAATCGTCGCCTGTCCCACGATCATCTCTACTGCTTCGGTGAACGGTATCTCCCGGACTTTAATCAGATAGTCCAGGGCGGTCTTGCCGCCGATGCCACGGGAGAACCAGCACCATTTCCCATTGGAGATTTTCAGGCTGTCGTGGGTTCGGGTGCAGTAGGTGCTCCCGCCAAAATGCACCAGTTCGCTCGGTTCGTAATTTTTGAGATAGGTCAGCAAGTCCATTTCCTTGGCCTTTGCGACTACCTCCGGTGGAATATATGGCATAATGAACCTCCTCTCCATAACCATAAATTGACTGCATAAAACAGTCCGGCTATGTAAAAAGGCCGATTGGAATACCCAACCGGCCCGCAGCGTGTTATCGCTCTTTCTGTTCTTTTTTCCTATGTTTCTGTTCTTCTGCTTTCGCCCAATCCTCTACGGTCTGCCAGATGTCATCCATGTGGCCGGTCTCTTTGTGCTCCCAATCCGCAAATACATCTGCAAGGGGGCTGGGGGATTTCAGCATCGCTCTGGCCTGTGCGTCTGGCAGATCGTGATACTCCAGAGACAATAGAATGTCCTCCCGCATCGTGTACTCGTATGTGTGGTTCAGGATTTCCTCTGGCGGCTGGGAAAGCAGCCACGCCCGGTATTTTTCCTGCTCTGCAAACATCTTTTCATACAGGGCTGTGTTCAGCTCTTCGTTGGTCATGTCGTGTCACCTCCGTTCTGGTATAAAAATAGCCGGGTAAATCCTTGAACAGGATCTATCCGGCTATGTAAAAACCATATAATATTGGACTGGAAGAATCTCATCCAGTTTGTCCAGCAAGTAGAGGGATGGATCTTCCAAATCAAGTTTCATCTTCGATTGAAATTTCAAAGAAGTTTACAGTGAATTGATTTCCTTTTCTAACGCTCTAATCGCTTCCATGACTGCCTCAAAAGAAGGAACATCACCATAAAGCATATCCCTCATGTCCTCATAATCTGCAGCAAGCGCTCCAAAACGGTACTCTGGTGGAATCAGCTTCAGCGTGCCCGGAACGGCTTCTGGATATTTTGCCCATGCTCTCGGATAGAACTTCATTTTGAAATCGACCACTGTTTTCAAGAGATCAACCTGCGCAAAAGCCACATCTTTAACAGGTGTCATAGACATACGGTACAGGTCATAGTAGTGCCGGGAATATCGCTGCGGCATTTCAAGATGTTCTGGTCTGTTCGCTTCATGATGCAGGATTGTTGCTTTTTCCCAGAAAGTCCGTTCCGGAGCAACCGTCAGAATAGCTGTATCCTTTTGCGCAAATATTTTTGGGTAATAGGTTGCTGCATAAGGCTCAATCTGAGCAATTTTTGCTGGAGTCCACGCTGCCAACGCACCAATTTCCAACCGAATGACCTGCAAAGTCGATGCATTCACAAACAGGTGCGGGTAGGCGAAGATAACGGTCTGCTTGTCCTTTTCATCTATGTAGATGTTCGCCTCACAGCTAAGCTCCTGAGAAAGCTCTGCCTTAATAGTCGGGCAAAATTGCTCCGCAAGGAAAACTTCTGCCCTTGCATTGGCTTCCTTGTTAAAGGCATCTTGCTTGGTGTTAGAACGCTTTTCCCAAGGTTCATCCTTGCCATAGCCCAATACTCTCCAGTCCAGGATCAGATCAATATCCTCAGAAAAACGGCTGATTAGGTTAAACGCCTTGGACAGGCTTGTACCACCCTTGAATGTGATTGAATTTCTCCAAGGACAGCGATGGAACAGATAATCCAGTGTAAAGCATACCCAAAAATCTTTTTCCACAATGGCATCATTTAGCCCCATCTTGTCCGCTGTATTTCGGAACAACTCACGCCGATCATTTTCCGGCAACCGTGCTATATTTCTCACTGTATGTCACCTCCACACATTTTCCGGATTGTGTCATAAACCCAATCTGTAGATTCCGCTGCTTCTTTCAAGCAGGCCTGCTTTTCGTCATCAGATAACTTCTCTGAAAGAGTCTGAATAATATCTGGAGTCACATTGGATTTTCCCAATGTCTTTAATGCCTGAATAACCAAGCTTGTCATATAAGACAATCCAGTGATTTCCTTATTGGTCCTGTGCTTAAATTCCAACTTCGTAGAATTCCACTCATAGGTCTTGTATGGGCCATCGCTAATGTAGGACCAAACCGCAGTTACCTGTGTGGATAAGCCCAGTAGGTTAAGGGCTGTATTTCCGCATGGAGCAATGGTCCAGTGATAGCTTCGAGCCAATGCCTTTGCAACTGCATCTGGATCCGCTGCAACATATTCTTCAAGCAACTTGCTATACTTTGGCTTTTCATAAACGCCCTTTAATATTCTACGAAGTATACCAGCTTGTGTTAATCTGTTCAAATTTCGCCTGACCGTTTCTGGATCTGTGACGTCCACAAAATCTGAATTCACAAAAATTGTGCCATCGGCTGCACTATCAATTCGCTCTCGTATTTGTTTGGAATATCCATTTGCCACCACTTCCGCCTCCTTTTGTCCCGAATATTATATACTATTCGGGACAAATTTTCAATAGGGTCTGCAATCCTGTATAAAGTATTCCCCTTAAATACATTCATAATCAGACCTCCCTCAAAAATCTTTAGAGACATTCATACAAAGCATAGCATTATTGGTCTCGTATTTTATATATTATTCGGGACAATTTTCTCGGCACAGGAACGATGGCTCGCAAACTATATCTTAAATGTGAAAAACGGCCCGGATTGTTCCGAGCCGCTAATATCAGATTGCTTTGATTTTCTTGAGATAGGCCACCGCGTCCGTATGTCCACGGAAGTAGAGCTGCAGGCGCTCCATATCATCCAGCTTTCGTTGCAACCGAAGGCATTGAACAAATGCAGCGTGTTCCTCTGCGGTCAGGTGGATTTCTCCTTTCTCCTCCATCACATTCATAATGCACGGAAACTGTTTTTTCAGCTCAGAAATCTGCTGCTGAATCTCTGCGTATTCCTCGTTGTTTTTCCGCAGGTCCGTCACAATATCGCTATCGATCTCCGGGAAGGAATCCTCCAAGCGGGAGGGCAAATCGAAATATGTGTCACTCATGGTTTTCACTCCTGTTTTTGTTTTACTATACCCATAGGGGAGGGCAATATCAAATGTGCAATTTCTAATTTCATCATAGTAGTATTTGCAATACTCTGTGTCCGTATTCAGTCGATTGAAATATACGACAGGGTCAGGGCAAATCTGTAATTACTCATAGCTCCTCCGTATAGTCTGCCCAATATTAGAGCATATTATATGACCATTATATCGAGCATAATATCAATATGCAAGATAAATGGGAGGTGCTCTATGATTGTTTATACCCCGCTTTGGGAAACACTAAAGAAAAAGGGCCTCTCTACTTATACATTGAGAGTTAAATTCCAAATCAGCGGCAGCACTGTACAGCGTTTACGCAAGAATATGTCCGTTTCTACAAATACATTGGATGACCTGTGCAATTTACTGGACTGTTCTCTGTCAGAGATAGCGGAACACGTTCCCAATGAAGAGCAGCATGGGGAAAACACGGATAACGATGTTTGATTGCAAGGGCATTTATATCATACTGCAAGAATTAGGGCAGGAACAAGTCTGTAATGGACCTGTTCCTGTCTTTTTGTTTATCGTTCCAGCCCCTTTGACCGGGAGCGCTCCGGTGTATCCTCATCCGGTACATCGTCAATCAGGGATTTGTCCTTCTGGTCCATGTTCAGCAGAATATTCAGTTCCTTTAAGCGCGCTGTCTTTTCAGCCAGTTCCGCTTCTTTGGCAAAGGGAGCCGCCAGCTCCGTGCGGGCATTTTCAAGCTGTACCTGAGTGTCGGCCAGTTCTGCACGAACCGCCTCCAGCTTGCCGGAAAGTCCGTCAATCACATTGTCCATACGGGTCAGATTGCCGAACACATCAGCTCCCAAAACAGCCGTATGGGAGAGCGTTCCCTTCATCGTCATGCGGTACTCGTTGCTCGGCCCATCATAGGAAAGAACAAGAGAAAAGCCCCGGTACTGTCCTAAGAAAACAGCATCGGAGCCGGTCATTTTGGTACATACATCAAGGATTGCCTTACCAGCCGCCTCCTTATCGGCATAAAGCTGCTCCAGAATCGTGATACCCGCAAACCCTTCCTGGGGTTTGCGGTGTGCCGTGGCAAGCTGCAGATCCTGTTCATAGCCTGCAATCCGTTCCGTCAGCCGGGTAATGGTCTCCGGGTATTTCTTCAGCACCATATCCTCCAGTGCGTATTTCTGGCTCAGGTAGCTGGCTTTCAGCATATTCAGCTTGCCAACCTCCATATCCAGATTGCACTTTTCAATAATCAGAGGATTGCCGGTGGCAAGCGCCTTGATCTCGGAGTAACTGAGGGCAGTTTCGTCTACATCGTCCGCCACACGAACAGGTGCTTTGGAGGTCATGATCTGTGCAATGAATTTCTGCTTGTTCTCCACCAACTGATAGAGATAAGCGTCAAAGGTTCCCTCCGTCACATAGCGGAAGATTTCCACCTCCGGATTCAGGTTGCCCTGCCGAACGATACGGCCCAGCCGCTGGGCAAGGTCACTGGGCCGCCAGGGACAGTCAAGGTCATGCAGGGCAATCAGCCGATCCTGGACATTGGTGCCAGCGCCCATCTTCTGGGTGCTGCCCATCAGGATACGCACCTGGCCGGAACGGACCTTTGAAAACAGCTCCTTTTTCCGGGCTTCGGTGTTGGCGTCATGAATAAAGGCGATTTCCTCCTCCGGGACACCGGCCTCCATGAGTTTCTTTTTCAGGTCGTTATAAACATCGGTAAATTGATTCGGTATCATTTCATAAATTCCCTCTTCATTTTTCTGCATTTCAATCGGCGTGTTCTTGTTAGGCGTAGACAGGTCGCAAAACACAAGCTGGGCGCTGCGCTGCTCTTTGGTCTGCTCCCAAATGCGGATGACATTGCGGGCACAGGTGGCAACCTTGCCGTTGGGGTCATCGGCGGCCAGCGGATTGATGAGCCGCATATCCAGCGCCAGCTTTCTGCCGTCGTTGGTGATACGGAGCATATTGTCCACCCTGGGGTCAACGCCGCCTGCACGGATAGCCTCGGCCCGTTCCGCAAGCCCCCGCACCATCTCCTGCTGAAGCTCTGACGGCTGAATGACCTCCGTGTGGAAGTTGGCCTTTGGCACCGGCAGTTTCAGCATATCCGCCGTCTGAATATCTGCCACCTGCTTGAAAGTGGCCATCAGTTCGGGCAGGTTGAAGAACTTGGCAAACCGCGTTTTAGCACGGTAGCCGCTGCCCTCCGGCGACAGCTCAATGGCGGTGATGGTTTCTCCAAAGTCACTGGCCCAATCGTCAAAGTGGATCAGGCCCATCTCCTGGAGAGTATCATACTGCAAGTACCGCTGGATCGTGTAAAGCTCTACCATGCTGTTGCTGATAGGTGTACCGGTGGCGAAGATCACGCCCCGGCCCCCGGTGATCTCGTCCAGATACCTACACTTCATAAAGAGGTCGGAGGACTTCTGCGCTTCGGTCTGGGCGATGCCGCCTACATTCCGCATTTTGGTCGCCAGAAAGAGGTTCTTAAAATAATGGCTCTCGTCCACGAATACTCGGTCAACCCCCAATTCCTCAAAGGTCACAAGGTCGTCCTTGCGGCTCTGATCGTTGAGCCGTTCCAGCTTCGCCTCCAGTGATTTTCGGGTGCGTTCCAACTGCTTGACCGTGTACCGTTCCGCTTTGGCAGACTTGGCTTCCTCAATGCCGAACATGATCTCGTCGATCTGCTGCTGTAAGATGGCAACCTGCCGTTCTGCCGACATGGGGATTTTCTCAAACTGCGAGTGACCGATGATAACTGCGTCATAGTCGCCGGTAGCGATACGGGCGCAGAATTTCTTGCGGTTCTGTGTTTCAAAGTCCTTTTTTGTCGCCACAAGGATATTGGCAGAGGGGTAAAGCTGGAGCCATTCCGCCGCCCACTGCTCTGTGATGTGGTTCGGCACCACGATCAGCGATTTGGTGCAAAGCCCCAGCCGCTTCATCTCCATGGCGGCTGCCACCATTTCAAAGGTCTTGCCCGCACCTACCTCATGAGCCAGCAGGGTATTCCCGCCGTACATGATATGAGCGATGGCGTTGACCTGATGGGGCCGAAGGGTGATCTCCGGGTTCATGCCCGAAAAGCAGATATGACTGCCGTCATACTCACGGGGCCGAATGGAATTAAAGGTTTCGTTGTAGATTCGACACAGCCGTTCCCGTCGATCAATGTCTTTCCAGATCCATTCGGAGAATTTCTGCTTGATCAGCTCCTGCCGATCCTGGGCAATGGCAGTTTCCTTTTTGTTGAGAACCGGCTTTTTGTTGCCGTTTTCGTCCTCCACATAATCAAACACACGCACATCCCGCTGGTTCAAGGTCTGCTCCAGAATCTGATAGGCATTCATCCGCTTGGTGCCGTAGGTGGTCAGTGTTTTGATATTGCCCCTGTCGGCATTTTTCTCGGTAATGGCCCATTGACCGGTAGCGCCGGAGCGCAGGATTTTAATGCGGCTTCCTGCGTAATAGCTGGTGCCGAAGGTCTCCACCATAAATTTTTGGTAGACATCTATGGGTATCCAGTTGGCACCGATACGGACGCCGATCTCAGCGGCGGTCAGGTCAACCGGCTGCACCGCCTCCAATGCTTCGATGTTTTTGACGATCAGAGGTTTCTTTTCAGCCGGTAATACCTCGTAGAGCGTCTTTGCCATTCGGAGCTTGCGGCGCACATTGCCGGAGAGGTATTCATCGGCGGCTACAAAGGGGAATTGCTCCACCTGCACAAAGGCTTTGGGTATGACGGCAGCTTCCTCAGCGCACTGAATATCACGGAAAATAACACCGGACAGGTCAGCGGCCAGTTCTTCCTCACTTTTCCCGGACAGCTCCGCCATATATTCCATATCCACCCGCGCTTTTTCGGAGATGGATACGGCAAGGGCTTCGCTGGCAGTGTCCACGCTGGTAACGGCTTCATGGGGGCGGATCGTGCGCTTGGTGAACATATCCGCCTTGCGTTTGAGGTTGCCTTCCTCGTCCAGTACCTCCAGAGAACACAGCAGGCAATAGCTGGAGTCCTCGCCAAAGGCCAGGCTGTTACCCCGGCTGGAAAGCAGGCCGTATTTTTTCGTGTAATCGTCATACAGACGGTTCAGCTCCGCCTGCTCTTTCTGAATATCCTCATCCGGGTAGCCCTCGGTCTGATACTCGATCAGCCTGCGGACACATTCCCGAATGGCGATCATGCTCCGGATGCGGTTTTCAGCGGTGACGGATACCTCTATTGGGTGCATACGGGAATTTTCCCGGTAATACACCTTGCCGTCCACAAGGCAAAAACTGAAATTACGCACGGACGGGTCTGCGGGAATAGAACGATCTTCCTCCTCGTCCAGTTCCTCTACCTCATAATCGGTGATCTGCGCATGGAGGTTCTGCACAGCTTCGGAAAGCAGCTCGGACAGGTCTGCGTCCTCGTAGGAACGGCAGGTGCTGTCCATGCCGAACCGGGTGGATTCCATGACCATATCGCCCAGCACCATTTCCGGGTGCTGCACAAAATAGCGGTTCATGCGGATGCCGTTCTCGTCGGTGTCCAGATGCACCCAATCCGGCTCGATGTCCGTCATGCGGTCCCGCTTTTGCAGGAAGATAATGTCGCTGGTGACTTCGGTTCTGGCGTTGGCCTTAAACGCATTGTTGGGCAGTCGGATAGCCCCGATCAGGTCAGCCCGCTGTGCCAGATACTTGCGGACAGCGGAGTTTTCCTTGTCCAGCGTACCCTTGGAGGTGATGAACGCGATCACGCCGCCCGGACGAACCTTATCCAGCGTCTTTCCAAAGAAATAGTCGTGGATCAGCCAGTGGTTTTTGTCGTATTTCTTATCCCGTACTTTGAAATCGCCAAACGGCACATTGCCGATGGCCACATCAAAGAAGCTGTCAGGCATCTGCACCTTTTCAAAGCCATTCACGGCAATGCTGCTGTTCTGATAGAGCTGCTGTGCGATCCGTCCGCTGATGGAGTCGATTTCCACACCGTAGACTTTGCTGTCCGCCATGCTGTCAGGCAGCATACCGATGAAGTTGCCAACACCGCAGGACGGTTCCAGAATATTTCCCTGCCGGAAGCCCATCTGCGAAAGTGCCTGGTACATAGCCCCGATGATGACCGGGGAGGTGTAAAAGGCGGTAAGGGAACTGGCTCTGGCGGCGGCATATTCGTCCTCGGAAAGCAATGATTTCAGCTCCAGATATTTGCCGTGGCGCTCATCAAAGCAGTCAGCCAGACCGCCCCAGCCCACATACCGAGAGAGGATTTCCTGTTCTTCCGGGGTGGCAAGGCGCTCCTCGGCTTCAATCTGTTTCAGAGTTCGGATAGCGGCCACATTTGCAGCGTATTTCTCGCTGCGGGTGCCGTGACCCAGCTCTGGATCGGTAATGTGAAAGTTGCGGCGTTGGTCTGCGGGTATCTCCGGGTGCAGGGTGGTAAACACAACACGCTCCCGCTTCGGCTTCGGAGGGGCAAGGACAGCGGACTGTTCTTTTTCGGCGGGCTCTTTCGGCTCTGGCTCTTGCTCCGCCAATTCACCACGGTCAGCGTGTTCCTGCTGATACCGGTCATCCGCATGGGCAACCATTTCATCAAAATCCAGATTTGCCAGATAACCATTCAGTTCCGACAAACTCTCGCAGGCAATCTCATGGACGATTTCTCCATCCACCTGATACACCAGCCGAAAAGCAGTCAGGTCAGCAAAAATCTCTATCGTGTGCTCACTGTCGGAAGTGGAGCTGAACGCCAGATCCACATGGCTGAGATTGGAAAAGTCTGCCTCCTGTTCAAAGACTTCCATGCAATACTCGTTAATGAGCTGCTTGGCTTCTTCCAGTTCGTCATTGGTAGCAGGTTCTTGTGCAAGTTCTTGAAGCTGCTCCATGAACAACTCCAGATCGGCAGCAATTTCATCCTCTGGGTCAGTATTATCAAGATAGGATTGGAGGGTATCAAGAATCCCTTTCCGCTTCTCTGCATCGTGAAGCTGCTGTTCCAGACTTTCCAGAGCATCTGCGTCTGTATCACCCAATTCCATGTTGTCACGATAGTCATAAGGGTCGTATTCCTGATAAAAATGCAAAAGCCCTGCGGCAAGGTCATGATAAGGATCTGTCTGCTTTTCTTCGACTGGTATCTCCCGTAATTCAGAGCTTGGTGGCTCCGCTGTCAATGCCGGGGGTTCCGTGCCGGGAGTAAGGGGCCGAAGCGTCTGCGCCAGGTTGAACACAGAGTAAGTGCCAGCCCGGTATGCCTGCATATTTTCCAACCCGGTTTTTCTGCTCTCATAATACCGGTCATCCTGTGCGGTAATTTCCCACAGCGGCAGCATCATGGTCTGATAGATTTCCTCAACACGGGCTGGATCGGTAAGCTGCTCGGCAACTTCCTGAACGCCCTCCCAATAGCTGCCGATGGGATTCTGTGAGAACGGTTTTGGGTATCCATCCGGGGTGTCATAGAAGAAGCTGTGAATTTCCCGTGCAAGCCGCCCGATTTCATAATCCGGCATTGCCGCGCGATCTGCATCAGACAGGAACTTGCCCGCGGAGATCATTTCAGCGATACGCTTTGTGATTTTTCCCCAACTTAATTCCACTTTTGCGTATGGCTCGGTAATACTGCCGTGACTGAATGACAGACCTTTGCCTGTATAGGTGCGGTTGTCATTTCCGCCGTTATAACCGCTATATTCGCCATGATAATTTTTCAGGTATTTCTCCCGGTCTTTCTGATCGGGATGATTGACAAAAAAGGAATAGACCGCAAGCCGGTAATCCTCGCTGCCTCCACGAAGTACCTTGTCAATCTCATCCGTGGAAATAAAGAAACGGCGTTGGGGGGCATAATCCTCGGCGGCGGTAAAGATGACAGGTTCCCGACCCAAATCAGTCAGTTTCTGCAACAGTTCTTTCGGGCGGTTGTAGCCAAAGCGCATCAACTCACGGTTTTGCTCATGGGCTTTGACAAATTCGCTCCATTCCTCCGTAATCTTCTGCAGCATATCCGGGTCTTTCAGCAGTTCAAAAATCTGCTGTTCAATCTCCGGGAAGCCGCCTTTTGCAGACAGGGCAAGGCGGAGGGTTGGCGCATAGCCCGCATCCCTGGCCTCCTCCGAAAAATCTCTGGCAGTCAAAGCAAGGCTTTCCGCAAGGGTTTTTCGCTCATAGTCCGCCACACGGTCAAGCTCATGCTGCGGCATATACCGCCCCAGATCCAGCAATTCCCGGATACGCTTGGCGGCATCTTCCCAGGACAGAAGCGTAGCATAGCGATTTTGCGCACTGCGTCCGGTAGATACCCGGATACCCTCCGGATCATACCAGAGGGCATATTCCCGGTCATTGATATAAAAGCCTGCCCCGTTGGTTCCGTAGTGCTTCGCAAGGAAAGCGGCATTTTCCTCCGGCGTATGGTCTTTCATAAAATACGCACAGATAATCAGGCGGCTGTTGCGGTCATTGGCACCAATGCAAAGGGCTTCGTCAATCACCTGTTGGGGTAGTTCCGGGCGCGACATGAAGGAAATCTGTCCGCCATCTTCCTGTGCAGGATTGTTAAAATCCGCAAAATCAAAGAGGGATAACTGCTGGCTGTCATAGCTCTTCGGCGGCGTGATTTTGGTATTGATGAAGTATTCCTTTTTCTCAATAAGCTGGGCCGTCCAGCCGGCAACAACGCCCCATGAAAAAACGGACTCGCTGGTACGGGAAAGGTAAGCACCCTCCCACATCAGAAGTCCGTCCGCCTGGGGCTTGTAGCCCACACGCACCCCGTCCACCAGGATTTCCGTGTATCTGTCCTGGTAGGCAGATTTCAGATATTCGGCCCGGTCCGTTTCCTCCGGGTGAATGGAGAAATACAATTCAATCTGCTGTTTCTTGTATTTCAGGTCATCGTCTTTGTTTGCAACGATGGCCATAATGAGCCGTTCATCCAAAAAGGCGGGCAGCTCTGCGCTGTCCGCCTCCGAATTTTGCTCTGTTAGTTGTAGATCAGTTCTGCCAGCACTGTCTCCTCCGCTGAGTGCCGGAGGTTGTTCATCAGGCCCGTCCATTTCATCGGGTCGCTGGCTTTCAGCTCCTCCGTCACGCCCTCGGCTTTCGCCATCTGCGCCATGATCTGCTCGATCCGGGTTTTCGCTGTCTGCTCGATCTCCATCAAGTGCTGATTCAGCTTGCCCGATGTCAGCAGATTCGTGTAAGTCACTCTCCGGTGCTGTTTCAGGTATGTTCTCCGGAGCAATGCGTATTTCCCAAGGTGCATTTCCGGCTCCTGGGGCGGAAGCAGATTCGGCAGCCGGTAGCCGCCCTGCATCGTGTATGTCAGTTCGCTCATTGGTTTCGCTCCTTTCGGTCGTTGTGGTATCCTGTTCAGCTTCAGGATACTGGATTGTCGGTTTTTCCGCAAATGTGCGATTTCCTCTTTCAGCCTGTCTTTGTAAGGTGAGAGCCGTGCGGGAAACCACTGAAAGGCACATCTGTCCAATATCCCCGGTGGCTGTGCCAAGGGCATTGAGGGTGTTCGGTGTATTAAAATCCACAACATCCCGGAAATCATCGTCTGTAAAATATTCCGCCGGGTCGATTACGCAACGGGCCAGAAGCATAAAGCCGATGCTGTTTTCCAGTGCTCTGCGGTATTCCACTTCAATATTCAGGTCGTCCAGTTCCTCCAGAAAGCTGTTTTCCTTGTAGTATTTCAGTTCTGTGAGGTAATCGGGCATATTGTCCTCCACGGCGTTTTTTGCCGCAGAAAGCAGTGCCGCCGCAAGGTCGAATTTGTCCTCCAGTTCCCCAAAGCTGTTTTCCAGTGCTTCTGTCACAGCAGGCTCATATTCCGGGCGCATGGTCCAGATCGGCACAGGCCGTGCGAATCGGCTTTCATGGGTATCCGAAATATCAAAATAGTATTTCAGCCGGGAGCGTCCCACTGCATCCCCGTCAAAGACGGCAATGCCTGTTGCTCCACGGTTGACCCAACGCCCGAAACGCTGATTCCAGCCGTTTTTTCCGTCAATCGGCAGGACGGCGGTTGCGTCCGGACGCTGCGCGAATAAAAGTACCTGCTCGTCAAAGGGCAGGCGGAAATTGTGACAGGCCGTGGTCAGAAAACTCTGCCAGACCTGCGGAGCTGCCAATCCCGCGATGGTTTCGTGGTACAGCTCCGTAATGGTTTCGTATCTTCTCGCCATCCGATACACCTCCTGTCATGGCAAGATTGTGTTTGTCTGGCGGTTCATCGAATACCGCCCCTTTGCAACCTGCTGTGGTAATCGTTCACAGCCATATCCGCATCGGCTGCGGCAAATAAAAGCTGCCAGATCATTTCCACAGCTTCACTCTCGTACATAAAAATGTCCACATAGTCCTGCCCCTCCGGACCGGTGCAGAGACGGGAGAAACGCATCCGCTTATCCATCAGATCGTGGGCATCATTGGCAAGGCCGGGAACATCCCGTTCCTCTGCATGGACTTCCAGAATCGTCATAAGCAGATCAAAATTATCAGAGTTCAGCTTCATGTGAACCGGGGGTAACTGTGCCATCGTAACCTACCTTTCTGCGGCCTGTGCCTGCCGCTGGCGGGGAATAGAAAACCCGTAGACTTTGGCAATCTCATCGCCAAGTCTGCGGGTGATTCTCGTAATGTCGGAACGGGTTGCCGTTCCAAAATATAGTTTTTCTTTGAGATTGTCTATCTGAGACTGCCGCACACCGGGTTTATAGGTGCGGTAGAGGTAATGGTTGGTGCCGTCATGGTGGATCGCGTCGCAGCGCAGATCACCCAGTCGGTCCACATACCATGTGGAATAATCGGTGTCGGAGTACAGGCAATCTCTGATATTCCCACTTGCGATCTCCTTATAGCCCATTCTCCGTCCGTTCCACAGGCCCAGGTCGCCAATCACCAAAATGGGAGCCGAAAGCTGCAGATTCAGGTTCATGCGCTCATCGTCCAGATAGTCGCCGTTGATCTCATACATCAGGGCGATCCGCTCCTGCTCGGACAAATCCGGGTAATCCGCCTCCAGATCGTCTTTCCAGTCCTCATAGTCCAGATCATAGTTGCTCCAAATAATATGTCTATCCTCGTTCATCGTGCATCACCCCGATTCCGGTTCAAAAGTTTTCCCGCAACTCGGAGAGACTTTCCATCAAGTGTCCCAGTTTCCAAATCCATTTCCTCGCGGCTGTAATTGGTACCGTATTCCAAATTGTATTCTGCAATCACATTGCTGGGGATATAGCTGTCACCATCAATCTGAACCCTTCCCTCGGAAAAGATTTTGGAGATAGTTGTGGCTTTGGTTTGCGAATTTCCGCACATTAGGTTTTCAATTTCCATGGGTGTAGCTTGGATGGAAATACCCAGCCTCACCCAAAGAGGTCTACATTCCTGATTCATCGTGCATCCCCCCGATCTCTGTGCTTCGGGCGGATGGGCTGTCCAATTTCATCGTAGTTTTTCGGATCAGCGGCGGGAACTGCCCAGCCGAACATGGAACCGGCAGACATGGCCTGCTCCTGCGCCTTACTGACGCCGGATTTTGCATTACACTCATCTGCCAGCGCCCGGTTTTCTGCCTTGCTGCCCATATCTATATCCGTTCTGTAATATCCGGATTCACCTTTCTTAATGATGATAAGCTCTCCCGTATCGGGGAGAACACTGTGACACTGCTCCGGCAGAGAGGATCGCAGAGGGATCACCGTATTGCCGTTTCGCTCCATCAGCTCTGCAAATTGGCAAATATGATAGAGGTTTCTTCCGACTTCTACATGGTAGTCATCAATGTAACGGCATATCCGATCCATCGTTTCATCCGTAGACAGTGTAATGCGGATTTTATCCCCATCATCGATTCGGAACTTTTCTTTATAATCCGGGGTAATGAACCGGATACCTTTTTCAGCGTGGTGCAGGTGCCGGTCCAGCCATTGGCGCACATAGCAATAACAGTACAGATTGTATTCGCCCCTGTTGGGATTCAGACGCAGCATATAGGAATACTGCTCCGTATCCACCCGGAACCCATATTCCCGGCCATCACCGCCGAAGCTGCTTTCCGGCGTCCGCCGGCAATAGGCCGCCAGTGCGCTGCGGTCTTTCAGCACGCCGCCGTAATTCTCATCAAAGCGAAGGGCGTTGATAACATTATCAAACGCTCCTTTGAAATCCTCTGTTTTCAAATCCGCACGGAAATCAAAAAAGGTGCTGAAAAAGCCTTTGCCGTTGCTGCCCATGTCCCCGCGGAGGTGTCCAATCAATCCGGTCTGCATGGAAATCTGCTGGCTTTGCGAATAGCAGTAATTCCGTTCTTCCGGGGTCATTGCCCGTATTGTCATATCCATTAGCGTTCCTGCTCCTTTCCGTTTTTCTGCTTCTCAGTCTGTTGAAGTACCGAAAGATAATGCTGCACCCACTTGGGCTGATCCTCCGGCTCCAGTACGCCGAGAACATCCCTGCGCTCAAAGCGGCTCTGACGGCCAGTGTAAACCTCTGTGCAAAAGACTGCTGACCCACGGCTATGGGGATCTGCTCCGAAGCCGCCCGTACATAGTTTGACCTGGCTGGTAGCTCTCCGGTACTCCGGCCGCAGGACTTCCGGCTTGATGACAATGACTTTTCCATTCAGGTCATCGTCATAGCTGATGGGCGTACACCTCTCAGCAGTTATGGGGCTGTTGTCAATGCCCTGTACTTTTGGCGTCGATAACTCCACACGGGTTTTCTGCGCCTGCTCCATGATGCGCTGTCCGTAGATCTCCATGATTTCCGTAAAATCATCGCTGCCTATCGCATCATAATATCGGCCCAGAATCGCGTTGCTTTCATAGTAGGCAACCAGATAGGGGAGGCCCTGTTCGTCTGCCTGGTTTTCTCCCACCACGATTTCCCGATCCCCGATATGCACTGCCTGAATGATCTCGTAGTCACCGGCCATGCGTTTTTCCTCACTCATAACACGCCTACCTTTCCTGACCCCTGGTCTTGGGCTTATATGGGACAGCCTTGATTTCATTGCCCTGCTTGAAAAAGCGCTCTGGGAATTTGAATCGTGCCTCATATTTCTGCGCCAGTTCCTTCGGCAAGCTGAGAAACTTTTCACTCTCCGCAGGGGCATAGCAGACAAAGAACTGGCCGAAGATAATATCCACCATCTCCCGACTTTCTGGGTCTTTCATATAGCAGCGCTCAATTTTCCAGCCGTCCTTTCCGCCATGTTCATCTGCCATATACGCCTCCAGCCGCACACATGGGTCTGATCCATCCAGAGAGGAAGCGTAAATGGAGTAGCCGCCCATTCCCTCGATAAATGCCTTGTTGTTGCTGCTCACAGCGTAGGTGCGCTGTTCTTCGGAATAGGCTTCCGTAAAACTGTCCTGCGTGAACACAATATATCCACTGATATGTCTGCCTTCTCTTTCAGCCTGCCGGAATCTCCCTGTCAGCTCGCCATAGGTCATTTCCACTTCCTCCGGCTCAGAATAAATCGCCCGGTTCGGAGACATACCGTTCATCTTGCCTTCCTCATTACAGATGATCGCAATGTCATCCTCATACGGCATAAATTCCTCAATATCGCCCCCGACAACACGCTGCATGGCTTCAAGGGAATCTTCAATCTCGATCATCCGGGGATATTTGCCCGGTTCAACAAGCAGAACGGAAATTATTTCTGTGCTCTGCTCATTCATGCGCTCACTGATACCACACTTCTCCGGGTGGAAAGTAACCTGTTTGAAGCCAAAGCTATCGCAGAAGTAGAATCCCTGCGGTATTGCATCGCTTTCATAAACCTCCACCACATCGGAAACGGAGAGGGAACGCCCCCTGTAATCTTCTGGATGGTCGATGTTCAGCAGCGTATAAACTTCTTCCAGATTGCTGCAATCTACCTCTTTGTCATATACCTTGTCGTAGATCTTGCTGTCTACCTCCGGACTTCCCTGAAACCTCTCCAGCCGGTCATGTGACAGGAACATCATTCGGTTTTCATCCCTGTCTGAATTGATCTGGTATATTCTGATCTTCATATTTTTCCATAACTCCTTTCCTTTTGGTTATGTAACGGGGCGGCATATTTCAGCCGCCCCTGGCCGTTACTTCTTCTTAGCTCTGATCTTCAAAAAGACCAACGCCGCAAGAATGAACACGACCAGCCCGATGGCAATACCGGTTTTTGCGTCCATTATTCAGCATCCTCCTTTTTCTTCTTGTTTTTGATTCCGAACACACCGCAGGTAACAGCGCCCACAGCGGCAATGCCCATCAGGGCAATCCAAAGGGTCGGGTTGCTGTCATCGCCGGTTTTCGGGGTATCACGCAGTTCATTGTGCATTTCCACCTTGGTCACGGCACCCTCAAAGACAGTAGCTTTCTTATCCGCCGGCAGCACATAGTTCTGAGATACGCTGTCGGAAATCTCGCTGATGGTGTAATCACCAATGCGCAGGCCCTCCACGAAAATTTCGCCGTTCTTATCCGTGGTGAACACCTGCTCATAGCCATTTGCTCCGGTCACACGGAAAGAGAAACCTTCCACCTTGCCGTCCGAAGATGTCTTGATGATTTTCAGGCTGCCCACCTGCGCTGCGTTGATAAAGCCTTTTCCGGCTTCATTTTCCACAGCCACGGTCTTGCCATGCTCGGTGATCTCAAAATAGTAAGCATTGCTGTCCAGATAGAAGCCCTCCGGCGCTTTGGTTTCCTTGACCAGATAGCTGCCATAGGTCAGTTCGCTCATTTCATAAATACCTGTGCTGACCTCCATGAGCGTTCCCAGCTTTTCATCCTCAGCGTCCAGCTCCTTGTTGCCGTTTAAGTCACGGTAGAGTTCAAACTCCGCACCGGTCAGCTTGTTGTCCGGGTAATCCTTATCCACCTTAGTGAGCTGCACCGTGCCGCGAATCAGGGTATTCTCGATCTCCACCTCAACCACAGCGCCGTCTGCGTCAATAGTCACCGGATAGGCATCCTCAGAAAGCACATAACCGGAAGGCGCTTCAATCTCCCGCACCATCCAGTTGCCGTAAGGCACCTGGGCAAAAGAAAAACTGCCGTCCTCTGCGGAGGTGGCAGTCAGAATTGCAGTATCGGTTGTAAATTCTTCAGCATCAGCGGCAAACAGGCCAATCAGCGCACCGCCCAGGGCATTTCCGCTGTCGTCCTTTTTCATGCCTTGTACTTCACCGTAGATCAGGTTGTTTTCAATGGCAGCGCCATCATTTGCCCTGATCTCTACAAGGGCCGTATCCTGCCCGGCATATTCAAATACAACCGGGTACTCGGTATCGGAAAGAATATAGTGGCTGTCGGTAGAGATTTCTTTCAGGCAGTAGCTGCCAAAAGGCAGACCCGTCTTGCAGGCAGAATGGCCGTTTTCATCCACCGAGAGGATTTCCAGCAGGCCGCCAGCCGGGATAATGGAACCGTCTGCGGCAGTCAAATCCTCTTTTGCATAAAGGCCAAAGGTGACGGCGGTGATTTCGCCGTTCATGCCAATGCCGAACTTCTCATTCTGCTCCATGACCTTATCCAGAGAGACAAGAACTTTCTGGCGGTCATTATAGAAGCTGGCAGATGTTTCGGTAACTTCGATTTCCTGACCGGCATAGACAAGCTCGACGGTGCGGACTTCGGTATTCAGCACCATACCAAAAGGTGCAGCAGTTTCGCGGATTTCATATTTTCCGAGATACAGCGGCTTGCTTTCCGCCAGCCCGTTTTCATCTGTAGTAATGGTATCTACCACCTCACCGGCAGAATAACGGAGGGTGCCGTCCAGTGTGACCACATCCTCTGCGGCGGTGATCTCGTACACAGCACCGGGCAGGCCCTGAACCTCGTAGACCGGCTGGTAAAGGCCGTCGCTTTCGGTCACGGCTGCAAATACTTCACCGGACTTGCTGATCTTGATGATGCCTTTCTGTGCCATGTTGGACTTGGTGACTTCCACTACCGTCACAGAACTTTCCTCTGTTGCATTGTCGGCGGTCACATCAAAAGTAACTGGATCAGAGTTCAGTACATACCCATACGGTGCGGATACTTCCACCAGGGAATACCCGGAGCCGTATTCCAGCTTTTCAGGCGTCACCAGATAGCCCTCGTCATTGGTGTAGAAGGTATCAATGGTGGTCGGTGTCGGGTAGGTGAAGGTCATTTCCACCTTGCTGCCGTCAGGACGATAGATCTGGAAGCCAGCGCCTGCATACGGAATGGTTTTGCCGGTTTCCGCATCCACCTTGATGACCTTGATATAGCTTTCAAAGTTGGCATTGTTGGCAAGGTAGCGGTAAACCTGTCCGTCCTTTGCGATATACACATCAAAGTCGGCAAGCAGCTCACGCCCCTCCCAGCCGGATACCTGATGGACGGTATAGATGCCGTAAGGAAGCTGCTTGGTCTGTGCAAAGCCGTTCTCGTCACAAATAAGAGTATCTCGCTCGCTGTCTTTAGCGGCGTCATAGCTGCCGGAGGATTTCAGATAGACCGAAAATTCCGCACCGGCTTCCGGGGTTTCCAGCTTGGTTTCGCCGTCGTCCGTGTGCTTAATCAGAGCGATGCTGCCTTTGATGACCTGCTCATTCACATCGTTGGCCGCAGAATTGTATTCCACGGTATAGAGCTGGGGTTCTGCACCCACATGGTAGGAGGTTTCGTCCAGCAGATACCCCTCAGACGGGCTGATTTCCCGGATGCTCCAGTCATCATCACACACATAGTATGCCGTGATAAACTGGCCGTTGGCATCCGTGGTATAGGTGTCAACGAGCTGGTCGCCTTTGTAAATGCCATAGGTGGCACCGGCAAGGTAAGCATTGCCCTGGGCTGTTCCGGTTTCCCGGTCGCTCTTGGTCACAGTGGCGTTCCACTTTTTCAGCACATTGGAAACGCTCTTTTCGGTGACAGTGTTCCACTCTACCGCCGCCGTCTGACTTTCGGGAACCACATAACGGATCGGGGTGTCCACTTCTTCCAGCACATAGCCGGAGCCGATCAGAACATCTTTGAAATACGCCTTGCCGCTGCTGTCGGTCACAGCATATTCATCCACAGCAATACCGGAGAGTGAAGTGCCGTACAGATGGAACTTCATGCCTTCCACCAGACCGTCCTCGCTGGTCTTGGTTACGGTCAGATCGCCGCGCTTCAGAACATTGTTGAAGGTTACGGTGGATGTACGCCCTCCGATGACTGTCACACGCTGAACGCTCTGCGGCTCATATTTCTCATAGCTCTGCTCTGTCACAGTGTAAACACCGGGAGTCAGACCGTCAATCAGGATCTCGCCTGCCGCATTGGTTTTGACCGTCTGCTGGATTCCGTTGCCTTCCACCGTGAAGGTGATGCCCTCCACCTTTCCATCCTCAGAAGTCTTTTTCAGACCAATGGTTCCGGTAGGTGTTTCCACATTCAGATAGGCGCTCACACCATCCGTATTTTCTACCCCCGTAACCAAATCCTGCAGGTTGGGATCGCCATAAGCAATCAGCTTGGCGCTCTCGCTCACAACCGGGATATTATTCCGGGTTGCGGTGATGCGCACAGAGCCAGAAAAAGCATTGGCAGAAGAAATCGTCAGCGTATTCCCGGACTTGGAAACACTCACATTGCGGTCCGAACTGGAAAAGCTGTATTCGGACAGGACGCCGTTGGTATCCGTCAAAGTCAGCACATACTGGCCGTCCTTGTACTCCAAATCCCTGGTCGAACCGTTCATAAAGCTGGGAACCGTATTATGCTTTGTCAGCATGGATACGATCTGGTCGTAAGCCGCCCTGGCTCCGCTGTTGGGATAGTTGGAACCGAAGTGCAGAGAGTAAACCGTGGTGTCCGTCTGTGCAAAGGAGCCTGTGGAATTACGGCATCCGGTCACAAACTCCCACACAAGGGTCTGTGTGGCCAGCCACTTTTCATCGTCGCTTCCTGTCAGACCGTCACGGTTGCCCTGATAGCCATACAGAAGTGCCAGCCCCACAGCCTTTTTCTGACTGGCTGAAAGAGCATTCCATGTTTCAGATGAATTTTCAGTCAACTGGTTTCCGGTTTTCAGCGGAACACCAGGCTGAATACAGAATGCCGTGGAACCATCCACATACATCCGGTACTTGTTCTTGCCTGTACCACCGGCAGTGTAACCGTTGATCACGGCACTGGAATTGTAGTACATCGCATTTCCTGCCGAATCGTAAGTGCGGGTAAAGGAAATCGTACCCACATCTCCTGTCGCTGCGAACGCAGTCGTCGGCAACAGGGACAAAACTGTGACCGCAGCCATTACCGTAGCTGCGGCCTTTTTGAAAAACTGTTTGATTTTCATTGTTACCTTCAAATCCTTTCTGTGTGATTTTACGGCTGAAAAGAAATCCAGCCGTGGGTTGACCTTTGGCCGTGGTCCCTGTCTCCACACCTCTAACCGTCATAAAGCCTATCTCTCTTTTTCGGCTGGTACAGCAGGTTTAGAGGGGGTGAGGTGTGGAGAGGGGGAGAACGCCAGAATGCCTCTTGCAGATAAATGGGCAGACTTCCCCCTTGGCGGCCCGGTTAGCGTTCCATATCCCGCTGTCGTTTGCGGTACAGCTCCAGTGCTTTCACGATGGTATCCTCCATTTTCTTCGCGGGCGTCCCCGGCGAGAAGAATTTTGAAATACGCTCCTTGGGCATTTTGAATTGCTCCACCTGGTTAGGCTTTTCCTCCTGCATGATGGACAGCAGCACATTGGCGTCCAATCTGCCCTCCTGAGAAAACTGTCGCATTTTGATCGCCTGCGCATGGGAGGGTGTGCAATCCTCGCTTTCCATGATTTCCACCAAAGCCTGCTGTTCTTTTTCGGTGAGGTAGGACAGCTCCACCGCAGGACGGAGGGCAATTTGCAGCATCTCCTTTTCTTTGAGGACGGAGTTATCCACCAAATCCAGAATTGTGGGGATAAGGTGGGTTAAGCGGACATACTTACGGATTTGCTCATGGCTTTCACCGGTTTGTTCAGCCAGAACATCACGGGATTTCTTTCCACTGAACTTGTGCAACGGTGTTGCACAAGTTAAATCAGACCGTTGCCCTTGTCGCTTCATGGCATCCAGTTTCAACTTGTAAGCAAAAGCTTTCTCCGATGGCAGGATTTGCTCTCTTTGCAGGTTGGAATCGACCATGACAATGGTGGCTTCATCATCGGTCATATCCCGGACAATGCAGGATAGTGTCGGCTTCTCCGCCAGCTCACTGGCCATTCTTCGCCGGTGTCCGGCAATCATCTCATAGCCGCCGTCCGGTTTCGGGCGCACCAGCGCAGGCACTAAAACGCCATATTGTTTTACGCTGTCCACCATTTCCATCATGCTTTCATCCATACGCACCTTAAATGGATGGTTGGGAAAGTCGCTGATTTCCTCCAGTGGAATGTCCCGGACGGTTTCCCGCTGGGCTTCGTCACGCTCGGCCTGGGTGGTAAAGAGGCTACCGACACTCAGCAGGTCTGCCACGTTGTTTTTCGCCAATCGCCAGCACCTCCTTTACCAGATTCCCGTAAGCCGCCGCAGCCTGTCCTTTGGGTTCGTGCTTGAAAATGCTTTTGTCCGCTGTGCTGACTTCCGCAAGGCGTACCGTTGCCGGGATCACCGCCTGCAAAACCGGCAAATGCTTGCCAAAGTTTTCTTTTACCGCCCGAACGGTATCCTTGCGGAAGTTGGTTTCGTTGGCCATTGTCAGGAACACGCCGCCGATTTTCAGCTTGGGATTGATCTGCCGTTTGACCTGCTGCACGGTGCCGATCAGCTCCGTCATATCCTCGGCCGCCAGGTAGTCAGCCTGTACGGGGATAAGAACATAATCGGATGCCGCCAACGCGTTAATAACCAGCATACCGAGAGAAGGACGGCAATCCAACAGCACATAGTCATAGTCTTTTTTTACGCTGTCAACATACTGCCGCAATACCGTTTCCCGGCTCATGACATTCACAAGCCCGACTTCCACAGCGGACAAGGCACGGTTTCCCGGCACAAAGTCAAATCCCTCATGGTGGTGCATGATTTCTGTATGTTCGGCAATTTCTCTGCCGGATACCACATCGCTCATCACATCACCGAGGGCGCGGGGCAGGTCGTGGGGCTTTCGCTGGCCCAGCATCTTGGTTAAATCACCCTGCGGGTCAACATCAATCAGCAGCACTTTCTTGCCGTCTAAGGCCAGCCCTGCGCCGATGCAGTACACGCTGGTGCTTTTCCCAACCCCACCTTTTTGGTTGGCTACGGAGATTACTTTTGTTTTCGCCATAAATGGGTTCCTCCTTTTCTTAGATTTAGCCGTCTGCGGCGAAGCAGGCGGCTATGTATGGGCATAAAAAAGCCGCCTACTCTTATGAAAAAGAATAAGCGGTCTGTATGTAATATCTATATTCAATTTTTCAAAGGACTTCTGACACCTTCAGAATCAGTTCGTCCACACAGTCGGTAAACCGGTCTTGCTGCTGTAATTTGTTCTTGAAGCGGATCAGGCTTTGCAGTACAAGTCTGGCTTCGTCACAATCCAGATAGAGATAGCGTTTGTTTCTACCCATGCGTATGATCTCCTTTCCTTGCTATTTGTTTTCTCCATTCAAAAAATCTATGTCTTATGAATGCCACATCTTTCTCGGTATCCGATGAAATGAAAATATGGATACTTTGAAATTCCTTTTTTATTTTCTCCGCATATTCGGCTTCATTCCCATTTCCCTTATACGGAAGGATTCGTCGCCGGATACTTCGCTGTTTACAAAGATGCTCCTTGATTAACTCAATTTCTTCGGTTCCAACCGTGGTTTCAATCGCCAATCCCTCCTCCGGCATATAGATTTCAAGCGGAAGTCCGATAAAATCAGTCAAGCCGAGTAATACCTTCAGACCTTTTTTCGCTGCATAGTAACTCACAACTAATTGCGGGAACACGCTTTGATATTCTTTTTCACATACCCGGCATTCTTTTCCCTCAATAGCTCTCTCATTGATTTTTGCTTTCCATGAATGTCCGATGGGGCATTTCCACCACACACTCCGCATAGAACTCCTTGATAATCTTGTCGGATCATCCTCTATGTTTCTTTCATAATCCCATTCCTGAAGCAGGTATGTATCTGTTGTTGCCAAATCGTTATAGCCGGTAAGTACCGCACGATCCGCGCAGACGGGGCAAACAGTTCCTTTCACCCGTGACTGAACCAGCGATTTCCATTCAAAACCACAGACCTTGCATTTCCAACACACATTCTTACGGGATTTCTCGTTTACCATATCCGGTGTCAATGGAAGATTGCGCTCTGACCATTCCTCCGCAAACGACGGGTGCATCGTGGCAAAATCATTAAAACCTTTCAGCAGAAGAATTCCGCTACAATAAGGGCATTTGCTGCCCCCGGAACGGGTTGAAATCAGCGTGTTCCATTCATGGCCTTTGCTGCACTTCCACCAGACTTTGCGATTGGCAAATGCCGTCACCATCGTCGGTTCCAGAGGATGATTTCTCTCTGACCATTCAGCGGCTATTTCCGGGTACTGAGAAGCAAGATCATTAAATCCCGCCAAGATTTTATTATGGGAACAGTATGGGCAGCCTGTGCCATTCACAGCTCTGCTTTTTACAGATGCCTCCCACTCATGTCCGTGCTTACATTTCCATATCACTTTCTTATGGGAACCGAGAGATACCTGCGTTGGTTTCAATTTATTCTTCTTTGACCATTGGCGGGCCAACTCTGGCTTTAAGGTTGCCAGATCATTGATTCCCTCCACAACTCTTGCGCCCGAACAGATTGGGCATTTCTCTCCGGCAGAACGGCTTTTTACACTGGTCTGCCATTCATGTCCGCAGTTAGCTTTCCACCATACGATTTTATTGGAACCGTATGTTATTTTATCCGGCATCAGCGGCAGATTCTTCTCTGACCACTCGCAGACAAGCTCCGGATGTGCGGCGGCAAAACTGTTATTCATACCGCAAACCTCCTTTTGGTAAATCCTTTGGTATTGTGGTACAAATTATAATGGATTTCCTGTCATCCAGGTAGTTTGCGACTTGCACATTCGCAGAATGATGGGCAAAAAAAGACCTTGAGAAATGGTTTTCCTCAAGGTCTCTGATACAAAATGTGCGATTTTTCAGCCTCTGCATCAACTTTAACACCACTTGATGTAAGTTTGATGTAAAGATGTATTTTCGGGGGTTATCGGGAACCCGAAAACCCTTGAAAACACTGGCTTTTTTCGGCTATTTAGTTGTCCAAGGGCTTCATCGTGGGGAACAGGATGACGTCCCGGATGGAGGTGCTGCCGGTGAGCAGCATGACGCACCGGTCGATGCCCATGCCCATGCCGCCCGTGGGAGGCATGCCGTACTCCATGGCGGTGAGGAAATCCTCGTCCATCATCTCGGTCTCCTCGTCGCCGCGCTCCCGCTGCTCCACCTGCTTCTCGAAGCGCTGGCGCTGGTCGATGGGGTCGTTCAGCTCGGAGTAGGCGTTGGCCAGCTCGCTGTGGCAGATGAACAGTTCGAAGCGCTCGGTGAGGCGGGGGTCCTCCGGGCTGCGCTTGGTCAGCGGAGAGACCTCCACGGGGTACATGGTGATGAAGGTGGGCTGCACCAGCTTCTCCTCCACCTTCTGGTCGAAGCAGGCGTAGAGGGCGTTGCCCCAGGTCTTTTCGGCGGCATCCGCCAGCTCCACGCCGATGGCCTTGGCGGCGGCCACGGCCTCGGCGTCGTCGGTGATGGCGGCAAAGTCCACGCCGGCGTACTCACGCACCGCGTCCACCATGGTCAGGCGGCGCCAGCCGGGGGTCAGGTCCACCTGCTCGCCCTGCCACTCCACCTGATAGGTGCCGAGAATTTCCTTGGCCGCGCCGGAGAGGATGCCCTCGGCGATGTCCATCATGGTGTGGAAGTCGGCGTAGGCCTGATACAGCTCCACGGTGGTGAACTCGGGGTTGTGCTTGGGGTCCATGCCCTCGTTGCGGAAGATGCGGCCGATCTCATACACCCGGTCGATGCCGCCGATGATGAGCCGCTTCAGGGGCAGCTCGGTGGCGATGCGCATGTACATGTCGATGTCCAGGGTGTTGTGGTGGGTGATGAAGGGCCGGGCCGCCGCGCCGCCGGCGATGGTGTTCAGCACGGGGGTCTCCACTTCCATGTAGTCCCGCTCGTCCAGATAGCGGCGCATATAGCGGATGAAGCGGCTGCGCACCTCAAAGGCGCGGCGCACTTCGGGGTTGACGATGAGGTCCACATACCGCTGGCGGTAGCGGGTCTCCTGGTCCTTGAGGCCGTGGAACTTCTCGGGCAGGGGCAGCAGGCTCTTGGACAGCAGCACCACTTCGGTCGCGTGCACGCTGATCTCGCCCATCTTGGTGCGGAACACATAGCCCCGCACGCCCACGATGTCGCCGATGTCGAACTTCTTGAACTCCTGATACACGTCCGCGCCCACGTCGTCCCGCTTGACGTACATCTGGATGTCGCCGGTGGTGTCCCGCAGGTCGGCAAAGCTGGCCTTGCCCATCACCCGCTTGCTCATCATCCGGCCCGCCATGCACACCTGGCGGTGGTCTTCGGGAGCGGCGTCCTCGGGCAGGTCCTGGAAGCTCTCCTTCACCTCGGCGGCAAAGTCCGCCTGGGGCCACTTGGTGATGTGGAAGGGGTCCTTGCCTGCCTGCTGCAGGTCAGCCAGCTTCTGGCGGCGGATGGCCACCAGCTCGCTGTACTCCTGCTGGGTCATCTCCCCGTTGTCCGGGGTCTGGTTCATCTGTGCCATTCTATTCTCTCCTTTGCGGTGCAAAACGGCCGCGGCGCGGCCCTTGTCTACAGTAAGCCTTATTATAACACAAAAACAGGTGCCGTGGCACCTGTTTTTGCAGAATTTCCTTGTGTTTTGCAGCCAAAAAGGCCCCTTACAGCGCCGAACGGGTGATCTCCACCACCTTGAAGGCCACGGTGGCGCCATTGGGCAGGGTGATCTCGGCGGTCTCGCCCACCTTTTTGCCCAGCAGGCCCGCGCCCACAGGGCTCTCGTCGCTGATCTTGCCGTTCAGGGGGTCGGCCTCGGTGGAGCCGGTGATGTCGTACTCCTCCACCTCGCCGTCCTCGTCCTCGATCTTCACATGGGTGCCCACCGCCACATTTTCCAGGCTCAGGTCGTCGTTGTCGATGACGCGGGCGTGCTTGAGCATGGCCTCCAGCTGGGCGATGCGGCTCTCGATGAAGCCCTGCTCGTTCTTGGCTTCGTCGTATTCGCTGTTCTCCGACAGATCGCCGAAGCCGCGGGCCACCTTGATCTTCTCGGCCACGTCCTTGCGGCGGACGGTCTTGAGCTCCTCCAGCTCCTTTTCCAGCGCCTCCAGACCGGCGCGAGTCATGACAAGTTCCTTTGTGCTCATTGCTTTGAATGCTCCCTAACGATGATGATTTCGCACTCCGTGTGCGTGTTTTTGACTTTGTTCTGCGCGCGGCGCGCGCCGTTGGGTGCCCGGGCCGAAACAGCGACCCATATGTTTTCCCAATTGTGACAGTATAGCCGATTTAACTGCCACTGTCAATATTACGAGATAACTTTCAGCTATTTCGCCAAAAACCGGCTTCTTTTTTTGTGCCGCAAAAAACGACCCACCGCCAGCCGTCCGGCCACCGGTGGGTCGTTTGCGCTTGCTTTGTTCATTGTATGCAGCGGGGGAGCGGTTTATGCCCCTCCGCCGCAAGGCGTGGTCTTACTCTTCGTCCTCGGCGCCGTTGCCCAGCTTCTTGGCTTCCTCGATGACCTTGCCTTCCAGGTTGGAGGGCAGCGGCTCGTAGCGCACGAAGTCCAGGGTGAAGTGGCCCCGGCCCTGGGTCAGCTGGCGCATGAAGGTGGTGAAATCCTGCATTTCGGCCAGAGGCACCTCCGCCTCCACCACCTGCAGGCCGTCCTCGTCGGGGCTCATGCCCAGAACGCGGCCGCGGCGCTTGGTCACGTCGCCCATGATGTCGCCGGTGTTGTCGCCGGGAACATGGGCGCGCAGGGTGCCGAAGGGCTCCAGAATGACGGGGCCGGCCTCGGGCAGGGCGGCCTTGTAGGCCAGCTTGGCGGCCATGATGAAGGCCATTTCGCTGGAGTCAACGGGGTGATAGCTGCCGTCCAGCAGGGTGGCTTTCAGGCCCACCACGGGGTAGCCTGCCAGCACGCCGTGCTTGGCGGCCTGACGCAGGCCCTTTTCCACCGCGGGGAAGTAGTTCTTGGGCACGCTGCCGCCGAACACCTTCTCCTCGAACACCAGCTCTTCGCTGTCGCAGGGCTCGAACTCGATCCACACGTCGCCGAACTGGCCGTGGCCGCCGGTCTGCTTCTTGTGGCGGCCCTGGGCCTTGCACTTTTTGCGCACCGACTCACGGTAGGCCACACGAGGGGCGGTGAGCTCCACATCCACGCCGAACTTGGCCTTCAGTTTGGCCACCACGGCGTCCAGATGCTGCTCGCCCAGGCCGGAGATGATCTGCTGGCCGGTCTCCGCGTCCACGCGGTAGGCCAGGGTGCGGTCCTCTTCCATCAGGCGGGCCAGCGCCGCGCCGATCTTGCCCTCGTCGCCCTTCTTGGTCACGCGGATGGCCATGGACAGGGTGGGGTTGGGGAAGGCGGCGGCGGGCAGAGCGGCCACCCGGGCGGGGTCGCACAGGGTGTCGCCGGTCTGGGCGGCGGAGAGCTTGGTCACCGCGCCGATGTCGCCGGCGGTGATGGAATCCACATCGGTCTGCTTTTTGCCGCGCATGTTCAGCAGCTTGCCGAAGCGCTCGGCCTCGCCGGTGCGGGCGTTCACCAGACTGGTGGCGGTGGTGAGGGTGCCGCTGAACACCTTGACGTAGCTCAGCTTGCCCACGAAGGGGTCGGCCACGGTGCGGAACACATAGGCCGCCACGGGGGCCGCGGGGTCGCATTCCAGCTTGACCTCGTCGCCGCCGGCGGTGACGGCCGTGGGGGCGGGCACCTCGGCGGGGCTGGGCAGCAGGACCTTGAGGTTATACAGCAGCATGTCCAGCGCCTGCAGGTTCACGGCGCTGCCGCAGAACACGGGGGTGATCATGCCGCTCTTGCAGCCCTTGGCCAGACCTTCCACGATCTCCTCGGTGGTGAAGGCCTCGCCGGAGAAGAACTTCTCCATCAAAGCGTCGTCGGTCTCGGCCACGGCTTCGCTCATGGCTTCCACCAGGCCGTCCAGCCGGTGGCCCATCTCGGGCAGGGCCACCTGCACCTGCTTGCCGCCCTCGTACTTGAAGGCCTTCTGGCTGAACAGGTTCACATAGACCACCGTGCCGTCCTCCTGGCGGGTGGGCACCACGCAGGGGCACACCGAGGGGCCGAACTTGGTCTTGAGCTCTTCCAGAATTTTATAGAAGTTGGCGTTCTCCAGGTCCATCTTGCTGACGAACACCATGCGGCTGCGGCCCAGCTTTTCGGCCAGGCGGTAAGCCTTCTCCGCGCCAACGGTCACACCCGAACGTGCCGAAACGGTGATGAGCACGCTGCCGGCGGCCTGGATGCCCTCATACTGGCCCAGCTCAAAGTCGAACAGGCCCGGCGTGTCCAGGAAATTCAGCTTCACGTCTTCGTACTCCACGGGAGCCACTGCCAGATTCAGGGAGGCGCGGCGCTTTGCCTCTTCGGGGTCAAAGTCGCTGACGGTGTTGCCGTCTTCCACGCGGCCCATGCGCTCCAGCGCGCCGGTGGTGTACAGCAGAGCCTCCACCAGGGTGGTCTTGCCGCAGCCGGCGTGGCCGGCGACGAGAATGTTTCGGATGTTTGTGTTGGCGTAGTTCTTCATTCTAAATAACCCTCTCTTCTACCGCGTGTTTTGCAAAGGAAATGCGGCGGTAGCAACCTATACAAAATTCTAACACAGTTTGTATGATTTTTAAAGGACAATTCCCTGTAAAACGGGGGAATGCGCCGCACAAAATCCGCCGAAACCTTTGTGAAATTTGCCTATTGACGGGCCGAAAATTTGCCCCAAAGGCACAAAAAAACCCCGCCGGGCGCGGCCCGGCGGGGTTTTTGGCTCAGTATTTTTTGAGAAGAGGCATGGCCAGGGTGAGCACCGCCCAGGCCGCCTGATACAGCACCAGAGCCGGCAGGCCCAGCGCGCCGATGCCGCCGGTGAAGGCCATCACCAGCGCCAGCAGGCAGCTGATGCCCACGCCCGCGGCCTGCACAAGGCTGGCCACCTTTTCGCCCCAGGCAGCCCCGGCGGCGGCCCGCAGGCCGCCCACGAAAGAGGCGAAGCTGCCCATGTGGGTCATGCAGCCCTCGCTGGTCTCGGCATAGGCGGTGTGGGGGGCCAGCATCCGCCGCTCGGCGCCGGAGAGCACCTTCACGCTGCCCGCGGGCAGGCCGTAGAGCACCTCCAGCCCTTCGCCGGTGAGGTTGAAGTCGTCGCTCTGCACCAGCAGGGACACGCCCTGGCTGCGCAGGTCGGACAGGGTGGCCGCCACCTGGACGTTGGCCTTGTAGCTCACCAGGAACATGGCGAACAGCCGGCCGCTCACCGCCAGATAGATGGGCAGGCGCTTGCCCTTGGTGTAGCGGTTCTCATAGTCCAGGCTGGGGATCTCCAGGCCCTGCTGCTGCATGAAGGCCCGGTTGCCCACGATGACCCGGTTGTTGTTCACCCAGGCGGTGAAGCCGTAGCCGGGCAGGTTTTCCAGGTTCTCCACCTTGAAGAGCATCTCGGTCTTGCCCTGGATGATGGTCATGAACACGTCCCGCAGGGTGTCGCAGCCCTCGATGAGCACCGAGGCCGCGTAGAGGATGGCCAGGTCGATGCGCTGCTTGTCGAAGGTCTTGATGCCGTGCAGCCGCACGCTGGCGCCGGGCACCAGGTCCCTCGCGCCCACCACCGCGATGTTGGCCCGGCCCAGCTGCTCCATGGCGGCAGCGCCGGGGATGACCGCGCCCACCTGGGCGGCGCTCTTCTGGGCCAGCAGGCTGGGCACGGCGCTCAGCAGGGTGGCGGCCAGCGGCCCGCCCAGGCACAGGGCGCCCGCCAGCGCGTTCACGGCGGCCACGCCGCCGTGGCCGGCGAAGAGGCTGACCAGCGCGCTGATGAGGGCAGCGCCCAGCAGGCCCCAGCTCAGTTTCTGGGCCAGACCGTCGCTGGCGCGCTCGGAAAAGCTCTGGCGCAGGAAACCCTTGACCAGAGAGGTGGGCCGGTTCAAAAGCAGGCAGGGCTCCGGCTCGCCCAGGCCCTGGGCCAGCCGGGCGGTGAGCTCGGCGTCGGCCAGAGGCACCGACGCGGTGTGGTCGCTGCCGGCGCTGGCCATGCGGAAGTTGCGCACCACCACGCCCTGCATCACAAAGCGCCCGAAGGCGTCAAGGGTCAGCAGCAGCGCCGCGGGGGCAGCGAAAAGGGTGAGCTTGTCCGCCTCGAACTTGTCGGCGCCCACCAGCTGCACCACCAGCTGCACCAGCGCGGCCGCGGCCGCCAGGGCGGGGATGGTGTCGGCGCTGGGGCGGCCCCAGATGCCGGGCACGCCGCTTGCGAACACCCGCCAGTTCACGCCGCAGGCCGCCAGCAGGACGATCAGATGCACCGCCAGATAGGCGGCGGGGGCGGTGGCCGGGTCGATGGGGCCGATGGGCGGCAGGGGGCTTGTGCCCACCGCCAGACCCAGATAGAGCAGCAGCGCCGTCAGGATGCCGGTGAGCACCGTGCGCAGCGCCAGCATCCGGCGCATGCCGTCCAGGTCCGCCTGCACCGCGCCCGCGTCGGCGGGGTCCTCGTAATCGTCGATGTATTCCGGCTGCTCCGGCTCGTCGAACACAGCCTCGGCGGGCGCTTCGCCGCCGAACATCCGGGGCAGGAAGCCCCGCTTTCGGGCGGGCTCCTCCTCTGGCTCTTCTTCGGGCTCTTCGGCGGGCTCGTCCTCAAAGCGGATGCTGCCCGCGGCCTCCTCCAGATCGTCCAGCGTCCGGGTGGCGTCGTCGTCCAGCCCTTCCAGCTCGATGACGCCGGTGTCCCCTTCTTCGGGCGCAGGCTCCTCCTCCGGCTCCACCGGCCGGGTGGGCTCGCCGCTCATGGGCAGGGCCACCGGCTCCTCCTGGGGCTGGGGCGCGCGGGCGGGGTTGGGGATCATCAGGGTGGGCTCGTCCACCTTGACCTCCCCGGTCTCGCTGAGCTCGTCGTCCTCTTCAAAGCCGGCGCCGTCGTCCTTGTGGCGCAGAAAACGGGCGAAAAAGCCCGGGTGCTGCTCCGGCTCCTCGTCGGGGATGACCGCCACGCTCTCGCTGAAGAACTTCTGGAACTCCGCGTCGAACTGCATCGTCTCGCTGATGGTGCCGGTGAGCTGCTGCATCGCGTCCGGCGAGGGGGCCGCCGGGCCGGTCACCGTCTGCTGCACCTGACGGATGACCTCGTCGGCCTCACTTTCCGCCGCGGGTGCCTTTGCCTCGGCAGGCTTTGCCGCCGGGCGCTGCACCGTGCGCCGGGCGGGCTTTTCCGCCGGGGCCTCCTGGCGGGGCGTTTCCTGCTTTTGAGCGGGCTGCGCCTTGGGGGCGGGGCGGGCAGCCTCGGCCTTGCGGGCGGGCTGGGTCTTCACGGACTGGGCCGGGCGCGCCTGCTGCTGCGGGGCGGGCCGGGCCGGAGCCGGTTTTTCTTCCGCTATTTTCGCGGCGGGCCGGGCCTTGGGCGCATCGTCCGCCTGGGGGGCCGGCGCTTGCTGCACCGGCGGCAGGGGCAGGCCGTCCCCGAGGCCCAGGTCGGCCAGGATCTCGTCCACCGCCCGGTCGCTGGCGGGGGCCGCCGCCTGCTGTTGTTTCAATGTTTCCAGGATCTCGTCCACCGAGCTGGAAAATTTATTGTCTGGCACTTGTCGATCCCTCCATGCCTTGTGGGGCGTATGTGTTCAGCGGCGCTGCCGCGCGATCTCGTAGAGGATGATGCCCGCCGCCACCGAGACGTTGAAGCTGTCCACCCCGGTGCCGCGCCCGGCCATGGAAAGGCTCACCGCGCCGTCGCAGAGTTTGCGCACCAGCGGGCTGACGCCTTTGCCCTCGCTGCCCAGCACCAGCGCCACCGGGCCGGTGAGGTCGGCTTTTTCCAGGGGCTGGCCGTCCATGTCGGCGCAGTAGACGAACACGCCCTGCTCCTTGAGGCGGCGGATGCTCTCGCCGATGTTGGCCACCCGGGCCACCGGCAGGCGGGCCGCCGCCCCGGCGCTGCTTTTCAGCACCGTGGGGGTGACCGCCGCGCCGCCCCGCTTGGGGATGACCACGCCGTGGGCCCCGCACAGCAGAGCCGAGCGGATGACCGCGCCCAGGTTGTGGGGGTCCTCCACCCCGTCGGCCAGCACCAGGAAGGGCGCTTCGCCCTTTTCGCGGGCGGCGGCCAGCAGGTCCTCCAGACTGGCGTAGGTGATGGAAGAGGCATAGGCCGCCACGCCCTGGTGGCTGTCGGTGCCGCAGCTCAGCCGCAGCTTGCCCGGGTGCACCCGCTTGACCACCGCGCCCGCCTGCTTGGCAAGGGCGGTGTAGTAGGAGGCCACCGCGTCGGGCAGGCCTTCGCTGAGCAGCACAGTGTCCACCCCGGCGCCGCTTTTCAGCAGTTCGGTCACCGGGTTCTTGCCGTAGACGAGGCTCTGCTCCAGAGCGCCGCTGTCGTGTTTTTCAGGGCTGTTGCGCATGATTACTCCTTTTTTGTCAAAAGCGGCAGAAGCCGCCGTTTTTCTCACCGTTATGCATACAAAAAAAGTATACCACCCCGCCGCGGGTTTTGCCAGTGTTTGGCACAAAGTTTCGGCCCCTTTCGACGCCGCCGCCCGGCGGCGGGCATGCCCCGGCGGGATTTTGGACATTCTTGCAAAAATTTATGCAGAATCTTTGGCGGTAGAAACCGCGCCTCCCCCTTTGTAAAGACCGTTATACACACCGTAATTCTGTTTTTAACTTTCCACATGTTGAAAACTCTGTGGAAAATGTTAAAAAACGGCCTGTCCGGGGCACTTTTTCCACAGCCCTCCGGGTTTTCAACCCGGTTTTCCACAGCGTTGTTGAAAGTTTTTCCGTAAACAAGGGGTTATAAACGGCCTGTCAATATTGGAATTTCGACGGTTTTTACAGGGATTTTGCCCCTTTTTTCTCTTAATTTACCTCCCGCCGGTCTGACCCGCGGCCTTGACTTTGGGCCCTTTGGCCGCTATCGTACAAAGCAGGAACGCATCTTTATTGAAAGGAGACGCCATGCTGCTGCTTGAAAACACCCGCGGGCTGGACCTGGACGCCACCCTTGGCTGCGGGCAGACCTTTTTGTGGCGGCCGCTGGAGGGCGGCGGATGGGCCGGCGTGACCGCCGGGCGGGCGGTGACCGCCCGCATGGAGGGCACAGTCCTTGTTCTGGAAGGCGCACAGGAAAAGGACCGGGCCTTCTGGGAGAACTACTTTGCGCTGGACATGGACTACCCCGCCCTGCTGGAGCGCTTTTGCGCGGGCAGCAAGCGGCTTGCGGTGTGCGTGGAACACAGCCCGGGCATCCGGGTGCTGCGCCAGCCCTTTTTCGAGACGCTGTGCTGCTTCATCATCAGCCAGAACAACAACATCCCCCGCATCGCGGCCATCACCGGGCGGCTGTGCGAAGGGCTGGGGGAAAAGCTGGGCGAGGGGCTTTATTCCTTCCCCGCGCCGGAGGCCCTGGCCGCGCGGGAGCCGGAGGACCTTGCCTTTCTGCGGGCGGGCTGGCGGGCGGAGTATCTCATCGACGCGGCCCGGAAGGTGGCCTCGGGCCAGGTGAGCGAGGCGGCGCTGGCCGCCCTGCCCGACGCCGAGGCCCGGGCCCTTCTGATGACCGTGAAGGGGGTGGGGCCCAAGGTGGCGGACTGCGTGCTGCTTTACAGCCTCTCCCGCTGGAGCGTGGTGCCCATGGACGTGTGGATGAAGCGGGCGATGGCGCGGCTTTTCCCCCGGGGCGCGCCGGTGTGCTGCCGTCCCTATCAGGGCATTGCCCAGCAGTTCATCTTCGATTATGCCAGAGCCAGCCTTCCCCGGGGCGCAAATGACAAAAAAAGCGCAAAACCGCGCCGCGGCGATTGATTTTGTCCGTCCGATGGGGTATACTGTTTTAGGATTGCATCCCATCCAAACGATCGGAGGTCATAAATATGTTAGTTTCCGCTACTGAAATGCTGAAAAAGGCCCGTGACGGCCACTATGCCGTGGGTCAGTTCAACATCAACAACCTGGAGTGGACCAAGGCCGTTCTGCTCACCGCGCAGGAACTGAACAGCCCGGTGATCCTGGGCGTGTCCGAGGGCGCGGGCAAATACATGACCGGCTACAAGACCGTGGCCGCCATGGTGAAGGCCATGGTGGAGACCCTGAACATCACCGTGCCTGTGGCCCTGCACCTGGACCACGGCAGCTACGAAGGCGCCAAGGCCTGCCTGGAGGCCGGCTTCTCCAGCATCATGTTCGACGGCAGCCACTACCCCATCGACGAGAACGTGGCCAAGACCACCGAGCTGGTGAAACTGGCCCATGAGATGGGCGTTTCCGTGGAGGCCGAGGTGGGCTCCATCGGCGGCGAGGAAGACGGCGTTGTGGGCGCCGGCGAAGTGGCCGACCCCGCCGAGTGCAAGCGCATCGCGGACCTGGGCATCGACTTCCTGGCCGCCGGCATCGGCAACATCCACGGCAAGTACCCCGCCAACTGGAAGGGCCTGGACTTTGACGCTCTGGACAAGATCCACGAGGCCACCGGCGGTATCCCCCTGGTGCTGCACGGCGGCACCGGCATCCCCGCCGACATGATCCAGAAGGCCATCAGCCTGGGCGTGTCCAAGATCAACGTGAACACCGAGTGCCAGCTGAGCTTCGCCGCCGCCACCCGCGAGTACATCGAGGCCGGCAAGGACCAGCAGGGCAAGGGCTATGACCCCCGCAAGCTGCTGCTGCCCGGCTTTGAGGCCATCAAGGCCACCGTCAAGGAGAAGATGGAGCTGTTCGGCAGCGTGAACAAGGCGTAAGCCTCTCTTCCCATTGAACCAAAAAGACCGCCCCACCGGGGGCGGTCTTTTTTTGCGTTTTCGCGGTCAGGCATCGGGGAAGTAGTCGTGCAGGTCCAGAAGCGCGCCGTCCTGGCGGACCTCCACATGGCAGTGGTTCCCGGTGCTGTTGCCGGTGGAACCCACCGCGCCGATCTGCTGGCCCTGGGCCACCTCGTCCCCCACCGCCACATCAATGCTGCTCATATGGCTGTAAAGCGTGGAAAGGCCGTTGCCGTGGTCGATCATCACCACGTTGCCATAGGCGTAATGCCACTGGGCCATGGACACGGTGCCCGCCGCCATGGCCAGCACTTCGCTGCCGTAGGGCGCTTTCAGGTCAGCCCCCTTGTGGTAGTCGCTCTTCCAGCGGCTGACCGTCTCATACGCTGGCACCGGCCAGATAAAGCCATCCGCTTGCAGTGCGTCGTCTGCCTTTGCAGTGCTTTGGGAGGCGGGCGGCACACTGTCTGCTTCGTTCCCGCTCTGGGAGGCGGACGACTGTGAGGCAGAGTCCGGCGCATCCTGTGCCTGGGAGGCGGGCGGCTGCGAGGCAGAGTCCGGCGCATCCTGTGCCTGGGAGGCGGGCGGCACACGGTCTGCTTCGGCCCCGCTCTGGGAGGCGGACGCGCCCGCCAGCGGCTGGGGCGAGGCGCTGCTCACCGGGGCACTCACCGGCGCGTCGGAGGCGGAGAAGCCCGCCGCCACGCAAACGGTAAGGCAGAGGGTGGCGATCAGCGCAGCGGCCACGGCCACGGTGAGGCGGCGGCTGGGGGCCGCCGGGTGCAGCAGGGCGGCCAGACGGGCCTTCATCTCCTTTTTCGGACCGCCCAGGCCCGCCGCGCCGGCGGGCAAGGGGCGGCTTTGGGCCGCATCCAGCAGCAGAAGACCGTAAGTGAGGCGGTCGGCTTCGCCCAGCCCCGCGGCGGCCTTTTCGTCACAGGCGTATTCACAGGCCCGGCTCCAGCGCCCCTCCTGCAGCGCGCACAGGGGATTGAACCAGTGCAGCCGGCAGCACCAGCGCACCAGCGCCTTGGCCCACAGGTCGCCCCGGCTCAGATGGGCCGCCTCGTGGCGCAGGGCCAGTTCCAGCCGGGCCAGAGGCATTCCTTCCGGCAGATAGAGCACCGGGCGCACAAGGCCGGTCATCACCGGGCCAGCAAGGCCGGGGCAGGCCCGCAGCCGGGGCGCACAGGCCACGCCCGCCTGGGCGCACACTTCCTGCCACAGGGCGTCCCGCTCCCCTCCCACCGGGGCGGAGAGCCTTTGCAGCCCACGGCAGAAACGCAGATACCGGCCCATCTGCCACAGGGTGCAGGCCAGCGCTCCTGCGGCCCAGACCCAGGGCAGCGCCGCCAGCACCAGGGCCGCCGGGTCCGGCGTGGCAGCCGGAGCCGCGGTTTGGGTGGGCAGCACCGCCGGGGCGGCGCTTTGAGCGGCGCGGGCCGCCGCATCCAGCGCCCGGCCCACCGGAGCCAGGGGCGCGGCCACCGGGGCGGGCTTTGCCGCGAAGAGCAGCGCCAGCACCGGCCCAGCCGGCACCAAAAAGAGGGGGAATGCCGCCGCCAGCGCCCTTGTCCGGGCGGCGGGCCGCAGCTTGTTCAGCAGTGGCGAGAGAGCCAGACAGGCCAGCACCGCCAGCCCGCCCGCCGCCGAAAGAGGCAGCACCAGAGAGTAGAACAGTTCATTCACGGCCTTTCACCTCCTCGTCCAGCCAGGCCCGCAGTTCCGCCAGTTCCCCGTCGGAGAGGCCCTTTCCATCGTACAGGGCGGCCACCATGCTCTTGACGCTGCCGCTGTAATAGCGGCCCAGCAGCTCCCGGGCGGCCTGGGCCCGGTAATCCTCCGCGCTCACCAGGGCGCGGTAAAGGTTCTGCTTGCCCTGCTTTTCCACCGCCAGGGCCCCCTTGTTCACCATGCGGGCCAGAAAGGTGAGCAGCGTGGAGGGCTTCCAGCCCTTTTCCGCCATCCGCTCGGTGAGCTGCGCCGCCGTGACCGGCGCGCCCAGCTCCCAGACCTTTTCCATGATCTCCAGTTCCGCGTCGGAGAGTTTCATTTCTTTCGCCTCCATATTCTACATCTTGTCGACGATTTAATACTACACGATGTAGAAGATAATTGCAACCCCTGCGCGCCCCTTTTCACAATTTTTTCAAAGGCCGGGCGGAGAGCCGCCCACCGCAGCGGCAGGGCGACCGTTCTGCGCGGGGCGGCCCCTGCCGCCTTCTCCATGGCCGCAGACGCAAAAAACGCCCCTCCGGGCCCGCAGGGGCCCCGGAAGGGCGCTTTGCTTTTTGTCACACCGCTTTTTCCAGCGCCAGCACCGCCACGGTGATGTCGTCCGGGCGGGCGCTGCGGCTGGCCCGGCCTTTGGCCATGTCCGCCAGAATGCGGGCGATCTCGGCGGGGGTGCTGCCCATGGCGGCGCAGAGTTCCAGCTGCTGGCAGATCCAGCCGGGGCCGTCCACCAGCGCGCCGTCGCTCACCAGCACCACCAACTCCTTCTCGTGGAGGGTCAGGGTGCGGCCCTCCCCCACCACGCTGCTCAGGATGCCCACCGGCAGGCCCGCGGCCTCCACCGGCTCGGCCTTGCCGCCCCGCACCACAAAGGTGGGGCAGGCCCCGGCTTTGTAGAGGCTGGTCCGCCCGGTGTAGAGGTCCACGCTCACCAGATCCAGGGTGGCGGCGCTCTCCTCGTCGCTCTTGAGGGCCAGCGCCACGTTCACCAGCCGGGCCGCGCTCTCGGCGGCAAAGCCCGCTTTCAGCAGTTTTGCCGCCAGGGTGCAGGCCAGGGTGCCGTCGATGGCGGCGGGCCGCCCCACCCCCATGCCGTCGCAAAGAAGAAGGTGGGCGCTGCCGAACGCGTCGCAGAACTGCTGCACCGCGTCGCCGCAGGCATCCTCCTTGGCCGGGTGGGCCGCCAGCCCGAACACCGGGTCATACACCGCCTTCTCGGTGAGGGTGAGGGTGGTGACGGGGCCGGTGTGGTCCACCACAAAGGGGGCCAGCGCCCGGTGGCAGATAGCCGAGGCCTCCTTGCTCAATTCCGCCAGTTCCTCGTCGGAGAAGGTGGTGCGGCTCACGCTCACGGTGCCCCGCAGCCGCCCGGAGGCGTCGTAGCCCAGCTGAGCCTCCAGCGGCTCCAGCCCCAGGGAGGCCAGCAGCGCCGAAAGGCGGGCGGTCTTGCCCTCGTCGGGGGCCACCGTCTGCCCCAGCTGGCCCGCCATCTGGCCCAGCGCCTGGGCCATGGCGGTGTACTGCTCGGTGAGGGCGCTGCGCATCGCCTGGGCCCGCACCCGGCTCTCCCGCCGGCTGCGGTAGAGGGTGTAGGCCCGCCCCGCCGCGCTGCACAGCTCCACCGGGTGCACACAGCGGCAGAACTGCCCCGGCAGCTGCTCCAGCGCCGCCCGGCCCTGCTGTTCCAGGATGGGCTTAAGGCGCAGAAAGCCGTCCACCGTGTCGGAGTAGTGCTCCACCCAGCAGCGCTCCCGCTGGCCACAGCTGCGGCAGAGCTCTTCCGCCACGTGGTCCATCACCCAGTTGTAGCTCTCCCCCTTTTTGGGCAGGGTCTTGTAGACGCTGTCCACCGTGTCCGCGATGCCGGTGAGGGCCTGGGCCACGTGCTCCAGCTGGCCTACGGCGCTGGCCACCCGGGGGCGGGCGGCGCTCTCGGTCACCGGCTCCGCCTGACCGGGCAGGGCCGCCAGCCAGCGGCGGGGCAATGCGAAGAAGGCGGCCTCCGCCAGCGCCGCGCTGGCCAGAAAGCCCAGCAGGGCCTCCGGGGAGGATGCGGCCAGACTGCACAGCACCGAGGTGCCCAGAAACACCGCGGCGCTGCCCATCCGCTCGCCGGGGGTGAGGAATGCGGCGGCAAGACAGCCCGCCGTCACCCCCAGGCCCGCAAAGGCCAGGTCCGGGTCGGCGGCGGTGAGCATCACCGCCCCCGCCGCGCAGAGGGCGGCGCAGTCCCGCACGCGGCCCCGGTAGGCCAGCCACAGGCCCGCCGCCGCCAGCACCGCAGCGGCAGGCTGCAGCGGGCCGGCGGGCAGGGCGCAGAGGGCGGGCAGGGCCAGCATCGCCAGGGGGAAGGCTTGTCCCGCCAGCGGGGCGGAGGGACGGGGCCGGGCCTTGGCGGTCTTTGCCAGCGCGAAGCCTCCCGCCGCCGCCAGCACGGCGGACCCCAGGGTGACGAAGGCCGCCGCCGGGGTGGACAGGCCCGCCATCGAGAGCATCAGCTGCACCAGCAGCAAAGTGCCGCAGCTCGCCGCCGCGGCGGGCCAGAAAGTGGTGCGGAAGAGCCAGCGCCCCGCCAGCGCCGAGGCCAGGGCCGCCAGCCAGCGCAGGCTGTCCACCGGGTCCAGCAGGGCGAGGTAGCCCAGCGCCGCGCCCGCGGCGGCGCTCTGGCCCCAGCTCTGCCCCACCCCCAGCACCAGCGACAGGCCGAAGGGATGCAGCCCGCCGAAAACGCCTCCCGCCGCCAGGGAAAATCCGCCGATTCCCGCCGCCATCTGCCACAGAACGGGGCCCGCCTCTTCCAGCCGGCGGCGCAGGCGCAGAGCGCGCAAATGTTCGTTCATCTTCCTCCACCTCGTTTTTCTTCCTTGGTTGTCAGCGCGGCGGCGGCCCGGGCCTTATGTAACGGCGGGCCGCCGCGACTGCTGTGGTACCACCGGCAGCCATCCGCCGCCGGCATTCGTCCCAAGTATATGCCCCCTCCCCTTCACTTTTTGCCGCAGTCCGTCGCAAGCGCAAAATGCGGCAAAACTTCCCCTTTCCTCCGTTCTTCGGCCCTGCGTTGCCTTTTGGCCGCCGCTGTGGTATGCTCTTTGCCAGAGAGGGGGAACGGGCAATGGAACTGTTTCTTCGCCCCGCCGGGCGGCGGGACGCGGCGGCGCTTGCCGCCATCTACAATTCAAATCCCGGCTTTCTCGCCCATCATCTGGGCCGGGAGCGGGTGGACGAGGCCTTTCTTTTATCGGAACTGGAGGAGATGGCCGGGGCGGGCTTTGCCTCCTTCCTCATCACCCAGGGCGAGGGCGGCCCGGCGGTGGCTGCCGCCGATGTGCGGGGCGGCGAGGAGGCCTATCTCTCCCTGCTCATCCTGCACCGCTCCGCCCAGGGCCGTGGCATGGGCCGGCGGTGCGCGGCCCTGCTGGAAGACCACCTGCGCGCCGGCGGCAGCCGCCGGGTGCGCATCGACGTGGTGGACGACCACCCCGGCAATCCCCTGCCCTTCTGGCGGCGGCTGGGCTACGAGGGCAGCGAGCGGGTGGCCCTGACCTGGGGCGAAAAGACCAGCAGCGCGCTGGTGCTGCGCAAGGAACTGTGAGGGAGCGACATGGAGAAGAACACCGAGGAATTCCGCCGCTGGCTGGCCGCCACCCGGGACGAGCCTTTGGAAGGCATGGCGGCCTTTTTCGATGCCCGCACCGGGGAGTACGAGGCCCACATGGCCCCCTGGGCGGCCCAGTACCAATGGATGGCCCGGGAACTGCCCGCCGGCACAAAGCGTCTTCTGGACCTGGGCTGCGGCACCGGGCTGGAACTGGACTGCATCTTCCGCCGTTTTCCTGCTCTGGAAGTCACCGGCGTGGACCTGGCGGGGAAGATGCTGGACCTGCTGCGGCGCAAGCACCCCGGCAGGGCCCTGACGCTGGTGCAGGCGGACTATTTCGCCTGGGAGCCGGGGGACGGCTCCTTCGACGCGGTGGTGGCCTTTGAGACCCTGCACCATGTGAACGCGGCCAAAAAGGCGGAGCTCTTTGCAAAGGTGCACCGCTGGCTGCGGCCCGGCGGGGTCTTTCTGGAGTGCGACTACATCGCCTCCACCCCGGAGATGGAGGAAATGGCCTTTGCCGAGGCCGCCCGCCGCCGGGCGCGGGACGGTGTGCCGGAGGAGGTCTTTGTTCACTTTGACACGCCCCTCACCCTGGAGCACGAGCTGGAGGCCCTGCGGGCGGGGGGATTCGCCGCGGTGGAGGTGCTGGGCTTTCTGCCGCCGGACGACCACACCCCGCTGCTGCGGGCGGTGAAGGCTCCCCTGCCTTGACTTTTCCGCCCGCCGGGGGGATAATTAGACCAAACAAACCGGGCGGCCGAAGAAACGGCCGCCCTTTCAAAAGGAGCATGGAACAAATGAAAGTTGCTATCCCCTACGAGGCCGGTCAGGTCTTCGGGCACTTCGGCCACAGCGCCGCCTTCATGGTCTACGAGATCGAGGCCGGCAAAGTGGTGAGCAGCACCCTGCTGCCCACCAACGGCAGCGGCCACGGCGCGCTGGCGGGCCTGCTGGCGGCGAACAAGGTGAACGCCCTGATCTGCGGCGGCATCGGCGGCGGCGCACGCACCGCTCTGGCCGCGGCGGGCATCGCGGTGTATGCCGGGGTCACCGGCAGCGCCGACGCGGCGGCGGCCGCGCTGGCCGAGGGCCGTCTGACCTTTGACCCGGACGCCGTCTGCGCCCACCACGAGGGCCACGGCGAGGGCCATGACTGCGGCAGCCACGGCCACGACTGCGGCAGCGCCGAGCACACCTGCGGCGGCCACTGCGGCGGCTGAGCCTGCTTTAACAAAAGGAAAAGCCCTGACCGGCATCGGTCAGGGCTTTTTTGTGTCAATTTGTTTTACGATTTGTATTAAACCGACAAATTATTTCACACCGTAGCGCTGCAGCAGGGCTTCAATCTTGGCGTGGGGGTCGATGATGCTGCTCACGCTCATGTCGTGGTTGATGGCGGCCACAAAGTAGGCGATGTACTTGGACACATCCACCTCGTGGAACCACTCGCGGCTCAGCAGCTCGGGGGTGCGGTAGGTCAGGTTGGTGCCGAACACGCCGCTGATGATGCCGTCGGCATAGGCCTTGTCGAACTCGACCAGGCCGGCGGTGAAGATGGCGTAGGTGGCGTTGCAGAAGATGCGCTTGGCGCCCCGCTTCTTCAGCTCGTAGCCGATGTCCAGCATGCTCTCGCCGGAGGAGATGATGTCGTCGGCGATGAACACGTCCTTGCCTTCCACGCTCTCGCCCAGATACTCATGGGCAACGATGGGGTTGCGGCCGTTCACAACGCGGCTGTAGTCGCGGCGCTTGTAGAACATGCCCAGGTTCACGCCCAGCACGCTGGCGTAGTACATGTTGCGGTTGATGGCGCCCTCGTCGGGGCTGATGACCATGAAGCTGTCCGGGGTGGGCTTGAAGTCGGGGATGTGCTTGAACATGGCCTTCATCACCTGATAGGTGGGCATCACGTTGTCCATGCCCATCAGGGGCACCGCGTTGGACACCCGGGGGTCGTGGGCGTCGAAGGTGATGATGTTGGCCACGCCCATGCCCTGCAGCTCCTGCAACGCGTAAGCGCAGTCCAGGCTCTCGCGGTAGGTGCGGCGGTGCTGGCGGCTGCCGTAGAGCAGCGGCATGATGACGGTGATGCGGTGAGCCTTGCCGCTGGCGGCCTGGATCAGGCGCTTCAGGTCCTGGTAGTGGTCGTCGGGGCTCATGCTGTTTTCCGAGCCGAACAGCCGGTACTTGCAGCTGTAGTTGCCCACATCCACCACGAAGTAGAGGTCGTCACCGCGAACGGTGTTCTTGATCACGCCCTTGCCGTCGCCGGAAGAAAAACGGGGGCACTCGCTGGGGATGATGAAGGTCTCCTTGTTGAGGCCTTTGCGGTTGGCCCAACGGACCAGGTGGCTGTCGATCAGCGCGGTCAGTTCGTGGGCGCCGGGGGTGGCGATCAGGCCAAGGTCTGCAACGCCGTTGCCGTCAATAAAAAACTCAGCGCCGCTGTGCTGCTGCTCCATCACAAGAAACAACTCCTGTTCTTTTTTTCGATTCCTGCCCCGGCAAAGCCGGGTCGTACATGATTACACCAACATATTAACATACTTTTTACCAAAGGAACAGCACCCCGCGCATTTTTCGGCATTTTCTGCGTCCGGGCCATTCTGTACGACCGCGATGGGGCAAAAATTTGGAGATTTTGCCCAAAAGCGGCGGTGCTGTCCCCTTTAAGGGACAAAGAATCCGCCCCCGTTCCCGCAGGAACAGGGGCGGCAAAAAGCCTTTTGGCGCTGCGATCAGACCAGCTCGATGATGGCCATCTCGGCGGCGTCGCCGCGGCGGGGGCCGATCTTGACGATGCGGGTGTAGCCGCCGTTGCGGTCAGCATACTTGGGGCCGTACTCGTCGATGACCTTCTTGGCCACGGTCTCCTTGGTGATGTAGGAGTAGACCTGACGCTTGGCGTGCAGCTCTTCCTTCTTCCCCAGGGTCACCATCTTCTCGGCCATGGAACGAACTTCCTTGGCACGGGTGACGGTGGTCTCGATCTTGCCGTTCTCAAACAGGTAGGTGACCATGGCACGCAGCATGGCGTTGCGGTGCTCGCTGGTTCTGCCGAGTTTTCTGGTACCGGGCATCCCGTTTCACTCCTTTGCTGTAATTACTCGTCGTCTTTGGTAAGGGTAAAGCCCAGAGAATCAAGCTTGGCCATGACCTCTTCCAGGCTCTTGCGGCCGAGGTTGCGGACCTTAATCATCTCGTCCTCGGACTTGTTGATCAAATCTTCCACGGTGTTGATGCCCGCGCGCTTCAGGCAGTTGAAGGAACGCACCGACAGATCCAGCTCTTCGATGGTCATCTCCAGAGCCTTCTCCTTGCCCTTGTCGTCCTTCTCCACCATGATCTCGGCGCCGATGGCCTCCTCGGACAGGTTCACGAAGAGGTTCAGGTGCTCGGTGAGCACCCGGGCCGCCAGGCTCACCGCCTCTTTGGCGTTGATGGTGCCGTCGGTCCAAACCTCGATGGTTAGTTTGTCGTAGTCGGTGATCTGGCCAACGCGGGTGTTGTCCACGGTGTAGTTGACCTTCAGGACAGGGGTGTAGATGCTGTCGACGGGCAGAACGTTCAGATCGTTCTTCTCCATCACCAGCTGCTTGTTGCGCTCAGCGGGCACATAGCCCCGGCCCTTGTCGAAGGTGAGCTCCATCACGAGCTTGCCGCCTTCGTCCAGGGTGGCGATGTGCCATTCGGGGTTCAGCACCTCGATCTCATCGCTGGGTTTGATGCTGCCAGCAGTAACTTCACACTCACCGGACGCCTCGATGCGCACGGTGACAGGGCCGTCGGCGTAGAGTTTGGCGGCAATGCCTTTGAGGTTCAGAACGATCTCGGTCACGTCTTCCTTGACGCCGGGGATGGTGCTGAACTCGTGAACAACGCCGTCGATCTTAACGCTGGTGACGGCTACACCGGGAAGCGACGAGAGCAGGACACGCCGTAAGCTGTTGCCCAAGGTGGTACCGAAGCCACGCTCCAGCGGTTCCACAACAAACTTGCCGTAGCGTCCGTCGGGCGACAGGCTCGCGGTATCGATTCTGGGGCGTTCGATCTCCATCATAGTTAAATCCTCCCTTGGCGGCCGGCCCCGGAAGGCCGGCCAGTAGTGTTCGCTTTCCCTTGGGTGAGTTTGTTACTTGGAGTACAACTCAACGATCAGGTGCTCGGCCACATCGAAGTCGATGTCGGCGCGGTCCGGCAGCTTGTCGACCACGACGCTCATCTTCTCGAGGTCCTTGGTCATCCAGCCGGGCACAGGGCGGGAGGCATTCTTCTCAGCGCACTCCTTCAGCTTGGCGCTGTCGGTGGTCTTGACTTCCACCTTGTCGCCGGCAGAGAGGAGGTAGGAGGGGATGTTGACGATCTTGCCGTTCACGGTGAAGTGACGATGCAGGACCAGCTGACGGGCTTCCTTGCGGCTCATGGCGAAGCCGGCGCGGTAGACAACGTTGTCCAGGCGGCTCTCCAGAATGCGCAGCAGGTTCTCACCGGTCATGCCGCTCTTGCGCTCGGCCATGTCAAAGTAGTGGGCGAACTGGCTCTCCAGAACGCCGTAGTAACGCTTCGCCTTCTGCTTGGCGCGCAGCTGCAGGCCATACTCACTGACCTTCTTGCGCACCTGGCCGGCGCCATGCTGGCCGGGCACAAAGCTGCGGCGCGCGAACGCGCACTTGTCGGAATAGCAGCGCTCGCCTTTCAAAAACAGTTTCTGACCTTCGCGGCGGCACTGACGGCACACTGCGCCTGTATATCTTGCCATTCTTGTTCCTCCTTAAAAATCAGATGCGGCGACGCTTGGGCGGGCGGCAGCCATTGTGGGGGATGGGGGTCACGTCCTTGATCATGTTGACCTCAAGGCCGGTGGCCTGCAGCGCGCGGATGGCGGCTTCGCGGCCGGCGCCGGGGCCCTTGACGTAGACCTCAACGGTCTTCATGCCGTGCTCCATGGCCACCTTGGCGGCGGCCTCCGCCGCAGACTGAGCGGCGAAGGGAGTGCTCTTGCGGGAACCGCGGAAGTTCAGACCGCCGGAGCTGGCCCAGGAAACGGTGTTGCCCTGCGTATCGGTAATGGTAACGATGGTATTGTTGAAGGTGCTCTGGATGTGCGCAGCGCCGCGCTCGATGTTCTTGCGCTCGCGCCGCTTGGTGCGCACGGCGCCCTTTTTAGCAGCAGCTTTAGTTGCCATTTCTCTTGCTCCTCCTTACTTCTTCTTGTTCGCGACGGTGCGCTTCGGGCCCTTGCGGGTGCGAGCGTTGGTCTTGGTGCGCTGGCCGCGAACGGGCAGCCCCTTGCGATGGCGAACACCGCGGTAGCACTGGACTTCGACCAGGCGCTTGATGTCCAGCGCCACGTTGCGGCGCAGGTCGCCTTCCACGATGACGTTGTTCTTGTCCAGGTACTCACGGATCAGACCTTCCTGCTCAGAGGTCAGGTCCTTCACGCGGGTGTCGGGATCGATGTTGGTAGCCGCCAGGATCTTCTTGGCGGTGCTGGGGCCAATGCCATAGATGTAAGTCAGGCCTACTTCGACCCGCTTTTCGCGGGGCAGGTCAACGCCGGCAATACGTGCCATAGTTTCAAAAACCTCCTAAAATAACATCCCATGTCCGTGTCGGGGGCTGCGCCGGGAATCTACGCACTTGCCCCCCAAGCGCTGGGGGGCCTTAGCCCTGGCGCTGCTTATGCTTGGGGTTTTCGCAAATGACCATCACGCGACCTTTGCGCTTGATGACCTTGCATTTTTCGCAGATGGGTTTCACGGAAGGCTTAACCTTCATGCTGATAACCTCCTTTGTGACTTGGGCGCTTTACTTAGAGCGCCAGGTGATGCGCCCCTTGGTCAGATCGTAGGGCGACATTTCCAGTGTAACCTTGTCTCCGGGCAGGATGCGGATGAAATTGGTCCGCAGTTTGCCGGAGATGTGCGCCAGCAACCGATGGCCGTTTGCCAGCTCCACCCGGAAGGTGGCGTTGGGCAGTGCCTCGACGACAGTGCCCTCAACTTCGATGACGTCTTCTTTAGACAAGCTCTTCCCTCCTCATGGCTTTGCGGGGTGCTGGGCGTCAAACGCCTTCACCGCCGCTGCGAGCTGTTTGTCGGTTGCAAGGCTTTCGCCCCGCAGAACGGTTGCGGTGGGGGCCACATGCCTTATCTTTTTGGCCTTGGGCCGATCCAGTTTGCGCAGACTTCCGTCCGCGAGAAAAAGCATCTGGCCTTGTATGCCGATCACCGCAAAAGTCCGGTTTTTGTCCCGGCCGGCTTTTGAGCGGACCAGCTGGCCTTTTACAAAGTCCATTCAGGCCCCTCCCACGCTTTGGTCAGGACTTCCGGCCCCGCGGCGGTGATGGCGACCGTGTGCTCAAAGTGAGCGGAAAGGCCGCCGTCCGCCGTTTTCACCGTCCATCCATCGGCCCCCGTCCCCACGGAGTAATGCTTCTGGTTGACCATGGGTTCAATGGCGAGGGTCATGCCCGCCACAAGGCGGGGACCCCGGCCGGCGGGCCCGAAATTGGGCACCTCCGGGTCCTCGTGGAGCTCTTTGCCCACACCGTGGCCCACAAAACTGCGGACGACCGAGAAGCCGTTTTCTTCCACATAGGTCTGCACCGCGTTGCTGATGTCGCCCACCCGCGCGCCGAACACCGCGGCGGCAATGCCGCGGTGCAGCGACTCACGTGTGACGTCCAGCAGGCGCCGGGCCTCCAGGTCCAGTTTGCCGCACCCGAAGGTGCAGGCATTGTCCCCGTTGAAGCCGCCGAACGCAGCCCCTGTGTCGATGCTGACAATATCGCCCGGCCGGATCACCTTTGCATGGCTGGGGATGCCGTGGATCACTTCGTCGTTGACGCTGATGCACGCGGTTCCCGGAAAGCCGTACAGGCCCTTGAAGTTGGGCTTGGCGCCCTGCCGCTTGATAAAGTCGAAGATGATCTTGTCGATCTCGGCGGTGGTGATGCCTGCCTCGATCGCTTCGCCGCCGCGCCGCAGCGCCAGAGCGCTGATCTCGCAGGCCCGGCGCATAACGGCAAGTTCTTTGGCGTTTTTAAGCTGGATCACGCGTTACGCCTCCAGTGCTTTCAGCAGAAGAGCGGTGGTGTCGGCAACGGTGTCCTGCCCTTCCACCACCACCAGCTTGCCCCGCTGGCGGTAGAACTCCACCAGGGGCTCGGTCTGCTCGTGGTAAGCGGCCAGCCGGTCGCGCACGGTGGCGGGCTCGTCGTCCTTGCGGACGATCAGAGGCCCGCTGCACCGGTCGCACCGGTCAGGCTCGCGGCTGGGCTTGAACTCCAGGTGATAGGAGGCCCCGCAGGCGGAGCACACCCGGCGCCCGGAAAGCCGCCGCATGATCACTTCATCCGCCACCTCCAGGTCCACCACCTTGTCGATGACCACGCCCATCTCCTCCAGCGCCTCGGCCTGGGCCACCGTGCGGGGCACGCCGTCCAGAATGAAGCCCTTGGAGCAGTCGGGCTGGGCCAGGCGCTCTTTGATGATCCCGATGATGACGTCGTCGGGGACAAGCGCGCCGCTGTCCATAAAGGATTTCGCTTTCAGTCCCATTTCGGTGCCGTTTTTCACGGCCTCGCGCAGGATGTTGCCGGTACTGATGGCCGGGATGCCCAGCTTGTCGCAGACGATCTCAGCCTGGGTGCCTTTGCCGGCACCCGGAGCGCCCAGAAGAATCAGATTCATGCTCGTTTGTCCCCTTTCTGTTTTGTGTTCGCGTCAGAGCTTACTCAAGGAAGCCCTTGTGATGGCGCATCAGCATGTAGCTTTCCATGCTGCGGCCGGTGTCCAGAGCCACGCCCACGACGATCAGCAGGCTGGTACCGCCCAGCTGGATGCTCACGCCGGTGACGTTGCCCAGCACGATGGGCAGCACCGCGATGATGCCAAGGAACACAGCGCCGATCAGGGTGATCTTGGACAGGCTCTTGGTGATGAAATCGCTGGTGGGCTTGCCCGGACGGATGCCGGGGATGGCGCCGTTGTTCTTGCGCAGGTTGTTGGCGATCTCCACGGGGTTGTACTGAATGGCCACGTAGAAGTAGTTGAAGGCCAGGATCAGCAGCAGGTAGATGACGGCGTAGAGGACGCTGTTGTAGTTGAACACGTCGAAGAACGCCACCCAGAAGGAGCTCTTGACCTGCAGCAAGCTGCCGATCATGTTGGGGATGCTGCACAGGGTGCTGGCGAAGATGACGGGCATAACGCCGCTCATGTTCACCTTGATGGGAATGTGGCTCGCCTGACCGCCGTACATCTTGCGGCCCACCACACGCTTGGCGTACTGCACCGGGATGCGGCGCTCGCCGTTGGTGAGGATGACCACGAACACCACCGCCGCGATCGCCAGGATGGCGATGAGGGGGATGAAGACGTAGTACTGGGGCTTGCCGTCAGCGGCTTCGGCCAGCAGGCCCTTCACGCTGTTGATGAGGCTGCTCCAGCGGGAGATGATGCCGACAAAGATCAGCAGCGAAACGCCGTTGCCGATGCCCTTGTCGTCGATCTGCTCGCCCATCCAGGTGAGCAGCTGGCTGCCGGCAGCGAAGCTCAGCACGATGACGACAGCGCTGAACACAGCCTGCCAGCCGGTGTTGTAGGTCAGCACGCCCCAGCTGCGCAGCACCATGTAGTAGCCAATGCTCATGGCCACGCCGATGCCGGCGCCGGTGTAGCGGGTGATGCGGGTCAGCTTGCGCCGGCCTTCCTCACCCTCTTTGCTCAGCCGCTCCAGGGCGGGGATCGCCACAGTGAGCAGCTGAATGATGATGGAGGCGTTGATATAGGGCGATACGCTCAAAGCGAAGATCGCGCACTGGCTCAGCGCGCCGCCGCTCATCATGTTCAGGTAATCCAGCATGTTGCCGCTGCCGCCCAGCTGACGGAACAGCTCCAGCGCGTCCACGTTGACGTAAGGCACGCTGATGGCGCAGCCCAGCCGAAAGATCACGAGGATCATCAAGGTGAACAGGATCTTTTTACGCAGTTCGGGGATCTTCCACGCATTGCGGAACGTATCGAACACCTTAGATCACCTCGGCCTTTCCGCCTGCCTTCTCGATCTTTTCTTTGGCAGTGGCGGTGTAGGCCGCCAGCTGAACAGTGAGGGCTTTGGTCAGTTCGCCGTTGCCCAGCACCTTCACGCCGTCCAGGCTCTTCTTGATCAGACCGGCTTCCACCAGAGCCTTGGTATCAACCACGGCACCGGCTTCGAACTTGGCCTCCAGGTCGCTCACCTTAACGGTAGCATACTCGGTGGCAAAAATGTTGTTGAAACCGCGCTTGGGCAGGCGGCGCTGCAGCGGCATCTGGCCGCCTTCGAAACCAGCCTTCTTGACGCCGGAGCGGGCTTTCTGGCCCTTGTGGCCGTAGCCGGCAGTCTTGCCGTTGCCGCTGCCGTGGCCGCGGCCCTTGCGCTTCGCTGCCACATTGGAGCCGGCGGCGGGCTTTAATTCATGAAGCTTCATCTGCTTGCACCTCCTTGCTGTTACGCTTTGGTGACCACGACCATATGGCTGATCTTGGCGATCTTGCCGGCGGTCTGGGCGTTGTCGGGCTGAACGGTGACGTCGCCGATCTTCTTCAGGCCCAGGCTCTTGGCGGTGGCGATCTGCTTGGCGCCACGGCCGGAGAGGCTCTTGGTCAGCTTCACGGTCACGGTGCCGGCCTTGACTTCCGCCTTCTTGGCGGCGGTCTTCTTGGCGGCGGGCTTGGCCTCGCCGTCAGCCGCCTTCTTGGCCGCGGGCTTCTTGGCCGCGGTGGCCTTCTTGGCGGCGGGCTTCTTCTCGGCGGCAGCCTCGGTGGCCGCTACCTTCTTCTCGGTTTCTGCCATTGTAAGCTACCTCCTTAACCCAGAATCTCTTTCACGGTCTTGCCGCGCTTGGCAGCAACTTCCTCAGCGCTGACCAGGTTGCACAGGCCGTTGAAGGTGGCGGTGACCACGTTGCAGGGGTTGTTGGAGCGCAGGCACTTGGTACGGATGTCCTTGATGCCGGCCACTTCCAGGACCGCACGAACGGGGCCGCCGGCGATCACGCCGGTACCGGGGGCGGCGGGACGCATCAGGATGCGGCCGGCGCCGAACTCGCCCACGATCTCGTGGGGGATGGTGGTGCCCTTCATGTTGATCTTGTGCATGTTCTTCTTGGCAGCCTCGAGGCCCTTGCGGATGGCCTCGGGAACTTCGCCGGCTTTGCCCATGCCAAAACCGATGGTGCCCTTGCCGTCGCCAACGACAACCAGAGCGCTGAACTTCATCACGCGGCCGCCTTTAACGGTTTTGGATACGCGGTTGATGGCAACGACTTTTTCCAGCATGCCGTCGTCAACTTCACGATTTCTTCTTTCCATTGTATCCTCCTCCTTACAGCTCCAGGCCGCCCTCGCGGGCGCCCTCGGCCAAAGCTTTCACGCGGCCGTGATACACAAAGCCACCGCGATCGAACACGACGGTCTTGATGCCTTTGGCCAGAGCCTTCTCGGCGATCATCTTACCGACCTTGTTCGCCGCCTCGACGTTGCCGCCGAAGCCCTCAAAACCCTTCTCCATCGTGGAGGCGCTGACCAGGGTCACGCCGGCCACGTCATCAATGATCTGGGCATAGATGTGCTTGGAGGAGCGGAATACATCCAGACGGGGGCGCTCAGCGGTGCCGCTGATCTTACCGCGCACACGGCGGTGACGACGAAGCCGGGCTTCGTTCTTGTCAGGCTTATTAACCATTGTCTTTCACTCCTTACCTTATTTGCCTTTGCCGGCTTTGCCCTCTTTGCGGATGATGTGCTCACCGGCATAGCGGATGCCCTTGCCCTTGTAAGGCTCCGGCGGGCGCTTCTCGCGCACTTCCGCGGCAAACTGGCCGACCTTCTGTTTGTCGATGCCCTTGATGATGATGGTGTTGGCGTCCGGAGCCTCGATCTTGATGTCGTCGGTCTCGTCCACGATCACCTGATGGGAGAAGCCCAGGTTCATGACCAGGCTCTTGCCCTGCTTGGCCACACGGTAGCCGACGCCCTGAACTTCCAGCTTCTTCTCGAAGCCGTTCACAACGCCCTCCACCATGTTGGAGATGTTGGTGCGGGTGAGGCCGTGCAGGCTGCGGGCCTCTTTCTCGTCATTGGGGCGGGTCACCAGGATTTCACCATTCTCGACCTTCACGGTCATCAGCGGATGGATCTTGGAATTCAGGGTGCCCTTGGGGCCCTTCACGGTAACGTCGTGCCCGTTGACACAGACCTCGACGCCCGCAGGAATGACGATGGGTTTTCTTCCAATTCTCGACATTGTCTTTATGCCCCTTTCTTACCACACAAAGGCGAGTACTTCGCCGCCAACGTTGGCAGCTCTGGCAGCCTTGTCGGTCATAACGCCCTTAGAAGTGGAAATGATCGCGGTGCCCAGGCCCTTCATGACCCGGGGCATATCCTCGCAGTTGGTGTAGATGCGCAGGCCGGGCTTGGAAACGCGCCGCAGGCCGGCGATGACGGGCTGGCCGTTGTCCTGATACTTCAGGGTCAGGCGCAGGGTGCCCTGCTTGGAGTCTTCGATCAGCTGCACACTCTTGATGTAGCCCTCGTCAACCAGGATCTGGCAGATCGCCTTCTTCAGGTTGGAAGCGGGAACGTCTACAGAAGGGTGTTTGGCACAGCTGGCGTTGCGGATGCGGGTGAGCAGGTCCGCGATGGGATCGGTGATATGCATGCCACTAACCTCCTTAAGGTCCTTTGTTTGGGTTTGTCTTCAAAAGCGGCGGGGCGGCGGGGCTTTTGCCCCGGGGCCGCCCGCCCGCTCCGCCGGCCGGTTCGGCCGGCAGGCAGCGGGATTTACCAGCTGGCCTTCTTCACACCGGGGATCTCGCCCTTGTAGGCCAGTTCCCGGAAGCAGATGCGGCAGATGCCGTACTTACGCAGGTAAGCATGGGGACGGCCGCAGATTTTGCAGCGGTTGTAGGCGCGGGTAGAGAACTTGGGCTCGCGCTGCTGCTTGATCTTCATAGAAGTTTTTGCCACAGTCGTACCCTCCCTCAGTTAGCGAACGGAGCGCCCAGAGCCTTCAGCAGCTCCTTGGCCTCTTCGTCGGTGTTCGCGGTGGTGACAAAGCAGATGTCCATGCCACGCACGGCGTCGATCTTGTCGTAGTCGATCTCAGGGAAGATCAGCTGCTCCTTGATGCCCACGGCGTAGTTGCCGCGGCCGTCGAAGGAGTTGCCGTTGATGCCGCGGAAGTCACGCACGCGGGGCAGAGCCACGCTGAACAGACGATCCACGAACTCATACATACGCTCGCCCCGCAGGGTGACCTTCACGCCGATGGGCATGCCCTCGCGCAGCTTGAAGTTCGCAACGCTCTTCTTGGCGCGGCAAACCACAGGGCGCTGGCCGGTCACGGTGGCGATGTCGCCCAGGATGGCATCCATCATCTTGGGGTTGTCCTTGGCGTCGCCGCAGCCCACGTTCACGACCACCTTGTCGAGCTTGGGGATCTGCATCACGCTCTTGTAGCCGAACTTGCTCATCAGAGCGGGAGCGATCTCGCTGACATACTTATCTTTCAAACGTGCCATTGAAGTTCCCCCTCCTTACAGCTCGGCGCCGCACTTGCGGCACACGCGCACATTCTTGCCATCCTTCACGGTGTGGGCCACGCGGGTGGCCTTGCCGCACTTGGGGCAAACCGGCATGACCTTGCAGGCGTAGATGGCGCCCTCGGCCTTCACGATGCCGCCCTGCTCGCCCTGACGGCGAGGCTTGACGTGCTTGGTGACCATGTTGCGGCCCTCGATGATGACCTTGCCCTCCTTGGGGCTGACAGCCAGAACCTTGCCGGTCTTGCCTTTGTCTTTACCGCTGATGATCATAACGTTGTCGCCGGTTTTAACATGAAGATTGTTCATTCTTAAAACCTCCTTACAGCGATTCCGGAGCCAGGCTCAAGATCTTCAGGTAGCCATTCTCGCGCAGTTCGCGGGCGACCGGTCCAAAGATACGGGTGCCTCTCGGGTTTTTGTCTTCACGGATGATGACAGCCGCATTCTCGTCGAAGCGGATGTAGCTGCCGTCCTCGCGGCGCAGGCCATGCTTGCTGCGAACGATCACAGCCTTGACCACGTCGCCTTTCTTCACGGTGCCGCCGGGGGCCGCCTTCTTGACGGAAGCCACCACGACGTCGCCGATGTTCGCATATCTCTTGCGGGAGCCGCCCAGCACACGAATGCACATTAACTCTTTGGCACCGGTGTTATCGGCCACTTTGAGATACGTTTGCATCTGAACCATTGCCAGATCCTCCTTTCAAAGTACCAGGCTTATTTCGCCTTCTCTACGATCTTGACCATGCGCCAGCACTTGTCCTTGGACAGGGGCCGGGTCTCCATGATCATCACACGGTCGCCAACGCCGCACTCGTTATTCTCGTCGTGGGCCTTGAACTTCACGGTGCGCTTCAGGATCTTCTTGTAAAGGGGGTGCTGAACGCTGTCGCGCACGGCGACCACGATGGTCTTATCCATCTTGTCGGACACAACGGTGCCCACACGGGTCTTTCTCAAATTCCGTTCCATCGTTTAACCTCCCTTACGCTTTCTCTGCCAGGACAGTCAGCACACGGGCGATGTCCTTCTTGACGATGTCGATGCGGCCGGGATTCTCCAGCTGGTTGATGGCGTGCTGAAAGCGCAGGTTGAACAGCTCTTCCTTCAGCTCGCCCAGCTTCTTATTCAGATCCGCGGCGGACATGTTGCGCAGTTCTGCAGCTTTCATCAGCCCTCAACCTCCTTCACTTCGTCTTCACGCTTGGCAAACTTGCACTTGACAGGCAGCTTGTGCATGGCAAGGCGCAGAGCCTCGCGGGCGGTCTCCTCGTTGACGTCAGCCAGCTCGAAGAGCACGCGGCCGGGCTTGACCACAGCGACCCAGTACTCGGGGCTGCCTTTACCGGAACCCATTCGGGTCTCGGCGGGCTTCTCGGTAACGGGCTTGTCGGGGAAGATCTTGATCCAGACCTTGCCGCCACGCTTGATGTAACGGGTCATGGCGATACGGGCGGCCTCGATCTGACGGCTGTCGATCCAGCCGGGCTCCAGAGCGACCAGGCCGTACTGGCCCTGGTTCACAGTGTTGCCGCGCATGGCCTTGCCGGTCATGCGGCCGCGGTGGACGCGGCGGTATTTAACGCGCTTAGGCAGTAACATTACTTATTGCCTCCTTCCTTGCGGGCGGCGGGCTTGGCGCCCTTGAGGACCTCACCCTTGTAGATCCACACCTTCACGCCGATGCGGCCGTAGGTGGTGGCAGCCTCCGCAAAGCCGTAGTCGATGTCGGCGCGCAGGGTCTGCAGGGGGATGGTGCCCTCGTGGTAGGTCTCGGTGCGGGCGATGTCGGCGCCGCCCAGACGGCCGGCGACCTGGGTCTTGATGCCCTTGGCGCCCCGCTGCATGGCGCGGCCCATGCACTGCTTCATGGCACGGCGGAAGCCGATGCGGCGCTCCAGCTGGCCGGCGATGTTCTCGGCCACGAGCTGGGCGTTGGTGTCCATGTTCTTGACCTCAACGATGTTCACGTTGACGGGCTTGCCCACCATCTTGGAGAGCTGGTCCTGCAGCTTGACGATCTCGCTGCCGCCCTTGCCGATGACCATGCCGGGCTTGGCGCACCAGATGCTCACCTTCAGCTTGTAGTCGTTGGACTGGGCGTCCAGGGTGCGCTCGATCTCGATCTTGGGCACGCCAGCGCCGAAGAGCTGCTTTTTCAGGGTCTTGCGGATCTTGTAATCCTCGACCAGGGTGTCGCCGAATTCCTTTTTGGAAGTAAACCAGCGGCTGTCCCAATCTTTGATGACGCCCACGCGAAGACCGTGGGGATTCACTTTCTGGCCCATTGTGTTTACCTCCTTCTTACTCTTTCTCTTTCAGAACCACGGTGACATGGCTGGTGCGCTTCAGCACGTGGAACGCGCGGCCCTGGGCGCGGGGACGGATGCGCTTCAGGGTGGGGCCGGGGGTGACGAAGCACTCGGCCACGTACAGGCTGTTCTTGTCCATGTTGTGGTTGTTTTCCGCGTTCGCGGCAGCAGATTTCACCAGCTTCAGAAGGGGCTCGCAGGCGGCCTTCGGGGTGTACTGCAGAATCGCCAGCGCCTTGTCCAGAGGCTGGTTGCGGATCAGATCCAGCACGACCGAAACCTTCCGGGGGCTGATGCGGGCGTATCTAAGATGTGCCCTAGCTTCCATTGCTCTACTCCTCCTTTTGCTTACTTACCGGTCTTGGAACCGGCATGGCCCTTGAAGGTACGGGTGGGGGCGAACTCGCCCAGCTTGTGGCCAACCATATCTTCCGTCACATAAACGGGCACATGCTTGCGGCCGTCGTGCACCGCGAAGGTGTGACCGACGAAATCCGGGAAAATGGTGGAGGACCGGCTCCAGGTCTTCAGGACCCGCTTCTCGCCGGCGGCGTTCATCTCCTGAACGCGCTTCAGCAGAACAGGCAGGACGTAAGGTCCTTTCTTAACACTTCTACCCATGTTCGTTCTCCTCTCTTAACCGTTGGCGCGCTTGACAATGAACTTGTCAGAGCGGTTATGATGCTTGCGGGTCTTGTAACCCATCGCAGGCTTGCCCCAGGGGGTGACAGGGCCGGGACGGCCAACAGGGCTCTTGCCTTCGCCGCCGCCGTGGGGGTGGTCGCAGGGGTTCATGACGGAACCGCGGACGGTGGGCCGCCAGCCCATGTGGCGCTTGCGGCCGGCCTTGCCGAGGTTGACGTTCTCATGATCCACGTTGCCGACCTGGCCGATGGTGGCGATGCAGTTCAGGGGCACGTTGCGCATCTCGCCGCTGGGCAGACGGATCAGGGCGTAGCCGTTCTCCTTAGCCATCAGCTGGGCCATGTTGCCGGCGCTGCGCACCAGCTGGCCGCCCTTGCCGGGATACAGCTCGATGTTGTGGATGATGGTACCAACGGGGATGTTGGCGAAGGGCAGGGCGTTGCCGGGCTTGATGTCGGCGCCCGGGCCGGCCATCACGGTGTCGCCCACCTTCAGGCCTTCAGGAGCCAGGATGTAGCTCTTGACGCCGTCGGCGTACTCGATGAGAGCGATGTGAGCAGAACGGTTGGGATCGTACTCCAGGGTCTTGACAGTGGCGGGCACGTCAAACTTGTTGCGCTTGAAGTCGATCACGCGGTACTTGGTGCGGTTGCCGCCGCCATGATGGCGAACGGTGATGCGGCCGGTGTTGTTGCGGCCGGAAGCCTTCTTCATGGGCTCCAGCAGGCTGCGCTCGGGCTCGACCTTGCTCAGCACGCTGTAATCGGTAACAGTCATGCCGCGGCGGCCCGGGGTAGTCGGCTTGTACTTTTTGATAGCCATTGCGGTATTCTCCTTTTTGACTTATGAATTGTTATCGGGGTCATATCCCCATACGCGAGCCTTGCTCAGGCTCAAAGGAGCTGCCTTCGAAGAGCAGCTTAGACCATGCTCTCGAAGAAGTCGATGCCCTTGCTGCCCTCTTTCAGGGTGACAATGGCCTTCTTGCTGGCAGCGGTGTAACCGCCGTGCAGGCCCTGGCGGCGCCAGCGGCCCCGCACGTTGATGGTGTTGACCTTCTCGACCTTCACGCCGAACAGCTTCTCGACCGCGTCGGCGATCTCGACCTTGTTGGCATCGGTGGCCACTTTGAAGGTGTACTTCTTGTTGGCAACGCCCATCATAGAGTTCTCGGTAATGACGGGAGCCAGAATGATGTCATGTGCAGTTTTCATCAGCCCAGAACCTCCTCAAGTTTCTTGGCCGCGTCCACGCTCAGGATGAACTTGTCGGCGTTCACGACGTCGTAGGTGTTCACGCTGGTGGCGACGGTGGTCTTGACGCCGGGGATGTTGGCGGCGCTCTTGACCAGCTTCTCTTCCACGGCGGGAGTGACGATCAGGTTCTTCTTGCCGGCGCCCACAGCGCTCAGCATGCTGACCACGGCCTTGGTCTTGTACTCGGCCACGCTCAGGTTGTCCACCAGGATCATGTCGCCGGCAGCAGCCTTGGCGCTGATGGCGCTCAGGATGGCCAGACGCTTGACCTTGCGGTTCAGCCGATAGCTGTAGTCACGGGGCTTGGGGCCCAGGGCAACGCCGCCGTGAGTCCACTGCGGGCTGCGGGTGGAACCCTGACGGGCATGACCGGTGCCCTTCTGACGCCAGGGCTTGCGGCCGCCGCCGGAAACCTCGCTGCGGGTCTTGGTGCTCTGGGTGCCCTGCCGCTGGTTGGCCAGGAAGTTGACCACGGCGGCGTGAACAGCCTTCTCGTTGGGGGTGATCCCAAACACGGCGTCGGAAAGCTCTACGGTGGAAACTTTCTTGCCGTTCATATCCAAAACGTCAAATTTTGCCATTGTGCTTTCCCTCCTTACGCCTTCACGCTATCGCTGATGCAGACCACAGCGCCCTTGGGGCCGGGGACCGCGCCTTTGATGGCGATCAGATTATTCTCGGCGTCCACCTTGACGACCGTGAGGTTCTGGATGGTGACGCGCTCAGCGCCCAGATGACCGGGCAGCTTCTTGCCCTTGAACACCCGGCTGGGGGTGGAGCAGGGGCCCATGGAGCCGGCATGGCGGGAAACGGGGCCGGTGCCGTGGCTCTCACGCAGGCGATGGCCGTTCCAGCGCTTGATGGTGCCGGCGTAGCCCTTGCCCTTGCTGACGCCCACGACGTCGATGTGGTCGCCGGCGGCGAACACGTCGGCCTTCAGGATGTCGCCCACGTTCAGGCCGCTGATGTCGGCCAGACGGAACTCGCGCAGGGTCTTCTTGGGGGCGACGTCCGCCTTGTCAAAGTGGCCCTTGGCGGGCTTCGTGACCTTGCGGGCGGCGATGTCGCCGAAGCCCAGCTGCACGGCCTGGTAGCCGTCGCTCTCGACGGTCTTCTTCTGCACCACGGTGCAGGGGCCGGCCTCGATCACGGTCACGGGAACGACCTTGCCGCTCTCGTCGAACAGCTGGGTCATGCCCAGCTTCTTGCCGATGATACCTTTTTGCATTTTCCTTTTCCTCCTGTAAGGTTATTGGTTGACGCCGTGAGTAACTGTCAGCGCCAACATGACCTCTCCGCTTTGAGTCTTGAGCGAAGTCTCGCTGTTTGCCGTTCAGCAGTTGGCAGCTCTCAGGCCGCCCTTACTGATTGGAATGGGCTCACAGTTTGATCTCGATCTCGACGCCGGCGGGGAGCTGCAGGCTCGTGAGAGCCTCGACCGTCTTGTTGGACGGCTTCAGAATGTCGACCAGACGCTTGTGGGTGCGGCTCTCAAACTGCTCGCGGCTGTCCTTGTACTTGTGAACAGCCCGCAGAATGGTGACCACTTCCTTGTCGGTGGGGAGGGGGATCGGGCCGGACACGCGGGCGCCGGTGCGCTTCGCGGTCTCAACGATCTTCTCCGCAGCGGCATCGATCAGCTGGTGATCGTAGCTCTGCAAACGAATTCTGATTTTCTCCTTGACTGCCATTTTGTTCGCCTCCTGTTAAATTTGGTGCCTAGGCGGACCGATAAACCACTGAACACTGCTCCGGGTGTTTCACATTTTGGCACGAGAAAAGCCGGTGAACCGCTAGGCAGTTCCCCCGGACAGACCTGTGGCAAAGTGCGATGGACATTGGTACACCGCGCAGACGGCACCGTGTACGTATCCCTTTGCTCTCAGTAATTCTTTCGCCCGGTTCTAGATCGGACATACTCCGCGGAAAAACCCGTGTTGCCACGGCAACCTCCCGCATCAACGCATATCATGGCTTGCGCAGCTTGGTACACAAGCCATTTGCAGCCGTGTGTTATTGTAACACACCCCGCCGGGCGTTGCAAGACCTTTTTGTAAAAAAAATCGAATTTTTCAAAAAAAATTCTCTGTTTTGTTCAACGCCCTTCCGGGGCGGAAAAAGCCGCGGAAAAGCGGCCTTTTCCGCGGCTTTTTGAGGGGCGTGAGCCCCGTTCCCCTTTAATAATAGTAATTATAGTAATAGGGGCCGTTCAGCGCTGCGCCGATGCCGGCCATCACCACCACGAAAAGCACCACATACACCACCGCCATGACGGCGTAGAGGATGAGGTTGGCCCGGGCCCAGTTGCGCTTGGAGAGCTTGGTGGAGCCTCCGAAGGCCCACACCAGCAGCACGATGAAGCCCACCACGGGGATGGCGGCCACGATGCTGCTCCACAGCCACTCGCCCATGCCCACGGTGGGGCTCATGGGCGCGGCGGGAGGCGGCGGATAGCTGCCGGGCTGAGGCGCGGGGCCGGGCTGGGGCGCGGGCGCGCCGTTCACCGGGCCGTTGGGACCGGCGGGACCGCCGGCGGCGGGACGGGCGTAGGCGGGCACCTGATAGCGGGGCGGCGGCACGCTGCCGGGCACAGGGCCGGAGACGGGCGGCTGAGCCGCGGGCGCTTCCGGGGCGGGCGCCGCGGGCGCGGGAGCCGCGGGCGCTTCAGCATCGGGAGCCGCCGGGGCTTCAGGGGCCGGGGCGGCGTTTTCCTTCGGTTGCGCCGAGGGGGCTTCCGGCGCGGGGGCCGGGGCCAGCAGGCAGCCGCAGGCAGGGCAGGCGGCCGTGCCGTCGGGCAGGCAGGCTCCGCATTGTTTGCAGTACATCAAGGGTCACTCCTTCCGGGGACGGCCCCGCCCCCGAAAGGGCCGGGCCGGTGTTTTTTATCAGTATAGCAGACAAAAGGGCGATTGTCACCTGTTTTGCGGCAGGGCCAGCCGCTGGGCCAGGTCCGGCTCCGGGGTGACATAGGCGGTCTCGTAGCTTTCATAGAGCACCATGCCGGGGCGCAGGTCGCCGGTCTTGCGGATGTTCTTGACGAAGGTGTAGTCCACCGGCACCTTCACGCCGCCCGCCAGACTGGAGTGGAGCACCGCCAGCTGGGCCGCCTCGTTCTGGGTGGTGAGGGGGATGTCCTTTCCCTCGCTCATCACCACCGTGTGGCTGCCGGGGGCATTCTTCACATGGAACCACAGGTCCTTGCCCCGGGCGGTGTGGAGGGTGAGCTTTTCGTTCTGGAGGTTGTTGCGGCCCACCAGGATGAGGAAGCCGTCGGAGGAGCGGTAGCGGTAGAAGTCGGCGGGCTTTTGCTTTTTGTCCCTTACCTTATAATACTTGAGGTAGCCCTGGCCCTTCAGCTCCTGGCGGATCTCCCCCAGGGCCTGTTCGCCGGGGGCCGTTTCCACCTCGTAGAGCACGGTGGCCAGATACTCGATCTCCTGCTCGCCCTGCTCCAGCAGCTTGACCAGCATCTTGGCGGCGGTCTGCTTTTTCTTGTAGTCCTTGAAATACTTCTGGGCGTTGGCGCTGGCGGAGAGGCGCACGTCCAGGGGGATGGTCACCGGCTGGCCGTCGTAGTAGTTGGTGACGGTGACGCTCTTGGCGCCCTTCTCCACCGCCCAGAGGTTGGCCTGCAGCAGCTCGCCGAAGAGGCGCAGCTGGTCGGCCTTGCCGCTCTGGGCCAGTTCCTCCTTGCGGGCCGCCTGCTTGCGCACCGCCCGCTCGTGGAGGTTCTTCACCGTCTTGTGCAGGTCGCGGCTCTTCTGGCGCAGGCGCTCGGCCCGGTCCTTGCGGCAGTAGTAGGCCTCCAGCATCTCGCTGAAGCTGTCGTAGGACTGCAGGCGGCCCTCGCCGTACTGGGTGAGGGCGGTGAAGCTGAACTCCACCGGTTTTCCCTCGTCGTCGGCGGCAAGGCAGGGCCTGCCCCCCGCCAGCCGGTCGGCGTGGATGGCCTCAAAGGCCGCTGTCAGCGCGGCGCGCCGGTCTTCGTCCAGCTCGCTGGCCAGCAGGGCGGTCTCCCCGCCGAAGGCGCGGAACACAGCCTCCCGCAGCACCACCGGCCCCACGCCGGCGCAGCTCTTGATGAGCGCCTGATGCAGCGGCAGGTCCAGCTTGCAGGCGGCCTCCACCAGCTGGGCGGAGGTCATGGAGTAGAAGTCCGCCTTGGCGGGCTTGGCGGGCAGGGTGTAGGGCAGGCCCGGCAGCAGCTGGCGGATGTCGGAATCCTCAAAGTCCACCCGCTTGAGGGCGTCGATGATGCGGCCGTTCTGGGTGAGCACCAGATTGGAGTAGCGGCCCATCAGCTCCACGGCCAGCACATTCTCCACCAGGTCGCCCATCTCGTTGGTACACAAAAAGCGCAGGAACACCAGCCGGTCTCCCGGCTCCACCTCCAGGGCGGTGAGCCGCCCGCCGGTGAGGTGCTTGCGCAGCAGCATGCAGAAGCTGGGAGGCGTCTGGGGATTCTCGAAGGTCTCCTTGGTCAGGCAGATGCGGGCGGAGCCGCTGCGGGCGCTGAGCAGCAGCTTGAAGGTATCGGTGCGGGTGCGCAGGGTGAGCAGCACCTCGTCCCGGGTGGGCTCAAAAATTTTGTCGATCTTCGCGTCCAGAAGGGTGTTTTTCAGTTCGCCGGCGGTCAGGGCCAGCAGGGCGGCATCCAGTGCCATGGGTCTCACCTCTCATAAAAAAGGCCGTGCTGGGCGGGCACGGCTGGCTTGTTTTCGTTTCAGCGGGCGCGCAGGGCCGCCTCGGCGGCGTCCACGTCGGAAAGGCCGTGGAAGGTCAGCGTCACCCCGCGGGTGTGGCTGTGGCCGTTGTGCCAGTAGTGTTCCACCTGCCCGTTGGACAGCACCAGATCGCCGGTGCCGTCGGGGTAGTAGAACTTCTCCACGCTGGTCACCGCGTCCAGGTCCCAGGCGGTGACACGGCCGCCGCTCACGGCGATGGCTCTCCGGGTGGTCACGCCGTAGGCCGTCTGGCTCAGGCGGCGGGAGGCCCCGAGGCCGGGGAACAGCATCTTCAGCCCCACCACGATGAAGGGGATGCCGAACAGCGGGAAGATGACGCCGAACACGCCGCCCACAAAGAGGGCCTGCAGCGCGCTCACTTCCCAGAAGCAGGCAAAGGCCAGAAACACCACCGCGAACAGCTTCTGCATGCCGCCGCGGGGGCCGTGCAGCTTTTTCGGCTGCCCCCACCAGACCAGCTGCTCGCCGGGGGCCAGCTGCCGCTGGAGCAGGGCCGCCGGGTCCTGGCCCGCAGGGCGCGCCGGGGCCGCACTGAGCGGCTCGTCGGAGGGGGCGTCCCCCTCGAACATCTCCTCGTTATAGCCCACGGAACTGCGGTTTTCGTCCTCCAACATGACGGCCTCTCCTTTATAAATAGGTAAAGGGCTCCCGGTTGCGGCGGCTGCACAGCACCCGCACCCCGGCGAACCGGCGGGAAAGTTTGTCCGCCAGCACCGGCACCACCGGGAATTCGGTGGCGTAGTGCCCGGCCACGATGAGGCTCAGGCCCAGGCGCTTCGCGTCCAGCGCGTCGTGGTGGCCCGCCTCGCCGGTGAGCAGGGCGTCCGCCCCGGCGGCCACCGCCTCCTCAATGAGGTGGTCGCCGCTGCCGCCCAGCACCGCCAGGGTGTTGATGGGCCGGCCCGCGTCCACATACTTCACCTTCGCGTTCAGGGTGGACTGGCACTGGGCCGCCAGCTGGGCGGCGCTGACGGTGCGGATCTGGCCGATGCGGCCCATGCCGCCCTCGGCGAAGCCCTTGGCCCCGGTGACGCCGAACAGCTTGCAGAGGATGTCGTTCACGCCGCCCTCCGCCGCGTCCAGGTTGGTGTGGGCGCACAGGCCCGAGATGTTCTTTTTGATCATGCGGAAGGGCACGTCTCCCCTGCCAATGCGCTTCATCGGGTGGAAGATCACCGGGTGGTGGGCCACGATGAGCTGGCAGCCCTGGATCTCCGCCTCGGCCACCACCTCATCGGTGATGTCCAGCGCCACCAGGATGCTGGTCACGTCCGCGCCGCAGTCCACCAGAACGCCCACGTTGTCCCACGAGGCGGCCAGCTCCCGGGGGGCCAGCTGCTGCATGAACTGGAGTACTTCCTCAACTTTCGCCATGTTCCGCTCCTTGCGGGCGGCGCAGCTGCTCGTTCAGCGCTGCCGCCTCTTTCCATTCCGGGCTGCCGGGTTCGAGGCCCCGCAGCACCTTTTCCACCTTTTGGGCCAGCTGGGCCTGGTAGCCCTCCGCCCCCGGCAGCTGCCGCCAGCGGCCGAACATGCACTCCGTCCAGTCCGCCCGGCGCGTTTCGCCGGTGTACACCGCGCCGATGGCGGCGTACCAGCGGCCCGCCGCCAGGGCAAGCCGCTCCTCTTCGATGTCAAAGCCCTGCTCCCACAGCCACCGGCGCAGCACCGGGGCCTTGGTGGCGGGCACGCAGACCAGCCGCGTCCCCGGGGTCTTCACCCATGGCGCGGCGGCAAGGATGTCGATGGTGGTCTTGGCGCTCACGCCCGCCAGCACGACGGTGTCCGCCTCGCCGGGGGCGAGGACCGAGAGCCCGTCCCCCAGGCGCAGCTCCACCGCCCCCTCGCAGCCGCAGCGGCGGCAGTTGTCCGCCGCCGTTTGCAGCGGGCCGGGGCGCAGGTCGGCGGCGATGACCCGCTTCGCGCGGCCGGTCACCGCCAGAAAAATGGCCAGCTTGCCGTGGTCACAGCCGATGTCCGCCACGGCGGCGCCGGGCTTCACCAGCTGGGCCGCGGCGGCAAGGCGGGCGTCCAGCCGGGGCGCCTCAGGCGTTGCCAAAGTGGGCGTTCAGCTTGGCCACCAGCTCGTCGGCGTCGGTGCCGTGCACGGCGCAGGCCTGCTCGATGGTCTCGCCGCGGCTGGCGGGGCAGCCCAGGCAGTGCATGCCGATGGCCAGGAACAGCGGGGCCACGGAATTGTCGGTATCCAGAATGTCGCCGATCACGGTCTGACGGGTGATAGTCATAAAAAGGTCCTTCCTTTCAAAAATCCAGTCGGGGCGCTTTGCCCCGTTTATTACTATATCCGATTTTCATGCGGTTTGCAACGCCTGTCAGGGCTTGTAGGCCGCCGAGGCGAAAAGCACCAGACTTTGCAGCGCCACCGCCGCCGCCAGCGCCCCGGCGGCAAAGCGCAGCTCCCCGTCGGTGGAGCGGCGCAGGCAGAGGGTGCGGCCCTCGCTGAACAACAGCAGCATGGCCGGCAGCACCGGCAGCAGATACCGCCCCTGCATGCCGAACACCGTGGTCAGGTTGATGGGCGTCCAGCAGAGGGCGGCCAGCATACTCAGCGCCGCCACCGCCAGCGCCACAAGGGCCAGCGTCCACCGGGCGCTCCCGCCCAGCAGGGGCTTCGCCTCCACCGGCTGCAGGCAGGCCCACACCAGCAGCGCCAGCAGGGCGATGGTGAGCAACCAGCTGACCTCCAGCCCGTAGACGATGGGCTCGCCGGGCAGCGCGCCCACCAGCCCCTGGAGGTACCGGGGCAGCTCGCTGCCCAGGGTGTTCACCAGCAGCTTCACGGTCTGGGGGATGTGGCTGAGGATGTAGCCGAAACTGTAAACATAGGTGGATTCGCCGTTGGGCTGGATGGAGGCGGCGTATTCCTCGGGGGTGAGGGTCTCGCCGCTGTTGGCGGCCACCCACAGCACTCCCCGCGCCAGCACCAGCGCCAGCACCACCGCGGCGGCCAGCGCCGCCTTTTTGAACCAGGGACGCTTGCCCCAGCGCCACCAGACCAGCGCGGCCGCGGCGGCCAGCGGCACAAGGCGCACCAAGATGTAGACGATGCGGTAGGTGTCCACACTGCGGAGCATGTAGCCCACGGTGGCGCCGTTGAACCACAGCCAGCCCGCCAGGGCCGCCAGACACACCAGCGCCTTGAAGGCCCGGCTGCGCTTTTTGCCTCCCAGGGCGGCGGCGGGGATGGGCAGGCACAGCCCCACCAGCACCAGATACACCGCTTTCATGGGGCCGATCAGCGCCGCCAGCACCAGCAGGCCCGCCTGCTCGGCGCGGCCCAGCTGTTGGGTGCACAGCAGGCCCCGCAGGCACAGGGCGGTGAACACCAGCGCCAGCCCGTTCACCAGCGTGTCGGCGGAGACGCTGCCCGCAAGGCTCAGGGCCATGGGCAGAAGGCCCGCCGCGAAAAAGACGTTCTTGCGGGCCGGGGCAAGGCGCACCGCCAGCGCGCCCAGCGCGGCAAACACCGCAACGCTGCCCAGCCGGGCCAGCAGCAGCATGGCGTGGAAGCCAAGGCCCAGCGCCCGGGCCAGCAGGATGCCCAGCGCCTGGGGCAGATACTGCAGCGCCACCACACTGTAGGGCGGGCTGACCTGGGCACTGGCGGTGAGCTCGCCGCTGTTGCCGGTGGAGAACAGTTCGTCGGTCATGGTCTTGTAGGCCAGGATGCCGATGGGCCCGGAGGAATCGCGCATGTATTCCGCGTCGCACTCCCGCATGGCCAGCAGGCTTTCGCCATCCGGCCCCTCGGTGATGCCCGGCTGGCCGGTGATGCGGTTGGCCAGGGCGTAGGCGGTGGCCAGATGGCCGTATTCGTCCGGCCCGGCCAGAGGCGGGGTGACCAGGGCGAACACCAGCCCCAGCGCCGCCGCGAAGAAGGCAAAGCACACATGGGCCTTTGCCCCGCGGACGAAAATGAGCCACCAGCCGCCCATCACGGCGGCGAACGCCAGCGCCGCCAGCGGCGCGAAGGCCCGCAGGGCATAGCCGGCGCCGGTGTGATTGGTGATGTATTGCAAGGCCGCGGTGCGGAGGGTCCAGTCGGAACTCAGCCGGTCGGCAAGGGGCATGGCCGGGTCGGCCTGCCCGCCTTCGCCGTAAACAAGGCCCGCCTTATCTTCGGCGGTGGCGGGGGCGAAGGTGACGTGCAGCTGGTAGCCGCTCCCCTTTTCCAGCGTGACGGGCGAGGCGAAGATGACATCCACAAAAGCGCCGTCCAGCAGCATGGTCATGTCGCCGTCGCAGGCGGCAAGGGTCTGGCCGTCGGCGCTCTCCAGCGCCACCCGGAAATTGCCTTGGGCCACACGCCCGTCGGTGACGAACATCAGCCGCACGCCGTAGAGGGTCTCCCCTTCGCCGGCGGGCAGGCCCTGCACAAGGCCGGCGGCGGGGTCGGCGGGATACAGGCCCTGCTTTTCCACATATTCGTCGTGGACGATCTTGTATTCGCTCTGGTTTCTGCCCGCCTGATGGAGGGTGTAGCCAGCCCAGGCAAGGGCAAAGGCCGCCGCCAGCGCGCAGCACAGCCCGCCCAGCCAGAGGCGGTGTTTTTTGATAAAAGCGCCCAGTCGTTCCATGGCGGGCTCCTTTCCGTCGCCGCGAAAGCAGCGGGTTTTCAACAGTTTTTATTGTACCGCAAAGCGGGGTGAAAAACAACACGGCCCGCCGGGGCACAAAAAAAGGGCGCGGCCCATGGCCGCGCCCTTTCGGACGATTACTGCTGCTCCTTCATCTTGGCGAAGCACTCGCTGCAGTACACAGGGCGGTCTTCGCGGGGCTGGAAGGGAACGCGGGCGACCTTGCCGCAGGCGGCGCAGGTGGCCTCGAACATCTCGCGGGTGCCGCGGGTGGCGTTCTTGCGGGCGTCACGGCAGGCCTTGCAGCGCTGAGGCTCGTTCTCGAAGCCGCGGCTGGCGTAGAACTCCTGCTCGCCGGCAGAGAACACGAACTCCTTACCGCAGTCTTTGCATACCAGGGTCTTGTCTTCGTACATGGTGAATTTCTCCTCTGATTTGATTTTTGCCCGCGGAAGGATTTTAACCGTCACCTTTGGTTTGGACCAATGCTCTAAGTGTTAAGCTACAGGGGCATATATGCTAAGCCCGAAGGCTCAGTGCGTGGGGTGGCTGCCGCGCAGTTTGCGGCGCAGGCGGACGAGGGCGTTCTCCACCGCCTTGGGGGTGCAGCCCAGCTGCCGGGCGATCTGGCGGTAGCTGCCGCCGGCCAGGTGGGCCGCCAGCACCTCCCGCTCGAAGGGAGAAAGGCGGGTCTGGATATCCGCCACGGTGGTGCGCAGCTGCTCGCGGCGGATGGCCAGCTCTTCCGGCCCGGGGGCGGGCGCGGCGTCCTCCAGCGGCAGGCTTTGGTTGAGGGGGGCGTTCTTCTTGCGCCCGGCAGCTCGCCGGGCGGCTGTGACCGCGTTGCGGATGCACACGGCGGCATAGGTCTCGAAGGAGGCGCTGCCGCCGGGATGATAGGTCTTGATGGCGCCGAACAGGCCGATGATGCCTTCCTGCAGGGCATCGTCAAACTCCAGCCCCGGGCAGACGGCCCGGGCGGCGGCACGGCGCAGCAGAGGCATCATGTGGGTGAGCACCGCGGCCACCGCGGCCTCCTGCCCTGCCCGCGCGCGGGCCAGCGTCTGTGGCGTGAGATGGATCATAAGACAAAACCTCCGCGAAAGGCGACTTTCGCAGAGGCCAGTCGGGGTCAATTTTTATCTCCTTTAGTTTATCCCACGGCACCCGGTTTGTCAATAGCGATTTGCCCAGTATCTCACAAAAAAGGTCTGTTTTCTTTGTAGAATTCACACACCTCGCGCCTCCGCCGCGTCCCTTCGGCGGCCTTCGCTTGATTTTTCGCCCAAGGCATAGTATAATACATGCGTTGCCCCGCAAAATGCCGGCGTGTCGGAATGGCAGACGATGCGGACTCAAAATCCGTTGGTGGCAACACCGTGTGGGTTCAAGTCCCACCGCCGGCACCACGTCGGAATGGACTGCGCTCCATTCAAAAAGCCCAGCCGAAAGGCTGGGCTTTTCTCATACCGCTCCGTCATTCCTCCTTCTCCCCGCGAAACTTTGCTTCGCAAATTTTCGCAGGGGCCCTGGCCGCCCTGTCGGGCGGCAAACGTGCAAGCGTCATATCGCTTGCGACGATTTTTTTTACAAAAAATCATCGTGCGCTCATTCTGCTGCTCCTCGCTTCCCCGCCCTGTCGGGCGGCAGCACACTGCGCTCCATTCGAAAAGCCCGGCCCCCTGGCCGGGCTTTCTTTGTTGTTCTCCTTTCAAAGCAGCACGCCCGGCCGCCCGCGCCTTCCCCGGTAAAAACGCGCATGGGTCCACCGCCTTGTTGGCACATCTTTGTCGGCACTCACAATTACGAGGCGCCGCCTTTGTGTGATATGATGACTCCCGCAACATTTCAAACAAGGAAGGATCGTAAAAATGCCTCAAAACAAACGCGAAAGCCTTATCTACACCGTGATGATGTGTTTTGTGATGGTGCTGTGGATGAGCTTTTACAACGTGGCGCTGCAGCAGGGCCGCTTCACCCTTGAGACCCTGGCCGCCGGCTGGCTCGGTTTCCCCTTTGCCTACGTGGTGGGCATGTGCTGCGACTGGTTCGCGGCCTCCAGGATCGCCAAGGGCGTAGCGTTCCGCTTTCTGGTCAAGCCTCAGGACAGCGCGCTGAAAAAGATCCTGTGCATCTCCTGCGGCATGGTGGTGGTGATGGTGGTGCTCATGTCCCTCTACGGGGCCTGCGAAGGCGCGTTCCACACCGGCAACTGGGCAGGCGTGCCGGGGAACTGGCTGGTGAACATCCCCCGCAACTTCATCATGGCGCTGCCCCTTCAGCTGCTGCTGGCCGGGCCGCTGGTGCGCCGGGTGTTCCGCGCCGCCTTCCCCGAGGGAAAGGTGCTGGCCTGATTTTCAAGACAGAACGGCCCCCGGAGGCTTTGCCTCCGGGGGCCGTTTCGTTCACTCGGCGCGCACGCCGGTGCGGGTCTGCTCGATGATGCTGTCCATGATGTCGCGGGTGAGGCTGCCGGTGATGTAGCCGAAGACGTTGCCGTCCGCGTCGATCATGAAGGTGGTGGGGAAGGCGCTGATGCCGTACTGGGCGAAGATCTCCCCCGTCTCGTCCATCACGGTGGGATAGGTGTAGCCCTTTTCCTCCAGCCAGTCGCCGATCTCCCCGGCGGTGAGGCTGTCGGCGTTGCCGGGGCGGTCGGGGTCCATGGGGTTCGCCACACCCAACACCACCACCTCGCCGGTGTTTTCGCCCCAATCCTCATAGAGCTGCTGGATCTCCGGCATCTCCCGCTGGCAGGGGCCGCACCAGGTGGCCCAGAAGTTCAAAAACACCACCTTGCCCTTGTAGTCGGAGAGGGTGTGCTCCTGGCCGTTCTGGTCCACCAGGGTGAAGTCCGGCGCGGGGGGCAGCTCGCTGGCGGAGGCGGAACCGCTCTCCGGCGCGGAGGACGCGGCGCTCTGGCTGCTCTCGCTCTCGCTCTGGCTTTCGCTGCTCTGGCTCTCGCTGCCCGGCGCGGCGGCGGGCTCGCTTTCCGGCTGGGAGGCGCTCTGGCTCACGGAGGCGGTGCTCTGGCCGCCGGTGCCGGAAACGCCGCTGAGGTAGGCGGTGAAGCCGTTCATCCAGCCGGTGAACATCATCACGCCCATCAGGATGAGCAGCACGCCGCCCGCCCGGGCGGTCCACTTGAGCCAGCCGGTGTGGCGCTTGAAGAAGGCCAGCACCTGGCTGGTAAACAGGCCCACCGCCAGGAAAGGCAGCACGAAGCCCAGGGTGTAGACCCCGATGAGCACAAAGCCCAGGCCGCGGGTTGCGGCGCTGGCGGCCATCAGCAGCACGCTGGTGAGGGCGGGGCCGACGCAGGGCGTCCAGGCGAAGCTGAAGGTGAAGCCCAGCACCAGCGCGGCCAGGGGGCTGGTACCCCACTTTTTGGGGTCAAAGGGCAGCCGCCACTCCCGCTGCATGAAGCGGCTTTCCAGAAAGCCCAGCTGCACAAGGCCCAGCAGCACCACCAGGATGCCGCCGATGCGGGCGGCCAGCGCCCGGTTGCCGGTGAAAAAGCGGCCCAGCTGGGTGAAGCCCAGGCCCAGCACGAAGAAGGCGAAGCTGATGCCCAGGATGAAAAACAGGGTGTTGCGCAGCGTCAGGCGGCGGCGCTGGCGGTCGGTGAGGTCCTCGGCGGAGGCGCCGCCCGCCAGATAGCCCAGGTACAGCGGGATGAGCGGCAGCACGCAGGGCGAGAAAAAGCTCAAAAGGCCCTGGAAAAAGACTGCCAGCGCCGAAACGCTTGTCTCCACGGTAAATCCCATTCAAAACACTCCTTTCCCCTTTGCGGCGGGGGTATGGGGGCATGATACCACAAAACGGCCCCGGCCACCGTAGCAAAGTCACCGACGGGGCCGGAAAAGCCCCCGGCAGGCAGGCTGCCGGGGGCTCTGGTTCGGCGCTTTATTTTATTTGCCGGCCTTCTTGGCGGCGGGCTTGGCGGCCGCGGTCTTCTTGGCGGGCTCGGCCTTGGCGGCGGGCTTCGCGGCCTCGGCCTTCTTGGCGGGAGCGGCCTTCTTGACGGCGGGCTTCTTGGCAGCCGGCTTCTTCGCGGCGGGCTTCTTGGCGGCCTTGGGGGCCTCCTCCTTCACGGGCTCGGCCTTGACGGCGGCCTTCTTGACGGCCTTGGCCTCGGCCACGGTCCAGGTCTGGTTCTCGCCGCCCACGTCCTGCCAGATCTGCAGGCGGGCGCCGTTCTCCTGGTTCATGCCCACCACGTCCAGGCACTTGCCGGACAGGTTGGACTTGATCTTCACCCGGCCGTCGCCGGTGGACTCCAGCACCCACAGTTGGCTGGAGCCGCTGGCGCCCTCCCACTGGTGGACCCAGGTGCCGTCCACCACGCCGCCGGCGATCAGGTCCAGCATCTTGCCGGTGAAGCGGTTGCAGATGCGGTAGACGCCGTCGCCCGCGCGCACGAAGCTCCACTGCTGCCACTCCTCGCCGGCGTAGTCCCACAACTGGATGGCGGCGCCGTTCTCGGTGTTGTAGTCGGCGACCTCCACGACCTTGCCATTGGCGGCGGTGATGGTATAATATTTATCAGCACTGATCACGGTTTGAGCAGTCTTTTTCATATGAATGTCCTCCATTCCTTTTCACATGTTTCCCCCATTCGGAAACCTTGCATTTTATTATAGCACCACAGCGAAATCCGTCAAGCAAAACGGCCTAAAATGCCGTTTTGCGACGCAAACTGCACCATGAAAGGGTCTTTTTATGACATACGAGCGCATTCGAACGGCACAGTTCCTTCTGCGGGAGAACCGCTTCACCGCCCAGGTGCTTCTGGACGGCGCGCCGGTGCGGGTGCACGTGAAGAACACCGGCCGCTGCGCCGAGCTGCTGACGCCGAACGCCACGGTCTATCTGGCGGGGGCGGAGAATCCCGCCCGCAAGACCGCCTGGGACCTGGTGGCGGTGGAAAAGGGGCCGCTGCTCATCAACATGGACTCCGCCGCCCCCAACAAGGCCGCCGGCGAGTGGCTGGCCGCAGGGGGTCTGGGGGAGCTTTCGGGCCTGCGGGCGGAATACACCGTGGGGGATTCCCGCTTCGACTTCTACGCTTCGCGCGGCGGCGCGCCGCTGCTGGTGGAGGTGAAGGGCTGCACCCTGGAAGAGGACGGCATCGCCGCCTTCCCCGACGCGCCCACCCTGCGGGGCTTAAAGCACGTGCGGGAGCTGACCGCGCTGGCCGCCGGGGGCTGGCAGTGCTGCGTGCTGGTGGTCATCCAGATGAAGGGAGTGCGGCTGTTCCGCCCCAACTGGGCCACCCAGCCCGCCTTTGGCCGGGCGCTGGCCGAGGCACAGGCCGCCGGGGTGCAGCTGCTGGCCATGGACTGCCGGGTCACGCCGGGCAGCATGGTGCTGGACGCGCCGGTGCCCATCGACCTGACCCCGCCAAAAGGAGTGTGAGCCATGGCTGTTGCACAAAAGACCCGCTACCGCTGGCTGGACATCCTGCGCGGCGCGGCGGTGGTGAACATGGTGGCCTTCCACTTCTGCTATGACTGGTTCGAGGTGTTCGCCCGGCAGCCGGGCTGGTACTTCCTCTGGCCCAGCCGCCTTTGGCAGCAGGCCATCTGCTGCACCTTCATCCTCACCGCCGGGTTCTCCGCTCATCTCGGCCGCCGGGCCCTGCGCCACGGCCTCATCCTGAACCTGTGCGGTTTTGCGGTGAGCGCGGTGACGCTGCTGGCCCTGCCCAGCGAGGCGGTGCGCTTCGGCATCCTGAACCTGCTGGGCTGCGCGGTGCTTCTGGCCTGGCTTCTGCGCCCTGCGCTGGAAAAGCTGCCCGCCGCCGCGGGGCTCTGCGCAAGTCTCTTTCTCTTTGCCCTCACCCGCCATCTGCCGGAAGGGTATCTGGGGCTTTTGGGGCTGTGGCGGCTGGAACTGCCCGCCGGGCTCTACCGCTGGAACGCCCTGGCCTTTCTGGGCCTGCCGGGGCCGACCTTCACCAGCAGCGACTACTTCCCGCTGGCGCCCTGGTTTTTCCTGTTCCTTGCCGGGTGGTTCTTCTGCCGGCTGGCCCGTCCCCGGCTGGACGGGTTTCTCCCCCGCCTTGCCTGCCCGCCGCTGGAATGGGTCGGGCGGCACAGCCTGGGGCTTTATCTCATCCATCAGCCGGTGTGCATGGCGGTGTGCTTGCTGCTGAATATTTGAACAAAAACCGGGCGGACACGTTTTTGACGTGTCCGCCCGGTCTTTTTATGCGTTGACGATGAGGTAGGCGGTGTAGGCCACATAGGCCAGCAGGCCCGCCGCGCCCATGGGCTTGGTCATCCGGCCCTTGATGCGGCACCAGATGAACAGCGCCGCGGTGAGCACCGTCATGATGATGCCGTCCACCAGAACGCCCCGGGCGCTCTCGATGGGGGTCAGGGCGCTGGACGCGCCCAGGATGAACAGGATGTTGAAGATGCAGGAGCCCACGGCGTTGCCCAGGGCAAGGCCGCTTTCGCCCTTGCGGGCGGCCACGATGCTGGTGGCCAGCTCCGGCAGGCTGGTGCCCACTGCCACGATGGTCAGACCGATGAGGGTCTGGGAGAGGCCCAACGCGGCGGCGATGTTGCTGGCGCTGTCCACCACCAGATCGCCGCCCCAGATGATGGCCGCCATGCCCAGCAGGATGAAGGCGATGCACCGCAGCAGGCTGACCGGCTCCTCCTCGCTTTCCGGGGTGCGGGAGGCCAGCGCCTGCACCACGGTGAGAGCGATGTAGGCGGCCATCAGGCCCAGCATCACGACGCCCTCCCAGCGCTGGAGGGTGTCGTCCCACATGAAGAACACCAGCAGGGCGCTGGCGCCGATGCACACCGGGAAGTCGCGCACCATCAGCTCCTTGTCGGGCACAAAGCTCATCATCAGGGCACAGACGCAGGCCACCACCATCAGGTTGAAGATGTTGGAGCCGATGACGTTGCCCAGGCTCAGGCCGTTGTTGCCGGTGAGGCCGGCGGTGATGGACACCGAGGCCTCCGGCAGGCTGGTGCCCATGGCCACCACGGTGAGGCCGATGACCACACCGGGCACCCGCAGGCGGCGGGCCACGCCGGAGGAACCATCCACAAAGAAGTCCGCGCCTTTGACCAGCAGCACAAAGCCGACCACCAGCACAAGGCAGTTGAGAAGCATCGCCATTGTTGTTGACATCCTTTCTTTCGGGCGGCGGGGGTCAGTCCTCGTCGTCCACGTCGATCTTTTTCATGGGTTTGCGGAACAGAAGGTCATAGAACACCGGCACGATGAAGAGGGTGAGCAGGGTGGCGTAGCCAAGGCCGCCCATGGTGACCAGCGCCATGGGTTTGGACAGCTCGGCTCCCATGCCGGTGCTGAAGGCCATGGTGCTCATGGCCAGAATGGTGGTGAGGGCGGTCATCAGGATGGGCCGCATGCGGGTCTTGCCGGTCTCGATGAGGGCGGCGTGCTTTTCCATGCCCTCCAGCCGCAGCTGGTTGGCGTAGTCCACAAAGACGATGCCGTTGTTCACCACAACGCCCGCCAGGATGAGGAAGCCCAGCATGGAGATGACCGACAGGGGCAGCCCCGCGATCCACAGCGCGCCCAGGCCGCCGGTGAAGGCCAGCGGCATGGTGAGCATCACGATGAAGGGCCCCAGCAGGCTCTGGAACTGAGCCACCATGATCATGTAGATGAACACCACCGCCAGCAGGATCATCAGCACCAGATCCTGCATGGCGTCCGCCACCGACTGGGTCTCGCCGCCCACCTCGATGGTGTAGCCGTCCGGCATATCGTAGCTGTCCAGCGTGGGCTGGATCTCGCGGCTGATGAGGGTGGCGTTGTAGCCCTCCTTCACCGCCGCGCTCACGGTCATGTACCGCTGCTGGTTCTCCCGGTTCACCGCCGCAAGGCTGAGGTCGTCCTTCAGGCTGGCGAACTCGGAGAGGGTGTGGGTCTCAGGTTCCGCGTCGGGGCCGGTGCCGGCTACCTCGAACTCGTAGTTCATCAGGGTGTCCCGGTCAAGGCGGCCCCGCTCGTCCGCCACCACCACCTCGTAGTCCTCGGCCCCCACCGTGAGGGTGGTGGAGGTGGTCTCGGTGGTCAGGGCGGAGGCCAGCTCGCTGTAAATTTGCGCCACCGTGAGCCCGCAGCGCATGGCGGCGTCCTTGTCCACCACCAGCCGCAGCTGGGGCGTGCCCTCCTCCTGGCCGTTGGTGGGCTCTTCCAGCCCTTCCACGCCCCGGAGGATGTCCATCAGATCGTGGGTGATGCGGTTGAGTTCGTCCACGTCCGGGCCGCGGACGATGAGCTCCACGCCGCTGCCGCCCAGCACCGACATGTCCATGCTGGAGGTGGTCACGCTCACCTCGCAGCCGGGCAGCTGGGCGGAGAGGGCGGCAAGGTCGTCGGCGGCTTTTTCGCTGTCGGCGTTTTCGTCCAGCACCAGATAGAAGCTCATGCTCTCCACGGTGTCGGAGGCGGCCGCGCCGCCCATGCCCATCATGCTCATGCCGGTGCCGCCGTCCATGGCGCCCACCGTCTCCACGCCCTCCACCTGCTGCATCAGCGCCATGGCCTCATCGGTGAGGGCGTAGGCGTCGGCGCGCTTGGTGTCTTCGGGCAGGGTGAGGGTGGCGCTGATCTGGTTGGCGCTCATGCTGGGGATGAACTCCATGCCCATCTGGGTGGTGTGCCAGATGCACAGCGCCAGCAGGGCGGTGGCCAGCGTCAGGGGCACCGCCTTGAACCGCAGGCAGAAGTCCAGCGCACGGCCATAGCCTTCCAGCATCTTGTCGAACCAGGGGTGGCGCTTCTCCTTGCTTTCCCGCAGCATGGTGGCGCTGAGGGTGGGCACCAGGGTGAGGGCCACGATGAGGCTGGCCAGCAGCGAATAGGCGATGGTGAGGCCCATGTCCACAAAGAGCTGGCGGGTGAGGCCGTCGGTGAAGACGATGGGCAGGAACACGCAGACGGTGGTGAGGGTGGAGGCCGCGATGGCCCCGCTCACCTGCTTTGCGCCCTGCACGGCCGCCTTTGCCGCCGGAAGCCCCAGGCCCCGCAGGCGGTAGATGTTCTCCACCACCACGATGGAGTTGTCCACCAGCATGCCCACGCCCAGGGCAAGGCCCGAGAGGCTTATCATGTTGAGGGTGACGCCGGAGAAGTACATCAGCACCACGGCGAACATCAGGCTGATGGGGATGCTGAAAGCCACCACCAGGGTGGGGCGCAGGTCCTTGAGGAAGAGGGCCAGCACCAGCACTGCCAGCACCGCGCCCCAGCCGAGGTTGGAGAGCACCGAGTCCACCGTCATCTGGATGTAAACGCCCTGGTCCATCAGCGGGGTGATGCGCAGGCCGGGGTATTTGGCTTCCAGCTCCTCAATGGCCTCGTTCACCGTTTTGGACACTTCGCTGGTGGAGGCGGTGGATGCCTTCTGGATGCTCACCGCCACCGCCGGGTTGCCGTTCATGCGGGCGTAGCTTTCGCCGGAGTTATCGATGACGGTCACATCGGCCACGTCCGAGAGGCGCACATCGCCCACATCCCCCGCGTCCATGTGCAGCAGCAGGGCGTTCTCCACTTCCTCCACGCTGGAAAAAGCGTCGCCCACCTTCAAAAGGTACTGGTCCTCGCCCTGGTAGAGGTAGCCGGCGGGCATGGCGAAGTTCTGGGCCATGACCAGATTGGACACCATCTCCTTGGTGAGCAGCTGGCTCATGTCCGCCTGTTCCAGGGCCGCCTTCCGGGCGTCCTCGAACTGCTCCTGGGCGTCCTCCAGCTGGGCCTCGCCCTCCTTGAGGGCGCTCTCGGCGGCGGCCAGCTGGGCCGAGGCGCTGCCGAAGCCCGCCGCGGCCAGGATCTTGCCCTCCTCCAGCTTCTTGTAGGCCTCCTGGGCCTTTTCCACCCCGGCCTTGGCCTGCTCGGCCATCGCCTTGGCGGCGATGAGCTCGGTGTCCAGGTCGGCCAGAGCCACTTCGATCTGGTCAAGGCGGGCGCTCGGGTCCTCCGCGTTGCTGCCCACCATGGCCAGCATGCTTTTCAGGCTGTCCTGGGTGAGGGCGGCCATCTGCCCGGCCATGGGGCCCTGGCTCAGCAGCGCCTTCATTTTTTCAAAGTCAGCGGCGGGCATTTCGGCCGCCTCTTGCACGCTGGCCGGAAGGCTGGCGGGCAGGTCCAGGCCGGGGAACATATCCGGGGCCGCGCTCCACGCGGCGTACAGCGCGTCATAGTTTTCGAACTGGAACTCCGGCGGCAGGCTGGCGTTCACGCTTTGCAGCACCGTGCTCTCCAGCCCGGCGAAGGCCGCGTTCAGCATGCTGTAGCCTTCCAGGGCTTTCTGCTCCCCTTCCAGCGCGGCCTTGCTGGCCTCCAGGGCGGTCTGCTGGCTGGCCAGGGCCTGGGCCTGGGCGATGGCGGAATCCAGCTGGGCGCTGGCGTCCGCCAGTTCGGCGGCGGTGTCACCCTGCTGGTTTTCCAGGGCGGTCTTGCCGCTCTCCAGCTCGGCGCGGCCGTCCTCCACTTTCTTCTTCGCGTCGTCCAGCTCGGCTTTGGCGTCCGCCAGTTCCTCATCCACGCTGGCCAGCACCTTGGTATTGATGGCCTCGATTTTCTCCTCGTTGAGGCGTATCTCCACGCTCTTTTCCACAAGGCCGGTGCCGCTGACGCTGGCCACGCCCGCCTGCCGCTCGAAGGCGGGGATGACCGTCTCGGAGGCGAAATCGGTGAGCTGGTAAACGTCCATGCCCTCCATGTCCACCGCGGCGATCATCACCGGCAGCATGTCCGGCGAAATCTGCAGCAGCATGGGGTTGCCGGCGGTGTCCGGCAGAGCGCCGCGCACCTGATCCACCGCGGTGGACAGGTTGACCATGGCGCCGTCCATATTGGTGCCGCCGTCGAACTCCAGCACCACGGTGCTCACGTTCTCGGAGGAGGTGCTGGTGACATTGGCCACACCGTTCACGGTGCCCAGGCCCGCCTCCAGCGGCGCGGTGATCTGGCTTTCCACCTGCTCGGGGCTTGCGCCGGGCATGGTGGTGACCACCACCACATAGGGCAGTTCCATGGCGGGCAGCAGGTCGGTGACCATGTTCATGAAGCTGATGACGCCCAGAACGATCACCATCACCACCGCCACCACCACGGTGTAGGGTTTTTTGACGCAGTATTTCGACATAGACTCACTCTTTCTTTTGAAAAGGGAACGGGCGCGCCGCTCCCTTGGCACGCAAATTACAGTATAGTCTTTTTGGGTTGAAAAGGCAATCTGAGAAGGCGGGAAACTCCTGCCCCAAAATGTAAAATTTGTCCCGTGATTTGACGGGCATGTTATGATAAAAAAGAACGATACGAAAACAAGAGGGGCGGAACGCGCGCCGCAGATGCGCCGCGCAGTATCCGCCGGGGCCGGCGGGCCGGGCGCAAAGCCCCCCGCCGCACATTTTTTCAAGGGGGGCAATCGAATATGCAGAATTCCGCCGGCGCGTCCAGCGCCCAGTTCATCAAGATGACCCAGACGCCCATTCCGAAGCTCATCGTCACCCTGGCCGCCCCCACGGTGGCCAGCATGCTGGTGAGCTCCATCTACAACCTGGCGGACACCTTTTTCGTCGGCCAGCTGAAAAGCAACAGCGCCACCGGCGCGGTGGGCGTTGTGTTCAGCCTGATGGCCATTCTCCAGGCCTTCGGCTTCATGGTGGGCATGGGCTCGGGCAGCGTCATCAGCCGCCTGCTGGGCCGGCAGGAGGGGCAGAAGGCCAGCCACATCGCCTCCATGGGCTTTTTCACCTCGCTGGGCTGCGGCGCGCTGCTGGGCATCGGAGGCCTCATCTTTCTGGAGCCGCTGATGCGCCTTCTGGGCGCGACGGACACCATCCTGCCCTACGCCTGCGACTACGGGCGCTACATCCTGGCGGCCGCGCCGCTGATGTGCGCCAGCTTCACCATGAACAACATGCTGCGCTATGAGGGCAAGGCCGCCTTTGCCATGATCGGCCTGACCACCGGCGGCATCCTGAACATCCTGCTGGACCCGCTGTTCATCTTCGTGTTCGACATGGGCATCGCGGGCGCGGCGCTGGCCACGGCTCTTTCCCAGTGCGTGAGCTTCTGCCTTCTGCTGGCGATGTTCCTTGTGGGCAAAAGCCAGCTGCGCCTTTCGGTGCGGCTCATCGGGCGGGACCTGCCCGGCCTCAAAAACATCCTGGCCTGCGGCCTGCCCAGCTTTGCCCGTCAGGCGCTGGCCAGCGTGGCCACCGCTCTTCTGAACTGGCAGGCGGGCCAGTGCGGCGGCGACGCGGCGGTGGCCGCCATGAGCGTTGTGGGGCGCATCTTCATGTTCGTGTTCGCGGTGATGCTGGGCATCGGCCAGGGCTTCCAGCCGGTGGCGGGCTACAATTACGGCGCGGGCAAATTCAACCGTCTGCGGCAGGCCTTCCGCTTCACCCTGCTGCTGGGCGAGGGCTGCATCTGCGTGGTGGCGCTGGGCACCTCTTTGGCCGCGCCCTGGCTCATCCAGGCATTCCGCAACGACCCGCAGGTCATCGAGATCGGCGTGTTCGCCTGCCGGCTGCAGTGCTGCGCCATGCTGCTGGTGCCGCTGGGCACCTGCGCCAACATGCTGTTCCAGAGCACCGGCCAGAGCACCTCGGCCACCTTTTTGTCCAGCCTGCGGCAGGGGCTCTATTACCTGCCGCTGATGCTGGTGCTGCCGCTGGTCATCGGGCTGCGGGGCGTGCAGATCGCCCAGCCCCTGGCGGACGTGCTCACCTTCATCACCAGCGTGCCTTTCCTTGTGCGGTTCTTCGCCCAGCTGCCCCGGCAGGACAGGGAATGAACTTCTCCCCCCGGCCTTTCACCGGCCGGGGGCTTTTTTATGCCTCTTCCCGGTCCAGCCGCGCCTGCAGCTCGTTCACCAGCCGGCACAAATGGAACCCGTCGCAGACGGCGTGGTGCACCTGCACCGCCAGCGGCATCAGCACCCGCCCCTCCCGCTCGTAAAAGCGGCCCATGGTGAAGATGGGCGCGAGGTAGTCATAGCCCTTTTCCAGGTTCAGGTTGAACCCCTCGAAGGACGCCCAAGGCAGCATGGACACCGGGAAGGTGTTGGGCGGGGTGCCGGGCTTTGCCTCCATGGCATGGCAGCCGCCGAATTCCTCCTTGTCCCGCAGCCAGGCCGCGAGGAACGCCTCGTAAGAGGGGTCGTACCCGGTCCAGAGGTTGGAGAAGGTCTGGCTGTCCTCGTGGAACACAGTGTAGCAGGGGTGCACCAGGTCGTAAAATCCCGGCCGGCCCGCTTCGTCCAGCGCCATGCGGAACTCCCGGTGGGCGTTCACCACCGCGGCGATGTGGTGCAGCATGGCGGGATAGAACTTTTTGCCGCCTGCCCGCAGGCGGGTGATGTCCAGCGTGAAGGTGGCGCTGTAGGTGCAGGGCACGCGGGTGAGATAGTGCTCAAAGTGTTCCCGGCGGGGCCACTGTTCCAGGTCGATGGGTGTGAAGTTCATTGTTCCGCTCCTTTTTCCGCTTCGGCCTTCGCCGCCTCCACCACCTTGCGGTAGGGGCCCACGATGGCCTCGGTCATTTTTCCTTTCGCCTGCTTTTGCACCGCGGGCACCGCCAGCAGCGCCCCCACCAGCTGCATCTGCAAAATGCGCTTTTTCTGCTTCTGGGGGAAATCATAAGCCCCGTGGGCCTTGTAGAATTTGTGGTCGGCCTTCATCATGCCCCGCATCACATAGATGAGGTCCCGGAAAATCTTGCTGCCGCCCACGCCGTAGAAGTTGGCCGGGCGGGAGAGGCCCTTTTCCAGCGCAAAGGCGAGGTTTGCCGCCAGCGCGGCGATGTCCGCCGCCGTGTCGGCCTCGTCGGTGGCCACACCCGCCAGATAGTTGCCGCCCACCTCCGCCCGGGCTTCCAGCACCATCCGCAGGTTGGGCTCATTCCGATAGTCGCCCTGCACGAGATAGGCCACCGGTCTGCCCTGGGTCACCGCCCGGTGGCCGTTGCAAAACTGCCGGTCGTCGTAGCACTTGAACAGCGACCCGGCGGAGTGGCCGGACACGGAAAATGCATAAACAAAAGCGTCGGCGGTCTGAACGGTGCCCCGCAAGAAGTCGTCGAAGCTGTCCTTGTAGACGCACTTGCCGGTGACGGCGCAGTTCATGCACCCCAGGCACCCGCCCGCGAAGGGGAAGTCCCGCAGGTTTATCACCCGGCTGGCATGGGGCAGAGCGGCCCGGAAATCGGCGATCATGGCGACAAGGCCCGCGTCCCCGGGGGCGCAGTCGGTCACGATGACCACGTCTTTGTCCCCTGTTTTGGGCGTTTCGGGCAGAGCGGCGCGGTAAGCCGGCCGCGCCGGGGCGCAGGCGGCGGGCGGCGGCGTGACAAAGAGGCCGTGCCCGCAGGCGAAAACCAGCTGGTCGAAGAAGTCCTGGGCCTGCCGGCGGCCCTTTTCGCTCAGCAGGTCCTCCATGTCCGCCGAGAGGCCCCGCACCGGCTTCATCCCCAGGTCAAAGCAGTTCTCCTCCACCCAGCGGTGGGCGGTCACGTCGTAGAAGTGTTTGGAGGTGGTGATCTGGCTGGCGAATTTGCCCGCAAGGTCCGGCCCGTTCTCCTTCATCAGCTCCACAAAGCGGTGCAGCTGATAGGGCGCGAGGAAGGTGTAGACCGGGTAGCAGAAGAGCACCAGGTCCGCCTTTTCCAGCGCGGCGCGGGCGGGGGCAAAATCCTTTTCGTAGCTTTTGATGTGCACCCCCACCGGCAGGTATTCAAAGGTGTGCTCCGGGTGCAGCGCCTCCAGATACAGCGCCGTGTGCAGCGTGGCGGAGGCCTTGCCCTTGGGGCTGCCGTTCAGCACGAGAATGTTCATTCCTCTTCCTCCAATTCTTTTAAAAGGCCGCTGTACCACTGCCGCTCAAATTCGGCGGCGGCGATGCCGTACTCGATGGTGCAGCCCTGAAAGCGAAAGACCTCGTCCCAGTTCTGCCCGGGGGGCAGCGGCCCGGCCTGGGCTTTGCGAAACTGCTCCCGGATGGCGGCGAGCACCGCCTGCGTCTCCTCCATCTGGCGGATGTAGTCCCGGATGGCGGCGGCGCGCTGGGCGGGCTGGGCCAGCCCCAGGAAGAACAGCCGGGCCAGCTCCATGTTCTTCACCTTGCCCGCCTGCATGGGCCGGGCCACCCAGGCCGCAAAGGCCTGCCGCCCCGCCGGGGTGATGGAAAAGGTCTTTTTGCGCCGGCGGCCCTCCACGGTCTCGGCTGCGGCGATGCGGCCCTCCTTTTCCAGCTTGGTCAGGGCGGTCTGCACGCTGCCCGCGCTGGAAGAGCAGATGAGGGCCAGGTTCTGCTTGATGAACCGCTGCAGCTCGTAGCCGGTCATGGGCGCGAGAAGCAGCAGCCCCAGGATGAGATACTCCATGGCGGCCTCCTCGATATGTCTAATAGAGAGATTATACTTCCTCCGCTTTTCGCCGTCAAGAAAACGGGCGGAACTGGCAGGTTTGGTTGGTGGCCTTTTTCCGCCGGGGTGGTATACTGGCAAAGAAACAATGCGTATGCCGGCATTTTGCCGACGCCCGGGAACATTCTGGCCCGGGTGTGGCAGGGCCGCGTTTGAAAGGAGAAGGAATGGACTATTCCAAAGAACAGCTGACCGAGGCCCGCCGCCAGATCGACTCCACCGTGCACAAGCTGCGCCAGACGGTGCTCACGCTGGAGGCCAGGGGCGACCCGGCCCGCTATAAGTCCCAGCTGACCCTGGCGCGGCGGCGCATCGAGGCCTTCTGCCTCGCCGGCGAGCTCATCGGCCGGGAACTGGACAAGCTGGAACAGGCCGCGCCCGGCGAATGAACGCCGGGCGCTTTTTTCAGAACTTGAGCGCCGTTCAGAAAAATCTGCCCGGCACTTGAATCCGCCTCTCTTGGCGCACAGCGCGCCGTGGGGTACAATAAAGGCAGAAAAAGCGCGCGCAAACGGAACAAAGAGAGGACGACGCTTTATGGAACAGACCAACACCTTGAAGATGGGCTCCACCATCGCCGCTCTGCGCAAAAGCCGGGGGCTGACCCAGGAGCAGCTGGCGGCGCTGGTGGGAGTGAGCGGCCCGGCGGTGAGCAAGTGGGAGACCGGAGTTTCCCAAAGTTAAAGATACTATACCCAAATCCACGCTTACGTTACTT